>Ga0065721_10003588_pt1 | contig 192908 bp, 145 predicted proteins | sample Mesricmetagenome_FD_59108 | JGI IMG/M metagenome (GOLD analysis project Ga0065721, IMG submission 59108) | Mesophilic microbial community from rice straw/compost enrichment Sample: eDNA_1 v2 (version 2) | ecosystem: Engineered > Solid waste > Grass > Composting > Bioreactor | place: USA... | reverse complement strand
CGTTCATGCGCTCGGCGCCGAGGCGGGCGGGATCGACATCGCCGAGGACGACGATGACGTTTTCGAGGAGGCCGGCGGAATCGGGCAACTCGGGCAGAAACACGCCGCCGGGCTCGCGGCCGAGGCCGGGGTCGCCGTCAAGCATGACGGCGTGGACCTCGACGCGGCGGTCACGCTGGAGGGTGTCGAGGAGGTAGCGGAACTCCCAGCGCGGCTCCTGCTCGACGATGAGCACGCGTATCCGCCGATCAATTACACGGATGGTCGCGTTGGCGCGATTGTTCTCCGCGGTGGCCTCGCCGGGGAGGGCGGCCACCTCGGCGGTGTAGGTGATCTCGCCGGCGGTGCGCGGCTCGACGGGCACGGTGAGCTCGATCTCGCCGTCGGCGTCGACACGGACGGGGCGGCGGGCGAGCTCCTTGTCGCCCTCGCGGAGGACGAGCTCGGTTTCGCGGCCGGCGAGGCCGGCGGCGCGCAGGCGGATTTGGAGCGGGGCCTCCTCGCGGGCGAAGGCGACGGGCGGGCCGGAGAAGCTGACGATGCCGAGGTCGGGCGGGGCGGTGACGCCGGTGGCCCAGGCGAAGACGGGCAGGCCGCGTTTGGCGGCGGCCTCGGCGCCGGCGGCGAGCGGGGCGCCGGAGTTGGTGGCGCCGTCGGAGATCACGAGCACGCCGGTGAGCGGCTGGCCCGCGGTGGCGTCGAGCGCGGCCACGAGGCTGTCGCCGAGCGCGGTGGAGGGGCCGGCCTTGGGCAAGGCGCGGATGGCTTCGGGAAGGCCGCCGGACTCGGCGGGCACGGCGCGGACGGGGCCGGCGGCGCGATCGAAGGAGGCGAGGAGAACGTCGGAGTGGGCGGTGACGCGTGCGCCGAGATCGAGGGCGGAGTTGGCGAAGGCGGCCTCGACGAGTTCGCGGCGGGTGAGCGCGGCGAGTTTGGCGGACTGGCTTTCGGGCACGGCGCGATCGGCGGGGCCGGGCGAAAGCACGCCGGCGGCGATGGCGGCGCGGGCGAGGTCGGAGCCGGCGCGCGGGTCGGCGATGTCCTGGCTCGCGCTGGTGTCGAGCAACACGAGCAGCGAGCCGCGCGCGGGTTCCTCGCGCGTGAGCTGGATGACGGGGTGCGTGAGGAAGAGGAGCAGGCCGGCGACGAAGACGGCGCGAGCGACGATGAGCGCGAGGCGGACGCCGCGGCCTGGGCCGACGGGTTCGCGGAGGTAGAGCCAGGCGCCGAGCACGGCGAGCAGGCCGGCGAGGAGCAGGGCCCAGCCGGGGTCGAGTCCTTCGAAGCCCAGCCACAGTTCGCGCACGGAGGGATCGCCGGGCGGGAGACCGGCGAGGCGGGCGAGCCAATCGGAGTAGGCGGAGGGATTCATCGGGCGCGGCTGAAGCGCTGGGCGAGGACGAGCTCGGCGAGCGCGAGGACGAGGGCGAGCGAGGCGAGGACGATCCAGCCGTCGCGGGCGAGCCAAGTGGGGATCGCGCGGCGGGCGGAGACGGCACCGGCGCGGGCGGCTTCACCGGGGGCGGCGGAGAGCAACGCGGCGCGGGCGGGATCGAGTTCGGTGAGATCGGATTCGGAGGCGTCCGGATTGACGGCGAAGACGGCGAGCGGCGTCTCGTCGGTGTCGTTGAAAAGTCGATACAAGCCCGGCTCGGAGGTGGCGGAGAAGCGGAGGGTGGCACGGCCGTTGACCAGCTCGACGCGGCCGGCGGGCACGGGCGGGCCGGAGCGGCCGGGCGCGGAGACGAGGAACTCGCGACCGAGGAGCGCGGGGTCGACGGCTTGGGTGAAGACGTCGCCGGGGAGGAGCGCGCCGGGCGCGGCGACACCGCCTTGGAGGCTGGCGAGGGCGCGTTGCACGAGCGGGACGAAGGCGGGCGTGAGCGGAAGATCGCTCCACGCGGCGTCGGCGGGGACGGCGCTTTGCAGGACGTAGCCGGTGCCGAGCGAGGCGCCGACGAGGAAGGGCGCGCCGTCGGAGAAACGCAGGACGCGGTCGAAGGCGATGGCGTCGTCGCCGGGGCGGACGAGGAGCGGGCGGTGGCGGCGGATGGTGAGCGCGCCGAGGTCGCCGTTGGCGGGGTCGTCCCAAAGCGCGGCGATGGCGTGGGCGTAGGGCGGGCCGGCGAGGGAGAGCGCGGGCGCGGAGGCGGGCGTGGGCGCGCCGAAATCGAGCGGCAACCATGAGGGCGCGGCGGCGGGGCCTTCGGTGGCGGGCGGGAAAACCCAGACGCCGCCGCCGGCGCGGGCGAAGGCGGCGAGCGCCTCGTCGGCGGCGGGCGCGAGCGCGGGCAGGCCGGCGAGGATGACGACGCGCGCGGAACCGAGGCGGGCGGGTGTGAGCTCGTCGGGCGAGACGCGCTCGACCTGCACGGGGTAGTCGGCCTTGCGCGCGGCGGGCACGGGCGCGAGGGCTTCGGCGAGGAAGAAGCCGGGGCGGGCGCGGGTGCCGGGCGTGGTGGGGCCCTCGACGAGGAGAACGCGCAGGCCGGGACTGACGCGGACAGCGAGCGCGCGGGAGTCGTCGAAGGCGAGGGCGTCGGCGGGCACGCGGGCGGAGAGCGCGTGGTGGCCGGGCGCGGCGAAGGTGTGGACAAACTCGACGAGCGCGCGGCCACCGGGCTCAAGGCGGGCGACGGTGCGTTCGGCGACGGGCGCGCCGTCGGTGAGGCCGAGCGTGACGCGGATGTTTTCCGCGGGGCGCGCGCCGCCATTGAAAACCTCGGCGAAGAAACGCAGGGGGCGGCCGACGACGGCCTCGGCGGTCTCGGCTTCGAGGCGCGTGACGGCGAGGTTGTCGGCGGGCGGGGCTTCGGGGGCTTTGAAGTCGAGGGAGACCTTGGCTTCGGCGGCGCGGGCGACGAGTTCCTTGATCGCGGTTTCGTCGGACCATGGGAGGGCTTGGCGATCTCCGAGGACGAGGATGCGGCGCGGCGCGGGCGGGAGCGTTTCGAGCAGATCGAGCGCGGCGCGGAGCGCGGGGGCGAGGGCGGAGGGGCGGGCGACGGGGCGGACGCGAGCGAGTTCGCGGCGGACGAGGGCGAGGTCGGGCGTGGGGCGGCCGACGAGGGCTTGGGCGCGGTCGTGCCAGGCGAGGAGCGCGACGGTGGCGCCGGAGGGGAGTTCGGAGAGTTCGGCGTCGGCGAGCGCGCGGACGGCGTCGAGGCGCGAGGAAACGCCGTCGGTCCAGCCGAGGCTGGCGGAATTGTCGACGAGGAGAACGACCTGCGCGGGATCGGTGGCGAGGGCGGCGTCGGCGCCGGAGCGTCCGGTGAAGACGGGACGCGCGAAGGCGAGCACGACGAGGGCGAGCAGGAGACAGCGCAGAAGCAGGAGGAGCAGGTCCTCGAAGCGGATGCGTTGGCGGGTGCGTTTTTGGCTCTCGACGAGGAAGCGGTGGGCGGCCCAGCGCACGACCTGCAGGCGACGGCGGCGCAGCAGGTGGATGATCACCGGAAGCGCGAGCGCGGAGAGGGCCAGGAGAAAGGCGGGGTTGACGAAGGACATCGCGGATCAGGCGCGGTGGCCGTTGCGGAAGGCGAGGTAGGCGCCGAGCACCTCGGCGGGCGCTTGGGAGGTGTCGGCGAGGACGTAGTGGCAATCGAGGCGTTCGCAGGCGCGGCGGAACTCGGAGCGGTAGGCGTCGAAAGCGCGGCGATACTCGGCGGCGAAATCGGCGGGGCGCGTGGTGAGCGAAGGTTCGCCCTCGAGGCCCTCGAAGCGAACGGTGTCCTGGAAGGGGAAGGTGAGCTCGGCGTGGTCGAGCACGTGGACGACGATGACCTCGCAGCCCTGGAAGCGGAGGCGCGGGACGATGTCGAGGAAGGCTTTTTCGTCGTCGAGGAAGTCGCTGAAAACGAGGACGAGCGAGCGGCGGCGGATGGCGGGCGCGAGGCGCGCGAGGTGTTCCGCGAGATGGGTCGGGCCGGCGGGGGAGAGGCCGGCGAGCATCTCGAGCAACCAGGGCAGGCGCTGCGGGGTGTCGGTGCGCGGGAGGAGTTGGTGGCGACCGTCGCCGATGTGGCCGAGGGCGACGGCGTCGCGTTGGCCGACGATGACGTGGGCGAGCGTGGCGGCGAGGAGCTTGGCGTAGCCGAGCTTGGTGACCGGGCCGGAGCCGTAGGCCATGGAGCCGCTGGTATCGAGGAGGAGGTGGGCGACGAAGTTGGTGTCCTGCTCGTATTGCTTGAGGACGAGGCGGTCGGCGCGGCCGAGGACTTTCCAATCGAGGTGGCGGACGTCGTCGCCGGGGGCGTATTCGCGGTGTTGGGCGAACTCGATGGCGAAGCCTTTTAGGGGGGAGCGGTGTTCGCCGACCTTGTAGCCCTCGACGATGGTGCGCGCGAGGAGCCCGAGCGACTCGGCGCGGTTGAGCGCGGCGGGGTCGAGCAGTTCGCGGTGCAGGGGGCCGGACATGGGGCGGGAGCGGGGAGCTAGAAACGGAGAGGACTGAGTTTGATTGGCCGCAAAGAAGCGCAAAAAATCGGCGCGCGCATGAGACGTTGCAGGCGCCTATAGGCGCGCCGAAGTGCTGCGTCGGCAGAGATGATTTTTGCGACTTTTGGCGGTGATCACTCGGATCAGGCGGCGGCTTCGAAGGCGGGGATGGTTTGAAGGAGGTGGGCGACGACGGTGTCGGTCGTGATGCCTTCGCCTTGGGCGGCGAAGTTGGTGGCGATGCGGTGGCGGAGCACCGAGCCGGCGATGGCGGCGACGTCCTCGCAGGCGACGAAGGCGCGACCGCGGAGGAGGGCGTGGGCGCGTGCGGCGGAGACGAGGCTGAGGCTGGCGCGCGGGCCGGCGCCGAAGGAGAGCCATTTTTGGCAGAACTCGTCGGAGTCGGGTTCCTTCGGGCGCGTGGCGCGGACGAGCGCGTGGGCGTAACGCACGACGTGGTCGGGCACGGGCAGCGTGCGCACGATCTCCTGCGCGCGGATGACGTCCTCGAGCGAGAGCACGGGCTCGGGTTTCGCGCCGGAGGCGGAGAGGCTGCGCTTCATGATCTCGAGCTCCTCGTCGGCGCTCGGGTAGCCGACGGAGATGAGGAAGAGGAAGCGGTCGAGCTGGGCCTCGGGGAGCGGGTAGGTGCCCTCCTGTTCGAGCGGATTTTGCGTCGCGAGGACGAAGAAAGGATTGGGCAGGACGTGCGTGGTGCCGCCGACGGTGACGCTGCGTTCCTGCATGGCCTCGAGGAGGGCGGCCTGCGTTTTCGGAGGAGTGCGGTTGATCTCGTCGGCGAGGACGATGTTGGCGAAGAGCGGGCCGGCGAGAAACTTGAAGCTGCGGTGGCCGGTGGCGGGGTCCTGGTGGATGACCTCGGTGCCGGTGATGTCGGAGGGCATGAGGTCGGGCGTGAATTGCACGCGCTTGAAGGACATCTGGAGAGTCTTCGCGAGGGTCGAGATGAGGAGCGTTTTCGCGAGGCCGGGCACGCCGACGAGGAGGGCGTGGGAGCGGGTGAGGATGGCGATGAGGATCTCCTCCACGACCTGGTCCTGGCCGACGATGACCTTGGAGAGTTCCTGGCGGATGGCGGCGTAGGCGGCCTGGACGGCCTCGATGGCTTCGCGATCGGAGGCGGGCGGGGTGGTGTCGGGGTCGGGGGAGCTCATGACGCGAGAAAGCGGGGAAAACGGGTCTAGGGTTGGGCGGGGTGGGGAACGATGGACGTGGAGGGGGCGCCGAGATTTCCGGCGGGATTTTTGACGAGCGCGTGGAGTTTCCACGCGCCGGGAGTGTCGGGCACTCTTCACAAGGTGGCGATTAGATGCCAGACCATTTTTGGACTCAAAACGATAAGCCTCGTCCTTCTCCGTCCAGGGGAGGGAGCGGAGGTTGCCGGCGAAGGAGACCTCGCACCCGGCCTTTTCGGGAGAGGCCGACCTTCGACCCACTGGCCGGCGCGGTGGGGCTCGGAGGATTTGCGGACCTTGAAAAATTCGATCTCGGGCACGGCGTCGTCGGCGGGTTTTCCGGTGAAGGCCTGGCCGTGGCCCAGTATTGCGGGCGGCGGAGACCGTCGACGCGGAGGCTGAGCGAGAGGCCGGTGTGGTCGAAGCCGTTGCCGAAGTGGAAAACGAAACCGCCGAGGCGGCCGTCGGCGCGCTTCGCTTCGATGGGATCGCGGAAGCCGGGGTGGATGATGGTCGCCTTGTGTTGATCGTCGGGCTCGATCTTCACGCCGTTGGCGTCGGGCTGCGCCTTCCATTCTCCGGAGGCGCCGAAATCACCTGCATCGTGCGGCCGCGGTTGGTGGTGCGGGCTTCGACGCGGGCGCCGGGGGGGGCTTGAGATGGTTTTGCCGCCCGGCGTTCCGCGTTCTTTGACGTTGTCGCGGTCGGATGGATCGGCGTGGGACACGATGATCGTGCGACGACCATCTCTCGCGATCCTGTCATGGACTCGTCCTAGGCGGCCGCGCCGCGGCGGACGAGTCCGACGAGCACGCCCTGGCATTCGAGGCCGCGTTCGGGGATGATGTCGGGGTAGCGCGGGTTTTCAGGATGAAGGATGGCGGCGCCGGCGCGGAAAAGGAGGCGCTTGAGCGTGGTTTCGGTTTCGTCGACGAGGGCGGCGATGATGTCGCCGGCGCGAGGTTCGCGGTGTTCGAGGATGGCGAGGTCGCCGTCGACGATGTGGGCGTTGATCATGGAGTCGCCGCGAACGCGCAGGGCCCAGAGCTTGGCGGTGCGGTGCGGGGGAAGACCGAAAAGGGCGGGGTCGATCTGGAGGGTTTCGTCGGAGCTTTGTTCCGTGGTTACGGGATTGCCGGCGGGGATGCTGCCGTGGACGGGGATGGTGAAGAGCTGGGTTTGCACGAGCTTGGCCTTGAGGCCCCAGGTCCGGCCGTTGATCTGCTCGATCGCGCCTTTTCTCGCGAGGGCGCGGAGGTGGTTCATCGCGGCGTTTTGGCTGGCATAGCCGAATTGGCGCTGGATGTCGCGGGTGCTGGGCGGCATGCCGCGTTCGGCCTGCACGGCGCGCACGTAATCGAGAATAGCCTCCTGTTTTTCCGTGAGCATGGAAGCGGTTATGTGTTCGGATGAACATGCCTCAAGTCCGAAGGGCTTCGTAATGTCACGCTCTCGCTCAAGTCCTTGGCGGCGGGCGCTTCGGGAGGGCGGATTTGTTTTGCCGAGGGGGCAAAATCGGTGGCGCGTGAACGGGAGTTGGGGCGTGTCGGAGCCGTGACCGATGTGCGGATGCACGAAAAAGCCCCGGTCCTGAGGACCGGGGCCAAAGTGGCGGGATGGACGGGGCTCGAACCCGCGACCTTCTGCGTGACAGCCTCCCGCACCTACCTATGAAGGGCCTTCCGCAGGGGACAAAAAAGGGACAGCGCTAGACCAAACCGAAGGATTTTGGGGTCAGCGACCAGAACTCCTCGACGGCCTTCTGGTCCGTGATGGCAGCCATGTAGTGCTTAAGAATCATGCGCTGACTGGTCGCCATCTGGTAGCAGACCTCGGTGATGGACGGCGTGATCTTGACCAGGTTTGAGATCGTCGTGTGGCGAAGAATGTCCTGAACAGACGATTTGGACGGCACTGCTGCCAGCTTCACCGCCCTGAACTTTCGGCGTGAGAAAGTCATCTTCGTTCCGTGTTTTTGGAAGTAGGCGATCCACTCAAGGAGGTTGGGTTGGATCATGATTTCCCTGTTCCTCTTGCCCGTCTTTTCGATCTCGTCGGTCACCACGATCACGCGCCTGTGGAGGTCCACCTTGGCCCAGCCGTGGCCCTCAAGCTTCCAGAACTGGGCCGACTCAGCTTCGGGACGCATACCCGTAAAAAGGCTCCACACGATCCACCCAGCTGCGTCCTGTTTGATGGCTTCTCGGATGAGCCTGCGGACCTCGTCCACGTAAAGGATCACCGTCTGCTTTTTGGTCGGGACGGGCGCGCGTTCGATGAAATCGAACTGGCTCCTTTGGAGGGGCGGTGACTCCAGCTTGGCGAGCTTTCGCGCCGCTCCAGTCATCCAAAGAAACCAAGCCCTCAGCACCTTGTCGCGGGCGTGCCGACATGACTCGGCGGATAAGTAGCGGTCGATCTCATCGGCCTTAACGTCCACGGGCCGTAGGTGTCCAAAGGCCTTGTTGAAGTCCGCGACGTAGATGCTGATTTCCTTAAAAGTCTTGGGCTGAACCCGCAGCTTCTTACGCGCCAGATAGACCTCCGCTAGGGCCTTCAAGGTTCGCGTGTCCGTGTCCTCGCCCTTGTAGTTTCGGAGGAACCAGTCGATGGCGAAACTCACGGGCTTCCCCTGTCCAGGCGCTGGGGTTGTGCGCAAACGGTGGAGAGCGACTTCAACTTCCTGCATGCCAGCGAGGGTCATTCCCTGCCCGCCATGTTCCCGTTGGACGCGGACCTTGTCCTTCTCGGCGGCGTCGAGGCTGTCCCACTTTTTGCGGTAACGGCTACCAGTCGGCAGCGTGCACGAGACCAGCCAGTAGGGGCTCCCGTTGTCGTAGGTGTAGGCGTTGATCGCAACCTTCAGCATGATTTTTAGTTTCCATGCTGGCCCGCCATATGACGGAGCACCTGCCAGAGGTCCCAACGCACAAAGCACCTACCCCGTCCCCGCCCTGTGGGTGTGTTCTTCGGGTTTCGAATCGCGGGCGGGATATAGCCTCGCCTCTCCCAGCGGTCTATCGTGTCCCTTGAAACGCCCAGACGCTGCCCCAGCTGCTCAGCTGTCAGCAAAACCTGAAAGGGACCTGTGGGGTGATCGCTCACCCCAAGGTTATAAGCTAGGACCTAAAAGACGAAATCACGACTTCCTCGTGATGATCCAGTAGTCTCCGTCTTTGACGATTGAGGCCTTCCAACCGCGCTTCCTGATGTCCGTTTCGAGTGAAACACGATGGCCCTGAACCCTCGCGCTACTACCAACCTCAAGAAATCCTACGGATGAAAAACTCGTCTCATCGCCCTGCCTAGTGACGTTGAGGTGGTGCTGAGGAGCGCTTCGACGGTACGCAGCCGCCGCCTCCTTTCGATCTGGGCAATCTTCCGTGTATGTAACCAACGTAAGACCCGTGTCATCGATCTTTTGGATGCTCACACCCATTCCCTTCTTATTGAAGGCGGGACGAATAGCGTGGCTCTTTGTCGTTGGTGACCTCTGCAGGTAGCATCTTGACCCTTTGCCCTTAAGCTTCAGGTGGTTATACGCTTCGAGTGGTTTCTGGAAGGTCGGGTCTGAGTCCACGACTCAGTATTCTCTTGGAAGGAGGATGGTTGTCGAGCTTCTATCGGCCTCCGTTATCACCCAAACCTTTACCTCCGCGTCTCCTACGCGGACCATGTAAGAGCTGAAGACCCGAAGACCGCCCTGCATTACGGCCTCTTCATTGGACCGCTGATCCTCCGCCGTCATGCCGCGCCAGTCCCCGAAGACATGGCGAGCCAACAGCGACCGAAGGACCTCGTCCGATAGTCCCAGGTCAGCAACGCCTCTGGTTTGGACGGTTCTTCCGAGCGGGAAGAGGGGTTGTAGGCGCATGGGAAAGTAGAGATTGAACGCGGGCGCGACGGCTCGGAGGAAGGGTCCCAGATTCGAGCAGGCGAATAAGCCCTGCATCCAGCTTCTTCAGGACGCGGAGGGCTTTAGCTATGTTCATCGCGGCAGAGGTCCTTGGCGTCGAGGTTCTCCATTGAGCTGATGGTCTTATTGAGGTCCCGCTGGCAGTCCGAAAGTAACTGCCTTTGGCGTGGAGTGTATTTGGTGTCACGAAGCATCCGTTCATGCTCCGCGTGTAGGAGTTTGAGGGCGTGGTAGGTGGCTAAAGTAAGCGATAGTTTCATGGCAACCATCGGTGGAGGTGCGCCGCGAAGCGGTGGGACGCGGGCAAAATAAAAAGGGGGCCCCCACCGTTGGGAGCCCCCGAATCCACTAATATGAACGACGCTCAAGGACTTCTAACGCGAAGCGTGGCCATGGAGCCAGCGATGTTCCCAAATGGTAACGACCTCGCACCTTTCAATTTCCTGCATGAGGCGTTTTCTTGAGTCCCTGTAGCACTGAGCCACGCACTCGCCATGCGTCTCGCGTTGCCGTGGGTGGTGCCATTGCAGCTGGCTGTGGTGGAGCCAGCGTCCTGTCCGCTGGAAGTAGCGGAACACTTTTATGATCTGCGCAAAGCGGGTGTTCTCCCGTCGCCTACGCCGCTGCCGTTCTACCTCTCGACGCGATGCTGGGGTTCGGTAGCTCATCAGAAGGCCCCCCTCTCGATCCAATTTTTGTAGCTGATGCCTTGTTGGGCGCACCACTCCAGCAGCACCGCGAGCTGGTGTTTGTTCATCTCTGCGTTCTCCTTGGCCTTGGCTTCAAGTAGCCAAGGCGCTTCGCCTTCATGCGTGCTCACTACGATGGTGCCTTCGGAAGGCCAGAGCATGCGATAGACGAAGACTGAACCAGTGATGCAGCGGCTGGTAAGGGACGCAGCGCAGTTTCGTTGTTTTAACCCCCACGATGCCAGCTCCCCACCTGTTCGGATGGCCTCTATACTACGTGGAGAGTCGGTGAAAGGAGGCTCTGGAAAGCTTAAAGCGTTAACCCGCTCATAGGTCTTAGCCAGAGAGACTTCATCTCGGATCATGCCGTGCTGCCATTTTCTATCGGTGTGATCGAGGATGTTGTGTATCTGGACGAGGATGTCAGTGACGTGGCCCGCTGTTGATGCAGGCAAGGAGTTGAACCAATTCCACATCCGAGCGTCCGTGCAGCTGGTCATATACATGGCCCGCGAGGTGAAGAGGTTGATGACTTTCGCGTGCCTCAACCAGCGGGCGCACTGTCTTGTATGGTAGAAACTAAAGACGGAGGCCAGCATCGCCAAGTCCTCCGTGAGGCTTGGGGAGTAAAGCTCAGCCGAGTTGATCTTTCGTATAACAGTTAAGGGGATGCCAAGGCTCTTGCAGACGTTCTTTGTCTTGAGCTGCCTCAGCCCCGTCCATTTTTCTACGATGTTGTTGTAGTCCCTTACACGAAGCTGTGGGCTGATTGAGGTGATGTGGGAGATGGCGAAAGCGAGGATCGGGCTTTCACTATAAAGGCGGGAATAAAACGCGCTATCGAAAGCGCGGAGTTGCTGTTCTAATTCATCGAATTGGATGTTTTGCATAGGCACTTTTTTGTTCTCGGCAGTGAGAACAAAAAGCGCCTCACCAAACTGTTATCTCCAGCCTAGGCCCCTTGCCATCGTCCCACCTTTTCTCGATATAGCCGCAGCCTACGCACTCGTCCCGCTTCCAAAGAGCATCGAGCAGGCCCTTATCGATGTTATCCCTGTCTGGCTTCTGGCGGTGGATTTGCCCGCGCATCGCGTCCTTTTTCTTTTGGGACCAGCTGGGAGGGATAGGGAGATAGGCCACCCAATCGACGCGGATAGGGTCCTGCTTAACGCCTGGACACTGGGAGATGGCCCAGTCCTTCCATGCCCAATACCTCAGATGTTCAGGTTTCGGTGCATATCTCACGCTTCGGTTCATGCGTGGTTTGCCCATGACCTCGCCTACAATGACGAACTTCTGCGGCTCCATGGCATGGCCGCACGGTCAATAAAAAGCCCCTCCGAAGAGGGGCTTTGGTTACTCCACCATCTGGAACATCTGCTTTACCAGTTCCGCGCGGAGGTTGTCCCGCAGGACGCCTTCGTCCTCGTTAGGGTCAGCTCGTTCAAGGAAGGCTTCCCTACACTCCTTTACCGATTCCACGAAGTGAGGCCGCACAACCGCCTCAATGTCTTCTTTGTCCTCACTCAAAAAGATGGTGCGCTCGCTAGGCCCATCGAATACCTCGTCCACTATCTCACGTGCCCATTTGGCGATCATTGCCGCTTCAAGTAGGTTCATACTCCCGATGATAAGCCCAAGCCCCCGCCTTGTTAGTGGTGATTTCGGGGCACAAAAAAGGGCACAAAAAAGCCCCTCCGAAGAGGGGCTTGGCTTACCGCTGGATTATCCAGCTTCGAGGCTGCTGAACAGGTGCCGTTGGTGGTAACGTTATTGCCCGAAGGTTTTCCTCCTGCAGACGGCGACACAAATCAGTGTAGGCCTGCTCCGTTTGGATTAGTTCTTGATATCGCTCTACGCATGGTGAGATGCCGAACTGGACGAAGCTGACGGCGAGGAGCGAGGTCGCGGTTGTAACGATAATGAGATGTTTGGTTGTCATGCCTTTTTATGTTCCTAGCCTAAAGACACGGCTCATTTGCGACCAAGACAGTCGTGCGGCGAGGGCCTTGACGGATACCGTGGGTGTCAAACCGAACGATTCGGGCGTCACGCCACAGCAGGGCGAAGGTCGTTGTATCATCGCCCTTGCAGGCGGCTACACGGGCCGCGTGTTCCTCTGCTATGTCCCTCCAATCAAGTATTTGATTCAGTTCCAGGGCCTGTAGCATCTCCACCGACAGGCTCGTTGTCCCAAGGAGTTGGTCGATTATCTGTTTGGTCATCGCATTTTTGTGTTTTTAGCGATGCCAAGCGAAGCTGTCTTTTTACCTCATAGTCGTGCTTTCCCTTAAGTCGCCCCGCCTGCCAACGACCAAGAAGGAGAGACTCGTAGGCTAACTCCTCGGGGGCGCGGCGTTCTAAGGTCCGATTTGGTAGTCGAACGTGAACTTCCGACCACGATATGAACCTCTCTACAACGAAACTCTTCTCGGGCAGCCACGGCACATAGATAGTCTGCCCGACGAGGCCTTTCCACCTGATCTGCTTCGCATTATCTACCTTTAGGTGGAGATAGCGCCTGATCTCCAGGAGTTCGGTAAACACGGTTAGGTCTCCGACGTAGCCAACTTTTCGGGCCGCCACGAATACGGCGCATAAGAACTCCGCGTTATGGGCGCGCTGCTTATCCAGTAGGTATCCGACTTCCTCTCGGGGAAGAGGAGCGGGCACAGCCTTTAAGTGAGACCAGTCATAGCTCATGCATGTATTATAGAAGAATCGTCTAAAATCGTAAGGTTCTTCTTCAACTCATGCAGCCTCAGATAAGAAGCTGCAAGGTCAGCAGCAGGAAGGTAAGAGCGGTAAGTTCGAGCCACCTGAATCGCCAGAGGCTGACAGCTATCATTACGTCGCCACCAGCATAACGTAGGTAGTGAACCTGAGAAACCCAGTAGATAAAGCGTCCTACCAAGACAAACTCTCCCTGCTCGACCTGAGGGTCTGTAGGGGCGTGAATATAGCCCCAACGCCAGATAGCATTATAGAGCGTCATGCCGCCGCGTAGATCGGAACGGTTGAAGCGCTTCACCTGACCCTCCCGTCCCAGCCTTCAGCTGCTTTTTGGGCTTCAGCGACAGCGTCAGGATGTTTCTTAGCTCGTTCTTGAAGCGTCTCTGTCTTTGGAGACGCGCACCCTGGAACGTATAAAAGGCAGCACGCCCCCACAATAATAATGGAGCAAGTTCTCATAAGTTTAACATGATTTCTGCGAGACGCGCTGTGAGCTCTATATCCTTGATAGCATAGCGTATAGCGAGGTCTCGTCTTTCACCTCCTTCGCGGTAGTATGGAGCGAAGCTACCTCCGCTGACTTCCTGTTCAGCCTTGCCGCCTATCCGCAGTGCCCTCGCGGCATGGTCCAACTTGATATAGGCATGTGGGTCGTAGTTGCCCCACAGCTGCATCAAATCCACGTGGCTGTCGTGCCAATGCCTGCCTCTGGACCGCACCCACCGAGGGTAAGGCACCCTCAATATCCACGACCTTTTCTGAAGGAAGGGCAGATCGAAGCCCGCGCCATTCCATGAGATCAGCTGACCACGGTCATCCAGCAACCCCTGCCACCTCATCCAGAAAGCCGCCAGCATCCGCCTCTCCACCTCTTCGGGGTCGAGGTTCCCGTTCGGGTCCACCGTGTGCGGCAGGAGCAAGGTCGGCTTACCTCCCTCCCAGAATCCAATCGAGAGCACGCGGCCCGTCTCGGGATGGAGCGCACCACGTGACGCCTGTTCATCAAGGTAGGCCCTTTCCTCTGCGTCATGCGCGGCCTTGGCGCAGGCGATCTTGCAGGCCCGCGCTTCCTCGGTCTTGCAGTCGCCTATCTTGATTTTCGACGCATCGAAGGTTTTGAACGGCTTCGCAAAAGAGAGGACAAGGTCTCGCTCAAGTCCCTCTGTTTCAATGTCAAACGATACGAATGATTTTTTCATGGCGTTTTTTAGTTCGCCATGAACTGCAAGTTTTTTCTCCAATTAGGCGTAGATGACCAAAGAAGAGCAGCTTGCGCGCATCCTGAACATCCTCCCGAACCTGTCCAAGGGTCAGATTTACTGGCTGTGCCAGCTCGCTCAAAGCTACGGGAACCGCGCCGAGTATAAGCTCTCCGCGACGACCCTCCTAAACCAACAGATGATGGAGGATTTTGGTGACGCCCTACGCACCCACCACGCCCTCTCGAAGGACGCGTTCTCCAAGGACAAGTTCGAGTATGTCCTCGAACGGGTGATCAACCTGAACGGCGGAAAGGCCGCGATGGCTGGCCGTGGAAACCCTGGACACGACATCACGATCAACGGCGTGGCGTGCTCGCTGAAGTCGCAGGCCAACACGGGCATCTCCCGCGATAAGATTTGGATTTCCAAGTTCCACGAGCTGGGCCGTGGAGAGTGGACGGACAAGCCCGAGCAGCTGGTCGGCCTCCGTGCTCAGTTTTTCAAGCACATGGGCAGCTATGATCGCATCTTCACCCTGCGGTGTCTGAGCAAGGCCCCGAACTGGGAATACCAGCTGGTCGAGATTCCGAAGGAGCTGCTGATGCAGGCCCAAAATGGCGAGCTGGAGATGATGATGAACTCCCGCCAAATGCCGAAACCTGGCTGCTGCTGGGTCCGCAGCGGTGGGCAGCTTCTCTTCTACCTCTACTTTGACGGTGGAACAGAGCGGAAGCTCCAGATCAAGGACCTGCTCGTCTCAAAGTGCATCGTCCACGCCTCGTGGCGGTTCTTCGCTCCTACACAGGAAGAAGCGTCTGAACTCGGGCTACCCGCTTCTTAGCCAGTTCCACGTAGTCGGGCTTGGCTTCGATGCCGATGGCCTTGCGGTGGAGCTGTAAGGCTACCTCCGCCACCGTCCCAGAGCCGAGGAATGGGTCGAAGACGTAGTCGCCCTCGCGGGAGCCCGCCTGAATGCACGGTCTGACCAGACCGCGAGGGAACACGGCGAAGTGGGCCTCTGGATACGGCTCGGTGTTGATGTTCCAGACGGTGCGACGAGCTTTGCGGGTCTTTCCGTCCACCGTGGGCTCCTTGATGGCCTCGTGGTCGAAGTAATACTTCTCTGACTTGGTCATGAGGAAAATGTATTCGTGGCAGACGGTTACACGGTCCTTCACCGACTCGGGCTGGTTGTTCGGCTTGGCCCAGATAATGTCGTTGCGGAGATACCACCCGTCTTGCTGGCAGGCGAATGCGAGCATCCACGCCACCCCGATCAGGTCCTTCGGCTTAAGGCCTTCGGGCGTGTCAGGACGGTAGGACATGGCGCGACCACGGTTTTTGCTGTCCTCCTGACGCCACGTGCGACCGCCCGAGGTGTAGGTGTTGCCGATGTTCAGCCAGAAGGTGCCATCGGGCTTGAGGATACGCCTTACTTCTCGGAAGACGGCTACGAGGTCCTTGATGTAGTCCTCGATCTTGGGCTCTGCCCCAATCTGATGCCCATGCCCGTAGTCCCGAACTCCCCAGTAAGGCGGAGAGGTAACGACGCATTGGATTACGTTGTCGGGTATGGTCTTAATGAGTTCGCGAGTGTCCCCAGTGAGGATGGTGACAGGTTCGGTGGGAGGAAACGTCATGGTCGGGAGGTATGGGTGTGCCATGTTTTTTAGTTTTCGGCAAGGCCCGCACCGACTCAAAACGGAGCATCATCGACCTTGAACCATTCCTCGGAGATTCGTGCCAATCGCTTCGTTTCCTCCGACCTCATGTCCACGGTCAGGGGCATGGGTTCCTCGACCATCACGGCAGAGCTGAAGGTATCGAAGGCGTTGGCGGCCATCTGGGGAACTGGAGCTGCGGTGGGCTCGGGTTGCGGGAAATTGATCCCCTTGTCCGCGAACTTCTCGTTGTCCTCGTCCTCGGTCGTGGCGTCAGTGGAGGGGACCATGCCCTTGCCACTCCCTTCAACCGTGATTACCTTGGGAACGGGCTCCTCGATGGTCGCTTCTGCCAAGCCCTGTCCCGCGTTCAACTCTTGCGCTGGCAACGAGGCTCTTGGACCTGACGCGGCGCATGATGGAGGCACGGCGGCCAGAAGAGACGGTCCGTGCAAAAGTAGTGTCTGTTTTATCTCGGGCTGCAGATAGAGCAAACGCCTACGCCACCAGAAATTGGATTGGTTCATAAGATGCTCGATTAGTGGTTGCGGAGTTTTAGGTGTCGATACCCGCGCACGCACCGCCCGTCTCGTTTGATGTCGTGGCTTTGGTTCCTGCCAAAGATGGCGGTAATCAATGGTCTCAGTTTCCTTTCAGCATCTCCCGTTGGCACCCAGCCCCTTTGAGAGCAGAACTCATTGTAGTGAAACAGCAGTTCCATAGTGGTGAGGTCACCGACGCCTAGCACCACGCACTGTCGGAGGAACCCCGAGAGACTATCGCTCCGAGCGACGATTTCATCCACGCGTCCCTGCTGGATTTGGCTCAGGGGCAATCGTTCGTGACGGTCGCAGCTTCGTAAAAGCTTGGCAGCGCCTTCGACCATCCAAAACAGGATACCTTCCCCTTCGTGCGATACCAAATATTCATCGAACCCTGGTATCGCCTGCTCAATTTTGGCAAGAAACTCGAAGATAATAAGGCGACGCGCCCATGCGTCAGAGTCACCACTTAGCTTTACGGTCAGCTCATTATTCGTGGTTATTGCCACATTGAAGTTTCCCGAAAGCTCTCGGCATTCTGGTCCAAACTTCTTTTCGGCCAGTAACGTGTCGCCCCCTGTAAGCTTCTTTAACCCTTGGGCCCCTTCATGCTGTAGAAAATCCGAAGGAACGTCAGATCCAACCAGAAGGTTCTTCGTGAGAAAATTGTGGATCTCGAACCGTTCGGACAGGTGTTGCGTGCGCAGCTCGGTAACATTATGAGTGCCGATCACGCGTTTCAGGATAGATAGCAGCGTGCTTTTGCCTGCTCCAGCGGCCCCTTTGAATATGATTATTCGTTGAGTGATATTCTTCCCGATCAGCCACTGTCCCGCTATAAGCTGCAGAAGCTCTCTATCTTCAGCCAACGGGAGCGCAGTGGCCAAAAATTTCTGGAATTGCGGGCACTCCGCACCGAGGCGAAACGGGATCGGGCATTTGGCGCGGGAGTAATAGGTGGGATGGTGATCTGTCTGGTCAAATCCGCTCCCATTCCATCGTAGGACGCCGTTCTCAACATGAATGATTGGAAACGGGCGAGACTCGAAGGGGTCTTTGTCTTGTTCGGTTCGACCCTTTAATAGAGCGATGATCTCCCTATAGTTACGATTAGAGCACAGCGCGACAATTTCCGACCCTGAAAGTCCAGCCGCCTTCACTTCTTCGCGAAGGATGTCGTCGATGAGAACCTTGAGACGGTCGTCGGTTAGCTGGGTCCAGATGCCTGCGGCGTCATTGTAATGGTAAAACACGCCGAATCTTGGGTCACGGGTAATTAGTAGCGCCTCCGCAAGCAGGGCCGCGACCGACATCTCGTTGATGCTCACCTTCGTCCTTTTGCCTGATTTCGAGACGATGATCGGCGGGTGATATTGTTCCTCTAGGCGGTTTCTCAGGCTTCGTTCCGCAAACGCAATTAGGGAGGGCGTGGCTTCCAGAGTGATTTCAGTTGGGTTCATGCCAAATTCTAGGGCAAAACCCAATTGAGGAAGATGTTTTTTGAATCTTTCGGACAGGTCGGACGCTTGGTGTTCCTTGGCTGCCTGCCAATATCGTTTCTAGGGACTCGCTTGCGGACGCCTCGGACGGCGAGCCAAGACATTAATAGAGCTGCACGCCAGGGCCCTGTTGTAGAACGCTTCTGGGCCAACAGCTAGGATCAGGCGTCCGATACGTCCGTTGGACACGTTTGCAATGCTAGTCGGGGAGGCGGTCGAATGCGTCCGATGCGTCCGCGAATGGCGTTTGCACTTGCTGGCAAGAAAGGTTCTTCGTTAATCAAGCCGCAGAAGGGGCCCCCTTGGGACGATACAAGAAAGTTCACGCTTTTGCCGACCTGCCGTTAGCCGAGCGGCAGAAATGGGTAAACGAATTTGTGCATTTCGCTGAGGTGCGAATGTCGCTCCTTCGGAAGCGGCGGTATCACCGCCTTGTTGTTCGGTATGTCTGGCGGCGGCTCAACTCAGGAGCGAGCTACGTGACCGCCGACGAGGTCAACCGATGGATTCGTGCGGTGCACAGCCGCAACCGCACTCGCGAAAAGAAGGGCCTAAGAGACTCGGAAATTGAGGGGCAAGGCCAAGATACCGACCAAGGGTCTAAAACCTGAAATAGGCCCGTTTGCGGCGATTTTTTATGTTTTTTGCCGTGCCTGTCCTATTAGCTCCTTTCCTGGAACATCTTATGCGCTCTAGCAAAGCCGTATCGGGAACGGTCTTTGGATGCGTGTCGTGGGGCATCTAGCGATAGAAGAAGCTTTACTTGGGGGAGTTAGATCACCGCTTGATTCTTGGGCCCGTCTTGCCCCGCTTGCGTTCAGGCTCGGGTATCTCGCCTTCGCGGAAAAGACGCCAAATCTCTACATCGAGGGCAGTTGCGATCTTTTCGACGGTGATCAGACGTAGGCCCTCACGTCGGCCAGCCTCAATGTCTTGATAGTGCTGTGCCGCCAATCCTGCGCGCTCGGCTGCGGATTCTTGGCTCAATCCACAATTCAGGCGAGCTCGCCTGATGTTTTCGCGTAAGACGGGGGTGCATTTCACCCCAACAAGTTAGGGTTTTGCCTTGCCAAATAACACTGGCACAACCGAGAGTCTTAGCGCCCTCTTCACAAATAGCCTTGCGCACAGAAGCGTCCACCTGCCAAATGAATACGAGTGGTCCGACTCAATTATTACCGTCCCGCCTCACTAAAATCGAAGGATACGTCCCGTATTCCGAACGCTCCGACTATCGATCAACCCAGGCGTTTATACAGCGGGTTAAAAAGGTCCTTATCATTCTTTTCGCAGCCACCATTTTGTTCATCTGGCTTTTCGTCGTGCCCATGCGCGAAAAATGGAGCACGGAGAACCTCCTCCTTTTGGTTCTGTGGACGCCCTGCTATGCGCTCTACCGAGCAATCGTGTATTTCCCCAAGCGAAGGCTTACTAGCATTGCGAACACTCACGTCAGCGATATGCGCTCGTTAGTCGTGAAGACGATCTGCGCTAAAATTGATCCAGCAGGGCAGTGGCGCTGGCTTCCGCTCCAAAACTCAGGGAGCGCCGTCTTCTTCGTTCCGAACATGGTTGGAATCCTAAATGACGACCGTGATTCGATCCTCTACGTGCCATCTTCTGCTATCGCGGAATGTAAAATCGAATCGCGACACGTCGGCTCGACCACGAACACGCAGGGACAGGCAATGACTGCGGGATACGCTGGCGGTGTTCTGGGTGCCTTCACCTCGGCCTCGGCCAAGGAGACCACCCAGCAGCACTACTCCCACGTCGTCGATCTTTACACGCGCACTGTGGGACACTTGCCGCTTTATTTCGGCGAGAATGAGACGAATGCCAAGGAGGTATATGGCCGACTTGTTGCAATGCGGGGATAACACGCCCGACATACCCCAAAGCCGATCCAGCGGCCAAGTGGTATGCCATACACCCCTTGGTGCTGTAGCGACGATCAGCCTCCGAGCCTCGCCGTACTACCCCGCGCTTAAGCTGTTCGCGGCCAGGAAGGACGCCCAGCTTCGGGCGCAAGACTTGGGGGCACCCTGGGTGCCCGTGGCCTTCGCGTGCGGATACCTCGTAACGAATGGCTGGCACTTTCAGGACGCCAACGGGCTGCTCAAAACCTTTTGCCCCGTCCCCCACAACGTCATCGAGGTTTTACAAGACTTGGTCGCCGAGCTGCAAAAGCCGCAATACGAGCCGAAGGATTACCCCGCCTACATCGAAAAGGTCCTGAAGGAGATTCCATTTATGCAGACGCTCCCGCGTGCTTACTACGAGGCCGTCTGCTTCTGCACGGTAATGCGGATCGGCTACGCAACTCCAACGGACAAGCCCGATGACTGGCTCACTATACCTGCTTGGGCACTTCGCATGAAGCGCCGACGTGCCCGTCTTTTTGAGGGCGGGCTGCGTCTAACGGCTTGAGGCTTTGCCGTAGATAACCGCTTGCGCAATGAAGGAACAATATCTGCGAAACTATCTACTGTTTAGCGGCTATTGCGTCCTCCCTGGCTACTTGCTCGGGAACTACACGCTGTTTGGTGAGTTGTTCCCATACTACCTTACTACCACCAGCACCATCATCACCGCTTTTTTGAGCGGAGGACTTATCTATGTCTCAACTTTAATCTATTCCTCACTGTCTAGCAGTGGCTTTACAAAGTCTGCCAAACCTTGGGTCCTATGCGTAGTTTGGGTCGTGCTTCTACTTGAGTGGTTCGGACCTTACATCTACAATACAAGCCCTTTTTCGACGCTAGTTCTAAGGGCCACTATAAGCGATTACCGCCGTGTTGGTCGCGAGGCGGATGTGGCCCGCTACGCGAATACTAGGTGGGCGAAAGAGCTGCGTCAAACCCATCCAATCACTTATCGATTTATCTTCGGCGGCCCCAGCGCAGTAACCACATACACGCCCAGCCCTCCAATCCGTACTGAGGCGACCAGCACACCTAGTACTGCTGCCGCAAACGCTCCCGTGCGAACGCCCGCGCCTACAGCTATTGAGCCCGTTCGCCCCACCCAAATCTCAGGCATCAGCTCCAGCGGTGCTCTTCTTGATGGCAAGTTTCGTAAATGGGGAAAGCAGGAGGACGGCAGCACGCTCAGCCTGAACCCCGACCGCACCTCAGTTACCCTACTCACCCCTGACGGTGAAACGATCACCTTAGCTCTTAACGTAGAGTAATCCGCATCGCGCCATAGATCTCACAGCAAAATGGATCGCCGCAAAAAACCCAAGCTGCATATTGAGCCTGAAGAGAAGCGGACTGCTCCACCGTTCGCGGTCAAAGAGGTGACGGCTCCCAAGCCGATTCAAATCAGGCCAGAGTCATCCGTTATTCGTTTGCCCGCCACTGCGGAGGAACTCGCGGAGAGGCGGAAGCCACAACTTCAGATCGAAAAGACCGAGAGCAAAGATTTGCCGTTCGCAGTCACGTCCGAGCCATTACCTGCGCCACGTCCAGAAATGTTTCCCGAACCGTCAATGCCCCTAAGGGTCGAGGAAAAAGATTTCCTTAACCAAGGCTCTTTACAGACGGAAGACGAGAAAGCGAGGCACGTATTTCTTACGAACTATTGTGCGACTTATGGAAATGTTTCGGCGGAGGAGGGAGAACGGGCATTTCGAGAGTTCCAAGCCAAGCTGGCCTATTCTAAAGCCGTTTCAAGAAACCCCGAGCTAAGGATGCAGCAAAGCGAGCTGTTTCGCAGGGTCACGCAGATACCTCTCTCGGTGCATATAGTAATTCTAGGAATTCAATTCGCCATATTCGCTTATCTGCGCCTCAAAGCTGATTTCTAACTGCAATAATATGGGACAACCTGCCACGGATGAAACCAGAGGGGTGCGATGCAAGGTGCTAAAAACACCTCGGCCCGCTTTCCCGTGGAGGATTGAGGTCATGGCACCTCACGTTACTGACGACAGAACTTGCTATTTTTTCGCCACGAAGGAGAAGGCCTTGGAGGCGGTGCGTCAGCGTAAGTGGAGGCTATACAATCCGCCAGCAAGTCTGATTTTTCTCCGTTTCATTGTCGAATTCACGGTCGTCTGCGTGCTGCTGAGCCCCGTTGTGTATCAGCTTTTCAAGGAGCCCACTAGTTTTCTGCTAATCTCTGCTCCAGCGCTTTGCATCAACCCCTACACCACGGCGGTTACTACCGTCATGTTCTCGGCATTCGCCTATCCATTCATCAAGGTCGTCCTCCTGATGGCCACCCGTCCCAAGAGCGACTTCGCGCTCGGTCCGTTCGTTGCTCAGATCATTACATATCTGGTTCTGACATGGGGGTTCTGCTTTCTTTTCATGGGGATGCTTCCCAACGTTCCGACCGCGACTGAGACGCTTGAGGTCATAGAAGCTAACCGCGCGGAAATGGTTGCTCGGCATCAGATTTTCCCAGGCATGACCGTAGCAGAGTATTATCATAACGGTCCGCATATTCACCCGAACGGTGACCGCGACTTCAACTACCACGCCACGGACCCTGAGTTCGCCGATGCCCAAAGGGCCTACGCCCGCCTTAAGGCCCAAGCCGCTCAGGAGGCTAAATACGGCCTGAAGGGGCAGCACATCTACAAGGTGATACTGAACAAGGCCAATGATCTATGGATTGAACGTCAGGCGCGGAAAACTAAAAAAGAAAGTTGATGATGCATCTAGCAAAATGGCTTTTAGTTGGCACCTACCTCGTAGTAACCGTCGAGAGGCCAGAGGCCCCCGCCTCTGTGGCGGAGATCGGGGTGATGAGTCTGTCAGGCCCTGCATACGGCCTCCACGCTTGTCGTGATATCTGCGATGAGGCCGTTTTCAAGGTGGCAACCGTGCTCCTCTAGCAGGACCTCTATATCGCCTATATCAGTGACGACTACGCGAGCCTCGTGGGGCCACTGGCCCGAGGCATTTCGGCGGTCGCCCTCCTCGCGGACGGCTAACAGTCGTCATAGAGAGCCCTATCATCTACCCCCTTGAGGGCTTTTTCAAGGACGAGATTGCCATCTGGGCGATAAGACCCACCATCCGACAAGACGAAGTGCGCAAGTAGTTTGAGTGACATATAAGAGCCGCTCCGCTCGGCACCATGCCAAGTGGGGGCGGGATTGGGAGCGCGGCGGGGAGTCGAACCCCGCTCATTCCGTTCGCGCTTTGAAAAGCTGGTCAGAATCGCTCGCTCCACCGCGCGATGCATCCCGCGAGATCGAGATTCTCAACCAATTCCTCTAGTTTACCCGCCTGCTGCGCATCTACAGCGTCCGCGCGTTTGATTATCACGTAATCAGATGCTCGGACGAAACGTGCGAATTCCACCCGAAAGCTCTCGCTCTCTATAGACCAAATCACCAGAGCATCCTCGTGGGACGAGGGAATCAACTCCTCGCGAATGGCCTCTAGGATTTCTTCCACGCTTGGCGTCGTAACCGTCGCGGTTTCTTCGTCGGTTTCATGGGTAAGGGCAAGCACTACCTCGTCAGCAAACTTCTCGCGAAACTCGGATGTAAGCTCCTCCTCCCATCCATTGCGAAACATTTCGGATTCAGAATACCACGTCCCCTTGTAATGGCCTCCTATGTCAACCGTTCCGTCGTGGCGAAGAAAGGCGCGAGGGGTTGAGGGGGCAGCATCGTTTGTTTCTTTGTGGTGGTCGACGCATGCTTTCACCCATGCATCCCGATAATTGTCGTTTTGTAGGAGCGCCTTGATTTTTGCGTTGTTCATGATTTGATATCGAGAGGTCGTGTTTCGCCCAGGCCGACATGGAAGGGCGTTGAATAGTATAACCTGGCCTTTTCATTTCGTAAGTGGGCGCAAATAAATTTCGTGCTCGATCCACTTTTCATACGCCATCACGACGGGTGACATGGGCACCCCCAAGATGCCTTCATGGCGGTAGTGACCAAGCAGCGTCAGCCCCTGCAAACGGCACAGTTGCTCGATGCCAAGGCCCACGAAAGCGTCGAAGCAACTACCGTTCGGCATGCCTCCAAGTCGCGCCCAACCCTCGGCAAATTTGGTGTTCGGCTTGCGACTGATGTGCTCCCGAAGGTCGTCAATAAGACGGCTGCTTTCCACATCTACGGTCTCGCCAAGAAACGAGACAACCTGGTCGTAAGGGTAGATTCCCAAGGCCACAAGATGCCATGCCGAGAGGCCGTTTCGTTCGTCGCAGGGATGGGTCTTAAGCTTGCGGTAGGGGGCTCTGAATGCGGGGCTCTGGGCGTCGATCACGCAGGGCCAGATTCGATGAATGTTCGGTGTGCTCATGCGTTTTTTTGTTCGCATGAGCTGTTGGTCACCGTCGCTTTTGCTGCTTTCGCCAGTCCCAAGGTGGAACGGGATTCGGGTCGGACCAAAGCCCACGACGTGCTTCCCGAGCTGCGGATTCGGCGTCACGGAGTGCGGTGTCTTTTTTGGCGTAAGCGCGATACCACCACGCCATACCAGCCGCCACCTGAGCGAGGTTGGCGTCGGTCTTGCCGACCACGACACGCCCAACGACGCGGCCATACCTGTCTTTCGTTTCAACCGTTACCGTGGCGTCTTTCCCTGCCACTAGTTCGGCTAGAGCGAGGCGGGATTTTTCGCCAAATGCCTGCTTCGATTCGGGGGCGTCGATGCCGTGGAGGCGCACCTTCACCTGCTGTTTCTCGACCGTCAGGACGGTGATCGTGTCGCCATCAGAAACCTTCACCACGCGGCCAACGATTACCTCGCTGGCGTGGGTTATAGTGGCGCAGAGGAGAACAACTAGGAGCGCGAGCTTACGCATTGGATGAATTAGTAAAGGTGTTGGGGAAGGAGTGGGCCAGTTGGTGTTTTTCGGTAACGAATTTGGCACGCACGTTCGGCGACTTCCCACGCCTCATGTGGGTCTAGGAAGAAGCCGAACTGGTCGACAAATCCCATTTCAGCCCCTGCTGTTGAGCCTGACAAAGCATCGAGCATGATGGGATGGTCGTGGCGCGGAGCGCAAAAGATTTTCCCGTCTTTTCGGTACGCTGCGCAAACGATCTGGCGAACCTCAACGACCGCCTTCCAGAACGTGAGGGCGTGCCAAAGCTCCACCTCTTTGGCATCAAGGTGCGATGTGAACTCGTCGGGCGGAGGGAACGGGAACACGTTACCTTCGGGACTGATTATCTGCTCGAACTGAACCCATCTCGGGAAGCACGCGGCGAAGGTAAGAAGGCTAGTGGAGCTGTCCGTATGTTCGTAACGCGACACGAAAACCCAACCGTTATAGTGGTGCTTGCACGAACCCGTTTGGTCGCTGACGGCAGGAACTTTGGATTCGTTAATTATTCGAGACAATTGGTGGGCGGTGTACCTTGGTTTCATAACGGTATTAATGCAGTTCGTGGATTGGAGTCGGAGCCGCAGGCGGAGCGTTCTTGGGTCTTTTGGGTTTCCCAAAAGACTATCTTGCAGGAATTGGTGCCTCCGCTTTTTTGGGGCGTAATTCAATGCACCAATATTTTTCGCGGCGTATTGTGTAAGCCTTTAGACATCAGAAGTTCTGGTTGTCTCTGATGATGGCATCGACCACAGCCTCTTTTTCGCTCATCGGGCGGGCGAGAAAGGCGAGACGTGCGGCCTTGGCGTCCTTGTCGAGACGGGGCTGATGGACTAGGCGGGTAAACCCCACCACGAAGTCCGTCCAATAGCAGAACGGGATGGGCTTCCCCCTGTGGTGGGTCTTCATCCACAGGCCGAGGTCGAGACAGGGGACGATGGTTGTTACCACGTCAGGATCGTCAGGAGAACGGCTTATGACGACCGCGGAGCTTCGCCACCTGAAGTCCACGCTCTCGAAACGGTCAGCCGAGGAATAGCTGGTGAGGATAGATAGATCGCACTTCGCGAACCGATACTTGCGGAGGGCGGCGAGTAGGTGGCGATTGAGGTCCGACCCGCTAACGATCAAGTAGCGAGGACGAAGCTTGTTGAGCTTAACTCCGAGATCACGGGCATAGGCCCTGATCGCTGGACCGCGTGCGTCTCGGGCAGCGATTTCCTGCTCGGCAAGGTAATATTCAACGACGGAGCCGAGGCCGTGGGTGGTAGCGATACCATGCACCGTTTTACGGGCCTCGTCCCGTAGTGCTTTTGTTGCGGCGCAGGAGGTTGGGCAACGGTGAAGAATAATAACCATGCACCAATTATAAGAGGGAATTGGTGCATTGTAAGTTGTGTTTTCGTCAGTGGCTTGGCCTATTCTTCGTTCTGGAATTATTGCTTATCGCTGAAGAAGTTTGAATTTAGCCAGAAGAGCTCGTGGTGCGATAGCATTTTGATGAAGGAGATCAGAGGCAGCGGCGCGCCACGCTAAGTCACCAGCCGAAAAACTCTTACGAGCTTCTCGGATTGAAGCTAACGCTGAATTCGCCCATGTTCTAAAATCTGCGATATCCCAAAACACTACCCCTTCGAGAAAGACTTTGGCATCCTCTTCTATGTCGGTCTTCGGTGTAACTAGAATGGATATGACTTCCGCATCCTTATTTAGGGGCACATTTTTTCGTATCCACTCTGGATGTAATTTTGACTGGCGAGCTTTCTCAGCGCCAAGTTTAACTTTCTCATCTCCTTCTGAGTTCGCCTCAAAAACTAAGCAGAGTGAGTCGTCGAGTTTCCACCAACCATCAGGCGTTGATTTGCCTTTGGGTCTCTCGCACTCGTATCCCAAGTGTTGGCCAAGAGCGAGAATACCACCCTCGAAGTCGGTCGCGGTATCTGTGATTATACCTTTCCGAACGACAGCCTCCACAGAATCGAATTTTCGGTCATGGATTAGCTGTAGGCGCACAATGCGCTCTTCGATGCGCTCCACTAGAATCATCGCTTGTGGATCCAATGCATGGACATCATCGGGTAGAGTGGCATGGGCGGATAAGGCAGAGAGCCTATTCAACCAACGTATGCCTGCGGCTGCATTTGATGACGCCCTAAATTGGTCCACAGCGAGCGCCAGACTTGCGCCCAGGTTGTGCTTTTGCGCTAACCATGCGGCCGTTCCTGCAAGATAATGCCAAGCTGCCCTGTAGCCGCGAAGCTCAGGGTCCGATAAGCAGGTGAGGACAGCACGAGCATGAGATAAAGCGGTCACGAAGTCACCGTGCCACATGCACTCGGAGTATTCGACCTCGTGTGTCGCGCACTTATGGAGATTTGCTGCAAACTTCGGGACGATTTGTTGCGCTGTGTCTCGTTTACTAAGAATATCGGATTCCACTTGGTCCAAGACCGCATCCCGTTTAAGGAAGAGCCTCAGGTTCTCTCGCATATCAGCTTTGGTTGAGCCCCTTGATTGTTCTAAGCCGAACGCTAGCTCGGCTTGTAACTCTGGGTGGAAGCCTTCTCGGTTTTGTCGCTTTTCCAAGAATGCTTCGAGGTCTCCCTCCAAAACAACCACTGCCGCGTAATCAGTCGAGGAGCGAGTGCATCGACCGAAGCCTTGAACAATTCGCGTCAGAATTCTATCGTTTAGTGCCTTGATTGCGCCGAACCTGGTGACAAGAAAGCGCTCTTGCAGCGATACGGCACTGGGGCGACCAGCTACAAAAAGTAATCTGCATTCATCATCAGGAAAGTCGATGCCATCATATCGATTGGCAAGCACGGCAACCGCTCGCTGCTCCTGTGTAAACGTCGACTTGGTCGTCTCAATGTCCTCCGCCTCGAAGGTGGGATAGCCAAGGGTCTGTTTCACTAGCTCACATTTCTCCTCGGCCTTACGACCGTCGGTGGTAAGGATTACTGCTCTGCCCGCGTCCTCGATAAATTCGCAGACAAGCTTATTGGTATCCTCCTCGTCTAGGCTTGCACCAGGAAAGAAGAAAAGCCTACGTCCGAGTCCTTGCCGCTCTGATCCTTTTGCGGGTTGCAGGCGAAAAATTTCTTTGCGTCCAGTAGCGCGTTCTAGATCCCCATCTAGCCCGAGTGTTGCTGATAGGTAGATGCGCTGTTTTGCTTCTTCGAACGGCCTGTGTGTTGAGGTTGGAACGATCAATGGTCGAATCAGTATTTCATTCGCTCCAAAATAGACTAGGCACGATAGTAGATGATCACGAAGGAGAGTCCACGGGTGCATCTGTTTCGTGCCGCCAAGATACTGGTCTAGGGCACTTACAATTGCTCCGTGCTGCTCCAAAAGATCTGTTATGGGTAGCATTTCAACCCATTGACGCGACCACTCATCAGCATGCCCCTGCATCCGATGTAGATCACCATCGGAGATGATTCCCTTGAGTATGCCAACTATTGCTTGAAAGGCAGATGCTGTTTCAGGATTCCTGCGGTTCAGCGACACGCTCCAACCTGATGCAATGTACGACTCTGCCGCATGGGCATCGTCTAGAATAATCGTATCTGGGTCCGAGAAAAACGGGTTGGTATTGAATAGATGAGCATATGTTGTCACTGCGACAACATCGCCACCATTATAGGAGGATTTGGCGTGCTGATCGAAATCTTTCACGCGTCCAGTGAACGGAACCGCAGAAATTCCGTATTGAGACTTAGCCTGCGCGATGACTTGGTTGACGAGCTGCTTCGTCGCACAGAGGTAGACGACTCTTTCCTGAAATTTGCGTCTCCTCCATTCGGCGATGCAAAGAGCAATCAAGGTCTTTCCGCCACCCGTGGGAACATTTATCGCTACATCACGACGTTGGGATGCTCCCGAGGCGTATTCGTTGAGAATCTCTGCTTGGTTTCCCAACAGTCCCTTTACCTTCCTGGTTCTCAGGTCGTTGAACATCGAAACAGGACTTTCTAGGGAAAGGGTCCCAGCTTGAGTAAGTTTGAATGCCATCGCTTAGATGATATGCGCTTAGACAGTGCCTGTTTCTGCCACAATTTCAGAGATCTTCCCGTCTGCTACTCTATCGTGCTCTTGGCCGTTTGGATCTGTATTTAGATTCCAAATAAAAACTTTCGGGTAATGCAGTGAAGCCGCAAGCAAGCTGGCTATTGCAAATATCTTCACCCCGTACGGGGCTATGTGGACTCGGTGGTCGTATGCAGCTCCTTGGATCGCTGACTCTAGATCTTGGAATAATAAATAGGGCGCGAAGACGTTGTATCGAATCAATGGTGTGTTTTTGATCGTTTTGAAAAACATTGCGTTCTTAACATGAATTGATTTTGTGTATGATTTTTCATGGTGAGCGGGCTCGAAAACTAGTAATTTCGCGGGTTCAAGGTATTCGATAAAACTGAGTGCAAGTTCAGGCTCATATCCCAAGCCGATTAGCAGCATTACAGGGGCGGTTGAGTCCGAAAACATTCCCGCAAACTCAGGCGTAATAGAGTGGAGTTCTTTTGCAAGTGGAACTTGCTCGGGCGGTGGGCTAAACTTTGCATGGCTATAAACAAACGAAATCTCCACGCTATTTGCGTTTTGGGCATCCATAATGGTGTAGACCCATATGGCCATCAGTTCCCGCGTCATCGAGGAAATGTCGACAGCTATCCTTCGAGTGGGTTCTTCTAAGTGTGAGCACCGTGCCACAATGTCTTTGATAAGCTGACGCAAATTGCATTCAGAGCTATTCAGTTGGACAAAGCCGAGTTCAGATATAATCTTCCGATTCTGAGTTGTCCTGGGGCTCTGGTCGTTATCATATATAAACGCAATCTTCTCTTTTGCTGGTGGTTTCAGGGATGCAAAGTGAGTGCATCTGCTTTCATGGCCGATGCAGATAAAAACAGCGAAAAATTCTGAGCCGTGAAATTGTGATTTCGGACGTATGGTTAATTTATTCATAGACCTAAATCTAGTTCCGTGGTTTCAGTAGCATCTATAGGTGCGGCTCCTAGCCCTTTTGTTTTCCTTTTTTGGTAAGACGAATTTATTATTTCAGAGAAGGGAAGCGGACGGCCAATTCGAAAGGGAATGTGCTTATAAGGAGACAGCAGATACGATAATCGAAATTCTTTATTGCGCAGTTCTTCGGGAGCGAGCCAGTTAACCTCTGTCTCGGAAAGAAGTATTATAGCTCCCGCATTCATTCCAACGCCAACTGATTCTAGAACAGCGTCTGGGCACCTTGAATCTATTTTGAACGAGCCAAGGGGTTCAGAAGTGAATCGAGCTTGAACTACGGAAGAATAAATACGATCGGCCACGAGTTCAAGCGTATCGCCCAAGCTGCGCGCATCGTTTTCACGATCGTAAAGAGGAATTGTTTTAAGGAGAGACATGAACCTTTCGGCTGTTTCCCTTAAGTAGATGTATTGCTGGCTGGGGGTGACTTTCTTTTTCGTTAATATTGTGGTGGCCAATTCGTTTGCAGCACCTACGATCCACCTTGGATTTCCCTCTAGAATTTCTAAAAATGAATCTATGCCTGAAAAAATCTGTGGTTTTTTTCTGCTTCTGTATACGGTTTCGGCATGGGAATTTTGATCGTATTTTCTGAACTCCTGTCTGAAGAGAACGATTGGATACGCTTTTCTTATCTCAGCGGCCCGCTTATTCTCGTCGAGTTCGTCCAGCTTACTTAAATCGATACCCTTGCTATCAACATACTCCCGAAAGCCCTCATCATTATCATATGCTTGCGTGAGCACTTCATGACTTTTTGAGCCGATTCCATAGCCGCTGGTTCTGTCTTTAGTGCTTGGCTTGAGTGGAGATGGGCCAAAAATTTTGTGGAGATCGACTTCTGCAATACCTCGTTTCGCTAGAGTTTGTTCCAATAGTTGTCTTGAGAATTGTGTCGCCTCGGTTTTTTGAACGTACCACAGGCGAATTAGTTCATAGTCATGGCCTGCACGAGGCGACGATCCTGAGCTGGCTTGTGATAGCTTTGCGAAAGGCGACATCGAAAGCTTTAAGAAAACGTTTTGGATTGTCGTGCTTCGCAAGAGAGGAAAAAGCCGATCTACAAGCCACGTAGGGGCAATCTCTAGTTCATCGAACAGAAATGCCCACTGGCGATCCTTCTTGCCCGTAAAATCGTTAATTAATCCGATCGTGTATAATGCTTCATCGAAAAAATCAAAATTTAGGTCAGGATTAGTGATAAATCTCTCATTGCGGCCCTCTGGGCCAGCCAAGGTTTCTTGTCTGCCAAATCGCCAAATATCCACGATTCGTGCCGCAAGCTTTTGCTTTAGTGATAGGAGAGTTAGAGTCGTTAGTTGGATTCTGAAATGAGCGGCAAGTTCTGCGACAAGTTCTTTTTCTGTTCTGTAATTTATCACTATGCCCGCCCATGTGGCGTTTTCATTTAGTTCTAGGCAATCTATTACGGTATCGATTATCCGTTGCAAAACTTGCGCGGTAAAAGCAGCATACTGAAGTATAAGTTTATATTGCTCGGGTAGGCCAGGCTTGCCTAATTGTTCGGCTTGTTTACTCCAGCTGATATCTGTTGGTATATAGACGCCTACGTAGTGGATGTTAGATTTTATTTTATCTGCAATTGCGGAACGCCATTTATGCAGAGCGGCTGGTTGGAGCATTTTCAACAAGCATGTTTTTCCGCTCCCCCTCGGCCCCAATACTACTGTATGTGATGGGTGCGCAACAATTTCAAAATTATCCGATGGAATGAAAATGTCTACCAAGTTCTCAATTGTTGCAAACCTAGCATTAAAATGCCCGTAGACTGTAGGTGCTGATACTTCGGATTGCATTAGTTTTCGCGAATTAAGCTGATTATTCGTTTCTTGCCTAACGACTCGTCGTATTCGGCTTGAATTCCTTCTGATTGAAGAATGTGCAGAAAATACTCAAAATCACTAGGGATCAGATATTTGATCTCAGCGAAGTTCGTCAGTATGTCATTCCAGAAATGCTTTCCAGTTGGTAGGTTATGACGGATTCTGTCTGTTAACCCTGCAACATCTCTATATCCAAATCCTCCTTGGTGGGGCAGCCCTTCCGCATTACCTGCCTCACGCCATCCAGTCCCTGGAAACCATGACCACGAGCGATATAGTCCAACCAACCGCTTGTATTTTGCTATTTCCTCTAGATCGATTTTGATTAGGTGATATTGATTTCTGGCATGCTGCTCAAGCTGTGGATACAGCCGTGCAGACAAGCTACCCGATGAAAAAACGATAGGGCTAAAGCTGTTGCCCTGCGCATAAGTGATCCTAGCATGATGCTTGTGCCCGTGGATAATCAACCATTGGCCGCAATCAAACCGAGATAATGCGTCAAGTAATGCTTGGGCATTTACCATGTCGTCATGATCTCCTAGTCCGTGTTCCCCATGTCTGTGCGGGTGATGATGGCAGACGCAGATATTCAGGGCGCGAGGCGTGTCAGATTTGAGAACGCCCAAGAGGTGTTCGGTGTCGGGTGAAAATATACCATGCTTTTCGCCTTTTTTGTAGCCGTGCGACGAGCATGTATTCAAAACCACATATCTTGCTTTTTGTTCAGTTCTTATGAAATAATTTCGTGCCCAGTATAGGGTATATTCTGCCTCATCTTGTGATGGATATTGAGGCTTGAGGCACTTCAGTTTTTCAAACGGCGAATACCCCTTCGTCTTTCCCTTCGAATCAACATCGTGATTCCCAGTGCTGATCAATAGCTGCGTAGCTCCTACTATTGTTCGGATCCTATGAGCAAAGCTCCAAGCGTCGTTCAGAGCTCTTACATCTGTCTTGTCTATTATGTCGCCACAGCAAACCACGACATCGGCTTTTGTTTTCTGTGTTTCTAATTGTCTGATTAGGTCATTGGGGGCATCAAATTCACCACGAGTTGGCCCAACTATGAAATATGATGGAGCGGCCTTTTGGGTTGCCCTCGGCTTCAGGCATGCGTGAAAGTCACTAATGACTAGAATGCTAATCGTGCTTGAACAAGTCGTCATTTGTTAGCAGGACTTCTGGCACTGAGGAACGAAAAATCGGATTTGATGCAATGCTACGTCTAACTTCGATTGTTTTGACGGATCTTTTGGGTAGCTTTTGTATAAAATCTGGTGCGGTTGAATACGATAGGAGGAATTTAGCCCCTTGATTATGTATTGTTCTTAGTGTCTCCATTAGTCTGTCGATATCAGTCGGTTTGAAGCTCCCTACTCCGTATTCATTGCGATCTTTGCAGGTGTTTGATGCATAGGGTGGGTCTAAGTATACAAAGTCTCCGCTTGTTACTCCTTTAAGGGTTTTCTCAAAATCGCCGCAGATAATTTTTTTTCCTTTGAGTTTTTTTGCTGCCTCTATGAACTCTGAAAGACTTGGTAGGCCACCAGTTTTTTTACCGCGAGGTACGTTGAATCTCCCTGCCAAATTTGTCCTGTATAATCCGTTGAAGCAAAATCGATTTAAATAGATAAATCGGGCGGCCTGTTCGATTTGATTCGAGTCGGACGATGAATCGCGAAGCTTATAGTAAAACGCCTTAGTTCTTGGATACTGTTCTAGTAGTTCGAAAATTTCCTGGGTGCTTTTTCGAAGCGCTCGGTATGCTGAGATCAACTCGATATTGATATCTCCGAGTGTCGCCTTGTTGGGACTTAGAGCAAAGAACAAGCATCCTGATCCGAAAAATGGTTCATAATAACGGCCATAATTTTCAGGCACGAGACCCAAGAGGCGGGGAATGATTCTGCGTTTGCTTCCAGCCCATCGAAAAATTGGATGAGTTATGTTTGATCGAGAGATTTTCGCATTAGAAAGCATTCGGAATTGCTGATGAGCACACTGTTGTGATTTTATTTTGGCAACTCTTTTTCCTTGATTTCTTGTGGGGTATTGTGCTGCTGATGATTGAATTGTTATTAGATGCCGTGGCAGTGGCAGCTAATCACTGTGCACACGATAGTAGGAGCGCGTTACCGCATCTCTCGATTGCGATTGCTATTCAGCGTTTCTAATGCAGTTCGGCGCTGGCGTAAGGTAAGGCATGGTTGGTCTGGACCCATTCCATTTCCCTTTCAGGTTCTTCGGCACGACTGCATGCTGCGTAGAATCCCTCCCAACTTGAAGCAGCCGCGCTTGCCGCCTGGGACCTGCACCAGATTGAATGCCCCTGCTCCTGCAATTCACGCCGCTCACCGATTGTCGAGGACTCCACTTACGCTCATGTCCTGATGCCCCAAAATTCAGGAAAGAGGCGCATCTGCTGCTCTTCTTTGCGGTGTTCCGTCGGGGACAGCGCGGGGACACCGTTGCGGATTTCTGCGGGAATTATGCGGATTTCTGTCCCTTTTCTGTCCCCTGATTCGGAAAAGAAAAGGCCCCTTATCTCGTTGAGATAAGGGGCTTAAAACTGGCGGGATGGACGGGACTCGAACCCGCGACCTTCTGCGTGACAGGCAGACGCTCTAACCAGCTGAGCTACCACCCCGTGAGGGGAAAGAGGTGCGGACCGTAGGTGCCGCCCCAGTTCGGTCAAGGGCTTTTTGGAAGTTTTCTTTCGCCGGCGAAAAAACACCCGGGGCGCAGGCCGCGAGAATGGCGCGCCACGCGGCGGTTTCCCCCGGGAGACCGTGGGTGTCGAGTCGTTCGGCGATCTCGTCTTCGGTCGGTTCGGCGACCGCGTGTTTCGGATCGGCGGGCCAGTCGGGGCGGAGGCGGCGGGTCAGCGCCCAGCAGGCCCAGGCGCGGGCGGAGCGTTGTTCGCGCCGGGGTTGGTTCATGCGGTCGGCGTAGTGTTGGAAATGCACGCGCGGATTGCCGATGAACACGTCCGGCGGCGTGTGCACGAGGAACCACGCCATCGCGGCGTAGGGCATCGGCCAGGCGCGCAACACCGGCTCGTCGCCGCGCAAGTCAGCGCCCATCGCGCGGTCGAGGCAAAGCACGGCGCGCGCGGCGAGCCCGCGTCGCCACAGGGAGTGCCCGTATTCCAGGCAGCTCAGATAGAAGTCCGCGTCGCGCGCCTCGTCGTGTCGACCGAGGTGACGATGGTCGAGGCCGGGGGGAGGCTCGGGAAGGTAAGGACAGGGAGGCAGCGCGACGGACATGCGCGGCAGAATCACCGGCATCTTCCGCGCGCTGTCGACCGTTTCCGACGAGGAGCGCCGCCGGGGCGCGACGATCGGCGCGGCGGTCAGGCTCGGGGAGACGCGGCCGCCGCGGCGGCACGGCGGCAGGCGAGGGGAGATTCGCCGTAGCGGGCCTTGAAGGCGCGGCTGAAGGTGAAGAGCGACGAGAAGCCGCATTGCTCGGCGATCTCCGAGACGCGCGCCGGGCTCATGCGCAGGAGGCCGCGGGCGCGTTCGAGGCGGAGCTCGCGCATATGACGGCCGAGGCTCACGCCGCAGGAGGCGCGGAAGCGCGAACGCAGATGGCTGGGACTCATGCCGAGGTCCGCGGCGAGCTCGCGGATCGTCGGCATCACCGGACGCCGGCGCTGGATGGCGAGGTTGACCCGCGGTTTGAGGGAGGAGGCCGCGCCGGCCGCCACGGGTTCAGGAGGCGGCGTGAGATCGGCGAGCAGCAGGGCGAGGCGCAGCTCGGGCAGTCCCGATTCGGGGCGCGTCCGCCAGTCGCGGACGAGTTCGGTCAATTGCTCGGCGCGATCCGGGGTGAGACGAAACGAGCGGTGGCGCAGAGGCTCCAGCGCGACGCCCTGCGCGTATTCGAAGGTGACGAAAAGCCAGTGGAGACGGCGGTCGGCCCGGGTGTAGTGGTGATGCTGATACGGAAGGACGACCAGCCCGGTTCCCGGCCCGAGCGGCGTCTCGTGGTCGTCGGCGCACACCGTGCCCTCCCCCTTCAGCGCGACGATGAGCACGTGGCGATGGTGCAGGGCGCGGCCCTGCATCGGACGGTTGAGCTCGGCGCCGGCGCGCCGCTGGAAACAGATGACGTTCTCCGGCAGGGGAGGGGCGGGCCGGCGCTTGCCGTGCAGCGGATGCGCCGGCCGGCCGAGGCGCGCCGCGCCGGCGGCGAGCCGGGCGAGGGGAGCGGCGAGCTGGTTAGACGGTTTTGCTAAAAACATCGGCGATCCTGCTATTCTATCCGCGTCGCGTTGGCAGTATGTTTCTTTTCCTCGAACATCGCCATGAACGTCTCCGAAGCCACGCAGCGCGAACGCATCCCGACCGAAATCCATTCCTCCGCCGATGCGGCCTGCCGGGGGCTCGCCGCGGAGATCGCGACCCTGATCCGAGAGCGCGCGGCCGAGGGCCGCAACGCCGTGCTCGGCCTCGCGACCGGCTCCACGCCGGTGAGGCTCTATCGCGAGCTGATCCGTCTGCACCGTGAGGAGGGGCTCTCGTTCCGGAACGTCGTCACCTTCAACCTCGACGAATACCACGGCCTCACGCGCGAGCACCCGGAGAGCTACTGGCGCTTCATGCACGAGCAGTTGTTCAACCACATCGACGTGCCGACGGGTAACATCCACGTGCCGGACGGCAACGTGCCCCGCTCCGAGGTGTTCGCGCGTTGCCGCGACTACGAGGAGGCGATCCGCGCCGCGGGCGGCATCGACATCCAGATCCTCGGCATCGGCCGCACCGGTCACATCGGTTTCAACGAACCCGGTTCCGGCCGCGACTCCCGCACGCGTCTCGTGACGCTCGACGCGCTCACGCGTCGCGACGCCGCGCGCGACTTTCTCGGCGAGGCGAACGTGCCGCGTCATGCCATCACGATGGGCGTGGGCACGATCCTCGACGCGCGCAAGGTGGTGCTGCTCGCCTGGGGCGAGGCCAAGGCCCGCGTCGTCGCGCAGGCGGTCGAGCGTCCGCCGGCGGAATCCCTGCCCGCGAGCTTCCTGCAGGGGCATCCCTCGGTGCGTTTTCTCCTCGATCCCGCGGCCGCGGCCGAGCTCACGCGGATCAAGCATCCGTGGCTGGTCGGGCAGGTGGAGTGGACGCCGGAGCTGGCGCGCCGCGCCGTGGTCTGGTTGTCGCGCGAGGTGGAGCGTCCGGTGCTCAAGCTGCTCGACGAGCATTACGGCGAGCACGGCATGTCGGATCTGCTCACGGAGCAGGGCCCGGCCTACAACCTGAACATCCGGATCTTCAACGAGCTTCAGCACACCATCACCGGCTGGCCGGGCGGAAAGCCCAACGCCGACGACACGCATCGTCCGGAGCGCGCCTCGCCGCATCCGAAGCGCGTCGTCGTGTTCGCTCCCGAGCCCTCCGACGAGATGCTCGGCATGGGCGGCACGCTTTCGCGTCTGGTCGAGCAGGGGCACGAGGTCACCGTGGTTTATCTCACCTCGGGCAACCTCGCGGTTCCGGACGAGGAGGCCCTGGTCGCGGCCGACCTGGTGCTCGATTTCGTGAACGGCGCCGCGGCGCCGCAGTCGGTCGCGCAAAAGGTGCGCGCCGAACTCGCGGCCAAACAAACCGACCCGCGCGCGGTCGACACGGCGGACACGAGACGGCTGAAGGGGCTGCTGCGCCGCGGCGAGGCCCGCGCCGCGCTGCGCTTGGCCGGCGTGCCCGCCGGCGCGGAGCGTTTCCTCGGCCTGCCCTTCTACGAGAAGGGGCGCTACCGGCAGTTCCGAGCCGGAGCGGAGGACGTGACGGCGGTCGCCGGACTCCTTGCCGAGCTCAAGCCGCATCAGATCTTCGCCACCGGCGAGGGACAGGACCCGAGCAGCGTCGGCGCCGTGTGCTTCGATATCCTGCGCTCCGCGCTGGCCTCGCTCGCGGGGGAGGATTGGCGGAAAAACTGCCGCGTCTGGCTCTACCGCACGCCGGACAAGGCCTGGGCCGTGCACGAGATCGACATGGCCGTGCCGCTCAGCCCCGCGCAGCTCGCCCGCAAGGTGCAGGCCATCTACCAGCACAAGAGCCAGCGCAGCCAGACGCCCGCGTCCGGCCCGGGCTTGCACGAGGCCTGGCAACAGGCCGAGGCGGCCGCCCGCGGGATCGCCACCGCCTACGACCGGCTGGGCCTGGCCGAATACGAGGCCATCGAGGCCTTCCGCCGCTGGTCCGAATAAACGTCTTCATCCGCAGCTCGCCTTCCCGATGAAAATCCCCCCTCCGCTCGATCCGGGCTTCGCGCCCGCCGCCCTTCGGAACCGCGACTACCGCGCCCTGGCCGAGGCCGATCCCTCCGCGCGCGTGGCGCACCTCGCCCTCGAGCGGCCGGACGGGACGGTGTTTCGCCACGAGCTGCGCCTGCTCGGCGTCCGGCACCCGCGGGCCGCGCTCACGCCGCGCCACGTGGAGCGCCACCTGAAGTTCCTGCTGTGGCAGCAGGGCGCCTCGCGCGTGCGCATCGCCGGCGCGCCGGACATCGTGGCGTATTTGAACGAAAAATACACGCCGGGCGGCGAGCGCGCCTTCGACCACGCCTTCATGGGTGAAAAGGTCTTCGGGGAAACCTTCTCCGTCGTCGAGGCAGCCTCTCCGTCGGCGTTGCCCGAGGCGCGCTCCTCGGCCCTGCCGATCGGGCGCAATCTCGACGGTTGCCGCATCGGCTTCGACCTCGGCGGCAGCGACCGCAAGGCCGCCGCGCTCATCGACGGCAAGGTGGTCTACTCCGAGGAGATCGCCTGGGATCCCTATTTCCAAAAAGATCCCTCCTACCACATCGAGGGCGTGCACGACTCGCTGAAGCGCGCCGCGGCGCACCTGCCGCGGGTCGACGCGATCGGCGGCAGCGCGGCGGGCGTCTACGTCAACAACGAGGTGCGCGTGGCCTCGCTCTTCCGCGGCGTTTCGCCGGAGGACTTCGACGCGCGCATCCGGCGGATGTTCTTCACCCTCCAGGAGCGCTGGGGCGGCGTGCCCTTCGAGGTCGCCAACGACGGCGAGGTGACCGCGCTCGCCGCGTCGATGTCGCTCGGGGCCGACTCCGTGCTCGGCATCTCGATGGGCACCAGCCAGGCCGCGGGCTACGTCACGCCCGAGGGCAACATCACGAGCTGGCTCAACGAGCTCGCCTTCGCGCCGATCGACTGCCGCGAGGACGCGCCGCGCGACGAGTGGTCGGGCGACATCGGCTGCGGCGTGCAGTATTTCTCGCAGCAGGGCGTGGCGCGTCTCGCCGCGCTCGCCGGTTTCGACTTCCCCGCCGGACTGCCCTTCCCGGAGCGTCTGGTCGAGGTGCAGAAGGCGATGGCCGCGGGCGACGCCCGGGCGAAGGCGATCTATGAAACGATCGGCGTCTGCTTCGGGTATGCGCTGGCCCACTACGCGGATTTCTGCGAGATCCGCCACGTGCTCATCCTCGGCCGCGTGACCTCCGGGCCCGGAGGCGAGCTCATCCTCGAGCGCGCCCGCGCCGTGCTCGACGCGGAGTTTCCCGAGCTCTCGGGCCGGCTCGCGTTGCACACCCCCGACGAGAAGAACAAGCGGCACGGCCAGGCCGTCGCCGCGGCCAGCCTGCCCGCGATCATCCGCGCCGCCTCCTGATTTCAAACCAACCCGCACCGCCATGAAGTTCTCCCATCCGAAAGCCGACATCTTCACGCCCGACGGCTCCGATCCCGAGGCCGCGCTCGCGCGCGTCACCCACCTCTGCGTGGCCGCGCACCAGGACGACATCGAGATCCTCGCGCACCACGGCATCTGCGAATGCCTCGACGCGCCCGGGACCAAGGCCTTCGGCGGCGTGGTCGTGACGAACGGCGCCGGTTCGCCGCGCACCGGTCCGTATGAGAAATACACCGACGAGCAGATGCAGGAGGTGCGTCGCGAGGAGCAGCGCCAGGCCGCGCGCCTCGGTCGCTACGCGATCCAGCTCCAGCTCGCGCACCCGAGCGCCGACGTGAAGCAGCCGCGTCATCCCGGCGTGGCGCTCGACCTCGCGACGATCTTCGGCAGCTGCCGTCCGGAGGTGGTCTACCTCCACCAGCCGGCGGACAAGCACGACACGCACGTGGCGGTGTTTCTGCGCTGCCTCGAGGCGCTGCGCTCCCTGCCCGAGGAACGCCGTCCGAAGCGCGTCCTCGGCGCCGAGGTGTGGCGCGACCTCGACTGGCTGGTCGACGAGGACAAGGTCGCGCTCGACAGCGGTCGCCGCCAGGACCTCGCGGCGGAGTTGCTCAAGACCTTCGATTCGCAGGTGACCGGCGGCAAACGCTACGACCTCGCGACGCTCGGACGCCGTCTCGCGCACGCCACCTTCCATACCTCGCACGCGACGGATCGCTTCGCCGGCATCACGTGGGCGATGGACCTGACTCCGCTCGTGAACGATCCGACGCTCGACGTGGCGGACTACACGCTCGGCTACATCGACCGCCTGCGCGCCGACGTGGCGCAACGCGTGGCGAAGTTCCGCTGAGTTATCGTCTGTGAACGCCGGCGGCGCGGCGGTCGAGGAGCGTGCGATCGCCGCCGCCGCGCTGGTCGAGCTGCTCGATGCCCCAGGTGCGGATCGCGGTGCCGCCGAGATCGCGCAACAGCTCCAGGTGCTGGCGAGGGATGCCCCCTTCCTTTACATGGGCCAAGCCGGCGCAATGACCGACTCCAACAAGCTCCTCTACATGCGGGCCTGTTGCTTTGGTATGTGTATGCAGGAGGGAAGACCTGTGGGTTCTATTGATCCGACCGGATTGATTGAAAGTAGCGCAAACAGATCCCCTGCAATTGCCGGGCTTTAATTCAGCCCCAAACAGTGGAGGGATGTTTGATCGAGCGGCGGCGTCGGGGGCGCAGGGCGTGAGTTCGTCCGATCCGGCCGCGCAGGCCGGAGCATTGGGCTGGGAAGGCCCACGGCAACCACTCGCAAGCGAAACATGAGTATTACGCCAGGACCGCGGCGAATCTGCTACAGCGTCAAACTCAGGACCACGACACGCGCGGGCAATGGCAGAGGGGCATCAACGAGGCGGAGGGTGGGTGCTTTCAGAATCGGACGGAATGTCGTTCGCAATGGCGATGAGGGCCGCTGGCGTGATCACGGGAGCAGCAGGTGCGCAGCGGGCCATCTTTGGACCTTCTAGCAGCCTGTCGGACTTAGGCGGGAAGCGGCGCGGAAGATGCTGAGGGGGAGAGATGCCGAAGTTCGTCAACATCGACCACGACACCGAAATGCTGCTGCCGCCGAACCTGCGGGAGTGGGTGCCGGAGGGACATTTGGTGCACTTCGTGATGGATGCGGTCGAGTTGCTCGACGTGCGGGAGGCGTCGGTCAACCAGCGGGGCACGGGGAGCGAGCAATACCCGCCGCGCCTGCTGTTGGGGCTGTTGGTTTACAGCTACGCGACGGGCCTGTTTTCGAGCCGGCAGATCGAGCGGGCGACCTACGAGAACGTGGCGGTGCGGCTGCTGTGCGCGGACACGCACCCCGACCACGACACGCTTTGCGCCTTCCGGCGCAAAAACGGCGCGCTCCTGCGCCGGGCCTTCGCGGAGGTGTTGGAACTGGCCGCCGGCTGCGGTATCCTGAAGGTGGGCGGCGTCACCGTGGCGATCGACGGCACGAAGGTCCTGGCCAACGCGAGCAAACACTCGGCGGTGAGCCACGGCCACGCGCAAAGCACGCTGCGCGAGATCGACACGGAGATCGAGCAACTGTTGGCCAAGGCCGAGCAAGCCGACTCCACGCCCCTGCAAGACGGCCTGACCATCGAGGGCGAGCTGACGCGGCGCCACGAGCGCAAGGCCCGTCTGCTCCAGGCCAAGGCCGAGATGGAGGCGCGCGCCCACGCCCGCTTCCAGGCCGAGCAGGCCGAATACGAGGAGAAACTCGCCAAACGCGAAGCCGCGCGAGAGGCCGGCAAGAAGCCCCGCGGCCGCGAGCCGAAGGCTCCGGACCCCGCGCCCGGCGAGAAGGACCAGGTCAACTTCACCGACTCCGAGAGCCGCATCATGAAGACCAAGGACGGCTTCCAGCAGTGCTACAACGCGCAGGCCGGCGTGGAGACCGACTCACGCCTCATCGTCGGAGCGCGCGTCACCCAGGCGCCCAACGACAAGGAGCAACTCGAGCCGACTCTCGCCGCGGTGCGCGAACACCTCGCCCCCGCGCACGTCCTGGTGGACAGCGGCTTCGTCAGCGAAGCGGTGATCCGCTCCGTCGAGCAAGCCCGCCCCGACGGCCCGGCGGAGCGCCCGCGCGTATTGGCCGCGGTGATACGCGAACGCCACGGCCGCACCGTCGAGCAACTCGAGAAACGCGAAGACCCGCCCGCGCCGCCGCCGGACGCGCCCTTCGCCGAGCGACTCGCGCACCGCACCGCCACCGCGGCCGGCCGCGCGCTTTACCGCCTGCGGCAGCAGACGGTGGAGCCGGTCTTCGGAATCATAAAATCCGTGCTCGGTTTCCGCCGCTTCCTGATGCGCGGCTTGGCCAAGGCGTCGCTCGAGTGGGACCTGGTGTGCCTGGCCTACAACATGAAGCGCCTCCACCGCCTCGGCGCCCGCCTCCAAGCCGCCTGACGCCGCCCGGAGGCCCCAAAGTCTCCGCCGGCCCGGGCCGCGACGCCCTCGAATCCTTTCGCTCGGACTCAAAACCTCCCCCCACACGCCCGCTCCGATCTCTTGGACTCCGCTCTCCCTCTTTCTCCCTGCCTGCTAAGCCCGACAGGCTGCTAGCGACCCATCGCTTCCAACGAACGTTCGAATCCCGGGAAACGGGCACCCGCTGTTCGTGTTGTTGGGTCTGAAGATGGTTCTTCGTGACCTGTGGCGCGTATCTTCGAAGGAAGGCGTCGGGCTTCTGGAGGCTAGCCGGAGTATTGGTCACGAACGCGGCACGCCTGTAAGGCGCGCGGGCATGTCACGCGTCCGCTTTGCGTTGCTGCGCCCTCGGCCCGTGGGAGTCGTGTCCGCAGAAGGGGCGACATAAAAAATCCCCGAATCCGTCGCGGATAAGGGGATTTGTTGAAAGTGGCTGCCCGATAAGGACTCGAACCTTAACAAGCAGAGTCAGAATCTGCTGTGCTACCATTACACCATCGGGCAGTGGAAAATGAGAAACGACAGCGGGCGAGGAGGACCCCGGCGGATGGCTGGAGCCGGCGACTGGAGTCGAACCCGCAACCGCCTGTTTACAAAACAGGTGCTCTACCNTTGAGCTACNCCGGCGTTAGAAGCCGTCCAAGCTGTCGAAGGAGGGGAAAGAACGGGCCCGCTTGGGGTCTCAAAGCGGGCCGGAAAGTGGTGGTTCCCCAGGGACTCGAACCCTGAACCAATTGATTAAGAGTCAACTGCTCTACCATTGAGCTAGGAAACCAAAAAACGGAGGGACGAAAGGGAATCTTTGGCGGCGCTCTGTCAACGCCGTTTTCCGATAAAACTCCCAAGAGCGCGTCCCATCGCGATTTCTTGTTTACCCTTGGAGCCGCGCATGGCCTCGACACCCGTGTCAGCACGCCGTTTCGCTCCGTCCCCATGGAGATCATTTTTCTCGGCACCGGCACCTCGCATGGCGTGCCCATGCTCGCGTGCGATTGCGAGGTTTGCACCTCGGACGATCCGCGCGATCAGCGCACCCGCGCCTCGGTTCACGTGATCATGAACGGGCTGCGCATCCAGGTGGATGCGGCGCCCGAGTTTCGGCTTCAGGCCCTGCGTGCCGGCCTGCCCGCGATCGATCTCTTCATTCTCACGCACGGGCACGCGGACCACATTCTCGGGATGGATGACCTGCGCCGTTATTGCGACGGGCGTCCGGACGGAACTTTGCCGGTCTATTGTTCCGAGGAAGGGGAGGGGCGCGTGCGGGCCATCTTCCCGTATGCATTCGCTCCGCGCGGCGAGAGGCCCGACGGCTACGCGAGGTTCGACGTGCGGCGCATGCCGGCCCGGCTGGAGTTGCCCGAAGGGGTGGTCGAAAGCACGCCTTTGCCGCACGGTCGCTTCGAGACGCTGGGATTGGTTTTCACCGAGCGCGGCAGCGGCAGGCGTTTCGCCTACTACACCGACTGCAATGCCGTGCCTCCGGAGGCCTGCGCCTTGGCCAAAGGCGCCGACCTTCTGGTGCTGGACGGACTTCGTCCCGCGCCGCATCCGACCCATTTGTCGATCCCCGAAGCGCAGGCCGTGGCGGAAAAAATCTCCCCGAAACGGGCCTGCCTCACCCACGTGGCGCATGCCGTTCCGCATGTTTACGGTGAGGGGTTAGGCCCTGCGGTTCAGGGGTTTGCTTATGATGGGATGCGGGTCGTCCTCTAGGGGATTTTAATCCATATCATTTTGGTGGGAGAAAGAGCTTGCGAAGTTTAATCCTACTGCTCTTGTCGGGATTAGATACGCGCCATGAAGCTCTCCAAAAAAGGCGAATACGCCCTGCGTTCCCTGATTGATCTCGGCATCGCCGCCGAGGTGGGGCGCGAATTGGTGCAGGTGACCGAGTTGTCGGACAAGGAGCTGATTCCGGCCAAATTTCTTGAACAGATCATGCAGGAGCTGAAGGCGGCGGGATTTGTCGTCGCCCAGCGCGGCAAGTTCGGCGGCTATCGTCTCGCCCGGCCCGCTTCCGAGATCACGATCGGCGCGGTGGTGCGGTTCATCGACGGTCCGCTCGCGCCGATCGGCTGCGTCAGCCACACCGCTTACGAAAAGTGTAGTTGCCCGGACGAGGAGCACTGCGGTCTGCGGATGCTCATGCTCGATGTGCGCAACGCCATCGCGGGCATTCTCGACCGCTACTCCATCGCCGACGTCGTCGAGGTCACGCTTCGCAAACTTCGTCGCGATTCGCTCCCGCTCCCCTTCGCCGCCCCGCGCGGTCCGGTCCGCGTCCAACCGGTCAAATCCAACGCCCGTGTTCGCCGCGTTTCCTCCCGCTCCACCGCCGCCTCCGCCCGGCGCCTCGCGCCTGTCGAGGGCCTGCTCTCCGAACTCCTCCCCGATTACACCATCTGATCCCGAATACCGCGCCCCGCGTCGGCGCCGCATCACCATGAGCTCCGTTTCCTCCGCCGCTTCCACCGCCGCCACCGCCGCGGCTCCCGCCGCCTCCACACATTTGCCCGACTGGCTAGCCATCGTGCGCGCCAAGGTCGAGAGCCTGCGCTTCGGCGTCGTCCAGATCGTCGTCCACGACGGCAAGGTCACCCAGATCGAGCGCACCGAAAAGACCCGTCTCTCCGGCCCCGGCCGCGACGAGTGATCCGCGTCGCCGGTTTCCCGTTTTTCGCCCACCGCCGCCTGGCGGAGGTGATTCCCGCATCAACCACTTCTCGTCCGCGACCCGTCCACGGGAGTTCCGAGATCCGCCACCAAAGCAATCCCGACAATGAACTCATCCCGTTTCCTCCGCGCCGCGGGCTACGCCGCAGCGCTTTCCGCCATCGCCCTCGCGCCATTCACCGCGGGGGCCCAAACCGCGTCCGGCGCCTCGTCGGACGAGATCACCGCCCTGCGCGAACAGATCCGTCTGCTCGACCAGAAGCTCAAGACGCTCGAACGCAACCTCGAGCTCAAGGACGAGGCCGCCGCCGCCGAGGCCAAGAAGCAGCCCAAGCTCTCCCTCGGGGACCGCGGGCTCTCCATCACCTCCGCGGACAAGGCTTTCACCCTTCGCGTCGGCGCCCTCGTCCAGACGGACTTCCGCTACTTCGCCAACGACGACGCCGACACCGGCCGTGACGGCTTCCTCTTCCGTCGCGTTCGTCCCACTCTCCGTGGCACCGTCAACGAGAAGTTCGACTACCGCATCACGCCCGACTTCGCCGGCAACAGCGGTTCCGACTTCGCCCTGCTCGACGCGACCGTCACCTACAACCACAGCCCCGAGTTCGCCGTCACCGTCGGCAAGTTCAAGGCGCCCTTCGACCTCGAGCGTCTCCAGGGCGGCGGCAACCTCACCTTCATCGAGCGCGCCTATCCGACCATCCTCGGTCCGAACCGCGAGGTCGGCGTTCTCGTCGGCGGCTCCCTCGCCGACAAGCGTCTCTCCTACGCCGCCTCCATCGGCAACGGCACCACCGACGGCGGCAGCACCGCGAGCAACTCCGACGACGCCCTCGAGGGCACCGCGCGCCTCTTCGCCACGCCCTTCGTCAACGACAAGGACTCCGCCCTCGCCGGCCTCGGTTTCGGCGTGGCCGTGTCCTACGGCGACAAGACCTCCGGCGCTCCCCGCAACTACTCCAGCAACGGTCAGCAGACGATCTTCAGCTGGGACGGCGGTCCGACCGGCACCGGCAAGCAGATCCGTTTCTCCCCGCAGGCCTCCTACTACTACGGCCCCTTCGGCCTGCTCGCTTCCTACGTGAGCTCCCGTCAGGAGCTGCAGCGCGCCGGCGGAACGATCCACGAAACCTTCACCAACGAAGGCTGGTTGGTCTCCGGCTCCTACGTGCTCACCGGCGAGAAGGCCTCCTACAACGGCGTGACCCCCGCCAATCCCTTCAAGATCGGCGGCGAAGGCTGGGGCGCCTTCGAGATCGCGGCCCGCGTCAGCAGCCTCGACCTCGACGACGACATCTTCACCACCGGCTTCGGCAACCTCAACAGCGACGTCACCGAGGCGATCAGCTACGGCGTCGGCCTCAACTGGTATCTCACCCGCAACGTCAAGGCGGTCCTGAACTACGAGCTGAGCAAATTCGACGGCGGCGCCGCCGGCGGAAACGACCGCCAGAACGAACACGCCATCTTCTCCCGCCTCCAGCTGAACTTCTAACCCGATCCACGCGACAGCCCGCGGGGCACCCGACCGGTCCCCGCGGGCTCCAATCCACAAACCCGATCGATCATCGCCATGAAACTCAAATCTCTCCTCCTCACGCTCGCTTCCGGCCTCGTTCTCGCCGGTTCCGCGATCGCCAGGCCTGTCGAGCTCCTCAACGTCTCCTACGACCCGACCCGCGAGCTCTACGTCGAATACAACGCCGCCTTCATCAAGCATTGGAAGGCCAAGACCGGCCAGGACATCACCATCAAGCAATCCCACGGCGGCTCCGGCAAACAGGCCCGCTCCGTGATCGACGGTCTCCAGGCCGACGTCGTCACCCTCGCGCTCGCGAACGACGTCTCTGCCCTGCACAAGAACGGCAACCTCCTTCCGGCGAACTGGCAGGAACGCCTCCCGCTCGGCTCCTCGCCCTACACGAGCACCATCGTGTTCCTTGTCCGCACGGGCAATCCGAAGGGCATCAAGGATTGGGACGATCTCGTGAAACCCGGCGTCTCCGTCATCACCCCAAACCCGAAGACCTCCGGGGGCGCGCAATGGAACTACCTCGCCGCCTGGGAATACGCCCGCCGCAAGTTCGGCGGTGACGATGCCGCGAAGGACTTCGTCGCCAAGCTCTACAAGAACGTGCCCGTCCTCGACTCCGGCGCCCGGGGCTCGACCACCACCTTCGTGCAGCGCGGCATCGGCGACGTGTTCATCTCCTGGGAAAACGAGGCCTTCCTCGCCCAGCGCGAGTTCGGCAAGGACAAGTTCGAGATCATCGTCCCCTCGATCAGCATCCTCGCCCAGCCGACCGTCAGCGTCGTCGACAAGGTCGTGAAGAAGAAGGGCACCGCCGAGGTCGCCAAGGCCTACCTCGAGTATCTCTACTCCGACGAGGCCCAGGACATCATCGGCAAGAACTTCTACCGTCCCACCTCCGAGGCGGCCAAGGCCAAGTATGCCACCCTCTTCCCGAAGCTGGAGCTCTTCACCATCGACGAAGCCTTCGGCGGCTGGACCAAGGCCCACAAGGACCACTTCTCCGACGGCGCCACCTTCGACCAGATCTACCTGAAGAAGTAACGACAGGGCGGGGCCGCCGGATCCTCCACCGGTCTTCGGACGATCCGGCGCCCCGTCATCCCTTTTTGGATACACCTTCCATGGCCCGGCTCGCCCAACTCCCGACCCGCCCCCGCGCCGTGCGCGATCTCCGCGCGCTGCTCGAACCGCTGGTCGCGCTCGGCGACCTGGGCGCCTCGGTGCAGGTCTCCTTCGCCGGGGTCTTCGACTTCGAGGACACCCCCTACGTCATCCCGCGCGTCGTCTTCAACGGCCCGTCCGCCTCGCACGATCCGATCCGCCTCGCCATCTTCGGCGGGCTTCACGGCGACGAACCCGCCAGCGTGCTCGGCCCCATCGCCTTTCTCGAACGCCTCGCCGCCGAGCCCGAGCGCGCCACCGGCTACGAGCTCGCCGTCTATCCGCTCCTCAACCCCGTCGGCTACGAACGCGACACCCGCGTCAACGGAGCCGGTCTCGACCTCAACCGCCAGTTCTGGCGTGGTTCCATCCAGCCCGAGGTCCGCGCCGTCGAACGCGAGCTCACCCGCACCCGTTTCGACGGTCTCATCACCCTCCACGCCGACGACACCTGCGAAGGCGTCTACGGCTACACCCGCGGCCACGTTCTCAACGAGGCCCTGCTCGAGCCCGCGCTCCGCTCCGCGAGCTACATCATTCCGCGCGACCGCCGTCCGGTGATCGACGGCTTCCTCGCCCGCGACGGCAAGATCGAAGCCTGCTTCGAGGGCGTGCTCTCCGCGCCCGCCGGCCAGCGCCCGCGCCCCTTCGACCTCATTTTCGAGACGCCCGCGCTCTCGCCGATCGACAAGCAGATCGAGGCGATGGTGACGGCGCTCGACACCATCCTCGACGAATACCGCGTCTTCCTCGCCTACGCCCAGGGCCTCTGAATTTTTCCCGCTCCCAGCTTCGCGCCTCCACCATCCCGATGTCACGATCCCACCGTTCCGTCATACCCGGCTTCGGATTGTCGCTCGGTCTCACGATAACCTATCTGAGCCTGATCGTCCTTATCCCGCTTTCCTCCGCGTTCATCAAGACCGCCGGCCTCGGCTGGAGCGAGTTCGTCGACGCGGTCACCGCGCCGCGCGTTCTCGCCTCCTACCGCATCAGCTTCCTCGCCTCGTTCGCCGCCGCGCTGGTCAACAGCTTCTTCGGCCTGATCGTCGCCTGGGTGCTGGTGCGCTACCCGTTTCCGGGGCGCAAGGTGGTCGACGCCCTGGTGGATCTGCCTTTCGCGCTTCCCACCGCCGTGGCCGGCATCGCCCTCACCGCCATCTACGCGCCCAACGGCTGGATCGGTTCGCTCTTCGGCGACGGCACCTTCCTGGCCCGTCTGTTCAACGACGGCGAGGCGGTGAAGATCGCCTTCAGCGAGATCGGCATCTTCATCGCGCTGACCTTCATCGGACTCCCCTTCGTGGTCCGCACCGTCCAGCCGATCGTCGAGGAGCTCGAGCCCGAGTTCGAGGAGGCCTCCGCCTCGCTCGGCGCCAACCGCTGGCAGACCATCCGGCGGGTGATTTTCCCCCAGTTGCTGCCGCCCCTGCTCACCGGCTTCGCGATGGCCTTCGCCCGCGCGCTCGGCGAATACGGCTCGGTCGTCTTCATCGCGGGCAACATGCCGATGCGCACCGAGATCACCCCGCTGCTCATCATCACCAAGCTGGAGCAATACGACTACGCCGGCGCGACCGCCATCGCCGTCGTCATGCTCGTGGCCTCCTTCGTCCTGCTGCTCGCCATCAACCTGCTCCAGAAGTGGAGCCGCCGCCACCACGCCGTCTGAGCGCCTCGATTCGTCCGGCGCCTCCTTCCACCCGAACTTCACCTCCCGATCCGCGACCGCATGGCCTCCGCCGTCTCCTCCCTTTCCCGCTCCGTCTCCCACGCCGCGCGTCCGCTCGCCACGCGCGACGCGGCCTGGGTGCGCTACACGCTCACCGCGGTGGCGCTGGGCTTCCTCGCGCTTTTCCTGCTCCTGCCGCTCGCCGCCGTCTTCACCGAGGCCTTGCGCAAGGGCGTGGCCGCCTACTTCTCCGCGCTGTCCGATTCCGACGGCATGCACGCGCTGAAGCTCACGCTCCTGACCGCCGCCATCGCCGTGCCCGCCAACCTCGTCTTCGGCGTCGCCGCCGCCTGGTGCATCGCGAAGTTCTCGTTCCCCGGAAAAAGCGTGCTGATCACGCTCATCGATCTTCCCTTCGCGGTCTCGCCGGTCATCTCCGGTCTCATCTACGTGCTGATCTTCGGCGCGCAGGGGTGGTATGGCCAATACCTCAACGCCGACGACCCGTGGCTCCCCGCTTTCCACGCCTGGCTTGTGGAGCGGGACATCAAGATCGTCTTCGCCGTGCCGGGCATCGTGCTCGCCACCATCTTCGTCACCTTCCCCTTCGTCGCCCGCGAACTCATCCCGCTCATGCAGCAGCAGGGCAACGACGAGGAATACGCCGCCGTCACCCTCGGCGCCTCCGGTTGGAAAACCTTCTGGAAGGTGACGCTTCCCAACATCAAGTGGGGCCTCTTCTACGGCGTCATCCTCTGCAACGCCCGCGCGATGGGTGAATTCGGCGCCGTGTCCGTGGTCTCCGGGCACATCCGCGGCGAGACCAACACCCTCCCGCTCCACGTCGAGATCCTCTACAACGAATACCAGTTCGTCGGCGCCTTCGCCGCCGCCTCGCTCCTCGCCTTCCTCGCCCTCGTCACCCTCGTCCTCAAGTCCGTCGTCGAATGGGCCCACGCGCGCCGCATCGCCTCGGACGTGGCCAGGGCGGGTTGAACAAGTGAATCCGCCGGCGGCGTCTCCTCCCCCATCCCCACCGACATCTCCCGATCTCAAACCCGCGAATTTATGAGTGTCATCGCCCGCAACATCACCAAAACCTTCGGCGCCTACACCGCCCTCGCCGACGTCTCGCTCGAGGTGCCGACCGGCCAGCTCGTCGCGTTGCTCGGCCCCTCCGGCTCGGGCAAGACCACGCTGCTGCGCATCATCGCCGGCCTGGAGTTCGCCGACGCCGGCTCGGGCCGCATCGAGTTCCACGGCCAGGACGTCACCGACATCGCCGCCGGCAGGCGCGGCGTCGGTTTCGTGTTCCAGCATTACGCGCTCTTCCGCCACATGACCGTCGCGCAGAACATCGCCTTCGGGCTCACCGTGAAGCCGCGCAAGGAACGCCCCTCGAAGGCGCAGATCGACGCCCGCGTGAAGGAGCTGCTCAAGCTCATCCAGCTCGATGATCTCGGCGGACGCTACCCCGCGCAGCTTTCCGGCGGCCAGCGGCAGCGCGTCGCCCTCGCCCGCGCCCTCGCCGTCAACCCGAAGGTGCTCCTCCTCGACGAGCCTTTCGGCGCCCTCGACGCCCGCGTGCGCAAGGACCTCCGCCGCTGGCTCCGCCACTTCCAGCGCGAGATCGGCGTCACCACCATCTTCGTCACCCACGACCAGGAGGAGGCGCTCGAGCTCGCCGACCGCGTCGTGGTGATGAACAACGCCAAGATCGAGCAGGTGGGCACGCCGCAGGAGGTCTACGACCACCCCGCCTCGCCCTTCGTCATCGAGTTCCTCGGCAACGTGAACCGCTTCGCCGCCCTCGGCCATCCGCTGCCCGGCGCCGGCGCCGACGTGCTCTACGTCCGTCCGCACGACGTCGACATCCAGCGCAGCTACGAGGGCGAGCATGGCATCCGTGTGAAGGTTCAGCACGTCTTCTCCGCCGGCAATTTCGGCCGCGTCGCGCTCCAGCGCGTCGACAACCACGAGATCATCGACGCCGAGGTCTCCCGCTCCCGTCTCTCCGAGCTCAACCTCGCGATCGGCGACGAGGTCTGGGTGGTTTTCCGCCACATCCGCCTCTTCCCGGCCGGCGCCTTCACCGAGCGCGACGTCGCGGTGGAGGACGCATCTCCCGCGATGGTCGATCCCGGCCGAGGGATCTGACGCGCCCTGCGCGTCTCCGTTCTTTTTCAGGTCTGAGCTCGCTCCAAGGCAGGGCGGGACCTCAACCCTCCAATCTCCCCCGGTGGGGTAGCCAAGTGAGAAGGCCCGGCGCCGCAAACGCCGTATGAGTTGGTTTGATTCCAACCCCCACCTCCAGTTTCCGCCAGAGAAGACGACTTCATGGCCCGAGTATCCGTTCAGCGACTACACCCACCGGCTCTCCGGAGGTCGTCGCGTCACCGTCCCTCCACCATGCATTCCCTTCGTCTTCTCTCCCTTCCTCTTCTCGCCCTCGGGCTCGCGTCCGCCCCGGTCGTCCGGGCCCAGACCGAGATCCTCAACGCGTCCTACGACGTCGCCCGCGAGCTCTTCGCCGAGATCAATCCCGCCTTCGTGGCGCACCACAAGGCCTCGGGCGGCGAGGCCGTGGCCGTGAAGCAGTCGCACGCCGGCTCCTCCCGCCAGGCGCGCTCCATCCTCGAGGGCCTCAAGGCCGACGTCGTCACCTTCAACCAGGTCACCGACGTCCAGCTCCTCGCCGACAACAAGTTCGTCGCCTCCGACTGGACCTCGAAGTATCCGCACAACAGCTCGCCCTACTACAGCGTCCACTCGATCCTCGTCCGCAAGGGCAACCCGAAGGGCGTCAAGGACTGGGCCGACCTCGCCAGGCCCGGCGTCACCATCGTGCAGGTCAACCCGAAGACCGGCGGAAACGGCCGCTACGCCGTGCTCGCCTACTACGCCGCCGCGCTCGAGGCGAGCGGGGGCGACGCGGCCGCGGCCCGGGCCTTCCTCAAGAAGGTCCTCGCCAACGTCGTCGTCTTCGAGTCCGGCGGCCGCAGCGCCACCTCGACCTTCACCGAACGCGAGATCGGCGACGTGCTGGTGACCTTCGAGTCCGAGGCGCTGTCCCTCGGAAACGATCCGCGCTTCGAGGTCGTCACCCCGTCGGTGAGCATCCTGTCCGAGTTTCCCGTCGCCGTCGTGGAGAAGGTCGCGAACAAGCGCGGCACCGCGGCCGTCGCCGACGCGTATTTGAAATTCCTCTACACGCCCGAGGGGCAGGAGATCGTCGCGAAGAACTTCTACCGCCCGCGCGACCCCGCCGTCGCCGCCCGCCACGCCTCGCGCCTCGCGCCGGTGAAGGCCCTCGAGGTCGACGCCGTCTTCGGCGGCTGGCCAAAGGCGACCAAAACCTTCTTCGAAAACGGCGCCCTCGTGGACGTCCTTCTCAAGGAAGTCGCCGCCGAACGCGTCAACTGAGCCCGAGGGGGCGAGACCGCCGGGGACGCCGCGCCATGCGCCCGGCTCCCGGCGGTCCGCCTTCGCCCTTGTCCCGCTCCCGCCCGACCATGTCCCGTCCCCGCCGCATCATTCCCGGCTTCGGGCTGACCCTCGGCTCGACTCTGCTCGTCGTGAGCCTGGCCGTCGTGCTGCCGTTGGGCGCGCTTGTGTTCAAGGCGGCGGGACTCTCGTGGTCGGACTACTGGGGCTACGTCAGCGACGCGCGCGCGATCGCCACCTACCGCGTCACGCTGCTCGCCGCCGCCGCGGCGACCTTGCTGGATCTTTTTCTCGGGCTGCTCACGGCCTGGATTCTGGTCCGCTACGAGTTTCCCGGCCGACGCCTGCTGGATTCCGCGATCGACCTTCCCTTTGCGCTGCCGACGGCGGTCGCCGGCATCGCGCTTGCCGCGCTCACCGTGCCCACCGGCGCGGTGGGCGCGCTCTTCGCCCCCTTCGGCATCAAGATCGCCTACGCCTTTCCGGGCATCGTCCTGGCGATGAGCTTCACCAGCCTGCCCTTTGTCGTGCGCACGGTGCAGCCGGTGCTCGCCGACCTCGAGCCGGCCCTGGAGGAGGCGTCCTCCACGCTTGGCGCCGGCCGGTGGGCGACCTTCCGCCGCGTGGTGTTTCCCGAGATATTCCCCGCGTTGCTGTCCGGCGCCGCGCTCGCGCTCGTGCGCAGCCTCGGCGAATTCGGCGCGGTCGTCTTCATCGCGGGCAATCTTCCGTTCAAAACCGAGATCACCGCGCTGCTCACCTACGTGCGCATGGACGAGTTCGACTATCCCGGAGCCGCCGCGCTCGCGACGGTGATCCTCTCCTTCGCGCTGCTTTTCCTCGTCGGGGTCAACTTTCTGCAAACGCGGCTGCATCGCCGCCTCCACGGATGAGTTTCGCCATTTCCCGCTCCGCGTCCGCCTCCGGCACGGCCCGCCGCCCCATCCGCGGGCATCCCCGTCGCATCGCCTTGGTGATTCTCGGGGGCGGCCTGACCGGTTTGCTGATTCTCCTGCCGCTCGTGACGGTTTTCTCCTACGCCCTGCGCGAGGGGCTCGACGTCTACCTCCGGCACCTCGCGACGCCGGAAAGCCGCCACGCCATCGGGCTCACGTTGCTCGCCGCCGGCGTGGCCGTGCCGGTGAGCACGGCCTTCGGCCTCGCCGCCGCGTGGACGGCGGGGAAGTTCGAGTTTCCCGGCCGTCGTCTGCTCACGAGCGTGATCGAGCTGCCGCTGTCCGTTTCCCCGATCATCTTCGGCGTCGCCTACCTTTTCGTTTTCGGCATGCAGGGCGTGCTCGGGCCCTGGCTCGACGAACGCGGCGTCTCCCTGGCCTTCAACGTCCCGGCCATCGTGCTCGTCACGACGATGGTCACGCTGCCCTACGTTTTCCGCGAGGTGTTGCCGCTCGTGCTCGCGCAGGGCGTGCAGGAGGAACACGCGGCGGCGACGCTCGGGGCCGGCGGTTGGCAGACCTTCTTCCGCGTCACGCTGCCCAACATCCGCTGGGCCTTGATCTACGGCGTCACGCTCTGCTTCGCGCGCGCGCTGGGCGAGTTCGGCGCCGTGGCCGTGGTCTCCGGCGCGGTGCGCGGAGAGACCAACACACTCACGCTGCACATAGAACTGCTGTCGAACGACCGCGTCGCGACCGGAGCCTTCGCGGCGGCGTCGATCCTCAGCTCCATCGCGATCGTCACCTTGCTCGTGAAGACCTGGGTCGAGAGCCGGGAAACCCGACGCGTTTGAAACCACACGCCCGTCATGAATCATCCCTCCGAATTCGCCGCTTATCTCCGGTCTCTGCCCTTTCTCGGTCGCGCCACGATCTCACGTCACGAGGTGCGCGCCGGCGAATGGCTCGAACTCGTCGTCACCTACGAGGTGGGCGCCGCGGGCCTCGCCGACGGCGGATGGCTGAAGCTCGTCTTCAAGTTCTACTCCGACTGGGCCTTGTTTCAGACGAGCGATCCCGCTGGCGCCAACTATCTTTCGGCGGAGTATCAGCCGCGGCCGGTTTTCCCGGGCGAGAGCCCCGCCACGGTGCGCGAGCTCAAGGTCCGCTTCGACCAGAAGGGGCACGAGCGCCCCTACCAGAAGGCGGTGATCGTCGACGTGGTTGACGGCTACCTGAAGCCCGGGGACCGGATCGTGCTCCGGCTCGGCGACCGCCGGCATGGCGGGCCGGGCACGCGCGCGCAGACCTTTGTCGAGGACGCGTTTCATTTCCGGGTCTTTGTCGACACCGTGGGCGCGTCCCGTTTCGCTCCGGTGCCGGGCAGGCTGTCTCTGCGAATACTTCCCGACCTGGCGGCGTGCGCCCGCCTGCTCACGCCGCGCCTCGTGCGGCCGAACGCGCCGTTTCAGATCGTCTATCGCGTCGAGGATGCCTGGGGAAATCTCGCTTCGGCCGAGCTGCCTCCTCCGGAGGAGCTGGAGGTGCGGATCGCCGGCGCGGTCTACTTCACCTTGCCGCTCGTGTGGAGCGGACGCGACGGGGCCTGGGCTCGGGTGGAGCTGCGGTTGCCCGACGAGGGCGAATACGAGCTGGTCGTGCCCGAGCCCCATGCCGTCGCCCGGTTGACGGTGGCCGGCGACGCTCCCGCGCCACGCGCGCTTTTCGCCGATTTGCACATCCATTCGCAGGACACCGTCGGCGTGAACACCACCGAGTCGGTGCTGAGCTTCGCGCGGGACGCCGCGGCGCTCGACGTGGCCGGCTACACCGCGAACGATTTTCAACATCCGCGCCGTACCGGTGGGCCGCCGCCGTCGACGTCTGCCGGGATCTCCATCAGGAAGGGCGCTTCCTCTGCTTCCCCGGCACGGAGTGGTGCGGGGCGAGCGCCGTCGGGGGCGACCGCAACGTGGTGTTTCTCGGAGACGAGGTGCGCTTCCCGCTCGCGCCCGACGGACGCAGCCTGCGCGTCTTCGACTGGAACGAGGACACGCCCAAGGACCGGGCCCAGGATCCCGGGCTGGCGACCGCGGCGCATCTGCACGACGCCTACCGCGATCTGGCGGATGGCGACCGCGTGTTGCTCATTCCGCACGTCGGCGGCCGCCGCGCGCTTCTCGAATGGCACGATCCCGCGCTCGAGCGGCTGGTCGAGGTGGCCTCCTCGTGGGGGCATTTCGACTGGTTCTACCGCGACGCGCTCGCGCGAGGGCAGAAGGTCGGCGCGTCCGCCGCGGGCGACGAACACCGCGGCCGTCCGGGCGGCGGGGCGCCCGGCGTCGGTTCCTTTGGCGTCGCCGGAGGACTCACCGGCGTGTTGGCGGACGAGCTGACCGGCGCCGCCGTCGCCCGCGCCCTTCGCGCGCGCCATACCTGGGCGACGACCGGAGGCCGCTCGGTGGCCCTGCTTTCCGCGGGACGGCACCGGCAGGGCGACGAGTTTGTCCATTCCGGCCCGCTCGAGGTTTCGTATCGATTGTTTGGAGACGCGTGGGAGCGGGTCGAGCTGCGCGACGAGAGGGGCGTGGTCCTGCACGCCCGCGATCTGCACGCCGAGCTCGGCCACGAGCCGGATCGCTTCCGCGTCCGCTGGGGAGGGGCGCGGATCCGAGACCGCTACCGCTGGGCGGAATGGCGCGGAACGATCGAGATCACGGGGACGAGCGTGCTCCGCTGGACGACCTTCGGGCTCGAGCATCCGGAGGAGACGGTGCGGGAGGTTTCCCCGGGGCGGTTCGAAATCGCGACCGACACCTACGGCGACGCGGACCAGCTCGAGCTGGTCGTGGCCGACCTGGCGTCGGCGAAAGTCTCCCTGCGCCTCGACATCCGCGCCTACGACAAGACCGGCGACGCGTTGGCCCGCCGGCCGGATCCTGTCACGCCTGGAGCGGCGCGCGAGTTCTCGGGCGCCGACCTGATTTCGGCCTCGGAAGGCGGTCTGCGCTGGGAACTCGGCGGCGCGGAACTTTTTGTCGCGGCGGAACGTCTCTCCTTCGGCCCCCTGCCCGCACGGTTGGACGGCTCCGTCACGATTCCCCCGGTCAACGGCCCGCACGGTCACCGAGCCCTCTACCTTTTCGCCCGAGAACGCGACGACGCGAAGATCTGGACGAGCCCGCTTTTCGTCACGTTCGCAACCTGAACCCCGACCCATTCCCCTCATGTCGAATCCATCGACCCCTCAACGCATCGTCATCGTCGGCGGCGGCCTTGCCGGCACGCTGGTGGCGGTGCACCTGCTGCGGCGGGCGCCGTCGGGCACGCTGATCACCCTGGTCGAGCGCCGGCCGCCTTTCGGCCGCGGCGTGGCCTACGCGACCGACGCCTGCGTGCATCTGCTCAACGTGCCGGCGGGCAGGATGAGTGCGTTTCCCGACCGGCCCGACCATTTCGTGGAGTGGGTGCGCGAGCGCACGGGGCGCGCGGGTTTCCCGAAGACGGTGAACCCGGACGACTTCCTGCCACGATGTCTCTACGGCGACTACATCGGCTACGTGTTGACCGAGGCGCGCCAGCAGGCGGACCCCTCGGTCTCGTTCACCGCGCGAGTGGGGGAGGTCGTCGACATCGACGAGCTGCCGGCGGGCGGGGCGGCTCGGGTGTTTTTCTCGGACGGCACGACGCTCGTCGCCGACCAGGTGGTGCTGGCCCTGGGCAATCTGCCGGGGGAGTATCCCGTCCGGTCCGGCCGCCAGGTGTATCGAAGCCGCAACTACGTGCATGTGCCGTGGGCCCCCGGGGTGATCGAAGGCATCGATCCCGAGGCCGAGGTGCTGATCGCCGGCCAGGGGCTGAGCGCGACCGACATCGTCATCCAACTGGCGGAGCGCGGACATCGCGGGCGCATCGGTTGCCTCTCCCGCCGCGGGTTGCGTCCGCTCCCGCATCGGCGGGCGGGAACGCCCTACCGTGATTTTCTGGCCGGGGAACCGGCGCCGGCGACGATCCGCGCGTTGGTGCGGCGGATCCGGGAGGAGGTCCGGACCGCGGCGGAGGCGGGCGGGGACTGGCGGGACGTGATCGACGCGATCCGTCCGCATTCGGCGCGCCTGTGGGCGGCGCTGGATTGGTCGGAGCGGGCGCGCTTCATGCGGCATGTGCGGCCGTATTGGGAGGTGCATCGCCATCGCCTCGCGCCCGAGATCGCCGCGCGTTTGCAGGCGCTCGTCGACAAGGGGCGGCTGGAGTTTCTCGCCGGCCGGTTCCGGCATCTGGAGGAGACCGCGGACGGGCTGCGGGTCATCTGGCGCCCGAAGGGGAGCGACGTGGACGTGGAGCGTCGCGTGGCGAAGCTGATCAACTGCACGGGCCCGCGCACCGATTATTCGAAGTATCAGCATCCGCTGTTCATCAACCTGCTCGCGCGAGGGTTGCTCGACCACGATCCGCTGGCGCTGGGCATCGCGGCGACGCCGGACGGGCGGGTGAGGCGCTATCGCGGCGGCGTGATACCCTGGCTGCACACGCTGGGCGCGCCTTTGCGCGGGGTGTTGTGGGAGTGCGCGGCGGTGCGGGAAATTCGCGAGCAGGCGGCGGCGGTGGCGGGTTCCCTTTTGACGGTGGAGGCGGGCGGGGGCGCCCCGTCGCGTTTTCAGCGTCTCGTCGAGGAGGCGAAGTCGCACATCGTCGAGGTCGGGGTGGAGGAGCTCCGCGCCGAACTGGCGGCCGGCGAGAAGTCGTTGCTCATCGACATCCGGGAGCCCGAGGAGCACGTGCGCGGCGGGATCCCCGGCGCGACGCACGTGCCGCGGGGTGTGCTCGAAGGACGCATCGAGCAGATCGCCCCGGACATCGACACGCGCATCGTGCTCTACTGCGCGGGGGGCAACCGTTCCGCGCTCTCGGCGGAGAACTTGCGCCGGATGGGCTACACCCGGGTGCGGTCCCTGGCGGGAGGCTACGGGGCCTGGAGCCGGGCGGCGGAGTCGCGTTGAGCTTGGTGCCGGTCCGGAGGTCGCTCCGCGCGGTCCTGAGCGCTTTGCCCCGCCGGAACCTCGGCCCGTCGCCCGATGCCGGGGAGGCGGGCGACGGGTTATGTTGCGGGGCCATGACCATCGAATCCGACATGCTGGGCTATGAGGAACGCGGAGCCGTGAGCGGAGGGAAAGGCGGCGCCGCGGCGCCGCGCCGCCAATGGACGCCGCCCGATCCCGACACCACGCGAAAACTCTCCGCGCTGATCGAGGACATCGGCGTGGCGATGCTCGCCACCGTCGCGCCCGACGGATCGTTGCGCAGCCGTCCGATGGTGTCGCAGGGCGGCATCGAGGAGGGCGAACTCTGGTTTTTCACCGCGGACGATTCGGGCAAGATCGCGGAGATCGAGCAGGACCACGAGGTGAACCTCGCCTACGCGGAGCCCAAGGATCGGCGTTATGTCTCCATCTCGGGCCGCGCGACGCTGGTGCGCGATCCGGAGCGGGCGCGGCGGATGTGGAGCCCCGAGGTGGAGGCGTGGTTTCCGGGCGGTCCGGATGATCCGCGGCTCGCTTTGCTGCGGGTGCGGGTGCATGCGGCGGAATACTGGGATTCGTCCGGCGGGCGGATGACCCATCTCTAGGTCTCCAGGCCGTGGGCGAGGATTGCCTTGATCACGGCGGGATCGGTCTTTTGAGCGATGGGCCGCCGCGGGGCGGAGCCTGGTTCGAGGCGAACGTCCGCGGACCGTTTTCCCATGCCCACCTACATTTATGAGACGATCCCGGCGGCCGGGAAGAGGCCGCGTCGCTTCGAGATGAAGCAATCGATGAAGGACAAGCCGCTCACGCACGATCCGAAGACCGGCGAACCGGTGCGACGGGTGGTGAGCGGCGGCTACGGCTTCTACGGCGCGGGGGCGGAACGCCCGGCGCCGCCCGGCCCCTGCGGCGGGGAGTGCGGCTGTTTCGGCCGGAACTGAACGGAGGGACGGACGCCCCGCGGGTCAGCGCAGGCGCAGGGCGTGTCGTCCGTCCTCGGCGTGGCGAAGCTCGATGTGCAGGGCGTCGGCGGGGAGCCAGTCGGCGACGTTTTCCGGCCACTCGACGGCGGCCCACCACGGCGGGACGAGGAAATCGTCGATCATGAGATCCTCGAGGGCGCGGGCGCCGTCGATGCGGTAGGCGTCGACGTGGGCGAGGGTGCGTCCGCCGCCGCGGTGGAGGGCGAGGATGGCGAAGGTGGGGCTTGTCACGGATTCGTGGATACCGAGGCCGCGCGCGAGGCCTTGGACGAAGGTGGTTTTCCCCGCGCCGAGATCGCCGTGGAGGGCGAGCACCGAGCCGGGCGGAAGCACGGCGGCGAGGCGGGCGGCGAGGGCTTGCGTCTCGGCGGCGGAGGCGGTGGCGACGCCGGCGCGCAGTTCAGCGAAAATGCTCGAATCCATGATAGGCGGAGAGGTCGAGGGCGCCGGTCGCGGGGGCGTCGGCCGGCGCGAACTGTCCGATGACGGTGAGCGGCAGGCGGGGGAAGGCGCGCCGCCAGGCGGCGAGGAGTTTTTGCGCGCCGGCGGGCGTGGCGCGGAGGGCGAGAAGCAGTTCGTAGTCCTCGCCGTCGGTGAGGGCGCCGCGAAGATCGACACCGCGGTGGCGGGGCAGGAGTTCTCCGAAAAGAATCGGCCGGGCGTCGTCGGGTGTGAGCGAGCGGATGTCTTTGGCGAGGCCGTCGCTGAGGTCCATGAGGGCGACCACCTCGGGGCGGCGGGCGAGCCACCGGCCCTCGGCGAGGCGCGGGATGAAGGAGTGGTGGCGACCGCTGGGGAGGCTGCCGCCGAGGCGGCCGGTGACGGCGATGAAGTCGCCGACGCGGGCGCCGTCGCGGGTGAGGGCCCGGCCGTCGGGCGCGGTCGTCTCGCCGAGGACGGTGAGGGAGGCGACGAGGCCGCCGCGGTGGGTGGCGAGGTCTCCGCCGACGAGCGGCACGCCGAAGTGGCGGGCGTCGGCGGAGAGTCCGCGATAGAAAGCCTGGAGCCAGTCGAGCCGGGTGCGGGGATCGAGGGCGAGGGCGAGGACGGCGGCGCGCGGTCGTCCGCCCATCGCGGCGATGTCGCTGAGGTTGCGGCGAAGGAGCTTGCGGGCGACGGCGCGGGGCGGCACGGCGGCGTCGAAGTGTTCGCCGAAGATCACGGGATCGACGGTGACGAGCGTGGCGTGGCGTTTTTTGGCGGCGCGGGCCGGAGGGAGCACGGCGCAGTCGTCGCCCATGCCGACGGGCGCGGCGGGCGCGGCGGCGCCGAGCCAGCGGCGGATGCGGGCGAGGAGCTTCTGTTCACCGAGCGAGGCGACGGTTTCGGCGGGATTGTCGGAGAAAGGATTCACGCGGGAAGGCCGGCGAGGACGACGACGATGGTGTTCAGGTTGAAAAAGGCGTGGGCGAGGATGGGGACGGCGGGATGGCCGGCGCGTTCGTAGGCGAGGGCGAGGATGAGGCTGAGGACGGCGAGGGGAACGAAAACCGCGACGGAGCCGTGGACGAAGGCGAAGAGCGCGGCGGGGAGCAGGAGCACGACCGCGCGGGAGGAGCGGGTGCGGAGCCAGCGGAAGAGGAGGACGCGGAACAGGATCTCCTCGGAGAACGGGGCGAGCAGCACGGCGCTCAGGAGCACGATGGTGATCTCGCGCGCGTCGCCGCGGCGGGCGAAGAGAGTGACGATGTCCTGCGGGCGGGCGTCGACACCGAAGAGGCCGAGCAAGGCGTCCCAGAGCGTCGCGGAGCCTCCGACCGCGAACACGAGGAGGATGAAGGTGACAAACGCCCCGCGGAGGATGCGGCCGGCCGGGAGCGTCGGCGGCGGAGGCTGCGGGGTTTTTCGCAGGTGCCAGAACCAGGCGTGGGCGAGACCGGCGAAGAGGCCGGTTTGAAAGACCACGGCGGACACGGCGGTGAAGGTGTTGACCTCGCCGACCGGCGGGACGGGCCAGGGGGAAACGACGGAGAGCGCGAGGGCGCAGATGAAGGCGCCGCCGAAGGAGAAGCCGAAGGCCAGCGCGAGGTTGGAGGGCGGATGGGTGGACGGGGACAGGGCCGAGGTGTCGCGCCCGAGCAGCATGGGCAGGAGCGCGAGGCGGCGGCGGAGCAGCCAGGCGGCGGCGCCGAGGATGAAAAGGCTCTCCACGATCCAAAGCGCGGAGGTGACGACGGGGGACAGGGATCCGGACACGGCGGCACAGGCAAGGGGCCGGCGCGAGGCTTGGCGAGCGCGCGGGAGCGAAAAACAGGCGGGGCGTTTCCGCCGATCAGCCGCGCAGGGGGAAGAGGAGCGCGGCGCGACGGAGGAATGCGTAGGGGGCGGGCGCGCAGGTGGTGGCGACGAAGGCGACGAATGCCGGTTTGGGACCGAAGAAGAGGAGGCCGACGATGATCGCGGCGACGCCGGAGACGACGTAGCCCCACATGAAGCTGTGCGTGGCGAGCATGGTGGCCACGCCGAGCAGGCAGATGGCGGCGCCGACCGCGCCGTAGAAGCCGGTGGCGAGACCCAAGAGGAAGCCCACGGGGGCGAGCAGGGCTCCCCTTTCCTGACGACCGAGCTCCATCTGCATGACGACCACGCCGAAGATGATCAGACACTTGAGAACGAGAACGAGGGTGGACTGGGCGCTTCCGTATTGCGGGATCTCGGCGAGGCCGAGGGAGGTGAGCCAGCCGCAGGCGTAGCCGCGGAAGGGGTCGAGCCAGACGAGGGGAAGTTTCCACCAGCGGCGGCGTCGACGGTTGGAAGAGGAAATGGAGCCGGCGCGACGCAGACCGGAGGATCGGGCTTCGAGCAGGCCGAGGTGACGGCAGCCGTCGGCGTAGAGCCAACGCGGGGGAATGAGTCCGAAGGCGATGCCAAGGGGGAGCGCGATCCAACCAAGAGTGAAGTCCATGCGGGAGATCCGGGTTGAAACACAGGCGGGAAGGCGCGTCGAGCGCGGGGCCTGCGGAGCCGCGCGGGCGAAGGCCTTGCGGCGCGGGGCTCAAAAACGACGAAGGGCCGGCGCGCAACGGCGCCGGCCCCGGGAGATCGGGCGGGTGCGCGGGGGCGTCTACTCCTGCCGGAGGAAGCGGAAGTCCACCGAGCTGATGTCGGACATGAAGTAGTCGAAGGGGAGCGGCTTGAGGATGAAATACCCGACGCCGACGAGGGCGTCGCCGGTCGGGGGCTGGCGGGGGATGCCTTGGAAGGTGACGGAACGAGGATGGTCCTTCATGGTCTCGTAGTTGGTGTCGACGAGCTTGAAGGTCCCGACGAAGCGACCGTTGGCGACCTTGGGGTCGTGATCTTCCACGAGCGGGGATTGGCGGGCGGATCATCGAGGACGGGGCGGATCTTGTTGGCCGGGGTGAACTCGGCTTCGTAGGGCAACTCGATGGATGGAGCTGAAGCCGAGATCCTCGAAAACGCCGTAGATGATTTCGGTGTAGCCGAAGCCGGCGGAATCGGTGGCGAGGCCGAGGCGTTCGGGGAGGGGGATGGCTTTCACGGCTTCGGTTGTGCGGGTGGCGGCCTTGGCTTTGGCGGGCGGGATCCACGGATCGAGCACGATGGTGGCGCTGATCGGACCGAAGCCGTCGGGGAAAAGGGCGTCGCGGCCGGACGGAGGAGGGACATGGCGGGGAAGTCGTTCCCCTACAGAAAGCGACGGGGAATTCGGAGGATGAAAATCGGTGGCAACCCGTTTCGCGCGAGACGGGCGGGCGGGGGGAGCGGAATTCCGGAGGGGAGCGGGCTTGCCGCCGAAGCGTGGCGACGACGAGGGTGGGCCGATGTCGGGACACTTTTTCGTAAACAGAAAACGGACGTGGCGATTCGCGCGGTGGTGGGCGGGGCTGTGCGTCTCGCTCGCCGTGATGGCGGCGGAGACGGGCGTCGAGGGCACGATGGCGAGGTTTGCGGGACCGGTGATCGCCGGGCATTTGCCGGAGGCGGTGCACGAGGCGAGCGGACTGGCGGTGTCGCGGCGCGATCCGGGGCTTTTTTGGACCCATGAAGACAGCGGCGGCGAGCCGGTGCTGGAGGCGATCGCGGCGGACGGCGCCTCGCGCGGGCGGGTGCGGGTGTCCGGGGTGAGGAGGAACGTGGACTGGGAGGACATCAGCTCGTTCGAGCTCGACGGGAAGGCATGGTTGCTGATCGCCGATACGGGCGACAACCGGGCGCGACGCGGCGACTGCTCCTTGTTGGTCGTGGAGGAACCGGAGCCGGCGCGGCTCGCGCCGCAACGGGAGATCGTCGTGCCGGTGTCCTGGCGGATTCCGGTGATCTATCCCGACGGTCCGCGTGACGTGGAGGCGGTGGCGGTGGATGCGGCCGAGAATCGCGTGTATCTGCTGGCCAAGCGCACGACGCCGCACGGCCTGTATGTGTTGCCTCTACGGCCGACGCCTCCGGGGCGTCCGATGCCGCCGATGGAGAGAATCGGCGAACTGCCGGCGTTTCCTTCGGCGGAGGGCGCGCAGGCGATGCTGCCGATCCCCTTCGGCATGTATCGCGCGCAGCCGACGGGCATGGATTTTTCGGCGGACGGCTCCGCGGCGGTGATCGTCACCTACGGCGACGTGATGGTGTATCCGCGCCGGCGGGACGAACGCTGGATCGATGCGCTGGCGCGGACGCCGATCCGGCTCGAGTCGCACGGTTTGCCGCAGGCGGAGGGAGTGGGGTTTTCGGCGGACGGCCGGGCGATCCTGGTGGTTGGCGAGGGCAAGGCCGCGCCCGTGTTGCGCTACGAGCGGCGAGGACGTTGAAGCGCGCCGGCCCGTCCGTGGAGAGAACGGGCCGGCGGCGTGTTTCCGCCAAGTTCAGGGAGCGGTCGAGGCTTCGAGGATGAGTTCGCCGGAGACCTGCTCGGTGTCGGAGTCGTCCACGGAGGGATCGAGGAGGAAGTAACCGTGACCGAGCGTGGCGGTGCCGTCGGGGCCTTGGCGGAGAGTGCCGGAGATCGTGACCTTGCGAGTGACGGCCTTGGTTTTGCCCGTCGGGATGTCGCTCAAGGTGAAGGCGCCGGAGAAGGCGCCGGTGCCCGGGGTGACCTTTAGCGAGAAGGCGGGGTTGTCGGCCTTGGCGGGGAGCGGCGGCGGGACGGAGAAGACACCCTTGGCGGAGAGGTCGAGCGAGTCGGGGAGGAAGTCCGAGCGGGCACCGAAGTCGAGGTCGTCGGGTAGGGCGAAGGTGAGGTCGACCTCGCTGGTGGAGGTGGCGGAGTTACCGAGACCGAGTCGTTGAACCAAGGTGCCGGCGGGGATGGTGACGCCGTTGACGGTGGCGGCCTTGGTGTTCGGTGCGAGCCAAGGATCGAGTTGGGTGATAAGCTCCGCGGCGAAGCCTTGGCGGTAGGACTTGTCCTGCTTTTTGGCGGGCGTGCTCTCGGGCAGGGCGGCCTTGGACCAGAAGAGGCGGCCGTCCGCGGCGGCGGCGTGGTAGCGGCCGGAGAAGCGCGTCTGGTCGGGATGGGCCACGAGCGCGAGTTCGCCGGAGAGGGCGGAGTCGAGACGCTTGGCGTAGGGACGAACGAATACGCGGTAGTGTCCGTCTTGGTCGGCCTTGGCGGAGCCGGTGAGCGCGGAGCCGTCGGCGAGCTTGCCCTTGAGGGTGAGGACGCCGGTGGCGGCGATGGTGCCGGAGGCGTGGCCGGCGCCGAGCGGGAGCGGACGCGTGTCGATTTCAACGAGCGCGATGGGATCGCGGAGGACGAGGGTGTGCGCGCCGGTCCAGGGCGAGGGGAGTTTTTTCTTTTTCGCGTCGAGGGCTTGGACAAAGAGGCGAGTTCCGGAACCGATGGAAAGGTAGTCCTCGCTATCGCGGGAGAGTTCGCCGTCGAGGACGTCGTCCGCGAGTTCGAAGCCGAGGGAGAGGGCGGCGATGCCCTTGGTGGAGTTGGCATTGCGGGTCCACACGCCTGTCGCGGACGAGCCGTCGGAGGCGGAGAGGTTGCCGCGGAGGGCGATTGCGGCGGGCTCGGAGGCGAGGTTGAGTGTGCCGGTGAAGGAGAGGGCGTTCTTCGGGACGAGCAGTTCGAGTTTTCCGAGCGGGGTGCCGGCATTGTCGACGAGGAGGGCTTCGTAGGCGCCGGAGAAACCGACGACGGTGACGGAGCCCGTGCCCATCTTGAAGGTGTAGTTGGCTGAGACGCCGCCCTTGAGCGTGATGGGATAGACGCCTTCGGCGCTATTGAGCGCGGCCTTCGTCGCGCCGGTCGGCGGGGTGGCGACGGAGGTCGCGTTGTCTGAGCCGACGAAGCCATCGTAGGACTCGATGGTGAGCGCCGGATTGGGGGCGCGCACGAGGCGGGTGACATCGGTGAAGTTCACCGTGAGCACGGCCTTGGCGACGGTGATGGTGCGGTTGACAGCGGCGGCGGGTTTGTAGGTGCCGTCGCCGGGCTGGGTGGCTTTGACCACGACCTTGCCGGCGCCGGTGAAGGTGAGAGTGTCGCCGGCGAGCGTTGCGGGGCCGGAGACGACTTCGAAGGCGACGGACAGGCCGGAGTTGGCGGTGGCGCTAAGCGTCAGCGGCGCGTCGCCGTAGGTGGCCTTGGCGGGAGCGGTGAAGGTGATCTTCTGCGTCTTGGTCGGCGGCGCGGCGGTGACCTCGAAGGATTGGTCGATCGGAGGGGCCGCGGCGTAGGTGACGCCGCCCTTCTCCCCGCCCTCCTGGGTGGCGCGGATGGTGACGGTGCCGGGCGCGCCGGTGAGGATGACGGTGTTGCCGCTGATGGTGGCGGGGCCGGAGACGGCCGCGAAGCTCACGGGGAGACCGGATGTGGCGGTGGCGGAGATCGTGAAGGGCTTCGCGTTGGCCACGCGGTTGGCGAGGGCGTTGAACGTGATCGTCTGCGCGGTGCCGGTGGTGACCTCGAAGGTGTGCACGACGTCGGGCGCGGCGAGGTAGTTGTCGTTGCCGGCCTGTTTGGCGGTGACGGTCACGGTGCCGGTGGAGCCAGTGAGGGCGACGGTTTTGCCGTCGCCGCCGAGGGTGGCGACGCCCGAGACGGCGAAGGAGACGGGCAGGCCGGAGCTGGCGGTGGCGGACAACTCGAAGTCGGGCGAGGTGATCGTGCGGTCGGCGGGGTCGGCGAAGGAGATCGTCTGCGCGGCCTTGGCCACGGTGAAGGTGCGGGTGGCGGTGGCGGCGGCGTAGGTGGCGTCGCCGGCCTGCGCGGCCTGGACGGTGATGGTGCCGGCGCCGGTGATCGTGAGGGTGTTGCCCGAGACGGTGGCGGGGCCGTCGGTCACGCTGAAGGTGATCGGCGCGAGGCCGGCGCTGGAGGCGGCGGAGAGCGCGAGGGTGTTGTTGGTGTCGCCGAAGGTGCGGTCGGGGATGGCGGGGAAGGTGAGCGTTTGCGAGGCGAGGTGGCCGTTGCGGGACTCGTATTCGCCGCCGTTGAGGACGACGAGGGAGCTGACGGAGGCGCCGCCATACTGGTAGAAGGAGCCGCCGACCCAGATGCGGCCGGCGCCGTCGACGGCGAGGGCGTTGATGGAGGCGTTGAAGGCGCTGAAGCCGGTGTCGTCGGTCTGGGTCTCGAGGTTGGTGCGCTTGAGGACGCCGGCGGAGCCGGAGAGCAGTTTGCCGTCGGCCTGGCGGGCGAGGGCGGTGACCTGCGAGAAGTGTCCGGTGGTGTAGTCGGAGAGCGTCGCGCCGGTGTTGGCGTTGAGCCGTTTCAGGTAGCTCGGATTGGCGCCGACGACGAGGGAGCCGTCGGGCAACGGGAGCATGGCCTGGCCCTGGACGATGAAACCTTCGGGGGCGAAGGCGGTGTCGCGGGAACCGTTGGCGTTGAGGAGCTGGGTGCCGAAGGTGCCGCCGGCGTAGAGCTTGCCGTCGGAGCGGCGGAGGAGGACTTTGACCTCGTTGTTGACGGAGGTGGCGGCGGTGAAGCCGGTGTCGAGGGCGCCGGAGGCGTTGAGGCGGGCGATGCGGTTGACGGTGGCGTCGCCGACCTTGTTGAAGCCGTGGAGGCCGCCGACGTAGACGCCGCCGTTTTCGGTCGGGGCGAGGGCGTTGATGGTGGCGTTGGGGCCGGCGACGGAGGTGTCGAAGGCGGTGTCGAGCGCGAGGGCCGGGGTGAGGCGGGCGACGCGTATCCGGTTGGCGGTTACGCCGCCGACGGTGACGGAGCCGCTGAAGGTGCCGGCGACGAAGACGCGTCCGGCGGAGTCCTGGGCGAGGGCGTTGACGGAGCTGGGGAAGGAGGGGGCGAAGGCGGGGTCGATCGTGCCGTCGGGGAGGAAGCGGGCGAGGCGGCCGCGGGAGTGGGAGACGCCGTTGACGGAGATGTTGGTGAAGCTGCCGCCGACGAGCATGGAGCCGTCGGAGAGGCGGAGGAGCGCGTTTACGCCGCTGTTGGGGATGATGGCGCCGACGGGGCCGGCGGCGAGGCCGCCGGGGCGGCGCTCGACGGTGAGCAGGGCGGTGTCGGTGGTGTCGGTGCCGTCGGGGTTGGTGACGCGGAGGCGGTATTCGCCGGCCTGGGCGAAGGTGAGGCCGCCGATCGTCAGCGCGTGCGAGGTGGCGCCGGAGATGGTGACGCCGTCCTGGGTGCCGTCGGAGAGCGGGGTGTCGAAGTGGAACCACTGGAAGGCGAGCGGGAGGGCGCCCTTGGCGGCGCCGGTGAAGGTGACGGACGCGCCGAGGTCGCGGGTGGCGTCGGAGGGCGACGCGGTGATCACGGGCGGGGCCACGATGGGGCCGACGGCGAGCGGGCTGGCCGGGCTGGTGAGGCTGACGCCGCCCGGGCCGGTGATGCGCACGGAGTAGTCGCCGGCGTTGGCGGCGGCGAGGCCGGAGAGGGTGAGGGTGGCGGTTTTGGCGCCGGAGACGCCGGGGCCGTCGGAGAGCGGCGCGCCGTTTTTGAGCCATTGCCACGTGAAGCCGTTGTTGCCGGTGGCGGCGGCGGCGAAGGTGACGGTGTCGCCGAAATTCAGGTGGGCGGCGGTGGGGAGGCGGGTGAAGGCGAAGGTGGCGGGCGCTTCGGATTGGAGGACGGCGAAGCCGAGGGCGGAGGAGGCGACGCCCTTGTAGGCGGTGAAGCCGTGACCGCCGAGCCAGACGCGGCCGAGGGAGTCGGGCGCGATGGAGGTGACGGCGATGTTGGAGCCGCTGGTGTGGGTGAAACCGGTGCCGACGTCGAAGGCGGTGTCGCGCGTGCCGTCGGCGTTGAGGCGGAAGAAGCGGTTGGTCGGCGAGGTGAAGAAGCCGCCGACGAGGATCTTGCCGTCGGGGAGGGCGGCGAGGGCGCGGACGCCGTTGTTGACGGAGACGGTGGTGCTGAAGGTGTCGTCGAGCGAGCCGTCGGGGAGGAGGCGGCGGATGCCGAAGGCGGTGCCGACGATGACGCGGCCTTGGGCATCGACGGCGAGGGCGTTGGGCGTGCCGATGGTGAGCGAGGCGGCGGAGAAACTCGGGTCCACGCGGCCGTCGGCGAGGAAGCGGAGCAGGCCGGGGACGGGGAGGGCGCTCGGGCTGTGGGTGCTGAACGCGCCGCCGACGTAGAAGCGTCCGTCGGGGAGGGAAACGATGCTCGCGACGGCGCCATTGAGGACGGCGTTGAAGTCGGGGTCGAGCGAGCCGTCGGGCTTGAGGCGGACGAGGTGGTTGTGGCCGGTCTGGCCGTTGTAGTTGTTGAACGAGCCGCCGAGGTAGACGCGGCCCTGGGCGTCGCCGTGGGCGGCGACGAAGGTGATGTTGGTGGAGACCGGGGTGAAGGTGTTGTCGCGGGTGAGGTCGGCGTTGAGGCGAACGGCGCTGACGGCGCTGCCTCCGTTCACGGCGGAGAAGCTGCCCGCGACGAGGAATTTGCCGTCGGGGAGGGGGCGGACGACGTTGACCTGGCGGGCGAAGGAGCCGGCGGGAGTGGAGGAGAGGTTGCCCTGGGCGTCGACGAGCACGAGGCCGGAGGAGATGCTGGTGCCGGCGGAGTCGAGCACGCCTCCGCCCGCGCTGCTGGCGGTGCCGCCGACGAGGGTGCGGCCGTCGGGGAGGTGGAGGATGGCGTTGAGCTGCGTGCTGGTGTTGAGGGCGCGGACCCAGGCGGTGGCGGGGTCGAGGGCGCCGGCGACATAGGCGTCGGCGGTGACGGTGGCGGGCGTGGTGGAGGCGGAGCCGTGGGCGTTGGTGACGGTGAGGGTGTAGGCGCCGTTGTCGGTGGCGTTGACGCCGGTGATGACGAGGGCGCCGGTGGTGGCGCCGGAGTAGCGGCCGCCGTCGGCGATGGTGACGCCGTCGCGTTTCCAGACGTAGGTGGCGGGGGTGGCGGCGAGGACGTCGGCGGCGAGGGTGATGGTGGAACCGAGGGCGGGCGTCGCGGAGGCGGGGGAGACGGCGACGGCGGGCGCGCCGAGGACGTTGAGTTTGGCGGGGGCGCTGGTAACGGTGGTTTCGGGCGCGCCGCCGGTGACCTCGACGGAGTAGTTGGCGTCGTCGGAGGCGGTGACACCGGCGATCGCGAGGACGGCGGTAGTGGAGCCGCCGATACGGGCGTCGTCGGAGAGGGGCTCGCCGTTCTTGAGCCAGCGGTAGCCCAGGTTCGTGCCCGTGGCGCCGACGGCGAAGCGGGCGGTGGCGCCGGGGTTGACGTCGGCGCGGACGGGCTGGTTGACGATGCCGGGATCACCGGCGGAGCCCTGGAGCTTGACGACGCCGCCGGAGGCGAAGCCGTCGAAGGTGGTGAAGGTGCCGGCGATCCAGAGCGAGCCGTCGGCGGCGTAGGCGAGGGAGACGGCGGGCTGGTTGGGGCCGGTGCCGACGTTGAAGGTGGAGTCGGCGGAGGCGGTGGCGTCGGCGGGGATGTTGAGGCGGAAGACGGAGCCGGAGCCGCCGACCCCGGCGCGGGCGCCGGCGAAGCGGCCGTCGGGGCCGACGGCGGCTTCATAGACCTGGGCTCCGCCGAGGGTGCTGCGGACGGTGGCGCCGGTGTCGCCGGAGATCTCGAGGATGCTGGTGCCGCTGCCGGTGCCGCCGACGACGAAGAGGCGGCCGGAGGGGGCGACGACCAGGTCATTGATCGTCATGTTGCCCTGGGAGGCGGTGAAGCCGGCGTCGGTGAGGCCGTCGGCGCCGAGGCGGGCGACGCGGTATTTGGCGACCATCGTCTGGCCGAAGCGGTTGATCGAGGTGAAAGTGCCGCCGACGACGAGGCGGTCGTCGGCCTGGATGGCGAGGGTGGTGACGCCGCCGCCGGAGGCGGAGACGGTGTAGGCCTCGTCGAGCACGCCGGCGGAGCTGAAACGCCAGATGGAGCCGCCACTGGAGAAGTTGTTGAAGCTCAGGTAAACGCGGCCGGTGGAATCGAGCGCGAGGTCGGTGGGCTGGCCCCAGGAGGTGTTGATCGCGGTGGCGACGGCGGAGTTGAAGGCGGTGTCGGGGGTGAGGTCGACGTTGAGGCGGTAGAGGTAGCGCTGGGTGGCGCCGTTCACCGTGGTGAACGAGCCGGCGACGAGGATCTTGCCATCGGGCTGGGCGAGCAAAGCGGCGACGGTGTTGTTGAGCGCGGGGGTGAAGCCGGTATCGGCGGAGCCGTCGGGGCGGACGCGAATCAGGTAGTCGTTGGGGATGTTGGAGGAGGCGTTGGCGTTGAAAAAGCCGCCGATGAGCGCGCCGCCGTCGGGGAGGGGGGAGACGGTCTGGACGCCGTTGACGAAGGAGGGCCGGCCGGAGGCGACCTGGCCGGGGGCGACGCGGCCGGGACGGGGCTGGACGACGACGTGTAGGGCGGTGCTGGATACGGGGCCGGCGGCGTTGGTGGCGACGAGGGTGTAGAGGCCTGCTTCGGCGACGGAGAGGGCAGGCTTGGTGTAGCTCGCGGAGTTGGCGCCGGGGATGGCGACGCCGTTGAGGAACCACTGGTAGGCGACGGGCGTGGGGCTGGCGACGGTGGCGGCGGAGAGGGTGAGCGTGTCGCCGGAGAACAGGGCGGAGGCGGGGCCGGCGGGCTGGGTGGTGAAGGCGACGGGCGTGTCGTTGTCGATGAGCTCGACGGTGGCGGAGGCGGCGGCGTTGGCCGGGCCGGTGGCGGCGCCGAGCACGACGCGGAAGGTTTCGCCGGACTCGATGGCGGCGTCTTCGAGGAGCTCGATCGTGATGGTCTTGTCGTCGATGTCGTCGGCGAGCCAGGAGACGACGCCGGAGGCGGCGACGTAGTCGGAGCCGGCGGTGGCGGTGGCGTCGGCGGTGGCCCAGGCGATGGAGACGGGCTCGGCGGCGGCGCCGTAGCGGCGGAGAGTCAGGGTGAGGGGGCCGGCGGACTCGAGGGCGGAGACGCGGGCGGGGGCGAAGCCGATGGCGCCGATGTGGGCGTTGCCGACGAGACGGGCGGCGTAGGCGCGGGCGACGCCCTTGAACTGGGTGAAGGAGCCGAAGATGTCGTAGTCGCCGTCGGGAGTGAGATGGAGGCTGTTGACGTTGCTGTTGGCGCCGGCGCCGACGGAGAACGTGGAGTCGAGCGAGCCGTCGAGGTTGAAGCGGGCGAGGCCGCGGGGGGTGAGACCGCCGGCGTCGGTGAACTCCCCCCAGACGAGGAGACGTCCGTTCTGGTAACGAACGCCGCGGATGGGGGCGTTGGGGCCTTCGGCGGCGGGGCGAAGGAAAGCGGGGTCGAAGGTGCCGTCGGTATTCAGAATGGCGATACGGGCGGCGGACCGGCCGGCGATGGTGTTGAAGCGGCCGGCGACGGCGATGCGACCGTCGGGGAGGAGGTCCCACCCGTTGACATACCATTGGAGCGCGGGCGGGGTGAAGGTCGGGTCGAGGGAGCCGTCGGCGGCGAGGCGGTGGAAATGGTAGGTGCTGCTGAAGCCGCTGCCGTTTTGGTGGGAGACGAGGATGCGGCCGTCGGCGAGTTCCTGGACGGCCCAGACGTAGCCGTTGGGGATGCCGGTGCCGATGTTGGTGGCGACGCCGTTGGTGCCGAAGGTGGTGTCGAGGACGCCGGCGGAGGTGAAGCGTTTGAAGCCGCCGCCGGAGGTGCCGCCGACGTAGAGCTTGCCGCCGGCGCCGGTCGCGAGCGCCTGGACGGAGTGGGTGAGGTTGAGGTTGAAGCCGGTGTCGAGGGTGCCGTCGGCGTGGAAGCGGGCGACGCCGGTGCGGGAGGTGGCGGCGCCGTCGACGGTGACGGAGGTGAAGAAGCCGGAGACGACGATTTTGCCGTCGGTCTCGAGGACGAGGTCGGAGGTGGAGCTGTTGAAGACGACGGCGGGGAAGGCGGTGTCGGCGGTGCCGTCGGCCTTGATGCGAACGAGGCCGGTGTTGGTGACGGCGAGGTAGCGGCCGTCGCCGAGCGGGAGGGCCTTGGTGAGGGGAGCGGTGAGATTGGAGGTGAAGCCGGTGAGGACGACGGAGCCGGCGGGGACGGAGATGGAGACCGCGGCGGAGGCGGAGTGGGTGGTGCCGGCGGAGGAGGTGAGGACCGCGCGGTAGGAGCCGGCGTGGGTGTCGGGGGCGGCGTTGAGGACGGAGTAGCTTTGTTCGGTGGCGCCGGGGAGGTCGGCGAAGGGGAGGGGGCCGGAGCCGTCGGGGTCGCGTTGCCACTGGATCGTGACGGGGAGGACGGAGTCGTAGCGGACGGAGAGGGTGAAGCCGGAGCCTTGTTCGAGGGTCGCGGGGGCGGGGGGCCGGGTGACGATCGGGGCGGAGTCGTCGTCGCGGAGGGTGACGACGGTCTTGGCGTTGGCGGCGGGGATGGTGGCGCCGCCGGTGGGGTTGCTCAGGGTGACGGTGAAGGTCTCGGGCGATTCGGCGGCAGTGTCCTGAAGGATCGGGATGGTGATTGTCTTGAAACCCGCCTCGCCGGCGGCCCAGGAGAGGGTGCCATTGGTGGTGGTGTAGTCGGAGCCGGCGGTGGCGGTGCCGTTGGCGCCGCCGGTGGAGGTGGCGAACTGGACGGAGACGGCGCCGGTGGTGCCTCCAAAGCGGGAGACCTGGAGGGTGAGGGAGCCGGCGTTTTCGGCGGTGGTGGCGGTGGCGGAGAGGAGGCGGATGGCGCCGGGCGAGGAGGCGGAGTAGGCGTTGACGAAGCGGGTGAGGTTGTAGGTCTCGAGATCGGGGTCGGTGATGCGGGAGAACCAGCCGCCGGCGACGAGCTTGCCGTCGGGCTGGACGGAAAGGCTGTAGATGTGAGTGAGGTAGAAGGGTGTGACGTTCGGGTTGTCGCGGTTGTCGGTGTAGGGGAGCGGCGCGGGCTCGGAGAGGAGTTCGCCGGTGAGGCTCAGGCGGGCGAGGGAGGCGCGAGGCTGGTCGCCCCAGAGGTTGAAAACGCCGGAGGCGAGCACGGTGCCGTCGGGCTGGAGCGCGAGGTCGAGGACGGAGCCGTTGGGGCCGGCGCCGAGATTGGCGAGGAAAGCGGTGTCGAGGGCGCCGTCGGCGTGGAAGGCGGCGAGATCGACCTCCTGGCCGGTGTCGGAGAGGGTGAAAAATCCGGCGGCGAGGGCGCGGCCGTCGGGAAGGAGGAGGAGCTTGCTGACGGAGCCGGTGGAGTTGACGAGGCCGGGGGCGAAGGTCGGGTCGAGGGCGCCGTTGGCGAGGAGTCGGATGAAGACGGGGCGGCTGGTGTTGGAGACGCCGCCGACGAGGATGCGGCCGTCGGGAAGCAGCGCGATGTCGCGGACGGCGGCGGTGAAGGTGCTGGAGAAGGCGGCGAAGGCGGTGAAGGTGAAGTCGAGGGTGCCGTCGGCGTTGAGGCGGGCGAGGTGGCTGCGTCCGTTGCCGTTGATGGAGGAGTAGGAGCCGCCGACGAGGAGCTTGCCGTCGGGCTGGAGGGCGAGCGTCTGGGCGTAGCGGTTGGCGCCGCCGAGGCCGGCGGGGGCGTAGTCGTCGTCGAGGGTGCCGTCGGCGTGGAGGCGGAGGATGCCGGAGCGGGCGGAGCCGTTGTAGGAGGAGAAGGTGCCGCCGACGTAGATGCGGTCGGAGGAATCGACGAGGAGCGCGTTGACCTCGGGCTGGCCGCCCGAGGCGGCGAGGCCGGCGCCGCCGGAATTGAAGGAGGTGTCGAGCGCGCCGCTGGGAAGGAGTCGCTTCAACGCGGTGAGATCGCCGCTGGTCTTGTAGCGCGAGACGTTGCCACCGGCGAGGATCTTGCCGTCGGACTGGAGGGCGGTGGCGTTTACCGCGCCAGTGCCGCTATCGAAGCTCGGGTAATTGATCGGTGTGATGCCGGGGCTGATCTCGGCGACAAATTCTGCGTCGAGCGCCGAGGAGGCCCCGAAGCCCGTCGAGAGCATGGCAACGAGTGCGGTGAGGGAGCTTAAGAACGGTGAGCGAAGCGACATGAGCGAAATCTATTAGAAAGTGGCGACGTCGCCCGATCCGCGGACCTGTGAATCGGGCGCGGAGCGGGGGCTGGAATGGGAAAATAACTTGTAACAAGAGTGGGGCCTGAGCGGTATCCCCTATTCCGGGTAAAATAGCTATGATGTATTCCGTTTTCTCAGGGGACGCCTTCATGGCGGTCGCGGTGAAATGAGTGGGAAGTCCTTTTCCCCGCTGGCCTGGCTGGCGTCGGCCGTGGTCTACATTCTTCTGCTCGGCGCGACGGTGATCGTGTTTGCGGTCCGGCAGCCGTGGCTCGGCCTGACGCTGAGTTTCGACACCTCGCGGGAGGCGGCGGTCGTGGTGGCGTCGCGCGGTCCGGCCGCCGAGATCCCGACGGGGACGGCGCTGGTCGAGGTCTCGGGCGGCGGGGTGTCGATGCGGTTCAAGTCGGTTGATTTTATTCCCGAGCCGGACGGGGTTCTGGAAACGTATGAGATCTACGACGAATTCCTGGGGCGGCAGAGCGGTCTCTCGCGTATCCTGAAGTCGGATACGGTGACGCTCCGGGACACCGAGGGGGGCGAGTGGACGTTGCGCCCCGGCGCCGTGCGTCCGCCGGGCGATCTGCCGGCGGCGTTTTGGGTGCAACTCGCGGTCGGCGTGATCGCGTGGCTGATCTCGGCGGCGGTGTGGGTATTCCGGCGCAAGGACACGGCGGCGCGCCTGCTCCTGCTGAGCGGCTGGACGACGGCGATCTTCTCGCCCTTCGCCGGCGTGTATTCCACCCGCGAGCTGGCGATCGACGGGACGCTGCTGCGCTGGCTCTCCGATCTGAATTTCATGGGCGGCAGCCTCTTCCTCGGCACGCTGGCGGCCTTGCTCACGGTGTATCCGCGGCGGCTCGGGCCGAAGTGGCTTACTTCCTTCTACGTCTGGTCGCAGGCGGCGTGGTTCGTCGCGCAACAAGTCGGTGTGTTCGAGTCGATGGTCTTCGCCCGGCGTTTCTTCATCATGCTGCCGGTGGCGTCGACCTTCGTCCTCGCGGCCTGGCACTGGCGCGCGACCCGGCGGGATCCGGCGGCGCGCGCGGCTCTGCGCTGGTTCCTGCTCTCCTGGATCGTGGGCTCGGGAGTGTTCGCGCTCTTCATCCTGCTGCCGCAGATGTTCGGTGTGAACACGTCGGCGCTGCAGGGCTACGCGTTCCTGTTGTTCGTTTTGGTCTACGTGGGATTGGCCTTCGGCATTCTGCGTTTTCGTTTGTTCGGTCTGGACGAGTGGTGGGCGCGCATCGCCACCTGGCTGGCGCTGGCGGCGATGCTCGTGGTCATGGACCTGCTCTTCCTGTATCAACTGCACCTCTCCGAGAGCATGTCCCTGAGCCTGGCGCTGCTGACCTGCGGAATGTTGTGGCTGCCCCTGCGCGGATATTTGTCCGAGCGCTTGCTGGGCAAGGCGCCGGCGGATCCCCGGACCGCGTTTCGCGCCGTGGTCGACGTGGCGCTCACGCCGCGGAGCGACGAGCGGGAAACCCTGTGGCGCGCCTGTCTCCAATCAGTCTTCGATCCCCTGCGTATTGAACGCGCGGATACGGGTTCGGTCGGCGGCCGGGCCTCGCTCGAGGCGGACGGTGAGGCGCTGGTCTTGCCCGCGGTGGCGGAGGTCGGGGCGATGCGGCTCGAATACGCCCGCGGCGGTCGCGCGCTGTTTTCCCCGCGCGACGCGGCGACGGCCTCCGAGTTGGTGGATCTTCTCCGCCACGTGATGGAAAGCCGCGACGCCTACGAGCGCGGCGTGCGCGTGGAGCGCGGGCGCATCGCTCGCGACATCCACGACAACATCGGAGCGCGGCTCCTGAGCGCGTTGCACAGCCGCGAGGAGCCGCGACGCGAAGAGGCGCTGCGCGGCGCGCTGGCGGACCTGCGCGGCATCATCAACGACACGACCAATCCCGATCTTTCCCCCGAGGCGGCGCTCGCCGACCTGCGACACGAGGTGTCCGAGCGTCTTGCGGCGGCGGGCGCGGTGCTTTCGTGGGAGGTGTCCGGCAGCGAGACCTTGCGTCCGGCGCCGAATTTGTTGCATGCCCTTCGCCCGATGGTCCGCGAGGCGATCAACAATGTGGTCAAACACGCCCGTGCGTCGGAGGTGAGCTTGCGAATCGGTGTGACGACTGAGGGCACGAGCGTCACGATCGAGGACAACGGCGTGGGCTTCGATCCCGAGCGAGCTTCGCGCGGACATGGGCTGGGCAACCTCCAGTCGCGTGTGGCCGAACTTGGCGGACGTCTGAAGTGGAGCGTGGGCTCGGCCGGACGTGGAGCTCGCGTGGAAATGTCGTTCCCTCCCAGTTTGTTGATCCAAGCGTGATGAATGTCCTGATTGTCGAAGATCATTCCGATACGAGGCGTTGGTTGGTGGAAACGGTGCGCGAGGCGTTTCCGTCGGCAATGATTCGGGAGGCGGAATCGGTCGCTGCAGGCCTGACGGCCTGCGACGAATCTCCGGATCTCAGGCTTGCCTTGATCGATCTCACACTGCCGGGCGGCTCCGGGCTCGAGGTGATCCGCCGCTTGGCCGCGCGCTGCCCGGAGGCGCATCGCATCGTGGTGACGGTGGCGGGCGATGACGCGAACCTCGTGACCGCGCTTTCGGCCGGCGCGCAGGGTTATTTGCTGAAGGAGCAGGCTCGCGAGGTTTTGGTCCGGCAACTCGTGCAAGCGATGGATGGCATCCCGGCGATCTGCCCGTCGCTGGCGCGGCGGATCATGGATCACTTCCGGATGACCGGGCCCTGCGAAAAAAAGGAGGGCGTGTTGACCCAGCGCGAACTCGAGGTGCTCGGGATGATCGCGCGCGGCCTGCGTGTGGCGGACGCCGCGCGCGCCCTCGGCATGGCGGAGAGCACGGCGGCGACGCACGTGAAGTCGATTTATCGCAAGCTCGACATCAGCTCGCGCGCCGAGGCGGCCGTGCATGCGACGCGCATGGGGCTGATCTAGAGCATTTTAAATAAAACTGTGGCAATTTTTGCGGGGTGAACCAAAGGATGGAGAGATGAAGACGACCTCCTTGGATTTAAGGCAGCGGATCGTGGCCACCTACGACGAGGGCAAGTGGACGCAGGAAGAGGTGGCGAAGCGTTTCCGGGTGTCCTTGGGGATGGTCAAGAAGCTGGTGTTGCAAAGACGGCGGACCGGGCGGATCGAGGCGAGGCATCGATTTTCCGGGAGGAAGGCGAAGCTGTTGCCCGAGAGGGGCCAAGAGCTGAAGGAGTTGGTGGCGAAGGAGCCGGACCTCACCTTGGCCGAGATAAAGGGTCGGCTTGGCCTGACCTGCACCATCCCGGCGATCCATCAGGTGCTGGTGAAGCTCGGCCTGACATATAAAAAAAGACGCTTCATGCGACCGAACAAAACCGGCCCGATGTCGCGCAAAAGCGACGTCGGTGGAAGCGAGGCCAAGGCGGGCTCGACCCGGCGAGGCTGGTCTTCATCGACGAGTCGGCCGCCAAGACGAACATGACTCGTCTGCGCGGCCGCTCACCGAAAGGCGAGCGGCTGATCTGCCATGCTCCGCACGGCCACTGGCGCACCACCACCATGATCTCCTCGGTGCGCCTGGACGGCACCACCGCCTGCATGACCATCGAGGGCGCGACCAACACCGAGGTCTTCCACGCCTATGTCCGCGAGGTGCTGCTCCCCTCGCTGCGCCCGGGCGACATCGTCGTCATGGACAACCTCGGCGCCCACAAGAACGAGCGCACCCTCGCCCTGATCCAGTCCGCCGGCGCCGAAGTCCGCTTCCTCCCCGCCTACTCCCCCGATCTCAACCCCATCGAGCTGATGTGGAGCAAGGTCAAGGCCCTCCTCCGCAAGGCCCAAGCCCGTAGCCACCCCGATCTGCTCGCCGCCATCGCCTCCGCCCTCGCCGCCGTCACTCCCCAGGATGCACTCGCCTGGTTCACCCATTGCGGCTATAGTTTTATTTAAAATGCTCTAGGTGCGGCGGGCGGGGATTGGCGCTTCCGCCGTGCGTGAGGTTGGACGAGCGGTGTTACCGCTTCTTGTTAAGCGCGGCGCTGAACCAGTCGCTGTTGAGCGATTGCGGCTGGGCGGGTTTGGTCGGGCCGGAGGAGAAGTTGCGCGGGCCGCCGCCAGGGCGTTGGCTAGGGCCGGTGGCGCCTCCCGTCTTCGCGCCGAGCTGCGGGTTGCTGCGCATCGAGAGGGCGATGCGGTTGCGCGGCAGGTCGACGTCGGTGACGGTCACGCGGACTTTTTGACCGGGCTTCACGACCTCGGCCGGGTCCTTCACGAAGGTGTCGGCGAGCTGGCTCACGTGCACGAGGCCGTCCTGGTGAACGCCCACGTCGACGAAGGCGCCGAAGGCGGTGACGTTGGTCACGATGCCGGGGAGCTTCATGCCGATCTTCAGGTCCTCGGGTTTGTTGACCGAGCTGTCGAAGGCGAAGGCTTCGAATTGCGCGCGCGGGTCGCGACCGGGCTTGGCGAGTTCGGCGAGAATGTCCCTCAGCGTCGGGAGGCCGACGGTGTCGGTGACGTAGTTCTCGAGTTTGATCTTCGCGCGGAGTTTTCCGTCGCGCATGAGGTCGGCGACGGTGCAACCGAGGTCGGCGGCCATTTTCTCGACGAGCGGGTAACGCTCGGGATGCACGGCGGAGGCGTCGAGTGGGTGGGCGGCGTCGCGGATGCGAAGGAATCCGGCGGCCTGTTCGTAGGCCTTGGGGCCGAGTCCGGAGACTTCGAGCAACTCGGCGCGCGAGGCGAAGGGGCCTTTCTCGTTGCGGCGCGCGACGATGGCGGCGGCGCTGCGGGCGTTGAGGCCGGAGACGTAGGAGAGGAGCTGCTTGGAGGCGGTGTTGAGCTCCACGCCGACGCCGTTCACGCAGCTCATGACGGTGTCGTCGAGCGAGCGCTTGAGGCCGTTTTGGTCGACGTCGTGTTGGTATTGGCCGACGCCGATGCTCTTCGGGTCGAGCTTCACGAGCTCCGCGAGCGGGTCCATGAGGCGGCGGCCGATGGAGACGGCGCCGCGCACGGTGATGTCGTGGTCGGGGAACTCCTCGCGGGCGACCTCGGAGGCGGAGTAGATCGAGGCGCCGGACTCGTTGACCATGACGATCGGAATCGAGGCGGGCAGGCCGCAGGCGCGGACGAAGGCCTCGGTCTCGCGGCCGGCGGTGCCGTTGCCGACGGCGATGGCCTCGACCTCGAAGCGCGCGGCGAAGCCGAGGATTTTGTCCTTCGCCTCGGCGGGGCGCATCTCGGGGTAGATGACGTCGTTGTGGAGCAGCTTGCCCTGACGATCGAGGAGCACGGTCTTGCAGCCGGTGCGGAAGCCGGGGTCGATGGCCATGACGTTTTTGCGGCCGAGGGGGGAGGCGAGGAGGAGTTCGCGGACGTTGTCGGCGAAGACCTTGATCGCGGCGGCGTCGGCGACTTTCTTCGACTCGAGGCGCATCTCGGTTTCGAGGGCGGGCGCGAGGAGGCGCTTGAAGGCGTCGGCGACGACGAGGCGGAGCTGCGCGGCGCAGGCGGGCGAGGAGGGGGCGGTGGTCGAGGGCTTGATGAACAGGCGCTCGAGCTCGGCGAGGGCGAGGGTCTCGTCGGGGAGCGTGATGCGCATCATCACGAAGAGCTCCTTCTCGGCGCGGCGCATGGCGAGCATGCGGTGGCTGGGGCACTTGGCGAGCGGCTCGGTCCAGTCGAAGTAGTTCTTGAACTTGGCCGCCTCGGGGGAGGTCTCCTTCCCGTGTAGGACTTTACTGGATACGATGGCGGAGGAGCGGTAGAGGCCGCGGAGTTTTTCGCGCGACGCGGCGTCGTCGGAGATGCGTTCGGCGAGGATGTCGCGCGCGCCGGCGAAGGCCTCGTTGAGGTCGGCGATCTTCTGCTTGGGCGAGGGCGGGACCTTGCCGTCGTCGGGCTGGTATTCGTGGCCGACCATCGCGGTGGCGGCGACCTTGAGCGTGTCCTCGGTGGTGGAGGGATCCTGCGCCCAGATGAGCTCGGCGAGCGGCTCGAGTCCCTTCTCGCGGGCGATGGTGGCGCGGGTGCGTTTTTTCGGGCGGAAGGGGAGGTAGAGGTCCTCGAGGCGCGCCATGGTGTCGGCGGCTTCGAGCTGGGCGCGGAGGGCGTCGGTGAGGAGGCCGCGTTCCTTGAGCGAACCGATGATGCTGGCGCGGCGGTCGTCGAGGGCGGCGAGTTGTTCGAGGCGGTCGCGGATGGTGGTGATCTGGACCTCGTCGAGCTCGCCGGTGACCTCCTTGCGGTAGCGGGCGATGAAGGGGACGGTGGCGCCTTCCTTGAGGAGCTGCGCGGTGGCGGCGATCTGCGCGACTTTCACCGAGCCGCCGAGCTCTTGCGCGATGCGCAGGACGTGTTCGCCGTTGAGCTGGATCTTGGCCGGGGCCGGGGCGGCCGAGGCGTCGGTGGCGGGAGTGACGGAGGGAGTCGCGGAAGAGGGGAGATCGGACATGGAGAAAAGGGTTCGCGAGTGAAGGGGCGAAGGGCGCGTAGAAAGAAGGGAAGGGGGCGCGGGCGAAAGCGAAAGATGCGCGGCGCGGGGAAATTTTCTTTCAAAAAACGCGCCCCGCGGGCGCTGGGCCGGCGGGGCGGAACGGGATGCGTGGGAGGGAGGGCGAAGCGGATCAGAGGCCGAGGGCGGCGTTGATCTGGGCGCGGAGTTCGTCGACGGCCTTGTGCTGCGGTTCGGTCATGAGTTCGGCCTGGATCTTGTCGAGGGCGGCGAGGGCCTCGTGGTATTTTTTCTCGGCGAAAAGCGCCTGGGCCTGACGGTAGAGCGCGCCGTTGTCGGCGGTGGCGGTGGAGGCGATCTCGACCTTGGCCTTGGCGCGTTCGGCGGCGCCGATGGCGGCGGCGGGGATGCCGGCGACGGAAGGCGGTTGTTTCGGCGCCTCGGGGGCGGAGGCGAAGGGCTCGGCCTTGGGCGCGGGCTTGTTCTCGGGAACCACCTGGTCGGCGGGTTTGATGCAGCCGGCGAGCAAGGCGAGGGCGGCGAGGGGCGCGAGGCGGGAGAGCGGGGCGGGCGGATTCATCGGTGGCAATGTGGTTGGAATTCTTTCCGGAGCGAGCGTCGGGAGCGGGAAGCGGGGAATGTCCGGAATAGACCGGGATCTCAGCGCGCGGTTTCGGCGTCGCGGTAGCGGCGGGTGGCGTCGCGCACGGAGAGGTAGGGATCGATCGCGGCCTGTTTCATCTGCCCGTAGACGTCGAGGACGTCGGGCAAGGTGCTCATGGTGTCGGTGACGATGATGGCGGTCTGCCATTCCCAATCGAGTTCGCCGACCCATTCGCGATCGGCTAGGTCGATGTATTCCCATCCGGTGGGGGAGACAACGCTGTCGCCGAGGCGCCCGAAAAGGTCTCGCACGCTGTAGCCGCCGAAGAGCGGCACGACGAGGTAGGGGCCGTGCGGAACGCCGTAATGGCCGAGCGTCTGACCGAGGTCTTCACGCGGGATTTGCGCGAGCGAGGGGACGTTGTCGGATTGGCGGATGAAGCCGCCGAGGCCGCCGAGGGTGTTGACGACGAACTTTCGCGTCTCGAGGTCGGCGCGGGAAAACTTGCCCTGGAGAAGGCAGTTCACGAGGCGGACGGGGTAGCGGATGTTGTCGAAGAAGTTGCCGATCGCGCGATTGACCGGGGGGCGGACGACGGTCTCGTAGGCCTTGGTGGCGGGCGTGAACACGTGGACGTAGGTCCAGTCGTTGAAGGCGAAGACGCGGCGATTGAAGCCCTCGAGCGGGTCGCTCACCTGCACGGGGGCGTAGTCGTCGTAATCATCCGCGTCTGGCGCGGCGCCGGTGCGTTCGTCGATGGCGCGGTTGGCGGTGGAATCCTGGGCGGGCGCGGAGATCGTGCCGAGGGCGAGAACGGCCGCGGCGGCGGCGAGGGAGCGACGAATCGGATGCATGCGATGAAGATGAAGCGAGAAGGGCGTGATTGCGGACGAAAGCGGGCGAGGGCGGGGAGGGGATTACTTTTTCGCGGAGGCGAGGGCCGCGTTTTGTTCGGCGACCTTGGCTTCGAGGGCTTCGATGAGGCCGGGGGCGCCGGATTTCCGCAGGATGGGTTCGAACTGGGAGCGGTAGTTGGAAATCAACGACACGCCTTCGGCGACGACGTCGTAGACGCGCCAGCGGGCGGGGTCGGTCGTGCGGTCGAGTTCGAGCCGATAGGTGACGGCGTAGGTCTGGCCCGCTGCGGTGGTCGTCGTCGGCACCTCGACGCGGCCGGCCTTCATCTCCAGCGGCTGTCCGTAGACGATCTTCGGCTGGGTGTCGCCGGTGACGCGGTCGGCGTAGGTGCGGATGACGAGGCGGCTGAAGAGCGCGGTGGTCCGGGTCCGTTGTTCCGGCGAAAAATCGCGCCACGCGGGACCGACCGCGAGCCGCGTGGTGGTGGTGAAGGCGAAGTGTTTGTCGACGAGCGTGTCGAGCAGGGCGATCAAGTCTTCCTGGTGCGGGCGTTCTCGGATGGCGGCGGAGACCTCCTCGATGCCGGCCGCGACCGCGGCCTTGGCTTCGTTGGTCGCCGCGGCGTGAAGAACGGGGGCTGTCGTGAAAGCGAGCAGGCCGAGGCCGGCGGTAAGCAGAGAGCGGAGGGCGCGGGCGATGGGCATGGCGAGTAAAAGTCCGTATCCAAGGGCGACGGCCGCCCGGAAGTCTAGGGCATGTTTTCGGGATTGGGATGAGCCATGTTTGGGCCGCTTTCGGTCAACGGGAGCGAATTCCGGCGAATCCGGACGAGAGATCCGGACGATTCGCCTCGCGGCCAACCTCCCGTCTCGGCGATTTCCCCGGTCCTGGATGCTCCGGAACGTGTTACCTCGTGTCCCGGGGTGGCTGGGGAAATACTGCTTGGAAAAAAGCCACTTGGCTTCGACGGTCCCGTCCGACTCCCATCATCCCTTTATCCCTATGAAAATTTGCTGCGTTGGCGCCGGTTACGTTGGCGGACCCACCATGTCGATGATCGCGCTGAAGGCGCCGGACATCCGGGTGACGGTGGTGGATCTGAACGAGCGGCGGATCGCCGCGTGGAACTCGGACGTGTTGCCGGTTTACGAGCCGGGTTTGGACGAGGTGGTGCGGACGGCGCGCGGGCGGAACCTGTTTTTCTCCACGGACGTGAAGGGAGCGATCGCGGAGGCCGACATCGTGTTTGTGTCGGTCAACACGCCGACGAAGACCTACGGCGTGGGCGCCGGCCGCGCGGCGGATCTGCGTTACATCGAGTCGGTGGCGCGCACGATCGCGGAGGTCGCCAAGACGCCGAAGATCATCGTCGAGAAGTCGACCATTCCGGTGCGCACCGCGAGCACGATCCAGGAGATCCTCGCGGCGTATCCCGGCACCGCGAAGTGCCAAGTGTTGTCGAATCCCGAGTTTCTGGCGGAGGGCACGGCGATCGCCGACTTGGAAAAGCCCGACCGCGTGTTGATCGGCGGCGAGCGCACGCCCGAGGGGGAGGCGGCGATCGAGACGCTCGCCTCGGTGTATGGCCGCTGGGTGCCGCGCGAGCGCATCATCACGACCAACCTCTGGTCGTCCGAACTCTCCAAACTGGTCGCGAACGCCTTTTTGGCCCAGCGCATCAGCTCGATCAACGCGATCTCGGCGCTCTGCGAAGCGACCGAGGCGGACGTGGACGAAGTGGCCAACGCGATCGGCAAGGATAGCCGCATTGGCCCGAAATTCCTCAAGGCTTCCGTCGGCTTCGGCGGTTCCTGCTTCCAGAAAGACGTGCTCAACCTCGTCTACCTCTGCGAGCACTTCGGCCTGCCCGAAGTGGCGGCCTACTGGGAGGGCGTGATCAAGATCAACGACTGGCAGAAGCGCCGCTTCGCCGCGAAGATCGTGCGCAGCCTCTTCAACACCGTGGCCGACAAGCGCATCGCGGTGCTCGGCTTTGCGTTCAAGAAGGACACCAACGACACGCGCGAATCGGCGGCGATCAACGTCTGCCGCGATCTGCTCACCGAGCACGCGAACGTGGTGGTCTACGACCCGAAGGTGCCGGCCGACGAAATCATCGCCGACGTGTGCGGCCGCGGCGTGTCGCCCAACCCGCGCCTGTCCGTGGCGAAGACGGCCTACGAGGCCTGCGCCGGCGCGCACGCGATCGCGATCGTGACGGAGTGGGACGAGTTCAAGACGCTCGACTACGAGAAGATCTACGCCGGCATGCCCAAGCCCGCCTTCCTCTTCGACGGTCGCAACATCACCGATCTCGCCAAACTCCGCGCCATCGGCTTCCGCGCCTGCGGCATCGGCAAGTAACGCGTTTTCGTCACACGCAGCCCCCACCATCGCCGCGCCGTGATGATGCGCGGCGGATTTTCCTTTGCGGCAACGTCCCGCGGCGTCCTCTCCGCGGGACTTTGGCGTTTTTGGAGATTGTGGCCGCGGGTTGCCTGACGGGCCCGCACGACAAGGAAGGGGAAGGCGCGGAGTGCGATGCACTTCCCGGCAGGCCTTCCTTGGGCTTCATTTGCCTGACGCCCTCCTTGTCGACTTTTCGCCGGATCGCCGAAGAGGGGAAATCGGGGAGGGCAAAATCTCCTGAACAAGCGGCATTTCCCGGGCCGTTTTCCCACGCGTTTTTTGCCCGTTTCGAAGGCCTTTCCCTCGCCCCGCGACGACCCCGCCGGAGGCAAGCCAAAATATGCCGGAAAAAAACGCAGGGAATCAGCGGAACGGGTTGACCTCCCTTGCCAAGATTCCAATCCCTTGTGGCTCTTCGGTGCTATCACCACAACCCCTAGTGGTGAATGCTCTGTTAATAAGTTGCGACAAGTCGGGATTGCTCGCGGCTTGGCCCTCGGTTTGTCACTCCCAAAACACCCCAATTCATCTCCGTAAAACAACCTAACAGTCGTTTCTCGCACCTCGCGTTTTTTTGTCCCTTCTCGCCGCCCGCTTCGCGCGTTCCTCCCCGTCGTCGTTTCCCTCTTTTTCCACCGTCCGTTTCCCTCCTCTTCGTCATGCAGAAAACCTTCACCGTCGGTTCCAAGACTTTCACCCTCGACCAGGACAAGGCCGAGGCCGCCTTCGCGGGCAAACGCGTCATCAACGGCCAGCAGACCATGTATTTCAACCTGCTGCCGCTGAAGTATCAGTGGGCCTACGACCTCTATCGCAAGATGAAGGCCAACCACTGGGAGCCCGAGGACATCCCGATGGGCAAGGACATCGAGCAGTGGCGCGACCAGTCCCTCGTCACCGATTCCGAGCGCTGGATCATCCGCATGGGCATCGGCTACTTCTCCGCCGCCGAGGGCATCGTCGGTGACAACATCCAGCACGTCACCCGCGAGCTTGTCACCGCTCCCGAGCTCAAGCTCGTCCTCGGTCGCCACGCGCACGAGGAGAACATCCACGCCGACTCGCTCCTCTACATGATCAGCTCGCTCGGCATCAACCCGCACGAGTGCGAGGCCATGTTCGAGGACGTCCCCACGATCGTGAAAAAGAACGAGTTTGTGGTGAAAAACTCCCGCTCGCTCCGCCGCGACATCGACCTCTCGAAGACCGAGAACAAGCAGCTCCTCGCGAAGAACATGTTCCTCTTCGGCCAGTGCATGGAGGGCACCCAGTTCTACGGCCTCTTCGGCATGATCCTCTCGCTCTACCGCCAGAACAAGTTCCGCGGCATCGGCGAGATGTTCCGCTACACCCTGCGCGACGAGTCGAACCACATCGAGGTCTTCCGCAATCTGCTCATGGACCTCGTCGAGGAGAACCCCGACATCTGGACCCCCGAGTTCAAGGAAGAGCTCCGCGCCACCATGCGCGAGGCGGTCCAGCTCGAGAAGGACTTCATCCGCGACTGCCTCCCGGTGAACGCCGTCGGCCTCGCCGTCGACGAGTTCCTCACCTACATCGACTACATCGCCGACCGCCGCCTCGAGGGCTGCGGTCTCGCCCCGCTCAACGGCTCGATCAAGAACCCGCTCCCTTGGCTGGCCGAGATGATGGACATCAAGAAGGAGCAAAACTTCTTCGAGGGCCGCGTCACCGAATACCAGAAGGCCTCCGCCCTCACCGACGGCGTCAAAGACGACGACCTCTGAGGGATGCCCGCGGCGCGCGCATCCCTCCCTCGCGCGCCGCAACGCCCAACGTCCAAGGCCCAACGTTTAACTCTCAACGTCCGCTCCCTCCGCCCGCCCGTTCCGCTCTTCGCCACCCTCCGCCCCGGCGGCTCGTTCAACGTTAGACGGTTAGACGTTAAGCGTCAGACGTTGGGCGTTTTTCCGCTTCCGGACCGCGTTCGCCCGACAGCCTTTCACATCCCAGTCCAACCCCGCCTCGTCTTCCTCGTTTAAAAGCACCACCCGCGCCTCGCGCACAGCACCACGCCGCCGATGAATCCCGTCCTCCAACAAGACCTCGCCCTCAAGAAAGCCACCCACACCCCGCGCGACCAGAAACCCGCCTACGCGTGGCGCGACTGCATCCCCTCCGACACCGCCCTCCTGCCCGAGATCACCCTCCTCGCCCCGCACGGTGAAACCAAGTTCGACCTCGGCGAGATCGCCGACTCCCTCGGCCAAGCCCTCGTCAACGTCCACCTCGCGCGCGGCGACGCGGGCAACGTCTACACCCCCGAGTCGAAGGCTTTCGTCGGTCGCATCGTGAAGGAAGTCGCCGCCTCTCTCGCCCTCGAGGCCCAGCGCACCTCGCCCGTCCGCCTTTCCCTCAACGACCTCTACCAGCTCATCGAGCGCGTCCTCGTCGACGCCAAGGCCTACGACGTCGCCAAGAGCCTCCTCCTCAGCCGCGGCCGCAAGATCGCCGCCGGCGCCGGCACCGCCACCTCCGTGCGCGTCATCCGCCGCAACAAGCAGGTCGTCCCCTACATCCCGCAGAAGGTCGAACTCGCCGTCCGCAAGGCCTTCCTCTCCCTCCAGCTCGACTCCAGCCCCGCCGCGTCGATCACCGAGGCCGTGAGCACGCGCGTCGTCTCCTCGAAGCAGGCCTTCGTCCACATCGAGGAAGTCCAGGACATGGTGCAGGAGGAGCTCATGAAGGCCGGTCACTTCAAGGTCGCCGAGGCCTACATCCTCTACCGCGCCGCCCGCAACGAGGCCCGCGAAGCCGAGGCCTCCGCCACCGAGGGTTCGAATCCCGCCTCTCCCGCCGCCGCCCAGCAGCCCTCCATGATCGTCGTCAAGAAGGCCGACGGCTCCACCGTCTTCTGGGACCGCGCCGACCTCCGCGCCCGCATCGAGTTCGCCTCCATCGGACTCGACCTCTGCCTCACGCCCGAGCAGATCGAGGCCGAGCTCACCCGCTCCGTCTACGACCAGATCTCTCAGAAGGACCTCGATCAGACGATCGTCCTCAACTCGAAGACGCTCATCGAAAAGGACGCCGACTTCGCCAAGTTCGCCGGCCGCATCCAGCTCACCTACATCTACGAGGAGGTGCTCGGCTGGGACATCGTCCGCGACGGCATCACCAAGCTGAAGCAGTTCCACATCGACGCCTTCCGCAAGACCATCGAGCACGGCATCTCGATCAAGCGCTACAGCCCGCGCCTCCTCGAATACGATCTCGATTCGCTCGCCGCGCAGCTCGACCCGTCCGCCGACCTCGAGTTCGACTTCCTCGGCGTCCAGACCCTCTACGATCGTTACCTCATCGTCGACAAGACGGTGAAACCCGCCCGCCGCCTCGAGACGCCCCAGTTCTTCTGGATGCGCGTCGCCATGGGCCTCTTCCTCGACGAGAAGAAGGAGCGCGAAAACAAGGTCGTTTCGCTCTACGGCCTCTACAAGAGCCGCCGCTTCTGCTCCTCCACGCCGACCCTTTTCAACTCCGGCACCCTCCACAGCCAGCTCTCCTCCTGCTACCTCTACTATGTCGAGGACAGCCTCGAGGGCATCATGTATCGCGGCATCGCGGAAAACGCCCAGCTCTCCAAGTGGGCCGGCGGCCTCGGCGGTTCGTGGTCCGCGGTCCGCGGCACCGGCGCCTACATCTCCGGCACCAACGGCGAATCGCAGGGCGTCATCCCCTTCCTCAAGCTCCACAACGACCAGCTCGTCGCCGTCAACCAGGGCGGCAAGCGCAAGGGCTCCGGCTGCGCTTACCTCGAGTCGTGGCACAACGACATCTTCGAATTCCTCGAGCTGCGCAAGAACACCGGCGACGACCGCCGCCGCACCCACGACATGAACACGGCCAACTGGATCCCCGACTTGTTCATGAAGCGCATGGAGGCTCGCCAGCACTGGACCCTCTTCCGCTCCAACGAGGTGCCCGATCTCCACGAGCTCTACGGCAAGAAGTTCGAGGAGGCCTACGTCCGCTACGAGAAGCTCGCCGAGGAAGGCAAAATCTTCGGCCAGCGCATCGAGGCCATCGAGCTCTGGAAAAAGATGCTCTCGATGCTCTTCGAGACCGGCCACCCCTGGATCACCTTCAAGGACCCCTGCAACCTCCGCTCCCCGCAGGACCACGCCGGCGTCATCCACTCATCCAATCTCTGCACCGAGATCACCCTCAACACGAGCAACGACGAGACCGCCGTCTGCAACCTCGGCTCCGTCATCCTCGAGACCCACCTCCGTGCCGACGGCTCGCTCGACCTCGAGAAACTCCGCGAGACCATCCGCATCGCCGTCCGCGCCCTCGACAACGTCATCGACATCAACTTCTACCCGACCGAGGCCGCCAAGCGCTCCAACCTCCGCCACCGCCCCATCGGCCTCGGCGTCATGGGCCTTGCCCACTCGCTCTACATCAAGGGCATCCCCTTCGCCTCGCAGGAAGCCGTCGAGTTCAACGACGAGGCCATGGAGGCCATCGCCTACTACGCCTACGAAGCCTCCGCCGACCTCGCCGCCGAACGCGGCACCTACTCCTCCTACCAGGGCTCGAAGTGGTCGCGCGGTCTCCTCCCGCAGGACACCATCGACCTCCTCGAGCAGGAGCGCGGCGTCGCCATCAACGTGCCCCGCGGCGGCAAACTGGATTGGGCGCCGGTCCGCGCGAAGATCGAGCTCCACGGCATGCGCAACAGCAACGTGCTCGCCATCGCCCCCACCGCCACGATCTCGAACATCACGGCCACCAGCCCCTGCATCGAACCGCTCTACAAGAACCTCTACGTCAAATCGAACCTCTCGGGTGAGTTCACCGTGCTGAATCCCTTCCTCGTGAAGGACCTCAAGCAGCGCGGCCTCTGGGACCAGCAGATGATCGACGACCTGAAGTATTTCGATGGCGAGTTGAAGGACATCGACCGCGTGCCCGAGGACATCAAGCAGCGTTACCTCACCGCCTTCGGCATCGACCCGAAGTGGGTGATCGACGCCGCCGCGCGCCGCCAGAAGTGGATCGACCAGTCGCAGTCGGTGAACCTCTGGCTGGCCACGCCCGACATGAAGAGCATGTCGCACATGTATCGTCACGCCTGGCACAGCGGACTGAAGACGACCTACTACCTGCGCAGCCTCGGCGCCTCCTCGATCGAAAAGGCCTCGGTGCAGGTGAAGAAAGAAGTCCGCGGCGTCGCCGCCGCTTCCGCTCAGGCCACCGCGCCCAAGAAGACCTACACCGAGGAAGAAAAACGCGCCTGCAGCATCGAAGCCATGCGCAACGGCGAGATCTGCGAAGCCTGCCAGTAAGTTTAGATTCCCAAGCCCCGGCGAAACCTGCCGGGGCTTTTTTGTATCGACCGCACTTTATTGAGTAGACTCTTAACAATTGATGCAGCTCTTCGCCGGCGCCAGCACATAGGCGGCTTCGCGTGCAAATATGGATTGCAAGCTTTCCGTCCAAGCAGCCACGCCAGCCGGCGCTGTAAGAAAAATATGAGAACGAATAAGCTGCGATACTGCCTAAGCAGGCATCCGATTGAGGAACGCGGCGGAGTGAACCTGTATGGAATGGTGAATAACAACCCGATTAGCCGCTGGGACTATCTTGGTCTGTCCGGTTTTTCGGTGGACACCTGCCAAGGCATGTATTCGTAGCCTCTCATTCCAGTTTGCGGCTGGATACACCGTCCCTAGTCAACGAATTGGACTGCTGAATAGCTTCCTCGAAAATCAGACAGATCCGCAGTGGGGTGATTCTACTGTGGATTTTTCCGGCGCATGCAGGGGCAAGTTATCTCGATAATCAACACGGTGCCCCCGGGGTTCTATGGCGCAGCCGCCACTGCCGAAACACTTCGTGGGCATTATAACAATGGAGGCTCATCAGTTCGAACGGAGGCAAATGTTGTGACTGGCAGCGTAACGGGAGCTGCTACGCTTACGGGCCAACTGCGTCCCAACTTGTCGCTTTCCGGAAGAGAGGTTCACGCAGCGAGCGGACCGACGACGCTGGTTAGGGGATCGGTAGCGGCCCGCGCTGGGTATGGTGTTTTGGCTGCCAACATACTTGCAGATGCTACTGAGGCATATGCCGAATCAATCACTCAATCCTCTCTGAACTCCAGCGAGCGTGATCGCATCCAGGGAATGCTGGCTGATGTGCGGCGAAGGGCTAAGTTATATCAGTCCACTTATCTCATGGGGGCGAACGATATAGTAAATGTTGCGCCAAGATTTTGGAGATGCGACTTGATGTGGAGCAAGGTGTTCAACAGGTCATTCAGGCCGGAATATATAGCTTCTAACTATGATCCGAATCATTGATTGGGTAATGGTCGTTTGCGGAGTTCTTATCTGGGCAATCTTGTCAGGCTTGGGCGTATGGATGCTCAAAGAAAAAGGTGTTGCTTACGCGTGGGGGGCTTTCTGTGGGGCTTTGCGATGCTATTTATCTCACTTCGTATACTGCGCCGATTGCTTGCAGAGAGAAACAAGGCTGTGGAACCAAACTCGAGTTCGTCAGGCTCTCGTCCTCCGCAAGGTCCTCAATGATCCAAGCGGCACACGTCGCGCCAGCGGCAAGCCGCTGTTACGCCGTCTGCTTCCTCCTCCGCCCGCGCAAGCGCGTGCTCCGTCTGGTGGAGTGCAACCCCGCCGGGGGCGGCCTGTGGGCGGTGCAGTGGCCCCCGAAGCGGCCAATCCGAAGGGGTCAGGCCGAGAAACATTGAAGGTCGGCTTGACGGCGCCGAGGATAACGGGGTGGGGGTGAGAGTCGGAGATGGCGCGCAAGCTTCGAATCGAATTTCCGGACGCGAACTATCACGTATTGAACCGGGGGAACTATCGCCGGGATTTGTTCACGACGACGGGAGAGGCGCAGGCGTTTGTATCGTCGCTGGAGGAGGCGGTCGCGCTGTTCAGTTGGAGGCTGCACGCCTACGCGGTGATGCGAAACCACTACCACCTCGCGCTGCAAACCCCGCAGGCAAACCTCGTCGATGGGATGCATTGGCTGCAGAGCACCTTTGCGACTCGGTTCAACCGCTTCCGCAAGGAGCGAGGGCATCTTTTTCAAGGGCGTTATCAGTCTTTGCTGGTGGAGGATGCGGCGTCGCTGGCCCGTTTGGTGAACTACATCCACCTTAACCCGGTGCGGGCGGGCATCGTGGCACCCGGGCAGGCGGCGAGTTTTCGCTGGAGCAGTTTGGGGCGCTTCGCACGCGGGAATCGCTTCGTGGGCATGGAGGCCGGCGATTGGCTGGCGTCGATGGGTTTGCGGGATGATGCCGAAGGTTGGTCGGAATATGTCGAGCGGCTCCGCCAACTCGCGCTTAGCCCGGAGGAGCAGGAGCGCTTGGGGTTTGGCGCCATGTCTCGCGGTTGGGAGATCGGCACGCAGGGCTGGCGGAAGGCGGTGGCGAAAGATCACGCCGCGTTGGCGTTTTCTCCGGGGCTGGCGGCGACGGAGGCCCGGGAATTGCGCGAGGCCCGTTGGCAAACCTGCCTGGAGACGGCGTTGGCGGAGTCGGGGTGCACGATTGATGAAGCCAAATGCGCGAAACGCTCTGCCCCGTGGAAACTTGATCTCGCGGTCAAAATCCGCGCGGAGAGCGGAGCGTCTGCGCGATGGCTGGGTGAGACATTGAATTTAGGCTCGGCCGATTCAGTTCGAAGCCTGCTGAGTCGGCATCGAGCAGCGTAAATTCAACGTTTCTCGGCCTGCCCCCATTCTCCTGGCTGTGGAAACTCTCCGCGCGAAGGAAGGCTCCGGCCAAAGGACGATCAGGCGTGCGTGCGATCACGCCAGTAGCGGGGCCAGTGTCGAGCGCCATCATGTTGCCGACTCGACTGCTGTCGGATGCATGGAAGCCCAAGTTTTCCGCGATCGGCTCAAACGGGGTGGCCGTCGAGATTTTAGGAAAAGTCGTCAGCGATTTAATTAATATCGCTTGCGTTTTGGTTTCGATGGGAAGTGGAAGAGGAAAACTGATTAGCGTTTAATCCTTGGCGTCCCGTCACCGGAGTTTCTTCAGAAATTAGTTGGCGACAAAGAGACGCGGGAATCGCAATATAAATGTAGTCGATCAGCAACTCTGTTGTGTTGGGCTGCTTATGCCTTTTTCGGCCATTGTCCGACTCTGTTTTGTATTAATTCATGAGGTATATACCTGGGGGCGATGGCTTCTCGAGGGCTTGCCAACACGCGATTAAACAAGTTCCTCTTGCATATGAAATTTGGCTCCTCGCGTCGTAAACTATCCCATCTCGGCGGTGGTGTTGCGCTCTTTTTGACGGCCCAGTGTTTGTCCCACGCCCAGGCCGAAATCACATGGGGGATGCCAACGTATATCAGCGGCGATGAGGACATTGCTCCCGTCGAAACGCGGATCTGGGCCTACAATTTTGGCAACGCATCCGTGAGCCCGGTGGTGAACGGTGTCACTTTCACCGGCTACGCGTCCAACACCGGCAACTCTGATTTTACGCTCACCACGGTGGGGTCGTCCATCTATCAAAATCCGAACGCGTTCGGTAACACCGGGGCCTTCTACACCGCCCTAAGCAGCGGTTACCAAGACCTGCTGCGTTCCGCGACCTACTGGTCGGGCTTCATCGATCACACCCAGACGATGACACTGCACAACCTCATCGTCGGCGCCACTTACCAAATTCAATTCTGGGTCAACGATTCGCGCGCCAGCTACCACAACACCGAAATAGTCATCTTCACTGACGCCGTCACCGACGGCAACAGCGTCAGCGTGCGCTACAGCGACAACGGCGCCACGCTTGGACAGTATGTGATCGGAACCTTCACCGCCGAGGACGCAAATCAAGTCATCCATCTCGGCCCTTACAGCCCGCAGATCAACGCGGCGACTCTTGGCCTCATCGCGATTCCGGAGCCGGCCACCACTGCGTTGATCTTCGGCGCGGCATCGTTGTGCGGCATGGCTTTCGCTCGACGCCGCCACCGTTCCGTTTAGCCGAACGGGACGAAGGAGCGGTCCGCCTCCACCACGGCCGCATCCAATGTTGCTGATGCGGGCATGATACTTGAGGCCTCTTCTATAATGAGGACATGGGCGGGCGTTATGTTATCCGGGGTGATTGGAATAAATGGCGCCGGAGGTGCAAAGGGCAAGCGGCGATGTCGAATCTTTGGATTGATATTGCGGCTTCCAGGCCTTTTGGCGGTCAACCCATTCTTAGAGAAATTTCGATGACGGATGCTAGCGAGCGACACGGAATCGAAAGCGCTCCGCGCTTCCGCTGCACAGGCGCATCGGTAGCGGAACGGCGAAGCCGTTTCGTCGGAGGGCCTTTTTCGTGGCGGCTATATCCTTCCTTTGAAATTCTCTAACCAGCGCCGCTCCCTGGCCGAAGCACGCTCTGTATAAAATAAACCCCCTGCCACACGTGGTGGCAGGGGGGTGAAGAGGGCGGAATGTGGTTGCGGGCGCGTGTCCGATCCGATCAGCGGCGGCGGCGACGGTGCGTGGCGGCGAGGCCGAGGGCACCGGCGGCGGCGAGGGTGGCGAAGCTCGCGGGTTCGGGGATGGGAATGCCGTTGATGGCGCGCACGCCTTGCGAGAAGGTGAGGCCGTCGAGGGCGATGGCCGAGGCGACGAGCGTGGCGAGGCCGGTGTTTTGATCAAAGTTGAGTTGAAGCACGGCGATGGATTTACCGGTCGAGAGGTCACGCATCAGCACGTAGTTGTCGGAACCCCAGATGGCGCCGTCCACGAGCTGGTTGTCCCCCATCCAGTAGACGCGACCCCAGTTTTCGACGGCGTAGTATTCGCCGTTTTCGGGAGCATTGGCGTCGAGGTCCGTGGCGCGGAAGAAGTAGGCGCAGATATCCTCGGTGTAGCGATGACGCACGAAGCCGATCTGCGAATCGCCGAAGCACTCGTCCGCGAAGCTGTGGTGGAGCAGATTTCGGATCGATGCCGAGGGATAGTCCGGGGAGGCGGCGACGTCCTCCAGGTAGATCTGACCGGGGACAATCTCGATTTCGGCATTGTCGAACTCGAAGTTGTGGTAAGTGACCGTGATGCCCGCGGAGGCGAAGACAGGCGCGAGCAACAAAAATGCCGTGTCAAGGACGTGAGAAGGTTTAATCATTCGGGGAATGAGCAGAATGTTCCTGCAAGCGCGGTCAACGAGGGCATCGAAACGGGTGCTACGCTTTATAACTTATGGAGTGGGGCGCTATGCAAATGAAGGGACATTGGACGTGTGGTGGCTACGCGGGTATATATTAGGCAAATGAGTGAACAGAAGGGGCGGAGATGTCGGCACGGTTGTGTCAGCCGTATCTTCGCTTCTCAGCAACGCGGTCGGCGACCGGATTGGTCGTGGTCAGAATCCGGCGGCGCATCTGACTCGTAAGAGGAGTCGCGGAGTCTGAGCGGGAGCTTCTTCGATTGTGAGTTCGAGCGCTTCGTGCTGGCGAAGCTCCACCGAGCGCTCTCCAATCCGGGATCATGAACCCCCAAGTAGCAGTCATCGGCACACTGAAGTTTCCCAAGGAACGAGTCGCGGAGGTGTTGCCGCATCTGAAGACCTTTGTGGAAGAGACCCGTCGGAAGGACGGCTGCATCTTCTTCGACGTGGCGGAAGATCTGTTCGAGCCGGGGCTGATCCGGGTGTCCGAACTCTGGCCGGACAAGGAGAGCCTCGAGCGTCATCTTCAAGCCCCACACGTGGATCCTTGGCGCACGGCCGCGCGCGCCTGCGGGCTCGGCGAACGCCAGTTCACCGCCTACGCCATCGACCACTCTTGGTCGATGTAAACGCGATAAGGTCCATGGGGGCGAAGCCGGCCCGCCCCCGCTGTCTTGGAATATAAATCACCCCCTGCTGTTTGCGCGGCAGGGGGCAAAGGGGATGGTTTACAATCTCAGGCGCGGCGGTGGCGGCGCGCGGAGACGAGGGCCAGTGCACCGAGACCGGTCAATACGGTAAAGGAAGCGGGCTCGGGGATCGTAGACGCGGGCACGGTCACTCCGATCATGATGAAGCCGCCGGTGCCTACGAACGAGTCGTTGTAGGTGGATGTGAACGGGAAGTTCGCAAGATAGTCGACGTCATCTTGAGTGAGAATTTTTGAGACATCATAGGAAACGCTGCCGCCGCTGATCGTGAAGCTGCCGCTTTGGGTGTTGTTTCCGAAGCCCAGCGCGATCAGCGGAGTGTAGGCATTGGACTCAAACTTGCGGGCGAAATAGGCGACCGCGTCGTTGGAGACTGGCTCGTTGTTGTGGTCGACCAAGGTGTTGGAGAGGAGATTCGGTCCGGATAGCGCGGTGTAAGAGGTCCCGAAAGAGAGGCTCCCGTTGTTACTGAAGGTGTAGGAGTCAAAATAGGCGCCCTCCTCCAGACCGGAAAAATCGAAGGTGATTACTTTCGTGACCTTGTTAAAGGTCACCACCACCTCGCTGACAGCGGAGGCGATTTGAGCGCTGAACGCGGTTAACAGGACAAACAGTAGTTTTTTCATGGGCGCCGGGACGGGAGCTTATTTAACCAAAAATTAGCAAGCAGTCCTCTGTGGCTGGGTGAATTATGTCTCATGGATGGGGTGTTTTGTATTGTTTTAATGGGGGGAACTCTGGTCCGCGTGTGACAACTGGATAAGGCCGACTGAGGGGGAGCCGCTATCAGACGCCTATTGAAGATTTATTGTATTATCGNGAGGCATGTTCTGGTGCCCCCTTTTTCCCACAGATAAGCATNCCCCTTTGTTTGGGTGATCGGCGGCACTGGCCGCATGTGTCCATGCCCCGCCCCGTCGCCGTTTCCGCGGACAACAGCGTGCCCGATGGGGAGGGGGATGAGTAGGTTGAGCGGGACGCAAATTTCTCCGCCGGAAAGGGGAAGCGTGTGGAGAAATCCGAATTGTATGCGGGGATTCCCTTTGGGCGTTGATTTATACAAGCACTCGGAGCGGGGCCCTCATGATATTTGGGAGGGACAAGCTTCACCGAGACACCGCGGCGCGCAGCCAAGGTTCGGTCAGGCCCGATTCGATGCGCCAGCCGAGCCATTTGGCGGCTTCGATTTCCAGTCGGAGGGAGCGACCCAGATGCTCCTTGGGCACGGGCAGGCGGAGGCGCGCCGGCGGCTCCAGCACACGGCCGTCGTCGGTCCAGTCGCGGCCCAGCGGCAGTCCCCAGCGCACCTGCGATACGCGGCGCCCGTCGGCGTCGAGCAGCTCGGCCGCCATCAGCAGGCCCGGCCAGGCGTGGCTCCAATCGAGCCCGAATTCGAGCGCGCCTTGGTCGGAAGGCGTCACGTCGAAGGTGACGAAGCCGTTGCCGTGGCGGTGCTGGCGGAAGAACACCCATCGGTCGGCGGCGAGGTCCCAGTCCGTGCCGTTGGCGACCTCCACCTGGGCGTCGGCTTTGCAGGCGAGCGAGAGCCGATATTCCGTGCGCGGCGCGAGAGGCAGCTCGAGCGTGCCGAATTTCGGGCCGGTCAGTTCTCCGGCGGCGACCTCGCGACCGGAGTCGTGTCCGGTGAGTCGATACCGGATGACGTCGTCCTCCGCCTTTTTTCCGGCGCGGAAGCCCACCAGTTTGTAGAGTCGCAACGGTTCCTCGACGGTCGCGCCGGTTCGGCCGCGCAGCTCCAGCGCGGCGTCGTGTCGTCCGCCGGCGCGGCCCGAAAGCAGGACGATGTTGGCGCTGGTGCGCGGTGTGAGCGGCGAGAGGGGCACGCCCAGTCGCTTCGCCTGATAGAGAAACTCCGCGCCGCGCACACGGTTGACGCCGAGGCTGTGCGCGTTGAGCGCCTGGAGGGCGAAGCGGTCGGCGAAGGCCCGGATGTAACCGGGATCGTCGGTCAGCGCGGCCAGCGAGGCCGCGGCGGAAAACACGTGGTGATCCCGGTCTTCGGCCACGTCGGTGAGCAGGTCGGGATGAGCCGCCACCGTTTCCAGCAGATGTTTGCCGTAGTCGAGCAGGCGGCGGCGGATCTCGGGAGTGTCTCCCGCGACGCGCCGCCATTTTTCCAGGGCGAGGATGTTGATCCCCGAATAGTAGAGGCCTTTTGCCATCGGCACGTCGTGCGCCAGGTGCGTCTCGTAGGCTTCGCGCAGGATCGTGTAGTGGGTAAGCTCATACAGCTCCGCGAGGTGGTAGAGCATGCGTCCGCGGTCGCGCCCCGTGTAGCGCTGTGTGTGACGCGACAAAAGCTCCGCCGCCGAGCCGCGCGCGGCCTCGTAGGAACGGCGGTCTCCGGTGAGCAGGTAGTGCCAGACCAGCCCGGTCGTCCAAAAATGCCCGACGTGCCAGTGGTTGGTCATGCGGAGGCCGGCGGCGTGCGTCTGGATCCATTTCGAGTTGGGGCCGGCGTGGAGCACCGCGACGTCGCGGAAGGTGCGCGCCATGATCTCGGCGCGGCGCAGCGTCGCCTCGTCGCCGCCGCGGAGGTATTGCGCGAGCAGGGCGGAGATCAGCGAGGTTTCGTTGTTTTTCCAGGAGCCCGGCGAGCCGGCGTCGCCGAAGTCGAAGGCGCCGGTCGTGCCCTGGCGGCGCACGTTACGGTTGAAGGTGTCGAAGAACGCGCGCAGCGGTCGCTCGAAGCCGGGGAAAAACTCCTCCGCCTCGGCCGAGGTGAGAAGTCGTTCGCCCAGCACGCGCGCGGCGGCGGTGTGCGCGGGATCGGCGAACACGCGCAGGGGATGCTCCGTGCGCGCGGTCAGCGAGGCGTGCGCGCCCGCCGGGCCGATCCAGAAACGGAGGGTCTGGCTTATGCCGAACGGCAGGTCGAGATAGGTGGCGTGACGCGGCGGCTGCGCGTAGATCGTGACGCGTCCGGGAGTCCACGCGATGGCCGCGGGGTTCAGGTTGTCGAAGTCTTCCACCGCGATTGCAGTGTCGGGCAGGCGGACCGCGCCGGTGGCGCGCGCGTCCGGATGGCGGACGAGTTCTCCGTCCCGGTCGACGACGAGTTCGTGCCGTCCCTCGCCGAAATACTGGCGAAGCTGCGTAAGCGTGAGGGAGCGTCGTGAAGTCAGGGCGAGGGCGCGGCCGGGCTCGCCGCTCGCCGGGTCTCGCAAGGTCACGCTCGCGCGGCCGTCGCGCTTCGTCGACGGAACGGGCAGGGCGAGCCCGATGGAGCGCACCGGCAGGCTCTGGACTCGTTCCTGTTGTTCGTAGCTGATCTCGACCTGCACCGAGTCGTCGCCGGCGAAGGCGTGCAGGCGGCAGTCGTAGGCCACGCCGAGGCGCGCCCCCCGGTCGTCGGCGAGCGTGCCGCGATAGCGCAGCACGGCGTGCAGCGGGCCGTCGTGCTCGATCGCGGCGATCTCGGGCTTCACGCCGGCGGAAGTGAAGCGGCGTCCGTCGATCGTGGTGAGCTCGAAGCCGGAAAAACCTTCGCGCGCCGCGCCGCGCACGACGAAGCCGGCGAACTCGTTCTTCGACAGGCGCCATTCGGTCGCGCCCGCGCGCAGCACGAAACCATCGTCGGTTTCGTCGATCAGGCGTGCGGGGTTCGCGGGTGTCGCCGCCGCGTCCGGTCCGTAGCGCAGCACGAAGTCGCGCCGGCCTTTCGCGGCGACATCGACGGGAATCTCGACCAACACGGAGATCGCGCTGCCGTCGTGCGGGCGTCGCGCGAGGATCGTGGTCTGCGCGCGCACCGGTTTTCCGGACACGTCCACGACCTCGAAACGCGTCGTGTCGAAAACTTGGCCTTCGGCGAAAAACAGGCCGCCGGCGGCGATCTCGCCGGTGCGCGCGACGCCGGCGTGTTCGCTCACGGAAAATTTCACCTCTCCGCGCGGCAGGTTGTCGGCGGCGGGCGGAGGCGGGGTGGGATCGATCGCCGGGCTGGCGCCGAACCAGTCGCGCAGCAGCGATTTTTCTTCGCGCACGATCGGTCCGGCGGGCGCGGTCGTGGTGAAGTCGCCCGGTTCGGCGCGGCCGACCTCGAATTGTGCGGCGTCGATCCACACGTCGCCATGTCCGCTGGCGAGCGGGCGCACCCAAGTCTTGAGCAGGTGCATGCGGAGGTAGCCTTGATCGGTTTTCTTCTCGACCCGCGCGGGGACGGCGACGCGCTGCCATTCAGGCGTGAGTGCCACCTCGATGGTTTGCGTGACGCGCGGGCGGACATCCTGGTGGTCGTCGATCGCCATCACCTCGACACCGGCCTCGATTTTCATGCCGGGCCGGTCGCCGCGCACGTAGAAGGAAAACACCGCGTCGGTCTCCGACGGATACTCGCGGGCGAGGCGCCAGGTGAAGGGGCGGGGGCCCTTGAGCCGCAGCGAGCGTTTCCCTTCGCAGGCCTGCGTGTCGTCGAGGCTCCAGCCGTGCAGCTCGCCGAAATCGCGCCGGTCGGCGGCGGACGGCGGGCCGAGTTCGCGCGCCTCGGCGCGTTGTTCGAAGCCGCCGTCGGCCAGCCAGTTTCCGGGGGAGGGGGAGCTTTTCTGGGCGAAGGCGGCGCCGGCGACGGCCGCCGCGGACAAGGCCGAGACCAGGCTGCGCCAAGCGGCAGGCTTGTGGGGCGGGGTAATCATGGTCGCGATGCAAATGAGCCGTTTACGCCGGTCGAACTGCAAAACAGGCCTCGACGTCGTGATCCGGTTTTCGGTCAGGAGATTCGTTTAACTGTGCCGAGCATGACCGTGATCGCTCCACAGGAACCCCGGCGCGGCTTTCCGGCCGACCCTGGCGACCGATGCAAATCGCCGGATTCGCCTCCGCTTATGCCAAGCATGGGATAAAATGGGCCACGCCGGAGAACGGGAGCGCATGAACGCATGGGGCGCGGTTGCCGGATCGCGGTGGACGTTCGGTCCGAAGGTGACGAAGCGAATCGGTCGAGCCGCATCCATGTCACGTAGTGATTTTTTCAGGACAACGGATCGCGGGACATCGGGGGCTGCATGGCTGCTTAACTTGAACTAATAGAGTGCGACGAGCTCCCTCCGCGGGCGCTTCCCGTTTCGACCGGGTGACGGCGAGAGTTCAGACTGCGTTTTCGTGTCCTTTTCCCCATGAGCCAACCCCCTCCCGTTCTTCCCGCCCGGCCCGCCCGCCGCAGCCAGCCCGACGCCAAGGGCTTTTTCGGCCGCTTCGGCGGCTCCTTCATCCCGCCCGAGTTGCAGCGGCAGATGGACGAGATCAACCACGCCTACCTGCGCATCTGCCGGAGTCACGATTTCATCCGCGAGCTGCGCTCCATCCGCACTCATTTCCAGGGCCGTCCGACGCCCGTCTACTACTGCAAGAACCTGAGTGCGGCGATCGACGGCGCGCGCATCTACCTGAAGCGCGAGGACCTCAACCACACCGGCGCGCACAAGCTCAACCACTGCATGGGCGAGGCGCTGCTCGCGAAGTTTTTGGGCAAAAAGAAACTCATCGCCGAGACCGGCGCCGGCCAGCACGGCGTGGCGCTCGCCACCGCCGGCGCCTACTTCGGCATTCCGGTGGAGATCCACATGGGCGCGGTCGACATCGCGAAGGAGCATCCGAACGTGGTCCGCATGAAGATCCTCGGCGCCAAGGTGGTGCCGGTGACCTTTGGCGCGCAGACGCTCAAGGAGGCGGTCGACTCCGCGTTCCAGGCCTACCTCGCCGATCCGGTGAACAGCATCTACTGCATCGGCTCGGTCGTCGGTCCGCATCCGTTCCCGCTCATGGTGCGCGAATTTCAGCGCGTGGTGGGCATCGAGGCGCGCGAGCAGTTCCTCGAGATGACCGGCGAGCTTCCGGACAACGTCGTGGCCTGCGTCGGTGGCGGCTCGAACGCGATGGGCATTTTCAGCGCCTTCCTCGACGACCCGGTGCGCCTGCACGGCGTGGAGCCGCTCGGCCGCGGCGCGAAACTCGGCGACCACGCGGCGAGCCTCAACTTCGGCGAGGAAGGCGTGATGCACGGCTTCAACTCGATCATGTTGAAGGACGAGAAGGGAGCGCCGGCGCCGGTCTATTCGGTGGCGAGCGGGCTCGACTATCCCTCGGTCGGCCCCGAGCACGCGTATCTCTTCACGAGCGGCCGCACGATCGCCGGCACGGCGACGGACGAGGAGGCGATTCATGCGTTTTTCCGTCTTTCGCGCCGCGAGGGCATCATTCCGGCGCTCGAGAGCGCGCACGCGGTGGCCTATGCGATCAAGCTCGCGAAGGAGCGCCCCGACGAGTCGATCCTCGTCAACCTCAGCGGACGCGGCGACAAGGACATCGACTTCGTGATGGAGAAGTTCGCCGCCTTCGCGGAGCGCGAGGATTACTGAGCGGAGCCGGAGGTCGCCCGTGTCCAGATTGCGATGACGGCGTTGCAGGCCCGGCCGTTGGCCGGGCCTACAGGGCGCGCGGGCTCTGGGGAAAAATCCGGGCGCACACGAGGTGCGCCCCTACGAAGGATGCTTGTTGCAGGGGCGTGGCTTGTCCGCGGCGGCTTCGAGACTCGCTGTATTTAGCACGCGGATACAGAAACGCCCCCGTGGAGCCGGGGGCGTTGTCGTGAAGGGAGGTCGCGTGTTTGCGCGAGGGGCCTCAGAGGCGGATCAGTTCGGAGGTCGGCGGGACGTCCTTGATGATCTGCGAGGGCTCGGGGCCGACGCCGAGGTAGCGGAGATTCGGCAGACGGCTCTCGTGCGGCCAGCGGTCGCCGTGGTAGGCGACCGCGAGCATCGAGCGGATCATGCCGCCGACGTATTTGCGCGCGTTGACCGGGAGGTCGTTGAAGTGGCGCACGTGCGAGATGTCCTCGGACCAGCCGGCGTATTTTTCATACACGGGGCGGAGGGCCTTGCGGACGGCGTCGTTGCGCGGGACGTGGTGATAGCGCTTGCCGGAGGCGTCCTCGTAGGCGACGGCGATGAGGAGTTCGCCGTTCCAGTCGCCGCGGTGGCTGAGGGCGTCGAGCTTGTTGATCATCACGTCCTGGAAACCGCCGTAGCGGAGGGCGTCGCCCTTTTCCACGGCGTCATACCAGCCGACCATGCGCTGGCGGCCGGTGGAGGTGCCGAACTCGAGCTTCTTGAGGAGCGCGCTGAGCGGGTGCGCGTCGTCCATCTGGGTGAGGAAGACGTGGGTGCCGACCTTGGTGTCGTAGGCCTTGGCGACGCCGAAGGTGTGGATCGGCTGCACCGGGATGCCGGCGCTCTCGAAGAACTCGGGCGTGAAGGTGTGCGAGGCGGTGACGTTGGGCGAGAAGCCGTGGCGCTTGTCGAGCCAGTAGGCCTGCCCGAACTCGCCGATGATGGAGTGGCCGGCGTGGATCTCGCGGAGGATGAGCTCGCGGACTTCGCCGACGTTTTTGGCGAGGCGTTGGCCGGCCTGCCAGTAGGTCTCGGTGAGGACGTCGAGGTTGAGCGAGAAGGGCTCGGCGCCGCGGAAGCGGGTGAAGTCGAACTCGTCGGCGGTGAACACGCCGAGCTCGAGGGCCTCGGCGTTGGCGCGGAGCTCGGCCTGGGTGAGCTTGTCGAAGAAGCCGGCGAAGGTTTCGGGCGAGACGCGGCAGACGTGCTGGATGGTGCGCAGGGCGCGGTCGGCGCGCTGGGCGAGTTTCTTCGCGTAGGCGTCACGCGGGCCGAGGAAGTCGGCGTAGGTGATCTGCCACTGGCCGACCTCGTCGCAGTAGGCGGGGGTGATGCCGCGTCCGGTGGAGCCGCGCGGCTCTTCGCGGAGGACGTTCACACGGTAGTCTTCCCACGCGAGGTCGAGGAGCCGGTGGGTGAGATCGGAGACCATGGTGCGCTCGTCGAAGACGAGGCGGGCGAGGACGTTGTAGCCTTTGCGCTCGAGGGGCTGGGCCTCCCACCAGGCCTTGCGCGGATCGGCGACCACGCCGGCGCCGATGGCGAGGTGAGCGATGCCCTTCTCCACCACGCCGGAGGGGAGGAGGTTGAGCTTGATGCCGGCCGCGGTGTGGCCCGAGTTGGCGCCGCCGTTGACCTTGAGGACGACGGTGACGGGGTGGGCGGAGCCGCGCAGCTCGTGTTCGACCTCGGGGATGAGGCGACCTTTGCCCTCGTCGCCGAGGGAGATGCCGACGTCGGCGATGAGGCGGCTGGTGAAAGGGAGGAGCGGCATGGTGATGGGCGGACGTAAAGGCCAAGCAGAAAGCCGAGGGACGGGGTTTGGCCATGAAAAAGACAGATGTGCCGCGGTGCGTTCGGGGCGTGGCGGAGGTGCTTGGGTTTAGCCATGGATTTCAGGGATTAGCCGGGGTTTATCCGGGCGAAACCGTGCGATCCGCGGTCGAGCGGTCCGCCCGCCTATCTGCCACGATGGCCGCCGGGTGTTTCGATGTCGGGCAGGAAAACGGTGAGCAGCCCGAGCAGCGGCAGGAAACCGCAGAGCTGGAACACGAAGCCGATGCCGTGCGAGTCGGCGATTTTGCCGAGCACGGCCGAGCCGATGCCGGCGACACCGAAGGCGAGTCCGAAGAAGAGGCCGGCGATCATGCCGATTTTGCCGGGAATGAGTTCCTGGGCGTAGACGACGATCGCCGAGAAGGCGGAGGCGAGGATGACGCCGATGAAGATGGTGAGGATGGCGGTCGTGACCAGTCCCGCGTGCGGCAGCCAGAGCGAGAAGGGCGCGACGCCGAGGATCGAGGCCCAGATGACGCGCTTGCGGCCGACGCGATCGCCGATGGGGCCGCCGAGGAGAGTGCCGGCCGCGACGGCGGCGAGGAACACGAAGAGCAGGTATTGCGCGTTCTGCACCGAGACGCCGAAGCGGTCGATCAGGTAGAACGTGTAGTAGCTCGTGAGCGAGGAGAGGTAGACGTATTTGGAGAAGGTCAACGCGACCAGCACGGCGATCGCGCCGACGACCACGCGGCGCGGATAGCGCGCGACGGAGGCCGGGCCGCCGGACGGGTGGGGTTTGCGGAGCACGCGGTGGTGGTTGGCCTTTTGCCAGCGGCCGACCCGCCAGAGGACGAACACGCCGAGGGCGGCGAGCAGCGAAAACAGGAGCACGGCGCGTTGTCCGTGGGGGACGACGATCGCCGCGGCGAGGAGGGGACCGATGGCGCTGCCGGCGTTGCCACCGACCTGGAAGATCGATTGCGCGAGACCGCGGCGGTCGCCGGCGGCCATGTAGGCGATGCGAGAGGCCTCCGGGTGAAAGACCGCCGAGCCCGAGCCGATGAGGACGGCGGCGCCGAGGATGTGCCGGAAGTTTCCGGCGTGGGCGAGGGCGACGAGCCCGAGGAGCGTGAGCCCCATGCCGACCGCGAGCGACCAGGGCATGGAACGTTTGTCGGCCGCGAAGCCGATCACCGGTTGCAGGAGCGAGGCGGTCACCTGATAGGTGAGCGTGATCAGGCCGAGCTGCGTGAAGGTGAGCCGGTAGGAGTCCTTCAACATCGGGTAGATCGAGGGCACCAGCGCCTGGATCGTGTCGTTGAGCAGGTGCGAGAAACCGATCGCGAAAAGCACCGCGAACACGGTGCGGCTCGCGTCGGCGCTCGCGGCATGCGCGGGCGTCGGCGTGTGGGCGGACGTGTCGGTGGGGGAGCTCGCTTTCATGGATTGGTCGGGCACAATCCACCGGAAAAATCGGGCAGACAACGCGGGCTCCGGGTGTCAGCGGGCCGATTGCCGGTATTTTTCTCTGCTCGCGGTGCGAAAGTCGCCCGGCGCCACGCCCGCGTAGCGGCGGAAAAAGCGGCTGAAGTAGGACGGGTCCTTGAAGCCGAGACGGTAGCCGATCTCGGAGACGCTGAGCTCGGAGTGGAGGAGCTGGCGCTTGGCGCTGAGGAGGCGGCGCTGGCGGATGTGTTCGCCGGCGGAGCGTCCGGTGGTCTCGCGCACGACGTCGTTGAGGTGGTTGACGCCGACGCCGAGGCGGCGTGCGTAGGCGGAGAGCGCGGTCTCCTGCAGGAAGTGTTTTTCGACGAGGAGCTGAAACTCGCGGACGATGACGGCGGCGCGCGTGGTCTTGGGTGTCGACGGGTTGCGACGCGAGTGGAGGCGCGCGGCTTTCACGAGGAGAATGCGGAGGAGCGAGCGGATGACCTCGGCGGCGCCGGGCGCGGACTCGTCCTGCTCGCGTTGGAGCCGGCGGAAGAGATCCACGAGCGAGGCGGAATCGGCGTCGGTGTCGGGTTTGCCGAGCGAGAGCCAGGCGGGCGCGTCGCCGGCGAAATAGAACGGAAACTCGAGCAGCAGGCGCGCGGCGTCCTCCGAGCCGGCGTCGAAAAACTCGCGGGTGAAGGAGACGATGGTGCCGTGCATGTCGGGCCCCGGGCGGACGGTGTGGACCTGACCGGGGCTGACGAAAAAGAGCGTGTGCCCGCGCACGGTTTTTTCGCGGAAGTCGACCATGAGCCGGCCGGTGCCGACGAGCAGCGAGGCTTGGAAAAAGCCGTGGTAGTGCGGGCGCAGGCGCGCGGGTTCGCGGCGCATCGAGTCCTCGTAGGCGGTGACGACGAAGCCCTCCGGCGGCGGCGCGTCCGGCGCGGGCGCGAGCATGCCGATCTCGGGGATCTGGCGTCGGCGCGGCGCGGGCGCCGGCGTTCGGGAACTGGGGCGCGGGGCGGCCACCGGTCGAAGACGAGACGAGTCGCGCGCTGGAGGCGCGGTTTATTTGGAGACGCCTTTGACGAGGCCGACGATCGTGCGGAAGAGCGGATGCCCGGCGTCGTGGAGAAGCGCATACAGCACGGTCTCGGTCGGCAGCACATGCACGCCGGCGTGGCGGAGCGCGGAGAGGATGGCCTCGTGGTCGGCGGCGCGGCGTGCGCCGATGGCGTCGGAGAGCACGGTCACCTGAAACCCTTCCGCGCGGGCACCGAGCGCGGTCTGGTAGACGCAGATCGGGGTTTCGAGGCCGACGAGGAGGATGTGTTCGATGTCCTGCTCGCGAAGCGCGGCGAGCACGGCGGGATCGGCGAGGGCGGAGAAGGCGTTTTTGGCAAAAACGGGCGCGGCGGGCGCGAGCTTGCGGATCGCGGGCGAGGTGGGGCCGAGTTTTTCGGGGACCTGTTCGGTGAAGAAGACCGGGATGCCGAGCGCGACGGCGGCGGAGATGGCGAGCGTGGCGCGGGCGCGGAGTTCGGTCGCGGCGCCGGGCGCGAGCATGCCGAGGAGCGTATCCTGGAGATCGACCGCGAGCAGCGCGGCGCCGGGCGCGGCGGATTCGGGCGCGGGAGCCGTGGGAGCGGCTTTGGATTTGGCGGCGGAGCGGGCGGGACGTTTGGCGCGAGGCATGGGAACGCGACGATGCGCGGCGCGAAGCGGGAGCCAAGCATGTAGGCCCGGACGGTGGCCGGGCGCCCGATCGGCGATCGGGCCTGCAGGAGGAGGGAACTCAATCGCCGTAGTAGCGTTTGCGGGCCTTCACCTGCACGAAGCGGCGCTCGGGCAACACGAAGGCGGTGAGGTGGCCGCCCATCGCGCAGGCGGTGTCGATGCCGACGGACCACTTCAGTTTGTAGATATTGGGGCGCGGCGTGTGGCCGTAGACGACGAAGGGCGGGCCGGCCCAGCGGTCGGCCCAGAGGATGCCGTCGGGACACTCGGCGCGTTTGCGGGGGAGGCCTTCGCGGTCGATCACCTGGATGCGGGTGACGACGGACTCGGGCTGTTTTTGCCAGGGCGTGTCGGGGAGGAAGCCGCCGTGGACGAAGACGGTGTTGAGCTCCGGTTCGAAGTGCGTGAGCGGCATTTTTTCGAGGTAGTCCCAGTGACGGGGCTCGAGGCGCGCGAAGGTGCGGGCGTCGTCGTCCTTCAAGTTGCCGCGCCGGCCGGTGCGCCGCCAGGCGAGGAGTCGGGCCTCGTGGTTGCCGAGCACGGAGAGGGCGCGGTGTTGGATGGCGAGATCGACGACCTTGCCGCTGTCGGGGCCGCGGTTGACGAGGTCGCCGAGGAGGATGAGGCGGTCGTCGGGCGTGAGCTCGAGCCGCTCGAGGAGTTCGGCGAACTCGAGGTGGCAACCGTGGATGTCTCCGATGGCGATGATGCGTCCGGTCATGCGGCAGGCGCGAGAGGGGGCGGGTGGCGAAAGTGCTAGCGTCGCCGGGAGAGGGGGGTAAACAACAAAGCCTTCCCTATGGAGCTATCGCTGCAGTCGTTGTCGTCACGTTGTTCGGTGTCGGGTCGTGATTTCGTGGAGGGCGAGCGCGTGGTCAGTTTTCTGGTGCGCAACCCGCCGGGCTCGGGCGACGCGGAGGGCATCGTGCGGCATGACGTCGCGGAGGGGGAGCAGGGCAATTTCGCCCCGGCGGGTCCGGTGGTCTGCCGTTGGGTGCAGGCGTATAAGCCGCGCAAGTCCGGCGAAAATCCGGAGCGCAACCTGAAGCTCACGGCGGAGAGCCTGTTCCTCACGTTGAGCGATCCGGCGACGGAGCGCACGGTGGAGAACGAGCGCCTGCTCCAGGTGCTCGCGATGATGCTCGAGCGAAAACGCGTGCTGCGTCCGAAGGGTCGCACGGGCTCGGGCGCGAACGCGAAGCAGATCTACGAGCACGCGAAACTGAAGTCGCTGCACGAGGTGACCGCGGCCGAGCTGAGCCCGGAGTTTTTCCTCTCGATCCAGGAGCAACTCGCGATGCTCGTGGGCGGCGGCGCGAAGGCCAAGTCCGGGCCGGCGGGCGAGGCGGAGGCGAAAACCGAAGGCGACGCGCCGACGGCCGGCGAACAAGAGAAGTCCGGCTGAGGGTGGGGGCGGCCCCGCCAAGCCGGGTGCTTACTGCGCCTGTTTCGCGACCTTGAACTCCTTGGGCTTTTGGCCCTTCGGGAGCGCGAGCAGATCGTAGTCGCGGTAGTCGGTGATCTCGACTTCGGCGAACTGGCCGACGGGGAGCGAACGCGGCACGTAGACGCGGCCGTCGATGTCGGGGGCGTCGGCCTCGCCGCGGGCGATGCCGGGCTCCTCGACGAGCACGCGGAGTTTTTTGCCGACGTAGCTCTTGCTCACCTCGGCGGCGATCTCGCGCTGGAGCGACATGGTCTGGTGCCAGCGGGCCTCCTTCACCTTGACGGGGATCTGCTCCTTCATCTTGGCGGCTTTGGTGCCCTCCTCCTGGGAGTAGCGGAAGACGCCGAGGCGCTCGAACTTGGTTTCGCGGATGAAATCGCAGAGTTCGGCGACGTCGGCCTCGGTTTCGCCGGGGAAGCCGACGATGAAGGTGGTGCGGATGGCGATGCCGGGGATGCCGGAGCGGATGCGGGCGATGAGGTCGCGGATGTATTGGCTGTTCGTCTCACGCTGCATGCGCGTCAGCATGTTGTCGCTGATGTGCTGGAGCGGGATGTCGATGTAGCGGGCGACCTTCGGGCACTCGGCGATGGTCTTGATGAGCTCGTCGGACCAGTGCGCGGGGTGCGTGTAGAGAAGGCGTATCCAAAAATCCCCTTCAATCGCGTTGAGCTCGCGGAGCAGCGTGGTGAGCGCGGTGCCGCGGGAGGAGTCGACGGGCGTGCGCGGGTTGGGACGCTGTTCCCATGTGTCCATGCCGAAATAGGTCGTGTCCTGGGAGATGAGGTTGATCTCCTTCACGCCCTCGGCGACGAGCCGGCGGGCCTCGGCGACGACGCTCTCGACGGAGCGCGAGCGGTGGCGGCCGCGGATCTGAGGGATGATGCAGAAGGCGCAGGGGTGGTTGCAGCCCTCGGCGATCTTGATGTAGGCGAAATGTTTCGGGGTGAGCCGGAAGCGCGGCGTGTCGTAGTCGGGGATGTAGGTGCTGCGGCCCTCGACGAAGTTTTGCGGGGCGGCGCCATTCGGACGCTTGAAGCCGGTGAGCTCCTCGATGATCGGCGCGACCTTGGTGATCTGGTCGAGGCCGATGAAGGCGTCGACCTCTGGCAGCTCCTTGGGCAACTCCTTCGAGAAGCGCTGCGACATGCAGCCGGCGACGATGAGCTTCTGGTCCGCGCGGCGCTTCTTCATGCCGCGGGCCTCGTGCGCCTCGAGGATGTGGGTGATCGACTCCTCCTTCGACGAGTCGATGAACGAGCAGGTGTTGACGATGACGACGTCGGCCTGGTCCTGATCGGGCACGACCTGCATGCCGGCCTGGTGGAGGTGGCCGACCATGATTTCGCTATCGACGAGGTTTTTCGCGCAGCCGAGGGAAACGAGGGAGACTTTGACCGTGCTCATGGACGGAGGAGGAGGGAGGTGGCTCCGACCGGTGGTCGGGGAGATTGGCGGATTCGGAAAAAACGGACGGCGGCGGGGCGCGTCGGGCGCGACCGGCGGTCGGGCCTACAACGCAAAAACCGCGGCTTTGCGGGCCGCGGTCTTCGACAAACTGACGGAAGGCGCGCTTACTTCTTGGCCTTGGCGGACTTCTTGGCGGGGGCCTTCTTGGCCGCCTCCTTCTTGCGCTTCAGGTAGGCGATGCGGCGCTTCTTCTTGATGATCTTGTTGTATTGTTTGCCCATGGGAGATGTGTGGTAAAACCAGCACACTCGCGGGCGCCGGCCGGGGGAGTCAAGCGCGGCGATGAAAAGGCGCGTAGGTGGGGGCGGCGGGGAGGGATGAAACCACTGATGCGGCGGCTCAATGGAGCGCCGCCGGAAACAAGCGGCAGGCTGCGGCTGCGACCGTTGCCGAGCCCTCGAGACCGGGTGTCTGGGGTAGCAAAACTGCATCCATCGAGCGGCGGTCCATTGGCACGCCGCATCAGTGGTTCCCGCGCCGCCGGACTTTCGTCCCCGGGCTTATCTCCAGCTTGGGGTTGAGCCGGGGCGGGGAGTGGTTCCTTTAACGGGCTTCGCACCGACCGATCCATGGGAATGTTCAAACTCAAGGCCGACTACGCGCCGACGGGCGACCAGCCGCAGGCCATCGCCGCGCTCACGACCTCGCTGCTCGCCGGCAACAAACACCAGACGCTCCTCGGCGTCACGGGCTCGGGAAAAACCTTCACCATGGCCAACCTGATCGTGGCGCGCGACCGGCCCACGCTCATCATCTCGCACAACAAGACGCTCGCGGCGCAGCTCTACTCGGAGTTCAAAAACTTCTTCCCCGAGAACGCGGTCGAATACTTCGTCTCGCACTTCGACTACTACCAGCCCGAGGCCTACGTGCCGTCCTCGGACACCTTCATCGAGAAGGATTCGTCGATCAACGAGGAGATCGAGCGCCTGCGCATCGCGGCGTCGAGCGCGCTCGTGTCGCGGCGCGACGTGATCGTGGTCGCCTCCGTCTCCTGCATCTACGGCCTCGGCTCGCCCGAGGACTTCAAGGAGCTGCGCATCGCGCTCGAGCGCGGGGGCATGATGGCGCGACAGACCCTGCTCCAGCGCCTGGTGGACAACCTCTACTCGCGCAACGACCACGATCTGAAGCGCGGCACCTTCCGCGTGCGCGGCGACGTGGTCGACATCATGCCGGCCTACCTCGAGCACGGGCTGCGGGTGGAGTTCTGGGGCGACGAGATCGAGGCTCTGAGCGAGTTCGACCCGACGACGGGCGAGGTGCTGCGGCGGCTGGAGAAGTTCGATTTGTATCCGGCTAATCAATACGTGACGACCAGGGGCAAGCTCGACCTCGCGATCGGGCGCATCAAGGCGGAGCTCGAGGAGCGCGTGGCGTATTTCGAGTCGAAGGGCATGCTGCTCGAGGCGCAACGCATCCGCATGCGCACCAACTACGACCTCGAGATGCTCCAGGAGATGGGCTTCTGCAACGGCATCGAGAACTACTCGCGCCACCTCGCGGGCCGCGCCGAGGGCGAGCGTCCGCTCTGTCTCATCGACTTTTTCCCGAAGGAGTTCCTGCTTCTGATCGACGAGAGCCACGCCACGGTGCCGCAGATCGGCGGCATGTATAACGGCGACCGCGCGCGCAAGCAGGTGCTGGTGAACTTCGGTTTCCGCCTGCCCTCGGCCCTGGACAACCGGCCTCAGAACTTCGACGAGTTCATGTCGATCACCGACCAGATCGTCTACGTCTCGGCCACGCCGGGCGAGTTCGAGCTGCGGCACTCGGCGGTGGTGGCGGAGCAGGTGATCCGGCCGACGGGGCTGCTCGACCCGGAGATCGACGTCCGCCCGACGAAGGGGCAGGTGGAGAATCTGATCGCGGAGTGCCGGCGGGCGGTGGAGCGCGGCGAGCGCGTGCTCGTGACCACGCTGACGAAGCGGCTGGCCGAGGACCTGACGGCGTTTTTTCGCGAGGCGAAGATCAAGGTCGAGTATCTGCACAGCGACATCGACGCGATCGAGCGCGTGGAGATTTTGCGCAACCTGCGCCTCGGCAACTTCGACGTGTTGATCGGCATCAACCTCCTGCGCGAGGGCCTCGACCTGCCCGAGGTCGCGCTCGTCGCGGTGCTCGACGCCGACAAGGAGGGCTTTTTGCGCAGCCAGACCTCGCTCATCCAGACGGCGGGACGCGCGGCGCGTCACGAAAAGGGGCGCGTGATTTTCTACGCCGACGTGATCACGGATTCTATCCGGCGCACGATCGAGGTGACGAACGCGCGTCGCGCGAAGCAGCTCGCCTACAACGCCGAGCACGGCATCACGCCGCGCAGCGTGAAGCGCGCGCAGCAGGCGAGCCTGCACGTCTACGACGGCTCGGGCGAACGCGAGGAGGCGGGCGGCGTGCTCGCCGAGGCCGGCCAGGAGGATGTCGCGGCCGTGATCGCGGAGCTCGAGGAGGAGATGGCCGAGGCCTCGGCGCGATTGGAGTTCGAGCGCGCGGCGGTGTTGCGCGACCAGATCCACGCGCTGCGTTCGGGCGATTTCCGCAAGGCGGCGCTGGCGCAGTCGAGCGCCGGCGTGGGCCGGCGAAAGGCGAAGCCGCGCAGCGAGTATCCGCGCGGCGGCGGATCGCGGAAGCGACGCTGAGGGCCGGAGGCCGGAAGACTGATTGAAGGCCCGCGGAACACACGGAAGACACGGAAGAGGGGCCGCGCCTGATAACCGGACTCCCTTCCGTGTAATCCGTGTGTTCCGCGGGCTTCCCTCATCAGCCGAGCTTCTCGGCGATTTCCTCGAGCGGGTAGGTGATGATCTCGGCGAGGGTGGGGTGATACCACGGTGCGCGGAGGAGGTCGTGCACGGTCGCGCCCATCGTGATCGGGCCGGTGAAGCAGTGGATCAACTCGCCCGCCTGCGGGCCGACGATCTCGGCGCCGAGGATGCGGCCGCGTTTCGGCTCGGCGATCACCTTCACGTAGCCGCGCATCTGGTCCATGAGGATGGATTTGCCGTGGTCGTTGAAGGGATAGCTCGCGACGAGGTGGGGCTTGTTCTTCGCGTCGAGTTCGGCCTCGAGCGCGCCGATCGTGGCGAGCGGCGGATCGGTGAAGACGACGTTGAGAAGCGGAATCTTCGAGACCGGGCGTAGTTGTTTTTCCGGGACACCGAAGGCGTGTCGCGCGGCGAGCTCGCCCTGCGCGACGGCGAGGTGGACGATGTCGTGCGGCCCGCAGACGTCGCCGCCGGCGTAGATGTGCGGCGTGGTCGTCTGCTGCCAGCGGTTGACCTTCACGCGGCCGGTGGCGGTGACGGCGACGCCGGCCTTGGCGAGATCGAGTGAATCGATGTTGGGCTCGCGACCGAGGGCGTTGAAGAGGTGGGCGGCGCGGCGGACAAGCGGTTTGCCGCCGGAGGTGAACGCGACCTCGACGCCTTTGCCCGCGCCGAGGGAGCGGACGAGGCTGATACGGGTGTCGGTGTGGAGATCGATGCCCTCGTCGCGGAAGGCTTGTTGCACGACCTCGGAGGCTTCGGGCGAGTGGTCGCGCAGGATGTTTTTGCTGCGCTGGATGAGGGTGACCTTGGCGCCGATGCGGGCGAGGAACTGGGCGAGTTCGCAGGCGACGATGCCGCCGCCGAGGACGATCACGGACTTCGGGATGAAATCGAGGTCGAGCACGTCGTCGCTCGTCCAATGGGGCGTGGTGGCGAGTCCGGGGATGAGCGCGGGGATCGAGACGCGCGAGCCGGTGGCGACGAGGAAGTGTTTGGATTTCAACTTCCGTCCGTCGGCGAGTTGCACGGTGTGCGGATCGACGAAGCGCGCGTGCGAACGGAAGAGCGCGAAGCGCTTCGCGTTGGTCATCGCCTTCTCGCGGTAGCCGGCGAAGTCGGCGATGACGTGTTTTTTCCACGCGTGCAGCGCCTTCATGTCCATCCGGGCGCCGCCCACGCGCACGCCGAACTTGGAGGAGTGTCTGGCGTGGTGGAGCAGCTCGGCGGCGTGGAGGAGCGTTTTCGACGGCATGCAGCCCCTGAGGATGCAGAGGCCGCCGAGCTCGGGGGCGCCGTCGACGATGGCGACTCGTTTGCCGAGGTCGGCCGCGACGCGCGCGGCGTTGAAGCCGGCGGAGCCGCCGCCGATGACGAGAAGATCGAAGGGTTTCATGAGATTCGGATCAGCCGCGCTTGGGACCCCAGCGGCGGTCGTTCTTGAGCTCGAGGCGGCGGGTTTCGACCTGGATGCCGGCGACGGCGGGATGCTGGCGCAGGGTCTTGTAGGCGTCGGGATTGAAACGGAAACCGAGCGCGCTGCTCGCCTCGCTGAGCGCGGTGACGCGGTTCTCGAAGACGAAGCCGAGGTCGATGCGCGTGTCGCCGGCGTTGCGGTCCAGAGTGGTGCGGAGCAGGCGGAGAAACTCGGTGAGCTGCGGATGGTCGGGCTTGAGCAGCCAGCCGATGCGCCGGATGTTGGCGGCGGTGTAGGACTGAAGCGGATACGCCTCCTTCACGTTGATGCGCGGGCCCTCCTGTCCGACGATGATGGTGCCGAGGACGCAGATCAGCGCGCTTTCGGAGAGCACGTGGCCGTGGGCGGCGAAGGCGTCGGCGAACATGTTGAGGCCGATGGTGGCGCCGCGCGTCTGGAGGGAGAAGGCCATCCAGGGGCGGTTGTCCTTTTTCGAGAGTTTCTTCTGGAGCGAGCCGGCGATGCCGCAGAGTCGGAACTCGGTGCGGTCCTCCTGCTCGAGGAGCTCGTTGACGGGGAAGGTGTCGAGGGCCTCGACGAGGCCGTCGTAGGCGTCGAGCGGGTGGCCGGAGACGTAGAAGCCGAGCAGCTCCTTTTCGAACTGGAGAAGGGTGGACGCGTTGAAGGCGAGGGTGGTGGTCGGGCCCTTGTTTTTGGCGGTGGTCGTCGGCGTGGTGGTCGTCGGCGTGCCGGCGGGCGCGGGAGAGGCGAACATGTCGTCGAGCGTGGCGACCTGGGCGGGAGAGGCTCCGTTGCGCGCGGGGGCGGCGGGTTGCGGGGATGGTGTGGAGGGGCGACGATGGCGGAGGGCTTCGTCGAACTCGCGGCGGAGCTGTTCCAGCGGAGGGGGCGGCTGGGGGGCGTCGAGCTCGACGCCGAAGTCGAAGGAGAGCGTCTCGACCTTCGGGGCGGTGTCGACGGGCTTGGCGGGCGCGTCGTTTTTGCGCAGCGCGGGGTATTTGCGGACGAGGTCGGCCAGGGCCTCGAGGTGGGCGTCGATGGAGTTGTAGAGTTCCTCGCGATCGGCGCCGGAGAAGTCGAAGGCGCCGGTGGCGACGAGACACTCGAGGACGCGTTTGTTGATGGCGCGGCTGTCGACGCGCAGGAGGAAGTCGCGGAAGTCCTTGAAGGGGCCGTTGGCGTCGCGCTCGGCGATGATCTTCAGGCCGGCCTGCTCGCCGACGCCCTTGATGCCGGCGAGACCGAAGCGGATGACGCCGTCGGGGGAGTCGGAGCCGGGAGTCCCGGCGTTTTTCTTGAAGACCGGCGTGAAGGCTCCGCGCGACTCGTTGATGTCGGGGCCGAGCACGGTGATGCCCATGGCCTCGGCCTCGGCGATGAAGTGGGACACCTTTTCGGCGTTGCCGAGCTCGGCGGTGAGCACGGCGGCCATGAACTGCACCGGGTAGTTGGCTTTCAAATACGCCGTGTGGTAGGCGACGACGGCGTAGGCGGCGGAGTGCGACTTGTTGAAGCCGTATTGGGCGAACTTGTTGAGCAAGTCGAAGATCTCGTTGGCCTTCGACTCGGGGATGTTGTGGAGGCGTTTGGCGCCTTCGACGAACTTGACGCGCTCCTTGGCCATGGCCTCGGCGTCCTTCTTGCCCATGGCGCGGCGGAGCATGTCGGCGCCGCCGAGGGTGTAGCCGCCGATGACCTTGGCGCACTCCATCACCTGCTCCTGGTAGACGATGATGCCGTAGGTTTCCTTGAGCACGGGCTCGAGGAGCGGGTGGGGGTAGACGACCTCGGAGGGGTTCTTTTTGCCGCGGGCGTAGTCGGGAATGAAGGCCATCGGGCCCGGGCGGTAGAGGGCGGAGATGGCGTTGATGTCGTCGATGTTGGAGATGCCGACCTGGCGGGCGGCGCCCTGCATGCCGCCGGACTCGAGCTGGAAGACGCCGACGGTCTTGCCGGCGTTGAGGAGCTCGTAGGTCTTGGGATCGTCGAGATCGCGGGAATCGAGCTCGAAGTCGGGCTTGGCGGTGCGGCGGACGTTTTCGACGGCGTCGGAGATGACCGTGAGGGTCTTGAGGCCGAGGAAGTCCATCTTGAGCAGGCCGAGCTTGCCGACGGCGGCCATGTCGAACTGCACGGTGACGTCGCCTTCCTGAGAGGTGAGGGGGACGAACTCGTCGAGGGGCTGCTCGGTGATGATGATACCGGCGGCGTGTTTGCCGGTGTTGCGCACCATGCCCTCGAGAACGAGGCCCTGGTCGATGATCTTTTTCGCGACGGGGTTGCGGTCGTATTCGTTTTTCAACTCCGCGGATTTCGCGAGGGAGTCGGCGAGCGAGATGTTGAGCTCGTCGGGGATCATCTTGGCGAGGCGGTCGGCCTCGGCGAAGGGGAGGTCGTGCACGCGGGCGACGTCGCGGATGGCCATCTTGGCGCCGAGGGTGCCGTAGGTGATGATGTTGGCCACGCAGTCGCGTCCGTATTTGTTGCGGACGTAGTCGATGACCTCGCCGCGGCGGCGCATGCAGAAGTCGATGTCGAAGTCGGGCGGCGAGACGCGTTCGGGATTGAGGAAGCGCTCGAAGAGGAGGCCGAATCGGATGGGGTCGATGTCGGTGATGCCGAGAAGGTAGGCGACGAGGCAGCCTGCGCCGGAACCGCGGCCGGGACCGACGGGGATTTTTTGTTCGCGGGCCCAGTTGATGAAGTCCCAGACGACGAGGAAGTAGTCGTCGAAGCCGGTGACGTGGATGATGGAGAGCTCGTAGCCGGTGCGGAGGACGAGGAGTTCGTCGGGGGCGAGGTCGGAGTAGTCGGGCGGGGCGGGCTTCTGGCCGGGCTCGAGGTTCTGGAGCTTGGCGAGGCGCTCGGCGACGACCGGACGGGCGGCGACGGCGTGGTAGTCGTGGCCGTAGCGGTGCTTCAGGCCCTTCACGCAGAGGTCGAGGAGATAGGAGTGGGCGGCGAGGCGGTGGTCGGGGTTGCGGGCCTTGATCTCGGGCGGGAGGGGATAGCGGGGGTAGCGTTCGGAGCCCTTGGGGAAGGGGATCTGCACGTCGCACATCTCGGCGACGAGGCGGGTGTTGGTGAGGGACTCGGGGATCTCGCCGAAGATCTTCGCCATCTCCTCGGCCGACTTCATGTAGAACGAGGTCGTGTCGAACTTCATGCGGTTCGCCTCGTGGACCTTGGAGCCGGTCTGGATGCAGAGCAGCGTGTCGTGCGGGGCGGAGTCGCTTTCTTTGACGTAATGGACGTCGTTGGAGCAGATCGTCTTCAGGCCGTATTTTTCGGCGAGGCGGAGAAGACCGGGGATGATGGCGCGCTGTTCGGGGATGCCGTGATCCTGGAGTTCGACGAAGTAGTTTTCGCGTCCGAAGATCTCGACGTAGCGTCCGCAGGCGGCGTCGGCCTCGGCCTCGCGGCCGTGCATGAGGTGCTGGCAGACCTCGGAGGCGAGACAGCCGGTGAAACCGATCAGGCCCTTGGCGTGTTTGGCGAGGGTGGGGAGATCGGTGCGGGGCTTGTAGTAAAAACCCTGCAGGTGCGAGTCGGAGACCAGCTTGAGGAGATTCTGGTAGCCTTCGAGGTTCTTGGCGAGGACGCCGAGGTGGAAGTAGCTTTTGCCGTCCTCGGACTTGCCGGATTTTTCGAGGCGCGAGCCGGGGGCGAGGTAGAGTTCGCAACCGACGAGGGGCTTGAGGTTGTTGGATTTGGCGGCGTTGAAAAACTCGATGGCGCCGAACATGTTGCCATGGTCGGTGAGCGCGACGGCGGGCTGGCCGAGCTCCACGACGCGCTTCATCAACCGGTCGATTTTGCAGGCGCCGTCGAGCAGGCTGTAATCGGTGTGGACGTGGAGGTGGACGAAATCGGAGGCGGCTATCGACACGATGAGCCGAAGGAGAGGCGCTGACCCGATGCGCGCAAGCGTGGAGGATCGGGATGTCCGGCTCGGTCAAAAATGCCGTTGACGGGGCCGAGGGCGGCGGGTTGCTTCTCAACTTTTTCCAACTCCGAGCCGTCCCTTTTACCATGCCCATCGAGATCAAGATCCGCAAAAACGAGCCCGTCGACCGCGCATTGCGCCGTCTGAAGAAGAAGCTCGAGCGCGAGAACATCATCAAAGACGTCCGCGCGAAGCGTTACTACGAGAAGCCCACCGAGCGCCGCCGCCGCAAGGCGAAGGTGCAGGCCTTCACCCAGATGCTGCGCCGCCGCTACGCCGAATAAGTCTCCGGCAGGCATCATACCGGTTAGTTCGTCTTAACAACCGCGCCAGCGTTTCTTCGCTCGCGCGGTTTTTTGTTTTCCCTGTTGCGGGCGTGAGGCCGTGCCTTTGCGTTGCCCACCCCGTTATTCGCCAGTCTTCGCCTTGAAGCCGACTCTCGCCCTCTCGACCTGCTGGAATTCCTTCCGCCATCATGACGGTTACGCGATGTTGCGCGAGATCGCGGACCTGGGCTTCACGCACGCGGAGCTGAGCCACGGCATCCGAATCGTGCTCGTGCCGGGCATCCTGAAGGCGGTGGAGGAGGGCGTCATCAAAATCAGTTCGACGCACAATTTCTGCCCGTTGCCGGCCGGCGTGACGCAGGCGGCGCCGAATCTTTTCGAGCCCTCGCAGGAGGAACCTCGCGAGCACGAGCAGTGGCTGCGGCACACGAAGCGTTCCTTGGATTTCGCCGCGCAGGTGAAGTCGCGCGTGCTCGTGCTGCATCTGGGCAGCGTGAAGTTCTGGTTGTTTCCGCCCGGTCGGAAAGTCCAGGCGCACCTCCGCAACAATCCCGACGTCGAGGTGGCGACGGACGCGCGTTACCAGGGCGTCTTGCGCAAGGCCTGCGCGAAGCTGCGCGGTCGCATGGGACCGTTTTGGAAGCAGGTCCAGAAGAGCCTCGGCGAAATTTCCGCCTACGCGCGGGATCGCGGCGTGGCGCTGGGTTGCGAAAACCGGGAAAAATTCGAGGAGCTGCCGCTCGACGACGATTTCCCCGCGCTGTTCGAGGCGCTGGGCGAGCCCACTCCCTGCGGCTATTGGCACGACACCGGTCACGCCCACATCAAGCAGTCTCTCGGGTTGATCGACCATCGGCTTCATCTCGAGCGCAACGCGGGGCGTCTGCTTGGTTTTCACCTCCACGACGTTTCGGCGGCGGGCAAGGATCACCAGGCGATCGGAACGGGATGCATCGATTTCGAGATGATCAGCCGATTCTGGCGACCCGAGCATCTGCTCACCCTGGAGTTGAGTCCCCGCGTCTCGAGCGACGATGTCGCGGCGTCGAAGACGGCGATCGAGGCTTTGATCGAGCGACGTTTCGGCTGATCGTCCGCCTTCGCTCGTATCCGGGCGCGGGATCGGCGGCGGCAGAGCGCGGGTCGCCCGGCATGTATAGGCGAGGCGGCGAATGACGGGGATGCGTCGATGCGGGCTTGGTTGTCGCGCCCTGCCACAAGTCCGGACAATCGGGATCAGTCTGCGCGGGCGAGGAGTTCGCGCACCCAGCGGCGGTGCGGGCCGGACATCAGGACGTTTTCCAGCTCCTCGGCCGGCACCCAGACCAGTCCCTCGGGCAACACCTTCGGCAGGCGCGCGGGCGGGAGCGTGTGGATCGGCTCGGTGAATGCGAAGCGCGTGATGCCGCGCTTTTTCGTGGCGAGCAGCGTGCGCGGCGTGGCGAGCGTGGCAGGCGCGAGCCCGAGATGTTCGGCGGCGGGCAACTCGTGTTGGCCGGCGAGACGGCGCGCCGTGGCGTCGATGCGGTGAAGGAGCAGGGCGCCGTCGCTCGCGCGCCGACACCACGCGCGCACGACGGTCTTCGCCTCGATGGTCTTGGCGGCGAGACGCGGGTAGGCCTCGGGTTCGCCGGCGCGGCAGGCGGCGCAGAACTCGCGCACGGGGCACACGGTGCAGAGCGGGTTGTGGCGCGTGCAGACGGTGGCGCCGAGCTCCATCATCGCCTGGTTGTGGTCGCCGGGTTCGCGACGGTTCAGCATGGCGTCGGCGAGCGGCGTCAGATCCTTGCCGGCCGAGGAGGTGTCGCGCCACGCGGTGCCGTCGGCGGAGAGGCGGGCGAGGATGCGCACGACGTTGCCGTCGACGACTGCGGCGGGTTCGCCGAAGGCGATGCTCGTGATCGCGGCCGAGGTGTAGGGGCCGATGCCGGGCAACTCGAGCCAGGCCTCGCGGCTGCGCGGCATCCGGGGCAGGGCGACGAGGACGCGCGCGAGTTTGTGGAGATTGCGCGCGCGGGTGTAGTAGCCGAGGCCTTCCCAGAGTTTCACGACCTCGGTTTCCGAAGCGGCGGCGAGCGATTCGAAATCCGGCAGCGCCTCCAGCCAGCGCGCGAAGTAGGGGAGCATCGTCTTCACCTGCGTCTGCTGGAGCATGAACTCGCTCACCACGGTCTTGTAGAGCGAAGGCTCCTCGCGCCACGGCAGGCGGCGGCGGTGTGCGCGATACCAGCCCAGCAGGGCGGTCTGAAATTCGGGGGCGGAGGCGATGAGTTGTTGGGCGGACACGGGCCGGGCGGGATAAGAGGAAGGGAAAATCGCCGCCCGCAAAGCGAGATTCGTTTTGTGCTTTCGGCGGCATCCGTGGCCAAATGACCCTTTCGCGCATGCCCAAGAAACCCGCCGCCGATCCCGACGCGCCCAAGAAGCTCGCCAGCTACACGCTCAAGGTCACCGAGGAGCAGCTCGACAAACTGGGCAAGCTCCTCGCCTCGCGCGGCGGCTGGGAGCGCTTCGACGTCGCCTACGCGCGCTTCGCGTTCCGCAACGAGGCCGCGAAGGTCAACGTGACCGGCTACGAGAGCAAGAAGGTGGTCGTGGCCGGCAAGGGCACGGAGGAGTTCGTCACCATGGTGCTCGAGCCGGAGATCACCGGCGCGGCGAAGCTCGGCTACGACGAGGTGTTGCACCCCGACTGGTTCGAGGACCACGCGGGCTGCGACGAGTCGGGCAAGGGCGACTTTTTCGGACCGTTGATCGCCGCCACCGTGATCGGCTCGAAGAGCATGATCGAGAAGTGGCGCGCGGCCGGCGCGCAGGATTCGAAGAAGATGACCGAATCCCGCATCCTCGAGCTCGACCGCGTCATCCGCGAGACGCCCGGTGTAGTTATAAAATTGATACACGCGCGCGACATGCGCCAATACAACAGTCTCATGGGCACGCGCTTTCGCTCGCAGAACCAGATCCTGGCCTTCCAGCACGCGCGCGCTTTGCAGGAGGCCTTGGCCGAGCGGAAGGTCGCCTGGGGCCTGCTCGACCAGTTCACCGAGGATCCGCTCGTGCAGCGCGAGCTGACCAAGCTCGGCGTGGGCGGCTTCGAGCTGCGCATGCGCACGAAGGCGGAGGAGGATCCGGTGGTCGCCGCCGCCTCGATCGTGGCGCGCGCGGAATACGTCCGCCAGATGGCCGCGCTCTCGCGGCGGTTCGGCGAGAAGCTCCAGAAGGGCGCGAGCGCCGCGGTGAAGACGCAGGCGCACGAGATCATCCGCCGCTTCGGCGCGGACGCGCTGCGCGATTTCGCCAAGCTGCATTTTCGCACCGCCTACGAGGTGGTGAGCGAGGCGGGAAAACTCGACGAACTGCCGCTGAAGCCGCCGCCGCCCAAGATGGAGTGGGGCGGCTGAGCTTGACCCTTCTCCCGTCCGGCCGCTTTCGATTCCCTCGTTCCACCCGCGCCATGCCCGTCAAACGCCGTCAGCTCCGAGGCTTCGATTTGAAGCAACTTCAGGAGCATCCCGAATTGATCGGGGTGGACGAGGCCGGTCGCGGCGCGCTCGCCGGGCCGGTGGTCGCCGCGGCGGTGCTGGTGACGCGTGCGTTTCTGGAGAGCCGCTGGGCCGAGGAAAACGCGCGGCGGATCAACGACTCGAAACAGCTCACCGCGGCCGAGCGCGACGCGCTTTATCTCGATTTCGAGGCGCTCGCCGCCGAGGGGCACATCCACGCGCAGTTCGGGGTCGCGTCGGTGGCCGAGATCGAGGTCGAGAACATCCTCGGCGCGACGAAGCTCGCGATGCGCCGCGCCTTGGAGGGGATTTATCCGCCCTCGGCTTTCGCGCCGCCGCCGCGCGAGCCCGACCTCTTTTCCACGCCCGAGGAGATCGCGGCGTTTCAGCCGCCGGCCAAGGCGCGGATACTCGTCGACGGCCTGCCGCTGCGAAACTTTCCGTATCCGCACCAAGGCGTCGTGCAGGGCGACTCGCGTTCGCTCTGCATCGCCATGGCCTCGATCATCGCGAAGGTGCAGCGGGACCGCATGATGATCGAGCTCGACGCGTTGCATCCCGGCTACGGTTTCGCGCAGCACAAAGGCTACGGCACGGACGAACACCGGGAGGCGGTTTTACGTCTGGGGAGGTCGCCCGAGCACCGCGAGACCTTCCTGCGCAAGCTGCTGGCCACGCGCGTCGATCCGGCGCAGCTGGGGTTGCTGGACGAGTGATCCTCGCGAGGTCGCCGTCCCTCGTTTGCGTGTTTTTCGGCGTTTACGGGGGATGAAAACCACGTTCGAAGGTGGTCGCATGTCCACGCTTGAGTCGCAGCCCCCGTCGTCAGTCGCGCCTTCGACGCATCGACGCGTTCTGGGCGTGGATTTTTTCACGGGGACGATCGAGCGGGCGACGGAGCTTGCCGTGTCGGGAGGGCTGGTCGTTGCCCCGTCCGCGCCGGGACTGGCGATGGATTTGGTGAAATCGCCCGCCTATCGGGAAGCGCTGACGACGGCGGATCTCGCGATCACGGACTCGGGGCTGATGGTCATGCTCTGGCGGTTGCTCACCGGTGAGAAGCTGCCACGCCATTCCGGCCTGAAGCTCATCCGGTCCGTGTTGGCTCGCGAGGATTTGAAGGCGCCTGGGGCGATCTTCTGGGTGATGCCCTCGGCGGAGGAATGCGCGATCAATCTCGCCTGGCTTCGGGCGCAGGGTTTCGCGACCACGGAGGCCGACACGTATGTCGCTCCCCACTACAAGCCGGGCCCGATACATGACGAAGAGCTGCTGGAGCGCATCGAGGCGCGCCGGCCCCGGGTGGTGATGCTGGCGATCGGCGGCGGCGTGCAGGAGCGTCTCGGTTGCGGGTTGCGCAACCGGCTCTCCTACCGCCCGGGCATCCTCTGCCTCGGCGCGGCCATCGCTTTTCTGGCCGGGGGGCAGGTGAACATCCCGACATGGGCCGATCGGCTGATGCTTGGTTGGTTGTTTCGGCTTCTTTTCAGCCCGCGCAGGTTTTGGAGACGCGCTTGGGACGCCCTGCGCTTGCCCGCGGTCGTCTTTCGTTATCGCGAGCGCCTGCCGGACTTGAGGGCCTGATCCGTTTCGCTGGGCCCGCGATATCCGTTCCCGGCTTGCCAGCGGTTCATTCACCGTCGCAAGGTCCGCTCATGCGTTTCCTCCGATTGCTCGTCCTGCCCCTCCTTGGTCTGAGCCTTCTGGTCGCGGGCGGATGCGCTTCCACTTCCAAGAAAAACTATCCCGTGACGGTCGTCCGTTTCCTTCTCGAGGCGACCAACGACCGCGACGTGGGCGGGGTCGCCCTGCTGCCGGTGAGCGGCGTGTCCATCAAGGTCGAGCCGAAGGCCTACTTCACGGAATACGACATCGAAAACTGCGAGGTGGTGAGCAACGAGCTGGGCCATGGCCTGGCGTTTCGTCTCACCGCCGCCGCGTCTCGCGATCTCTACAAGATGAGCGTTCCCAACCAGGGGAAACGTATCGTCACGACGGTGAACGGCCGCCCCATCGGGGCGCGACGGATCGACGGCGCCTTCTCGCAAGGCTACATCGTGACCTACGTCGAGGTGCCCGCCGAGGAGCTTGAGGCTCTCGCGAAAAACATCACCCGCACGTCGACGGATCTCCGGAAAGAGCTCGAAAATCAGAAAAAATGACGGGAGTCCGGATCGGGAGGGGAGGGATCGTCCTGCTGCTGCTGACGATCTGCGGGGTCCTGGCCGGCTGCGATGACGAAAAGAAGCGGGATGACGGGAAATCCGAAATCGTCCCGCCTTCCGCGGACACGCCGGCGGCACCCAGGATTCCCGAACCTGTCGAGCTGGTGTGGCCGACGCCGAACGACATCTATCTGCGCGGGGGGGACGTCGAACAGTTCATCCAGCCGACGGTGTCGGGCGTGGTGACGTCGGGTTTATTCGGCAGCGTTCGAAACGGCGGGCGCCGGTTTCACGAAGGCATCGATTTGTCGCCATTGGAACGGGACGCGCGGGGCGAGCCCGTCGACATCGTGGGCGCGGCGATGGCCGGTGTGGTGCGACACATCAACGCCCGCGAGGGAGCGAGCAGTTACGGACGTTACGTCGTGCTCGAACATCCCGAACAGTCGCCACCGGTCTACACCCTCTACGCCCATCTCGCTCGGATCGCCGCCGACTTGCGAATCGGCCGGGCGGTGGCGGCGGGCGAGCCCCTGGGCACGATGGGGAGAAGCGCGGGAGGCTACGTGATTCCCAAGAATCGCGCGCATCTGCACTTCGAGATCGGGCTGCGGGTGAGCGACCGGTTCCAGGAGTGGTATGACTCGAAGGACTTTGGCAGCCCGAACGAACATGGCCTGTGGAACGGGATGAACCTGATGGGATTGGACCCGTTGGCGTTTTTCGCCCGTCGACGCGCCGGCTCGCTGAACACCCTCGACGAAGTTTTCGTCGAGGCTCCGATCGCGGTGGTCTTGCGGATCGCCGAGCAGGAGGAGCCGGATTTTGTCCGGCGTTATCCGAGTCTCGTCGAGTCGAGGCACGAATTCGGAGCGGGGTGGGAGATCCAGTTTGACGCGACCGGGGTGCCGGTGCGCTGGCGCCAACTCGGGGAGCTGGAGCTGATCGGGTGGCGCAAAGGCGAAATTCGTATTTTGCAGGTGAACAAGGAGCTGTTGCAGGCGAACCCAAGCCGGCGGTTGATCGCGACGGTGAGGGGAAAATCGGGACCCGCCGCGGATCTGAACACGGTGATCGAGCAATTGTGGCCGCATCGGCGCTGAACCGGGACAAGACTGTCGATGGCATGGGGCCATATGGGCCTATCTACGTAGCCCGGGCGACCGCTTTGACCTTTGATCTACGTGTTAAATAACACACCCTTTACATATTCATGCACGGCGTGGAGCCGCACCTTGTCGCTTACTTTCCCACCATTTCTGATGACCGAGAAAACTTTCTCCGAGCTATATTGCGAGAGACACGGGTTGAAACCCGAGCAATACGAGAGCGTGGTCCTGCGGCGGGCTCTTTATCCGCATGCACGCCTGTTGGCCCCGTTTTTGCGTCTGCTTTGGCCGGATTATTTTGCGGCCGATCTGGATTTTGTGCGCAGCGTGGCGCGCTTGCGGCGGTTCCGTGAGTTTTCCAACGAGGCGGAGGAATTTGCCCACCACCCGGCGAATCGGGGTTTTGCCCGTTTGACGGTGAATCTGCGGGTCTCGTCTCGCACCTTGCGGCACATGGTTCGCGCAACCTTGCATCCTGAGCTGGAGGATGACGGAGAGAACCAGACCGCGGTGCCGTTTGGCGGCGTGGAGGGCGCGAAGGACGGCAAGCAGGCGGAGCGCTCGGGTGGAGCGTCGGCCTGAGGCGGGGCATCGGCCGCCGACTCACAAGGCGCTTGCGCGACGAGGTGGCGCGGGCTTTCGCTGGTGCGCTTGGCAAACAACACCCCGCCCGGGTGGTGGAATGGCAGACACGAGGGTCTTAGAAGCCCTTGCTTAACAGCGTGCAGGTTCGATCCCTGTCCCGGGCACCATTTTGAGACTGTGCCGGCGAGATTTATTAGACCTCAATGATCCGCGCCTAGGCTGAAGGTGAAAAGGTGAAGGACTCACCCGTTGTTCGTTGGCTCAACGAGCAAGGTCGGCAGGCATCCGTCACCGTCTATCGGTTGTCCTCAATCGCACCTGGGCATCCCGCGTCGAGAACCACCTTCGCGGCGCGGGTCGGCGGCTTTGAGGAGAGCGGGAGCTGAATGCGTCATTGATTTTCAGGCGCGGCGGCGGCGGTGGCTGGCGGCGGCGAGCGTGAGCGCGCCGAAGATGGCCGCGTAGGTGCCCGGCTCGGGAATGGGGAGGTGAAGATGAGGTCCAGATTGTTGCCGCTTTGGACGATCGACCACACGCCGCCGGCGAGATTGTTGGCGAAGCCGGACAGATCCAGGCTGATGGCGTTCGCGTTGAAGCCGTAGATGCCGCCGCTCGCGGTGGCGATCGTGTAGCCCACGCTTTGGCCGGCATTGAAATTGGCGAGCGGGCCGCTGTCGTTGCCAGCGGTCAGCGTGAGGAGCGAGAGGGTGAAGGGGTTTTCTTCGGTCGCGGAGAAGGTGAGCGTGCCGGTGATGTTGAGGAAGTCCCACGTCGTGCCGGGCGTCGCGCTGTCGTCGGCGTTGTTGATCTCCCACGCGTAATTGCCGCCGACATCCCAAGTGGTGTCGCCGGCGTTGAGCGTGCCGGGCGACGCGCCGGGGGCGAGCGTGCCGCCGTTCGCGAGGCGGAGCGCGCCAACGGTGCCGGTTCCGGTGAGGACGCCGGTGCCGCTGACGGTGGTGAGCGAACTCGACGAGATGTTGCCGGTGACTTTCAGCGTGCCTCCGCTGACGGTGGTCTCGCCGGTGTAGCTGTTCACGCCGGAGAGGATCTGGGTGCCGGCGCCGGACTTGATGAGGCCGAAGTGCGGGTCGGTGCTGCCGAGATTGCCGGAGAACGTGTGCGCTTGGCCGGCCCCGACCGCGAGCGTGAGCGTGCTGGCGGTGGAATTGAAACTGTATACCGAGCCGCCGCCCGCGAGGCCGGCGAGAGTTTGGTTGCGACCGGAGAGGTCGAGCTTGGCGCCGGCCGCGACGGTGACGACCGTGGATGACGAGAGCGCGTTGTCCGCGGTGGTGGGGAGCACGAGGACGCCGGAATCGATGCGGGTGGGGCCGGTGTAGGTCTGGGCGGCGCTGAAGCGCAGGATGTTGCCGGCGTTCGTGATGCCGCCGTTGCCGCTGATGACGCCGTTGAACGTGCGGTCACCGTTGCGGTTGAAAACGACCGTGCCGCCGTAGTTCGAGATGTCACCGGCGACGGAGCCGGTGGCGCCGCCGTTGCCGAGTTGGAGGGTGCCGTTGCTGTAGATGAAAGTGCGGCCCGAGAAGCTGTTGTCACTGGTGAGCACGAACGTGCCATCGCCATACAGTCCAAGCTCGCCCGTGCCGCTGATCGTCCCGAAGTCTTCTCCCTGCGTGATCGTGCCGCCGTATCGGTTGATGGCCAGCGTGCCACTGGCGGTGATGGCGCTGGCCGGGGAGAGTGATCCACCTTGGCCGAGCCAGAGGGTGCCGCTGTGGATCGTCGTCGGGCCGGTGTAGGTGTTGGCACCGTAAAGGAACTGGTTGCCGCCGCCGGTCTTGATGAGGCCAAAGCTGGGATCGTCACCGCCAAGATTGCCGTAGAAGGAGTGCGCTGCTCCGCCCGCGATATCGAGGGTGAGTGCGCTCGTCGTGGAGGTGAAGCTGTAGATCGTGCCGTCTCCGTTGAGGCCGGCGAAGGTTTGGTTGCGACCGGACAGGTCGAGCCTGGCGCCGCTGGCGACCGTGACGACGGTGGTGGGGGCAAGGGCGTTGTCGAGGGTCGTGGGGAGCACGAGGATGCCCGAGCGGATCTCGGTGGGGCCGGCGTAAGTCTGCGCGGCGGTGAAGCGCAGGATGTGCCCGTTGTTGGTCACGCCGCCGGTGCCGGAGATGGTGCTGTTGAATGTATAGTCGTCCGAACGGTTGAAGGTGAGCGTGGCGTGGTTGGTGATGTTGCCGACGACGGAGGCACCCGGGGCGAGGACGAGCGTGCCGCCGGTGTAGGCCTGGGCCTGGGTGAGGGTGAGCGTGGCGGGGGCGGACACGACATCGTCGCCGGCGGAGTTGGAGACGACGACGTCGTAGCGTCCCGTGTCGGCGGCCTGCACGGCGGCGAGGGAAAGCGTGGCGCCGGTGGCGCCGGAAAGCGGGACGCCGTTGCGGCGCCACTGGTAGGCGAGGTCGGCGCCTTGGGCGACGACCTTGAAGCTTGCGGCGGAGCCGGCCCAGACCGCGACGGAGGCGGGCTGGGCCGAGATCGACGGCGGGGGAGGGACGATGACATCGGCGAATTTCGCCGCGACCTGCTGGAGCTTGCCGGCGGAGACGGCGTTGAGGGCGAGGCCGGCGACGGCGCTGCCGGAGCCGGTGGGGAGCTGGCGCGGGTCGCCGCCGAGTATCCGGTTGTAGAATACGAGGCCGGCGAGGTAGGCGCCGTAGGCGTTGGCGTGGTAGCGGTCGCTGTTCCAGAGGTTGACGGCGCCGGAGACGGCGCCGCCGTTGGGGTCGTAGCCGACGCCGTCGGCGAGGGCCTGCAGGAAGGCGTCGCCGACCGGGGCCCAGCCGTGCAGGGAATAATCCGCGGCGGCGGCGGAGTTGGATTCGCGCAGTTCGGCCTGCATGGAGGCGAGGGTGCGGCCGGAGCCGACCTGATCGGGGCGGGCCCAGGCCTCGTAGAGCAGGATGCGGACGGAGGGGTTTTGCGCGCGGAGCAGCGCGGCGATGTCCTGCACCGTGGCGCGGAAGGCGGAGACGTTGCCGGAGGGATGGTTTACGAGGGGGCCGGTGCTGTATTCCTGGAGAATGACCCAATCCCAGCGGCGGTTGAGGATGGCGGACTTGTTGGCGAAGTGCCAGGCAAGGGTCTGGCCGCCGACGGCCTCGATGGTGACGTTGACGCCGGAGTGGCCGCCCTCGGTGGCGAGTTTTTTGAAGAGGGCCGGCACGCCGCCCATGCCGGTGCCGTTGGCGTCGGTGATGTTGGCGGCGTTGTAGCTGTTGTAACCGTAGGTGAAGCTGTTGCCGACAAATAGGACGTCGGCCGCGCGAAGAGGGCAGGCGCAGGCGAGCGATAGCAGCAGGAACGCCCAAGATGAGCGAGACGGATGGTTGGCGCAGGGCGTGCGCAAGCACGAACTGTGACAAGCATCCGGCTTCGCTCCATCGCATTGTTAGGCTTAATTTTCATTGTATTACAAACATCGCCACAAGTAGGGAGACTGCATACGATTCCGCTAAAGTAATCTCTTTCCAGCCGCATAGAGACGGAAAGAGCCTATTCCAAAGTGCACGGACGATATACATCCCGGCGATAATGCCGAGGATGCCCGAAACTAAGCCCACAACAACCTGGAGCGTGACGCTCTCAGGGAACATCGACTCGACGAGGAGGGGCGTAGGATCGTCGAGCAAAACGGGGGATATGATGACCGCATATCCAATGAGCGCGAAGGTCATTCCGATATTGAACTGGACCGATACTTTCATGGTTGGTGTTTTGTTTGTTTTTTCTGCCTAACCGAACGAGGAACGTCACGAGGCGTGTTTCCCGGAAGGCGGCCTAGGACTTGCGATTGGCGAACGCGATGGTGGTGAAGCACAGGAACTCGAGCGAGGCTCCGATGGCGCCGACAACGAGGCCGCGGGCGAGAGGGCGGTCGAGAAGCGGTGCCGAGAGGGTGAGGCCGACGAAGAGGCCGGCGGAAAGGGCGAGTCTGAAACGGAGGCTGCGGACGGAGCGGGTCGAGGGCATGGGGCGCGGGGTTTCCGGAAGGAGGAGACTTCGGCGCGCGGCGGGGGGGCAACGGGGGCGCGAGGTGAAGCGCTTCATCGGGAATAAAAAAGCCGCTCCCCCGGGGGGGAGCGGCGGGCGCGGGCAGCTTGATGCAAATCAGGGGCTGGCGCGGATCTCGAGGACGCCGAGGTAGGTGAAACTCTCGGCGGTGGTGTTGTTCGTGTTTTTCACGAGATCGAGCGTGAGGGTGCCGTTGGCCGATGGAGCGAGGAAGTCGCTGGAGACGACGTTGGAGACGTTGTCCTGCGCGTTGAGCGTCTTGGTGTCGGTGGCGGAGCCGTTCGTGAGGACATAGTCGGTCGAGCGGTCGAGCACGGGGGTGCCGGTGCGCGACGCGAAGTAGGTGAACGAATAGCGGAGGTCGGGGTTGAGGCCGCTGACCACAATGCGCGGGTGCCGGTTGCACTGGCCGCCGAAGGCGGCGGTGTTGCCGTAGAGGCTGTCGCGCGTGGCGCTGGCGACGTAGGCGGCGGAGGACGAGGTGGTGCCGTTGGTGTTGCCGCCGGTGCCGGAGGTGTTGAAGGGCGAGTCGACGCTGAGCGTGAGATCGGACTCGAGACCGTAGGGATCGATCAACGGGATGGTGGTGGTGGCGATGTCCACGTTGTTCCAGCCGGCGTCGGTGGTCTTGTAGGGGGAGGCGGCCGGCCCGAAATCGATCATGGCGACGCGCCACGAACCGGAGTCGAGGAGGATGGGCACGGTGCCGATGGTGACGGCGCCGCCGGAGTAGGGGCTGGCGAGCGGGTCGGTGGAGTTCGGGCGCGGGGGGAGCTGACGGATCCGCGTGGGACCGGCGGGCGGCGTCCAAGAGTAGGATCCGGCGGTGTCCCAGACGATCCAGCCGGTGTAGTCGCCGTCGCGGGTGATCTTGAGAACCCAGCGTTCGCCGCCGGTCTGCGAGCGGGTGACCTGTTTGGTGACCATCTTCGCGCCGACGAGCCAGTTGGTGAGTTCACGGTAGGCCTTGCCGAGGGAGGTGAGCTCGCCGTTCGTGATCGGGCTGGAGCCGAGGGCGGAAGCGGGGCCGCCCCAGTTGATGTCCCACGCATACCAGTCGTAGTTGGTGATGCCTTCCGACCATTGGACGAGGAACTTGCGGGCGACGACGCCGGAGGCGGCGATGCCGGCGAAGCTGGCGGGAAGGACTTCGGAGCCTTCGGTGTTCCAAAGCGGCTTGGCTTGCTGGCCGAAGCGCTCGAGGAGGTGCTTGACGGCGCCGAAGAAGGGGCGGTGGGTTTCGGGGCGCTGGCCCCAGCTATAGGCGTGGATGGCCCAGACGTCTATGAACTGGCCGGGGGCGCCGGGATGGGACATGCCCCACGGGTTGTTCCAGTCGACGACATCGTTGCGGAGGAACTCCTCCATCTTCACGAGGCCGCCGGAGGTGAAGTTGGGCGAGACGATCTGAGTCGGCTGCCCGAGCGAGGCGAGCGTCTCGTCGGTTGTTTTGGTGAGCGCGACGAGTTGCTGCATCGTGCCTCCGTAGAAATGGCCGCTGTCCACCTCGTTCCAGATTTCCCAATAGTCGATCGGACGGGCGGCGTTGAGAGGATCGCTTGCGTCCGCGTAGTTCGCGGTGTGGGTGGCGACTTGGGTGACGTAGTTGATCCAGTCGGACAGATTGACGGGGGGCTTCAAACTGTCGCCCGACTCGGCGGCCCAAGTGGGAGGATAGCCGCCGGTGTAGAGGATGGTGGGCGAAGAGGTGTTGGTGTAGGCCTTGTTAACGCGTTTGTTGACGTTGTTGAGGCCCTCGACGGGCCAGCCTCCGGGAACGGCGAATTTTTGCCAGACGCCGGGGGTCTTCTCGAGGTCGCACCAACGGGTGGCGCTATCCCAGAGGCGGAGGGTCTTCTGCCCCATCTGCGGCCAGACGTTGACGTAGCCGTTGTTGAGGTGGATGCCGAAGAAGGAGCCGGGGATAGGGGTGTCGGAGACGGGGCGAACGACGCCGTCGGCGGAGTCGATCTCCTCGACGGAGACGTCGTCGATCCGGACCGACGAGGGCTGGTCGATCAGGCGGAGCGCGAAAACGGCGTTCGCGTCGTAGGTGGCGCCGCCGTAGAAGACCACCTCCTCGAAGCCGTTGTTTTGCGCGCTGCCTTGAAGCGTGGCGGTGTGGACGCCGAAGGTCGTCGAGGTCCCTTGGTTGAGCAGGAGGCGAACCCGGGTGCCGGGCGTGCCTTTGAGCCAGGCGGTGACCTTGTAGAGGCGGCCGGCGCGGAGGACGAGGTCTTGGGTGAGGGGGAGGGAACTTGGATTCAGATCGGCGGCGTCGTTGACCTCGATAAATTGAGCACGCGGAGCGGAACGGTAATTGGCAGAGGAGGTGTGAAGCGCCTGCTTGGGAGTGGCGCCGTTAGCATAGTAGAACTGCCATTGGCTGCCAATTCCTCCGAAAGCGTTGTCGGCATGTTGGCCGAGGGCGGGGCGCCCGAAGTCGCCGTTCAGTAGGAGATTTTTCGGGGTGAAGCCCTGGCGACGGATGTCCTCGAGGCAGTTTCCGACGAGGCTGATTTTTCCCGAAGCGAGGCTGAGCGCGCCGTCATAGACGCGGAAATCGTCGATGACGCCGGGGAACACTTGGTTGAGGTCGGAGTTGTTGCCGAGGTAGAGATTTCCGGGGTTGGTGCCGCCGTTCACGATCGCGGCGCTGGCGGTGGTGTCGCCGAGAGCTCCACCGGTGGAGGATGTGCCGGTCGCGGAGGCAAAGGGCTGCTTGATGTTGTCGGTCTCGAGGAGGCTATGGACGCCTTTGTAGAATTTGACGCCGCCGCTGGCGACGCCGCCGGTGTAGGCGACGGCGAGGAAGACCCATTGGTTGACGTCGCCGGAGCCGATGATCGCGCCGGCGGTGCGGCCGACCTCGGCGCCGCCGACGAAGAGGCTGAGGACGCCGGGGTTGGTGAATTTCAGCTCGACGCGCTCGTCGCCGGTCCAGTCGAGCAGGTATTTGCCGGCGGCGGGGACGGAGGAGGCCTTCACCCAGCCGCAGAAGGTGAGGTTGGGGAGCTGTTGCCAGTCGGCGTCGGCCTGCGGGTTTTCGAGCAAGCCGTGGCTGTTGGCGGAGGGAAGGGTGAGCACGCGGTCGTCGATCGCGCCGGAGACGCCGCTGTTGTCGGCGCCGTGGAGGTCGACGGGCGTGGCGCCTTGGCGAAGGCGAAGGTGCTGGTATTCGGCGGATCTGTCCCAGCTTTGGACGCGGGGTTCGCCGTCGATCGTCGGGTCGTCGAATTGCCAGCGACCCAGGCTCTTGAACGAAGACGAGCGCGGGGAGTATTCGACTTTCACGTCGTCGAGGCGGATGGCCATCGTGGTGTTGCCTTGGGAGACGACGACCTTGTCGAAGACGGACAGGAGCGCGCCGGTGTCGGTGTCCTCGGCGGTCCAGGTGGTGGTCGTGCCGGCGTGGACGAGCTTCATCGTGAGCGCCACTTTGGCGTGGCCGGCCCGTTTGACGGTGAGGGTAAAGGTGCCCGGAGTGTTGTCGCCGATGGAGCGGGGATCGCCCGCGGTGGTGAGGGCGGTGTTCGAGCCGTGGCAGACCGCGCCGTCGGAGGTGCCGTTGGGATAGCGGCGGAACTGGGCGCCGTTGGTGCCGCCGGTGCCGATGTCGAAGCCGTAGGTGCCGCTTGCCGAGCCGAGGCCGATGCGGAGCCCGGTGGAGAGGGAATCGATGCTCGTGGCGGTGATCCGAAGCCGGACGGTCGCGGTGAGCGTGTCTCCGCTGTTCATGAGGACCGTGGTGGCGCCGGGGACGGGATTGGGCGTGGGGACGGGAATGTGGCCGCGGACGGTGTTGAAGCCCGCCGAGGGGGCGAAATGGAGCGCGTTGCCGGCGTTGAGCGTGCCGCCGCCGTTCTCCGTCACGATGGAGGGCGTCCCTCTGACGGTGCTCCAGGCGGTGTCCGTGGGATCCGCGCCGTCGGAGTAACCGCCGTCGGAGAAAGAATCGTCGACGAGAGTTTGGGCGTGGACCGTGAGGCCGATCGGCAGGGCGAATGCGAGCGCGGCGAGAGCCACGCGAAGCGGTAGCGGGGTGTTTTTCATCGGGGTGGGGCTGCGGGGGAGTTGCCGCGTCCGGAGGGGAAGCGGACGGGCTTTGAGGGCGCGCTTTGGTTGCAACAAGCCCGACGCTTTCGCCACCGGGCCGGCATATGAAACGGTTAAAGAGCGCCTGTATTTACTTTTCCGCTACAGACGCGCCGGTTTGGGCGCTGTGCGACGAGGACGGACGTGCGCCGGTCGGGGCCGGGAACATGCCGGTTGATGGCGGGCGGGAGCAGTCCGGGCCGCGACTTGATGGTCGCTCCGCTTCCGACGCGGGCATGAAAAAGGCGCGGGTGGAAAACCCGCGCTCGGGATTTGATTGTCAACCGACCGCGTGGCTTAGCGTCGGCGACGGAGAGCGACGAGGCCGAGCAAAGCGGCGCCGGCGAGGGCCGCGGCGGAGGCGGGCTCGGGGACCGCGGCGACGGTGATGCTGCCGGTGCCGCCGTCGGCGAAGAAGGCGTCGAAGGCGGCGTTGAGATCGGCGAAGGAGTAGGTGCCGGCGGCGAGCGAGGTGCCGTTGATCGTGACGGCGGTGAAACTGACGCTCTGGTCGAGAACCAGGACCGAGGTGCCGCTCAACGTGAGCGAACCACCCGAGGCGAAGTCGTTGTCGAAGTCGATGAGACCGTTGGCGAAGCCGAAATCGCCGGTGTAGCCGGTGGCGTCGTCGATGCTGATTTTGATCGGCCGGGTGGAGCCGCTATTGGCGTCGATGGTGAAGCCGCCGGAACCGGTGAGCGTGCCGATCGAGAGGTTGAGCGTGCGGTTGTTGCCTTGGGTGGAAGCGCTGAGCCGGGTGGCGCCGGACTGGTTGTTGAAGTTTTCCACGCGGAGGTTGTGGGTGGCGTTCGAGGTCTCCGCCGCGATGATGAGCCCGCCTCCGGTGGTGATGAAGTTGGTGACCCGGGCGAGGCCGCTTCCCGTCGCTTTCACGGAGAGCTGGCCGTTGGCCAGGACGAGGGTGCCGCCGGCAAAGGTATTGGTTCCGGAAGGAGTCGGATTGGTGCCCATCGCGCCGACGACGTTGGTGACGATAAAGGTATCGGCGGAGGAGATGGAGCTCGGCGACGAGCCGGTGCCATCCTCGTTCGACTTCCAGAACGCGGTCGCGCTCCAGTAGTTGGTCCCGCCGTTGCCGCGCCAGTAGTAGTCGGTGGCGCTGGCGGTCGAGGCGAAGCCACAGGCGGCGAGGAGAGCGAGGGCAAGGCCCCGCGAAGGCGTCGAGGATGCGATGAGTTTCATCATGGGAGTGTGGGAGTGCTGGTTATGGGGAGGGGGAAAACCGCCGCGCAGGGGAAGCGAGCGGATGCAAGAAGACTGCGGTCGGAGCGCCTCCGGCGACAAGGGGGCCGGTATCTGAAGCGCTTTGGATGCGGTCATGCGATGGGGTCGAACACGAGCGTGCTTCATTCGCTCACGGTTGTGCCGGTGCTGGAGTTCCGCCCGGTGAGCTCCGTCCGATCCGATGCGGGAACGGATACGGAGTTGAACCGCTTCAGGGTCCGCGGGTGTTGAGCGCGGGACAACCTGGAGCGGATTTGATCACCTGTCGTCTTCCCGGACTGTCCGGGCAAGGTGTGCTTTCGCCTCGTGGCGTCCACTTCGCATCCATGAACACCCCGCAATCTCCCTTCTGTCGGCGCGCCGCGCTTCTCGGCGCCGCCTTTCTGATGCTTTCCAACGCCCAGGCCGGTCTGATCGGCGAATGGCGTTTCAACGAGTCGGGTTCCACGGCGGTGGACAGCTCGGGCTCCGGCTACGATCTGACGATGCGCCGCGATCGAACGAACGCTTTCGACGGTCATACGTCGGATCGCGGCGGGGTATCCGGTCGGTCGGGGGATCGCGCCTTCGATCCGTATTCGTGGAACGGCTACAAGAACGCCCACGCGAGCTCGCTGGGCATGATTCCCGAATCCTTCACGAAGCTCGAGCGTTTCACCGTGGTTCTTTGGGTGAAGATGCGGCGCGTGCCGAAGTTCGGCGAGACGCTCTTTCTCATGCACGCGGACAACCGCATAAAGATCACCTTCTACACGAAGGACGACAGCGGTTGGGGGACGCTCGAGGTGAACGGCAAGAAGATAGGCACGGGCGTCGGCTGGCTCTCGACGTCCGACATCGGACGCTGGGTAAATCTGGCGGTCAGCTACGACTCGACGCTGCCGAGCGGTGCGGCCCGATTTTATCGGGGAGACGCCGATACTCCGATCGTGAATCCGTTTTCGCAGGGAGGCGACGGACAGGCCTCGAGTTTCGGTCCCGGCAGCATGCTCAACGTGACCCGGGACACGGGGCTCATCCTGGGCAACGTGCACGAGGTGAACCGCACCTGGTGCGGGCAGATCGACGAGGTGCGGGTTTTCGACACGGTGCTCGGGGCGGCGGAGCTGGACGCCTTGCGTCTGAAGGCGCTGGCGGGCCCCTGAGATTTTGGCGTGTCCTGGGTTGGCCGGCTCGGAAGGGACGCCGGCGGACGCGAAGAGGGGACGGTCGCGAGACCGTCCCCTCTTTGGTTTGGTGTCGGGAGGCGCGGCCTATTTCCAGAGCTTCCGGACGGCGTCGATCTCGATTTGCGTGAGCACGGTCGGGTAGATCGCGACGCTGTTGATCTGTCCGCCGAAGGCGCGATTACGATCGTAGTTGTTGCCCATATACCAGGCGGGGGCGGAGCCGGAGATGGCGCCGGCGTTGAGGCTGGCCGAGATCGGGGAGGAGACGGCGGTCGTGGCGTCGCCCTTGTAGAACTTCACGTTTCCGGAGGTGAGGTCGCCGTTGTAGGTGACGGCGAAGAAGGTCCAGACCTCGCCATCGGGGATAAAATTGGCGTCGCTGTTGACCGGCAGGCCGTTGACGTGGAGATCGAGCCTGCGGCTGCCGGCGATCTGGCTGGTGACGGTGGCGCGGTAGCTTTTGTCGGAATCGATCAGGCCGGCGATGAAAACGCCTCCTCCGACGGTGGCGCCGGGGTTGGGTTTGATCCAGCCGGTGATGGTGAAGGTCTTCAACCCGACGAGGGAGGGGAAGTCTTCCGCCGGGACGATGGCGTTGCGATTGCCCGAGCCCATGCCTCCGGTGGAGGCGCGGAAGGTGTGATCGTTGGCGCCTTTCGGGCCCGTGCCCAGGGAGCGCACGGCGGAGTCGGGGGTGAGTCCGGAACGGAGGATCGCGTGGGCGCGATATCGGTCCGCGGGCGGGAGGGCCTGCGCGGAGCCGAAGGCGCGGACGTGCGAGGCGGGATTCCAGGAGGGGAGCCCGTCGTTGAAGCTGAAGTCGAGGATCGGGTTGAAGCCGTATTCGATGGCGCCGATGTCGAGTCCGTAGAGGGCGTAGGGAATCGCCGGGATGGCGGTTCCCTTGTCGCGGAGCTGCGCGACCATCGGCTGATAGTAGGGGTTGGGTTTCGCGCCGTCGAGGAGCACGCCAGGGGAGCCCATCGTCTCGTTGGTGGAGGCGAAGGTGAAGCCGGGCGTGTCATAAACGCCACGACAGAGCCGGTTGTGGGTGATCTGGATGCCGGGCGGGATGACGACCGCGGAGTCGCAGTTGAAGAAGTCGACCTCGTAGTTCGCGATTTCCTGGGGGGTGGAACCTTCGGCGCCGACGACGAGGTTGTTCTTCACCTCCCATCCGGTGCTCCCGGTGGAGTCGGTCGCGGTGTTTTTCCAGCCGTAGCTGACGAAGGCGGGGTTGTGGGGCCGGGTGCCGCTGCCGTCGGACGCGCGGTAGAAGGCGGTGTTGTTGAAAATCTTCACGTTGCGATGCGGCGAAAGCTGGTTCGCTCCGAAGCCGGGCGAGGAGGAGAAGAAGGCGCTGCTCACGTTCTCGGCGACGTTGGCGAAAATCCGGATGTCATGTTTGCTATACCAGCAACGGGCGAAGGAGCCGTTTTTGGAGTAGTTGTGGTCGATCTGCAGGTTTTGCGTGCCCGCCTCGATCGCGTAGTAGGCGATCGAGTGGATGACGTTGTGATGGAAGCGGATCGCGTAGGGGGCGGTGGTGACGCCGTTGTGCGCGAGCGAAACGGTGTTGCCGAAGTAGGAGTCGAAGATCTCGACCGAGTCGGCGGTGCCGCCGTGGAGCTCGAGGGCGAAGTTGGGCTGGCCGGAGTTGCCGCCGAACCAGCAGAAGGAACGAATGCGGATATCGAGGTTGAAGAAGCGGCAGCGCCGGGTGACGCCGCCGGCCTTGATGCCGTAGCCGAGGGAGCCTTCGCCTTCGCCGGTCGAGCGCATCGTGATGTCGTGGAAGTCCGAGTCCTCGATGTCGAAGAGGCTGAGCATGCCGTTGCTCGACTTGCGGGTTTCGCCGCCGCAATCGAGGAAACTGACGTAGCGCACGATGTGGTTGGCGCCGGATCGGAGCCACAGCGCGCGGGCGCCGAAGCGCTCGAAGGCGCAGCCGTCGACGAGCAGTCCGTCGACGGATTCGGCGAGGATCGCGCCGCCGGCGACACGGTTGTTGCCGTCGAACTTGATGTCGATGAACGAGGTGCCTTCGGAGCCGGGGACCAGGTTGAAGATGTGGCGTCCGTCCGAGGGATTCACGGTCGTGGAGCCGATGTTTTGGGGGAGACCGTCGGAGTAGCCGGCTTTGACGACGGTGGTGAGCGGGTTGGCGGCGGCGCCCTTGAAGACGAGCTGTTTGTTTACGCCGGTGATCGGCAGGCCGATCGTGTGCGTGCCGGGGAGGATCTCGATGGTGTCGCCGGAGGCGGCGACGGAGACCGCGTGGGCGATGGTGGCGAAGGGGGCGGAAGGGCCGCCGGAGTTGCCGTTGTTGCCGCCGGAGGCGGCGACGTAGTAGGTCGCTGAATACGCGAGGGGAGCGAGGAGCAGGGCGGCCGCGAACGACGCGGCGCGAAGGAGGAGCGGGGAATGCACGGGGGATCGGGGATGAAAGGGGAGATGAAACGACGACGCGGGGGCGTCGTCCGAGGGACACGACGAGGGCACGGAGCGGCGCGAGGGATCGGTCGACGAGACGAGGCGGGGCAACATGGGGGTCGATGCCGCGCGTCGCCGAAAGCGTTCGGCGGCGCGGCATGGGCGGGGTTTGCGGCGACGGTTTTTCCCGATCGCGCGGCCGTCATCAACGCCCTCCGTTCATGAAGCGCTTTGAGGCGCGCGATCGGTCTTTTTCCGGGGGCGTCGGAGGGTGGTGCCCTCGATCCATTGCAGACCGACGTTCATCGTCAGCGGCGCGGCGGGAGGGCCGAATTCCTTGCGGCGGAGAAAACCGTGCAACAGCTCGAGCGCGAGCTGGTCGCGCGCGCCGCGCATCTGGACGAACCCGGACAGTTTGCGATCCGTGTCCGAGGGCGGCACGTCGAGGCAGCAGTAGCCAAAATCGCGGGGCGCGCGCAGGCCGCGGCGCGCGAGCGCCTTGACCGGGCGATCGTCCTGGTTGGCGATCACCACTTCGGGGCGTTCTTTTTCGAACCAGCGGAGGAAGGCGTCCTCGTCCCAGTCGGGCAGGTCGAGGAAGGGGGCGGCGTCGCGCAGCCCGAGGCGGATGACCGCCATGTCGAAACCGCCGAGCCAGTCGGCGAAACGGCGCAGATCGGCGACGAGGCCGAAGCGGCGGTAGCCGAGGCGGTGACAGCGGACGACGGCGTTGTGCGCCTCGGTGGCGGAGTGCGAGCTGATGCTGTGAAAGGGAATCTCGTCCTGCGGCGGGGAGCAGACGATGACGGCGAAACGATCCCAGGGAAAACCGGTGTCGGGGATGGGTTGGTTGGCCGCCTCCACGAGGATGCCGCGGACGTTGCGGGCCTCGAGCTGGCGCAAGGTCGAGGAGGCCTCGGAGGGAGTTTGGGGCAGCTTCAGGTGACAGAGCGCGTAACCGAGCTCGGCCGCGGTCTCGGCGATCACGTTGCGCGGCAGGAAGGGATCGCTCCGCCGCCACTCTTCGGAACGCGGCACGGGGTTGGCGGAGAGCAGGCCGATGGTGCCGTAGAACGCCCCTTGTTCGGCGCGGTTTCCGGAGCGGGCGAGCGCCTGCGCGGCGGCGTCGGGCTGGTAACCGAGCTCCTCGGCGGCACGGCGGACGCGCGCGGCGGTCTCGGCGGCGATGCCGGGGGTGCCGCGCAAGGCCATGGAGGCGGTGGCGCTGCTCACGCCGGCGTGTCGGGCGACGTCGGATAATCGGATTCGCACGGGGGCTGGAGTGGCGGGCATTGTTTTTGAGCTCGTGTCGGATTCAACCCTCAAGCGCGGGCGCGGGATGCAGGAGAGCGAGCGCGCAAGTCGAGGTCCAGGCGATGCCGGCGTCGCGCAAACCGCGTCCGTCGAGACCGTGGTAGTTTTCGTGGTTTCCGGTCGCGGCGAGGTGGCGCAGGTAACCGAGGCGGAGTTGATCGGCTTCGGCGGCGAGGCCGTTGGCGCGCAGCGCTTCGACGAAGATGAAGTTCGTCACCGGCCAGACGGCGCCGCGCCAATAGCCGTCGGGATTGAACTTCGGGCTGTCGGCGGGCTCGCTGCGCAGACCCCACGGCGCGAGGTAGCGCGCGGGATCGAGGAGACCGTCCAGACACCAACGGCGCGCGGCCTCGGGAAGGCGATCGCCGAGGAGAAGGGGGATGCGAAGGAGAAGGCTGTCGGAGCGGATCTCCTCCTGCGTGCCGTTTTGGCGGGCGACGAAGCGTTCGCCGGTCCAGAAACGTTCGAGCAGGAGGCGCAACAGGTTTCGGGCGCCGGCGGTCCAGACGGCGGCTTCGTCGTCGCGACCGAGTTTCGCGGCGGCGCGGGCGAGCCACTCCTGTTGAAGCACGAGCCAGGTGGCGAGATCGGGCGTGGCGAGAGAGCTGCCGGAGTCGAAGAGCGTGGCGTTGTCCCAGCCGCTGTCGGTCGCGCGGAGGTAGTTGGGCAGGCCGTCGCCGTCGTTGTCGCGTTCGCGCAGCCAGAAGCGGGTGAGTCGGGCGATGGGTTCGTAGATTCGCGCGCGGTGGCTTTCGCCGAACCAGTCGTGGCGGGTTTCGAGGAGCCCGAGCATCCAGCCGTGGACGGGCGGTTTGACGTTACCCCAGTAGACTTGGTTCGCGCAAAAAACATCGGGCAGCGCGCCGCTCGCGTCCTGATGGTCGAAGGGTGCGAGGAAGTTGCCCCAGGAGAGTTTGTCGTCGAGGCCGGCGGTGCCGAGCGAGTGCCAGCAATGATCCCAGGACCAGAGGCCGACGAGGGTGCCCTTGGAGACGAGGGTGGATTCGCGGCGGAAACATCCGAGCGGCGAGACGGTGATGTTCCAGAGGTTGGCGGCCTCGCGCGCGGCGAGATCGGCGAATTCCCGGGGAACCTGTTTGGCGGCGACCGTGCGCCAGCGGTCGATCTCGGCGCGACGCGCGGCGGCGCAGTCGGAGAGCGTGCCGCGAGGCTCGGGAGCGGAACTGCCGGCGGTGGTGCGGTGCACGACGAGTTCGGCGGGCACGGATTCGCCACGGAGCCAGAGCGCGTGGCGTTCGGCGAAGCGGCCTTTCTCCAAGGCTCCTTCGGCGGCGCGCACGACGAGCCAGCCGTGGGAGCCGCCCTTGAGCCGCCAGGAAGCGGAGCCGGTGGGAGAGATGTCGCCTTCCTGCACGTCGAGACGGAGCGTGACGTTTTCCGCGCGCAGGCGGACGGTTTCGGGATCTTGGAAGGCGATGGAGACGAGGCCGGGGCCGCCGATCTCGCGGAGGCGAAGAATCTCGGGCGCGAGCTCCTCGCACCACGCGAGCGCGCGGCCTTCGCGTTCGAGGTCGAGGTCGAGGATTTCGGCGCGCTCCCAGAGGACGCCGGCGATGACGCGCAGGCTGAGCGGGGCGGCGGGATGACCGCCGGAGAGTCCGGGATTTTTCCGGAAGAACGAGATCCAGGAGCCGCGGCAGCTGAAGGGGACGCGGTGTAGTGTTTTCTGCATACAGCGGAGGGAACGCCGACGGGCGGGGTCAGGGGGAGGTGGCGGTCACGCGCAGCCGGAGGAACGCGCGCGTGCCGGCACCGAGGGGAATATCGCCCCGCACGGTGACCAGTTCGAGACCGTTGCCAAGATCCGAGGGCGGACCGACGAGGCGGGGCGCGAGTTCGAGCGCGGTCCAGGAGGCGAGATCGGGGCTTTCCTCGACAAGGTAGGATACGCCGGCGTCGACGGCGGCGCGGCGGGGGAAGGTGAGCGTGAGGTAAGTCTGCCCGTTGGCCAGGAGCGTATCGATGCGAGGAAAGGCGTGGCCGGTGTCGGCGGTGCGAGGGTCGGTGTCGAAGGCGTATTCGAGCAGGTTGGGCAACCCGTCGCCGTCCGGGTCGGCGAGCGGACCGGCGATGTCGGGGTCTCCGGCCTCGTCGCCGAAATGGTCGGAGGTCCAGAGCTGACGCGGGGTGGGCGGCGCGGGGATAAGGCGAGCCCCGGCCCAGTCGGCGAGATTGAGCGGTGAGGCGTGGCCGGTGTCGGTGACGACGAGGCGCAGTTCGGCGCGGCCGGAGAGGTCGACGTCGATGCTGCGGGTCGGCGAGGCGCCGGTGAGAATGCCGCTGTCGAAAACTTTTTCGTCGTCGGCCCAGACCTCGAAGACGACCGCACCGCCACCGCCGACGGCGTCGTTCACGCCGACATCGGACACGAAGCGGGAATAGGCCCGGTCGAGCGGCACGCGCAGTTCCGAGGGCGCGACGACGCCGAGGCCCTTCGGGTAGGAAACCCCGTTGAGCGCGAGCGGCGAACCTTGGTTGTGGTCGCGATCGAAAGCGCCGGTGACGCGGGCGGTGTCGTTCAAGGAAAGGTCGCCGACGTAAACGCGGGAGGTCGGGGCGAAGTCCAGCACGCGAAGAGGGGAGGGTTGGCCGGTCGAAACGGGATGCTCCTGAAAATAGACGGAGAGGACGCGTTCGCGTTCCCAGCGTCCGTAGTCGATGAGCGGTTCGCCGTCGTAGCTGCGCGCGCCGATGAAGGGTTGCACGACCCAGTCGGTCCAGCCCGAGGCCTCGGTGGCGGTGGCGATGGCGAGGCAGGCGCCGGGAGTGACGCCCTCGTAGTTGAGTTCCGGGCCGATGCCGTGGACAACGTGGATATCGCCGTTGTCGTCGACGACGAGCTGGGGCTTGCGGCCTTGGAAGGGCAGGAGACGCATGTGCCAGACGCCGTCGAGATCGCGCCAGCAATGGTAGTGGCGCCAGCGGTTTTTATCGACCGTGGCCGAAGTGGCGTCGTCGGGGTTGCGCCAAAGCGTGGTGTGCACGCGGCCCTTGGAGTCGGTGAACTGGGTGGTGGTGTTCATCAGACCCCAGTTGTAGCGGACGGGGAGCACGACGTGACCGGGGGTGTTGATCGAGATGGCGGAGCCGGCGCCGGAGCCGCCTCCGAGGGTGGCGATGATGTTTTCGGAGTTGTTGCGCCAAGTGCGGCCGAAATCGTCGCTGTAGGCGTAGGCGAGGTCGTGGTTGCCGGTGAGGTCGGTGCCGTTTTCGCGCCACACCCAGGTGACGTGGAGGCGGCCGGCGGAATCGTAGCGATATTGGTTGGGGTAGGCGCTGCGGGAGGTTTTCCCCTGATAAACTCCCGAGCGGGAAAACAGCATGCCGAGCCGTTGCCAGGCGCCGTCGGCGTATTCGTAGAGATGCCAGTCGCCGTTGCCGGAGCCGCCGTCGCGCAGGCAGAACTGGAGCCGGCCGTCGGGGCGGGTGAAGAACTGCGGGTAGGTGACGGTGGACAGCGCCTGCCCGGGGATGAGGGCGCTGGTGGTGGCGCCGAAGAGCGAGCGCGTCCAGGCGTGCGCGGTGGGATTTGTCGCCACGCCGGCGATGGAGCGTCGGTAGCGGAGCTGGGTGGCGTGTTGGTCGAAGGAGAGGTGAATGGTTCCGTCCGAGGGGCTCACGCCGACCGCGACGACGTTGTGGACGTTGGTGTGGGTGATGGGGCCGTAGTCGTCGAAGACGATCGTTTCCCAAGGACCGTCGGGCAGGGCGCGGCGGGCGATCGCGGGGCGCCGGAGCGAGGACCAGTAGGCGGCGTATTGGTAACCCAAATACGACACGACGCCGTCCTGTTGAAAGGTCTGGCCGTTGGGCGCGGTGCCCCAGGTGCCGGAGGCGAAGTTGAGCGCGGAGGCGTCGACGACGGTGTCGCGGAGGAGCCGAAGACCGGAGGCGTGGACCGGGACGGCGGCCGGGACGGGGGCGACGGTGATACCGCCGGAACCACCCGGGAGAAAGCGCGCGGGGTGGGCGGCGCGAAGATCGTCGTAGGTGTGCGTGCCGGCGGGAAGCGCGACCCCGTCGATGACGACGGAGGCGAAGGTGACGGAGCGTTTGAGCGAGAGGCGGACGGTGCCGTCGAGAGCGAGCGAACCGCCCGAGACGAGGTCGTTGTCGAACTCGACGACCCCGCGGGAAAAGGAGAACGCGCCGGTGTAGTCGATGCCGTTGTTCACGGAGAGGCGAACGGTGCGGGCGTCGCCGCTGGAGGGGGAGATGACGAAGGGCGCGGAGCCGACGAGGCGGCCGATCGAGAGCACGAGGGCGCGGTTGTTCGCGTCGTTCGCCGCGCTGAGAAGAACCTCGCCCTCGGCCGCCCGGAAGATGTCGACCGAGAGGGTGGAGACGACGTTGGACGAGATCGCAGCGACGACGACTCCGCCGCGGGAGACGAGATAGGGGATGCGGGCGACACCGGAGGCGCTGGATTTGACGCTGAGCTGGCCGCCTTCGAGCAGGAGCACGCCTCCGCCGAAGGTGGCGGTGCCGGAGGAGAGGATAGGCGTGGCGAGCGACTTTCCGTTGGTGGAGTAGGAGAGCGCGGAGGAAAACCCGGCCGGTGCGGAGCCGGAGCCGTCGGGCTGGGGACGCCAGTAGGTGGTGCTGCTCCAGGTGTTGATGGAGGCGTCGACCGGATTCCAGTAGTAGTCGGCGGCGAGGCCGATCGCGGGAAAATGGCAAGCGAGGGCGACTACGCCGGCGAGGAACCTCGCGCGGAGAGGGACACGGAGAAAGCGCATGAAAGGGCTCAGGGCGCCGGTGCGAAATCGATCACGTGGAGGGGCGCGGGATCGCCGGCGGCGGAGGGTTGCTGCTGAAAATAGACGGAGAGAACGCGTTCACGCTCCCAGCGGCCGACATCGAGGAGCGGTTCGCCGTGGAAGCGGAGTTTCGGGAGAGGGCGCTGGATGTTCCACGCGGTCCAGCCGTCGCGTTCCTCCGCGGTGGCGATGGCGAGGTTCACGCCGGGGTCGGTGCCGTCGTAGTTGAGCTTGTCGTTTTCGCCGAAGACGACGTGGAGACGACCGGTTTTGTCGTCGGCGACGATCTGGGGCTTGCGGCCCTTGAAGGGGAGCATGCGCCTTTGCCAGACGCCGTCGACGCCGCGCCAGCAGTGTTCGTAACGCCAGCGGTTTTTGTCGACGGTGGCGGCGGGCGCGTCGTCGGGATTGCGCCAGACGACGACGTGGACGCGGCCCTTGCCGTCGACGAACTGGGTGGTGGTGTTCATCATGCCCCAGGCGTGGCGGAGGGGCAGGGCGATGGTTCCGTCGTTGTCGACGGAGATCGCACGGGCCGGGCGATCCGAGGCGGAGAGGGCGGCGACGAATTCGCCGGCGTTGTCGTGCCAGGTGCGGCCGTGGTCGTCGCTATAGGCGTAGGCGAGGTCGTGGTTGCCGGTGAGGTCGCTGCCTTGTTCGCGCCAACTCCAGGTGACGTGGAGACGGTTGTTCCGATCGTAGCGAAAGGGATTCGGGTAGGCGCTGCGGCTGGTCTTGCCCGCGTATTCGCCGGCCTTGGAGAAGAGCAGCCCGAGCGGATGCCAGCGGCTGTCGCGATATTCCCGCAGGTGCCAGTCGCCGTTGCCGGAGCCGCCGGTGCGATAGGCGAAGGTGAGGACGCCGTCGGAGGACGAGAAAAACTGCGGGTAGGTGACGCCGCCGATCCGTCGCCCGTCATCGAGATTGTCGCGGGTCGGGCCGAAGAGCGCGGGCGTCCAGGGATGTTTCGCGGGATCGCTCGCCACGCCGGGAATGGAGCGACGGTATTTGAGCGATTGCGCGTGATGGTCGAAGGCGAGGTGGATGGAGCCGTCGGAAGGAGCGATTCCGATGACGATCACGTTGTGGACGTTGCCGTGGCGCACGGGGCCGTAGTCGGAGAGGACGGCCTGTTGCCAGGCTCCGTCGGGCAGGGCGCGGCGGGCGACGGCGGGATGGCCGGGGGCGGCGTAATAGGCGGCGTATTGATATCCCCGATACGAAACGAGCGCCTCCTGCTGGAAAGTCTGGCCGTTGATCGAGGCGCCCCACTTGCCGGAAGGGAAGTTGAAGGCGCGGGCATCGGCGACGGTGTCGCGGACGAGCGTGAGGGCGGGCGAGGCCGCGGCGGAGAGCGCGCCGGCGAGGAGCAGGAAGGCGAAGGCCGGACGGAAAAGTTTCACGGGTGGAAGGCGTCGGGCGCGAAGAGATCGGTGCGACGAAGCGCGGCGGGCGCGCCCACGAGGACGACGGGCATGGAGCCGATCTTGGAGGGCAGGGCGACGGAGTTGGCCATTTCGTCGAAAGCGCTGACGCCCTCGGCGGGGCGGCAGGGAATGTCTCGGCCCGGTGTGCGGCTCCAGACGAAGACGGCGACGCGGCCATCGCGGCGCACCGCGAAGGCGCGGACGTGTTCGTTGGCGCCGCGGATCTCGCCGAGCGGCTCGGCGCCGTCGGCGAAGCGGATGACGGTGCCGTAGGCGACGAGTCCCGCGCGGGGAACCAGGTCGAGGTCGAGCTGGCAATGGTTGCCGAGCACGTCGCTCGTCATGAGGTAGGGGAAGAAGCGCTCGATCTGGTCGAACTGCGCGACGGTGTGCTTGATCATGTATTCGACGGCGCGGACGCGGCGCGGCATGTTGTCGGGCACGCGGACGGAGCCCCAGTCGCCGGGGCCGTATTCGGTGTTCCAGATGGTGACGTGCGAGGCGCCTTGGGCGTCGAGGCGGGAGCGGAGGGAGGCGAAGGCCTCGCGGTTTTCGTCGAGGCGCTCGTCGACGGTGCGACCGTGCGAGTAGGGGTGGACCACGATGGCGTCGAGGTGTTTGGCGCCGTCGTGTTCGGCGATTTCGGAGACCTTGACGGGCCAGTTCACGACGCGGCGGGGCGGGGTGAGGCTCTTGAGCTCGTCGGCGGCGGCGTGGAATAGCTGCACGATCTCTTCGTCGGTTCCGCGCCAAAAGATCGGAACGTGGGGCTCGTTGAAAATCTCCCAACAGTCGATCTGCGGATAGGCGAGCGCGACTTCTCGGACGTAGCGACGCCAGGCGTCGATCGAGTCGGGCATGGCGGCGCCGTAGCCGCCGCGCTTGAGCCACTCGCCGCGGGCCGGGGCGGCCCAGGCGGGGGTGGTGTCGATCATGCCGAGCATGCCGACTTCGCCCTTGGCGAGCAGTTCTTGCAGGGAGGCGGACGGCTTGAAGTCGCCCGGAGCGGGCTCGAAGTTTTTCCACTGCGTGGCACCGGGAGGCCAGTGGGCGCGACCCCAGCGGCAGCCGATGCGGGTCGCCATCTCCAGGATGGCTTCGTTGCCGGAGGCGTAGTGGTTGCCGAAACGCGAAGCGGCGACGGGGATGTCGGGCGGGGGAGAAAGGTAGGCGAACCAAGTGGACGCCTCGGTGGCGTCGTGCGCGGTGACGACGAGGCGATGGAGCCCGAACTTGTTCGGTGTCACGACGGCCGTGTGGCTGTCGGTGCGCGCGGGGAGGAGCACGGAACCGGATTGGAAAGTTTGTCCGCGCCAGTCTTCGAGGCGCCACTTGATCCGTTCTTGGCGGGCGGCGCCGGTGCGTTCGCGCGCGAGCGTGAAGGTTGCCTCGGGGGGATGCTCGGGGGTGAAGACGCGACCCTTGCCGGAAAGTGTGACGGCGAGTTCGCGACGGGCGGCGGGAGCGCTCTGAGGGACGGAGGCGCCCTCGCGGAGATCGACCCCGTCGATCCAGATGGAGCCTCCGCCGCCCTGCTTTTTGATCGAGACGTAGAACAGACGATCACGAAGCAGCGGATTGCCGGTGACGACGATTTGCTTCCATTCGAGATCGACGTCGACGGTGCTCGTGAAGCGGGTGGCTTGTCCGCTGAGGAGCGAAACCTGCACCTTGGCGCCGGGGCGGTTGCCCTTGACCCAGAGGCCGAGCGCGTGCGGGCAGTTTTCGGTGAGCGCGAGCGGAGCGGAGATGATCTCGCGGTGGCCGTCGATTCGGAGACTGGAGCGGCCGTGACGCGCCTCTGCTTCGTCGCGCTCGACGGTGCCGCGACCGTAGGCGTTGATCAGCCAATCACCGCCGGAGACGGGCACCTCGAAGCTCGAGTTGGAGAGAAGATTTTCGGTGCGGGTGGGTTTGACGACGGGAAGCGAGACCTCGACCAGCGAGACGTCGTCGAGCCAGAGCGTGCCGCGATCTTCGAAGGAGAAGAAGAGGGCGACCTTTTTTTGATCGGCGGAGGCGACGAAGTATTCGTCGACGAGATTCCACTCGGGAAAAACGGTGCGGGTGAGCTTGTGGTAACTCGTCCAAGTGGGCTCGACCATCCGTGCGCTGAGGTGGAGATCCGAAATGCCCTCGCCCCGGTAGGCGAAGCGAAGACGGTAGGCTTGGCCGCGTTTGAGATCGAAGGTGCTGCTGTGCCACTGGGTGGTGGGACCGGCCTTGCGGGAAACGACGCGGAGGGCGGCGCGGCCGGAATGGGCGGCGCCGGAGCCGCGGTCGAAGTCGAGCGAGGAGTCGGCCTTCGACCAACCCCAGTTCGCGGTCCAACCGCCGCTTTTCTCGGCTCCGCCGTTGACCACGAGGTCGTCGGCGTTTGCGGCGGCGACCGAGGTCGAAGCGAGGAGGACGGAGCCGAGGTAAAGAGCGCTCAGCAGGCGGGGAAGGAGTGAGGGGCGGGGCATGGAGGGGATGGAGCGCGCGAGATGTTGACGCGAAAACTCTGTCGTCGACCGACGCGCCGACACAATTGCCTGTCGCCCTGAAGCGTTTCAAGGGGGGGCGGGTCTTGTGCGAGGAAGAGCGGGACCCCATGGTTTGAACAGCTTCGGCGCCGCCTCACGTCGAGCCCCGTCCACCCGAGGTGCCCCCAACCCCGTAGATCCCCATGAACGCCTTCGTTTCCCCCTCGCGCTCTCCGCGCGGTTTCACGCTGATCGAGTTGCTCACGGTCATCGCGATCGTCGGCATCCTCGCCGCGATCATCATTCCGGTCGTTGGAAAGGTGCGCCAGACGGCACGCGCCGCGCAGTGTCAGAGCAACATGCGACAGATCGGCTTGGCCTACCGTCTCTTTGCCGAGGATTACAAAGGCATCGTCGTCGATCCCTATGGCGGCGGACCGATCACCGCGAGCGGACACTGGGGCGTGGCGCTGTTCCCCTACATCGGTTCGATGACGGGGCAGTCCGAGGGATATATTAACGCGATAAAGACGGCGCCGAACACGCTGCGTCCCCCCTCGGTCTTTGGCTGCCCGGCGACGACGCGTCTGGTGCCTTCGCTCAGCGGCATGTCCGACTACGCGCTCAACGCCACCCTCACCGCATACGACCGGCCCGGGGTGAAGCGACCGATCAACTTGTCCAAGATCGCGTCGCCGAGCCAGACCTACCTTGCGATCGATTCGAACGGATGGCGCGATTTCACCTACAGCGATCTTAACGGACCCTTCACCGGCTCCGCCAAGACGCGTCACGATCAGCGGATGAACATGCTGTTCGTCGACGGCTCGGTGCGGTCGATTCGATTCGATGCCATCAAATTCTACGGCAGGGGCGGCACGCGCGATCAGGCGCCTTGGGGGCCGCTTTGAGCGGGCCTGTCCCGGGTGTCCCTCCCGAATGTTGCTCGAAGGCCCGAAGCGCCGGACGTCATTTTCCACATGAACCGCTCCACGCTTTCGCGTATCACGCTCGAACTCGCCTTTTGCGCCGTCCCGGCCGCTCGCGCGCCGATGCCGTGGCGACGCGCGAGGAGCTGAGCAGCGACACGATCCGGATGATCTCGACCGACACCGAGGCCCCGACCTTGGCGGTGGGAAGTGTCGTTTTCGCCCCGCTTCTCTGTTCATGCGTTATCCACGTTGGCTGCGACTCTGGTCCTGTGTGCTTTCGATCGGATGTGGACTGATCCAAACGGGCGCGGTTGGGACGACGGCCGCGGCCGAGTCGAAAAGCGAGTCCGCCACGGCGGAGAACGTGCCGGAAGCGTGGACGCGCCTGGCGGCGTGCCGGCTCAACCTCAAGCACGAGGGAGAAGCCTGGCGTGAACCCTTGAAGATCGACCTCTCCTTCGACGATCCCGCTTGCGCGAAACTCCACGCCGCGGAGGTGCCGAAGGCTGAGCGCGAGCGCTTCCTGCGTTATCTGCTGGAGACGCACGCGCGGAAGGGAGCCAAGTCCGTGGCTTATCTGCTCGCCCTGTGCCGTCTTTCGGGCGCGCTCGGCCAGCGCGATTTCGACGAGGCGCTGAAGTGGGCGGAACAGTCGGATTCGCAGCCGGCGCACCGCGTCCGTCAGCTGATTTTGTGGCGCGTGCTTTATCGTGGCGAGAAGGCTCCACGGTCCGCGTCGCCCGAGGAGCTGGCGAGGAATCTGGCCGATGCCGATTACGCCGACGCGGCGCCTGAGATCGTCGCGGCCGGCGCGCGCCTCCTCGCGACGCCGAGACGCGAGAGCGGACGCGCCTTGGTTTTTCGCGGCGTGGAGATGGCCGCGAAGAATGCGAAGACCCTGACCGTCGCTTTGCACGAGCTGATGCGGCAGCGGGACGACGAGACCTTGCTCGAGGTGATCGAACGCATTGAGGCCTTGGACCCGGAGGATGAGAACTTGAGGACCAATCTGATGGGCGGCCGGCTCGTGGCCGCGTTGAGGACGGGACGCTTGGACCTCGTGGACCGCGATGCGCTGGCGGTGTTGTTCAAACGTCGTTTCGGCGAGAAAATCGAGTGGATCGCGAAGATCGTGGCCGCGGTGGGCGTGGGCCTGGCGGCCTGGCTGGCCTATCTCACGCGACGAAAACCGGAGGGACCGGGATGGTGGCCGGCGTTGATCTGGGCCGGCCTCGCTCCGGTCGCCTTGTCGGTGTTCGTGATTTCGGTGCCTTGGGCCGCGGCGACGTCCTTGCTGTTGTTGGCCTTCATGATCGCGGGAATGCATCCGGAGCGTCGGCGGGCCTACTTCCTGGAGCCGATCGCGCGCAGGCGCGCCGCAGGGGATGTCCTCGGCGTGATGGTGCTGCTCTTCGCGATGAACTTGGGATACTCGGCGCTCTTGGAACGCGTCGGCCACGCGTCGGAGGCCCAGTTGGTCTCCATGCTGATGATGGGCGACGGCTGGCCCGACATCTTGGTTCGTTTCGCGCTGGCCGCGTTGATCATCCCTGCGATCGAGGAGATCGCCTTTCGCGGTTTTCTTCAGGACGTGGCGTCGCGCCGGATGCGGCGGACCTGGGCAATCGGTCTGGTGTCGGTCCTCTTCGGCTTGCTCCACGGCTTCACCTTCGCGCTGCCGCTTGCGGCGGTCGGCGTCTGTCTGTCGATCCTGAGGGAGCGGCATCGCAGCCTGTGGGTTCCGATGGGCGCCCACATGCTCAACAACGCGATCAGTTTCGCCTGCATCCACCTTGTGGCGCGCTGACGCGGTCGTCCCGGCGGGGCGAACGGGTGCGCGGACAGTGTCATAGGTCAGATGATGCGCAGTGTCGTGCCCGCGGCGACGCCGTCGGGGAAGGGCACGCGGCCTTCCCAACGGGCGACGCCCTCGGGACCGACGAGGCGGCCTTCGAAAAACTCGCCGAGCTGGCGAGTCTCCGCGGCGAAAAGGCGGATCGCCCCGCGCTCGTCGAAGTCGATTTGCACGGCGCATTCGCCCTCCACGCGAAGGCGCCAGCCGTCGGCGCAGCTCAGCTCGCCGGCGCCGAAGAAAGTCGCCTGCAAAAGCCGCGCGGCCGGACGCCACACCGCATGACCGCCGCCGTCGTGGCGGACGATCTCGAAATCCGGCGCGACGGTGAAGCGCGCGAGCGCGTCGGCGTCGGCGCCGGGAAGGATGGCGTAGGCGTAGGTCGCGCCCTCGGGGCATTCGCCGTGCGAAAGGTGGGCGAGGAAGATGTCTTTCGTCACGGGCTCCGAGGGACCGTTGCCGATGTCGCTCCACGCGCCGGTGCGCGGACCGAGCTCCACGCGCACGTTGGTCGGCGCGGGGAACCAGAAACCCCACGGGCCGTGTTGCAGCCAGCGCACGGCGCGCAGGTCTCGGGCGCCGGGAGCAAGCGGTTCGCGCGGGGCGGCGTCGGAGAGCACGGGGCCCTGCACGCGGCTCTGGTCGAGCGCGGTGACGATCTCGCCGGCGAAGGCGGAGCGGATGTCGGAACCGAGACACACGACGCCCTCGGGCCCGAAGAACCAGCTCTTGCGCGCCACGAGATGATCGGAGCGCAGGTGCTGGGTGCAGACGCCGAAGCGACCGTCGCCCGCGCCGCCGACGGCCTCGGCGGCGCCGCGGCGATAAACGGTATCGGACTGTTCGATACGCGGCGTGCGCAGGCAGGTGATGCCCGGGAGCCGTTGCCAGTCCCACACGGGAAACACGTCGCGATACTCCCCTCCGGTGCGCATGAGGCAGGTGAGGCCGTCGGCGAGGTGATGCGAGCGGCGGCCCTCGCGGTTGCAGCACTCGGCGCGCGCGGTGCGAAGGGAGTGCATCCGCACGGACACGCGCCAGCCGGGCTCCTGTTGCACCATGAAGTCGGAGCGCGGAAACATGCGGTTGCCGCGGAGCGCGCCGGGCGCGGCGCCCGACGTCAGGCTCGCGGCGAGGTCGCGGAGTTCGTCGATGCGTTCGGGACAGGCCCCGGCGAGACCCTCGGCCACGGGGGCGAGGTCGCGGCAGGCGAGGCGCGGCCGCGTGATCTCGCGATCGCGGCAGCCGAAGTCCCAGTCGTCGCCGCGCAGCATCCAGCGGGTGCCGTCGAGGAGGAAGTCGGCGAGCAGGCGGTAGGTGGCGGGACCGGGTCGCCAGGGCGTGCCGTGGACGGCGCGGAGGAGAAAACCGCACTCGAGCAGGAAGGAGCGGCCGTAGCCGCCGTTGAAGAGGAGCGGGCCGTGCTGGTGGAAACTGAAATCGGCCTGGATGCCGTCCTCGCCGCGGGGAGCGATGCGGATCTCGCCCACGGCCGAGGCGACCGCGTCGGAGACGATGGCCTCGTCGGCGACGAGCGCGCCGAGCAACACGCGGTTGACGGAGATCCAGAGACGGTTGGCGCCCGTCCAGCTCATGGCGCGCGGAGCCCAGCCTGGCATGAGGATGAAGTCGCCCGCGCGTTCGAGGATGCGACGGCAACCGGCGATGTCCTCCGCTCCGAGGTGGTCCGCGAGCAGGAGAGCGGCCTCGCCGAAGAGGCGTGGCGCGCCGATCTGGCGGTGCCACCAGCTGTTCGGTTGCGGGTCGTGGAGCAACCACCAGCGAAGCGCGGCGAGGGCTTGGTCGCGCACGGGCGCGGCCTCATCCGTCGCGACGCCGTGGGAGCGGAGCGCGAGCCGGCGTGTGCGGGAGAGATGCACCGCCGGCGGCCACTCGGTGGCTTCGATCCCTTGGTAATCAATGTCAGGCCACGAACCGTCGGCGGCGGGCGGGGGAGTCGGTTCATCCGCATGGCAGGCGACGATGGTTGTTTCGAGACGGTGGCGCAGCGCGACGATGGCGGGGTTCATCGGGAGGTGTGAAAGAGGAGCGGAGAGATGAGGAAACCGCTACCAGCGATCGGAGCGGAAGGGTGCGGCGGGAAGGCCGGAATCGCCGGCGAGGTTGCAGCCGGCGGGATTGTCGGCCCAGGCGTAGCGGACGGCGACGGGACGGGCGACGGCGGGGCTCGTCACGAGGAGCGTCGCGTTTTCGATGCGACCCTCGGCCGGGTGAAAAACACGATCCTCGCCTGCGAGGAAAAGCGTGCGCGGCGCGGCGCCGTCGGTCGTCGTCAGGCGGGCGCCGGCATCGGCGAACTCCACACGCATCGTGGCGCCTTCGACGGCGAAGCCGACGGCGCGCGGGCCGTTGGGCGCGAGATCGGCGCGACCGTGGACCCGGGCGAGCACACTCCGCGCGAGGCGTTCGCCGACGGGAATTTTGTCGGAGGGATGGATGTCGGTCTCCTCCCCGAGGTCGATGGCGACGGCGAGGCCGGTGTGCGGCAGATCGAGGATCGTTTCCTGGGCTTCGCGCAGGCGCGCCCAGCGGCTCTCGTCCTGATGCGCCAACGGCACTCGGAAGCCCGGGAGCTGCACGACGTGAAACGCGAGATCGGGCCGGCCCCAGGTCCGGCGCCAGTCCCGCACCAGGGCGTGGAGCAGGGCGGAGTAGTCCGAGGGGTTGGCTTCGTTGCTCTCGCCCTGATACCAGATGGCGCCGCGCACGGCGAAGGGCGCCATCGGCGCGATCATGTTGTCGTAGAGCATGTGGGGGGAGTTGGGCTCGCCGTGGCCGGCGACGCGGACGATCTCGACCCGGCCGAGGTCGTGCTCGCGACGCAGTCGCCAGGGGCCGGAGAGCGGAATCGCCTCGTCCGGGCGATCCGCGGGATGGACCCGCATGTCGGCGGCCGGGCCGATGAGACCGCCGTCGTGAACAAATGAATACACGCGGACCGCGATCCGCACCGTCGGCGAGGAGACGAGCGCGGCGGGGACGGCGTAGCTTCGTTTTTTGTTCCAATGATGCTCCTCGAGGTCGCGGCCGGTGCGCCCGATCTCGACGCCGTTTACGAAGGTGACGTCCTGTTTGTCTGCGGCGCCCAAATGGAGCACCAGGTCGCGACCGATCCACGCGGGAGGAATCGAGAGCCGACGGCGATACCAGAAGACCCCGCTGTTCCGGTGGCCGGCGGACTGCCAGGTGGCGGGAACGGAGACCTCCAGCCACGAGGAGTCGTCGAGGTCGGGGCGATGCCAGTCGCGGGAGACGCCGGGATCGCGCGGATAGTTGTTCACCCGGCCGTTTGTCCCGAGTTCGGGCACGGTTTTCCAACGTTCGGGGGCCCAGGCCTCGGCCTCGTAGCGGGCGAGCCAGTCCGCGGCGGAGGGTTCGGCGGCAAGCGCGGCGCGGCTCATCCACGCCTCGATGATGGAGCCGCTCCAAGAGGCGCTGATCACGCCGACGGGCACGCCAAGTTCGCGATGGAGGCGGCGGGCGAAGGCGAAGGCCACGGCGGAGAGGCGCGGAGCGATCTCGGGTGTGACGATCTCCCAGCGGCCGCCGGCGACGCGGTGGGGACCGAGATGAGTGCGACCCTGGACGTTGAAGAAACGGATTTCGGGAAACTCGGCGGCGGCGACGTCCTCGGCGACGCGTTTGCCGCAGAGCTCGAGCGTCCAGTTCATGTTGGACTGGCCCGAGGCGATCCAGACTTCGCCGACGAGCAGGTCTCGTATCTCGACGCGTTCGCCGTCAGGAACCACTTCGACCACGAGCGTGTGCGGGCCGCCGGCGGGCAAGGCGGGCAGGCGGGCAAGGAAGTCGCCGTCGTCGTTGCTCAGGCAACCGGCGGCGTGGTCGGCGAGCGTGATCCGGAGAAGGCTTCGCGGGGGAGCCCAACCCCAGACGACGAGAGGTTGGTCGCGCTGGAGCACGGCGTGATCTTGGAAAGGCGAGGCGAGACGGAGTGTCATGGGGGAGCGGAGTGGGCGCTGAGGGTGTTGTAGTGCTCGTTGAGATGAGGAGGCGGGTGTTCATTTCGGTAGCTCACTTGGTGGCACTCACCGCGAGAGGGCGGACTGGCGGACGAGTTCGAGCTCGGCGGCGGAAAGGGCGCGGGAGTAGACGCGGAAATCGTCGATCTCGCCGGGGTTGATGCGGTCGGCGTTGGCGGTGTTGCCCAGGTTGAAGTTTCCCGCGCCGGTGTTGGTGATGACGCCGGTCGTGGTGGTGTCGCCGGTCTCGGAAAAGAGCGCGACGGAGTCGGCGACGGTGCCGCGGTAGAACTTCACGCCGTTCGCGTTCCGGCTGGCAATGTAGGTGGCGGCGATAAAAACCCAGCGGGCGTTGTCGACGTCCTCCTGCGTGAGGATGGCGTCCTTCGCGAAATTCGTTCCGCCGACGGAGAGCTGGAGCTGGCCGGCGCCCCAAGGCCACCAGAGTTGGATCCTCTCGGCGCCGTGCCAGTCGACGATCCAGCGACTCATGCTGGCGGGGACGACGGTCATCTTGATCCAGCCGCAGAGGGTGAGCTCGGAGAGGTTTTGCCAAGAGGCGCGCGACTGCGGGTTGAGGAGCACGGCGACGCCGTTGCCGGAGCTGAGGAGGTTGGCGGCGAGGGGGCGGTCCCATGTTTGCCCGCTGACGCCGCCGCCGGGCGCGCCGTGCAGGTCGGCGGGCGCGGCGGATTTACGGAGGGCGAGGTCGGCGTAGTTGGTCGTGGTGTCGGGTGCGGCGAGGCCGGTCTCGTCGAAGCGCCAGCGGGCGAGGAGCGAGGAGTCTTTCCATTGGTAGCGCAGGCGCAGGAAGCGGCGCGGGCCGGAGGAGAGCGGGAGGAGGTCGCGCACGGTGATCGTCTCCCGGCCGGGCGCGGGGGTGTCGGGGAGGAGGGCGAGCCGGTGCGGCGGGCGGCGGGGGTCGAAGGCGGTCCAGGGGCCGGCGAGGTCGCCGGCGGCCAGGGCGACGATGTCGATGTCGGGGACGGAGGCGTCGCGGTCGAAGGTGAGCGTGAGATGGTCGGCGCCGTCCACGGTGGCGCGGCCGACAAGGGCCGCGGCGGCGCCGGGGTCGGCGACGAGGGGCGAGAGGCCGCGGGCGTATTCGGCGAGGTTGGGGATGCCGTCGCCGTCGGGGTCGGCGTCGTCGGCGGCGGGGCCGGTCGCGGAGTTGGTGCCGAAGGCGGCGTAACGCCAGGCGGCGAGGGTGCCGGCGGGGTAATACGGCGCGGACGAGGCGACGGCGGACCAGTCGGACTGCGAGCCGGAGGATGTAGCGACGGCGCGGATACGATAGAAGTAGGTCGTGCCGGGGACGAGGCCGGAGTCGAGGTGGGCGAGGGCGCCGTCCACGGTGGCGACGGGGGCGAAGCCGGAGTCGGGCGCGGTGGAGCCGCGCTCGACGAGGTAGCGGTCGGCGGCGGGCACGGCGTCCCAGGAGAGGGCGATGTCGCCGGGCTGCGGGCCGGGGGCGGCGGAGACGTTGCCGGGCGCGAGGAGGGCGGCGGAGATGCTGACGTTGTCGAAGCGGGCGTAGCCGGGCAGGCCGCCGGAGCCGGAGGAGTTGGAGGCGAGGAAGAGGCCGACGTAGGCGGTGGCGCCGAGCGTGATCGTGCGCGCCGAGCCGATCTCGGTCCAGGCGGTGCCGTTGGAGGAGCGGTAGGTGCGGAGTTCGTCGCCGACGCGGCTCACGCGGAGCCAGCCGGGGAGGGCGGCGCCGGAGTGGGTGTTGCTGGAGCTGTTGCCGCCGGTGGTGGCGCGGTAGATCTCGGCGGCGACGCTTTCGTTGAGGAGGATGCCCTTGAAGCGCGCGTTGGCGGCGAGGCTGTCGCGGATCATCACGCCGGCGCGCGGGGAGCTGTTGAGCGCGGTGGAGTTGAAGACGACGCGGGCGGTGAGCGTGCAGTCGCCGGTCACGGGCAGGTAAACGAAGCGGAGGTTGTCGGAGGTGGTGTTGGCGGTGAGGTTGCCGGTGCGGGCGGAGATGCCGAAGGCGCCGGATTGGTGTTCGGAGTAGCCGGTCCAGGAGACGGTGCCGAAGGTGGCGGAGGCCCAGCCGACGGGGATCGTCTGCGCGGCGGGGTCCTGGATCTGCACGAAGGTGGTGGCGGACGTGTCGAGGACGAGCCCGTTGGTCGGGGCGGCGTAGTTGATGCGGAGGAGCTTGGTGAGCTGCGGCGAGGCGTGATTGAGGATCGAGAGGCCGTGCGCGGCGTCGCCGGAGACGGCGTGGGCCCAGGAGACGGAGCCGGGCGAGTAGGCGTAGTCGATGCCGGCGGAGCCGAGGAGCGCGGTCGCGGTGTGGCCGATGGAGACGACACCGCGGTCGCCGTTGTGGCGGCGGAGCGAGAGCGCGAGGGCGCCGGAGTCCTTGTTCACGAGGATGTGCTGGGCGGCGACGGAGACGAGGCCGGGCGGGGTGTGGTCGGCGGCGGTGGCGGACCAGGCGGAGGCCGAGGAAGTATTGATCGAGCGGATACGATAGTGGACGTAGGGCCCGACGGGGGCGGAGGAATCGGCGTGGGTGGTCTGGTTGGCGGGGAGCGTGGCGATGGTGGACCAGGCGCCGGTGGCGGGGCTGCGGCGCTGGAGCTCGAAGCCGGTTTCGTCGGCGGAGTTGTCCTGCCAGGAGAGCGCGTAGCCGCCGGAGGGGGCGGCGGTGGAGACGAGGCCGGTGGGCTGGGCGGGCGTGGCGGTGTCGCCGGCGGCGTAGGCGATGGCGGCGGCCTCGCCGAGGCTCTGGTTGGCGTAGGTGCCGGAGGCGCTCGTCTCCATGCGGACGGACTTCACGAGGTAGGTGTATTCGGTTCCGGATACGGCGGTGGTGTCGGTGAAAGCGGAGCCGGCGAGCGTGGGGTTGGAGGCGGTGGCGGCGACGCCGCTGAGGCGGACGAAGGGGCCGGCGGGATCGGTGGCGCGATAGACGTGGTGGCCGGCGGCGGCATCGGGCGAGGCGGTCCAGGAGAGGGCGACGCCGGAGGGGGTGGAGACCGCGACGACGCGCGAGGGCGGGCGCATCGTGTGGAGGCGGAGGGTGGGGTCGCCCATCAGGTTGTAGGTGATGGCGCGGTAGAAGCCGTTTTGCGGCCAGTCGCCCGTGAGGTTGGCGGGGTTGTTCTGGATGTGGCGCACGGAGTAGCCGATGGGCTCGCCGAGGGCCATGTGCTGGAGGTGCACGTAGCCGCGGCCGGACCACATGCTGGTGAGCCCGAGGGAGTCGTGGGTGCCGGCGATGGGGGCGCGGAGGAAGCTGTTGGCGACGTCCCAGTCGCCGAAGTAGCTGCCGAAGCTCAGGGTGAAGACGGCCTTGAAGGGGGCGGAGGCGAGCGCGGCGGATTCGCCGACGTCCACCATGCTGGTGTAGGTGCCGGCGCCGGCGCCGACGGCGAGGAGGACGGGCGTGGTGCGCAGGAGCGGGAGCCAGGAGGCGGCGTCGGCCTGGCCGGGGGCGTTGCCGAAGGCGGCGAAGCCGGCGCGCCAGCCGGCGGAGGTGTAGGCCTGGTCGGCGTGGGAGCCGCTGGTGAACTGGTCGGAGACGACGACGCGGCGGGCGACGGAGTCGAAGGGGGCGAGGCCGCGGCGGTAGCGGTGGGCGCGCACGAGGTATTGGCGGAGCAGCTCGGTCTCGGTGACGCCGGCGGGCGTGGACGTCATGCCGGCGAAGTCCACGCGCCCGGCGCGAAACTCGACGTCGGAGGGGATGACGCCTTGGTCGAACTTGCCGTCGCCGGGGATGTTTTTGTTGCGCGAGCTGGTGCCGGTGATGCCGGGGTTGTTGACGGTGGAGTCGGTCCAGTCGCCGTCGATGTCGGCGTAGTAGGCGTCGGTGGGCCAGGCGCCGCGGTGCTCGCCGTGGGTGTCGGGCGCGATGTTGCCGGAGTAGGCGACGGGGGCGCGGCCGAGGATGAGGAGGGACCAGTCGGACGCGGGATGCGCGTTGTAGTGACTCTGCACTACGGTGCGCATGCCGACGCGTTCGGCGAGACGGGCGGCGTGGTCGGAGGAACTGGCCGAGCCGTTGGAAACGACGCCGCGCGCCCCGTCGTATCGGAAGACGCGCCAGCCGTCGGCGGCGAGGTCGCGCTCGAGGGTGGCGAGTTCGCCGCCGAGCGCGAGCGCCTGGGTGTTGTCGACGTAGAGGAGCGCGTTGCCCCGTTGTTCCACGAGGGGGATGTTGTAGCCGGCGGCGATGGCGCCGTAACGGAGGATGTTGCCCGTGGCGCGCCAGACGTAGAGGGAGTATTCGTAGACGACTCCGGGCTGGGCGCTGTGGTCGGCGTAGGAGCCGGTGGATTCGGTGAGGGTGATGGCCGTGCCCCAATCCGACTGGCCTTTAGCGCGGCGCCAGAGCTTCGGAGGATTGCCGGCGAGAGGCGTGCCGGAGGGGATCGGCCAATGTAGCGTGATGTGCGGAGTCGTGGCGCTGGTGGTGGCGGTCAGCTCGACGCAGGCATCGCGCGAAAACTGCGCGACAAGCGGGGACGCGACGGCGAGCGCGAGTGAAAGCAGCGATAGAAAACGGAGAAAGCGTGGCAAGGGGATGCCGGGGGAAGGCGCCATGACGCCGGCCAGCCTGTGGCACGGCGGCCGGCCGTTAAGTTTGGCGCTCGCTGAAACGCTTTAGGCGGGAACGACGGCGGGGAGCGGCCGTTATCCGCCGCCCTTTCGGAAAGGAAAGAGCGGCTGGTGAATCGGTTCATTGTTTTCGGCTCGGGTGTCGGAGATCGTGCCCGCCTCCAGTTCCGGAATCCAGCGCATGGCCTCGTCTTTCATCAACGCCCCGGCGGTTTCGGTGCCGAAAACGGAGACCGCTTCGAGACGGGCCTCGGCTGCGATCCGGATGACGGCCGCGCGCTTCGCGTCGTCGTCACGGGAGGCGTCTGCGGCGACGCGGCGGGCCTAGGCGGAGGCTTCGGCTTGCAGGTCGTGGAAGCGGGCGGCCGTCCCGGGCGGGAGATCGCAGCGCAAAGCGGCGGCCTAGAGCCGTTGGTAGCGAGGATCGCGGTCACGCAGGTATTCACGAAAACGTTCTTCGCCGATGACCGCCCGGAGCTCCCGGTGCAGCGGGCTGTCGAGAACATCGCCGCGCGGCCCGTGCTGCCGCATCATTTCGGCGTCGCGGGGGAATCGCGCTTCGTAGGCGCGCAACTCCTCGGACGTGAGGAGCGCGGCGAGATCGCGATGTCGCTCTTCCTTGAGGAGGCGAAATTTTTCCTCGTCCGAAGGCAGTCGCAGCCCGCCCGACTCGTTCGCCAAGCGTGCTTGCATGCGTTCGTAATCGGCGTTGATGCGATGGACGGCGGCCGCTTTCCCTAGCGGGAGGAAACGGAGGCGTGGGTGGTTTTCAGGGGTGAATCCGAGGCCGGCCGGCCAGACGGTCGAGCTCTTTCTCCAACTCATGCTCGAGGGTCCGGAGACGCGGCGCCGGCCAGAACGTGGGCAGCGGCTTGGGCCCGCTTCCATGCCCGCATCCCCAGGATAGCGCGCAATTCGTCGTCGGGGCAGCCGGCGAGGCGAAGTTCATCCCGGAGCGCCGCGAGGTCGTGCGAGCGAAACGCCGCCTGGAGCCGCGTTTCTGGGGGGCCGGTTTCGGGGGCGGTGCCCTTCGAGACCGCGGCTTGCGGCGAGGCGGGCGTTTCTTTTTCCGTGGCGTCTCCGAGGAGGACGCCACCGAGCCAGGCGGCGTTCAAGGCGAGGGAGACCGCGAAAAGGGTTTGCGCGAATCTCATTTCACCGGGACGACGACGCGCGCCGGAGGCATCAGCACGAAGCGGGATAGCCGGGGCGCGTCGACTGCGGCACCTGGCATGGCGGCGGACGCAACGAGGCCCGCAGCGTTTCATTGGCCCGGCGAACCTGCGACGGGATCAGGAAAAGATCGACGAACCAGCCGATGAAAAACAGGCCGAAGGTAAAAAGGTAGATGATCCCCCAGCCGACTTTGCCGAGGTAGAATTTGTGGAGACCGAGGGTGCCGGCGAAAAACCAGAGGGCATAGGTCACCCAGAGTTCTTTTTGGTTCATGTGGGTGTGGGCGTTCGAAGTTGGCGGCGGATACGCGGGCTCGCCGGCGCTTTTGAGTTCGGCCGGGCGGGCGCATAATGAGACGGGTGAAGCGTGGGGAAGCGGAGATGGGGAGAAAAAGCTTCACGGCGGTTGAAACGCTTAGGGTAATTGGGGGACGGACCGGCGTCGTCGACGAGACCGAGCTCCCAGATACGGTTGAATCCAAGGAGGTAGGCGGCACGAACACATGCCTGCCTTCCGCCGTAGTGATCCGGCATGATCGAGAGCGGGTCTGCCGGGGATGCGACCAAGTGGGAAACCAAGAGCGGATCCCCCAGGTCCGGGGCCGGCGTGACGCCGACGGCCGACTGGGGGCGGGTCAAGGCGCAGAGCTGTTGGGAAGGCATCGGGCGCCCGGGGAACGGCGACGAGTTGAACCGCTTCAACGGCTGGCGGCGTTGTTGGCTCGCGTGCAGGAGATGAACTGGAGGGGTCATGCATAACATCCCCCTGACGTCTCCCGAAGCCTCTCCGTCCGTTCTCGGTCCGGGAACGAAAGAGCTGGTCGCGACGCGATGGAGCATGCCGCTGGACGATGGCACCCACCTCGTTGTCACCGGGCACGAGCCGGGGATCTTCCGGTTGCGGGTCTGCGCGGAGGGAGCGCGAGAGAATCCGCTGGTGCGCTATGGGCTTGTGGCTCCGGGACTCGCGCCGGCGACGTTGCGGATCTCGGAGGGGGTGAGTCACACGGTGTTGCGACTTGCCGGCGCCACGCTGCGGGTGGCGCACGAGACCGGGGCGGCGGAGCTGTTTTCCGCGGATGGCGCGCACCTGCTCGCGACCTCCGCGCTCGAGGACGGCATGGATCGCGGATATCGTTGGAGCGCGCGTCATGCCGCGGGCGACCGTGTTTACGGACTCGGTGACGTGACGCGCGACCGGATCGAGAAGAGCGGCTATCGAACCGGGATCTGGGTTTCGAACGTGAAGTCCTACGTGCCGGTGCCGTGGGTGATGTGTGCGCGTGGCTGGGGTGTGTTCGTCAACACTTCGTGGAGGCACGTGATCGACTGCGGCGCGCGGCAGGCGCAGACGGTTTTGGTCGAATGCGGGGAGGGTCCCTTTGACGTCTGCTTGATCGCGGGCGCCGGGTTTCGACCCTTGCTTGAACAATTCACGGCGCTCACGGGGCGTCCCTGCCTGCTGCCGCAGTGGGCCTATGGACTCACCTTCGTGTGCAACGAGCAGGCGAACGCGCGCGAGGTGCTCGACGACTGTCTCGCTTTTCGCAACGCCGACATCCCTTGCGATCTCGTCGGCCTCGAACCGGGCTGGATGAGCGAGCACTATGACTACTCGGTCGACAAGCAGTGGCATCCGGAACGCTTTCGTTATCCGTCCTGGCTCGATGGCCGAAAAAACCCGCACACCTTTCTGGGCGCGATCGATCGTCTCGGCTTCAAGGTCAGCCTCTGGCTTTGCTGCGACTACGATCTGACCTGGGAGGAGGAGCGGCAGGCGGCGGAGCGTGAACGCTCCAGGCAGGAAAGCGCCAAAGGCAACGGTGCCGACCACACATCTTGCGCGAGAAACGCCAGGCGTGCCGGTGCGCGAAGCGAAGCGTGTTTCCACCCCGACGATTTCGAGCGAGACGAGCGGCTGGGACATAGCGCGGTTCGCGCCGACAAGCTCACGAAGCCCGAGGAGCCGTGGTTCCGCCACCTCGAGAAGTTCGTCGATCAGGGCGTGTCGGCCTTCAAGATGGACGGCGCCTTGCAGGTCAACGAGCACCCGGACCGGCTCTACGGAAACGGGATGCGCGACGAGGAGGCGCACAACCTCTACCCCTCGATCCTCAACAAGCAGATGGCGCTCGGCTTCCGCGCACGCACCGGACGCCGTGCGATGATCTACAGCTCGGGCGGCTACATCGGCATCCAGCGTTTCGCCGCCACGTGGGCGGGCGATACGGGCGGCGGGCAAAAGCCGCTCGTGTCGATGCTCAACCACGCGCTGTGCGGCCACGCCAACGTCTCCTGCGACATGGAGGTGTTTTCGGCGGAGGGCATCCATTTCGGGTTTCTCCAGCCGTGGTCGCAGGTCTGCTCCTGGGCCTACTGGCGGCACCCGCAGTATTTGGGCGAGGAGCTGACGCCGGTGTTTCGGTTCTACGCGAAGCTGCGGTATCGGCTTCAGCCCTACATCTACGCGGCGGCGCACGAGGCGGCGCGCACGGGATGGCCGATCTTGCGACCGATGGTGCTCGTGCATCCGGAGCACCCGGAGACCGATGCGTGCCTCCATCAATACTACCTCGGCGATTCGCTGCTCGTGGGCGCGTTCACCGACCGGATGTGGTTGCCGCCTGGTTCCGAGTGGATCGACTACTGGACCGGTGAACGTTATCCCGGGGGAGACTGGCGTCGGATTTCCGTGCCGGCCGGGCGCGGCGGACCGCTTCTGGTGCGCGCCGGCTCGATCCTACCTCAGGCACCGGAGCGTTCCCACATCGGGACGAAGCCCGCGGAGTCGATCACGTGGGAAATTTTCCCGCCGTCGGATGGGCAGGTCGCCAAGACTCGTCTCGTCGAGGATGACGGAGAAACACTCGAGCACGAGCGCGGAGCGGTGGCGACGATCGAGGCGTGCTGCACGCGTGTCGGCGAGCGGTTGCGAATCGAGATCGGAGCGCGCGAGGGCCGCTACGCGGGCATGCCCGCGCGACGCTCACACCTGATTTCAATCCACACCGAGGCGGCGCCGCTCGCGGCGTTCGTCGACGGCGTCCCGGTGGACGTCCGCTTCGACGAGAATGTATCGATGTGTCTGATACGAATCGAGCGCGACGAGGCGAAGGCCTCCGTGGTGAACCTGGAGTTCGACGCGCGTTCGCTTTCCGGCCGACCGGACTGACGCCGCGTGCCGTTTCGAAGAAACCCGACATGTGGGCGGCGGGAGTCGGCCCGCGAATTCGCCGGATCGCGCCGACGCCTTCCGGGGGGGCCGACTCGGCGAAACGGGGCCGGGTGCCACGACGCGTCACGCGGACCTTCGTCCGTTCTCAATTTCTCCGGCTGCCATGCATATAATCGACTGGTTGATCGTTCTGATCCCGCTGCTGCTGGTGCTTTGGGTATCGGTGTATTGCAAACGCTACGTCCGCGGCGTCGTGGACTATCTGGCGGCGGGGCGCGTGGCGGGACGCTACGTCATGTCGGTCGGCGACATGGCCTCGGCGCTCAGCGTGATCACGTTGGTGGCCTTGGTGGAGGCGAAGTATCAGGTGGGATACGCGCTCACGTTCTGGGAGTATCTCGTGATCCCGATCGGAATCGTCATGGGCCTGACGGGCTACTGCACCTACCGGTTTCGCGAGACGCGAGCCCTCTCGATCGGGCAGTTTTTGGAGATGCGCTACAACCGGGCGTTTCGCATCTGCGCGGCTTCGTTGCGGACCATGTCGGAGATGATCGCGAACGCGATCGGGCCGGCGGTGGCGGCGAATTTCTTCATCTATTTTCTCGGGCTGCCGCACCGGGTGATGGTCTTCGGTCTGGCGCTGCCGACCTTCATTCTCGTGGTCGGTTTCGTCCTTTGCCTGTGCATGGTCGTCATCTGGCCGGGCGGGCGCATCTCGCTGCTCGTTTCGGACACGTTGCAAGGCCTGTTCTGCTACCCGATCTTCGTCGTCATCGCGGGCTACATCTTCCTTCACTTCAGCTGGGGCGACACCATCGCGCCCGTGATGCAGGACCGGGTGAAGGGGGAGAGTTTTCTCAATCCCTTCGACGTCGATCAGCTCCGGGATTTCAACATCTTCGGACTCGCGGTGGGGATCATCAGCAGCGTGCTCAATCGCGCGAGCTGGATCGGAAACGACACCACCAACTCGGGCCGCACGCCTCATGAGCAGAAGATGGCCGGCATTCTCGGGCAATGGCGCGCGGGCTTCTCGTCGCTGATGTGCCTGCTGGTGGCCGTGATGATCATCACGTTGATGACGCATGTTCGTTTCGCCGACAAGGCGCACGAGATCCGTCAGCAGCTGACCCGGGAGGTCGCGGTGGAGGTGCTGCCGGACGCGGGGGCGCGGGAACGGCTGGTTTCACGGATGGGAGAGGTGCCCGTCCAGCGTCATCAGATCGGGGTGGACGAGCCCCTGTCGCGGGCGAGGAACCTCGACACCCCGTATCTCGAGGTCGCCCGGGACACCTTCGGGCGCACGCCGGAGGGCAACGGCCTGTTCCAGAAGTTCCGCACCCTCTACAACCAGATGATGCTGCCGGTGGCCTTGAAGAATCTGCTGCCGGTCGGGCTGATGGGAATGTTCGCCCTCCTGATGGTGATGCTGATGCTGTCGACGGACGACTCCCGCGTGTTCAACGCCGCGTCCACGATCATCCAGGATATCGTGCTGCCCTTCCGACGGACGCCGCTGAGCCCGGAACAGCATCTGTGGTGGCTGCGGGTGTGCTCGGTCGGCGTGTGCGTCTTCTTTTTCGGCGTCTCGGTCTTCTTCGTGCAGCTGGACTACATCAACATGTTCCTGACCATCGTGACCGCGATGTGGCTCGGGGGCGCGGGGCCGGTGATGGTGTTCGGTCTCTACAGCCGGTTCGGCACGACCGCCGGGGCCTTCTGCTCGCTCATCTTCGGCTCGGGGCTGGCGATCTGCGGGATCGTGGTGCAGCGCAACTGGGCGGAGACCATCTACCCGTGGCTCCACGCGCGGGCGCTGGACGCGCCGCTGGGGCGCTTTCTGGAGACGGTTTCGTATCCGTTTGATCCCTACATCCGGTGGACGATGGACCCGGTGAAGTTTCCGATCAATTCGCTGGAGCTCTACTTCCTCGCGATGATGACGGGCATGGTCGCCTACATCCTCGGCTCGTGGGCGACCTACAAGCGTCCCTACAATCTCGACCGTTTGCTGCACCGGGGCGTCTACAGCCTCGAACAGGAGGAAAAGCCTCCCTTCACCTGGAGCGCATCCAACGTCGTGCAGAAGCTGGTGGGCATCACCCCCGAATACACGCGCGGCGACAAGATCATCGCGTGGTCGGTCGTGTTCTACGCCATCGTTTACAAGTTCGGCCTGTGCTTCGTGGCGGTGTTGATCTGGAACCTGATCTCGCCGTGGCCGGCGCACTGGTGGAGCACGTATTTTTTCGTGACCAGCCTGGTGGTGACCGGCGTCATCGGGGTCATATCGACAGTGTGGTTTTTGATCGGCGGTTGGATCGATCTGCGGAGGCTTTTCAAGGACCTCGCCGCGCGGGTGGACAACCCCTTGGACAACGGCGCCGTGGAGGGGCATGTCTCGCTGGTCGACAAGGCGCGCTTCGAAGCCCGGCGTCGGGAGATGGAGGGCGAGGCCGCCTCGGAAGAGGACAACAAGTGAAACGGTGCCGGCCGGGCGGCGACTTCGGCGGTCCAGCCGCCCCGCCACGGCGCCGCGTCAAGTCGGCTTCCGCCGAGGTGGGGGAGGCGCGAGATGGGTCGCGATGATCGCGTATCCGAGCCGGGGAAGATTCCGCGCATGGCGCTGATCGGTGCCGAAGGCGGCCTCGAGGAGGTTGGGCGCGCCGTCGTGGTCGGGATGTTCTCGTCGAGATCCACGAAGCGCACCGCGTCGGCCATCACGTGGCCTTGGGTGTTTGGGGCGCCGATGGTCACGCCGCCGCCGGTGCCGGCCGGGAAGCGGAAACTGCCGAGGGAAACCCAGCGGCCGCCGTTGATGCGTTGGTCGACGGTGAACTGGGCGTGGCCCTGCCGGTGATCGACGCGGATCGGCACCGTCTGGGCGCGGTTGGGATCGGCGGTCCAGCGGACGAAGACCTCGTAACGCGCTTCGCGAAGCAGGCGGCGGTGCCGGTGGACTGGCCGAGCGTCATGAACACCGGTTACATCCGGATCGAGCCGAAGGCGATGTGCGTGGCGGAGAGCGAGCAGGGCACGAGCAGGTTGGTGCATCGATCATCGACGGTTGGAAGTCGCACGAGGATCTTTGGGGGCAATATTTCGGCGCCTAGCGCACGGCGCGTTTCGCCTGCGGCGGCGACCGCACGCAGCACGTGCTCAGGCGCCTTTCGAACGGCGAGCTCGACGGTCCCTCGCCGAAGGTCGTCGTGCTGAAGATCGGCACGAACAACATCGGCGTCTATCCGGCGGTCGCGGCGAAGGGCGTTCGGGCGATCGTGGAGCTGATCCGGGAGAAACATCCGCAAACGAAGGTGCTGTTGTTCGGCGTGTTCCCTCGCGGTGCGCATCCGGACGACGGGGGCCGCGTTTCACGCGAGAGCTCAACACCTTCATCGCGAAGTTCGGCGACGGGGACAAAGTCCGTTCCCTCGATCTCACCCTGAGCTTTCGCGCCGAGGACGGGACGTTGCCGAAGGAGCTTTCCCCCGACCGTATGCACCCCTCGCGCGAAGGCTACGTCCGCTGGGGCGAGGCGATGGCGTCGGCGCTTGCGCTGATGGACGAGCGCTGAGACCGCGCACGTTTTCCCATCGGGATCGTGTCCCGCGAGATCGTCCAAAAGTTCGGTCAGTTCGAGGCGGGCCGGATTTGGAGAAGGGCTTTCTCCGCGATCAGCACGGGGGAGTCGTAGACGGGGAGGCCGACGAAAGCGGCCTCCTCCTCGGTCTGCATCCAGGCGCCTTCGGGGAAGGCGTGCACGGCGCCGGACAAGAGGTCCACCCACACGGGCTCCGTGAAATTCGTCTTTTCGAGGCTCAGGTTGATCCGGGTGACGCCGTTCGCCTCGGAGGGGGGAGCGTCGTTGAACCAGATCGCCACGAGGCGGGCTCCGTCTTCCGTGCGTTGGTAGTGGTCGACCGCGAGCTCGCGGAGCGAGGTGTGCTTCGACGGGATGCCGGCGAGCGGACGCAGGGTGTCGTCGAAGATCGAGAAGACACGGCTGGCGGCGTGGTAGGTGACCTTGGCGCGGGCGACGGTGTGGTCGGTGTTGGTCTGGATCAGGCCCTTGTGATTGGTGCCCATCGTGAGCCCGGATTGCGGGTCGTTGCGCCTGTAGTGGTTGTCGGCGAGGGTGAAGAGGTTGAACGGAATGTCGCGGGCGTGGTGGGCGAGCATGCGCCGGATGTTCCATTTGGCCTGGAGGTTTTCCGTCCAGGAGATGTCGCGCAGCGCGGCGGTGTCCTGATGATGCGAAGGCGCGCCGGTTTCGCCCTGGTGCACCTTGATCGGGTGGCCGTGGCTCGCGATGATCTCGTTGAGGCGGTCGATGTTGGTGAGGTCGTCGGGATTTCGTGGATACCCGTGGATGGTGATGACGTCGACCAGCGACAAAAGCCCCTCCTGTTTCAGGCGTTCGAGAAAGGCGCTCGCATAGTCGAGCTTCCCGGCGAGACCGAGGGCGTAGATTTTCCCGTGAGGCTGGATCTCGCGAATCATCGTTGCGGTGCGGATGAACAGCTTCGTGTAGGTCTCGACGCTGCTGTCGTTGCGGCGCTTGAGGTCGGGTTCGTTCCAGATTTCCCACGCGGACACGCGATCGCCGTAGCGGGTGACGACCGCGCGCGCCCAGCGGTCCCAGGCGGCGAGCGCCTCGTCGGAGCGGGGGATGCCACCGCCGAGTCCGGAATCGCCGCCGCCGGCGTAGAGCGGATTGCCGTAGCTGAGTTGCAGCCAGGGATGCACACCTTGGGCGATCGCGTCGTCCACGATCTCGTCGAGCCAGGCCCAGTTGTAGACTCCGGGTTCGCGTTCGCACCTCGCCCAGCCGGATTGAAGCCGGACGGATTTCGCCCCGAGCGGACCGAGGTGGTCGCGGAAGTTTTGATAAACGGCGAAGCCGCGATCGAGCGTCTCGCAGCCGATGGACCACGACGACGAGGCGATCTCGGAGGAGGCCCGTGTTTTCAATTCGCCGAGCCGGGGGAAATCGATCCGTGCGGTGTCCGCGGAAACGGACGAGACGAGGAGCGAGCACGCGGTCGCCGCGAGCGAGACTTTTTGGAGCAGAGAGATCATGGGGGGGGACGGAGAGCGGGGAAGAGGGGAAACAGGTGATCGCGACGACGCCCGCCGGGCACGGTTCCGAAGCCGACACCTGCGAGAGGGCGAGGGGCGTCGGCGGACGCGTCCGACCGCGCGTCCGCCGGCGTCATCAGAGTCGGAAGATCGCCTGCATGGCCCGGTGCGTGTTGTGGATGAGCACCTCGGGCGCGTGCTTGTAGAAGGGCACGGGCGGGATCATCTCGGCGGCGCACCAGCCGTCGTAGTCGATCGAGCGGAGGGCGGCGGCGACGGCGGGCCAGTCGACGTCGCCGGAGAGCAACTCGACGAAGCCGTCCGCGGTGCCGACGTTGCGACGGTAGTCCTTGAGATGGACGCGGACGATGCGCGGGCCGAGGTGGCGGATCCAGTCCTCCGGATAGCCGGTGGCGAGGACGTTGCCGACGTCGAAGTAGGCGCCGACGCGTTTGCTGCCGAAGCCGTCGATGAAGTCGGCCATCTCCAGCGGGCTGAGGAGGAATTTGTTCCAGACGTTCTCGATGCCGATGGTGACGCCGAGGCTTTCGGCGCGGGACAGGGAGGCGGCGATGAAGTCGCGCGCCCGCGCATAGGCGTCGGCGTAGGGGACGACCTCGGCTCCGGGGATGAAGTCGACGCCGACGGCGCCGGGCACGACGAGGATGGCGTCGATCTCGAGCGCCGCGGCGGCCTCGAGCTGGCGCTCGAGGATGCGGGCGGCGCGGGCCCGCACGGCGGGATCGGCGCTGGCGGGATTGGCGCCCCAGTAGAGGCCGGTGGCGAGACCGCTGGGGACGAGACCGTGATCGTCGAGGAGTTTGCGCACGGCGCGCAGATCGGCGGGCGTGCTGTCGAGTTTGACGGGACCGTCCTCGGTGAAATCGAGCTCGAAGCCCTCGAAACCCGCCGCGCGGGCGAGATTGAGCTTCTGTTCGAGCGGCATGGCGCCGGGGAAGGACCAGGTGCTGATGGAGGCTTTCATGTTCAGGCGGACGGTTCCAGGAGGACGACGGAGCCGATTTCGGCGGAGCGCATTTCGGAGAGCACGACGCGGATGCTTTCGGCGGCCTGCTCGAGCGTGCTGATCCTGGGCGCTTCGCGGCGGGCGACGTGATCGAGGAAGTAGATCAACTCGTTCGCGTAGCCGCCGTGCGAGGCCATGTGTTCGCCGATTCCGGCGCCGGCCGGAACGAAGGGCAGGGGGCGGGGATCCTCTCCCCGGGCGGTGATGCGCAGGGTGGGGGACGCGGCGGAATCGTATTCGACGGCGGCGTTTTCGAACACGGCCTGGAAGCTCATGCGGAAGCCCCAGGTGGAGGGATAATTCCAGCCGCCCTCGGCGTGGACGACGACATCGGGATAAAGGTAGTCGGTGAAGATGTGGCTCCAGCCGCTTTCGTCGCGCGTGCCGCGGGCGTAGACGGCGGGCGGGGTGCCGAGCAGGTGGAGGACGAAGTCGGTGTCATGGACGTGGAGATCGAAGGCGGCGCCGAGCGAGCGTCGCGGGTCGTTGAGCCAGTTGCCGTTGCTGTAGCCGGGGCGGCCGACGCGGCGCTGGAGGGCGAGGCTGAGGAGCCGGCCGTGCTCGCCGTCGCGGACGAGTTTCTCGAGCGCCTGATACTCGGGCCAGAAGCGGATGCAGTGGCCGACCTGGAAACAGGCGCCGGAGGCGTCGCGCGCCTCGCGGATGCGGCGGGCCTCGTCGGGCGAGAGGGCGAGCGGTTTTTCGCAGAAGACGTGTTTGCCGGCGCGCAGCGCCTCGACGGCGACCTCGGCGTGCAGATCGGTGGGCAGGCAGATGTCGACGACGTCGCATTCGGCCGAGGCGAGGGCCTCCCGGAGCGAGGCGAAGACGGGCACGGCGGCGAGCCCGAGACCGGGAAGCTTCTTGCGCGCGGCGTCGGGGTGGGCGTCCACGACGGCGGCGATGACGGCGCCGGGGATGCCGGCGTAGACGCGTGCGTGGGCTTCGCCCATGAGACCCAGGCCGGCGAGGACGATGCGGTGTTGCGGGGGAGTTTTCATGAAACGGGGAATCGGCTCAAAGGGCGACGCCGGCCCGGTCCCAGAGCGGGCGGAGGTCGACGACGGAGGCGGTGTCGAGGGCGTCGTCGACGCCGAGGCAGGCGACGGCGGCGCGGAGGCCGTCGTCGAGCGTGGCGAGCGGGGCGGCGCCGTTGACCATGGTTTCGGCGAGGTGGCGGGCCATGACGTCGTCGGCGCCGGCGTGGCTGCCGCGGGCGGGGAGCTCGAAGGCCTCGACCGGGGTGTCGAAGCCGATGCGCTGCCATTCGATGCGACCGGTGATCGCGTCGGCTCGGATGGCGCCGCGGGTGCCGAGCAGGTAGATGCGGCGTTCGCGGAGGGCGGCGTGGCAATTCGTGTGGAAGGTGGCGCGGACGCCGTTGGCGTATTCGAGGATCGCGACCTGGTTGTCCACGATCGAGGCGCCGTCGGAGAAGGGGTCGACGCGCTCGGGGTCGACCCAGGCCAGATAGGGAGCGCGACCGTCGGGGGCGGGGGCGACCTCGTCGGCGAGGTGTTTGTTGGCGGGGGTGAAGACGTCGCGGCCGCCGAAGCTCGCGGCGCGCACGGGCACGCTTTCGAGCAGCCAGTTCACGAGGTCGAAGTCGTGACAGCATTTCTCCAGCAGATGCGTGCCGGCGAAGCGGCGATGGCGGCGCCAATTGCCGTGGATGTAGCCGCCGTGGTTGAAGTCGAGGGTCTCGTTGAACTCGAAGGAGACGGGGCGGCCGACGACGCCGGCCTGGAGGAGCTCCTTGATCTTGCGGTAGATCGGGGCGTAGCGGAGCACGAGGCCGAAGAAGAAGCGGCGGTCCGGCGCGGCTTCGAGCGCGGCCCGGATGCGCAGGCAGTCCTCGAGCGTGGTGGCGAGGGGTTTTTCGGCGAAGACGTGTTTGCCGGCGCGGAGGGCGGCGACGATCTGGTCGGCGTGGGCGCAGTTCCAGGAGCCGATCATGACCCAGTCGATGTCCTGGCGGGCGAGGAGCGAGTCGAGGTCGGCGTGCCCGGCGGCGTCCGGCGCGACGGCGGCGCGCGCGGCGGCCACCGACCGCGGCGAAGGATCGTGGAGGGCGACGATCTCGATCCGCGCGGAGGCGGAGGTTTTCTGCGAAACGAGGCGTTGGGCGACATCGCGCAGGCGATGTCCGCAGCCGACGATGGCGACTCGGATTTTATCGGGATTCATAGGGGAGATCCGAAGTTTACATCAATCGAATGGGGCAAACAATGACCGCTATGGCTGAAAACATATCCAAAACGATTGTCTGCGACGCGGAGTTGAGCGCGACGGCGAGGCGTCTGCCGTCGCCGCGGGACTACTACGCGGGGAGGCGCGGAGCATTGGCGACGAAGCCCCTGCCGGAGAACATCCTGCTCTTCCATCGCCGGGAGGGACAGATCGAGGAGGGACCGGGCGGGCGTCATTTTCACCGCCGGCATGTGCTGGTCGCGTCGCTGCGGGGCGAGGGGCGCATTGTCGTGAACGGCCGGGCGTTCGCGCTGGCGCCGGGCCGCTGCGCGTTGATCGCGCCGTATCAATTCCACCACTTCACGCGTCTGCCGCGCAGCGGGATGGACTGGCTGTTCGTGACCTTCGAATTGGAGGAAAACCTCGCCGAAGGACCGATCTTCCAGCCCGGGGGCGGGGAGTTTTGGGGCGAGTTGGAGCGTCTGATCGAGGCCTATCTGGCGGGGGCGGAGGGGGCGCGGCTCGCCTGTCGCGTGGCCCTGATGCTGGACGAGCTGGCGCGTTCCAAACCGGTGCGGGCGGAAAGTCGAAAGCGGACGGCGGAAGGGGAGGCCCTGCTCCTGAAGGTGCACGGCCTGGTCGCGACGCACATGGGCCGGATTCTGTCGGTCGACGAAATGGCGCGCGACCTGGGGATGTCGGCCAGCCACCTGCGGGCGAAGTTCCGCAAGGTGGCGGGCCGGAGCATCGGCGACTTTCAACGCGAGCTGCGTTTGCAGAAGGCGGCCGAGGTGTTGAGGAAGGGAGGCGCGACGGTGGAGCAGACGGCGGCGGCGTGTGGTTGGGAATCTCCCTTCGCGTTCAGCCGCGCCTTCAGTCGCCATTGGGGAATGCCGCCGAAACGGTTCGCCTTGTCGGTGCGTTGAGCCGGCGGCCGGGACGAATCCTCATGCGCCGCGGCGACGACGGCCGCAGGCGCCGAAACCGAGCGCGGTCGCGCCCGCGAGCAGGGCGAAGGAGGAGGCCTCGGGGATGGGCGCGTCCGCTTGGTGGATGGTCAGGTTGTCGAAGGTGTATCCGACGGAGGTATAGCTTCCCTCCGGCCCATCGATCTGCGAGTGGAGTCGGAAAACGCGGTTCGCATTCAAGGTGCCCATTCCAAGATCAATCGCTGTGGATGTGATGGTGGTGGCACCAGAGGTGACGGTGCCGACCCAAGTGCGGGCGACAGGGTCGATGGAGATCGTGAAAGAGTAGGTGCTACCAGTCGTGAAGGAGAGCCCCGAGGCGATGCCCGTCTGGTTTTTGGCATCATACCACTTGAGGACGCCGTCTGCTCCATCGAACTGCACGCCCCAGAATTCGGACTCACTGGGGAGGCCCCTGGTATTGGCTCCACCTTCAAGAATACCGATGTAATCGCCGGTGTTGAAGTTGGTCAGCGTGTTTAGCGTGATGTCGAAGCTGATGGTGTAGTCTCGTTCGAAATCGAGCAGCGTGGCATCATAGCTGCGATTTATCGAAAGATGTTTGGTTCCATCAGCTGTCATGGTGTGTGTGATGACCAACGCCCCCGTGTTGGCGGAATGGCTCCAACTGGAACCGCTCGTTATATTGGGGTTCCATTTACCGAGCCATCCATTGCCGGCGGTGCCGGTCCAGGAGTTGAAGGTAGGGCCGGTTGGTTGGCCGCCGTTCTTGTCGCTGAAGTCCGTATAGATGGTGACGGCGCCGAAGGAGAGGGCGGAGGAGGAGAGGAGGGCGGCGGCGAGGGCCGCGGTGCGAAGTTTCGGGGTATGCATGTCAATCGAGGTGGCGGTGAGGTTGTCGGGACAGGGCTGGCAACGCCGCCGCCGGGGGGGGACGGCGGCGGCGGAAAGTCAGGGCGTGGTGGAGGCGGGCGCGAGGGTGCGCTTGATGAAGCCGGGGATGATCAGCCAGGAGCCGCGGCGCACGCCGCCATGGTCGAGGCCGCCCATCTCGTGGAACTCCACGGCGGTGTGGCCGAGGTTGCGAAGGCTGACGGCGAAGAGGTCGTTCTCCTCGACGCGGTTTTTGTATTCGATGCGGCGGTCGCCGACGATGAGGCAGATCGGGGGGAGGTCGCGCGAGGCGTGGTGGAGCGGCGCGTATTCGTCCACCACTACACGATATTCGGGGCCGGTGTCGCCGCGGAGCTGTTTGACCTTGAAGTGGGTGGTGACCTGCGCGCTGACGGGGATGAGGCCGGCGAGCTGACGGTGGGAGAAGCCGTGCGCGGCGAGCCAGCGCGGCTCCATGCCGACCATGGCGGCGAGGTAGCCGCCGGCGGAGTGGCCGCCGAGGAAGACTTTTTTCGGATCGCCGCCACGTTCCTCGATGTGGCGAAGGGTCCAGGCGGTGAGGGCGGCGACGTCGTCGAAGATCGCGTCGTGGTGGACCTTGGGGGAAAGGCGGTAGGAGGCGGAGACGATGGCGATCTCCTTATCCTGGAGGCCGACCGGCCAGCTGCGTTTGCCGCCGGTGAGTCCGCCGCCGTGCAGCCAGATGACGGTGGCGTAGCCGGGGCGGTTGGTCGGATAATAGATGTCCAGCGTGCATTGCGAACGCTGATAGTCGTCGGCTTTTTCGGCGGACTGGCCCTCGTGATAGAAGAGGTTGAGTTCGGTGTGATAGGAGACCGGCGCGGGTTTGGTCTGGGCGCCGGCGGGCGCGACAAGCGAGACGAGGAGGAAGAGGGCGGGGAGAAGACGGCGGAGCATTTGGAGGGAGTGAAACACGGAGCGTCCCCGCGGCCCGAGCGGACGCGGGGACGCTCAAAAGCGCGGGGGCGGGGGGATCAGGGAGCGACGACGAGGGATCCGGTGGAGTCCGGCGCGATCATCGGTCCGTAGTCGCTCTTGAGCTGATCGGCGGTGTGGGTGCCGGGCGCGAGATCACGGTCGCCGAGCGTGGCGGCGGACACGGTGAGGATCTTGTTGAGATGGAGAACTCCGCCGTTCACCACCTTCAGGGGGGCGGTCCACCGCTGGTTGTTGGCGAAGGCGAGCGTGGAGCCGGCGTCGACGAGGATGTGTCCGGTGAAATCCTCGCAGTGCATGACGCCGAGGCGGACGACGGTGTTGCGGGCGAGGTTGCCGCTGCCGATGATGAGCGGCGAGGAGCCGGTGAGGGTGCCGATGGTGAGGTCGATGCCGCGCATGCCGTTCGTGTTGTGGAGAACTCGAAGCGGGGCGTTGAGGATGAGGCGTCCGCTCACGGTGAAGACGTAGCTGGCGTTGTCGCGGATGCCCTGGAACAGGCTGGCGTCGGAGCCGGTGACCTCCCAGTCGCCTTCGACCGTCTGGGTGGCGCGCTTCATGACGATGCGTCCGCCCTGCTGGAGGAGTTTGCCGCCGGAGAACTTGCCGACGGTCCGCACGAGATGTCCGTTGGTGTTGTAGGTGTCGGTCTTGTTGATGGCGGTGGCGTCGGTGCCGGTTCCGTCGGGGGAGCTGTTCCACGCGTCGGGGCTGCGCCAGGAGACGTCGTCGCTCAACATGTTCTCCTTCAGATACCAGGTGGCCTGGCCGTGGGCGACGGCGGCCCAGGCGAAGGCGCCGAGCACGGCGAGACCGCGGAGTGAACGAGAAGCGAGAGACAGGTGTTGGGCGGGGATCTTCATGCGGGAGAGAGGGATGAATTGCTGGGAGGCGGGTGGACGAGGGGCTCAGGGGGTGAGCTTCCAAAGCTGGGGGTAATTGGACTGCGGCTCCATTTGATCGCGGCGCAGGTAGCCCGTGTGGCCGTCGAAATACACGACGTTGCTGCCGTTGCGGTGGCGGTAGGAGATCGTCACCGCGTGGCGTTTTTCGTCCTTCCAGTCGTAGTCGTTGGCGGGCGGAACCTTGTTCATCCAGAAGTCCAACGCGTCGGCGAAGGCGAAAAGCTGGGAGGGATTCCGGACCTGGTTCTGGTGCAGTTTGGCGTCTCCCGCGTCGAAGAACTTGTGGTAGCCATAACCCGGAAATTGCAGGCGTTCGTAGTCGCTGCTTTTCCGTTTGGTCAGCGCGTCGGTCGGACACTTCAGTTCTTCGACCACGCCCTTTTTGCCTTGGTTGCCGGGCTTTTGGCCGGCGTTGATGTAGCGAATGAACAGCTCCTGGGTGATCCACCAGCCGTCGTCCGTCTTTTGCGTGATGTAGTAGCCTTTGTGGTCGGCCGCATGGAGCATGTTGGCCAACTGGAATTGGCGCAGATTCGAGCGGCAGGTGCTTTCCCGGGCGGAGGTGCGAACGCGGCCGACGACCGGGATGAGGATGGCGGCGAGGATGCCGATGATCGCGATGACCGTCAGCAGTTCGATCAAGGTGAACGCGCGAACCGAGGCGCCACGGCGACGACGGGAAAGATGGGGAACGGGGTTCATGAGCTAGGATGGGGTGGGGTGGGGAATGATCCGGAGCGGCGGGGAATCCGGGGGAGGATCTAGCGGGTTGTGGAACGCCCATAACCGTGGGTGCAAAAAAAGCGCGCCTCAATCAGCGTGTTGGTGAACTTATAAAACAAGGCGGGGCGCGAACGATCCGATCGGGGCACTCGAGCGGGGACGGAAAGGCGGTGGTGAAGAACTCCGCGGCGCCGCATTTTGCTTCGGCCGACCGCGTGCGGGCACAAAGGACGATATAGGACACTTGAGAGGAAAAACTTATGCTTCGTCTTAACATTCACCCCGACGCCCGATGTTTCCCGCGGAGAACAACCCCCGTCATGCTCCGGGGCACCGGTGTTTGAGTGCCGCGTTCGCATAGGTTTGGCGCGATGTTGTCGCGAAGCCGTGGAGCGCCGAATTTTGCAGGGGGCGGGTGGGTGCGAAGCGGGGAAAAGCGGTTTGCACGACCGTCATCGTCACGGCGAGAGGGCATCAGAAGAAGGAACCCTCCTGTCCGGTGATCCTAGTCCAAAAGGGGCTCGCTGATTTGACCGAAGCAGGGGGGGCACGCTGCTTAATAAATTAAGTCGGTGGCGCGTTTACGCCGTTCGTTTGAGTGGCATGTTCCTCCGAATGCCTTCACCCCTTATTTTGTTGAGCAAAGCGCGCCTGCATGTCGTCGGCCTCTTCTGCGCCGGCTTGATTGCCCCTCTTTCGATCGCCTTCGCCGCGGATTACCACGTCTTGCCCGCCTCGAAAGGATCGGGCGACGGCAGTTCCTGGGAAAACGCCGCAGCGGCGCCGTCCGGTTCGTGGAACGAGCTCCTGTCCAGGCTGGAGCCGGGCGACACATTGCGGGTGGGCAGCGGCGTGTATGAACGCGTCACGTTCACCGTCGCCGGCGGCGGCGGCGAGGGATCGCCCATCGCGCTTCAGGGCGAGGACACCGGCGCGGGATTGCCGGTGTTTCGCGGCAGCTGGACGAAGGAAAATCCGGCCAGAGGCCAGATTTTCTGCACCTTCGGAATCAAGGCGTCCTACGTGACGATCAAGGATCTGCGGATCGAGAACTACCTCGCGGCGATCGTCACCAGCGGCGGGAACCAACGGATCACGCTCTCGGGACTGACGGTGCGCGACGTGCGTCTCGGCGCGGTGTTCAAGGGTAATGCCCACGCGGATACACCGTCGAGCTGGACGCGCGAGGTGCTGGTCGAGAACTCCACCTTCACGGGATTCACCAAGTCGGCGTTGCGCTGGGAGGGCGGCAACCGCGACTTCCGCATCGTGAACGTCCACGGCGACGCGGGAGGCAAGGAATACGCCACCGAGCCCTTCCACATGGTCTTCAACATCATCGGCGACCAGCGGAAGGATCTGCCGCCGATCATCGAGCGGATCCACGACAACAACATCACCTTCATCGGGTGCACGGCGCGCAACGCCTACCACGAGGCGCCGAAGGGCAAGAACTACTGGAACGCCGACGGCTTCGTGGCCGAGCGCGGCGTCAACAAGCTCACCTTCATCGACTGCATGGCCTTCGATTGCACCGACGGCGGCTGGGACCTGAAGGCCTCCGAGGTGACCTTCAAGGGCTGCGTGGCCTTCCGCAACAAGCGCAACTACCGCATCTGGAACGACGCCACCTTCGAGAACTGCATCGCGGGCTATCCGCTCAAGCGCGGCGGCAGCGGCGACGCGCACAATTTCGGCGTGTATGGCGCCGCGCGTCTGAAGCTGGATCATTGCACGATCATCGGCGAGGCCGCGCCTTTCGGCTTCGAGAAGAACGACCAGGGCAAGGACATCGTCCGTGTCGCCATCACCGACAGCCTTCTCATCGCGGCCGGCGACGCTTCCGTCGCCGGCGATATCCCTGGCGTGAAACTCGCCAACACCGAGCGCTTCTCCCTGGCGAACCCTCCGAAGGGACCGGTGTTCTCCGGTGATGCCTCGGCGGCCTGGGATGGTCGGGGCAAGGCGTTCAACCCGACGCCGGCCTACCGGGGCCAGGGTTTCCGCCGCGAGTGAATCGACCGCGCCTCGCACGCCCGGAGCGTTCGAGCTCCGGGCGTTTTCGTTTGCTGGAAAGGAGGATGTGTCGCCTGCGGGGACGGCGTCTGGCGGATTTTCGTGTAGTTGGAATCTAATTACGACTCTGTCTTCGCGGCGACGGTGATCTCGCAGCGGATGACGCCGGAGCGGGCGGGTCCGGATCGGGGCGCGAGGCGCAGGCGGTGGACCTTGTCCGCGACGCCGCGATGGCCGCTGAAGTCGCAGCGCTCGATCTCCGTGAACGCGCAATCCTCCGCGGGGGCGAGACGCAGCGTGCCTCCCGGCGCGTCGAGGAGCAGCGCGTCGCCGTCGCGCGAGACGGGATCGCGGCAGATGAACACCGATTCGACGGGACCCGCTTCGGCGAGTTCGTAGGTGTCGGTGACGACGAGGCGGCCGGCGCTTTTCTCGAGCACGTAGCCGCGGTGCAGCTTTTGGCAGCGCGCCTCGGCGGGGTAGCAGCGGGCGAGGTCGACGAGGAACTCCACACGGTCGCCGCCGATCTCCGCCTTGAGCACGGAGGCGGCGGCCTCACGGCCGGCGAATTGCTCGCGGCCGTTGACGAAGGGCACCGAGTGGCCGAGCGAGCGGGTGGCGAGGTTGGAGTAGCGTCGCTCGTTGAAGTAGTCGCGGGTGTATTCCGGGGCGCCGATTTCGACGAAGGCGGGGGCGCCGTTGAGGTTGAGCAAGAAACCGCCGCAGTCGTTGTGGTTGTGGTGCTCGGCGTTGTGGCCCGCCTTGGCGGCGAATTCCCAGAGGTTGCCGGCGGAGTCGGCGCCGCGGACGACGACGGCGCCGTAGTGGTCGAAAAATACATCCGGCATCCGCGGCTCGGGCGCCTGCGCGATCGTCTCGGCCGCGGGGGCGTGGAGGGCGAGGCGGATGAAGTGGAAAAAATCGCTCCAGTGCGCGTCGAGATCGAGGCCGTCCTCGGCGTGGTGACGGTAATCCGCCGCGGCGCGGGCGGAGAGCAGCGGGTCGCCGAGGCGTTGCCCGAGGTAGGCGAAGAGTTCGGCGCCGAGGCGGCCGACACGCGGGCCGTCGGAGAAGTTGACGAGGTGTCCGCCGGACAGGCACATCGCCGGGCCGAAGCGCGCGATGCGCGCGACCTGGTCGTGTCCCTCGAACATGGACAGGCGGCCGGCGCTGCGCTCCTCGAGCCGGGCGTTGAGCGCGGCGAAGCGACCGAAGCCGTAGGCCCAGTAGATCGGGCCTTCGGAGCTGGCGCCGTCCTTCTCGAATCCGTCGAGGAAGGTCGGCAGCGCGGCGGCGGCGCGCGCGACGAGGCGGGCGAGCAGCGCATGGTCGTCCTCGATGGTGAGCGCCGCGCCGACCACGCCCTGATGGCAGACGGCGTTCCAGTTGGTCGGCCGGGCGGTCCAGTAGAAGGGAGGATCGCGGTCGAGATAGTTTTGGAAACACTGGACGCGTAGCCTTTCGCGGATACGGCGGGAGAGGTCGTCGGGGATGACGGCGCGGAAGATCGTCAGAAGCTCGGCGAAGGTGTTCGCCGACTCGGCGGCGAAAAGGTCGATCGTGAAGGGATCTTTGCCGGAGGGTTCGTTCCAGATGCTGGCGGGCAGGGTCCACGAGGTCTCGGCGAAGATGTCCTCCAGCTTGCGGCGGAAGGAGGGAAGGAGCCGCGTGCGGACGGTCTCGTCGCCGAGGAGGACGGCGAAGGCGGCGCGACCGAGACGACGGCGGCGCTCGAAGTAGAGGCGCTCGAAATTGATGCGAACGCCGGTGCGGAAGAAGTCGGCGTAGAGCTCGTCGGTGAGTTCGGGCAGGGGCTCGTCGGCCTCGGCGACGGCGCGGTCGATCAACGGCGTGAGCCAGGAGACGACGGCGGGATTTTCGCGGGCGGCGGCCCAGGCGGGATCGCCGAGCGGGGGCAGGAGCGTGCGACCGGCGGTCTCGGCGAGGATGGCCCCGAGTTCGGTTTCGGAGAGCGGGGCGAGCAGGATGTTGCGCATGAAACGAGGCGGGGGAAGAGACGTGGAAATGTGACGACAGGGCGCGAGGCGAGGCAACAAGAGGGGAATGGGCGGAGGGAAATTTTCACGGCGCCGTCTGCCGTCGGTCGTCTGTTGTCGGCGCGCTGTATCGGGATTTCGGATATGCGGAAAAAAGGCGGGCCGGTGGAGGCCGGCCCGCCTGAGTCCGGGGGGAACGGACGAAAGCGCGGATGGATTTGGCGTCATCCGCGGGCCGGCGGGTGAACGGCGGGCTGTGCTGATCGCGAATGCAGTCTCGCCGTCACTCGCGGGCGGTCAGGGCGAGTAGTATCCTTTGCTGGAGCCGTAGGTCTGGCTGTTCATGGCATTGCCGATGCCGTTCCAGTCCCAGTGGGGATTGACGTAGTTCGGGTTGATGCCGGTGTTCGAGCGGTAGAAGACGTTTCCGTCCGAGGCTTCGAAGCTGATGTTGTTGCCTCCTCCCGAGCGGTTGCCGATGGGACCTTCGAAGGAGACGATGGTGTTGTAGCAGACCATCGAGCCGGAACCGTTCTCCACGAGACCGAAGCCGCCGGCGGTGCCGTTGTGCACGGTGACGTTGGTGAGAACGGCGTTGCCGTCCTTGATCCAGATGCCGATGCCGGTGGTGGAGGGGACACCGTCCAGGTTGGAGCTCGTGCGACGGAAGAGATACGCCGAGACGCAGTTGGTCAGGGTCTTGTCGGTGTCCCAGAGGCGGAAGCCGTTGTAGTTCTTCACCGCGACGCAATCGATGAAGGTGGCCTCGGACTTGATGTCGAAGCCGGCGTCCTCGTTGTTGACCGCGACGCAGCCCTTGAAGGTGATGCCGGTGTTGGGGTTGGCGGGGTTGTTTTCGACCACAAAGCCGTCGCCGTTGAAGTAGCCGGGATTGGGCTGATTGTTCAGACGATTGTTGTAGGCGAAGCAGTCCTCGAAGGTGATGTTGTGGTTTGCGGGCGAGCCGTTGTAGACGACGAAGCCGTAGGGAAGCCCGATCGAGTAGTTCCACCAGTCGGGGTCGCCCAGGCTCAGGTCGGCCAGACAGCCGCGGAAGGTCACGTCCTCACAACCGCTTTGGATGCGGTAGGCCTGCTTGGTGTAGAGAGTGACGCTGCAGTCCTCGACGCGCAGGTTGGTGCAATTGCTCATGTAGAAGCCGTGGTTGACGTGGTCGATGTCGATGTTGCGGAAGACCAGGCCGACGCGGGCCGCGCCCGTCGTGGTGGGGGCACGCACCGCGTAGCGGACATTTCGCAGGACGAGGTTGGAAATCTCCCAGTGGCTGGCGCCGGCGCTGATGTTGATGGTCTGCTGGGGCCCATCGGGATCCTCGGGCGCGGTGCGCACCCAAGTGACGCGGTCAAAGACGGGCAAACCGTAGCCGCGGTCGACGCCGACGATGCGCTTGGGGGCGGAGGAGGTTCCGCTGGTGGTCAGGTTCACCTGGAGGTTGATGATCTCGTTGGTGCTGGTCCGGCCGATGCGGAGCGTGGCGCCGGGCACCATGATGTTGTTGATCACGTTGTTGATCTGGCTCGCGGGGAAGGCGTTGTTCCAGTCGCTGCCGTCCATGTTGCCCGCGCCGGAGGGGCTCAGGTAATACACGGGGCCGCCACCGCCGCCGCCGGAGCCTTGGCGGATGACCAGGTTGTCGAAGTCGTAGGTGATGGCGGAGAGGGTGGAGCCGTTGTCGCTGACCGCGCGGGAGTAGATGCGGAAGGTGCGGGTGGGGGTGTTGAGGTCGCTGTTCGTGCCGAGGTTGAGCACGGACGAGGTGACGGTGGAGCCGCCGGAACCGGAGGTGGTGACGGTGCCGATCCAGGTCTTCGCGACGGGATCGATGGTGATGGCGAAGGAGTAGGTGGTGCCGACGGAGACGGAGAGGCCGGTGGAGACGGCCTGCTGTTGCGAGGCGTCATACCATTTCAGGAGGCCGTCGGAGCCGTCGAAGTAGACGCCCCAGAACTGGCTGTTGGTGGGAATGCCGCTGGTGTTGGAACCTCCCTCGAGCACGCCGACATAGTCGCCGGAGCCGAAGTGGGTCAGCGTGGTGAAGGCGATGTCGAACTCGATTGTGTAGGGGGCCTGAAGGTCGAGCAGCGTGACATCGTAGGCGCGGGTCATGGCGATGTGCTGGGTGCCGACGACGTTCATGTTATTGCTGACGCGGAGGGCCTGGTTGACGACGGAGCCGGACCAGGTGCCGGAGCCGTTTTTGTTGACGCTCCACTTGGTGGCCCAGCCGTCGCCGGCGACGCCCGGATAGCCGTTGGGGGTGTTTCCGCCGCCGCTGAAATCGTTGACGATCTCGACATTCCCGAAGGAGGAGGCGGCGGAGCAGAGGACGATCATGGTGATCATCGCGAAGGTCCGGAAAAACGGACGCAGCCGATCATGCAGATACTTTGTCATTGAGGTAGGGGGTTGAGGTTGAAATCGGGCCGGCGGCGATGATCCGCCGAGGGGAAGCCCGATCGACCCCAGCACTGGGGACGGGGGGATATCTGCGTCAACGGACCCGCCGCTGATGTTATTAACCGTCCGGTGGCATGCGGCTTCGAAGCGGGGGCCAGCCGGGCGATGTGTATTTCCCTCGGAAATGGGCCGGGATTTCTAGAATGCGGAAAATTGCTTAATAAGTTAAATTATTAGGGGTTTGCCCCCTGCCAATTGGCCGTGCCTTTTACATGTCGTTCGAACTGTGCCCCCGGTTGTCGAGCAGGTCGGGAGCACGGCCCAAAAGTCCCCAAATCTCATACTAAGAATGAAAACGACCCCATGTAAGCTCGCGCTAGCGGGCCTTGCTTTCGCGGCCTCGGCGGCCGCGCTTTCCGCCCAGACCGTCGTCGCCCACTGGACTTTCGACGATCCGGACAATCTTGGATACGACTCGAGCGGGAACGCGCTTCACCTGACGCTCCCGACAAACCCCGGCGTGTCCTACAATGAGGGCAGATTATCCGTCGGCAAGGCGTCTTCCAACTACTTGGCCGCCCCGGATAATGATGCGTTCACCATGAACTCTCTGACTTTGGAGGTGGTCTTCGAGCTGACCGAACGCTCCGGGACGAACCTTGGGTTCTTGGCCGGTCATTTTTACGGGGCTAACAATACTCGCAGTTACGCCTTGGCGCTCGATTCCAATGCCCAGATCAGAGTCGTCTTGGCGCAAAGCAATACCGCGACCCAATATGAAACGGGCTATTATCTGACTCCCGGGACGAATTATTATCTGGCGTTTTCCGTTAATACTTCGGCCACCCCTTCGGAACGTAGTCTCACTTTTTATATCAAAGATCTATCCACCGAAGGCAGCCAGTTGCAGACCGTTTCGTGGACGGGGGCGGCTGTGACCGAGTCGTTCCTTTTAAATTCGACCACCAATTTTTCGATCGGGGCACAGGGCAACGGTTCCGGAGCAGATATCTACTCCGGCTATTTTGATGAAGTCCGCCTCTCCGCCGGTGTGTTGTCGGAAGGCCAGCTGCTGATCGCCATTCCGGAGCCCTCGGCCTTCGCCGGGCTGGCCGGGTTGGGGGCGGTGGTTATCGCCGGCGCCCGCCGCCGCCGCCGCCGGACTTGAGCTGCCTTTTCTTGGGTTAGGATTACGTCAGAACAAAGAAGCCCGCCGGTTCGCGCCGGCGGGCTTTTTAAGTTTCTCGCGCTTTCGCGTGTTGGTCTTGCGCGTGCTCACTCGCGCGTGCCGCCGGCGAGGCGGAGCAGGTCCGCGATGTCGGCGCGGCCGCGGAGTTCGGGCACGATGAGCGAGGGGGCGATCTGCTCGGGATTTTCCGGCGCGGCAGCGAAGGCCTCGCCCCACGAAGCGGGCAGGCCGGAGAAGACGGGGTTGGCCACGTTTCCGTCCATCGCCGCGGCGAGCAGGCCGTAGATCGCGGGCCAGCCGCGGCCGACGATCGTCACGGGCGTGTCGGCGGCGTCGGCGAGCGCGTGTAGGCGGAGGTATTCGAGGGCGCGGGTGACGTCGAAGGCGCGGCGCGCGGCGAGGCTGGTGCCGAGCATGAAGTGGTCGTTGGCCACGCGAAATTCGGTGCCGCGCGGAGCGAGCCCGGAGCCGGGATTGCGCCGGTGCATGCGGACCGCGCCGGTGCCGCGCACGTCGAACACCATCACGAGCTCGCCGGAGCCGACGCGGTCGCGGATCTCCTCGGCGAAGGGCTGCTGGCCTTCGGTGCCGTCGGGCACGAGCAGGAGAACGGCGCGGCGGATTTTCCCGCGGGCGGGACGATAGACGGCGGCGGTGACGACGATTTCCGGTTCGCTGAAAAAGAAAACGCGCTCGGCGACGACATCGTCGGAGACGGATCGGGCGGTGCGGCGCGGGCGCAGCGGCGAGGGCGGAGTGTCGGGCGCGAGCGTGGCGACGAGTTCCTCGCGGGAAAGCGCGGGCGCCGACGAGGCGCGCAGCGCGGTCCAGTGGTCGCGGTCGAGCTCGATGAGCGGGCGCGAGCCGGGAAACTCGCGGAGAACCTGTCCCGTGCGCGTGACCTGGAGCGTTTCCGCGCGTTCGACGGCGGGCTCGACCTCGACTTCGCCGACTTCACGGCCTTGCAGGTGTCGGACGAACCACTCGACGCAGGCGCGGCGGAGGGGCGCGGAGAATCCGTGCGACTCGTCCTTGGCGACGACGAGATCGACGGCGTCGGGGGCGCCGGCGACGCGGTAGAGTTCCTTGGCGCGTTCGTAGGCGAGGATGGCGCCATCGAGGCTGAAGTAGTCGTGCTCGGCCGCGCCGATGCGCACGGGGCGCGGCGCGGCGGCGGCGATCAGCTCGGTGCAGTCGAGCGAGCCGGAGATCGCGCCGAAGAGATTTTGTTCGCCGTCGTAGGAACGCACGCCGGTGGCGAGGTAGGACTCGCGGGTGGCGAAGGAGCACGCCGGCATCGCGGCTTTCACGCGCGGCTCCACGGCGAGCATGTATTGCGTGAGCGTGCCGCCTCCGGAGTTGCCGGTGAAACCGATGCGCCCGGGGTCCACCTCGGGCAGGCTTTGGAGGAGGTCGATGCCGCGCCGGGCGTTGGCGATGAAGTAGCGGGCGATGTTGCGGCCGACGATCGAGGCGGCCAGTTGCAGGCGCGAATGCTCGCGCGTGTTGAGACCGACCGCGGGCGAGCCGTCGGGGGCCAGGCATTGGACCATCTCGGCGTGGCCCGGCGCGTCGGCGATGAGAACGACGAAGCCCTCGCGCACGAGGTTGATGCAAACGCGCTGGTAGGCGGGAGCGGCCTTGCCGTCGCGGCTGTGTCCGCAGGCGACGAGCACCGCCGGAGCGCGTCCCTCGAGGCGGGCGGGCACGTAGAGCAGGGCGCTCACGTGGACGCCGGGCAGCGAGGTGTAGACGATCTTGCGGATGTGGTAACCGTCGCGCTCGACGCGTCCGGTCTCGACGAGGCCGAGCTCGGGCGCGGGTTCGGGCAGGCCGCCGATCGAGGCGAGGAAACGGTCGCGCACGCCGCGTTGGTAGGCGGCAAGTTCGTCGGACGTGGAGATCGCGGCGCGCTCGGTCTGGGCGCGGCGAAAATGTTCGCGCGCGCGTCGCGCCACCCAGTCGGCGACCTGGCCACCGGTCTCGTGAAACTCGTCGGTGAAGGGGCCGAAGGTCTGGATCATATGCGGGTCCATGTTCGCGGCGGGAGAGGGAAGGGCGAGCGCGCAGGCGAGAAGCGCGACGAGGCCGACGCGCGAACGCGTCGCAGGCACGTGTGGGGGCGGGCGCGTGTTTCCACGGGCGAGGAGTGACATGGCGGGGGAGGGGACGCGACCACGGGAACGCCCGAGCTTTCGGAGCTTCGCCCGCGTCGTCGGGGCACGGAGGTTTGCGGCGCCCCGCCCCGCGGTGTCAACCGACGCTCCTGTGAGCTTATTAAGCGACCGGACGCCCAAGCGCCGCAGATGGGAGTGAATAAGTTCACTGAAAGTCGAATTTACCTCGTCCGATCGGGCGGATTGAGTGCCGGCGATGCCTACCCCCCGCATTTTGCTGAACAAAGCTTGTTTGTATGCGGCCGGCCTTTTTTGCGCCGGTCTGGTTGCCCAGACTTCGACGGCCCTTGCCGCCGATTACCATGTGTTGCCCGCCGCCGCCGGCATGGGCGACGGCAGTTCGTGGGAGAACGCAGCCGCGGCGCCGTCGGGCGTCTGGGACGAGGTCCTGTCCAAACTTGAACCGGGCGACACCCTCCGCGTCGGCAGCGGCGAATACCGCGACGCCGTGCTCGTCCTCACGCGTGGCGGGGACAAGGGCGCTCCGGTCTCCATCGTGGGCGCCGACACCGGCGCCGGCTTGCCCGTTTTCTCGAGCGGTTGGGTCAAGGAGCAACCGGGCGTGGGATCGACCTTGATCACGCTTTCGCCGGGCGTCGGCCACGTCGCGATCCGAGACCTTCGCGTGCGCAACCACATCTCCGCGGTGGTCACCGAGGGAGGCAACGACACCGTGGTGATCACGGGGCTCGACGTGCGCGACGTGCGCGCGGGCGTGATTTTCAAGAACAACGCCGTCGCGGACAAACCCGAGACCTGGACGCGCAACGTCTTCGTCGAGAACTGCAACTTCGTCGGTTTCACCCGCTCGGCGCTGCGCTGGGAGGGCGGCAATCGCGATTTCCGCATCGTCAACGTCCACGGCGACGCCGGCGGCAAGCCCTACGCCACGGACCCCTTCCACATGGTCTTCAACCTGCGCGGCGACCAGCGCAAGGACCTGCCCGAAGGCGCGGCGCGGGCGCACGACCGGAACGTGACCTTCATCGGCTGCGTCGCGCGCAACGCCTACCACGAGGCGCCGAAGGGCAAGAGCTACTGGAACGCCGACGGTTTCGTGGCCGAGCGCGGCGTCACCAACCTCACCTTCATCGACTGCATGGCCTTCGACTGCACCGACGGCGGCTGGGACCTGAAGGCCACCGGCATGACCTTCAAGGGCTGCGTGGCCTTCCGCAACAAGCGCAACTACCGCATCTGGAACGACGCCACCTTCGAGAACTGCATCGCGGGCTATCCGCTCAAGCGCGGCGGCAGCGGCGGCACCGCGAACTTCGGCGTCTACTCCAACGCCGTGATCCGGATCAACCGCTGCACCCTGGTCGGCGAGGGCGCGCAGATCTCGCTCGAGCTCGGAGCGGAGGCGAAGAAGGGGCCGCCGAAGACGCACGCGATCGTCCGCGATTCCCTGGTCGTTTTCCCGGGCGAGGCGGTCATGGCGGAGAATCCGCGTATTCGTATAACAAATACGTCCGTCCTGTCCCTGGCCGACCCGGCCGGGCGGCCGGTCTTTCGCGGCAAGGCCGGCGCGGAGTGGAACGGGCTCGGCGACGCCTTCGATCCCGCGCCGGGCCACGCGAACCGCGGGTTCCGCCGGAGCGGGGCCCGTTGAGGCGCGGCCGTCGGCAGGCCCGGCTTGCTTTCGAGTTCGCGCGCCGGAAGTCTGGGCGCACCTTTCGCCCCGTCATCTCCGTTTACCGTGGGTCGTCGAATCACCCTAAAAGATATCGCAGCCAAGTGCGGCGTGAGCGTCGCCGCCGTCTCCTACGCGTTGCGCGGCAACCCCCGCATCCCGGAGGCCACCCGCCTCGCGATCCGGGAGGCGGCCGAGGAACTCGGTTATCGGCCGGATCCGCTTTTGTCCGCCCTGATCTCCTATCGATCGGACGTGAAGACGGAGCGCCTGAAGGGGGAGGTCGCGATGTTGTATCCGTGCGCCAAGGATTCGCCGCGCACGCGTTCGTTTCGTGTGCACCGGGAATGCTTCGGTCGTCGCATGGCCGAGCACGGTTACACGGTCTCCGATTTTTATCTGGATACGATCGGCTACTCGGTGAAACGCCTGCGCCAGATCCTGTTGGCGCGAAACATCCGCGGGGTCATCCTGGGCTGGGGTTTCCAGGCGAACACGCTGCCCGATTTTCCGTGGCAGGAGTTCGTGGTCGTCTCGACCGAGCGCGTGGTGGTCCATCCCTACCTCGACCGGATCAGCATCAATCATTTCCGCGCGATCCGCGTGGTGATGGACAAGATCCGTGCGAAGGGGCACACGCGGATCGGCCTGCTCTTTCACGACGACACGCCCGAGGTCGTGCGGAAAAACATCCTCGGCAGCTATCTCGTGGAGACGCACGAGGCCGGCAAACGTTGCCCGCGCCTGACCCATTTCGAACACACGCGCGGCGACCCGCCGGAACGGTTTTTGCGTTGGTTCGAAAAAGAGAAACCGACCGCGCTGCTGAGCGGCGGCCGGATCGACGACGCGTTCTTCCGCGAGGCGGGATTGCGGTTTCCGCGCGACTGCGGCCTGGCCATCGCCGAGATCGACGAGGCGGGGCCGGGGCGCTACAGCGGCATCTACGCCGGCAACGTCCTCGGCCAGACCCTCGCCGACATGCTCGTGCGGAAGATGGTCACCTACGACAACGTCTCGCTGCACGTCGAAGGCCAGATCCAGCTCGTCAACGGCGTCTGGCACGACGGCGAAACCTTGTAGGCGGCGGAGGCGTCGATCGCACCGGACGATGCCGGCCGTGTGCGGGCGTCGGGCCGCGGTTCGTCATGGCGTGAAGGGGAGGGCGCGGGTCGTTCCGTTCCAGATATTGGAATCCTTTTGCTTCGTTGTCTCCGGGCGAAATTGTCGGCTTCATGCAAAAGCGCCCCAGCGGCACCGTCACCGGCGCGCCGAACAACACCCTGAGAAACGGGCTGCGAGTGCTCGAGCGCATCGCCGGCACGCACCGGGATTTCGCGGTCTCCGAACTCGCGGCCGCGCTCGAGCTCCCCCGGAGCCACGTGCATCGTCTGCTGCGCACCTTGGTGGAGGCGGGTTACGTCCTCCAATCGCGCGACACCCGGAAATACCGCTCCGACCACCGCATCCTCGCGCTTGCGGGTCCCTTCGCCGACAATCACCCGCTTCGCATCCACGGGGGGCCGGTGTTGCGTTCGCTTTCCGGCGCCGCCCGCGCCGCCGCCTACCTCGCCGTCTGCCATCAAGGCGCGCCGTTGATCGTCATGAGCGACTACTTCGGCGGCGCGAAAAAACCCAGTCATCTGGGACTGGGGGAACGCCTGCCGCGTCACGCCTCCGCGTTCGGCAAGTTGTTCCTCGCCTTGCAGCGCCTCGACATCCCGGCGTCCGAACTCGAGCGCCGGACGCCTTTCACCATCACCACGCTGCGCGAGCTGCGGGAGGAGACGGAAAAGATCCGCCGTCAGGGCTACTCCGTCAGCCGGGGGGAGAACACCGAGGCGTTTTATTCCTTCGCCGCGCCGGTCCACGGGCGAGCCGGCGAGTTGCTGGGCGCGATCGGCCTCGCCCGAAAAGCCTCCGCGGTGGACCCGAGAGAGGAGAAACGCCTCGTCGGGCTCGTCCTCAAGGCAGCCGATTCGCTCGCCCTCCGGCTCGTCGAGTGAGGCGCGGGTTCCGGACCGTTCACCCTTCGTTTTCCCCATGATCATCGACTGCGACATCCACGTCTACCCCAGTGCGCGCTGTCCGCTGGATCCCTTCATCCCCGCCTCCGTCCGCCAAGCGGTCCGGTTTCAACAGGACTCGTATCCGTCGCACGGATACGCAAATCCCTTCGGCGTCAATCGCCGCGATCTCCAGGCCGAGACGCCGGCCGATGTCGTGCGCCTTCATCTCGACCCGCTGGGCGTCTCCTATGGGGTGCTCCAGCCCCACCCGGGCTACGCGGTCACGCTCATCCACTCGCAGAACGTGGCCAACGCTCTGGCCCGGGCGGCCAACGACTGGCAGGTCGAAACCTACCTCGCCCGCGATTCCCGTTTTCTCGGTTCGGTGTGCGTGAATCTCGGAGATCCGCTCGCCGCCGCGGCGGAGATCCGGCGGATCGGGAAACATCCCCGGATGGTGCAGGTGCTGACCTGTGGCGAATCCGTTCATCTCTTCGGCCACCGCGCCTACGATCCGGTCTACGAAGCTTGTTGTGAGCTGGGGCTGCCCTTCGCGGTGCATCCCGGCACCGAGGGATCCTTCGGCTCCAGCACGCCGGTGGGCCGCCCGTCCGGCTACTTTGAGTGGCACAATTCCCTGCCGCTGACCTTCCAGGCCCACCTCGGCAGCCTCGTCGCCGAGGGCGTCTTCGAGAAGTTCCCGGAACTGCGCGTCGTCCTGGTGGAAGGCGGCGTGAGCTGGTTGGCCCCGCTGCTGTGGCGCATGGACAAAAACTTCAAGGCTCTGCGCGGCACGGTGCCCTGGTTGCGAGAGGCGCCGTCGGACTACGTGCTGCGCCATTGCCGTTTCACGACCCAGCCGATCGAGGAGCCACGCCATCCCGAGCATCTGACGCAGATGTATTCCATGATCCGCGCGGACCGCATCCTGTGTTTCTCGACCGATTTTCCCCATTGGGACTTCGACGATCCGAACCGCGCGTTTCCCTCGGGGTTTCCGCAGGCGATGAAGGATCGAATCCTGTATGATAACGCGGCGGAGCTCTACGGCCTGCCGGCGCGAGCCGGAAAGGCGGAGGTCGTCGCATGAAAGCCGAAGTTTCCTGCAAAGGCCTGAAACCCATCGACGCCGCCTTCGTGGCGCTCGACAACGCGACTCCGCCGCCCAAACGCACGCGCGAAGTCGTGGTCGGACGAGCCGACGAGATCCCCGTCGGCGGGCGGAAGATCGTCCAGATCGACCGCCTCTCCCTCGGGATCTTTCATCTCGAAAGCGGCTTCCATGCGATCCGCAACGATTGCCCGCATCAAGGCGCCGAGTTGTGCAAAGGCTCCGTGCACGGGACCTATCGACCGGGACCGACGACGGAGTATGTGCCCGCTTTTCCGGGCCGCATCCTTCGCTGTCCGTGGCACGGTTGGGAATTCGATATCGTTACCGGCAAGGGTCTCTACGACGAGCGCGGCCGCGTCTCGATCTACGAGGTGCGCGTCAACGACGCCGGGGACCTGATCGTCGTCGTGTAGATAGTAGAATAGAAGGGGAGGGGGATGTCTCGGGAAAACCGGTCCGCCGGTCGGGCGAGTTCACGCTCACGATTGGAACGCGTCGCCGGCCGGGCCGGACCGGTTTGACATCATGGGACAGCGGGCGTGGAGGGCGGACGTCTCTGACGCGAACCATGTCCGACGATTTTGCCATCAAATTGCCAGTGATGGTCGCGTTGAGATGTGATGCGGTCGACTGACTTGGTCGGTAATCCAAGGTCCCCTCCGTGTAACCAAGCGGGTTTGGCGGTCGCCGAGTCCATGGATTTCGGTCCTCCCCCCGAGACGAGGTGCAAATCGATGTCGCTCCTCGTTTTTGCCAAATTCTGGCGATGTGTGGGCGGGTGTGTCCGCTGTCCCCCCCCCCCCCCC
>Ga0065721_10003773_pt1 | contig 193535 bp, 143 predicted proteins | sample Mesricmetagenome_FD_59108 | JGI IMG/M metagenome (GOLD analysis project Ga0065721, IMG submission 59108) | Mesophilic microbial community from rice straw/compost enrichment Sample: eDNA_1 v2 (version 2) | ecosystem: Engineered > Solid waste > Grass > Composting > Bioreactor | place: USA... | reverse complement strand
GGTGGCGGGGAGAGAGGGATTCGAACCCTCGCACGCATGACACGTCTACTCCCTTAGCAGAGGAGCCCCTTATAGCCACTTGGGTATCTCCCCATGGCTCCCCGAACAGGACTCGAACCTGTGACAACTCGATTAACAGTCGAGTGCTCTACCAACTGAGCTATCAGGGAAAGTTCAAAAGCGACAAGTAATAATTTATCATGACGGCGATATTAAGTCAAGCCTTTCGCAGAAGTTTTTTTCACTGTCTCTCCACCGCCTTTTTCTGTAAAAAATTCGCCCCACATTTAGGAAATTCGTTGACTTCATGCTCGCCCTTATGATATTTATTGATTAATAAATCATTGCAGCCGCAATCGAAGAAACCGGAGTCGATGCCCCCTTGAGCCCTAATGAAGAAATCGCAGCAAGCCGTAAAGAGCAGATCTTGCAGAGCGCAGCAGCCTTGTTCGCTTCCCAGGGCTTCTACAAAACCACGACCGCGCACGTCGCGGAAGCTGTAGGCGTAACCCAGCCGTACGTATTCCATTTTTTCAAGTCGAAAGAACAGCTTTACTTGGCCGTCTTGGAGAAGGCGTTCGACCGAATGATGAACCAGTTTTTCACGGTCAACGCACCTCCCGATCAGCTCAGCACGGAGATGGGCCGCCAGTTCGAGCTCTTGCTCCAATCCCACCGCAACGAAATGCTGCTGCTCATGCAAAGCTTCACGACGCCGGAACCGGCCGTCAGAAATTTCGTGAAGGAAAAATATTCGTTCGCCTACGATCGGCTGGTGGAACGTTTTGTGAAAGCCGGCGTTCCCAATCCGCAATGGCAGGCGAGCATGTTTATCAGCTTGGGACTGATCGGGACGCTGGCCGAAGTGTTGGAATTGCCGAAGCTGGCGCCGTGGTGCGACTCCGAGTAATCGGAGTTTTCTTTCGCCACTCATTTATTTATCAATAAATAAAGTTATCAAAAAGGAGAGATCACATGTTCACAGCTTCGCGAATCCGTCTGTTAGTCGTCACCTGTATCGCCCTGTTCATGGCCATGCTCGACAATCTGGTCATCGGCGTCGCCCTGCCGTCTATTCAGAAAGATCTGAACGCCACCATGTCGGACCTCGAATGGTTCATGAACGCCTACACGCTTGCTTTCGCCGTACTGCTCATTCCGTTCAGCGTACTTGGAGAATCGATCGGGAGGAAAAAGGTGTTTCTTGCCGGTGTCGTCGTCTTTTCGCTCGGATCGCTGCTGTGCGGCCTCAGCGAAACGTCGCTGTCGCTGATTCTGTCCCGCGCGCTCCAAGGCGTCGGAGGAGCGGCTATCGTCCCGCTGAGCCTGACGCTGGTCAACTCCGCCTTCCCTCCGGAGAAGAGAGCGGCCGCCATCGGCCTATGGTCGGGAATTTCCGGGCTCGGCCTCAGCGTAGGACCGCTTGTCGGCGGCCTTATTATGGAGGGAGCGCCTTGGCAGATGATTTTCTACGTGAATGTGCCGATCGGCATTCTCGCTGTCCTGTTCGGCTTTAAATGGCTCGCAGAGTCCCGCGGCGTCCGCAAGCCGCTCGATCCTGCCGGAGTGCTTCTGCTTGTCTCCGGGCTGTTCGGATTGATATTCGGATTGGAGAGAGGCAATTCGGAAGGGTGGGGAGCGCCGATCGTCGTCGGTTCGCTTGCTCTTGGAGCGCTGCTGCTCATTCTGTTCTACTTCTGGGAAAAAACGCGCAAAGTGCCGTTTGTACGCTTCGATCTGTTCCGCAGCCGCGCATACTTCTTCTACACGTTCGCAGGCTTCTGGATGAACGCAGGGGTGTTCGGGGCAATCTTCCTGCTTACTTTGTTCCTGCAGCAGGCGCAGGGCTTTACGCCGCTGCAGGCGGGCGTGCGGGAGATGGCGTGGACGACGATGACGATGATCGCCGCGCCGCTGGCCGGTCTCGCCATCAGCCGTCTGGGCAATCGCAACGTGCTGATAGCGGGGCTTCTGTTCCAGACCGCCGCTCTGGCCTGGTTCGCTCTGCTCATCCAGGCGCGCGGCGTCGACTTCCCGTTCGTCGCGATGCTCGGACCGATGATGCTCGCCGGTACCGGGATGGGCCTCAGCTTCACGCCGCTCTCGCACGGTCTGATCTCTTCCGCCCCCGAAGACGCGGCGGGGGAAGCAAGCGGCGTCGGCAACGCCACAAGGGAGCTCGGAGGCGTATTCGGCATCGCGATCGGCGGACTGATCTTCCAATCCGGCTCGGCGATTCGATCGCCGCAGGATTTCGCCGATCATATCGTGCCCAGCCTTGGCGCCGGGTCGCTGATGATGGCGCTCGCGCTGCTCGGCATCGCGATCTTCGTGCGCGGCCGATCGACAGCGGCGCAATCCGCACCAAGCTCCGCCAACGAATCGCCCTCCGCCGTTTAATCGCCCAGCCGCCGCGCTCCCGTGTCGTCCGCGGGAGCCGCATGAAACAGCTTCAGCTTGCCCCTGCACTTGCCGCACGCGTACTTCCGAGGGTCCGTACGGCGCTTGCGGGGGTATTGCATGCCGCAAGCCTGGCACACGAGCAAATACTTCACCGGAAGGCGTCTCGCCGCCCCGGGAAGAGCGCGGCAGTGCCTGGTCGCGCCTACCTTAACGAGCAATTGCTTGAAGTCCGCGTCGCGATGCTGGAATCCTTTGCGCTGCAAATGCAAATGATAATGGCACAGCTCGTGCTTGATGATCGCTTCCGTCTCTTCCGCGCCGTACGCTTCAAGCTGATGCGGGCTGATCTCGATATTGTGGCTTTGCGTAAAGTAGCGGCCGCCCGTCGAGCGAAGCCGCGAGTTAAAGGTAGCTTTGTGTAGAAACGGCCGGTCGAAATATTCCAAGGACACGCGCTCGACCCACCGCTGCAGTTCTTGATCCCTCATGCCGACAATCCCTCCCCGGCCCTGCAATTCACGTCTCGGAAACCGCCCGTCCGAGCTTGGCCTACTTGAATTGTAGCCCCGTATTGGGCTACACTGTCAAGTAGAAATGGTTGAGGGGAGACTGCGTTACATGCCTGAAATGTCCTACGTTCTTCTGCAGCACGAGCAAGGAAATCTCGATTTCGTCGAGATGCCCGCTTCCCACGCTTACCAGCTAAGCGCCTTGAATCTGCGCCTTCATAAAGAGCTGTCCAAGCTGACCGCGGACAACGTGCCGAACCTGCCGAGAGCGATAGCCGAATTTCGCGCGCTCGATCTGCTCGACGAGAAGCAATCTCCGATCGGGGGATTGCATTACGTGAACGAGCTGGAGCGCACATTCGCTTCGATTCGCGAAGGCTCCTATCCGCTGATCGCGCTGCTGACCGAGATCCGCGCTCTTCAAGCCCAACTGGAGCAGTGGTACGAGGAAGAGGATCTGCTCTAGCCCAGTACAAATCCGATTCGGACCTGCACGGTCATCCGCCCAATCCCATATGCTAGCAATACAGCATGAGATGGGAGGAGGACGATTTTCAATGCCTCAATGGCTTTGCAACCAGTTAATGTCCGCTTTTCAGAAGAAAGACCGCAGGCAGATCCGTCTGCTGAACGATTGCTGGTTTTATTATCGGGGCAAACCCGACAAATCCAAGGATACGAAAGATACCGCAGGCTCCACCCCTTGAATTCACGAAAAAAGGATCCTCCGCAGCCGACGAGCGGCGAACGGAGAGATCCTTTTTTAGCGTAGCCAAGCAAAAACGCCTTCGGCGTCCTCAGGACGGTGAATGTGTTTTGTCGGAGACGATTCAGATAAGGATAGCGAATTTTATACTTGCTGAATCGTTTAAAAATCGAATTCATTCCATCTGACGACCTCGTCCACCGTAAGCCGAACCGAAGGATGGCCTTCCTGGGCGGCTTTGCCGATGGCGATCAGCATGATCGGCACATAACGCTCCCCGATCTTGAACTCCTCCACGAACTTCTGCGCGTTGTAACCGCCCATAGGAACGGTATCGTAGCCTCTTGCCTTGGCCGACAGCATAATCTGCATGGAGACGAGCCCTCCGTCGGTGTAGACGATTTTGCGCGCGATTTCAGGCGGCAGGTTGCCGTAGATTTTCGTGGAATTGGCGATGAACATGTCCCTGGTCGCTTCCGGCATATAACCGGCTTCGTAAGCCCGATTGTAGATCGTTTCCCCCAGCTTGTAGCTTTCCACGTCGCCCAGCACGGCGATGACGGCCGAAGCGTCGACAACCTGCTGCTGGTTGTTCGCGATCGGCAGCAGCTTCTGCTTAAGCTCCGGAGAGTCGATTACGAGAAAACGCCAAGGCTGGAGGTTGGAAGAGGAGGGAGCTTTAAGCGCTTCGGCGAACAAGTCCTTCAATTCGTCTCTGGAGATGGTAAAGGACGGGTCGTAATGGCGAACGGAACGGCGTCCTTGAACGACTTCGGCATAGCTCGGAGTCTGGGTCTGCACCGCTTGCGTAGTTGACATGGGTATTTCCTCCGTTTTCTTAAAAAAGTTAATTGTGCAATAGTTAGCACAGTTATAGGTTTGAAACTGTTTCGAATAATGCACAGTATATTCTTCTTCAATTCGATTGTCAATATGTCGGCGCTCCCGGGAATTGCCGTCCCGATAGGCACGCGCAAAAAGCCTCGCGAGCCGGTCGGAAAGACCGGTCGCGAGGCTCCTACCTTTATATCACGAACCCCACAGAGCCAGACGTTCGTTCAGAAGCTGCTGCCGAAGCTGTTCGGCTTTCTCGACTCCTGCGGCTTCGATTTCCTGCAAATATTTGTCCCAGAGCGCGTCGAATTGCTCAGGCTTGGCGAGAATCGCCTCCGGAATGCGTTTCCAGGTAATGTTCTTAAGTTTCTCTTCCAACACGACCAGATCGCTCTCGCTCGGAATCGGAATGTTCCAGAGCGCGCCCCACGGCTTCATCTTGAACTCTTCCTCTTTCGGGAACAGGTCCTTCCAGATCGTCGCGCCGTAAGCGGAGAGAACTTCCTTCTCCACGTCGCTGTAATCGTTGATGAGCTGTTCCGGGAATCTCGTCGTGAAGTAGTTGCCGGTCGAGTCCTGAACGCCGTCGCCGTAGTGGGCGCTGAGCAAATTATAGTTGCCGATTCCGGTTTCTTTCTGGAAGTTGATGGCATCGTTCACTTTGCGGTCGTTCACTTCGGCCGGAATGACGCGCTTGCCGTTCTCGACGTTGTAATGCTTGCCTTCGATTCCCCAGTTTACGAGCACTTGACCTTCGTCGGAAGCCAGGTAGTCCAGGAACTTGATCGTGCGCACCGGGTCCGGATTGTCGACCGAGATCGCGACGCCGGAGCCTCCCGTGAAGCCCGTCGGCCAGAATGCCGTATGTTTGTACTCTTCCGACAGCGTGACCGGATAGTGACCGTAAGCTTGGTCCATCTTGCCTTCCGCTTTCAGCGCTTTCTGGCCGTCGTCGAAGCTCCACTTCTGGTCGATCAGGCCGAGCACGCGCCCGGTTGCGATTTTCGCCTTGTATTGGTCGTACTTCTGAACGAACGATTCTCTGTCGAGCAGACCTTCGGCGTTCATGTGATTCAGCCAACGGAAGTACTCTTTTTCGATCGGCCGGCGGAAGTGGTACGTCACTTCGTGCGTATCGATGTCCACGTAATATTCTCCGTCGTCGGAACCTCCCGTCGACGCGAACGCGGGGTTCGTGACGCCGATGTACATCCGCCAGTCCTCGGCGATGAGCGAGAGACCGATGTTCGGGTTGCCGTTCTCGTCCTTAGGGTATTTCTCCAGATAGGCTTTGATTGCGTTCTCGAAGTCCTTGACCGTGCGAATCGTCGGGTAGCCAAGCTCCTTGACTACGCGATGCTGAAGCTGCATGCCCCCGCCGGCTTCGAAATATTGTTGATTGATGCCGTCGTAGGACGGAATGACGTAGATCGACTGATCCGACTCGCTGTATTTCAGCCGGTTCATCTGACCTTCGAACAGCTTCTTCAGATTCGGAGCGTGCTGCTCGATCAAATCGGTCAGGTCGAGGACGGCGCCCGCGTCGACGAACTTGCTGATGCTCGTTTTCGCGCTGATGAGGTCCGGATAATCGCCGCTGGAGGCGATGAGCGCCGACTTCTGCACGGCGTCGCCGACGGCGAATTCCGCCTTGAGCGAAATGCCCGTTTTCTCCGTGATCGCTTTTCCGAGATCGTCCTGCATGTTCGCCCAGTTCGGGTTAACGTCTTCGCTGTAATAGGTGAGCGTAAGCGGTTGAAGCTTCTCCTCCGACGGGGAAGCGGACGCCGAACTCGAACTCGGCGCGCTCGGGGAAGCGCTCGGGCTGGACGATTCCTTGTCGTTGTTGCCGCAAGCGGCCAACAAGCCGGACACAAGCGCCGCGCTCAGCATCAGGCTCGGCCATTTTCTCTTTGTTGCCATGTTGTATACCCTCCTCGATAATGTACGAATGCAATATGCGTATAACGGGGCTGGCCCGCTGATACCGGTTTCAAATCCGCTTCGGAAAAAGGCGCGGAGCGTATGGCTCAGCCTTTGACCGAACCGAGCGTCAAGCCTTTGACAAAGTAGCGCTGCAGGAACGGATACACGAGCAGAATCGGCACCGAGACGAAAATCGTAATCGCCATCTTGACCGAGTCCGGGGACACGGTCGACATGACCTGGGTCATGTTCTGCGTGCGGTAGTCGCCCGAGTTGTTCGTCGTGCTCTGCAGTACTTTGACGAGCTCGTATTGCAGCGTCGTCAGATGCTCGCTCGAGCCGTTGTACAGATAAGTGTCGAACCACGCGTTCCATTGGCCGACCGCCAGGAACAGGCCGATCGTGGCGAGCGCGGGCTTCGTCATCGGGAGAATGATCCGCCAGTAGATCGTGAAGTCGTTGGCGCCGTCGATTTTGGCCGATTCCTGCACTTCGTACGGAATGCCGTCCATGAACGACCGGACGACGAACACGTTAAACGCGCTGACGATGCCGGGAAGAACATAGACCGCGAACGTGTTCATCATGTTCAAATCTTTGATCAGAATGTAGAAAGGAATGAGTCCCGCGGTCACGTACATCGTGATGGCCAAGTACGTCGATACGAATTTGCGTCCCTGAAAATCCCGCCGCGCCAGCGTGTACGCAATCATCGACGCGCTGATCAAGCCGAGCAAGGAGCCGACGAGCGTTCGCAGCAGCGAAATTTTGAATCCGGTAGCCAGCGTGTCGTACGTGAAGATCGCTTTATAGTTTTCGAGCGTGAACTGCCGGGGGAAAATCGTAATGCCTCCCCGCACGCTGTCGGTCGAATCGTTCAGCGAAATGGCCAGCACGTTGAGAAAAGGATAAAGCGTGACGATCGACGTAACGATAAGGACGGCGTAGATGAGAGCGTCGACGATCCGTTCGGATCCGGGGACGCCTCTGCGAATGGCGCGAGCGTTCATGGTGTCCCCTCCTAGAATACGCTTTCTTTCGTGAAGCGCTTGAACAGTCCGTTCGCCGTGAAGAGCAGAAGCACCGCGACGACCGAGTTGAACATGTTGATCGCCGTCGCGAACGAGATCCGGTTGATCTTGATGCCGTATTCCAACGCGTACAGATCGAGCACCTTCGAGTAATCGACGACGAGATTGTTGCCGAGCAGGAATTGCTTCTCGAATCCGATGTTGATCAGATTGCCGATCGACAAAATCATCAGGATAATGATCGTCGGGCGAATGCCGGGCAACGTGATGTGCCACATCTGCCTTAATCGGCTCGCTCCGTCAACCTTGGCCGCCTCGTACAGCTCCGGAGCGACTCCGGCCATCGCGGCCAAGTAGATGATCGCGTTCCAGCCCGTTTCCTTCCAGACGTCGGACAACGTGACGATGCCCCAGAAATATTCTCCCTTCGCCAGCCACTGAACCGGCTCATTCAGCAGGCCCGTCCACATCAGGAAGTCGTTGACCGCGCCGTTGTCCGTCGACAGCATCTTCGATACGATGCCCGCGACGACCGCCCAGGATACGAAATGGGGCAAATAGGAAATCGTCTGCGCCGTTTTCTTGAACGCCATGTTCTTCACTTCGTTGAGCAGAAGCGCGAACACGATCGGAATCGTAAATCCGGCGATCAAGGACATCACGCTCATTGCAAGCGTGTTGCGCATGACCAGATAGAACGTTTCATCCTGGAATAGCATTCTGAAGTTGTCGAAGCCGACCCAATCGCGCTCCCATACCGCGAGCTTCGGATTGTACTTCTGGAACGCCATCAACCATCCCCACAGAGGCAAATAAGTGAAGACGAACGCCCAGGCGACGAAGGGCAGCGACATTAAGTACAAGTACCGGTTCCTGAACGCGCGGCGGAGCGCTCCTCCCTTGCCGGGCGCTGCAAGCGGTTGCGCGGCCGGTTGATGATCGGGCATCGCTTTCATGTGTTTCCCTCCCTGCTGTATGAATCCATCATAATGAAAACGCATTCTTTCCGCTACACGGAGGATTCGTTGAATAATCATATGAAAATTAGAGGTCGCGAAAATCGGACACGTGAAAATCCGATATGTACAAGTCCCGAACGCAAACGTGCGGAAAAAGAAAAGGCCGACTCTCGGGTCGCCGTAACGGCCCGGGAGTCAGCCTGCTGCTCGCGCCGCCCTCGCTCGGCCGTTCCTCAGCGGGATTCGGCGGCGTTTTTGCGGTATGCGACGGGAGACAAGCCTACGTATTTGCGGAATTTGGCATGAAAATAATCGACGTTCGCATAGCCGACCTGCTCCGCGACCTGGTACACCTTCATGCCTTTGCGGAGCATTTCCTTCGCTTTCTCGATTCTGACCTTGTCCAGGTAGGTGTTGAAATAATCGCCCGTGGCGTTCTTGAACAGCTTGCCGAGATACGAGCTGTTGTAGCCCAGCACCTCGGCCAGCGCCTCCAGCTTCAAGTTGTCCGCGCTGTTGCGGTGGATCAGCTCGATCATGCGCTGCACCTGCTTGTCGGGCCCTGCTCCGGCAACGCTCAGCTTCTCTGCCGCCTTGCCGCAGATCGAGGCCAGGCGGGCGATCAGCCGCTCATACCGATACTCCTCGGACAGCGAAGCCAGCTCCGAATCGAGCGATTGCACGTATTCGCGAATTTCCGGGCGGGACTGCGCCAGCTTGGACAAAGCTGCCGACATTCGCGCCGCGAAGCCGGTCTTGACCTCCTGCTCGGACGCGCCCGCTCCCAGCCAGACCGCGCCGAGCCGGCGCAGCGCCGCTTCGGCGACATCGGGATTCGCCGCGTCGAGCGAGAGGAGCAGCTTCTCCTCCAGTTCGGTCGCGGCGGTCGCGTCCGCCGCGCCGTCCGGCAGCTTCGGTTCGTCGAAGACGATGCTCCCGCCAGCGAACAGAAACCGGCGCTTCATCAGCTCCCGAGCCTTCTCGAACGACCGGACCAGCTCCGCCGACGTCTTAACCGCCCCGCCGGACGCGACGTCGAAATCCGCCCCTTCGCACGCTTCGGCGATCAGGCGATACACCTTGCTCCCGGTCGACGACCGGTTGGACGCTTCCTTCAACACGATGCCGAGATACGGCTCCGCGGAGAACACGATCCCTTCTTCCGACTGATCAAGCTTCTCCGTCAGTCTCCGCTTGATGCGCGCCACCGCCGAAGCGTCCGGTTCGCCGCGGCTCAGCAGCTTGACGAGCAGCACCTCGTAAGACGGCCAATTCAGGTCGGGCGCGGCGCCCCCGGCGTCCCCTTCCCCGGACAGCAGCTTCTGGATCGCGTTTTCCCGCCCCCATCTTCCCGCCGCTTCCGCGCGTTCCTCCTGCAGAGCGCGCTTGACCTGCTCCAGATGCTTGGCCAGCTCATCCTCGTCGATCGGCTTGAGCAAGTAGCCGTCCACCTTCAGCTTCAGCGCCTCGCGCGCGTATTCGAAATCCGCATGCCCGCTCAGAATAAGAAACCGCGGGCAAGGACGACACTTCTCCTGAACGCTGCGCAGCAATTGCAGGCCGTCCATTCCCGGCATGCGAATGTCCACGATCATCAGTTGGGGCGCGGCTTCGGGAAGCTTCCGAAGCGCTTCCAGCGCGTCGGCGGCCGCCTCCGTCACTTGGAAGCCGTGCTCCTCCCAATCGATGATCGTCCGAAGTCCCTCCCTGATTAACGGTTCGTCATCCACGATCATGACCCGATACATGTTCCGTCCCCCTCTCCAATGGAATGCAAAAGCTGATGCGCGTTCCCCGATGTTCTTCGCTCTCGATCAACAGGCCCGAACGCTCTCCGTATGTCATAACCAGCCTGTGCTGGATGTTATGAAGGCCGATCCTGTCCGCTTCCTGGCTCGCGAGCGAGCGAAGCACGTCCTCGCGCTTCGCCGCGGACATCCCGATGCCGTCGTCTTCGACGACGACCCGCAGAAGCTCGCCCTCCGGGTATGCTCTCACGACGACCTTGCCTCCCTCCATCGCTCTCTCCAGCCCGTGGACGACCGAATTTTCGACGAGCGGCTGGATCAGGAGGGGCAGCAAGGACGCCTTCTCCACGGAAGGATCGAGATGAAGCTCGTAATCGAGCCGGTCTTCGTGCCGGAACTTCTGGATTTCCAGATAACACCGCAAAATCTCGAACTCCTCGGCCAGCGCGATTTCTTTGCCGGTCAGCTCCAGGTTTTTCCTCATGAGTTTGCCCAGCATTTTCACCGTCTGGGAAATCTCCTTTTCCCCCTTCAAATGCGCCTTCATCCGGATCGACTCCAGCGCGTTGTACAAGAAATGGGGATTGATCTGGCTGGCGAGCATCTTCAGCTTGATCTCGTTCTGCTTGCGCTCCAGCTCCCGGGTCTGCTCGTGGGAGGACTGGACCTCGTCCATCAGCCCGCGGATGCTGCCGACCATCTGATTGAACTGCCGTTTGATCTGCCCGATCTCGTCGCTGCCGTCCACGGTCAGCTCCGTATTGAAATTGCCCATCGACACTTTGTTGATCTGTTTGCTGAACTTAAGCAGCCGGTTCGTGAGCACGGTGCAGATCGAGTAGATCAGGATGAGTGAGACGACGAACACGACGGTCATAATTTGAAAGCCGATCGTGCTGATCCGGTTCGCCTCTTTCATGATGCTCTCCACGGGAAAGACGGAGACGACTTTAAGCCCGTTGTAGCTGTTCTCCGGCTTAAGCGCGTCGACGATCACCTGAGAGCTGACTCCGCCGACCGCCAGCTCGTACTTGCCCGGTTCCAGAGAAGCGATCTGCTCCCCCCAATCCAACTCGTTCAGCTTCTTACCGATCATGCCGGAACGGTTGGAAGCGACGACGACCCCGCGTTCGTCGGCCAGCGCGATCTCCGGTTCCTCCTGCGCCATAATCGCGTTCAGCTCGTTCGTGTTGACGTCGACCTGCAGCAAGCCGACCGAGCGGGTTTTCTGAAAATAGACGCTGCGAACAAGACTGAGCATGCTGAACGAGGATCGCGATTCGTTCGGGAAGTAATACCAGCCCAGCCTTCCGGTCTGGGCGATCGCCGCTTGGTACCAGAACGTCTGCTGCGTTTTGGCGTCGAGCGGGGTGAATTCCCAGTTGTCGATGAGCGTCGGGTTATCCGCGTACACTTTGACCCTCGTGATCTCGGAATTGAAATCGAGAAATACTTTGAATTTGGTATAGCTCCAGTAAGCGTCCACGACCTGGAAAACGTTCTGGTAACGCGTCGTCGCGATGTCCTCCATATCGGTATCCACCGAAAGCTGGTTGGAGAGCAGCATCGGCACGCCGAGCATCTCCTGCACGCGGCTTTTGACCCGTTCCACCGTGCTTTCCGACTGCTCGGTCGCCCGCGTCAGCGCGGTCTGCCGGAATTCGTGAACGACGAAAAGCCCTACGATCATGAAGGGAAGGATGAAGAAAAGCATATACGACCACACCATTTTGTTGCGCAGTTTCATGTCGTTGAATCTTCTGGCGTATCCCTTCATCGGCCCTCCCCCTTTCACTACTAGTTATAGGCGAGCGTTCGGAACAATGCAAGCGGTTTCCTGATGTTCATATGATTTTATGTCGAATGTTCCGGGTATTGCGAGCCTTGCCGGAATGATAGAATGAACGGAAACTATCGGCTTGCGCCGTCGAAATGGAGGAACTTCCTTGTCCGCAACCGACTATCCGTTCCGCAATCCAGACCTCCCTTTGGAGACCCGCGTCCGGGATCTAGTAAGCCGACTGACATTAGGCGAGAAAATCAACCAGATGTGCCAATATCAAGACGAGGTTCCCCGCCTCGGCATCGCGAAATACAAACACGGCACCGAGGCCGCGCACGGGATCGCGTGGCTTGGGGAAGCGACCGCGTTCCCGCAGCCGTTCGGCCTGGCGTGTACCTGGGACGAAGATCTGCTGCGAGAGGTGGGCCGAGTAATCGGTACGGAGGCGAGAGGCTTCTTCGCGCGCGATCCGGCTCTGCACGGACTGACGCTGTGGGCGCCGACCGTGGATCTGCTGCGCGACCCGCGGTGGGGCCGCACGGACGAGGGCTACGGCGAAGATCCGATTCACGCGGGAAAAATGGCGGCGGCGCTCGTGCGCGGCATCCAGGGGGATCACCCTTTTTACCTGCGCGCTGTCGCGTCTCCGAAGCATTTTATCGGCAACAACAACGAGGTCGGGCGCGGCGAACGGTCCGTCAGCATCGACCCTCGCAATATGCGCGAGTCCTACTTGAAGGCGTTCGAGATTCCGTTCCGCGAAGGCGGCGCGCAGTCGATGATGACGTCGTACAACTCCGTCAACGGCGTGCCCGCCAACCTGAATCCGGACATTAACGGAGTCGTCAAGCGGGAGTGGGGCATGGACGGGTTCGTCGTCAGCGATGCCGGGGACGTGCTCGGGACGGTGAACGACCACAAATACGTGCCGGATTACAAGCAAGCGGTTGCGGCCTCAATCCGCGCCGGCATCGACAGTATTACCGACGACCACGATATCGTGAAGCAGGCGATCCGCGACGCGCTGAAGGAAGGACTGCTGGAGGAGAGCGATCTCGACAACGCCCTTCGCAACACGTTCCGCGTGCGGATGCGGCTCGGCGAATTCGATCCTCCGGAGCGCAACCCTTACGCCTCGATCGGCGAGTCGGCCATTCTCGCGCCGGAACACCGCGCCGTATCGCTGGAGGCGGCTCGCAAAAACGTCGTGCTGCTGAAAAACGACGGCTCTCTTCCTCTGTCGGTTGGGTCGGGTCGAGCGAGGGAGTCTGGCGGGTCGGCTCGTTCAGGCCCCCGTATCGCCGTCATCGGGCCGCTGGCCGACATCGTCTATCGGGACTGGTACAGCGGGACGCTGCCGTATACGGTCACTCCGCTTGAAGGAATCCGCTCGCGCCAGGAAACGTCCGGAGGCAGCGTCACTTATGCGGAGGGAATCGACCGCGTGCGGCTGTCCGTGAACGGGCGATACGTTCGCTTACGCGAGGACGGCAAGCTGGCCGCCGACGGTTCGGCCGTGCAGGCGGAAACGTTCGACGTCACGGATTGGGGCTGGCGCTCGCATACGCTCGTCGCCGCAAGCACCGGGCTGTACGTAACGACGGACGATACGCATCTGACGGCTGATTCGAGGGAAATTTTCGGCTGGTTCACCAAGGAGACATTCCTCATCGACCGCTGCGCGGATGGCGAGCGCTGGCGCTTGCGAACTTGGAATGACGCAGCCGTGGGCGTTGCCGGAGACGGGGAGGACGCCGGTCTGCTGACCGTCGATGGAGCCGAAGCGGAGGAACGTTCGACGCTGGGGTCTCCGGAGGAGCACGGCGCGTCGGAGCGCATGCGGTCCGACGTCGCAGCGATTCGCCCGGCGCTGTTCAACGCGGAGCTGGCGACCGACGGCTTGCAGGAAGCGCGGGAAGCGGCGAGCGAGGCGGAAGCCGCCGTCGTGTTCGTCGGCAACCATCCGCTCGTCAACGGCAAGGAGACGATCGATCGGCCCGGATTGGAGCTGCCCGAAGCGCAGCTTGAGCTGATTCGCGCGACGGCCGAAGCCAATCCCAACACGATCGTCGTTATCGTCGGCAGCTATCCGTTCGCGCTCGGCGAGGCGAAGGAACTGGCGAAAGCCGTTCTGTACACCTCCCATGCCGGTCCCGAACTGGGCAATGCGATCGCCGACGTCCTGTTCGGCGACGTTTCCCCTGCGGGAAGGCTGAACATGACATGGCACCGGTCGGTCGAGCAGCTTCCCGACATCATGGAGTACGACTTGATCCGAGGGCAGCGCACGTACCGCTACTTTGACGGAGAGCCCGAGTTCCCGTTCGGTCACGGACTGACGTATACGGAGTTCCGCTATACGAAACTGCGTCTCGAGTCGGGAGAAGTGCGGGAAGGCGGCTCGGTCGGCGTCGAGGTCGAGGTTCGCAACGAAGGATGCATCGACAGCGACGAAGTCGTCCAGCTGTATGGAGCGGCCCGTTCGTCACGGGTGAAGCGCCCGATCCGGCAATTGCTCGCGTTTAAGCGCGTGCGCATCCCCGCTGGCGGCTCTATTACCGTATCGTTCCGCATAGCCGCATTGGACTTGGCGTTCTGGGACGTGACCCGCGATCGCTGGTGCGTCGAGACCGCGCAATGGACGCTGGCCGCCGGTCCTTCTTCAGCGGATTGGAGGCTGGAGACGACGCTAGACGTCATCGGGGAAACGGTGCCTCCGCGCGATCCGGCTCTGCGTACTCGCGCGATGAATTACGACGATTGCTCCGAAGTTTACTTGGACGAGTGCGCGGAGGGAGGCACCGCCGTGGTCGCCAAGCCGGGCGCGTGGCTGCGGTTTGAGGATGCGTTGTTCCGGGGCGGGATCGTTCAGTTCGAGGCGCGTATCGCGGGAGATCCGGACGGCCGTGTCGGACTTCGGCTCGACGGACCGGACGGGATTGCCGAATTCGCAGCCGTCGAAAGCTTGCCCGGCGGGCCGAACGGGGGTGCCGCCTTCGGGGCTGGCGAAGATCCAGCTGGCGCTCCGGAGCCGGCGAATACGCATGGCTGGCGCACATTAGTTTGCCCGGTCTCCGTACCGCCCGGACGGTATGATATAACCCTCTCGTTCGGCGAAGGAATGGCCTTGAGCTGGTTCAGATTCGCTTAAGCTTATTTAGAAAAACGAAAATAACCCTCCCAGGTTCGCGCCACGGAAAGGGTTATTTTCTAGTTTCTACTGGAGGTTTCCCATCCAATTTGCCTTATCCTACTTATTTATCCGCCGCCGCGCTCGCGAAACTGCCGGCGCGTTCGGCGATCTGTCCGATCGTGTAGCGTTCCAGCACAAGCAAAATGGCGCGATCCATCTCGCCCGTCACCTCGGCGAAAATCACGTTCATCTCCTTGCCGAAGGCGTGATCGCCCGCCGTCTCCCGAATGCCCGAGCATAGAGGGTCGGCAACTTGAAGAACCGAGAACACCTCGGCCAGCGTGATCGAATTCGGATCTCTTCTTAATCGGTATCCGCCGTCCCGACCTTCGCGGGTTTCCAGAATGCCGCCCTTCGCCAGAAGGGACAGAATGCGTCGGAGCAAAGTCGCTTCCGACTGTAGCATCTTGGCGAGCTCCGCGCTCGGACAGGTGCGTATGCAATCCTTCGAGAGGACCACAAGCGCCTGCAGCGCCAGCCCGAACCACTTGGGATGGTAGGAACCGACGCACTTCTCCGGATTCATGCAATCGCCTCCAATTGCTTGAATTGTACCGGATTGCTTCCCCCGGAGCAAGAGGCAAATCATGCTTTTCGCAAAAAGCTCCGGCCGCCTGGCTTCCAAGCGGCCGGAGCCTTTCCGTTCTTTACGGCTGACGCATCGTCAAGCTCACTCGGCCTTTCTTCAGATCGACACCGAGCACCCATACGGTGACCGTATCACCGACGGCGACCACTTCGGTCGGATGCTTGACGAATTTGTTGCTGATCTGGGAAATGTGCACGAGCCCGTCGTTCTTGATGCCGATATCGACGAAAGCGCCGAAATCGACGACGTTGCGCACCGTCCCTTGCAGCTCCATTCCCGGCTTCAAATCCTCGATATCGAGCACGTCCGTATGGAAGATCGGAGGCGGTAGCTCGTCGCGCGGATCCCGTCCCGGACGCTGCAAGCTGTCCACGATGTCGCGCAGCGTCGGGATGCCGACGCCGAGCCGCTCCGACACGTCCTCCAGACGCACCTCGGCCAGCTTTGCCTTCAGCTCTTCCGTGCCGATATCCGTCAGCTTCAGCCCGAGCTCCTTGAACAGCTTGCCGACCACGGCGTACGACTCGGGGTGAATCGGCGTCCGGTCGAGCGGATTCGCTCCGTCCGAGATCCGCAGGAAACCCGCGCACTGTTCGAACGTTTTCGCACCGAGGCGCGGCACCTTCTGGATTTGCGAACGTTCCGTGAACTTGCCTTTCTCCTCGCGCAGCTTCACGATATTGCGCGCCATCGTCGCGTTGATGCCGGATACGTAGGAGAGCAGCGAAGGAGACGCCGTATTGACATCCACTCCGACGTGGTTAACCGCCGATTCTACAACTCCGGTTAGGCTCTCGTCCAGCCTCTTCTGCGTCACGTCGTGCTGATATTGGCCGACGCCGATCGCTTTCGGCTCGATCTTCACCAGCTCGGCGAGAGGGTCCTGCAGACGGCGGGCGATGGAGACGGCGCTGCGCTCCGACACGTCCAGATCCGGGAACTCCTCCGCGGCCAGCTTGGACGCCGAGTAGACGCTCGCACCGGCCTCGTTTACGATCAAATATTGCAGGTCGCGCTCGGGCATCGCTTTGATGATTCCAACCGCGAACTGCTCGGTCTCCCTCGATCCCGTGCCGTTGCCGATGACGATCAGCCCGACTCCGTATTGATTGATCAACCGCCGGAAGACGACTTCCGCCTCCGCTTTCTTGTTGTGAGGAGGAGTCGGGTACGTGACCGCCACTTCCAGCAGCTTGCCCGTATCGTCGACGACGGCCAGCTTGCACCCGGTCCGGTACGCCGGATCGACGCCGAGCACGACTCTCCCTTTGACGGGCGGCTGGAGCAGCAGATTACGCAGATTTTCCGAGAAAATGCCGATGGCATGCTCCTCCGCTTTCTCCGTCAGCTCTCCCCGCAGCTCCCGTTCGATCGACGGAGCGATCAGCCGCTTGTACGCGTCTTCCGCCGCGGCAGCCAGCGTGTCCCGAGCGGGACCCGGTCCCTTGATCGTCCTGCGGTTGATCTCGTCCACGATCCGGTCGGCCGGCACGTCAATCGAGACGCCCAGAAACTCCTCTCGCTCGCCCCGATTGATCGCCAGCACCCGATGCGGCGGCAGACGCCGGACCGGCTCCGAATATTGATAGTACATTTCATAGACGGACTCCGCTTCCGCGTCCTTCGCTTTGCTGATCAGCACGCCTTGATCCCACGTGAACTTGCGCACCCAGCGCCGGATGCCGGCATCGTCGGCCAGCCCTTCCGCCACGATGTCCGAGGCGCCCTGGATCGCTTCCTCAACGGTACCGACGCCCTTCTCCGCGTCTATGTATTTCGCCGCTTCCGCCCGCAGGTCGCCCTGTCTCGGCTGCGACAGCAGCCACAGCGCGAGCGGCTCCAGGCCGCGCTCCTTGGCGACGCTTGCCCTCGTCTTGCGCTTCTGCCGGTACGGCCGGTACAGATCCTCGACCTCCTGCAGCTTAACCGCCTTCTCGATGGCCGCTTGCAGCTCGGGAGTCAGCTTGCCCTGCTCCTCGATCAGGCGAATGACTTCGCCTTTGCGGTCCTCCAGCCCTTTCAGGTACGTGCGGCGGTCGTCGATCGCGCGAAGCTGCACCTCGTCGAGCTCCCCGGTCATTTCTTTACGGTATCGGGCGATAAAAGGAATCGTATTCCCGTCGTCCAGCAAAGCCGCGACCGTTCGCACCTGGCCCAAGCCAAGCCCGAGCTCTCCCGCGATCTGCTTGATCATTCTTTCTTGCGCATTCTGTACCGCATTCTGTATCGCGTTCTCGTTCCCCACACTCATCGATTCGTGCCCCCCGCAGCTATTTGTGCATCCTTTTATTATGTCGTTCCGCGCTCCGTTAGGCAAGGTTGCACCATAGAACTTGTTTGTTCAATAAATTTTGTTTACATCCAGAGTAACTTGTAAAATATAAAATAAAAGGATTACTGCATACCGGCAAAGAAATAGAATGGATAAACATTTTTATAAAATGGAGGGGTTTGTTTGATTACTAGGATTGAAATCTCAGGATTTAAAGGGTTTGTGGATTTTTTTCTCGATCTCCAGCCCTTCCAAGTCATTGTGGGTCATAATGCTGCCGGCAAATCAAACCTTTTTGATGCCTTGTTATTGTTATCAAAACTTGCAGAGAAAGATATTAGAAGTGCATTTCAGGAGGTTCGCGGAGAGTCGGGTGAACTGTTTACTGTTCTTCCAGAAGGAACCACTACCACACTGATGAAATTCGCGGTTGAGTTACTTCTTGAACCTCGTGTGAGAGATCCTTGGGGGCAAGAAGGAGCAGTATATCACCCGAGAGTTAGATACGAATTGCATTTAAGAAGAAAATCTGTTGAACGAGGTCTTGATCAACTCAATATTGAGCACGAAGAATTAACTCCCATTATGCGAAAAGACGACGAATGGGGTCAAAATAACAAAAATGCAAAATGGGCAGAGTATTTTCAATATCGTAGACAACAACCCTTCATTTCATGTCAATTATCAGATAATATTCCAACCTTGATTCTCCATCAAGATGGTCGATCAGGACGTCAACGGAAGAGTCCGCTTGAAAAATTGGAGAGCACATTTTTGAGCAGCTTGATCAACGTCGAGTTTCCACATGGATTTGCAGTTAGAGAAGAAATGAGGAACTGGACGTTTCTACAGTTAATTCCCGACGCTCTCAGAACGCCCGAATCCAGACTCGCTCCTTCTAAAATCGAGGCCTCGGGTAAGTACCTATCCAACATGCTCGCTCGTCTAAGTAAAGAAGATGAGTTTGTATTACATGATATCAGCAAGGACATTAGCAATTTGGTGCCTGGTATCACAAAAATTAAAGTGGAGGAGGATGAAGCTAAAGACAGATACTTAATTTTGGCACAAACGAGTGACGGACGAAACTTTTCCTCCCGGGTTTTGTCGGATGGGACTTTGCGAATGCTTGCGCTTGCATGTATCAAAAACGATTTATCTCACGAGGGGGTCCTTCTTTTCGAAGAACCTGAAAATAGCGTTCATCCCTATAGAATAAAACAGCTTGTACCATTACTGAGGCAAATGACTACAAATTTCAATGAAGAACATGATCCTGAACAACGTCTAAGACAACTAATAATTAATACGCATTCTCCCAAGTTAGTATCTCATCTCACTGACGATGAAATCATATTTGCCCACGTAGTTGACCTTGTGTCTAAAGACTATTCGAAACCTCTAAGGGTAACAAGAATGGTGCCTGTTAAAAATGAACTGTTCTCAACAGAAGGAGATAACTTTTATGCACGTTACGAGATGGAAAAGTACCTTGAGTCTTCTGACCTTGAAGAAGCAGTTATTCGTCTGCGCGGTGAAAGTCAATGAAGACTATTTCATTGGCACTATACGCTGAAGGTACTACTGACTATCGCTTCCTTCCGATTATTATTCAAAATACAGTTGAGAGAATTTTATTTCTGAATGACTGCCCCGACATTGCAGTAGTAGAGCCCACCCTGATTACAGACGTCAAAGGGGATTCCGGGGCTGAAAACATTTACAATGCTGCAAAGGAAGCCCAAGGCGTTCATATCTTGTTCGTACATTTAGATGCGGATGCACGGACGATAGAAAAGGCAAGATCAGAGAGGTTTATTCCGGGCAGAGATTTAGTCAACAATTCGGAAGGAAAGTTATGTAAGGATATCGTCCCCATAATTCCGGTTAAAAATATTGAAGCATGGCTTGTGTGCGACTATGAAGCATTTTGTAATGCAGTGGGCACAAGAGCAACAGCCGAAGAACTTGGACTTCCAAATCACCCACGATTAGTTGAAGCCTTGCCAGATCCAAAGCAATCTTTCAAAGAAGCTCTTCGAATTGCCCATGTAGCTCGAAGAAAAAGATCACGGTATGAACCTGGAGAGTACTATGAACTTCTAGCTAGAACCATTAATCTAGACACATTGTTACGTGTACCAGCATATATCGCGTTTTACAACGAATTAACTGAAGCTCTAAAAAAACTAAGAGTTATCAACTAAACATTCCCGTTATCAAAGAGAAGAAGCCTATTCTCAGTGAATTGCTATGAGAACGTACGCTGTGACATGCCGCATAGGAACTGCAGCATGCCACTTCACATCCGCCTCAGCTCAGAACGCCCAGTTGCCCTTGCGGAATACCGGGACGACCGTGCCGTCGGCGCGAACGCCGTCGATGTCCATGTCGGCGGAGCCGATCATGAAGTCGACGTGCACGATGCTCGAATTGACGCCGGCTGCGGCCAACTCCTCGGGCGTCATCTTCTTGCCGCCCTCCACGTTGAAGGCGTACCCGCTGCCGATCGCCAGATGGTTCGACGCGTTCTCGTCGAACAGCGTGTTCAGGAACAGCACGTTCGATTGCGAGATCGGGGATTCATGCGGCACGAGCGCCACTTCGCCCAAGTAATGCGCGCCGTCATCCGTCTCGACGAGCTGGCGCAAGTTCTCCTCGCCCTGCTCCGCCTCCACGCCGACGATGCGTCCGTTCTCGAACGTCAGCTTAAAGCCGTCGATCAGGTTGCCGCCGTGGCTGAGCGGCTTCGTGCTGGAGACGTAACCGTTCACGCCCGTCTTCAGCGGCACGGTGAACACTTCCTCTGTCGGCATGTTCGCCATGAACGGCACGCCGTTCTCGTTGATGCTGCTCGCCGCCACCCAGAGGTGCTTCTCCGGCAGCTCGATCGTCAGATCGGTGCCTGGGGCGCGGTAATGCAGCTTGGCGAACCGGTTCTCGTTCAGCCAGTCGCTCTTCTTGTGCAGATTGGCATCGTGCTCCGCCCAGTCCTTCACCGGATCGGCCGCGTCGAGGCGCACCGCGGAGAAGATCGCCGTCCACAACTTGTCGACCGCTTCCTGCTCCGACGCGCTGTCCGGAAACACTTTGACCGCCCAATCCTTCGTCGACGCCGCAACGACGGTCCAGCTCACCTTGTCCGATTGAATCGCTCTTCTGAACTCGGTCAGCCCTTGGCCCGCCGCTTTCTGGTAATTGCCGATGCGGGAAGGATCGATGCCCCTCAGCAAGTCCGGATTCGGGGAGGAGAAGGAGATGAAGGCCGCGCCGCGCGCGACAAAATCATTCCTCTTCGCCGTCTCCCATTCCGGGAAACGGGTAAACACGTCGTCCGCCGCCTTCTCGTATTTCAGTCGGGACAGCGCTTCGTCCGACCAGTCGACGTGGACGTTGCTCGCGCCCGCCTCGTAGGCTTGCGCCGCCACGCGGCGCACCAGCTCGGCGATCTCGATCGAGGCGATCATGAATACCTCCTGGCCCTTCTGCACGTTAACGCCTACGCGAACGATCAATTCCGCGTATTTATCCAATTGTTTCGCCAAATCCGCCATGTACGACACGCTCCGTTTTCCTCTGGATTAGAAATCACAAAAACGACAGGCAACCGCCCGAACCCAGGCAGTTCCTGTCCGAATTTCCGCTTTTAAAAGTCGATAAGGCCGACGCTGATCTGCAAGGCGTCGTTCACCTTGTGCATCGTCTCGTCGTCCAAATGCGTGATTTTGTCCGTCAACCGCTGTTTGTCGATCGTGCGGATCTGTTCGAGCAGAATGACGGAATCCCGCTCCATGCCATGGGTTTTCGCTTCGATTTCAACGTGGGTCGGCAGCTTCGCCTTCTGGATTTGCGCCGTTATGGCCGCGATAATCACCGTCGGGCTGAACCGGTTCCCGATATCGTTCTGAATGATCAAAACCGGGCGCACTCCGCCCTGCTCCGAGCCTACGACCGGCGACAAATCCGCATAGAACACATCCCCGCGTTTCACGATCAACGTTTACACCCCGCTTACGAGGCGACCCAGTATGTTGTCCGCATCTTCTTCCGCATGGAACGCTTCCGATGCCATGTGCAGATTGATTTTAGCCATTTCCAAATACCCGCGCTGCATCGCGTCGCGAATCAGCCGCTTCTTGCGATCGACCAGGTAATGCTTCATCGCCTGGCGTATGATCTCGCTGCGGTTGGTGTTTTCCTTGGCGACGACGAAGTCGACTTCGCGCAGCAAATGATCCGGAAGACTGATCATAATGCGTTTCGTATTGTGTAAATTGGCCACCGAACGGACACCCCCAAAGATTTTCCAACAAGCACCCTTTTTTCCAGTATGCATGAGTCTGGTAAGAATTATTCGAGATCGGACGCCGACATTCCTGCCGAAGCCGGCCAAAATTCACATCCAATATTAACCAAGGAGCGGATTGACGACCGATACGACCTCTCCGCCGCTGACGTACACTCTCGGAACCCGCGCGGCCAGCATGCAGGTCAGCTCGTAATTGATCGTTCCCAGCTTATCCGCCACTTCCTCCGCGGAGATGACTTCGCCGCCCTGGCGGCCGATAAGCACGACTTCTTCTCCCGGCTTGAAATCCGGCTCTCCTTGGACGAAAGCGTCGTTCAGGCGAATCATGCATTGATCCATGCAGATCGTCCCGAGCACCGGAACCCGGCGCCCTCGCACGAGAGCCTCCGCCTTGCCGCTCAGCATCCGGCTGAAGCCGTCGGCATAGCCGATCGGCAGCGTGCCGATCGTTTCGCAGCCCTGGGTGAAATAGCGGGTGCCGTAGCTGATTCCTTCTCCCGCCCCCAGTTCTTTGACGTGCACGACCGACGTTTTCAGCGACAGGACCGGCTTCAGCGCGACGGCGTTCGCCTTGACCTCGTTGCTCGGATACAGGCCGTACATGCTGATGCCGAGCCGAAGCATACCGCCCGTGTGTTCCGGCAGATCGATTCCCGCCGCGCTGTTGCCCGAATGGACGATGGCGATCGGCATTCCCGCCCGGCGCGCGTAATCGGACACGGAGGCGAAGCGCTCCAGCTGCATTCTCGTATACGCTTTGTCCGTCTCGTCCGCGCGGGCGAAATGGGTGTAGAGCCCTTCGACTTCCACCTGGGGCAGCGCGAACGCGCGCTCCAGAAACTGCTCCGCCGCCCGACCCGGAAGCAGGCCGAGACGACCCATGCCCGAATCGATTTTCACATGGATTTTCAGCTTGCGTCCGGAAGCCGGCAGATCCGCCGCCGCTTCCAGCATATCGTCGCGATACAACGTTAACGTAATTCCTTGTTCCCTTGCCTTCGAATACCCCGATGGAGGCGTATAGCCCAGCACCAGAATCGGAGCGGCGATTCCCGCTCTCCGGAGCTGCAAAGCTTCATCCAGAAACGCGACGCCCAAATAATCGACGCCCGCCGCTACCGCTCTTCTTGCGATCTCCGTCGCTCCATGCCCGTAAGCGTTCGCTTTGACCGAAGCCAGCAGCTTCGTGCCAGGGGCCAAATGTTCGCGGAACGCTCCGATGTTGTGGTCAAGGGCGTCAAGGGAAATCTCGGCCACGGTCGGCCGGTAATAACAGTCCACGGACCGTTCACCTACCCTGCTGCGCAAAAACTGCAATAAATCAATGTTACTGGGCTAACGGAGGACTGTCAACGATATTCGGGCAGGCAACCTTTTCCATGAAGCCGTGAAGCCGCGGAGAGAAGCCGGAACCGGGCCGCCGATTAAAACCGGGCTGTCCGCGGCCGTCTCTCGACGGCCGGCGGGACAGCCCGTTGCGCTTTTGCCTTATTTGCCCGACGTATCGACCATCGACTGGGCGATGCGAACCATGTCGCGATCTTCCAGATCTTCGCTGGTCAAGCGGAACTCGATGCCGTCATATGTCCAGGTCAGCGTCCTCACCGTATTCGCGGCGCCCTCCGTCACGTGACCGAGCGTGAAGCCGAGGTCGAGCGAGTATCCCGCGCTCAAAGTCGCCGCCGAGACTTTGGCCAGACTTTGCGTAATTGTGAAGTCGTAGCTTCCCGTATACCGGAGCATGTAGCCCGGATTGTCGACCAGTTGCAGGTCGATCTGATCGAGCAGCTCCACGCCTGCCGGCAGCGACTCGATGTCCGGTTCGATCAGCGAGAACGAAGTGTTCTGCGCGGGAGACGGTTCTCCTTCTTCCGGAGACTGACCGTCCGGCGACGCCGTCGCGTCCGGAGCGTCCGTGCCATCCGGCGAAGCGGTAGACTCGGGAGCGGCGCTTCCGTCCGGAGAAGCCGATGGATCCGGGCTTGCGCTGCCGTCCGAAGGCTTGGCGTTCGAGTTAGGCGCAACGCCCATGTTCGAATTCATATCGAACGCGGATTTGTCGAACTTCTTGCCGAATTCGAACGAGTTGAAGATGACTTCGACCATCTTGTTGCCGTTGGCGTCCGACACTTCGACGTGTTTGGGCGCGTAGTCGTCCTGCGACAGCCATATTTTCTGCCGGGCGAACGAGCCGTTCTGATAGTTGCCCGCCATTACGTCGAACACGTAGCTGTCTTTGTCGGTCGCGAACTGCCGGGAGTTGTCCTTGATGATGCTGTCCGCCAGCGTCTGGTACAAGTAGACCTGACCCTGATTGTCCGGCCAGTCGCTCTGGAAGCGATAGCTTTTGTTCAGCTGCGGGGTGAGCACGAACACCCCGTCCTCGTTGCGCAGAACGATCTGCGTAATGTCGCGCTTCGCGTTCGTCAGCGCGATCCGGTACATGTCCGGCTTCTGATACCACACCTCGACCTTGTACTCCAGCGGCTGCTGACCTGTATATAGAATCATCTCGCCGCTGCCTTCGTAACTTTCCATTTTGTCCACAACTTTGTCCAGGTCCTTCACGATCGACTCCGCGTTCTTGCTTCCGCAACCGGCCAGAATGACGGCCAGCGCTACGACGACGGCAGCGATCCATGAAATCCGACGATGCATGCGATCCACCCCTCAGCACATTAATCAATCCATGCTTCATGTCTATGAGGGGACTTGACCAATTATGCGGACAAAGATGACGAGCATCGGCTTGGACAGAAGTCAGGTTCCGCTCGACGAAGCCGGGTCCGGGCGCAGCGATCAGCCTCCGTCAACTACGGCCCCTTGCCGCAGCTCGCGATCCTGCTCCCAGTGCACGCGAATGGACTTGGAATCGAACAAATCCTTCCCGTCGGAAACCTGGAAATGAAGATGCGGCTCGCTGGAATTGCCCGAATTGCCGCAGAGGCCGATCTGGTCTCCCTTAGACAGTCTGTCGCCGACTTGGACGGAGACGGACCCTTTTTGCAGATGAGCCAAAATGCTGAACTCCCCGTCGCCGTGGTCGATGACGACGACATTGCCGGCCGGGTTCTCCGGATCCATTCGACCGCCCGGCTCATTGTCCGCGATGCCGTCGACGACCGCCGCGACCGTGCCGTCGCGCGGAGCGACGATCGGCTGGCCGAAGGCGTAATAGCTCTCGTTCTTCGTCTTGTCTCCTTGATAGGTGTAGCCGTCGCGGGTTTGCACCAGATCGTAGGCGTAACGCTGGCTGTCTACCGCGTAATGGTAGTTCTCGAACACGTTCTCCCCGCCCCAGAAGACGGTCCATTCTCCAGTGAAAGGCAAGCCGTAAGCCGATTTCGTCCTCGCGGCGTCCGTGTCCGGATCCGGCTGCACGGGCATCATGAGCAAGCTGTCGATGCGTCCCGTTTCCTCCGTCGTAAGAATTAATCCCCACTTCCCGGAATCGTCGGCCCAGCCGTAGTATTCGCCTCCGTTCCACGATTGCTTGGCCATCGGCTTCCAGGAGGAGATATCCGAGACGACTTGATCCGCGACCTGTCGAAGATCCGCTTCCCCCACCGCCTGCTTGAAGCCGTCCGTGAATCGCGAATGAATTTGCCCGTATTTCCTGTCCAGCAGCGCCTGCGGAACGTCCTCCGGCTTCATGTCTTGCTCCTGTTTGCCCGAAGCGCAGCCGGACAACGCAAGCCCCAATGCGAGCGCAGAGGCGATAAAGATCATTCTCATCGTTGGCACATCCTTCATCGGTTAATGTCTTCAGATTAGCTTCGCAAGCTTATCCTCCCGATAACGGCGTCTTATGCCCGGCTTAATTCTATCCTGAAAAATTAAGATAGAGTTAATAGAACGCCCCGCTTCATGCGGTCCGCGAAATGATAAAATAGGTTGGGAAAATAGTCGGATGGACAACATCGGGAAGGAGAGACGATAGTGAACGATGCCGCGATTTTGCTCGTGGACGATGAACAGGCGATCGTTCTCTTGCTGGAGACGGTGTTCCGCAAGGAAGGATTCGCGAATATCGACATAGCCGTGTCCGCCGAAGAGGCGCTGGCCGCCTGCGAACGGAAGAACTACGACGCGATCGTCCTGGACGTCATGCTGCCGCAGATGAGCGGGTTCGATATTTGCCCGTTTATTCGCCGCGCGACGGACGCCCCGATCTTGTTTCTTAGCGCCAGATCCACCGATTTCGATAAGCTGACGGGCTTCGCCGTCGGCGGGGACGACTATGTGACGAAGCCGTTTAATCCGCTGGAGATCGTCGCCCGCATTCGCTCCCTCTTGCGCCGTTCCGGCAAAACGCAGAGCTCCCCGGCAGCGCCCCAGTCCGTCGGCGCCGTGCACGATTTCGGCTACTTCCAGGTGAACGAAGCGGCGGCGGAGCTGCGAACGGGCGGCAAGCCGGTCAATTGCCCGACACTCGTCTATCAATTGCTGCTCTTTCTCTGTAAAAATCCGAACCGGGTGTTCACGAAGAGCGAGCTGTACGAACGGGTATGGGGCGAAAGCAGAATCGGCGACGACAATACGGTCATGGTGCATATTCACCGTATCCGCGAAAGAATCGAGCCGGATCCTTCCCGTCCGCGGTTTCTGGTGAACGTCCGGGGACTCGGATACAAGCTCATGAAAAAAGAGGTCCGGCCATGAGCGTCAATTGGCGGCTGGCGCTCCGTCTGGTCGGTTGGCTCGTCGTCGTCGGCGCCGTGCTGCTCGGATTCGCCACCGGGACGGTCCTATGGACGATCGATCGGTTCAACCGGATCGAGGCGGCACGTCAATTCGACAGCTCGGGCATGTACAGCATCGTGCAGTCGATCCAGGCCGACGGGGACTCACTGACGTTCGATGCCGAGCTGCTGGAGCTTGTGCGGCAAAGCGGAGGCTGGCTGCAGAGAATCGACGAGCGCGGCGAGGTAACGCACTCGTTCTTCGCCCCTCCGGACGTTCCGGCCCGGTACGGTCCCGGCGAGCTGACGGCTTATTGGCTCGGAAGCAGCCCGTTTCCGTATCAGCTCTTCTTGTGGATCCAGCCGAAGAACGGCGTTATCCACACCTTGATCTACGGCGTGAAGGACACGGATAATGAGCTGATGGAACGACTGATCCGGGAGAGCAGGCAGGAGGGCTCGGCACTGATTCTCCCGGAAGAGCTGGTGCGCGAATTGAAGTCGAGCGGCTCGTGGCTGCAGCTGGTGGACAAGAACGGCTCCGAGCTTGCCTTCTTCAATAAACCGGAAGGCGCTATGGGAAGCTACAATGTGGAGGAAATGGTTCTTCGCGCCGTCTACTGGGACCGCTACGGCACCAAGCTCGTGACGCGTTACGATGCGGCTTCGGGCCGCACCTGGGCGCTCAGTTCGCCCCTGCCTGGCAACGAACCCGGGAAGCAACCCTGGATCACGCCGGAGAATCGCGTGCTGATCCAGTCGATCGGCGCTCTGATCTCCGCAGCCCTGCTGCTGTTCGCGGCGATGGCGATCTGGTTCGGTCACCGCATCGGTTCGCCGATCGTCCACGTCATGAATTGGGTGCGGCTTCTCGGCAGGGGAGTATACGCCGAGCCGACCGGTGCGGGAGGGATCGCGAGAAGCCGCACGCGGCAGGGAGGGCGGAAGCGCAAATATAAAGTGTACGAGGAAGTCATCCGCTCGATGGAATCTCTCTCGGACGCGCTCCGGCGCAACGAACGTTATCGCACGGACGCCGAGCGCCTGCGCGAGGAATGGGTGGCGGGGGTGTCCCACGATCTGAAGACGCCCTTGTCCTCGATCGTCGGCTATGCCCATATGCTGGAGGCCGAACATTATTCGTGGACGCCCGAAGAGGTGAGATCGTTCGCCAAAGTGATTTTGGACAAATCTTCTTATTTGGAAGGATTGGTGAACGACCTCACGCTGACGTACCGTCTGCGCAGCGGCGTCGCCGCCCCCTCCATGTCCGCGGTGGAGATGAACGGGTTCATGGACGCGGCGCTGCGCGAAGCCGCTGCCGGCCATCCAGGTTACGAAGCCTCGATCGTCCGGTTCAAGGCGGCGGAGCGTCCCGTCTATATTCTTGCCTACGCGCCCTGGATGCAGCGGATCGTAGACAATCTCGTCGCCAACGCCCTGACCCACAATCGCAAGGGCATCCTGCTGGAGGTAGCGGTCAAGGAGAACGGCAAGGAAGCGATCATCGAATTTGCCGACGACGGCAAAGGCATGGACAAGGAAACGGTGGAAAGGCTGTTCGAGCAGTATTACCGGGGAACGGACACCGACAGCCGTCCGGAGGGAACGGGCCTCGGCATGGCGGTAGCGAAGGCGCTGACGGAAGCGATGGGCGGCACGATCGGCGTGGCGTCCGGGATTGGCCGAGGGACGACGATTCGCCTTTGTTGGCCGCGGACGGATGCGGAGGAATAACGCCGTCATCCGCCGATTGGCTATCTCGAATGATCGGCAATTTGCCGATATAAAGGATATAAACGATAGGAGGGGATTGCATGCCAGGACCGTCCATCTTTATATTCACGGGAACAAGCGGCGCCGGGCGCAAGACGATCGCCCGCAAAGTCGGAGAAGCGCTCGGCTGGACCGGAGTTCGCTCCTGCACGACGCGCGAGCCGAGAAATCCCGCTTCGCCGGACAAGGATTACCGTTACGTCGCCCGCGAGCAGTTCGATCAATGGGAAAGCGAAGGCAAGTTCGTCCAAACCGCGAGCATCAACGGCAACCGTTACGGCGTGCTTCGCCACGAGCTGGAAGCCGCGGTCGCGGGAGGCAATAGCGTCTACCTCGTGCTTAATCGCGAAGGCGCGGACGCGATCGTGAAGCAATATCGCGATGCCGCAGTCAGAATTTTCATCTATGTGGGCAAACTAACGCTTCGCGAGCGTCTGGAAAGCAAGGGGATGCCTTACGAGGTCGTTCAGCGCTATCTGGACAGCTACACCGACGAAGTGACTTATCGCAGCAAATGCGAGTACACGTTCGAGAACGTGGATGCGAACCGGACGGCGGAGCTGATCCGTTCGGCCCTCGCCCGCTAAAAGTGAAAGTTCAAAAAGTCCGGTTTTCAGCACCGAGGAAAGGAGTATTAAGGTGGCAGTCTATATTGCGCTGATCAGAGGCATCAACGTTGGCGGGCACAACAAAGTGCCGATGGCCGAATTGAGAGACGCCTGCGAGAAAATCGAACTCCGGCAGGTGAAAACGTATATCCAGAGCGGCAACGTCGTGTTCGAGTCGGAGCAGCCCGAGGCGCAGCTGCGCCCGCTGCTGGAGAAGGCGATCTCCGACCGGTTCGGCATATCGGCTTCCGTCGCGATCCGCTCCGCCGCGCAATGGGAGAACGTGATCGCAAGCTGCCCCTACGATGCGCGAACGCTTCAGGAGAAGCAGACGATCCAGATCGCCTTCCTGACGGAGCCGCTGTCGGAGAAAGCGGCGAATACTCTGGAGGCGAGCAAGGACGAGCGCGACGAATACGCCGTCGCCGAATCGGAAATCTACTTCCTGTTCCGGCAGAGCATGCTCGATTCCAAGCTGGCGAACGGCATGCAGAAGGTCGGACGATCGATGACCGTGAGGAATTGGAATACGGTCGTCAAGCTGGCCGAGCTGAGCCGCGCGATCGCGAACTGAAAACAAAGGAACCCGCTCCATGACGGATGCGGGTTCCTTTTTTGCATGCCTCAAGCGGGCCGCCGGGCTACAGATTCTTCAAGCCGCCCAAGCTTGCGCCTTGAACGAACAAGCGCTCGATGCCGCGCTCGACCGCCGGGTCGGCGACGAGAGGGGGAGCTTGGTGAGGCTTGGCGCGGGCGTCGATAATGACGTTGTCGCACGCCCAATGCTTGAACTCGTAGCCGCTGTTCACGCCGTAGATGTCATGCGACGGATTGCTGCGCGTGAACGCGGCCCACAGGAAGTTCGCCAGCGTTGCGCTCAGAAACTCGCTGTCGTCGGCGATGACGATCATCGGGCAGGAAGACAGCGGCCCTCTGTCGCGAATCGCGGCGCACAGCGCGTCAATCTCCCGCTGCGCCGCTTCATAGCTGGAGAACGCCGGTCCTTGCAGCGCGACGATACCCGGCATGACGAGCTTCGCTCCTCCGAAATCCCGCAGTTCGCGCAGTTCCTCCGGCACGTCCCGGCACAGCTCGCGCAGCTTGTCCCCGTAAGCCGCGAACACGACTTTGCTCCCGGTATTCAGCCCGGTGCCGGAGTAATCGAGCGTGTCGATCGTCGTATTCGTCTGGAAGTGAATATCCCGGCGCAAGTCGATCCGTTCCAGGATGTAGGCCAGAAATTCCTCTTCCCGATGCGTATCCAACGGTTGCCGGTCCTCCGCTGTAATGAACAAATACTTGGCCAGACTCAGCTGGCCCGTGCCGAGAATGCGGTTGGCGAGCGTGAGCAGCTCGGCCGGCCGCTTGTCCTCGCTGTAAGGCGTATAGCGTTCGCTGCCGATCGCGAACAGCAGCGGATGAACCCCTGCCGCGTCGACGGCGTGAACCTCCTGAACGCCGGGGATCTCCTGCCGGATCGCGTCGCCGGTCAGCTCATGGATCAGCTGTCCGAACGAAGTGTCCTCTTGAGGCGGACGGCCGACGACGGTGAACGGCCAGATCGCGCCCGGTTTGGCGTACACTTTGTGAACCTTCATAACGGGAAAAGGATGAGTCAGGCTGTAGTATCCGAGATGGTCGCCGAACGGGCCTTCGGGCTTCGTCTCGCCCGGATGGATCTCCCCCGTGATGACGAAATCGGCGTCGTTGCTAATGCAGAAGCCTTCCGAATAGCTGTAGCGGAAACGATTGCCCGCCAGCATTCCGGCCACGGTCATCTCGCTGAGTCCCTCGGGCAAAGGCATGACAGCCGCCAGCGTGTGCGCGGGAGGGCCGCCGACGAAGCAGCTGACCTTCAGCGGAACGCCCAGCTTGTTCGTCTTCGCCTGATGAATGCCGATGCCGCGATGAATCTGATAGTGGACGCCGATTTCCTTGTCGGTCTCGTACTCGTTGCCGTTCAACTGAACGCGGTACATGCCCAGGTTCGAGTTCATAATGCCCGGCTTGTCCGGATCTTCGGAATACACTTGGGGCAAAGTAACGAAAGCGCCGCCGTCCATCGGCCAGCTCTGAATGAGCGGAAGGTCGGAGATTCGCACCTCGTTGGCGGGAACGGCCAGCCCTCCGGGCGTCTTCTGCGGCAGCGCCTTCCACGCCGTAAGGCCCGCTCCGACGTGCTGGAACGGGCTCTTCAGAGCTTTCATCGGATCGTTGCGCACGACCATCACTTTCTGCACGGCTTCCCACGTATTCCGGAAAATAAACCGGCTGCGTTCGATCGTGCCGAACAGGTTGGATGCGGCCCGGAACTTCGAGCCCTTGACGTTCTCGAACAGCAATGCGGGCCCGCCCGCGTCGTATACCCGTCTGTGAATGGCGGCCATCTCCAGATAAGGATCCACCTCTTCGCGGACGCGCGCCAGATGCCCGTGCCGCTCCAGGTCCGCCAAGCATTCTTCCAAATTCCGATACATAGGAAACAATCCACCGCCCTGCATAATTTGTCGTCTGCTTCCTATTGTATCGGGATGTCCGGCTTGCCACAACTCCGCAGGCAAACCCGGTCCGGAGAAATACGGTCAGCCTGGCCCGATCCCGATCAATCGAAGCCTCGCTTGTAGAACAGCTTGATCGAGCTTCGCGCGCAGACGAGCGAGAAAACCGCGAACAGCAGCCCCCAGAAGAGAGCGGGAATGTAGGTGGCTCTGTCCAGATTGGTCGCATCTCCCGCGGCTGTCGGGTTATGAAAGGACATCGATAGAATAACCAGGGCGCTGATGACGGATTCTACGAGACAGATGAATGCGACGAGTAAATAATAGCCTTTAATGAGTCCGGGGCGGGACAGAACGACGATCAGAATCGTGAGCACCGCGAAGCCGGCGCACCACGCCGCTCCGAAGCCGTTGCGGACGAACAGCGCGAGGCCGAGCACGGCGATCGTCGCGATCGCGACGAGCCCTTCCCGCTCCCGGCGCCGGGAATGAAGGAAGAAGAGCAGCAGCGCGAACAAGGCGGAGCCGAAATAGCCGGCCAGCGAAATCGGGATGGACTTCCAGTGGCCCGCATACGCGGAGTAAGTCAGTCCGCTCTGATCGGAATACAGATGAATGTACCGGACGTCACCGGACAGAAGCAAGGTGACGAGCGCATGGCACATCTCGTGGACGAGCGTGTCCACGTTGCGGAAGAAGTCCGAGAACGGAATCCAGCGGGTTAGGAACGCCGTTATTCCGAGGAATATGGCGACTCTGAGCCAGGACTTGATCGCAATCCCCTCTTTCCTTGCCTTAATTTTCCGCTTAGCGGTTCGATTACCCGCATTATACCATAGGCGGCAAGGAACAAGACCATAAATCCGGCGGCGTAACGGTACATCTCGTCGTATCCGGCCGCGGCCGCGATCGCGCCCAGAACGAATGCCCCGGAGGCAACGCCCAGGTCGGTCGCGTTATAGAACAGGCTGTTGGCCGTTCCGTACTGCTCCGGCGCGGAAGAACGCAGCATCCATGCCTGCAGCGTCGGCTGGATCGCCCCGAAGCCCAGTCCGTACAACAGAGCCGATACGATGAGCATCGGCAGCGTCGTCGCATAGGACAACACGGTTAAGCTGGCGATGACGCAGACGACGCCGGGAATGAGCACGGCGGCATGCCCTTTGCGGTCGAAGAGCTTTCCGGAGACGGGCCGCACGATAATGATCGTGACCGCGTTAAACAGGAAGAAGAGCCCGACCTGCTCCAGCCCGACCGACTCGCCGTACAGGGCGATAAAGCTGAGCACGCCCCCGTAAGTGACGCCGAGCAGAACGTTCAGGAACGCCGGCAGCAGCAGCTTTCGATTCATCGGGGCCTTGCCCGCGGCGGTCTTCGGCGCTTCGCGCTTGTCATTCGCGGAAACCGATCGCGTTAGAAGCAGCAGCGGGAAAGCGAGCAGCAGCGTCGCCCCCGCCACCCAGGCAAGCGCGTTAAAGCCAGCCTCGCGGAACACGTTCAGCCCGATCATCGGACCGATCGACATCGCCAGGCTCGTGGACAGGCCGAAATAGCCGATCCCTTCCCCCATCCGGTCGGAAGGAATCATCTGCGAGACAAGCGTCGGGAGAATCGTGCTCGCCATGCCGAAGCCGACTCCGTAACCGACGCGCATGAGCAGCAGCGAGCCGATCGAATCGGCCAGCATGCAGATTCCGGTAACGGCGACGGCGATCGCGAGCCCGGTGTACAGCAGCGTCCCCCGGCCGAACTTGCGCATCAGCGCCGCCGTCAGAAAACGGGCCGCGATCGCGGAAAGCGCGAACAGGCTCGTAACGAGACTTACGGCGAGATCGTCCGCGCCGAAATCGTTTTTGACGTAGGTCGGTAACGCGGACAGCGTCATTTGCAGGTTCAGAAACAACAAGAGAGAGCTTATCGTCAGGGCGATAAAAGCTCTCGTCCACAATTTCGTGTGCGCTTCCCGGCGTTGCATGTATTCTCCTACTCTCTCTCTAAGATGTCTTTCATATGATAATCGATTCGGATCAGCAGCCGGATCAACGTATCGTATTCCTCTTCGCTCATACAGCCGCGAACGTCTTCGTTCGCTGCCATCTCCAGCGGCAGCGTCTTGAGGATCAGCTCTCTTCCCTTGTCCGTGATGCCTACCTGGAACGATCGGCGATCGCGATCGCCGGTCCGTCTGTCCGCCAGCCCCTTCTGCTCCAGATGATCCAGTATTCTCGTCGTCGTGGGCCGATCCTTGCCCGTCCGCTCCGCGATTTCCTTCTGAATGAGGCCGTCCTCCAGATGGATCTGGTACAGGACCGACCACTGTTCCGGCGTAATCTCGAAAGGCTTCAGCCTGCTCTGGAACAAAGCCGACACTTTGCGATAGGACGTCCCCAGCATAAAGCCTGCCGAACGCCGGAGATCGTACGCTTTCTTATTGTTCATCCGTTATGCTCATCTCCAAATAGTTGCTACAACAATTATATTTCAGGCAACTATTATTGTAAAGAGACGAGATCGGTTTTCAGGACAGGAAAAAGGGAGCGTACTTTTCTTCCTTATAATACGTCGTGCCGGTCGTCCCGCTCTCGTCGCGGAACGATCGCTCCGTCGCCACGATCCAGCCTTTGCGGTACGCCGGGGAAGTTTCCGACGGGGCTCCGGCCGGGTGCAGCTCCCTTAGCAACTTCGTGCGGACCGTCGTCGTTCCGGCAAGAGGCTTGTCCGAGACGAGGCGGCAATGCAGCTCGTAGCCGGACATCTCGGCGAGGATGCGAATATCGGCGCTATGCGTGTTCCTGAACTTGAGATCCTTCCGCCCGTAGACGTAAGTGGCGTCCAGACCGAGGTCGATAAACCGCTCTTCCCCCCACATATCCGCGCTATGGTTATGCTTCTCCAGAATGTCCATATTCGCCTGGAGAGCGACGTTGAAGAGCAGCGTGCTGATCAGGCAGGCGCTGCCCCCGGCGGCGTGTATCGTGCGCCCGCGCACGAACATCGGCCCCGGCATGAAGCCCATCTCTTCCGTCGCGCCCTTGAGAAATTTTCTAAGCGAGAAAATCCGCCCCGGAGGAATGACCGTCCCGTTCACGATCCGGCAGCCCAAATTCATGTTATGGAACCGGCCGTAGTTAAGATCCTGCAGCTCTTCCTTCCATTGCATGAGAATGCGGATTTCCGACAGCACGATCTCGTCGCGTTCCGCCTCCGCATCCCGGGGAAGCCGGTTTTCCGGGGACACGAATTGAAAGTACCAGCCTTTCAGCAAGCTGCGCGCGTCGTCCAGCAGCAGTCTTGTCCGAAGAAATTTGATCATAGGTTTATTGCGGATTGCCGTCATGGATTGCGGATACCCCCTCGTTCTTAAACCATTCCATACATTTGACGCAGAAAAGTGGGAAAAGTTACATTTTTTGTCGAAAAAGATGGAGTCGAGGGAATGGGGGTGAGTAGAGGAGGAGGACGCGCGGGAACGCCGGCCAGACCAGCGCAAGCGGCCCCTGCCGGGAAGGCAGGGGCCGCTGTAATGAAACTTTATCCGATTAGTCGCGAGGCAGCTCGACGGACACTTCGCGGCCGGATTCGGCGGAACGAAGGACGCCGTCGATGATCGCCTGCTGGATCAGGATTTGCTCTCCCGGAATCGGGGCCGGACGGCCGTCGCGTACCGCTTCGGCGAAATCGCGAACCTTCTCGTCGAACAGGTTCAGCTTGTGCTCGATAAGCGGAATCGGCGTCTGCGTGTGGCGACCGTATTCGTCGTGGAACAGCGTAATCGAGCCGACCGAACCGTCCCATACGCCGGACCACGGTCCGCTGCCGGCCGACGTGATCTTAAGCCCCGCGTCGGTGCCGAGGAACATCGTCGCGCCGAGCGTATCCATATGCATCGCCCAGGAGATTTTGAATTGCAGCACGAGATCGTTCTCGAAGCGAACCATCGCCACGCCGAAATCTTCGACCTCGAATTTGGACGCTTCCGGATGGTAGAGCGGATTGCGGCCGAAATGATTGGAAGTGAACGCGGAAACGGTCAACGGACGAGGATAACCCATCGTGTTCAGCGCCATATCCAGCGAGTAACAGCCGATATCGGCCATCGCGCCGGCGCCGGCCAGCTTCTTGCTGATGAACGTGCCGCCCGGCATGCCGCGGCGGCGGCCACCGCCCGTCTCGGCATAATACACGTTGCCCAGACGTCCGGATTGCACGATATCCTGCAGCAGCTTCATGTTCGGATCGTAGCGCGGTTGGAAGCCGATCGTCAGCATATTGCCCGTGTCGCGGGCGACTTGCGTCATCTCCAACGCCTCCGCCAGAGTGACGGACATCGGTTTCTCCAGCAGCACCTGCTTGCCCGCTTTAAGCGAGTCGACCGCCGTCCGGTGATGCGAGACGTTCGGCGTGCAGATGCTGACGCCGTCCAACTCCTGCTCCAGCAGCTTCTCATGGCCGTCGTAAGCCGCCGCTCCGTCCAATTGCAGCGCCTCTACGAATTCCGCCGCCTTGCCGGGAATGACGTCGGCAACCGCGACGATCTCCACGAACGGCAGCTTGCGGTAAGCCGATACGTGGGCCCTGGCGATTCCGCCGCTTCCAATAATGCCAATGCGTAAATGTTTGCTCATATGCTCGCTTCCTTCTCTCATTTGGATTGGAACGCCGCAGCATGCTCTCCGGCATGCATTTTGCGGTAAACGCTCGGCGTCATTTCGTATTTGCCCTTGAACACCGGGTACAGATAGTTCGGATTGGCATAGCCGTGCGCGATGGCGATCTCCTCGATCGCCTTGTCCGTAAGGAGCAGATCCGAACAGATCGCCGTCAGCCGCGTATGCTCCAAGTAGTCGCGGAACGTCGTCTGTCCCTCGCTGCGGAAAATGCGCTGAAGCTGCCGCGGACTGATTCCGATCGCCTCCGCCACCTGCTCCAGAGAGAGCGGCATGCTCTCGTTGTCCTGAATGTACTGCGTCGCCAACTGATACCTGTGGAAGCTCATGTCCCGCTCCGGAATTCCCGTCCTGCCGTCCGCTCCGTCGAGCACGCGAACGGTGCGCAGCAGAATCTGCACGATCGCCTGCTTCAACAGCGTGTAAAATCCGATCGGCTGCTCCTCCAAAATCCGGTAAGCCTCCAGAAAGCCGCTCATCGCATGGAACCGGTCGACGACCGGACCGATCGGCAGACGGTCCAGAGCGGCGATGCACTCGCTCGCCTCCGCCGCCTCCAGTTCGTCGCCCCAGCCGCTCGGTTCGGCATCCGATTCCAGCGGCACGATGTCCAGGTGAAGACAGAGCTCGTACATCGGATCTTCCGGGTCCGACTCCTGATAGTGCACCAGATCCGGTCCGGTCAGATAGAACATCCCCTCGTGAAGATCGTAAGCCTGATCGACGAGGATGACCTTGCCTTTGCCTTTCGGAATATAGTGAAATTCGTATTCCGAGTGTTTATGGAAGTTAATGATATGACCCGGCGGAAAAGAGGCCAGATGGCAGCGCAGCACGCGAATGCCGTATCCGCCCCAACGAAATTGCAGCTCCAGCCGGTCCAGCGCGTCCTGCCTCTCCGCCATCCGGGCGTACGGGAAGGGGCTCGCGCTTCCGGCCGCTTTGCGATCCGCCGGCTTCTTCCCCGTCGATTCGCGATGATCCGCCTGCATGCTCCATCCCTCTTTTCCTCCGGTAGTCCGTTATTCCGCCAGCTCGTCGATCCGGATCGGACGGCCTTCCGCAACCGACCGCGTCGAAGCTTCCATCAGCTTGGTCAGATCGACGGCCGCTGCGATGTTTTCCGTCGCTTCCGTGCCTTTGTTGATATGATCCACCCACTGGCTGAATGCGTAAGGCAATCTGCCGTCCAGCTCCAGCTTCTCCCATTGGCCGCTTCCGCCGTTGTAGCGGACGACCGGAACTTCCTCGGGGAAACCGAACAGCAGCGTGCCCTCGGTTCCATGAAGCTCGATGGAGAATGGCGAGTTGCTGTTCACGAAGCCCGCTTCGACGATGCCGATCGCGCCTTCCGCATAGCGAAGCACAGCGACCGCGTTGTCTTCGACTTCCTTGCCCGTCACGTATCCGAAGTTCGCGCTTACGCTCTCGGGCATGCCCAGGAAGCGCCGGACGAGATACATCGGGTGGCAGCCCAGATCGATGAGAGCGCCTCCGCCGCACTGCTCCTTCGAGTAGAAGTGGGCCGGCAGCCAGTTCGCGGTCGCGCCGTTATGCGACAGCCGTACCCGCGCCAGCGTCAGCTTGCCGAGCTTGCCGTCCTGCACCACGCGATCGATCGTCTGCGTATAGCCGTCGTAGAGGCGCGGCAAGGAAACCGTCAGCTTGACTCCCGCTTCCCGGATCGCGGCAACAATCTCGGATACTTCCTTCGCCGTAGGGGCGATAACCTTTTCCGTAAAAATGTGCTTGCCGGCTTTCGCCGCCTTCACCATCACATCGCGATGAATATTCGTAGGCGCGTCCACGATGACGGCGTCGATGCCGTCCTGGGCGAGCATCTCGTCGAGAGACGCATAGTACGGCACTCCGTACTGCGCCGCTTTGGCTTGTCCGCGTTCCGGCTCTTCGTCCCAGATCGCGGCCAACTCCGTCTCGGGATGCTCCAGCGCCTGCTTCGTGTAATCGTCCGCATGAACGTGCCAATAACTGATTTTACCGATCCGAATCATAGTAAGCCTCCTTGGCTGTTGACTTAAAATATACGACAACAATGACAGATTACACAACTTTTATCGCCATTATAATTAGTTTTCGTGCCATTTAAACTATAAAATTGCGACATGTTATCTCGATGCGGGATCGATTCAGTTCCCGAAAGCCGCGAAGCCCGCGACGGAGATCGGCGGCAGCTCGCTCCACGCAAAGAGGCCGACCCAAGTCCTTAAACGACTTGGGTCGGCCTCTTGCTAAAGCTTGCACAAAGCGATTCAGTTGCCCTCGGCGGCAACCGTCCCGTCGCCTGCGGCGCGCTCGGGTTTGGCGGCAGACTTCACCTTGCGGCCCGCGATGTTGACGGGCTGGTTCTGGTGAATGATATCGCGCCAGCTGAAATCTCCTCTTTCCAAGGCGCGGATAAGCAGCTCGGCGGTGGCCATGTTGGTCGCAACGGGAATGCCGTACACGTCGCAAAGCCTTAGCAGCGCAGTAATATCCGGCTCATGCGGTTGAGCGACGAGAGGGTCGCGGAAGAAGAGCAGCAGATCAAGCTCGTTCTGCGCGATCATCGCCCCAAGCTGCTGGTCTCCGCCGAGCGGTCCGGATTTGAAACGAAAGATCGACAAGCCCGTGTTCTCCATAATCCGCGCACCGGTCGTCCCCGTCGAGAAGAGCCGATGATGCTGGAACAAGTGCCGATAGGCAATCGCGAAATTGACCAATTCCTCTTTCTTCTGATCGTGGGCAACGAATGCAATGTTCATGGCAATCACGCTCCGCTTTTATTTTATGTGTAATTAAATATAACACAAAACTGACTTAATCACAGGAAATTCGATAAACTTCGTCGATAAATAACGTTTAATGTAATTTTATATAACGTAAAATGACTATAACTGACCAATAGACTTACAATTATCCGGCTATATAAGGCTTCGCCCGAGCGCCGATGTGCGATTTTCTATTCACATAACGGTCTACCAGACCGCTAGAGGCAGCCATCCGCTCGATTTCGCTCACGTAACGGTCTACCAGACCGCTAGAGGCAATCATTCGTTCGATTTCGCCCGCGAAACGGTCTACCAGACCGTTAGAGGCAGTCATTCGCTCGATTTCGCACGCGTAACGGTCTACCAGACCGTTAGAAGCAGTCATCCGCTCGGTTTCGCACGCGTAACGGTCTACCAGACCGCTGGAGGCGGCCAATTCGAATGGAGTTACATGTTTTTTTCGGAAAATTCGCCTTGCGAATGCTTCTCCACACCTTAAAGCGATAGAACGCCGTCCCGCTCAGAGCGCGGAATTCTGGCGTTTCTTCTCTTAGTGCGGTATTCTGAAATTGCCCCATCGACGGCGAAGAATGCCGAAGACCGGCATTTCAATCAGGCAAAGGAGATCTACCCATGACCGAACTGAAAACCGTCGTTCACGACCATATACAAGCCTATTCCGGCCGTCTTAAGGAGATTGCGGCGTTCATCGGAGCGCATCCGGAGCTGGGCCACGAGGAGAAGCAGGCGTCCGCCCTGCTCTCGTCCGAGCTGGAATCGCTCGGCTATCGCGTCGAGCGCGGCGTGCTCGGACTCGCGACCGCGTTCATCGCGGAATACGATTCCGGGACGAACGGGCCGACAATCGGCTTGCTTGCCGAATACGACGCGCTGCCGGAAATCGGCCATGCGTGCGGCCATCATCTGATCTGCACGATGGCGCTCGGTGCCGCCGCCGGCTTAAGAGCGATCGCCGACCGGACAGGCGGCAAGATTCGCGTCTACGGCACGCCGGCGGAAGAGACGAAGGGCGCCAAGGTGGACATGGCCGCCGCCGGTCTGTTCGACGATTGCGACATCGCGATTATGGCGCATCCGTATCACAGCTACGAGCGTTCCGGCTCATCGCTCGCGATCGACGCGCTGCAGTTCGAGTACCGCGGCAAAGCGGCTCACGCAGCGGCCAATCCGGAGCTCGGCGTCAACGCCCTTGACGCCGTCATTCAGCTGTTCAACTCGGTCAACGCCCTGCGCCAGCAGACCCGCAGCGACGCCCGCATTCACGGCATTATCTCGCAGGGAGGGCAGGCGCCGAACATGATTCCGGATTACGCCGAAGCCTGCTTCTACGTCCGCGGCGCGACGCGCGCCTATACCGACGAGCTCGTTCGCAAGGTCAAAGCCTGCGCCGAGGCTGCCGCGATCGCGACGGGCTGCTCGCTGACCGTGAGCAATTACGAATATTCCTACGACGAGCTGCGGACGAACGCTGCTTTGTCTGGCGCGTTTACAGCGAATTTGATCGCAAGCGGCATCCCGGAGGAACAAATCGTGCACGGCCACGACAACGGCTCCCTCGATCTGGGCAACGTCAGCCTGCGCTGCCCGGCCGCGCATCCGTACATTAAAGTCGTCGACGAGCCCTACCAGCTGCACACGATCGAATTCCGGGACGCGGCGCAGACCGATCGGGCATACGAAGCGATGGTGTTCGGAGCGACGATGCTCGCCTATACCGGCTGCGACGTGCTGACGGACGCTTCGCTGCTGAAACGGATCAGGGAAGAGTTCGCTCGACGCTGATCCGGCGAGTTTTGTCGAAGCCGGATTGCCCTTTTTTCGAAGCTGAACGCTAACGGAGGATTCAACAAATGAACGGCCAAGAGGCGGATGCGGTGCGCATCGCTCCTTTTCGGCCGTTTTTTTCCGGTCTGCGAGCGGATTGAGCGCTTCTTATCGGAATGAACACGCGAATCTATAAAAAATCGTTGTTTTCTCCTCTCGTTTTCGTTCGTCCGGTCATTTACAATCTCTCATGCTTACGGGAAACGAACAGAAACCAGCCCCCGAAGCTTACGATGGCAACGAACGAGACTGCATTCAGCCGCACAGCATCCCGACGCTCGAAACGAGGAGGTGTCTGTCGAAAAATCTGTAAGCGCTTACATTATTTAATCTCGTTAATTCCTATTGAGAGAGGAGCAATTGGCGTTATGGTCTACGGCAACTACCGCGTGAAAATGACGGCACTGATTTTGAGCTTCGTTCTACTCGTCTCTTCGGTTCTCCCTTTTTTGTCCGCGTCCACGGCTTCCGCAGAAGAAAATACGGCTTTGCAGAGTCTCAGAGTGCATACGAACGACGGCATCAAACACGATAAGGTCACGTTAACCTGGGATTTGATGGACGGCATCACTCCGGACGACGGCTACAACGTTTACTTCGGTGGCGGCGGCTACATAAGATGGATCGCCGGCCCGCCCGTTGAAGTAGGCGGATTGCAGCCCGAAACCGAGTATTCCTTCTATATTTCCCCCGGGAAAACCGGCCTGAAAAGCAACGTCGTCACGATAACGACAGAGGCGGCCGACCCCAACTCGATTCCGAAGGCGCCGCTGCTGCCTCCGCACAATCTGCGGATTACGGACGTGACGGAAACCGGTCTCACGTTGAACTGGGACGGCTCGCCCGAAGCGAACGGTTATGACGTGTACATTAACGGAGACTGGAAGGCCGGCGTATGGGACGGCTCCAACAGCTTCACGTTTCCCGTTGCGGAAGCGACCGTGATCGGTGCCGTCTATTCGTTCGCGGTCGCGGCTCAGAAGCTTCCGGACAAATCCGGTCTCAGCAACGCGGTCACCTTGACGTGGGGGCAGCTTGAAGCGCCGCGAGACGTCCAGGTCGTTACGGCAACGAAGACAACCATCGCGCTCGGCTGGGCTCCTGTACCCGGGGCAACCTCTTATGAAGTATATCGAGACGGCGTTCTTGCCGGAACGAGCGCGAGCAATCGGTTCGTCGCTGCCGGACTGACCGAGGGCCAGACCTATGCGTTCAAGGTCGTCGCCAAGAACAAGCTATGGACTTCGCCGGATAGCGCCAGCGTCAGCGTCAAGCCGGGAAGCCGGTACAACATCGTCACCTACTATACGTCATGGTCCGTATATGAACGCAACTTCATGCCTGAGGATATCGATGTCGCACAATTAACTCATATTAACTACGCCTTCTCCGATCTTTGCTGGAATGGCTTTGCCTCCAGCAGCCGTCCTTGCCAAAATCCGGACATTCCGCTTCAGTCAGATTACGTCTTTGACGGAGAAATGGTCATCGGGGACAGCGAGGTCGACGTCGACAATATGGCCCGCCTTAACGCCCGGAAGGTCGATAACCCGAATTTGAAGCTGATCGTGTCCGTCGGCGGCTGGTCGTGGTCCGACCATTTCTCCCGCATGGCAATGGAAGAGCAAACCCGGCGGGCGTTCGCCAACTCGGTCGTCGACTTCCTTCGCGAGTACGATCTCGACGGCATCGACATCGACTGGGAGTATCCGGTCGCAGATGGCGAGGAGTCCAATTCGCGAAGCCCGCATGATCGGGAGAACTTCACGCTGCTGATGAAGGTCGTGCGCGAAGCGCTCGACGCTGCGGGCTCCGTGGACGGCAAATACTATTTGCTGACCATCGCCTCCTCGCAATCGGACGCTTTCGTCGTGAACGCCGACTTGATCCGATCTACGGCTTATCTCGACTTCATCAACATCATGACATACGATTACGCGGGCGATTGGGAGCAGCTCGCCCATCATAACGCGCCGCTCTACTACGACGAAAACCATCCGAAAGTTTCCGGTCCGCGGCTGAACGTCGCCGGGGGCGTCGCAGGACACTTGAACGGAGGCGTTCCAAGCTACAAGCTGGTGCTCGGTGTGCCGTTCTACGGTCCGGGGTGGCTGAACTGCCCTCCGCCCGGACAGTTCCAAGCCTGCGCAGGCGGCTCTGTTCCTCCTGGCGAGACGTTCGGCACTTACGAGCCGTTCACATTCGACTACACCGATCTGGAAGAAAACTATATTGATAAGAACGGATACGTAAAGCATTGGAATGACGCCGCGAAGGTTCCCTACTTGTACAACGAAGAGAAGCAGCGCTTCATCTCTTACGACGACGCAGAGTCGCTTCTCCATAAAACGGAGTTTGCCAAGTCGCTTGAACTGGCCGGAGTCATGAGCTGGGATATTAGCGGCGACCGCAATCGTACGTTGACGACGGCTCTCGCCGGCGACCTGCCAATCGGCTTAACCGCTCCGACAGGCTTGAAAACGACAACTATAGGCACGAACAAAATTGGCATCGCTTGGAGCGCCTCTCCCGATGCTACGGGCTATGAGGTCTACGTCGATCGCTCCCGGATCGCTTACACAACGGAGACTGACTTCCTGATAACTAACTTGACGCCAAGGACAACCTATGAAATTCGAGTATTCGCGGTCTCCAAGCACAATGGAGAGACGACAGCTATTTCCCCCGCCGACAAGGTTCGAGTTACGACGGCATCGCCGTCTTCCGGAGGCGGCGGAGGAGGAGGCGGTGGAGCGCCCGAACCGGACACGAGCGGCATCGGCGATCCTGCGGCGAACAGGCTGAAGCCGACGACAAAGCTGGAAGGCGGCAAAGCGACGGTCAGCTTAAACACGGAAGACGCGGTGAAGTCGATCAAAGAAGCGAAATCGGCGAAGACGCAAATCATCGTCGTCACCGACGCGCCCGCGGTAGAGACCGTTATTGCTCAAGAAGTCTTGCAAGCGATCGCAGACAGAGGAGCTTCGGGTATCCTGTCCCTGATCGTGAACGGAGTGGAATTCAGCCTTCCGATTCAGGCGCTTAAGCTCGGCGAAGGTATCTCCGGCGTGCGCATCACCATTCAGCCGCCTGATCAGGCAGCGGCGGACGCCTTCCGCGCAGCCGCCAAGAGCAATGGCGCCCAAGTGCTTGCCGGCCCGCTCGAATTCAAGGTCGAAGCGCTCTCTTCCGGGAACGCGGCTTCCGCCCTGGACGACTTCGGCGCCGTCTATGTCAGCCGGTTCTTCGAGCTGGATGCGGAGGCCCAAGTCGATCCCGCGCTGGCAACCGGGGTTCTGTACGGCCCCGACAAGCAGTCGTACCGCCACGTGCCTACTCTATTCACAGTGCATGAAGACGGATCGGCGTCGGCGGAGCTGAAGCGCCCGGGCAACAGCATTTACGCGATCGTCCAGAGCGCTCCGAGCTTCCTCGACTGGAATGTCGCATGGGCCAGAGAAGACATCCGGCAAGCCGCCGCCAAAGGCATCGCCTTCGGAGACAACGCCCGCGTCTTCGGAGCGAAGCGGGACATTACCCGCGGCGAGCTGGTCGCGATCATCGTGAACGGGCTGGGAATCTCGCCCGGTTCCCACAGCTCGCCGTTCAAGGACGTCGATGCGAACACGCCGTTCGCGCCAGAGATTATCGCCGCTTGGAAGCTCGGTATTATTAAAGGAAAATCGGCCGACCGCTTCGATCCCGAAGGGCTGATCACCCGACAAGAGCTGTCCGCCGTACTGGAGCAGGCGATGGCGTTCGCCGGCGCCGAGAACGCGGCTTCGGAGAGCGCGCTGGCTCCGTTCGCCGACCGTTCCTCCATTGCGCCGTACGCCCGATCTTCCATGGCGCTGATGGTCGAGCAGCGCATATTAAACGGCGTCTCGGCGACGAAGCTCGCTCCGCAAGGAACGGTGACCAAAGCCCAGGCAACCGTCTCGGTTATGAGAATGCTTCGCGCGCTTAAGCTGACCGATTAACCTCCTTCTTCCGCATCCGGCCTCTCTTTCATCCGGGTTCATCCCGGCGGAGGAGAGGTTTCTTCCAATTTTTCTAACATTGTGTGAAATACCGCCAACGCTATCTACATTTGCCTACATTTTCGCCGATATATGTCATATCAGCATTCGACGATCTACTAACAAGGAGACCAGGCCACTATGCTCAACAACGTTTCGATTCGCGTCAAACTGCTCGTATTGCTCCTCATCCCCCTGATTTTGTTCGCCGTGACGGGGATTTATTTGCTGGAGCTGAATTCATCCAACATTAACAGGCTGAAAACCTCCCTGTTCACGACAAGCAATCAATCGATTACGCTCGTACTCAACTCCGATAGGGATATGTACCAGGCATTGGCGGCCTATCAGCGGTTAAGCTCTCCGTTCGTCTCCGCAGAAGACAAAGAGCAGGCGAAAGCCGACTTCGCCGAGAACGTTCAGCAAACGAACGACCGCATCGCCCAGGCGCTGCGGATCGTGACGGAGCATGGCATCGCCGATAGAACCCATCCGAGCAGCGGCAAATCGATTAACGATACGATTACGGAGATGGACCTCCATTTTAACGAGTGGGTCAAGCTGGCTGAAGCCCAATTCCAAGCCGGCGACTACTCGATCGAAAAGGAAGCGAAGCTGCTGGCGGAATTCGACGAGGCCCGCGGCAACATCAACGATTTCGGAGAAATACTGGAGATTTACGCCGAACAGGAAGTGGATGCGGTAACCGCCGAGAACGCCTCGACGACTACGTCCACCTACATTATTTTGATCGTGGAATGGATCTTGCTCATCACCCTGGGACTGCTCGTGATTCGCAAGCTAAGCCGTACCGTATCCCTCGTGCAAGCGAAAACGCAACAAGTCGCCGCCGGAGATCTAAACTTCACGCCTCAAGCCAAATACGACAAAGATGAGCTGGGGCAAATTCTATTCTCGGTCGACGGCATGATCGCCAAGATGCGCGAGCTGATCGGGGCCATCGCCGACAACAGCCGCCAAGTCGCCGCCGCGTCGGAAGAATTGGCCCACAGCGCCAAGGAATCGGCGGACGCCGCCTCCCATGTGGCGGAAAACATTCAACAGGTGACGACGCTCGTCGAAACCCAGTCCTCGATCGCGCGCGAATCGACCGTCGCGATGGAAGAGATGGCGGTCGGCGTGCAGAAGATCGCCGAAAGCACGAACGTCATTTCCGACCATTCCCAACAGACAAACACGATGGCCGATGAAGGAACCGTGCTGCTGGCCAGGATGAAGGAACAAATGGAACGGATGGCCGGCACGATCGGCGATCTGAGTCGAAGCGTTGCCGTGCTGAGCGAGAAGTCGGACAAGATCGGCGAGATTACGGACAAGATTACGACGATCGCCAACCAGACCGGCATTCTGTCGCTCAACGCCTCGATCGAAGCGGCCCGGGCCGGCGAGCACGGCAAAGGCTTCGCCGTCGTCGCTCAGGAAATCCGTAAGCTGGCGGCCGTTTCCCTCGAATCGGCTCAGCATATCAACCAATTGATCGGGGATACCCGCGGCGAGATCGCGCTCGCCTCCGAATACATGAACGTTACGGTGACCAACAGCGACGAAGGCTCCGCAGCGCTGGGCGAAGTCGCGCACGGATTCGAAGTGATCGCCGAATCGATCAAGCAGGTCGCCCGGCAGCTTCACGACACGTCCGCAATTACCGAGCAGATGTCGGCGAGCTCCGAGGAAGTGTCCGCCAGCATGGAGCAATCCTCCTCTTCCGCCCGGGAAATCTCCGACAAGGCGCAGAGCGTCGCGGCGGCGACGGAGGAACAGCTCGCGCTCGTCGAGAATATCGCCTACGCGTCCGAGCGGCTGCAATCGATCGTGGACGAATTGAACAAATCGGTACGCTACTTCAAGCTGTAGCCGGGAATCGCCGGGCGCTATTCGATCAGCCTTGCTAATAATCTTTGACACAATTCGATTCCTGGCATAGAATTCCTATATAACCCGAACGCAAACATAAGTTCGGCTGTAACGAATGAAGGAGCGACATCTTTGAAACGACGGCTTATTCCTTTCCTTCTTGTCCTCGTCCTGGTTGCGACCGGGTGCGCACTGGCGCAGAAGCCCCTTGCCGACGCGCCGCGGCAGACGGAGCACGACGATTACGACTACGAGCTGATCTTTCCAAGCGACGACTATCCCGAAACGGCGCTGCACATTCTCGGGGCGATCGAGCAAGGGTATTCCGACGTATGCACGATCGACCGCGGCGGGGCGGAAGAGAACCGCAAGCAATCGCTGGCCGGAATAGAGACGCGCTCGGGCTACGACCGCGACGAATGGCCGATGGCGATGTGCGAGGAAGGCGGGGCGGGCGCAAGCGTCGCCTACATCGATGCCAGCGACAACCGGGGAGCCGGCAGTTGGGTCGGGCATCAGCTGTCGGCCTATGAAGACGGCACGAAAATTTTGTTTATCGTAGAGAAACCCAAAGTTCTGTTTCCGAACCAGCCGGCAACCGCGGCTCCGGCCGGCAACAACGAGGTTCGCTATCCCAATTGCGCCGCCGTGCGCGAGGCGGGCAAAGCGCCTCTGCGCAAGGGAGATCCCGGCTACTCCGCTAAATTGGACCGGGACGGCGACGGCGTCGCTTGCGAATAGAACGACCAAAGGTGCACCTCATCTCCTTCGTCGGGCAAATTGCCCGCAGGAGACGGGTGCACCTTTATTTGCGATTCAGGACAGAATGTATAAAATCCGCTATTCTAATCTGAATCGTCTCCGACAAAACACATTCATCGTCGAGGGGACGCTGAAGGCGTTTTTGCTTGGTTCGCTATTTCTTCAGCGCCTCCAGCAGATTGACCATCAGCTGGGCGCTCTCCGCGCGCGTCGTCGGCTTGGCCGGATTAAACTTGTTGTTCCCGCTGCCGCGAAGCAAGCCTGCCCGTACGGCCGCGTCGACCGACTCCGCGGCCCAGGCGCTGATCTCTCCGCCGTCGCCGAACTGCGGCCTGGGCGCGCTTGCCGCTCCGGAGCCGCCGCCGGCTGCGCGATATGCGTTCACGAGCATGACGGCCATCTCTTCCCTCGTAATGGCCGCGTTCGGATTGAACTTGCCGCTGCCCGAGCCGCGCACGATGCCCGCCTTGACGGCGGCCGCGACTTCATCGGCATACCAGTCGTCCGCCTTCACATCGGCGAAAGCCGCTCCTTCCCCCGCCGGCAGCCGCAGCAGCCGAACGAGCAGCGCGACCAATTCGCCGCGGGTGACGGCTCGATCCGGAGAGAATGTTCCGTCCGGCAGCCCCGTAATGACGTGAAGTGCCGCCATGTCCTTAATCGCTTCGCCAGCCCAGTGGTTCGCCCGAATATCCGGGAACTGCTTGTTGTACGCGATCGCGCCGTACCTGCCCGATCGGTCGATCTCGGCGACGATGCGCCCGTCGTCCGTCAAGCGTCCTCCCGCGTAGACCGGAGCGCCGTTATCGACGAGACGGTACACGCCGACTCGCACCGGCTTGGCGCCTTTCGGCAGCTCCAGCGTCAAGGTGAGCGGCTCGGCGAACCGTTCCAGCTCGGTTATGCCGCCGTCTTTCGCCGCCGCGAAGATGCGCACTTCCACGATCCGATTCCCGGACAGCGCCGCTCCCGCCAACCGCTGCGAGCTTTGCAGCAGCTTGGTCGCGTCTCCATCGGCAAGAGGACGCGCTTCAATGGCGATCGTCAGATCCTTGACCGCCGCGTTCGCAACGAGCTTCGCCGCCTCTCTCAGCAACGAAGCCGGCACGGATACCGTCGCTCCGTCGAACTCGATGCTCAGCAAGCCTTGCTCGCCCAGCCGGTCGCCCGCGTCTCCCGGCAATTGCACCTGTGTCTTGCCCTCTCCCGCCGCCAGGCTCAGCTTTCCTCCGACCGCCTTTTCTAGTTCATCGCCGGTCACGACTCGGGCATCCTTCGATATGACAGGCGGAGCCGCAGGCGTTCCGCCGCTCGGGCTTCCCCCCGAGCCTCCCGAAGCGTCCGCCGCCTGGACGTTCATCGTATAGGACGCGCTGAGCCCCTCGTATTCGGCGGTAATGACGGCGGTTCCCGCAGCCGACGCCTTGATCAGACCGGTACTGCCGACGGTGGCGATCCGCTCGTTCGAACTGGTGAAAACAACTCCGGAGGCGATCTCTTCCCGGTCTCCCATGCTCGTCAAAGCAAACACCCGAACTTGCTGCGTCCCCGGTACTTTCATCCCCGTTAACGGCCCCAGCTCGATCGCTTCGATTCGAACGGAAGGCTCCGATATCGAAGCGCTTAATCCGCTCTCGCGATGCAGGCGGTTAACCGCGGATACCGCATACGTGTACTCCTGCCCTTCCACGGCGGTGTTGTCCGTATAGAGCTGAAGCTCGCCTTCGCTCCGTCTGACCGTCGCCAGCAAATGCGACGAATCGCTCGGATCGGGCGTTCCCGCTCCTTGAATCCGGTATATCGCATAGTAGGCCGGCGTCTCGTCTCCGCCATCCTTCCAGCCGAGCTGGCTGCCGCCGTCGACCAGCTTCAGTCCCGCGATCTCCGGCGCTTCCGGCAGCTCGACGCCCGTCATCCACGGCATATCCGGAATCAAAGCCGGACGGGAGTACATTGAGGCGACCGTATCCCTGACTCCGAGAGGGTTGGCCAGCAAATGCGACGAGCTGAACATGATGCTGCCGGACACGTCCGCCCCCTGGTCGCGGTTGAACCTGAGCTGCGCGGGAAGCTGATCCGGATTCGTCCAGTTCGCGTCGACACCGACCCGGTAAGGCGCCTGACCGATGTACAGGTGGACGGCGTGCTTGCCGGAATTGTCGTTCTGCCCGTTGATCTCCTTCGTCCACCAATCGATCAGCTTCTCGTAGGCGGCCGCGGAATATCCGAAGTGCCAGTAGATTTGCGGAGCGATATAGTCGATCCAGCCTTGCTTGATCCACGTTCTCGTATCCGCGTACAGACCGTCGTAGTTTTGCTGGCCGGTCGTATCCGATCCGGTCGGATCGGTGCCCTTGTTCCGCCAGATTCCGAACGGACTGATGCCGAATTTGACGTACGGCTTTAAGCCTTTGATCCCTGCATGCAGGTCTCTGACGATGTTGTTGACGTTGTTGCGACGCCAGTCCGCCAAATTCATCGCGCCGCCGCCGTCCCGGTAAGCATTGTACTCTCTGGCGTCGTTAAACTCCTCGGTGCCGGGATAAGGATAGAAATAATCGTCCATATGAATGCCGTCTACATCGTACTTTTCCACGATTTCCTTCACGCCGGCGATAATATGGTCCTTTGCCTCAGGTATGCCGGGATTGAAATACAGCTTGCCGCCGTTGGAGACGACCCAGTCGGGGTGAAGCCTGGCCGGATGCTCAGGCGCGAGCCTGGACGGATCTGCGTGCATGCTGATCCGGTACGGGTTGATCCAGGCATGGAATTCGATGTTCCGCTTATGCGCTTCCTCGATCATGAAGCCCAGCGGATCGTAGCCGTCGCTTGGCGGCTTCCCCTGCTCTCCCGTCAACCAATGCGACCATGGAAAATATTCCGACGGATAGAAAGAATCGCTCGTCGGGCGAATTTGCGTAAATACCGCATTGATGCCCGTCGCCTTCAACTGGTCCAGCAATCGGATATAATCCGCCCTCTGCTTCTCGGGATCGAAGTCGGTCGCGTTCGGCCAGTCGATATTTTCGACCGTGGAAATCCAGGCTCCGCGCAGCTCCTCTTTCGGATAGGACACCGGGTTCGTCACGACGATCATCTGCCTGGCCAGCCGGCCCTCGTACGTCGCCGTAATCGACGTCGTTCCCGGCGCGGCTCCGACGATTACGCCGGTGACCGGATCGATCGACGCGATGGCCGGATTGTCGCTGGTGAACGTCGCCCCGGACGGTATTTCCTTGTAGCCTTCGACTTTGTAATCGCCGAACACTTTCGCCGTCACCGGCTCCCCTCCGACGATTGCGGAGAACACGCCGCGAATTTCAATCGTCTTCAGCTCACCGGCTTTCGCCTCCAGCGTATAGCTTCGGGATACGCCTCTATACGTCGCCGTAATCTCGATGTGGCCGACCGCCGCGGCCTGAATCGTTCGCCCGCTCACATGAGCGACGGGATTGCCCGGTTCCGCGGTAAATACCGTTTGCTCCGAGACGTCCACCGGCTCTGCGCCGTTAAATACGGCATAAGCTTTCAGCAATCCGGTTTCCGTCAATACCATCGACGCCGGCCCTTCGATCTGCACCTCGTCCGGAATCAGCTCGCTGTCGGTTACTGCCAAGCGGTGGACGGCCGGATATCTGTCGTTATACAAAGCTGTCAACTCCGTTTCTCCTGCATGATGCGCCGTGATGATTCCGTTCCCGTCGACGGTGGCGACGTTCTCGTCGCTGCTCGAATACGTCAGACCGCCGATTACCGGCTGAGGCTCCGCGTCGTTCTTGCGCGTCGCCAGCACTCTCCCGGCTCGCGTCTCCCCGACGGTCATCGGCGCCACGTTCGCCCACTCCAGCGCGAACAGATCGGTATTTTCATATAAAACGCTTAAATCGTCGACATAGATTTTCCCCGAGCTCTTCGTGCCCGTCTCCACCACGTAAATAAAGTTAAGCTTCATCGGAGATGCGACAGTAGGCGGAATATCCGCAGTCACGTACTTCCAGCCGTTGATGACCGAAGCGGCGGCGTTGAAGTCTATCGTTACCCCGGCTTGCCCCGCTCCCTGCACTTGACCGCGAATCCAGTGCGCCTTGTCTTCCCCGTAAATCCAGAAGCCGATCTTCGCAGGCGCGCCGGGAATATCCCGGCCGTCCGCCCCCAGCGTATTTCTGAACCGTATGTACGCCGCCGAAGTTCCGGACATTCCGAGAAAATCGTATTCCAGCTTGGCCGACTTCGAACCGTACTTGACCGGCTCGGGACGCGAGGCTTGCGTCAGCACGTTGGCATTGGCCTGGGCCCCTGTGGCCCGCAAGTCGCTTATGTCCTCGAAATCCTCGAAGACGAGCTTCCAGCCTGCGCCGGGAGCGGCGAACGGTTCGGCCAACGGCATAAGCGGCGCTAACTCGTCGAACGGATCGCTTTCGTCGGGCAGTTGGTCCGGCTCCGGCTCGGTCCGGCCTTCCGAATCGTTCCCCTGCGACTCCTCGCCCGAACCCGGAAGAGGCTGCTCCCCCTCCTCTCCGTCCTCACCTGGCGGGGTTTCCCCATCCGGGTGATCGACCTCCACAGACCCCGCCTCGGAATCCAATTGTTGTTCAGCTCCGTACGCAGGCTGCGCCGCAACAACGGTGAATACGCTTGCAATCAGGCTTATGACCAGCAATATACTTAGAGACTTGTTAAGCGAGAACAAAGAACGTGTCATACGTGCACTTCCTTCCCCTTGGATTGAAATTGCACCATGCAGCGGCTTTCTTTTACGCTCCGGCGTGTCCCTCCCCCGATCCATTTTAAAAATAAAGTTTCAATAAATAGTGTATTTTTAGAAACTTTATTATTTTCAACACTCAGTATAGAAGTTTTTGCGGAAAAGTAAATACCTAATTTATCGCGCGACATCGCGGTCAAACGCCGTCGATTCCTGTAAATGCGCGGTGTCGATTGCACGGGTTGACATCGCTTGCGAACAGATCTCCCAGCTCAACTTCCCGGCGTTCAGCTTTCCGCCGAAGAAAGTTTCCCGGGTCGGCCGGGAATTGCCCGCTTTTCCCGCGACCGCACGAAATCCCTATGATACACTAGCATCAAATGGACTTTTGCGAGGAACTCGGACATGGGAATTCATCCTTCTCGGGCAAGCAAGCTCTATCGTCATGCGGGGCTGCATGCGCTCTGGTGGGCGCTGCTTGCGGCCTCCTTCGTCGTCTCCGTCTCCAGCCACGGACTGGGAGTCGGCATCTACACCACCTCCTGCGGGGACGCGCCCTGCACGTATCTTCAGTTAAAGTCCGCCCAACTCCAACAGTTGGAGGAAGTCGGAATCAGCCCAGATCTGTACGGCAGCCTGATCTTTATTTTGCTGGCGCTTCAAAACTTGAGCTTCTGGGTCGTCGGGCTGCTGCTGTACCGGTATGGCCGGAAGGATCTATATTGCGTAACGGCCTCCATCGCGCTCATCGTGACCGGCACGATCTTCAGCGCGAACGACGAGCTGTTCGGGAGCTATCCGTTTCTCGTCAAGGCGTTCGAGGGGCTCAATATTCTAGGGGCCTCCTACCTCTTCTTCCTGCTGCTGTTTCCCGAAGGACGATTCAGGCCGCGCTGGACAGCCGTTCTCGCCTGGCTCTGGGTTGCCCATCTGCTCCTCAATCTCGTCCCGCCTTATTTGTTCGGCGTGCAGCTGCTGCCGATTCCTTCCGCATGGACCTACGGGTTCATCGCCGTCGCGCACGTTCTGACCTTCGTCGTGCTCGTCTATCGCTATTCCCGGGAGACCTCGGCCGGAACGCAGCGTCAGCTGCGCTGGCTGTTGACGAGCCTGTGCGTCTACGTGGCTGCCGGCATCCTCGGCAACGTCGCTTCGCTGTTCGGAGAAGACGGGCACGGGTTCGCCAGAATGCTCGTGCAGATCGCGGTCTATTCCAGCCTGATGTTCGTCCCCTTCTCCATTGGCGTAATCGTGCTGGAACGCCGTTCGAAGCATCTTCCGAACGCCTTCAACCGGACGATGGTCTATATCGTGCTGAGCGTGATTATCGTGAGCGCCTATGCCCTATTGGTCGGCACGATCGGCTACATGATCCAGGGCAAGGCGCATGCCGTCGTCACGATGCTGGCGACCGGACTGCTCGCGGTCATGTTCCAGCCCCTCAGAGCGGAAGTTCAGAGAGCGGTCAATCAACTGGTTTACGGCAAACGCGACGATCCTTACCGCATCCTCTCCAAGCTGACGGAGCAATTGGAATCTTCGTTGACGCACGCCTCGCTGCTCTCCTCCGTCGCGGAGAAAGTGGCCAGCGCGCTGCAAATTCCTTATGTCGCCATCGAAACATATTCGCAGAGCGGTATCGAACAATTGGCGGTGTACGGCGCCCCGGCCCAACATTCCGTCTCGATCGAGTTGGAAGTCAAGGGCATGTCCGTCGGACGGCTCATCCTCGGCGTTCATCGGCTGGAAGAGGCCTTGCCTCCCGGAACGCACCATATGATCGAAGATCTCGCCCGTCAGGTGAGCATCGCCGTCCAAACGCACAGCCTCACCGAAGATCTGCGCCGTTCTCGCGAACGGCTCGTGAACGCGCGCGAAGAGGAGCGCAGGCGGCTTCGCCGGGACTTGCACGACGGACTCGGCTCCTCTCTGGCCAGCATGACGCTGCATATCAACGAAGCCGTCCGCCATCACCGGGACGATCCCGAGCGATCCAGGCACGCGCTCGATCTCGTGCAGAAGCAGATGCGGGAATCGATCGACGACATCAGGCGGCTCGTCTATTCCCTTAGACCGCCCGCATTGGACGAATTCGGACTCGCCTTCGCTTTGCAGGAGCTGTCCATGCAGGTTCAAAGCTCCTCGCTGCAGATTTCCCTGGAGGGAGCCGACCGGAAGCTCGCGCTATCGGCGGCTTCGGAAGTGGCCGTATATCGGATCGTGCAGGAGGCGCTCACGAATGTCACGCGTCATGCCCATGCGAGCAAATGCCATATCCGGCTGAACGAGGAGAACGATAGGCTCCATATCCGGATCTCGGACAACGGAAGAGGCCTGCCCGCGCATGTCAAGCCCGGCATAGGCATGCGCTCCATCCGGGAGCGCGCGGAAGAGCTCGGCGGAGTGTTCGAGCTTGAATCCGTGCCGGGAAAAGGAATGAAAATCCATGTCATCTTGCCCAACGAGGAAAGGAGAACGGACAATGAACGGAATGGAGACGGAACGGCTGCGCCTCTTGCTGGCGGATGATCATCCGATGTTTCTGGAAGGATTGGCTGCGAATCTGCAAAACGAAGAAGGGATCGAGGTAGCGGGACAAGCCGCCGACGGAAACGAGGCCGTGCGTCTGGCCGAGCTGCTGCAGCCCGACGTGATTTTAATGGATGTGAACATGCCGGGCCAGAACGGAATCGAGGCGACCCGCGAAATCATTCGAACGTCCCCGCATATCGGAATCCTGATCTTGACGATGTTCGACGACGATGCGTCCGTCTTCTCCGCCATGCGATCCGGAGCTCGCGGTTACTTGCTCAAAGGCGCGCAGAAAGAGGAGATTCTCAGGGCGATCCATGCGGTCGGCGGAGGCGAAGCGATCTTCAGCGCGACGATCGCGCGCAAAATGATGTTCTACTTCGACGCGATCGTAAACAAAGCCGAGAATGTCCAGTTCCCCCAGCTTACCGCGAGGGAACGCGAAGTGCTGCAGTGGATCGCCCGGGACATGAGCAACGTGAACATTGCCCGGAGATTGGGATTGTCGCTCAAAACCGTGCGCAACCACGTATCCAATATTTTGAGCAAGCTGCAAGCCGCCGACAGGACGCAGGCGGTCCTGATGGCCAGGGAGGCGGGAATGGGCCGCGACTCCTAAACGGAAGGCCGGTTTAACCGGCCTGCGGCAAATCGATGGACAGCTCGCAGCCGGCCGGATTGCCGTCGGCGTCGGCAGAGGAACGAATGCTTACTCTTCCGCCCAGCAGCTTCACCCGTTCGATCATTGACGACAGTCCGAAGCCGGGAACCGCGGAGCCGTAGGGCTCCCCGTCATTAACCAGCCTGAACCGAAGCCTGCCTTCGGACGCTCGCAGCGAGAAGCGCGCCTGCGAGCATCTGCCGTGACGGATGCCGTTCGTCAATCCTTCCTGCAGCGCGCTGTACAGCGCCTGCTCCGTCAGCCTGCCCCAATCCGGCGTCGCCGGAAGCGAAATATCAGCCTCGATGGCGATCTCCATCGTCTCTTCCGTACATTGAATCAGTTCGCGCAGCGCCGCCTCCAGCGGCATCGCCCGCACTCCTTCCGACCTAATCGCCTTAACCGCGCTGCGAATATCGTTTAATCCCTTCCGCGCGAGTCCGCTCAGCAATTCCAGCTTTTCGGGCGGAACACAGCCGTACTGTTCCGCCATTCTCTTCGCCCCTTCGAGCTGAATAATCGCGGCGGTCAGCGTATGCCCGACAACGTCATGGATTTCGTGCGCGATGCGGCTGCGCTCCTCCTGCACGGACATCTCGACAAGGCTTGCCGTGTTGCGGCGCACCTGCTCCAATTCCCTGCACTTATTTTGCAGTTCCTTCGCGCTGCGTTCCGCCTCCAGGCGGATCTGGCGAATATAAGCCCAAACGGCGCCAAGCCCGCCCAGGACGACGAGCAGCACAGCTGGCAGCAGGAAGGTTTGGGCGAGCGGATACGCCATGCAGGCAACCGCAAGACAGGCCAGCAAGCGCCGGCGGTCAGGCGGCTGGAGATCGCTATTCTCGTAAAAGGCCATTTTCATCACCTCGACACCATCCATCATACCGGCGTTCCGTTCCCGGTCACAAGAGTCCCGTTCCCGGCAAGGTCGGGAAATTGCCGGGAGCCGAGCGGGAATGGATCGTGCGCAAAAAGGACTGTCCCTAGGTCCGAAGGCGCGGATTGCGCTCTCTGACCGCTGACGGGACAGCCCCGATCGCCGGGTATTCGTTTCGTTTAGTGCTGGATGAGCCGGAACCCGCCGATCAGCGGAAGCGGCTTGCATCTTCCTCCGACCGCGTTCAAGATTCCGACGATCGCGAGAATGAACAAGCCCAGATTCGCGAGCGGGCCGATGATCAGCCAGCCAATGATCGGGATGATCGAGCTGACGATATTGACGGCGACCAGCGCCAGAAACAGCGTCAATCCCTGGTTGGCATGATACATGGCGAATTTCGATTGCTTGGCTGCGAGCAGCGGGATAAAAAAGAGGATGTAGGCCAATACGGCCATCGCCTTGTTGTCCGCGATATCCTTCGGTTCGGCTTGCTGTATATTCGTAGGTTCCCCGTTCATCGTCATGTTCCCTTCTTAATCGAATGATAGATTGCGATTATTGCTCGGCATCGGGCCTGTTTGAATAGACGAGAGCCCCGGTTACCGTCTTGTTATCCTCCAGATCGAGCTGCAGCATATACACGAACCTCTCCATGCCTTTCTGGAACGAATGGTTAATCGTCTTATCGGCCTCCAGCTTATGAACCTCCGAGTAGCCGGCTTGTTGAGCGTAGTCGGAATACAATTTGACTATGTCCTCGAAAGGCATCTCCGTTTCGATCGTCAGCGTGACGGAATCGCTGCCGCTGATCGACGACGTGACTTGAATTTCATCCGGAATCGGGATATCGGACGGGAACAACTCCGGGATGTCCGCTTTGCCGGACAGCTTAATCTCCTCGCCGTCTTCCTTGGTGATTGTCGTCGTTCCCTGTTCCGCCTCTTTTATCGCCTTTTCAACCTTCGAGCAGCCTGTCGCCACAATCATGGCGATCAGCATGACGGCGAACAAAGCCTTGCTCCATTTTTGTCTGTTTTTCATTTTGCGCTCTCCCTCGTTTGTATTGGTCCATTACCAGGTCCATTCCTCGTTCTGATCTATGCGATTCCCATTGATATCGTAGACAGCGTCCCAGTCCCATTCATTCGGATCTTCGGCCGGCGGCTTGACGACATCGAGCTTCAGCTCAAGCTCCATTTTGTGGATTTTATCCGTGACTTTTTGAAAGCCCGCAACAACCGATTGATGAAAAGGATCATCCTGACCCGGGTTTACAACCCTGATCAGCATTTGCTGAGGTTCGGCGCCGGGAGGCGCATAGACCGCGCTTACTTTGTACTTGCCGATCGGCACGTTATGGACGCCGTAGCCGTTGTTCGACCGACTGCCCTTGCTGACGATTTTCTTGCCGGAAGTTCCGTCCAGCATTTTGTCCACCGGTTCGAGCGTCAGGGTGACATCGTCCCGGTTGGGCGGCTCAAGAACCGGATTCAGCGGGTGGATGAGATCCATCATGTAGAACAGCACCTCTCCGCTTCCGCCCGTTCCGGTCGCGCTGTCGAGCTTGACGGTAAAGTTGCGGACGGCGCCCTCGTTGCCGGCGAATGGGCTGTCGTCGTCGGGAATCAAATCAACGCTGTGCTTCACGCCCTCGTACATGACCGAAAATTCCGCATACGCCATATACGTTGCCGCCATTTTCGTCAGCTCGATCCGATACCGCCCGTTCACGTCCGTCTTCGTCTGCGAATTGCTGTTGTACAGCAGTTGGTTGTCAATCGTGATCAAAGCGCCTTGGATCGGTTCGCCCTGCGGGTTGACGACTCTGCCTTTCACGACGTACGGCTCCGGTCGCTCGGCGCCTCCGCCTTGCGGCTGTCCGGCAGGAGCGCCCTTGCCGATCTGAATGATCGTCGTTCCGGACACCTTCGAAGGCGTCACCGTATACCCGCTGTTCTCCGACACGAATCGCAGCGGAATCATCGTGCTGCTGCGGATTGTCTGCGCCGGGACGGACAGTTTGACGGCTTTGCCGTTGACTGTGGCCGTCTGACTGCCCAGCGTCAGCTCAATCTCCACCCCTGGCTTCTTCCCCGTCGCTTTCCGATCGGCGCCGTTCCATTCGACTTTGTACCCCAGCGCTTCGAAGGTCGCACGGAAAGGCACAAGCGTCGTACCGTCGCGAATGACCGGCTGCTGGCCTTCGTATTCGAGCAGCTTGCCTTCGATATAGACCTTCACCTTGTCATCCTTCGCCATAGCGAACGAAGCGGTGCCCGCCAGGATCAGCATCAAGCTTGACAGCCACAGCAGCGTCTTGGTCGATAATTTTCTCACCCTCTCACACCCTCTCCTTTTCCGCAAGGTCACTCCGAATTCCGCGCTGGCTTCTATCGCAGCGATGTGGAACATCTTTTCAACTTTTGGCTCGATTGCACGAAATTCGTTAAAATCGTAAACCTTTTGAAAGTCATGCGCCAGTTACACGATGTCATTTTCGTTGTCATAGGGAGTCATATCGTACAAAGCCGTCCCTGGATCGCCTCCCCCCTTCCGTGCCATTCATACAAAGGTGACAAAAACAATGACAACATGTAACTAGGGGGGACCTCGGCATTCTTTTACAATGAGCATAATCAACCTTTATCTCTGGGAGGAATGGATATGAGCTTCATGGACAAAGTGAAATCGGGGTTCTCCGAGGCGGGCAGCAAAGCGAAAATCGTCGTGGAGGTCAACAAGCTCAAGCTTCAGAACAGCAACAAGCAGAAGGAGATCGAGAAGCTGTACCAGAACATCGGCCGCCTGTTTTTCCTGAACGCGGTCGGTCGGATGCCGGAAGTCGCGGAGTCGGACTATCAATCGAACGTAGCGGACATCGTGCGGCTGGAACAAGAAATCGAGGATAACCACAAACAGATCAAAACGCTTGCGAACGAAAAAGACTGCGTCTGCGGCAAAGCATCCCCTCTGGACGCCCGGTTCTGTCCGTCCTGCGGGCATACTTTTGCGGCGACGGATTAAGCGGGAACGGAGGAACGACAGTCCATGAAAAGCTTGCTTGCGAATAAGAACGCCAAGATCGCCCTTCTTCTTCTCGTCGGCGCGCTCTTGGCGTTCGGCGCTATTGCCCTGTTTGTTAGAGACAATGGGGGCTCCGGCGGCACGGCCGTCGAGTCCGTCGCTTCGGGAAAGCCCGGAAGCGCCGATGCCGTCAAAGATTTGCCCCGCAGAAAGACGTATCCGATCGGCAAGTGGGACATTGCGATCCCCTATTTGAATCCGTTCGGATCCCAGGGCAACTATCAATCCGTCGATTACACCCCCAATCAGACCCAGGAATTCAAATACGTCGATGAAGAAAATATGGAAACGTCCCGAATTACCGGCGGAGATCTATGGCAGTTGCAGGTGCAGTGGAAGGATGCGCAAGCCGACCCCTGGGAGGATCTGAGACTGTACATTACCGAGCTCGGAGGCAAGTTCTATATGGGCGCTTCCGAGGACAGCTGGGTGCTTCGCGCGGACGATCCGGAAGGAACCGTCTGGTGGGGAATCGCTTCGAAGAACGGCGAGGGGTATCTGCTTAAGGTTTATAAAGAGTTTCGTCTGAAGCATGGGGAGTCCGTCACCTTCCAGACGTCCGCTTACCCGAATCAGGAAATCTACTTTATGACGTCCAACGAACAGCATAAATACCAGAGTCTTAAAGTCGATCTGGCGGAAGGCCAAGTCCGGCTGGCGGGCAAAGGCTTCTATTCGCAAGGCCAATACCGCAGAGATTTGGCTTACAATCAGGAGCTGTACGCCTACAAAACAAACCATTATACGCTGGACGATATTCCGCAAGATACGTCCTCCCCCTTGCTGTGGAAGCTGACCTGGAGTCCGGACTCCGATCCGAAGGAAATCGTCTTCACGCTTGACGAAGGCGAGGACATCCGTCCGGTCAAGGACGGGGAACGGCTTGGCGCGCTTAAGGTGCGCGGGGACGCGCTGGGTCAGATCACGGTCGAAGCGCCTCCGGGAGTTACGCTGACCCATCCGGAGCTTCATCTGAAAGGCGACAAAACGCCGGAAGGAGACACGCTGTTCTGGCTTCCCTCCGGTTTCTGGAACGTCGTGGTTGAGCCGGAAAACAAAATCCCTCTCAATACAAGGCTTGTTCCCGTCAGCGCGGGAGAGATGACGGAAGTGGAGATCAAGCCGCTGCTGCAGAGCGCCTACCGGAACGACGGAATAGGCGATGCCAGCGGCGAAGAGAGCAAACTGAAAATCGAGGAAGCCGTCGAGCTGGGCGATCAGGCACGCTTGACCTTCATGCTGCTCGATTCTCAAAATCCCAAATTTACGCCCGATATGAAGGATATCGATATTGTAGAGGGAGGCAGATCGGGCAAGCCGGTCAAGCTCGAGCGGATCGCGACGCCGCCAAGCGTCGTGCTGGCGCTGGACTCCTCCGGCTCCATGTCGAAGTCGATGGGGCAAGTGCTGGAATCCGCCCGCGCTTTTATTCAAAGACTCCCCGACAACGTCCATATCCAGGTGATCGACTTCGACTCCGAGATCCGGGTGCTGGAGGGCAGCAGCAAGAAGGAAGTGCTGGCGAATCTCGATCAAATCAAGGCGAAAGGAAATACGAAGCTGTACGATTCGGTCATCGAGGGACTGAGCCTGCTGGGCGAGAAGCAGCGGCCGACGCTGGTCGTGTTCACCGACGGCGTGGACAGCAACGCCGAGAAAGCGGGCACGGGCAGCAAGGCGAGCAAAAGCGAAGTCGAGCAAGCCGTGAAGAGCTCCGGCATTCCGATCTACTCGATCGGCTTCGGTCCGGATCACGACAACTCGACGCTGCTGGAGCTGGCCGCAATGTCGGCAGGCACGTATTATTCCGCGCAGGACGCAGCCGCATTAAACCATGTGTTCGCCGCCATTAACGACAGATTGGGCAACCGGTTCGAGCTCACCTACGAGCGGCCGAAGGAGCAGTCTCCATCCGACGTTCCGGTCATCGCCATGACGCTGGACGTGAGCGGCTCGATGGACGTCGATCCCGCTTCGGGCAACGGCGATTACCGCATCGACAAGGTCAAGCATCTGTTCCATGACTTCATCGGCCAGCTTCCGGACAATAGCCTGATGCAATTGCTCAGCTTCTCGACGGAGCTGAAGTTCGATCAGGTGTTCACCTCTCGCAAATCCGAGCTGCTGCAGGCGCTGGGCAATCTGAAGGCGGTCGGAGGAACCGACATTTTGAATTCCGTCTACGTGACGTACTATTCGTTAAAGCAAATCCCTTCCGAAAAGCGCGTCGTCGTCTATGTAACCGATGCGGCGCTTGATGTCGAAGAGGACAAAAAAGCCTTTTTCGGAGAAATGCTGAACGGGATCAAAGAAGAAGGCATCCAAGTGCTGTGGGTGGGTCTCGGAACGAGCGACAGCGAGGAAGCGTTCAAATGGGCGGCGGAAAAATCGGGAGGCAAGTACGTGATCTCGGAAGATCCGGCTGTATTGGCCAAGGCGTTCCAAGATGCGCTTGCCGAAGTTCAGAAGCGTCCTTCCGAGCAGATTCCGCTGACGCTCGCCGTCCGCAACGAATCCGCTGACGGCCTCGCCCGCATTTATTCAGACGATCAATTGGTCGATTTCCCCGTTCTGCTCGACGCAGGCGACAAGGTCGAATTTCAGACGATCGGCTTCGAGACGGGCAAGAAGGTCGCGCAATACGAGCAAGCGACGGCTGCGCTCGTCTACGGACGCGATCTGCCGAGCGAGGAGGTCAAAATCTACAAACGTCTTCCGCTGAACAGCCAGGGGAAAAACAAGGCAGTCGAATGGACGGCCCGAGAGCTTCTCTTCCTCAAAAAGCTGAAAGGCGTAGACGCGCCGACCAATCGCAGCTTTGCCGCTATCGAGATGGAGCTGACAAACGTTCATCCGGACGGAGCCGCCTACTTGATTCCGGATTTCGCCTCGCATTTCTTCATGAACGTCAACGGTGCGGGCACCTATCCGGCTTCCACGGCGACCTGGCTGACAGAGCAGCCGCTGGCGCCTCCCGGACAAGGAGACGTCACGGTCAGGAAGGGCGAGACGATTAGGGGAATGCTGGTGTTCCTCGTCCCCGACGAGAAGATAGAGCAGGCTTCCGTCCACTACTACGATATCGAACACGGCCATATGTCGCTCGCCTTGGCAGGTCCCCTGCCGAAGGAGGACCCCGACGTGCTGGCCGGCATGCCGACAAGCGCCGCGGGCAAGCTTTCGGATACGTTCGAGCTGATCCTGACGGCAGTCGGTGAAACGGATCATATCGAGAAGGTGGCGCTGACCCGCAAAACGAGCGTGTTCAAAATCGTGGAAGCTCAATTGAAATCTCTCGTTCAGGCCGATCTGAAGCTGAACCCGCAGGAGCGGTTTTATCTGAACGTCAAGACCGCCAAGGGCCCTTTCCTGATTCCCGTTCATACGGCCACCGCTCTGCTGCCTCACGGCTTGCTGCGGCCCGTCCTATTCGGTCCCGGGTCCTCCAACAAAGCCCGCCTGGCCTTCCAGACTCCGAATGCGCTGGGAACAATGCCGATGGAGCTGTACGTCGATCTCTTCGGCGGCGCGACAGTGCTTCCGGTAAGCGGCGGTTCCGCGGCGGGCAATTCGAGTGCAAGCGGCTCGGCGGGGACATCGGACGAAGACGGCGCTGCGGCGATCCCGGGCAAGGGAGTAACGCTGACCGTCAACTCGCTGTCCCGCATTCGCGACATGGAGTCCGGCAGCGGCAACTTCGTTATCGCCGACGTGACGGTGGCCGACGAGTCCGACGGCTTCGGATCGTCCGGGTTCCGCGAGACGTTTAAGCTTGCGCCGGTTCACGCCCCGGCAGATCGCGAGGTTGCGGACCTGCAAGCGGACCCGATCACCGACGGGCTGCTGCTTGGCGTCGGCAAGGATTGGTCCGTATTCGACGGCGCCTCGCGGCGCGGGCTGCTCGTGTTCTCGATCCCTAACAATCAGGCGGATCTGAACTGGACGCTGCAATCCGACCTGTTCGCCGGTCTGAACCTTCCCGTCGGGAACGAAGTCTATTCGGAAGAAGATCTGCTCGTCAAACGGGTGGAGCCGCCTCTGGACGACAAGTTCGACGTTCAGCTCTCTGCTGCGCTGACGGAAGCGATCAGCCGCCACCGTTCGCTTGAAGCCGCCAAAGCGTCGGCCAATGCCGTGCAGACAGTCGACTTCGATGCCGGTCAAGGCCGCAAAGAAGGTATTCCGGCTCCTCTGCCCATCGTTCACGGCATGCTGCAGTTGGAATCGGTCAAGACGCGGTCCGACTTCCAGACGCTGGTGGACGGACTCAGATGGCTGCCCTCCGCCGACCTGTATTCGATCTACCGCAACGCTCCGGAAGCCGTGCTGGCCCAAGGCTGGGGAACGGAAGGCGACTTGGCCAACCTGACCGGCGGCCTGCTCGCCAAGCTCGGTTACAGCCCGGCGCTTAGAGTGGTGCAGGTCACCGAGAAGGGAAGGACAGCGCTTGAGGAACTCGGCTCGGTAGATGCGGTAAATCTGAAGCATTTGCCCGCATGGTCCTACTCCGACGAACAGGGAAAGACGAAAATCTTCGTCGTGCCGTTCATGAAGGACCTGTCGGAGCTGGACGGTCTGGCCTTCTTCCCCGGCGGTCAGGAAAGCAAGCGCATGACGTCCGCGCAAAGCACGATCAGCGTCTATTTCATGGCCGAAGCGAAAGAAGACCGGGGAGTGGGCGGCATCACCGGAGACATCGGAGGCGCGCTCGGCGGAGGAGGCAGCGACGAAGGGCCGCTCATCGAGGAAGTTCGTGTTCTGGATGCCGCGCTGGACCTTGAGCAGTTGAGCCGCGAGCCGATCGATATCCGCGCGGGCGGTTCCGGCGGCAAGTACACGGCCGTGCTGGAAAGCCAGACGCTGCAGATCGTCGGCAATCGTCTGATCGACACGAACGAACAGAAGATCGTCGGCGTGCGCATCGAGGTTCAACTGCCGAAGAAGAAGCTCGTACACGAAACGCAGCTCAAGGACGGGGAAGAGATCGCAGACATTTTCCATACGGTTGCCGTTAATCTCCCCGATCTGTCCGCCGAAGCGGCCGAAGCGCTGCAGCAGGCAGCGGGCCGAGTCCACAAGGCGACGGCGAAGCCGGATGACCACTCCGCGCTTGTGTGGTATACCCGGAGCATTCTGTATCGGATCATTGCCAATCAGACCGCCTACGAGAGAGAGCTTGCGGAAGTTCTGGACGTTACGGCAGGACGCGTCGACAAGGAACGGGTGATCTTCGTAACCGTCCGCAACGACCGGGCGAACTCGAAGCTCCGAACAAGCGTCGACCTGCAGCAGATCGCCAACCGGATTCATCGGGGGTCGGAGGAAGCCGTCCACGGCTTTCAGATCATGAGCGGCTTGTTCGCTTCCCGGCTCGAAGGCGCGGCGCTGCCGGGCGACAAGACGGATTTCATGGACGTCTGGCAGAACAGCCCGGAAAGCACGTCGCTGTTCCTGAGCCTCGGGAACAACCGGAAAGAGGATTTGATATATATGGAGGAGCATGGCTTCCCGGACGCGCTCCTCGAGCGGGCCAAAGCCTCCACCGCGGCCATGCTGATCCCTAATCGACCGGCAAGCATTCAGGGCGAAAGCCGCTGGGCCTGGCTGGAGATCGACCCTGACACCTACGAGACGATCTCCGTCACCGATACGGGCGAACACGGCAGCTTCGCGGAGTACTTGATGGCGATGGAACCCGTTTCTCCGACGGGCGACGATTATATGGCTTTCATGGCCGGCGCGTTTATCGGCGTCAGCTCGTCGGTGTGGAACGTCAGCTCCTTCTCGTTAATGCTCGACGATTACGAACAAATCATCAAGGCCGCCAAAGCGTACACGTACGGCTTGGGCGAAGTTCTGAGCGGTTTTATGAGCAACAAGGATCTCCCCAAGCTCGAATACAGCATCGGCTCGCTTAAGCTGAAGATAACGGATTTCGATGAGGATAAGCTGGCCAAACAGTTCCACATTTTGAAATCGGGCAAAGCGGTAGAAGGAGCCGGCGACGTCGTAGGCTTCGGGCTCGGCTTCCAGATCGGCGCCGCTTACTACTTCGAACAAGCGGAGAAGGCCATCCAGAAGCCGACCGTCAAGAACGGACCTCCGAGCGGAGGCTCCGCCAAGTAAAACGAAAGGGATCGTCCCAACAGGCGGCGCAATCGTTGCCTGCGGGATGATCCCTTTTTTCATAGCTTGGATGGTCGGCCTCGCAGAACGCCAGCACATGGACGGATCAGGCAACCGCAGCAGTTAGCGGACGAAAGAAACGGCTGCCCATCCGTCATGATCGACGGGCGGACAGACTGCCGTTTGGCGCACCGGTCAATTCAATCGTCGGAGCCACAGGACCTTCCCCTTCGATCGTGAAGCGGATCGACTTCGATTCCGAATTGCCGGAGTCCGTGCGCCAGGTTACGGTCAGGACGTATTCTCCGGGTTCGTTAATCGTTTCTCCCTTAGCGTACGGTACTGGAGAACCGCCATCCTTCACCAGTACCGCTTCGACTTCGCCAAAATATTGCGGCTCATACCACTCAGGCGCCGCGCTTGCGTATGCGCCCCCTTCCTCTACGCCGCTAATCTCGACAAGCATGAATTTATAATCGTACCGGCCGGTCACCCCGTCTTTATTCACAATTGCATAGAACTCGTACTCGCCTACCTCAGTAAGGACTATTGGGCTCGGAAAGTTATGGCGATTTGAATTCCTGTTTCTGTGCCACAGATTGGTACTTTCAATCTGAGTTCCCTCACTGGGCGTCCAGGCAATCTCTGCCGACCCGAACAAGATCGCGTTATCCGAAAAGCCCGTCAGATGAGGCGCAGGAGGCGGAGGAACGATCGTGAAGCGAATCGACTTCGTTTCCGAACTGCCGGCGTTGGTACGCCAGGTTACGGTCAGAACGTATTCTCCAAGCTCGTTAATCATTGTTCCCATTGAGTACGGTGTTGGAGAACCGCCATCTTTCGTCAGCTCCGCTTCAACTTCACCAAAATATTGCGGCACATACCACCTGGCCGATGCTCTTGAGTATGCTCCCCCTTCTTCTACACCGAGGAGCTCGGCAACGATGAATGGATAGGCGTACTGTACACTTTCTTGGCCGTCATTCACTTGAACAGTGAGCACATATTCCCCGGCCACAGTAATCGTCCATGGGTTGGAAGGATTGTGTCTGGTCGAATTATTGTTCTTGTGCAACAGACTGGTCCACTCGATCTGCGTCCCCTCGCCGGGCGCCCAGGCAATCTCAGCCGGGTTAAATACGACTGCATCATCTGAGAAGCCCGATAGGACAGGCCGGGCCGGACCGACATCCACTTTAAACGTCCGCGTGGCCGTTGAAGTCGCGCCGTTGGACAGCTTCGTGGTCGTCACGATGAGTTCGTAGTCTCCATCCTGATCAATGAGAGCGCCCATCGTGTACGGGACAGGCTCTGCGCCGTCCTTCCGCAGCACAGCTGTGCTGGTCGTGCCGGTTGGCTCCGTCCAAGTCAGCGTTGCGTTGTAATAAGCCGTTACCCCGGACAAGTCCCTGGAATTGCCCCCAATGGCTATTGTCGCTTCACCCGGAGGAACGGTATCGATCGTGAACGAGATTTGCTGTTGAACCTCGCGGCCATTTGAATCCAGGCGGGTCGTCAATGTCAGCACATAGCTGCCGTCCTCCGTGATCTCGGTCCCTCTTGTGTAGGCCATACTTTCGCCAGCGTCTTTGATAAGCGTTGCCGTGCTGGTCCATCCAGGTACATCCGTCCACGTCGGAGCTGCCGATGCATACGTACCGCCATGCTCGACACCTGTTATCTCAACAGATTCAACTATCGTAAAGTGGACCCTTTGCAGTATGCTTTCTTGATAAACCAACCAGTAAATATTTAATACATACTCTCCAGGCTCGGATAGCGCGTCTCCTTTGTTATACGCTAGAACTTGCTCGCCATCTTTCGTCAGCCACATTTCGTTACGGGTGGAGAATATGCTCTGCGAGAACCAGGTAGGCGTCACGCTGCTCATGTACACGCCTCCGTCTTCTACGTCACGGATTCCCGCAATGATGAACGGGTAGGTGTACTGTTTAACCTCACCGTCTCTGCTTACCTCCACACTAAACTCATATTCGCCGTCTTCAGCGACGGCCGTTGAGTTCGGAAGGTCATCGATCCGTTCATTCGTATTCACATTTGTCAGGCTGGCTGAAGCGATCTCCGTACTTTCTCGAGGAGTCCAGGATATCGTCACCGGTTCAAAATAGATCCCTTTATCCTCGATGCCGGAGAGAATCGGACGAGCAGCTCCGATGTTCACCTTAAACTGCTGCGATTTCGTTGCGGTCAGACCGGTGGACAAATCCGTCCATGTCACGGTCAACTCATACTCGCCGTCTTCTTCAATGGTTTTGCGGTCCACGTATGGAACAGGATCTGCATCGCCTACTTTTAGCGCAGCCGTGCTTGATGTGCCTGGCGGGTCTGTCCAGTGCGGAGTCGCGCTGTAATGATAGTACACCCCGCCAATTGATCTCGCAGTGCCAAGAATGCTGATGTCAGGCGTTGGAGGCGGAGAAACGATCGTAAAGTTAACCGATTGCGTTGCTGAATTTTCGTTCCTCGTATGCCAGGTTACCGTTAATTCATATTCGCCGTTCTCGTCAATCGTTGTTCCCTTCGTATACAGTACAGCAGGATCTCCGTTCTTGCTCAACATCGCTTCGCTTTTGCCGACTGAGCCGAATCCGAGCGGTTCGACCCAATCAGGCGTCACGCCCTGGTAGGTTTCTCCGTCATTTAACCCGCGGATGCCTGCAATTACAAATTGGTAACTATAGGGGATCACTGCGCCATCTCTTTCCACATTCACCGACAAGGCATACGTCCCGTCATCCGTAATCGTCGTCGGGCTTGAGAGGTTATCCGTAACTTCTCCTGTCGTCAGATTTCTGAGCGAGACCCCGGCAATCGTCGTCCCTGGGGATGGCTCCCAGATTATCGTGACCGGTTCGAAATAGATCTGGTTATCCGCGACGCCCGTTACAATCGGCTGCGGCAGGTCGGTATCGATCGTAAAATGAATTTGCTGCTCAACGGTTTCGTTGCTCAGCACATTCCGCGTTGTCACAGTCAGAACGTAGTCGCCTTCCTCCGTGATCTCCGTTCCGCTATTGAACGGAGCGGTTGCGCCTCCGTCTTTGGCCAGTGTCGCGGTGCTGTTCATGCCGGACACATCCGTCCAGGTTACAATTGCGGATGAATACGTGCCGCCCTCTTCCACGCCCTCTATTGCCGCCGGAATCGCAGCGGAGGAATCGATCGAGAAACGAACCGTCGTCGCGGCCGTTAAGCCGTTTGCCTTCCTCGCCGTTACCGTAAGGACGTAGTCGCCCTCCTCCTCAAGCCGCGTTCCGCGTTCGTAAGGCTTGGCCCCATGCCCGTGTTGGCTGATCATAGCTTCGCTGACCGTGTTCGGCGCGTCGGTCCAATCCGGCAAAACGGAGAAATAGCGGCCGCCGTTGGCGACGCCTTCGATCCTTGGAGCTGCCGGAGCAACGGAATCGATCGTAAATTGGATCGTCGTCGTCGCTCTCATTCCGTTTGAACTTTTTACCGCCGTAACGCTCAGGATATAGGTGCCGTCTTCGACGATCTCGGTATTTCTCGTATAGCTGACTTTATTGGAACCGTTCTTGGTCAAGGTTGCTGTACTGGTCGTGCCGGAAGCATCGCTCCAGTTCGGAGTCACCGCCCCCGCATAGATCCCTTGATCCTGAACACCCGTTACTACGGGAGCGGCCGGAGGCGTCGTATCCGGGTTTCCTCCACCGCCTCCTCCGCCGCCACCGCCGACGGGTCCCGGAGATGAAGGAGGAGCGCCGCCGCCTTCCAGTTTGCCCGGCACTCGCTCGAACTTCGAGTCCTTGGCCTGATCGTTGACGATCGCACGATCGATCGTGCCCTTTCCTTGTACATTCGCTTCTTCTTCAAGCGTCAGATCGACAATCTTCGTATCCTCTTGCAGCTTCATCGTATTCCCGGAAGCTCCGGACAACACGTTCAGCTTCTCAATCGTCCCCCCGAGCAGCTCCAGCTCAACATTCGAAGAAGCTATGTTTGCTTCCGCGAACTCGCCCTGCAGGCTCGCCTTCGATCCGGCAGGCATTTCCTTCGCCAGATTCACCGTTCTGAAGCCTTTGTCCTTGGCCGCGCCGGACTCCAGCTTGGCGCCGGAACGCAAGTCCACCCGCTTCACCGTCGTGTTTCCTTTCGCTGCGATGCGAATATTGCCGTCTTTCTTGTCGACAATAAGGCTTTCCAACTGGGAGTTGTCCAAGTGAATCGAATTAGGGCCGCCGCCGTTTACGGTAACCGTACCCTTAACCTTTACGTTATCCAAAGCGGCTTCTCCCTCGCCAATACCGGCAGAGAGCAGGAGATCGCCCTGGATGTCCATGTTGCGAAGAGTCACGCCGCTTGCCGCAACGACCGCATTGCCCGCAATCGTTTCCGTTCCGTCGGCCGGACCGTAAACGCCCGCGGCGGAGAAAGTGCGAGCCTTGTCGCTTCCCCGCTCCAGCTTCTTCAGCGCGCCGTCCAGAATGGCGACCGCTTCCTCGCGCGTAATGACCTTTTTCGGTCTGAACGTTCCGTCCAGATACCCCTTGAGAATCCCGTTCACGACCAAAGCGCCGACCGCGCCCTTGCCGGCGTTCGAGATAGACGCCGCATCTTTGAAAACAGCCGTTTCTTCCGGGCTAAGCTTCAGGTCGAACGCTTTCGCCACCATAACCGATACTTCTTCGCGGGTAATTTGGCGATCGGGCTGCATCGTTCCGTCCGGATAGCCTTCGGCGTATCCGGCCTGCACCGCGATCGCGGCTTGTTTCGCTTTCCAGGTTCCCGGCTTTACGTCGCTGAACGATATCGCCGCTTCATCGACAAACCCGAGGGATTTGTTCGCCAGCGAGAAAAACTCGGCCCTCGTCACCTCAAGCTTGGGCTTTACCGTTCCATCCGGATAGCCGGTTAACCAGCCCTTGTTCATCCATTCCAGCAAAATCCGCTCCGACCAAGCTCCGCGAATGTCCGCAGGAGAAAAAGCCGCCGAGGCGGCTCTCTCCAGAAACGCGGAGCTCAGCAGGCAGACAGCCATCGCAAGAGCGATCAAGCGCAACAGGCCGCTCTTCTGCCTCTGCTTCAACTCCATTTATATTTTCCTCCTTAAATCAGTTGAGATCAGTTCGAAGGGTTCACGACAAGCAGCGTTGCCGAACGCTTCGACAGCTTCAACGACACGGAGCCGTTCTCGCTTGCCGCGAGGTCTCCGGTTTTGGCCAGGCGACGAATCGCATCGAAGGTATACGCCTCCGCAGTATCAAAGCCTTCTCCCAGTTCCAACTGAACATCCCGGCTTAACGTGTCCTTGTTGAACAGCAGCACGTAGGTCTTGCCATCATTTCCTTCGATCGTATAAGCGCCGACCGCATCAAAGCGGGACGAATCGGTACTAACGCTGCTTCCTTCGATTTTGGAGCCTTGACCGTCGTAATCCAGATACAGCTTAAACGCATCCTCGATCGGCGTGTCCGCCTGGAAGTTGCCGAAGCGAGTCGCCAGATCGACGCCCTCCTTGCCGAAGATCGCGAGCGCTTCCGCTTGCGCCAGCCCCGCTGTAACGCCGAAGCCGTTGCCGAAGTTGTACTCCGTAATCGCCAGCTTCAGCCCGGGCCGATTGCGCTCGATGATTTCCTTCATGCGCGGAATGAGCCGGATCGGCTCCTGAATCCAAGATTGATCGACGAATTGATCGTCGTACAGCGCCTTGAGCGCCTGGAAGCGGCGTTTCGAGACTTGCGGGCTTTCATTTTCGGACGGAACCCCGCCCTCCTGAGAATAGTAGTGGATGGTCAAATAATCGATCAGCTTCACGCCGGTCTCTTGCTCATGACGGTTCGCCTGCTGCAAGTACCATTCCAGGAAAGGCGTTCCGCCGTGCGCTTGGCGATCCGGACCGTCGGCGCACCAATCGGCCGGGGAATAGAAGTAACCGCACCATCCCCACGAAACAGGGCCCAACAGCTGAGCATCGGGGTCGGCTTGCTTAATCGCCGTTCCGTATTCCACCGTTTTATTCCACAGCTCATCATAGGTCGGAGCCTCGGGATGGACGTCGCGATGCGTCACATGCCACAAGTCCGGCTCATTGTCCAGCGCGTACAGACGGACTTTGTCGTTCGACTTCGCCGCCATATCGCGAACCCAGTCGGCAGCAAATTCCGTTCCGACGCGAACCGAGGTATCGGAAGGATCGTTGTTCGTCACTAACGTTCCGTCCCTGAATACTCCGTTCCCGGCATCCGGCAGCTCCCATGCGCCCTCTTGCTGGCTTCCGTATTTTTGCTGCGAGAAGCCGTAGCTGACCGTGCGATCCTTCGGCGTCCAGCCGATCGTCGGGATCGTCATCAGCACCTGGTTACCCCGCCCGAGCACGCGATCGATAAACCGATCCGACAGCGAGCCCTGCGAAGGCTCCCAATCCTGATCATCGTAAGGGTAGTTGATGAAGAACCAGTCGCTGGCGCGATTCGCCGCATTCAACTGCCAATTGTAGCGTGTCGTCTGATTGCCTCCCCAACGTTCCACTGTAAAAGGCAGAGTGGAAGTCGTCGGATGGCCTTCGTCATAGTTAATACCGTAAATATCGTTGCTGATCGGCTTCCGTTCCGAGGTCTGATCGACGGTTACAGTAACGAGCGGGAGCTCCGGCTCAGGCAGCTGCCCTGCATTCGGATTGGACAGGAACGCGATATCGTCGATATAGATCGCTTCCTGGTTGTTCTCCGTTGCAGCCTGTACGATAAAACCGTCGAAAAATCCGAGATCGAGGCCGAGATCGGCCATGCCGACCGTTACTTCCGTCCATTGACCGGCCGGCAGAGAGCCATTCGGGAACACCTCGTTCAGATCAAGCGAACCGAGCGACTGATTGCCGTTGTAAAAATGGAACAACAGTTCCTGACCGCCGGTGCTGCCCCCATGCAGCCAGAACCGGATGCCGTAATAATCCTCCACGGACTTTTTGGACTCGCCGGAAACCCATACGCCGTCCCAGCCGTCCGGCTCGAACTTGATCGAGCGGCTGCCGCTTCTGGCCTGCTCCGTATTGGCGAAGTCCTTTTCGTGCCAGCTGTAGTTGTGGAAGCCTGGGGCAAGCGATTCTTCATACACCGACTCTGCCTGAACTTCCGTAATTTGCACGAACCCGTCGGTCGTAAAATTTTTGTGGGTTGCCGTAATCTTCGCAATGCCCGGCTGCAGTGCAACGAGTTCGCCGCCTTCGACGGACAGAAGCTCCGGTTGGTCAATCGTCCATTGCGTGTCGCCTGTCACGATGGCCGTGTCGCCGGATTGCAGGAGCGTCTCCGCCTGAATCTGACGACGCTCTCCCGGCAGCATCACCAGACGCGGCTGATCGATTCTCAGCTCAAGCACGGCGGCTTGCGCCGCTTGCCGGGAGGTGATCGCGATGTCGTCCAGATAGAGCGGCGCTTGCTTGCCCGGCTCCAGGCCGGTCAAGCGAATGCCGTCGAACAGACGGTGCTCCAGCCCCAGTTCGGCAAGGTTCAGCTCAATCAGCGCCCATTCCCCTGCCGGGACGCCTTCGGGCAGCCAGTGCTCCAGCGGACGCTCGAACGCCGTTGCGCCTCCTGCGGTCAGCGCGAGCTGTACTTTCTGTCCGCCTTCGGAGCCTCCATGCACCCACAGTCTCAGCTTGTCGTAATCGTTCACCGTCAGCAATTGACTGCTGTACAAATACAACGCTCCGTCTCCATTCGGCGTAAAGCGAATCGAACGGGAGCCCGTCCGCTTTACCGAGCTGTCCGTCAGGTTGACCTGTCCCCAGCTGTAGTTCGTCACCGAATCCGCCAGCTTGTCGTCGTACAGATAAAATCCTTCAACCGGCTCGATCGGATCTCCCGGCTCTTCATTGCCTGGCTCCTCGCCCGGTTCTTCTCCCGGATTTTCACCGCCAGGCTCTCCACCGGGTTCCTCGCCCGGATTTCCGCCAGGCTCCTCTCCTCCGCCTTGGCCGGTAAACGAGATATTGTCCAAGAACAGCGGTCCTTGCTGTCCCGCACCCCAAATCAGGATACCGTCCATCCATCCTTGCACGCCGGCATCGCCAAGGGGAACGGTGACTTGGACCCATTCGTTCGCCGGAATGCCGTCAGGCAGCAGATCGGCGGAGTCCAGCTCCGCAAGCGCCTGTCCTCCCAGCGTGAACGCCAGCTTGAAGGACTGCCCTCCCTGACCGCTCCCGCGCAGCCAGAAGCTGAAGCTGTCGTACTCGCCCGCATTCATGATGCGGTCCTTGTACAGATAAACGGCCTGCCCTTCTTTGGCCTCGAACCGGATCGAACGGCTTCCCTCGTAGACCGTCCCCGTCTCTTCCAGACTAACGCCTGCCCAACTGTTGTTGTGAAACGATTCCTCCAGCCGATCGTCGAACACGTTCAGCCTGGAGGCTTCGGAACCGAAGGTTCGCTCGCCTGGAACCGCAAGCTGAACGAACAGCAGCGATGTCGTCAGCAGCAGCGCCATTTTCGAAGGACCCTTTGCTTTTATACTCGTACCCATGCGCATTTCTCCTTTCCAATTTGCGACAATCTCATTCTAAGAGACAGGTTGTTCCCCCGATAGTTACAGACTGTCACTGATATTGTCATGCGCCGGAAGCCAGGAAGACTTGCGGACACGGCAAAAAAGCCGCTTTGCATCGAAAGCGGCTGAAAAGCGTTCGTTCCGAATTCGGGTCTAATACGCGTCTTCCAGAAGAAACTCTTTCAGAATGGAAATCGCGGCTTGCCTGTCGTTCGTGCCGATTTTATTGTAAATGACGCTAATATAGTTCCGAACCGTCCCTTCCCCCATGAACAGAGAAGATGAGATTTGCCGATTCGTATAGCCTTCGATCATCAGCTCCATGATTTTCCGCTCGCGCGCCGTGAAGCTGTACCCGCTTTCCCTCAGTTTGTTCTCGTCGAAAGCATCGACCCTTGTATCGGACAACGCGGACAGCTTCGCGGCAAGCTTCGAAGCGATCGGGGCCGGCAAAATCACTTCTCCGTTCATCGCGTCGCGTATCGTCTGCACGATGATTCTCGAAGACATATCCTTGAGCAGAAATCCGTCGGCGCCGCCCGCCATGGCGTCAACGATAAAACGATCCTCCGCGAACGTCGTCAGCATCAGCACGATCGTATCGGGGTACTCCCGCTTGATTCGTTTCATGGCGTCGATGCCGTCCATTCCGGACATCTTGATGTCCATGAGCACGACGTTCGGTTTATGCTCTTGTACCGCTTGCAAGGCTTCCTTCCCGCTGGCGCACATCGCCGCGATCTCCAATCCCTCTTCGGATTGAAGTATCGTATGCAGACCTTCCCGAAGCAGCCTCTGATCATCCACAATGATGATGGAAATCAAATTACCCCACCCTCTGCCCTTTACCATCCTCTTCAAACTTGATTAGAGTGTAGCAAACCCGGTTCGAATCGTACAGGGGTACGAACGCGATCGTGACAGTCATGACGAAGAATGTGACAACTCGTAACTGGTCGACCAGGGAAATAAGACCTACGATAAGTGAAGAATTTCCGCTGTTTCGAGACAGAGCGGCGACACTATCGCATCTCATTGAGGAGGCTATGTTTCATGGATGTAAAACAGGCGATTAAAGGCTTGGCCATCATCGCGCTGCTCGGAGGAATCGCGCGAATCTGCATGATGCCGTCCGCCTATATTTGGGGGTCCGACAGCATGCCGGAGCTGATCAGCGGCTTCGCCGCTTGCGTGCTGATGGGCATCGGCATCATTGGAGTCTACCTTTATCAGGCGCCCAGAAGCAGTATTCTCGGGTTGATCTCGGTTCTAATCATTTCCGTTTCCAGCGCGTTGACGGCGGCGCTCGTCTGGAACAACATGCTCGGCTTATTGCCGGAGGACCACGACTACATTTCGACCCTGCTGCCCATCAACTCCGCTCTGACGCTTGTCGGTCAAATCGTATTCGCCGCGACCGCTATACGCGCGCGCGTCTATCCGATCTGGAGTCTGATTCTGTTCATCGTATACCCGGGCATCTATTTCATTCCGTCCGTCTCCGATCTGGGATCGGCCGCCTGGGGGCTCTGCTACGTCGTATTTGCGCTCTACGTTCTGCAAGAGAAGGCTCGCAAAGCCTACTAAATGATGGATGATTTCAAGGCCCGCCGGCAATCGCCGGCGGGCCTTGGTATTCCAATCTCGCTTCACCATGTTCAGATCAACCCGGATTTCTGCAGCAGCTTCATGCAGGTTAGAGCCGGCTATCTTCCGTTTCAGTCCATAAACTCGACAGATTGCAGGAAACGCCGCAACATCACAACGGCTTGCGCTCTGGTCGCAGCATCGGAAGGCGCGATCGCGTCCTCCTTAATACCGGAAATGATGCCTAGCGCGACGGATTGCGCAACCGCCGCTCTGGCCCACGCGGAAATATCGGCACGATCGCCGAACTTGCTTAGAGCGATCGGAACGCGATCGGCATCCATTTCAGAATGACCCAGCAACGCAAGCGCATTGCCGAACATGACGGCCATCTGTTCTCTTGTAATGCGGGCGTCGGGCGCGAATTCGGTCTTCGACAACCCTTTGGCCAATCCGGCCTTGACCCCCGATTCAACGACCGTCGCGAACCAATCGGCATTGGAAACATCGACGAAGCCGGAGCCCCCGGCAGTCGGCTCGATTTTCAATGCTAGAGCGCGAACCAGCAAAGCTGTGAACTCGGCTCTTGTAATCGAGCTGTCGGGCGCGAATTTCGTGCCGGATACCCCGCTTACGATCAGCTTGGACGCCAGCAGCTCCACGTCGGCTTTCGCCCAGTGGCCGTTGAGATCGGAAAAAGACTTCTTGCCTGATTCCAGAATCGCATAGATGCTGTTATGCGGAACCTTGATTGATATTTCCGCTCTGCCGTCCGCTCTTGTCGAGGTCACGGCCGGGACGAAGGAAAACGTCCGGGTTGCGGGGTCGTACAGAACGGCGGTCATGCTTTCGCCCGATATTCCCTTGTTCGGCATGATCCCCCGAATCATGTACATTCCGCCAAAGTCGCGAACTTCCGCCGCCTGCCCGTCGGCCGACACGGTCACTTTATAATCCACCGCATCGCTAATCAGCTTATATCCGGCACTGGCTGCAGCTTGCTCAAGCCGTTCCTTCTCTTGTCCAACCAGCTTGGAGATGAGGACATTCGCGTGTTTCGTTTGCGGCCCCGGATTCAACGCGTTCACCGGCAGCTCATAACTGGAAGCGTTCAGTTCGACCTTGAAGACGGCAGTTGGATAGGCGCTCTTCACTTTGGCAAGGGCGGTCCAGGAAAATTGTGTCTGGACGGCCTGCCCGGAGTCATCGATCAAAACAGTGATGACCGGTTTTCGCGCCTTTACTAGCAATTCCAGCACTTGATCGATCATTCTATCGGTTAAAGCGACATGCTCGACGATTGTGCCGTCATCCAGCTTTTCCTTAACGATAGATGAAGAGTCCATCCGAATTGTGATACCGCCGCCGGAATCGATCGCTATGGCCTGACCTGTAGGAGATGTCGACGGTTCGGGTGCAGTTTCCGAGCTCCCCGGGCCTCCCGAGTTGCTTGAAGAGTTGCGAATATTCGCAATCGCAATCTGCGTCACAGCTTCATTGCCTGCTTCGTCTACCGCGTAAACCGAATACGTTCCGTTAGCGGTTGCCTGGAAGCTGTCCCCCGCAAGCGACTGGCCACCTGTCGCAAAATAGTCGGCGGCTCTCGCTCCTTCCGCCCACTTGGTCGCGGCAACATCGCTTCCCGTACCGTCTATTGTTGCCGTTACCGTGACGGGACCGCTGGTCGTTACCGTGCTCGCCGGCAGCTGGGACAACGTAATTTCCGGCCTTACGGAATCGATGATGATACCCGTTGTGGCCGGAGCAGGCAAGGCAAGCGGAACCGCAACGATCGTCGCGGCGGCATTGATCTCTGCGCCGTCCGGCAATTGAATGTCAGTCCCAATTTCAATGTCGTTCGAATGAACAAGTCCTTCCTGTACGACATACGTGAAGATCAGCTTGTTCCGCTCGCCGACAGGTTGCCCGGTATAGGCTGCGTTAACCGTCGTGGCGTCGGTCCCTTCTCCGATCGTAACGGGAATCGTCGGGGTGTTGACGACATCGACGTCCCCTTCGTAGCTCACCGTGAAAGTCAGAAGGTCGCCGATGCCGTAATATCGGGCGGATGGGACGACAAGCCCGGTCAGTTCGGGTGCGGGCACCTCGATCGTCAACCGGTACGCGCCATCGGGCATACCGTTAATGCCCGTCGTTCCGACCAGGACAGTATTGATCCCCGGTTTTACGGCGACTTGCGCCGAAACCGATTCCACCGCGTCAATTGTCACCGTCGTAGTGGCATCGGCGGTATTGGCGGTAATATCGACGGACTGGATGTAGCTGTCGGCTAACAGTTCGTATGCGCCTTGAGCAGATGCGAAAGCACCCGAATTCCAGGACAAAACGCCGGCCGTCGATGTCACTCCCAAGGCTTGAAGCTTCACGGCGTCGAAATGGCGAATAAACATCGGATACGTTGTCCCGTTCATCATCGCCCAGGCGCCGGCAAAATCCCAACCGCTGTAGGTTGCTGCGAGCTTCATGTCTGCCGTTGTCTTTCCTTCGCCGCCGTCGGAAGCGCTAAGTCCGCCGACTTCGGCGTCCCAGTAAGAGGCGGTCACCGTTCCCGCCGTGCTTTCTCCAATCAGCCCTCCAACGCGATCAGCGCCGCTGACATACCCTGCGGAATAGGTATATTCCACCGTTGCGGCTCCGCCGTTAGAACCGATTAATCCGCCGACCTGCTCTTCACCGGTCACGCTGCCTTTTACATAAACATTCGATACGGTTCCCAAATTGCTTCCTATCAGTCCTCCGACCCGATTGCCGCCCAATACGGACACGCTCTCCAGGCCGATATTTCGAATCGTGCCCGAAGAAGCCGCGAACAGTCCTGCATCGTCATCCGAGCCAGCGACGGTCAAGTTACGGATGACATACCTGTTGCCTTCGAGGGTTCCCGTGAACGGCTGCCCGCCGTCTCCGATCGGGTTCCAATTCAGACCTGCCAGATCCAAATCGTTCATCAACTCGTAACTGTCGCTTAACTCGTAAGGAGCGTTTCCTATCGCGGCCAGCTGTGCGGCGGTCGTGATGCGATGGGGATAATCGACTCCATCTTCACGAATGATTTGCAGCGTATAGTTCACGGCGAACGGATTCGCAGCGGCTCCGGGTACGGCAACGTCGGTTGAAACCGCGATACTGACATTGTTATCGCCAGGAACCAGATCAATGACTTTGGAATCCGTAACCTCGCCGTCAATCGATACGCTCATGCGGGCGCTGTCCGAATATACGGACACGGTTACGCTGTCGACCTCGCCCTTTACCCGACTTGAATAGGCCGATACATGAGGGGCAAACGCCGGCTCGTACGCAATTGCGCCATCGTCGACGGTCAACTCGTCCAATGCAATTTGATTTAGCGTCGTGCGGTGCATCGGAAATGTCATGCCTTCAACAATGCCCCACTCGCCTTCCGGAGAAAAGTCCCACGAGCCGAAATTGGCGGCTGACTTCATTTGCGATGTTGTCAAGCCTATTCCAGCCGTAGAAAAGCCGGTCAAGCTGCTATTGTAGAATGATTCAGTTATGCTGAGGCCGTCGCCATCTGCACGACCGACGAGCCCTCCGACTTCGCCGGGGCCGATTACGTTGACAGAAACGTAAGAAGCGCGAATCCGGCTGGGCGCTACAGTTACCCCGAGGGCATATCCAGCCAATCCGCCGACACGGTCTGCGCCTTTCACAGTTCCGGTAACGTAGACGTTTTCAATGGTTGTGCCGACAGTATATCCAACCAAACCGCCGACGTTGCTCGTTGCACCGTTCCCCACAATATCTACATCGATCAAACCGATATTGCGAATCGCAGCGTTCGAAGTTACGCCGAATAAGCCGACTGCGCCGGCCGTTGTATCCATTTTTAAATTGGAGATCGTATGGCCGTTGCCGTTAAATGTACCGCTGAAAGCATTGGACAGATGGCCTCCGGTCCCCACTGGCTCCCAGCCCGCCCCGCCGCTATATAAGGTCATATCGATATCCGCGCCGAGCGCATAATGGCCCTCCAGATTATTCCGCATGGCGTTTAGCCCGGAAGCGTCATTAATCAAAATGGGACAATCCGGAGTCGTTCCGGGCGTTACGCCATCGCATGCGGATGCAAACGCTTTGTTTTCTGTGCCAAAAGGCAATACCGCAGTCATAAATACGATGATGGCGAGCAGCAAGGTCCATCCCTTGCGGTTTAGCAGCTTCGTCATTTCAGTCCCCCCGAAGAAATACTAGCTTAATATAACCATAATTTGGACAGAAAGCCTATAACCTTTTTGGAGTGATATTGGAGGAATTGTTCCTACCAGAAAATTATACTTAGCAGTCCTCCTGTAAACTCTTAAAGAAATCTTAATAGTTTCAGAGAAAATTACAGGCATGCTTGATTGAACTACACAACGCACAACGCATAATAAAAATAGGCTCCTCACGAAGTTCAACTGAACTCGCGAGAAGCCTATTTTATTCATATGGTGCCGATATTACATCATGCCGCCCATGAGACAAATACATTCTATGTGTTTTTTTGAGTCTATTGGTGGGTATTTGTAAAAGCACACAATAATAGACTCGTTCTGTTTGCACGGCCGTATTCGTTCGTTCCATTATCGGGTATAATTATTTATAAGTAAAGATCGAAGAAGATCGCGAGAAGCGAAAAGTTTTAACACTATACTTTGAAAAAGGAGTGGTTCTCCATGTCAATGGTACGCAAACTCCATCCTCATATAGTAAAAGACTTAAGGGAATTTGTATCTGAAAACAATATTTCCACCAAGAAGCTTGTCATAGATCTTGAAGCAGAAACCATCGAGAGCCCTGATGATATTCAGTCGATGACATTTTAAGTGCAGCTGGAATTCTGAAGCCCGGGGAAGCGCAACAGTTATTAGATCATGTCCATGAGTCACGGGAGGGCTGGGGAGATGTCTCCTCAAATTAATAAACGTCACCGTGATTAACGGCTTTATGTAACCAGCCGGTGGTCGAACAGTTAAGCCAAGCAATGATTGGCGGATGCGTTCCTGGATAGCCTTTTCTTGTTTGGCCTCAAATTTAACGGCATCACGATTTAATGTCGGTCGGTAAGTTAAGCTCATTCATTGCTTCCTCCCAAGACATAAATCCGCTCTCGCTATTTAATTGGCGCTCTTCTTCTTCGCTCAACGGGGCAGCATCCGGCTCCAACTTCGCAATTTCATCCCAATCAAGTTGATTCTGTTTTGTGGAAAGGTATTGCATAAAATCAGTGCATCTGGATGCGGCTGTAAAAACCAGCTATACTTAAACCAAGGACGGTGATTACCATGAACTTCGTCAGAAAAATAACCAACAGTGATGCATTAAAGCATATCGTCGATCTCCCTGAAGAACTTCAGAATCAGGATGTTGAATTAATTATATTACCTATCGGAGAACCATCTCCATTCAAACAATCAATACCCCCTTCGCCTACCGCCAGAGGTGCTCTAAAGCAATACGCCAACTTGGATTTAATCCCATTCGAACAAGACGCTTGGGAAAAGGGTGTGCAAGAAAAACATGAACATCGTTGATGCAAATTTAATACTTCGTTATTTGCTTCAAGATTCGGCTCAGTTCATTGAACAAGCACGAGATAAAATAGAAGACCACAACATTTTTATTCCCAATGAAGTCATCGCCGAAGTCGTCTATGTACTGGAAAAGGTATACAAAGTGGAGCGAGTTCACATCTTTGTTTAAAGGTCTACAGTGAAATCAAAATCGATTTTGTTGACTCTCTGCTCTTCGCCTACTCGAAAATCGGTGGACATACCGTTTTCACTTTTGACAAGAAGCTTAACCAAATGCTTGATGAACTTCGCAACGTTTAATAAAAAAGGCTTCCCACAAAGTTCGAATGAACTCGTGAGAAGCCTTCTTTTATTCTCATCATCGAATTACTTCGATAATGATTTCATTACATCATGCCGCCCATGCCCATGTCAGGCATGCCGCCGCCGGCAGGAGCTTTGTCTTTCTCAGGCTTGTCGGCGATAACCGCTTCGGTCGTCAGGAAGACGGACGCTACGGAAGCCGCGTTTTGCAGAGCGGAACGCGTTACTTTCACCGGATCGATGATGCCGGCTTCGAACATGTTCACCCAGTCGCCGTTAGCTGCGTTGTAGCCTGTGCCTACCGGCTCTTTCTTCAGGCGCTCGACGATAACGGAGCCTTCTTGGCCGGCGTTAGCCGCGATCGTGCGGATCGGCTCTTCCAGAGCGCGCAGGATGATGTTAACGCCCGTCTTCTCGTCGCCGTCGGCTTGAACGCCTGCAACCGCTTCGTATACGTTAACCAGCGCCGTGCCGCCGCCGGATACGATGCCTTCTTCGACAGCCGCGCGAGTCGCGTTCAGAGCGTCTTCGATGCGAAGCTTGCGCTCTTTCAGCTCGGTCTCGGTAGCTGCGCCGACTTTGATAACCGCAACGCCGCCAGCCAGCTTGGCCAGACGCTCTTGCAGCTTCTCGCGGTCGAAATCGGAAGTCGTTTCTTCGATTTGCGCTTTGATTTGGTTCACGCGCGCTTCGATGTCGGCTTTATCGCCGGCGCCGTCAACGACGATCGTGTTTTCTTTGTTTACGCGCACTTGACGCGCCGTACCCAGTTGTTGCAGGGAAGTGGACTTCAGCTCGAGGCCGAGTTCTTCCGTGATCACTTGACCGCCCGTAAGAGCCGCGATGTCTTGCAGCATCGCTTTGCGGCGATCGCCGAAGCCCGGAGCTTTAACGCCGACGCAAGTGAACGTGCCGCGCAGACGGTTCACGACGAGCGTGGACAACGCTTCGCCTTCGATATCTTCCGCGATGATCAGCAATTGCTTGCCGGATTGAACGACTTTCTCCAGAACAGGCAAAATTTCTTGAATGTTGGAGATTTTCTTGTCGGTGATCAGGATCAGCGGGTTTTCGAGCACGGCTTCCATTTTGTCCGTATCGGTGATCATGTACGGAGTGATGTAGCCGCGGTCGAATTGCATCCCTTCAACCACTTCCAGATCGGTGTTGAAGCCTTTGGACTCCTCAACCGTGATAACGCCGTCTTTGCCGACTTTCTCCATCGCGTCCGCGATCAGTTCGCCGACTTCTTCGTCCGCCGCGGAGATTGCCGCGACTTGGGAGATGTTGCTGCGGCCTTCGACCGGCTTGGAGATTTCTTTCAGTCTTTCGACTGCCGCTTTAACCGCTTTGTCGATGCCTTTGCGAATAACCATCGGGTTAGCGCCGGCCGTCACGTTTTTCAAGCCTTCGCGAATCATCGCTTGAGCCAGAACCGTAGCCGTCGTCGTACCGTCTCCCGCGATATCGTTCGTTTTCGTAGCGACTTCTTTAACGAGCTGAGCGCCCATGTTTTCGAAGGCGTCTTCCAGCTCGATCTCTTTGGCGATCGTAACGCCGTCGTTCGTGATCAGCGGAGAGCCGAATTTCTTCTCCAGAACGACGTTGCGGCCTTTCGGTCCGAGCGTGACTTTAACCACGTTCGCCAATGTATCCACGCCGCGAAGCATGGCGCGGCGAGCGTCTTCACTGAAACGGATTTCTTTAGCCATCTTTAAAGAGCCTCCTTGAATATTCTAAGTATTAGCCGACGATCGCGTGGATGTCGCTTTCTTTCATGATCAAATACTCTTTGCCTTCGTATTTGATTTCCGTGCCCGCATATTTAGAGAACAATACACGATCGCCCGCTTTCACTTCCAGCGCGACCCGTTCGCCATCTTTGGTCAACGATCCAATGCCTACCGCAACGACAGTTCCTTCTTGCGGCTTCTCTTTAGCCGTATCCGGCAATACGATGCCGCTAATCGTTTTTTCTTCCTTGGCGTTCGGTTCCACGAGAACGCGGTCCCCTAGAGGTTTAATCATGTAAGTAGCCTCCTTCTAAATTTTGCTTTTTTGGATTTGAAGCCATTTTGTTAGCACTCAATTGTCTTAAGTGCTAATAACCATTTTCTATGATACGGAATTTGAAGCCGGTTTTCAAGTCCTTTTGAGTTAAACCTGCACAAAAAAAATGCGGATCCGCAATCGCCGCGAATCCGCATCGAACTATTGGCATTTCTATCGTTCCCCAGGCGAAGGCCGGGTATTCAAGCTTTGAAGTTGCCGACCAAGCCCTTCAGGCGGGAAGCCATCGAGCTTAAGTTGTCGGCAGTGCGCGCCATCTCCTCCGTGGAGGAGAGCTGCTCTTCGGTCATAGCCGACACCTGCTCCGTAAAGGACGCCGTCTCTTCCGTGATCCGGGAGATATCCTGAATCGATTGAACGACGCTCGCGCTGCCGGCTGTCATCTGCTCGACGGAAGCCGCCACTTCCACGATATTGCTGCTGAGTTGTCCGACCTTGTCGACGATGTCGCGGAACGTCTCTTCCGCGTTCTGCATGCCTTCCACCGCCGCGAATACTTGCCCCGCGCTCTGTTCGAACATCGTGGCCACTTGTCCGATGTCTCCCGACATCGTTCCGATCGTATCGCCGATCTGGACGGCGGACTGCTGCGTCTGATCCGCAAGCTTGCGGATCTCTCCGGCGACGACGGCGAAGCCCCGTCCGTGCTCGCCGGCCCGAGCCGCTTCAATCGCGGCGTTGAGCGCCAGAAGGTTCGTCTGATTGGCGACTTCGGAAATGTATCCGATAACTTCGCGTACTTGTTCGGATTTATGATTGAGTCCTCTGACGACTTCTTGCAAGGACCGGAACGCCTTGCCCACCTGATCGATCTCGGCGGAAGTCGATTGCAGCAGCTCGGAGCCGGCGGCAGCGCGGCCGACGGTCGTCTGCGCGGCGTCGGACACGCCTGTCGTCGTGCCTGCCACTTGCGTCAGGGCATCCATCGTCTCCTGCATCGTTGCGGAGATTTCCTGCGATTGCGCGACCTGCGTCTCGGAGCCGGCGGCAACCTTCTCGACCGCCCTGGACACCTCGCTGCTGACCCGGGCGTTCTCCTCGGTGCCCTGCTTCAGCAAAATCGCCGAAGCCGCCAGCTCCGCCGTGCTGTCCTTCAGCTCTTTCATCATTTTCTGAAGACCGTCCAGCATCTGGTTCGCCGCGTTCGCGAGATCGCCCATCTCGTCGGTCGATGAAATATGTATGCGTCTTGTCAGATCTCCCCCGGAGGAGGCAATGTTTCTAAGCGTAGCCGTGACGTTGCCGATCGCTGCGGTAAGATTGCCTGACAACCACTTGAGGCCGAAGCCGCCCCCGACGATCAGCAGCGCGAAAATGACGATAACCATGACGAGCGTGCCCGAATTGCTCGCCAGATCGGTTCCCGACAGCAGCAGCACGAATGCGGCAGCCAGCAGCAACACCATTGCAGAGTAGCCAATCGTTAATTTGCGTCCCAAAGTCATATCCCGCATTATAGTCCCTCCCGAGATTCTAACCCAACCTGAAAGCCCTTACTCGAAACAAGTGTATCATAATTTTTCCATTTGGAATATCGAAAAATGACACTTTTTGTTTTCTTTTTGGGCAGATTGTTGCAATTCGGGAATGACGGCGGGACTACCTTTAGATCCCTATTCGTCCGACTCCAGTTCCAGTTCCCTCTGCCGCTGCGTCTTAAGACGCTTGCCGTAAGCCATAGAGGACAGAAGAACGCTGAATTCGTACAGCAGAATCAAAGGAACGGCGACGAGCAGGTCCGACACGACGTCCGGAGGAGTGACCAGCACGCCGACGAAAATCAGAATAAACCAGGCCAGCTTGCGCATCTTCCTCAGCATCGCCGGATTCAGGATGCCGATCCGGGTCAGGAACAAAATGAGGAGCGGCAATTCGAACAGCAGGGAGATCGGCAGCAGGATGTTGAACAGGAATGAGAAATACTGCGTCACCCCGTACGTCTGCTCCAATCCGAGATTGCTCGTCACTTTCTCCGTGAACAGGAAAGCCATCGGAAATACGACGAAATAGGAGAAGGCCAGCCCGATCAGGAACATCCCCAGCGCGCCCGGCACGAATTGCAGCGTCGCTCTCTGCTCCTTGGGTCCCAAAGCCGGACGAACGAAAGCCCAGAGCTGGTACATCGTAAAAGGAATCGCGGCGACGAAGGAGATCAGAATCGCGAATTTCATATAGAGGCCGATCGCGTCCCACGGGGAGAAAGCATGGAGATCCAAATTGTCGATCGGAGCGGCGGCCACCAAATAGTCGAATAGCGGCTGAGAGCCGAAAAGACCCCCGACCAGCCCGATCACGAATACGATCAGGCAATAGATAATCCTTTTGCGAAGCTCGCCGAGATGTTCCGTCAGCGGCATCCACTCCGAGTCCCGCTTCGCAGCGGCCGTGTCTTTCATTGCTTGTTTTCGCCTCCATACAGCAACAGGACCGCCCCTTCGCAAATCGCTCATCTGCGCCGAGGGACAGCCCTGTCCATGTTCCTTGCCCGTCCCGATTATTCCGGGAGACGACGATCCGCCTTAGGCTTGTCCGCCTCTTCGGCGGATACGTCCACCCTCTGCGTTCCCCGATCCTTCGGATCGTCCATCAAATCGTTCGCGCCCTTCTTGAACTCGCGAAGCGTGCGGCCGAAAGCGCGGCCCAGCTCCGGCAGCTTGTTCGGGCCGAACAGCAGCAGCGCGATCAGAACGAGCAGAATAATGCCCGAAGCACCAATGCCTGACATGTCTTTAACCTCCTCTTGGATATGCGGCGTACGGAATACTCAGCAGCGGTGAAGACCGCCGTATCCCATGCTGGCGATATCCTCTCTTACTATCGTATCTCCAGCCAATACTCTGGATAATAAAACGTCGAATGAAGTGTAAGGGTCGTGCATGACGCATCCGGGCAATCCGAAGATCGGCACGCCTTGCATATAACCGAACAGCAGCATCGAGCCCGGAAGCATCGGCGTTCCGTAGCTGACGATGTCGGCTCCGGCTTCGGCAATCGCTCCCGGCGTGCGGTCGTCGGGATCCACCGACATGCCGCCAGTTACCAGTATCATATCATACCCTTGTTTCCTTAAATAGTGAATTTCATTGACAATTGTATGACGGTCGTCCGGCGCGAACCTCTGCTCCGCGACTTCCGAGCCGAATTCCGCGAGCTTGGCCGAGACCGCGGGGCCGAACTTGTCTTGAATGCGGCCGGAATACACCTCGCTGCCCGTCGTCAGCAGTCCCGCCGTCATCCGGCGGAAAGGGCGCACGCTGATCGGAGCGGCGCCGCGTTCGGAACGGTAGTTCCGTGCGATTCTCTCGACCTCTTCGACCTTGGCTTTCGGAACGATCAGCGGAATGGCCCTCGTCGCCGCCAGCGCCTCTCCCGGCCCCACTACGCGGCGATCGACGACGGTCGCGAGCGCGATGTCGCCCAGCCGGTTGATCTCGTCCACAACTTCGCGCGGGACGGAGACCAGCCCGCGCACGGTCGATTTCAGGCTGACTTTGCCTTCCGCGGGCTCCCCGAATTCGACGTTGTCGCCGCTCAGCGCCTGCGCCATACGCAACGCCGCATCGTCCTCGTGCAAGTCCGCATCGGCGAGCTCGATCGTATACAGATGCTCCTTGCCGATGTCTTTGAGCCGCGGCAAGTCCTCCGGCGTCACGACGTGCCCTTTGCGGAAGAGCCTGCCTTTGAATTGCCCGGGAACGATCTGCGTCAAGTCGTGTGCCAGCACCGTCCCGACGGCATCCTCGACTTTAACTTCTCTCAGCCTCGACGAGCCGATCATCGTCGTTCCGTCGCTGCGGCTTTCCGACGGCGTCATTGTTCCCGCCCTCCCCGCATTCCCTTGACCTGGTCGAGCGCCTCCGGCAGCAGATCCATCACGGCCATCAAATGCTCGTGAACGCCTTTCGGATCCCCCGGAAGGTTCAGGATCAGCGTGCGGCCGCGAATCGCGCACACGCCGCGGAACAGAACGCCGTGACGCGAGCGCTGGGATACGGTCGCGCGCATCGCCTCGGGAATGCCGGGCACGAGACGCTCCGCCACCCTTAGCGTCGCTTCCGGCGTAACGTCGCGGTAAGCCAGCCCGGTGCCTCCTGTCGTCAAAATCAAATCCGCCTGAAAATAATCGGCCATCTCGATCAGCGCCGCGCGGATTTCGTCCTGCTCGTCCGGAACGATCCGGTAGTCGACGATATCTCCGAGCAGCTCTTCCTCGATCAACTCGCGAATGACCTGGGCGCTCGTGTCCTCCCGTTCCCCTCTCGCGCCTTTGTCGCTAGCCGTTAGCAAGGCCACCTTCCAACGCATGGCTCCATCCCTCCGTCCCATGAGTACGAATCCCGTCTGTTTATTCCGCCGAACGAACGTAGTCGCCGCTTTTGCCGCCCTTCTTGCTGAGCAGCGCCACGGAACCGATGACCATGTCCTTCTGCAGCGCCTTGCACATATCGTACACGGTCAACGCGGCCGCGGAGACGGCGGTCAAAGCCTCCATCTCCACGCCGGTTTTGCCGGTTGTTTTCACTTCCGCCGTAATCGTCAGCGTCTCCGCTCCGTCGTCCGCGAAGCGGATGTCCACTCCCGTCAGCGGAAGCGGATGGCACATCGGAATCCAGTCGGATGTCCGCTTGGCCGCTTGAATGCCCGCAATCTGCGCGACGGCGAGCACGTCTCCCTTGGCGACCGAGCGTTCACGAATTCTGCGCAGCGTCTCGGGCGCCATCTTGACGTGTCCTTCCGCCACCGCGACTCGGACGGTGTCGGCTTTGCCGGAGACGTCCACCATTCGGGCTCTGCCCTGATCGTTAAAATGCGTCAGCGGCTCATCCGTGCGTTCCATTCCGAATCCCCCTTATCGAACCATGTCATGCCTTCGTCGGTCGCCAGCCCGTCCAGCTTGAGATCGTGAGCTTCCGACGGCAGGTCGGCCTCGACGACTTGCGCGGAGAAGGCAAATCCGATCCACAGCGTTCTGCCCCGCGCCTCGCCCCGTCTCTCGGCGTACAGCCGATCGTAGTAGCCTCCGCCGTATCCAAGCCTTCCTCCCGCTCCGTTGAACGCCATTCCGGGAACGAGCACAACGTCGAGCGAATCGGATGCTTCTATTAAAGAAGCGCGCGCGGGATCGGGCTCCGGCACTCCCCACTTCCCGGGAATCCAGTCCGACGGACCGCGAATCTCGCGCAGCTCCAGCCCGTCCCCGTCCGGCCTCATTCGCGGCGCGTATACCCGGTCGCCTTGGCTCAGGCAATCGGAGACAAGCGGCAGCGGGGACGCCTCTGAACGAAACGGAGCATAAGCGCACAAGCCGAGCGAGCGGCCGAGCTCCCTCCTTAGCGGAGACAGCGCTTCGCGCTCCAGCAAGGCGCACAGCCCAGCGGACATGCGCTCCCGCTCGTCCGCGGGCAGTCCGTCCCGAACGTCCGCCATCCGCCTGCGCCACTGCGCCTTGAGCGCTTCGGCCTCTCTATTTCCCATGAACGGAACCCTGCCTTCGATAATCCATGAAAACTTTATTTTCATTTTAGCACTGAATGTCTATTTTCGCCAAAGGATAACGCTTGGACTTTTCCCGCGACTTTACGGTACACTTGGAAAGTAGCACCGAAAAGAACTTGTCGGAGGGATTCCTCTTGCTTCTTCAAGCATCTGGCATTACGAAACATTATGGCGCGGCTCCCGTACTGGAAGGCATCTCCCTGCAGATCAACGAGCGCGACCGCATCGGCCTCGTCGGCGTGAACGGCGCGGGCAAATCTACCTTTCTTCGCGTTCTGGCGGGCGAGATCGTTCCCGACACCGGCTCGGTATCGAAGCCGAGGGAGCTTAAAATCGGATATTTGGCGCAAAACGGCGGTTTGCAGGGGCACCGCACGATTCAGGAAGAAATGAACTCCGCCTTCGGTCCCTTGCTCGATCAGGAGAAAACGCTGCAGGAGCTGGAAGCGCGCATCGCCGATCCGCGGGAGCTGGACAATGAGCAGCGCTACGAAGCTCTGCTCGCCCAGTATGCGGACGTCAGCGAGAAGTTCCGCGAGAACGGCGGATACGAGATGAACAACCGCATTCGCAGCATTCTGCACGGCATGGGCTTCGGAGACTTCGCGCCGGATACCGAGGTCGCCTCGCTCAGCGGGGGACAGCGAACCCGGCTGGCGCTGGCGCGGCTGCTGCTCGTCCAGCCCGAGCTGCTGCTGCTCGACGAGCCGACCAACCATCTCGACATTCAGACGCTGACCTGGCTGGAGCAATACTTAAGGTCCTATGCCGGCGCGATGGTCATCGTCTCTCACGACCGCTATTTTCTCGATGCGACGGTGACGTCCGTCGTCGAGATCGAGCGGCACCAGGCGACGAGATACACGGGCAACTACAGCCGGTTCATGGATTTGAAGGCCGCGGCGTTCTCCCAGCAGTTGAAGCTGTACGAGCAGCAGCGCAAGGAAATTTCCCGGATGGAGGATTTCATTCAGCGGAACATCGTAAGGGCTTCGACGACAAGGCGCGCCCAGAGCCGGCGCAACGCGCTCGAGCGGATCGAACGGCTGGAGAAGCCCAGCACGCTCAGGCAGGCGAGCTTCTCGTTCACAACCGAGCGGCGCAGCGGCAAGGAAGTGCTGCGGGTCATTCGCTGCTCCGCCGCTCCCAACCAAGAGATGGCGCCGCTGTTCCGCAACGTCTCGTTCGAGGTGAAGCGCGGGGAGCGCGTCGCCCTGCTCGGCCCCAACGGAGTCGGCAAGACGACTCTGCTCCGCGCGCTGACGGACCAGCTGTCGCTGCGGGACGGAGCGATCGAATGGGGCGTCGGCATTTCGCTCGGCTATTACGATCAGGAGCAGCGCAATTTGAACCCCGCCAACACCGTGCTGGAGGAAGTGTGGAGCGCATATCCGCATCTTCCGGAGGCGGAGATCCGCACCGTGCTCGGCAACTTCCTGTTCAGCGGCGAAGACGTGCGCAAGAAGGTCAGTTCGCTCAGCGGAGGGGAGAAAGCCCGCGTGGCGCTGTCGAAGCTGATGCTGCTGAAGGCGAACGTCATGCTGCTCGACGAGCCGACCAACCACCTCGACCTGATGAGCCGCGAAGTATTGGAAGCCGCGCTGGAAGAATACGACGGCACGCTCGTCTTCGTCTCGCACGACCGTTATTTCCTGAATCGGATCGCCGATCGGGTCGTGGAGATGTCCGCGGACGGAGCAGAGCATTTCCTGGGAAATTATGACGAAATGGTCGCCAAGAAACAACAAATGGAGGAGTGGGAGGCGACAAATCGCGACAGCGCCGCGGCGCCGTCCGAGCCTGCCGTTACGAGCTACGAGGCCGAGAAGCAGGCCAAGCGGGAAGATCGGGCGCGCGCCCGCAAGCGCGAGCAAGCGGAAGCCGACATTGCCCGGCTGGAAGGCGAGATCGCCGAGCTTGAGGAGCAGATGGCTTCTCCCGAGATGGCGATCGATTACGTACTGCTCAGAGAGACGCAGGCCGAAGCGGAGAAAAAGCGAGCGGAGCTGGACGAGGTTTATCAGGTTTGGGAGTCGCTGATGGAAGATTAACAAGGGCGCGAATTTTCTCGGTACGTTCGAGAAGATTCGCGCCTCTTTCGGTCGTGCAGCGGATACTTCGCCGGGCGATCAGTCGTCGTCCACGTTATGCACATGGTTATACACAGGCTGCGGACACCTTTCAGAGGGTTGTTAATATTCTGATAACTTTCAATCGGTTGGGACGCAAGCCTTTTTGTCCGGAATCGGCGTTGCGGGAGCATTTCCCTGCTGTTTTATCCCCTTTATCCACACTATCCACAAAAAAGCTGTGAAAAACTAATCCCATTTTCAGCGTCGAGCAACCTCTTGTCCCCCAACGCTTTTGGGAGTTTACCCACATTATGCACATGCGGTGTGGATAAGTTTGTCCACATTGGTTTATTCCCGGTTTATGCGCCAATGAAAAAAGCCACCGCGCTCGGAATAAACGCGATAGCTCCCCGTTCTTATTGCTCCAACAACCACTCTCGCAAGTCGTCCCCGAAAACGAGTCGTTCTCCGCTAACCGGCTCGAACAGCGGGATCAGTTCCCGAACGCCGACCGGTTCCGGGCGGTCGATCCACCCCGCCATAGCGGCCAGCAGACCGAGCAGACGCTCGGGCGCAGCGCCGTTCTCCCTTAGCGACGCCAGCGTCAGCGACTTGTCGCGCTTGGACAGGCGGGCGCCGGTCTCGTCGGCCAGCAGAGGGATATGCGAGAACTCCGGAGCCCGCAAGCCCAGCGCGTTGTACAGCGCGAGCTGTCTGGGCGTGGAGTCGAGCAGATCCGCCCCGCGCAGCACGTCGGTAATCCCCATGGCGGCATCGTCGACGACGACCGCCAGCTGGTAGCTGAACATGCCGTCCGCGCGTTTGACGACGAAATCTCCGAGGGCGGAACCGTCGAACGACTGCGGCCCCATCCAGCCGTCGGAAAAGTCGATTGCGCCCGCGGGCATCACGAAGCGCTGCGAAGGCGACTTCAGCGCGCCTTTAGCCATCCGCTCTTCGTCGGTCAATGCTCGGCAAAATCCCGGATAAGCGGCACCCTCGCTCGCCAATCCGTGAGGCGCGCTGGCCAGCGTCGCCAGATCGCTTCTGCTGCAGTAGCACGGGTAGAGACGCCCTGCCTCCTGAAGCCTCTCCAGCGCCTCTTCGTAGAGCGGCTCGCGAGCGCTCTGCACATACGGCGCGTGCAGACCGCCTTCCCGCGGACCTTCGTCCCAGTCGAGGCCGAGCCACTGCAGGTCGTCCAGAATCTGCTCGGCGAACGCAGTTCGAGAACGAGTCTTGTCGATATCCTCCATTCTCAGCGCGATCGTCCCGCCGCACTGCCTCATCTGCAGCCATGCGGACAAAGCGGCGAACGCGTTGCCAATATGCAGCAGCCCAGAGGGCGTAGGCGCGAATCTTCCGCGACGGATCATGGCCGCACCTCCTCGGTAGATACAAAAAAGAGCAGAGTACGCTCTGCTCGATGCACGTTGCTTATGTAGAAAAATCATGGCGGAGCCGACGGGATTCGAACCCGCGGTCTCCTGCGTGACAGGCAGGCATGTTAGGCCTCTACACCACGGCTCCACACTATAGTAATCGTGTCTTAGACACGAATAAGATCATACCACGAATGTACGCCATCTGACAAGCTTTATTGCGCCAAACATTCGCGTCAAAACCTCTTTATTTTCTCGGCAAAGCTCTAAGCTTTCTTAAGTTTCCAGCGAATGCCCTTCTGATAAGATTAGGAGGATAACGCCCATTCGGGAAATCCGCACAGGAGGAGAACAAGAGATGACAAAGCCCCGCGAGCCGCTGGTCACGCACATGTACACCGCCGATCCTTCCGCCCACGTTTTCGAAGGTAAAATTTACGTTTATCCGTCCCACGATCTCGATCATGCGAACGAATCGAACGACAACGGGGACCAATACGATATGGAGGATTACCGCGTCCTGTCGCTGGACGAGGAGCTGTCTTCCTGCACCGACCATGGGGAAGCGCTTCATCTGCGGGATATCCCGTGGGCGAAGAAGCAGCTCTGGGCCCCGGACGCCGCTTACCGCAACGGAACGTATTATTTGTTTTTCCCGGCGAGGGACCAGGACGATATTTTTAGAATCGGAGCAGCGACCTCGAAGACGCCGTACGGACCGTTCAAGGCGGAGCTGCAGCCTATTCCGGGCAGCTTCAGCATCGACCCTGCCGTGTTCGTCGACGAGGACGAGCGGGCGTATATCTTCTTCGGAGGGTTATGGGGGGGACAGCTGGAAAAATGGCAGACCGGCGCGTTCCAGCCCGACGCTGCAGGGCCGTCCGGTTCAGAGCCCGCTCTCGGACCGCGGGTTGCCGGGCTGAGCGAGGATCTGCTGACGTTCAAAGAAGCTCCCCGGGAAGTCGCCATCCTGGACGAAGAGGGCCATCCGGTGCAAGCCGGCGACGAGGACAGAAGATACTTCGAAGGCCCGTGGGTTCATAAGCACAACGGCCTCTATTATCTGTCCTATTCGACGGGCACGACACACCGCATCGTATACGCTACAAGCGACAACCCCCTGGGGCCATACGTCTACCGGGGACAGATTCTGAAGCCCGTCGTCGGCTGGACGACCCATCACTCCATCGTCCGGTTCAAAGACAAGTGGTACTTGTTCTACCACGACAGCACTTTGTCCGGCGGAGCCGACAACAAGCGGTGCGTGAAGTATGCCGAGCTTGTGTACGAGGACGACGGCTCCATCCGCACGATCGATCCTTATGAAGGGGAGGCTTGACGCGGCGCGATTCAAAATGTGATCCAACTCGAAGCCGATCCCGTCGGGTTGGAGTTCGACTGCTCACTTGGCCGCTGCTGCAGCCCGATCCCGTCGGGTTGGAGTTCGACTGCTCACTTGGCCGCCGCTGCAGCCCGTTCCCGTCGGGTTGCAACCTCGCCACCTCCAATTTTCCCGCTGCAGCCCGGCCAAATCGGGCTGCAGCTCCATCGCGCCGCCGTTTCCTGCTCTAACCCGACGCTGTCGGCCTACAAAGCTCCGACATTATTTTGTTTACATCGCTTCTGAATCGTTTCCTACTCCCCCGTCCCCCAATCCACCCGAACCGAACCGATCCGATCCGCCTTACTCTCCGGCCGCTTCCGCCCTCTCATCCTTCCTTCTTCTCGCGAGGATGACGCCGTTCACCGCCGCCACGTAAGCGTTGGCCGCGGCCAAAATAATGTCCCGATGGATCGCGGTGCCTACGCTCCGCTTGCCGTCGCCGATGACCGTCACGACCGCTTCGCCGGAAGCGTCCTCCCCGGTCGACAGCGAGTGCAGTTCCAAATCTTCGAACGCCGCATCCACGGGCATCGCTTCGCGAATGCATTGAATGACCGCCTCGAGCGGCCCTTCCCCGGCGCCCGTGTACGTCCGCTCCGTCCCGTCGGACGAGCGGCGAATCGTCACAGACGCGATCCGCGAACGGTTCGATCCCGCCAGCACCTGCAAGTCGACCAGCGAGTAAGGTTGGACAACCGAATCCGTCGATTCGCCGACCAGTTGCATCAGCGTGTCGTCCGTAACGCTCTTCAGCTCGTCGGCCTTCTCCTTGAACCGCGCGTACAGATCCTCCATCTCCTCGTCGTCGAGCCGGATTCCGAAGTCCGCTACCCGGTGTCGGATCGCATGGCGGCCGGAGTGCTTGCCGAGAATGATCATGCTGCGGGGAATGCCCATCGCTTCGGGGTCCATGATCTCGTACGTGTTGCGGTTTTTCAGCAGACCGTCCTGATGGATGCCCGATTCGTGCTGGAACGCGTTGCGGCCGACGATCGGTTTGTTGTACGAAATCGGAAAATGCATCGTGCGGCTGACGAGGCGCGAAGTCTCGTAGATATGCTCGGTCCGGATGCCGGTCTCGACGCCCATCGCCTCTCCCCTCGTTTCGATCGCCATGACCAGTTCCTCAAGCGCACAGTTGCCCGCACGCTCTCCTACGCCGTTAACGCTCACTTCGACCTGACTCGCGCCGTGGCGAATCGCGGCCAGACTGTTGGCGACAGCCAGCCCCAGATCGTTGTGGCAGTGGGCGCTGTACGCGACTCGGTCCCCGCCGCGAACGTTCTCGCGAATGCGAGTAAAGAGCGGGCCGAACTCCTCGGGCAGCGCATACCCCATCGTGTCGGGGATGTTGATGATCGTCGCGCCCGCTCCGATCGCCGTCTCGACGACGCGGTACAGAAACTCTTCGCTGGAACGGGATGCGTCCATCGGAGAAAACTCGATCTCGTCGACGAACTGCTTGCCGTAAGAAACCATGGAGCGAATCATCTCGACGACTTCGTCCTGCGACTTGCGCAGCTGATAATCCAGATGGATTTGCGAGGACGAGATGAACAGATGAAGGCGGCGTCTAGCCGCGTCCGTCGTCGCCGCGACGGCGGAATCGATGTCGGCCTTCACGCAGCGCGCGAAGCCGCAAATTTCCACGTTCTGAAGCTCCTGCGAAATCCGGCGGATCGCCTCGAACTCTCCGGGGCTCGAGATCGGAAAGCCGGGCTCGATGACGTCGACTCCCAACCGGGCCAACTGGCGGGCAATGACGATTTTCTGCTCGGGCTTCATCGATGCGCCGGGCGCCTGCTCGCCGTCTCTCAGCGTCGTGTCGAAAATGCGAATCCGCCTTTTGTCCGCCGCCTGCACGTTCCTGTCCATTTTAGCTTCGCTCGTTTGTTTGCTCATTATCATTCGCCTCCTAAGATTTTCATCCCGTTTTCGGGATGTCCGAAATTAAAATCCGAGAGAGCGACGGGCGTTCGCGGGCGCGCGCTGCCCGAGGCTTCCGCAGAAGCGCAAAGAAGCCCGTCGTCTCTTAGGCTCAGAGACGACGGGCCTGATTGGGGCCGCCGCGGTACCACTCCGCTTGAAGGGGTTCGTCTTCCGACGGACGAACGTTCCTTCCACTTGCGTCGCGAATGCCGGCCGTTCGGTCGATCGGCTTCCGCGAGCGCCCGATATCGGGGGCCAGCCGTAGCGATGTACCGAAGCCGACCGATCTTGATCGGCTCCCTCCAACGCTCCGCTCCCGGGCGAGTTCGGTTCCCTCTTCGGCTGCGTCGCACCGTCCCGCAGCTCTCTGCGCCCGAGGTCAAACCTACTGCTCCCGTTCCTTGCGTTCCTCAAATATAAAAAGCCCGTCGTCTCCGATAAGAGACGGCGGGCTTGTTGTCAGCCTTCCGCGGTACCACTCTTGTTGATATTCCCTGTTCGCCGGGCAATGCCGACGGAAATATCCGCTTGGGACCCGGTCACGGGGGTTAGCCGTACAAGCGTACTCATCCGAACGCAAGGTTCGCATATTCCGCTAATCCGCTCCGGGGCGAGCTTCAGGTTCCCTTCCGCTGCGTTGCACCGTCCCGCAGCTCTCTGATCGTCGGGGATGACCTTACTGTTCCCTTTCATCGCGTTTGTTCCAATTATGTTCCTGTCATCCAGGATTGAAATTTATTATATGCTTGCCGGAACCCGGCTGTCAACAAGCGAGCATCGATATTTTCGATTGGCAAGTTAAAGCTCCGGCGGACCGGCTATGTCCTCAAAGTCCAGGTTGATCGGACGATCCGGAAGCACGACCGGCTCCTCCATATTGGTGCTGGGCACGTTCAGCGACACCTCTTCGAATCTGACGCTGTCGATCCACACCTTGCCCGCGCCGGCAAGCAGCACGCCGAACGAGATCGACTCGCTCTCCTCCGGAACGTCCAGCACGACGCTGTATTTGCTCCAACCGCCGCTCCCCGAGATCGGGCGATCGGCCATGTTGTCGAACTGCAGCATGTCTTCGTTTTTCCCGTCCACGCGCATCCACAAGCCGCACCAGCTCGCCACCTCCTCGTTCCGAATGAATGCGGACAGCTCGTAACGCCTGCCCCGGTACAGCTCCGCCCGGAAGCTCTGCATCATTGTTGCGAAGCCTTGCGCCTGTTCGGATCTGGACTGCAGCCTGCCCGAAGCCCTGCCGCGGTGCGCCGTCGTCACATCCGTTCCGATGTCGTAATCCCCCGGGTCGGAGCCCGCCAAAACCCACCCGTTCGGCCCGCTCGCTTGTTCTGTCTGTTTCATATCCGTATCCTCCTCCGATTGATTTCTACCTTTGTCCATGAACGTTCCGAAAAAGCGTCGATACTGTCCCGGAGACATCCGGTAAGTCCGCTTGAATGCCCTCGCGAACGCCGCCTGCGACTCGAACGCGTAATCGAACGCGATGTCCAGAATGCGGCGATCAGTGACAACAAGCTCTCCCGCCGCATTCGCCAGTCTGCGCTGCCGAACGTATTCCGCGAACGGCATGCCGATATGGGCGTGAAAGACACGGTGAAAATGATACTTCGACACCGCCACCAGCCGGGCCGCATCCTCCAAAGCGATATTCTCCGCCAATCGCTCTTCGATCCATCCGACCACCTTCAGCACGTCCGCCTTCTCGTCCGTATGCGCCATTCGTCAATCCCCCCTTCTGACTTTATTGTACGGGCCGTTCTCCCCTCCGTTTTGACCGCTCTTGCTCATCTCCTCCCGAAAAAGAAAAAAACGCCACCCCGGCAATCGCCTTCCTGCAAGGAAGAAGAACGATTGCCGAGGATGGCGCGTCATACGGACCAGTCCTCCAGGGACATGACCGCTTCGGCTTTCAGATCGAGCGACGAGAATTGCCCGCGCCGCCATTTCAGGTCGGCGGCGGCGGCGATCATCGCCGCGTTGTCCGTGCACAGCTTGTTCGGCGGGATGAGCAGCGGCACGCCAGCCTCCTCGCACAGCGCGGCCAGCCGCTCGCGCAGGCCGCGGTTCGCGGCGACGCCGCCGCAGAGCATCATCTGCCGGGCGCCGAACTCCTTCGCCGCGCGAATCGCTTTGCCGGTCACGACGTCGATGACCGACTGCTGGAACCCTCTGGCCAGCGCCGAGAAGTCCGGCGCTTCTCCCTTCATCCGCGAGCGGTTGATTTCCGCCAGCACGGCGGACTTCAGCCCGCTGAAGCTGAAATCGTACGAGTCCGGCTCCAGCCACGAGCGCGGCAGCACGACTTCTTCGGTCGCCTCCTGGGCCAGCTTGTCCACGTGAGGTCCTCCCGGATACGGGAACTTCAGCGCTCTGGCGACTTTGTCGTACGCTTCGCCGACCGCGTCGTCGCGCGTCCTGCCGATGATGCGGAACTTCCCCTCCGCCTCCAGCAGCACGATCTCCGTATGCCCTCCGGATACGACAAGCGCAATGGACGGATATATAATGTCGCCGACGAGAGAATTGGCGTAAATATGTCCTGCGATATGATGCGTCCCGATCAGCGGCACGTCCAGCGCCAGCGCCAGGCTTTTCGCCGCGACGACGCCGACAAGCAGCGCGCCGATCAAGCCGGGGCCTTGCGTCACCGCTACCGCGTCGATGTCCGTGAGGCTGACGCCCGCCTCCCGCACCGCTTCCTCGATAATGATCGTCATCGTCTCGACGTGCTTGCGCGAAGCGATCTCCGGCACGACGCCGCCGAACTGCCGGTGCGTATCGATCTGGCTGGAGACGACGTTCGACAGCACTTCCCTGCCGCCCCGCACGACGGCTACGGACGTCTCGTCGCAGCTCGTCTCGATAGCCAGCAGCAGACTGCCGCTCTCAGACGGCGCTTCGTTCGCTTGTCCGCTCATGCCTCTCCTCCTTCCAACGCTCCGGCCGTTTCCGATTCGCCTATATTTTCAGGATTCAGATCCGCCCACATGATGAGCGCGTCCTCCATATTGTCCGAGTAGTAGTTCGGGCGTACGCCGGACGGGGTGAAGCCCATTTTCCGATAGAGCGACTGGGCTCTGTCGTTGGACACGCGCACCTCCAGCGTCATGCGCCGGGCTCCGAGGTAGCGGGCCGTCTTCATCAGCTCGCGCAGCAGCGCTTTGCCGTATCCGCGTCCCTGATACTTGGCCCGCAGCGCAATGTTCGTGACGTGCGCCTCGTCGATAATGAGCCACATCCCGCCGTAGCCGGCGACATCCCCGTCCAGCTCCATCACCATATATTTGGCGAACAGATTGTTCGTCAGTTCGTTGCGGAACGCTTCGGCCGTCCACGGCGCTGTAAAAGCTTCCTGCTCGATCTCCACGATCGCCGCGATGTCGTCCAGGTTCATCAGCCGGTATTCCATCTCGTCACTCTCCCCGCGAAGCCGCCAGCAGCTTCGCTTCCGCTTCGGCCAACTGCGTATAGTTCGGGACGAACGAATGCACGTCATGCCGTTCTCCCAGACGGAACTTCAGCTCTCCGAGCAGCCCCAGCGCGGTTGCGTCCATGTCCCAGGCCAGCATCCGCAGCCGCGTGCCAGACTGCTCCGCAGCCTCGATCGCGGCTTGATGGAGCGGGGTGTCGCCGATGAACCAGATCGCCGCGACCTGCGCATCCTCGGTGCCCTCGTCCTCGATCAGTTCCGCCCAATCGGTGATCAGCCGGATGGCGTCGGAATCGACCGTCCGCCAACCGCCGGAATGGTCCGCCGCATACCGCGAAGTATACACTTGACCCCTCCTTGCGTCCAGAATCGGCACGATCCAGATGTCCCGGTCGTCGGCCAGATCCTCATTCTCCGTCCTGAGCTTAAGCCATGCGCCGAGAGCGAGCGCTTCAAGCGTAGACACGCCGATCAGCGGCTTGTTCCACGCCCAAGCAAGCGTCTTCGCGGCCGTAACCGCAATGCGCACCCCCGTATACGAGCCCGGTCCTTGGCCCACGACGATGGCGTCGATCTGCTCCCCCTTCATTCCGTTGCGCTCCAGCAGCTCCTTGATCTCCGACAAAATGCGTACCGAATGATTGCGCTCGGCGAAGGAAGCGACGGAATCGATCCGCGAGCCATCCCTCACCAGGGCGGCGGAGAAAGCGGCGGTCGACGTGTCGAAGGCGAGCACCGTTACGGAGCCGCTGTCCTCGATCAGTTCCTCGTCTATTTTCATGCTGTATGTTCCCCCTCTTCCGCCTGACGGAGTCCCAGCTCGGCGCACCAAGCATCGTAGCGCTCCCCGACAGGCCGGCAGACGATTCTCCTGGACTCGGGTCCCGTCGTCTCCAGACGAAGATGCAACCGCTCGGGCGGCAAAATCGGCTCGATGATCGAAGCCCACTCCACCAACGTTACGCCGTTCCCGTGAAAATATTCGTCCAGCCCCAGCTCGTCCGCTTCCTCCAACGACAGCCGGTAGACGTCCATATGATAGAAAGGAAGCTTCGTCCCCTCGTATTCTTTAATAATCGTAAAAGTCGGGCTGTTCACGATGCCAGCCACGCCGAGCGCTGCCGCGTAGGCTTTGGCGAAATGCGTTTTCCCCGCGCCCAGGTCCCCGTCCATCGCCAGCACCGCCCCCGGAAACGCCAGCTCGGCCAGCGCCTTCGCGAAAGCCCCCGTAGCCTGCTCGTTGGCGGCCTCCAGCTCGTACCGGTTCGACGGGTCTCCCGTCCGATTCGAATGCATGATTCACACGGCCCCTTCGGCAAAATGATTGTATCCCCGCTTGGCCAGCGGCTTGCGCAGTCCTGTATCAGCTTCTTCCAGTTCCACGCCCGGCGGGCCTTCTTCGACCTCTCCGACCACGAACAGCGGAATGCCCTCCGCCCGCAATCGCTCGCGCAGCTCCTGCTCGCAGCTCTTGTCCGCTGTTCCGAGCAGCACGTAGTCCTCGCCTCCGAACAGTGCCAAGTCTGTCGCGCGCAATCCGTTGTCCCCCGCATACGCGGACAGTCCACCTGACAAGGGCAGCAGCTTCTCCTTCAGCACCAGCCGAACGCCCGATGCCTCGGCAAGCTCCCAAGCCTCGCTCGCCACGCCGTCGCTGACGTCGTTCAAGGAGGTACCCCAACCCGTCTCTGCCAAAATCCGTCCGGCCTTCACCGACGGAACGGGACGGCGATGGGCCTGCGCGAGCCTTGGCGGAAGCAGTGCGGCCAACCTGTCGCGCTTCGCTCCCTCCGCCGCGGCAATCCGCTGCAAGGCGTGCAAACCTGCGGCCGACAAGCCCGTCGGGCCGGTCAGAAATACCGCCTGGCCCGGCCTCGCCCCGGAGCGGCGGATCGCCCGTCCGGCTTCGACCGCGCCGATAACCGTAACGGCTACGACAAGATCTTGCGGAGCGGAAGTCGTATCCCCGCCGATAACGGCCACTCCGTAGTGTTCGGCGCATTCGTACAACCCGTCGTACAAGCGCCGCATCCGTTCCTCGCTCCAAGCCGGAGGCACGCAGACGGACACGAGAGCGAACTTCGGCTCGCCGCCCATGGCGGCAATGTCGCTGACGTTGGCCGCCAGCGCCTTGTAGCCGACGTCGGCCTCCCCCATCGTCGCGTCGAGGAAGTGAACCTGCTCGACCATCGTATCCGCGGCGACAAGCCATTCCCGGCCAGGTCCTTCGCCCGCCACGATCGCCGCATCGTCTCCGATGCCGAGCACAACGCCGGAACGAGCCAGAAAATCGGCCGTCTGGCGGCCTTCCGTCCAGAGTCGGATGCGTCCGAATTCGTCCAATGACGGCACGGCGCTACCCCATTTCCTCATTATTGTCCTAATTATATCGGGGTGCGCCCGAACATGCAAAGACCGAGCCGGACGAACGAACCGGCTTTCTACGGTTGCGACTCTACCAATCGGCATTATGAGAAGAATATTATTTTGGACTCCGACGCCTTGGCTCGCCTAGATCCGTCATTCTCATAATTCGGGATGGCAGATTTTATGGCATGTTTTCGCCAATACGGGCTGATAGACTTTGAGATATTCCAAGCCAAGGGAGGAATCACGTTTCATGAAGAAGTTCAACGCTAAAGGTTTGAAGAAGTCTCTGATGCTCGGTACGTTGGCGCTCGCGATCTCCGTTCCCGCGGGAGCCGGAGCCGTGTCCGCGGCCCCTGCAAGCAACGCGATTACGCAAGACCAGCTGTCGCAAATCGCCAGCCGGTTCGGCATAGATCTCAATTCGCTGCTCCAGCAAATCATGCAAGGTCAAGCTCCCGTCGTATCCAAACCGTCCACGGGCGGCGGCAATTCGGGAAGCGGCCAGGTTACGAAACCAGGCAAGCCTTCCCAGCCTTCTAAGCCTAGCACCGGAAACAACGGCAACACGGGCAGCGGTAATACCGGCAACTCCGGCTCCGAAGTTTCCAACTCGGCGTTCGCGACGCAGGTCGTCACGCTCGTTAACCAGGAACGTGCGAAAGCGGGCCTGAAGCCGCTCGCGTCCACGAACGCCGCGCTGACGAAGATGGCGCTGGACAAAGCGAAGGACATGTACAACAACGGCTACTTCGACCACAACTCGCCGACTTACGGTTCGCCGTTCGATATGATGAAGAAATACGGAATCAATTATCGTTACGCGGGAGAAAATATCGCCAAAGGCCAGCGCACTCCGCAAGAGGTCATGAACGCCTGGATGAACAGCCCGGGCCACCGCGCGAACATTCTCAGCGCCAACTTCACGACGATCGGCGTCGCTTATTACAACGGCGTCTGGGTCCAAGAGTTTATTTCGTAGAAATGACGGGGCTGTTCCATAAGCACTTTAAGTTGCTGTGAAAGATAATCGATGAACAAGGTGCAAGGGGGATGTACCTCCTTCCGATGCTATACGCTCCTGAAACCTGAATGGGTAAACCCGTGATAAGGTGGTTTCAGAAGCGTATGAGGCATTCTCCAGGAGGTACATCCCCCTTCTTTGTCTATCGATCTTCTCAGCAACTCTGCTTATGGAACAGCCCCTTTCGTCCAGCGAATAAGGGCTTACATTTGATTTTATCGAACGGATGATTATAATTAGGTTTAAAAGATTAAACGAATGAACGAAAGGATGGAGCGCATGAGCGAAAACACCGAGCAAATTTTGCAGCAATTCAAAGAGTGCATCCCACTGCTGGAAGTGCTGACGGATGGAAACCGTCAAGCGATTATTATGCTGCTGGCGCAGAACAAATCGGGACTTCACGTTAATGCGATCGCAAGCCATATCGATTTGTCCAGACCGGCCGTCTCCCATCATTTGAAGGTGCTGAAGCAGTCCGGTTTCATTACCTCCGAGAAAAAAGGCGTCGAAAATTATTACGTATTGACCGTCCGCCAACCGCTTGAACGGCTCAAAACGTTAATTGCCGCCGTCGAAGCCGAGTGCGACGGATCTCGGTAACTTGCCGGCACGTTTAAGGCGAATCGCGTAGAGCACCTTATTTTTTTATACGATTGGTCGATCAGTTTAAACCAATAATCCAAACAGGAGTGATTATATTATGAAGGCCATAACCATTGAGAAATACGGAAAACATGTCCCGCTGAATATGACGGAGCAACCGATGCCCGAGATCGGAGAACAGGACGTGCTCGTGGAAATTCATGCAGCCAGCTTAAATCCGATCGACTTTAAGATTAAGGAAGGGAAAGTCAAACTTCTGCTGAATTACAAGTTTCCTCTCATCTTGGGCAATGACTTCTCCGGAGTTGTCGTGAAAGTCGGCGAACGGGTGAGTGCCTTCAAGCCCGGGGATGAAGTGTACGGGAGACCCCGCAAAACCCGCATCGGCACGCTGGCGGAATTTATCGCCGTTCACGAGGATGATATTGCGCTGAAACCGCGCAATCTGAGCTTCGAAGAAGCGGCCTCGATCCCGCTCGTCGGACTGACGACTTACCAAGCTTTTTCCGATATTTTAGACCTGCAGAGAGGTCAAAAAATATTGATTCACGCAGGCGCGGGAGGCGTAGGCACCTTCGCCATTCAGATGGCCAAGCTGATGGGAGCTTACGTCGCTACGACCGCAAGCGAAAAAGGTTACGACCTGGTCAAATCGCTGGGCGCCGATCTGATCGTGAATTATCGCGAGGAAAACTTTGAAGATAAGCTTGCCGATTACGACGCCGTTTACGATACTTTAGGAGGAGCCGCCTTGGAAAAGTCGTTCCGCGTCCTGAAGCCGGGCGGGCAGATCGTATCGATCTCCGGCATGCCGAACGCCAGATTCGGAAAAGAGGAAAAGTTAGGCTGGATGAAGACCGCAATTTTGTCGCTCGTTAGCCGCAAGCTCACAGCTCTTGAGAAGAAGACCCGAACGAAATACCATTTCCTGTTCATGAAACCGAGCGGAGCGCAATTAAACATTTTGAAGGAATGGATTGAAGAAGGCCGCATTAAACCGATTGTCGATAAAGTGTATTCTTTGCAAGAGGCCGGACAAGCGTTTCAATATCTGGAAAGCGGCAGGGCCAAAGGCAAGGTTATCGTTAAAATCAAATAAATATTGAAAATTCTCTACAAGGTGCTTACCGCAGAAGCGGAGGGAAGAGCTGGATGAGGCCGTTGCATGCTGCACATACAAATTGAATTAAAAAGGCTTGGCGCACGAAGGGACGTACCTCAAGTCATCTACCCGGCTGACCAAAGTACGTCCCTCGCTTCTCCCCTAAACCTTTACCGCATCTTCAACTTACTTCATTTCGATCAGCTCCGACTTTTGCAGCAGCCTCTGAACGATCGCCGCAACCTCCGCGCGGGTCATGTTGGCCTTAGGGGCAAGCGTATCCGCGCTTCTGCCTGTTACGATGCCGGCGTCTACGCTGCTCGAAACGCCATTCTGCGCCCATTTGGCTACCTTGGCCGCATCTCCGAAAGGATGCAGCACCGCGTCTGCAGATTTGGCCGACAATGTATCTGCCAATCCGGTGAGCACCATCGCTTTGGACAGAATCAGCATCGCTTGTTCGCGGGTGATTTTGTCTTGCGGACGGAAGGTGCCGTCTTGGAAGCCGTCAATCAGTTGATACGCATACGCCGTGTTGATTACGCCGCTATACCAGTCCGATGCTTTTACATCGGAGAAGGCCGTAGGGCCGTTTTCCGGCTTAAGCCCCAGTCCGCGTACGAGAATGGCTGCGAACTCGGCGCGGGTAATGTCCCGATTCGGAGTGAACTTGCCGCCTCCCGTTCCGTCGATGACCATCCGCGAGCCCATGTCATTCACTGCGGACTTCGCCCAGTGCTTCGCGACGTCGCTGAACTCAATCGGATTCCAGACGACGGCGTACGTGCTGTTGGTCAAGCTGTTGATCTTGGCAAAATATCTCGCGCCGTTCTTGGTCACCTGTGTCGGCACATGACGCACCGAACCGTCCGCCTCGATCACGACGCCCGTCGTAATCTTGTTCGGGTCGATTCCGTCCGGAATGGCGACCGTTCTCTCGACGTACGCATTAAACTTCGTTACGGTAGTCGTTTGGCTGCCGTAGACCGCTGTAATATTGAACTCGAGCGGCGGCATAACGAGCGAGAACGTCCCTTTCTCCGCCGCGTTCTCCGCAAGCTTGACCGTCTCTGCCGCAGAGGCGGATATTTCAATCCGCACTTTGATGTCCGCCAGATTGGCCGGCTTGCCGAGCTGCGAGAAGATGGCGTCGATGTTGATTTCGTGAGCCGGGATCGTATAGGTTGCGTTGTCTGTTTGGAGAACGAGAACCGCTTCCTTGTTCTCCATGTTTTTGATCATTTGGCCGTTCAGTTCGCCAATGATGACGTCCGATTTCGTTTTGACCGGAATCGTCACGACAGCGCCTTGACCTTCGGCGGCCAGCTTGTCGTCCAGCTTCTTCTGGTCAACGGCTATTGTAAGGAGAGTTTGGTCGTTGCGCTTGCCGGTCGTAGCCGTTCCGGCGCTTTCCTCCTTGCCGTTCACCAGCACGATAACGGCCTCTTCGTTCGAGCTGCCGGACGAAGTTGTTCCTCCTCCAGCTCCGCCGTTGCCGCCGGAATCGCCGCCCGAGTTGCCTCCGTTGCCGCCGGTCGGAGCGCTCGGAACGACGGCGGAAGATGCGGTCGAAGCCGCACTGCTGCCCGCTGCGTTAATCGCCTTCACCGTGAACGTATAGCTCGTGCCGTTGGTCAAGCCCGTAATTGTGATTGGGCTGGACGCTCCGGTCGCCGTTAATCCTCCGGGCTGGGATGTAACGATGTATCCCGTGATCGGATTGCCCCCGTCATCAACCGGCGGAGTAAAGCTGATCGTCGCTTGTCCGTTCCCGGCGGCGGCAGCCACATTCGTCGGCGCTGCCGGGGACCCGGCCGGCGCTGTCGGAGTAACGCTTGTCGACGGCGTCGATTCAGGGGAATCCCCAACGCTGTTCGTCGCAACGACCTTGAACGTGTAGGGCGTGTCGTTCGTCAAACCTGTAACTGTAATCGGGCCGGTTGTCCCCGTTGCCGTTATTCCTCCCGGTTCGGAGATAACCTTGTAGCCTGTAATCGCGCTGCCCCCGTTGTTCGCCGGAGGCGTAAAGCTGACCGTCGCTTCTCCATTGCCGGCGACGGCAGTCACTCCTGTCGGCGCATCCGGCGGCGCCAAAGGCGTAACGCTTGCCGAAGGTGCCGACTGCGGAGAATTTCCGACGCCGTTCACGGCGACAACGGTAAAGGTGTACGTCGTACCATTCGTCAGTCCTGTAACGGTAATCGGACTGGTCGTCCCCGTTGCCGTCAATCCTTCCGGTTGAGACGTGATGATATACCCCGTAATTGGATTGCCTCCGTCGGTTGCCGGCGGCGTAAAGCTGATCGTTGCTTGACCGTTTCCGGCGACAGCAGTCACATTTGTCGGCGAACCGGGCGATCCGATTGGCGCAGTCGGCGTAACGCTTGTCGAGGCCGCCGATTCCGGAGAGTCTCCAACGCTGTTCGCGGCAACGACCTTGAACGTATACGCCGTTCCGTTCGTTAAGCCTGTAATCGTGATCGGACTGGTCGTTCCTGTTGCCATTAGCCCTCCCGGCTGGGAGATAACCTTGTATCCGGTAATCGGACTGCCTCCGTCGCTCAGCGGCGGCGTAAAACTTACCGTTGCCTGGCCGTTTCCGGCAACGGCGGCCACTCCCGTCGGAGCGTCCGGTACAGTTGCGCTGCCCCCACCGTTTTCAGGTGTAAAATACAGCGTCTTAACCGCACCATCCGGCCATACACGCACCTGCACCGTCTGTGTTCCGCTAAAGGTCGGCGGGTCCCACTCCTCATAGAATGTCCAGGTCTCGCCGCCATCCGTTGAGTATTCCATTGAGCCGTTCGCGCCCACAATCATGTTCGTCTCGTCATTCGCTGTTACGTTCGGTGCAGCCGGCGGCTCCGAAAACGATACTCCCTTCGACGCACCTGCGGGCACTCCATTTGCCGCCGCAACACGTACCATTACATAAACAAATCCGTTAAAAATTGGGGGATTCGCCGAATTATAAAGCCTCCACGTATTACCATTATTCGTTGAATACTCCATCGTGTCGTCCGCGCCCTCAAGCAGGTTCGTATCATCGTTCGCCGTTACGCCCGGCGCTTCCGGATTCTCCGTAAACGTTAGCGCAGTTGTCAATCCTGGCGGCGTTCCCGTTACCGGATCTGCCACTACGCGCACCAGTACCGTCTGATTTCCGCTAAAGGTCGGCCGCGGATAACTCCACTGTTCGTACGGTGTCCATGTCCCTCCGGCATCCGTCGAATATTCATATTTTGTTAAGCCCGATCCTGACATCTCGATCACATTCTCGGTATCATCGACCGAAAAGTTGGTCGGCGCTGCCGGTGGAGGCGGATTCGGAGTGAACCAAATCGTTTTGGCCAATCCTGCCGGTGCTCCTGTAACCGGATCTTCCGCTATTCTCACCTGCACCGTCTGTGCTCCGTCAAAGGTCTGCGGATTTGCTTTATCGTAGGCAGTCCACGTCTCGCCGTCATCCGTCGAATATTCCAGTGTCTGCCCCAGATAATCCGTATAGAATTCTGTGCCCATAATAAGGTTTAACATGTCGTTACTCGTTACATTTGGCGCTCCCGGCTGCGGCGGAGCCCGATGGAACAGCAGCTTCGCCGGGAAGGATGCCAACGTGTCTGTTGCCGTGTCTTCCTTTAAGCGCACGAACACCGTTTTTTCCTCGCTCAAATCCGGGGGATTTAAGGGATCGTACGTTGTCCACTCTGTAAGATAAGAGACGTCAACACTTCCGCTTCCAGGATTAACGAAATACTCCATCCTGTCGTTTATGCCCGTAATTGTATTGGCCACGTCGTTCACCGAAACGTTCGGCGCATCTGGCCTTAATCTCACTTTACGAATTAATTTGGTATCATACTCCGCAAAATAAAGGGTCTTCCCCGAGCTGTCTACGGTCAATCCGAAAGGATTGCTCAAATGGGCTTTTTTCGCTGAAAAGTCATACACCTCTTCATTGCCGCTAGAAATACCGCCCCCCGCCACGCTGGTGAGTATGCCCTCCGAATCTACTTTCAGAATTTTATCGCTTGTCGGATCCGCAATATAGAGATTCCCTGCTTGGTCAAGAGCCACTCCATAGGGATTTACCCGGGCTTCTATCGCCGGCCCGTTCTCTCCGCCAGAACCGTTATGTCCATTCCCCGCCACCGTGGTAATCTGACCATGTGTATCTACTTTCCGTACTCGATGATTATCCATATCCGCAATATAGAGGTTCCCCGCACTGTCAACGGCGACATCCATCGGAAAGTTTAAACTGGCTCCTGTCGCCGGCTGATTGTCTCCGTTATAGCCGCTATCCCCATTCCCCGCCACCGTCGTGATCTTGCCCGTCAAATCTACTTTCCGAATTCGATGGTTATTTGTATCCGCAATATAGAGATTTCCTTCACTGTCTAAGACTATTCCGTTAGGGGAGTCTAATTGAGCGCTTGTCGCCGGCCCATCGTCCCCGCCAAAAGCCGCACTCCCATCCCCAGCCACCGTGATGATGGAATTGGGGGGAGTTGCAGTTCGTTTCAGGACCCGATTGTTCCACCCATCCGCAATATAGAGATTTCCTTCACTATCCATTGCCACTCCGGAAGGCTGGTTTAATGAGCTTGCAACCGTGGTGATTAGGCCATCCTGATCCACCTTGCGGATTCGGTTGTTCCCCCTGTCTGCAATATAGATCCCGTAAGTGCTTGCAGTCACCCCGACAGGATCGCTCAATTTGGCCTCTATCGCGGGTTGATTGTCACCGTTATAACCCAACTGGTGATACATCCCCGCCACGGTGAAGATGAGGTGCGAATTCGGATCAGCTCTTTCAGGTTCTGCCGCAAAACTCTGTTGTACAGACAACGTGGACAAGAGTTGCAGCATTATAGTAGAGCATAAAGTCAAAATGGAAAACTTCTTCAGCCGCTTCCTGCGCATCAGTATACCTCCAAATTCTAGTAATCAAACTGTTATCTATCTCGACTTCGACAATAATCTACCTCACTATACATTGGGACAATAAACGAAAAATAAACAAGAACGCGCCTAACCCCGCCTCTTGTCGAACCTTGTTTACAATTTGTTTATTCCGATAAGGTAAGCTGATAGAATGGCATAAGAAAGGAGGAGAGACAGTGCCCGGAAAAACGCCGCTGAGAAGGTCGATCGTGATCGGCGCGATCACTCTTTTGCTTGCTTCGCTCTTTGCTCTATGGCTGACGGGAAGCGGAGACGACTCACGAGATTCCCTGCAGGTTCGCGGCGGAGCGGCAAGCTTGCAAAATTGGGACCCCGAGCAGAGTCCCGCCGTCAAGCTGGACGGAGAATGGGAATTTTACTGGAACCGTCTGCTGACCCCCGAGGACTTCCGGACACAGGGAGAAGCGTTGACCGGAAGCGCCGCCTATATGACGATTCCCTCCTCCTGGAACGGACAAGTTGTTAACGGGGACAAGCTGCCTGTCTACGGCTCGGCGACGTATCGGATGGTGTTGACCGATCTCCCGTCTTCCGGAGTGTACGCTTTGAAAAAAACGAACATCCGATTTTCGAGCCGGATTTACGTGAACGGGGAGGAGCTTCTGGCGGACGGACTGCCGGGCAGCGGCGACCAGGCTTACGAGCCGGGCAATCGGCCTCAGTTGAACGCTTTCTACAGCGACGGCGGAGAGGTCGAGATCGTCGTGCAAGCGGCTAACTACGACTACGTCAATTCCGGCGTTGTCGTCCCTCTCCTGTTCGGCAAGCAGGAGGCGTTGAACGGCCTTCAGCAGAAAACGATGGCGCGGGAATTCGTCATTCTCTCGATTCTCGGCACATTGGCGCTGATCTACGTCATCTGCTTCATTGCGGCGGCTATGTACAACAGGAAGGATTACTCCTTGCTGATGCTGGCGCTTCTCTGCGCGGTAGCCGGCATCTATCATAGTCTGATGGGCGAACGTTCGCTGATGCTGCTGATCCCGGACGTCTCGTTCGTAACGCTGTACAAAATCAAAGACGTAGCCTCGGTTCTCACTTGCATGGCGATAGCCCTATCGTTCTATCAACTGCAAAGAAGCATCATTTCCTTCAGGCTAATGCTGGCCGTAACGCTCGTGCTGGGAGCTTTCGCGATCGTCATCGTATTCCTCCCCATCAGTGCGTATACGCCGATTCAATATTACATCGTCATTATGTACCAACTGCTGCTCGCCTGGCTTTTCGCAAGAGCTGCTTATTTGTATATCCGCGGCGGGGAAGGCCATCGCTGGAAGTCCTTTCTGCTGTGCATCGCCATCCTGCCGATCAATTTTTACTCCATAGATACGATTTTGTTCGCGTTAAGCGTCAGCTCGTCGCTGCAATTCAGCCAATTCTGCATCGTCGCCTTTAATCTGGCCATGCTTCTTCTCATCGTTCTCCGTTTTTTCGAAGCGTACCATACGATCAATGAGATGAAGGACCAGTTGCTGCGCCTGGACAAAATCAAAGACGATTTCCTGTCCAACACTTCCCATGAACTGAGAACGCCGCTGAACGCCATCGTCAACATCTCCGAGACGCTTCTTAAAGGGGTGAACGGCCCGGTCAACGGAGAGCAGGCGCAAAATCTGTCGCTCGTAGTCGGAAGCGGAAGACGGCTGACTCATCTCGTCAACGAACTGCTCGACTATTCCAAGCTGAAGCACGGGGACATGAAGCTGCACAAAAGCCGTCTCCTCTTGAAGGCGTACGTAGAATCGGTCATGCGCATTCATCTCTTCTTATTGGAAGGAAAAAACGTGACGCTCGTCAACCGGGTGTCGGACGACCTGCCTCTCGTTCATGCGGACGGCATCCGGCTTACGCAAATTTTGCACAATCTGATCGGCAACGCGATCAAGTTCTGCGACAGGGGAGTCGTAGAAGTCAGCGCAGCGGTTGCAGGGGAATGGGTTGACATTCGCGTCAAGGACACCGGAATCGGCATAGAGCCTCATATGCAGGAGCGCATCTTCATGGATTACGAGCAGGGAGAACATGCGGAAGGGGCCCAATACGCCGGAACCGGACTCGGATTGAGCATTACGAAACGTCTCGTCGAACTGCACGGAGGGCGCATCGGCGTTCGCTCGACCCCGGGGCAAGGCGCAACCTTCTCGTTTACGTTGCCCGTTGCGCCCGGTAAATCCGCCAAAACGGGAGCCGAGCCGCCCCACCATGCGAACGAAACCCTTTTCCCCGGCGCCGACCTGGCTCATCAGGAATATCCGCTGCGCGTCGAAGGCGAACAGCCGGAATCGATACTGATCGTGGACGATAATGCACTGAATCTGCAAAGCATGATCAATCTGTTCAAGCTCGAGAAGCAAACGATCGTCGCCGTCAACCGCGGAGAATTGGCGTTGGAAGCCGTTCTCTCGCGTCAGGAGTTTCTGCTCGTCATTCTGGACATTACGATGCCCGATCTGTCCGGCTTCGAGGTGCTGCGCCGCATCCGCGAACGGTTCTCTCCCTTCGAGCTGCCCGTTCTGATGTTGACGGCGCGAAGCCGCAGCGAGGACATTCGGCTGGCAATGGAGCTGGGAGCCAACGACTTCGTCGCCAAGCCGTTCGAATCCGAGGAACTGATGGCCCGGGTCAGAAGCCTCTCGAAGCTGAAATCGTCGGTCAAGCTGGCCCGGGACGCCGAGATCGCCTTCCTGCGCTCCCAGATCAAGCCTCATTTCCTGTACAACGCCTTGACCGCGATCGCCGAGCTGTGCGTGACCGATTCCCGGCAGGCGGAGGAGGTTACGCTGCAATTGTCGCGTTATTTGCGCAGCAGCTTCGACTTCAAGCATCTGGACGCGTTAACGACGCTTAGCAACGAGTTGGAATTGGTCCGCTCCTATGTCGCGATCGAGCAAGCCCGCTTCGGAGCTCGGCTGCAAGTGGAGTACGAGGTAGACGCCGATCCGAACCTGCTGATCCCTCCGCTCATCGTTCAACCGCTGGTGGAGAATGCGATTCGGCACGGAGTCATGTCCAACTCCAGGGGAGGCAAGGTGAGCCTTCTCGTTAAGGGAGGCTTGGGGAACGGCATTGTTTTATGCATAGAAGACAACGGCCGCGGGATGAGCCCGCAGAAGCTGGACAGCGTGCTCCATCCGGATTCGGCGGCGAAAGGCATCGGGTTGTGGAACATCAGCCAGCGCCTGCGGCTTCTGTACGGTACGGAAATGCGGATCGAGAGCAAGGAAGGCCGAGGCACGCGAATCGAGATCGCGCTTCCCGGAGAAAACGCGATGGCGAAAGGAGGTTGACGGATGCTGCGAATCATGATTGTAGACGACGAGGAGCTTGCGGCGATGAGACTGAGGCGCATCGTCGCCGAATACGGCGAGCCTAGCGAAGTCGTCCTGTTTCTGGACTCGCAGGAAGCGCACGAATATGCCAAAACGCATGCCGTGGACGTCGCTTTTCTGGACATCTCCATGCCAGACATCAACGGCATGCAATTGTCGAAGCTGCTGACGGACGTTAACGAGTCGATCAAAATCGTTTTTGTTACCGGTTATGACGCGTATGCGGTTCACGCCTTCGAGTTGAACGCCGTGGACTATATTATGAAGCCGGTCACGGCGGAGCGGCTGAACGTCACGATGAAGAGAATCCGGGCAGGACGCCCGTCGATCGAGGCGTCAAGGCCGCCGCTCGAAGTGTTTCTGTTCAACGGCATGACCGTAAGCGTACGGGACGCAGACGGCGTACGAGAAGCCGTCAAGCTGAGAAGTCCGAAAACCGAAGAACTGTTCGCCTTCCTGGTGTGCAAGCGGACCGTACACCGAGAGGAAATCATCGATACGCTATGGAACGGATTCGTGCCCGACAAAGCCTGGAAAAACTTGAATTCCACGCTGTATTACGTTCGCAAGGCAATTAATGCGGACGGGCATAAATGCGAAATCTCGATGGCGGGCAATGAAATCCGGATCAACGCGGACGAGTTGTACTGCGATCTGCACGAATTCGAACGGTTGCTGAAGGAAATCCGACGCGACCCGGAACGAAACGCCGGCCTGCTCCAAAGAGCCGAGGCGCTATACTCGGGACCGCTGCTGCGGGGCAAAGCTTATGATTGGGCCAGCGGATACGCACTGAATCTCGAGCGTCAGTACACGGAGCTGTTGGAGCTGCAAGCCCGCCATTACCGTCAACGGGGGCAGCTGCTTCAGGCGTTGAACGGCTATGGCGAAATCTTGAAGCTGGACGCCTTGCGCGAAGATGTACATATCGAGCTGATCCGCATCTTCCTCGAGCTCGGCCGCAAAAACGAAGCGATCCGGCAATACCGGCAATTGGAGCTGCTGCTGCGCTCCGAACTGGGGATGGAGCCGGATTCGAAAATCAGGGATCTGCTGCATTAAGCCGGGAATCCGACGCGCGGACGGATGACAGGGAGTTGGGGTGGAAGGACGATGCCCGAACGAAATTGTTCCGAAACCTAACAGAAGGCTTTGCGCCTCCCCCATGTCGTTGGGGACCGCAAAGCCTTCTTAATTTTTCCCGCTTAAACCTTCAGAACATCATGATCGACGTAGCGCTCTCCGTTCAGCTCGCTGACGACGTTGATCGCCACTTTGGCGCCGTCGCCAGCGGTAATGATCGTGTGCATGCTCACTCCGGCGATCGTGCCGGCCGCCCATACGTTGGCGAGATTCGTCTTGCCGTCGGGCGCGCAGTCGATGATCGTCTTGATCCTCGGCTCCGTGCCGGGCTTGGTGACGATTCCGCTTGCCTCGGCTACATCCGCGAACAGGCCGGTGGCAATAATGACATGACGCGCCTCGTAAGACTGCCCGTCCGCTTCGATCGTAACCGAGCCGTCCCCGGGAACGAGCTTCGTCGCTTTGCCCGTCACGAACTCCGTCCCGAACTTGGTCGCCTGCTTCTTGCCCACGGCAACGAGATCGGGACCGGTGATCCCCTCGGCGCCGTAATGGTTTTCCACCCATGCGCGTTTCGTTACGCTCTGATCGTTATCGATCACCAGCGTTTTCTTGCCGGCCTTGGCGGTAATAATCGCGGCGCTGGCTCCCGCCGGCCCACCGCCGATAATGGCAACGTCGTACATCGCACTCACTCCTCATGTGAAAATTAGGAAGCTCCACTTAATTGTAACACGCGAATGAATCGCTTTCAAAAAGTAAGCCCCACCCCGAGGAAATCCGTTCGCACGACGCGCCCATCCCTGCTAATGAGACACTTCCTCCAGCCGTTCCACGCCAACCGTCTGCACGTCCGTCGGACTCTGGCCGACTTGAACGGTCGCCACGCCTCCCTCGACGTCCACGCGCTCGATCCAGACCGGCTCTCCGCTGTCCAGACGAACTTTGATAGTATCCGCCGATTCGTAAATTTCTTTCGCTCTTTGCGCATCCATAGAATCAGTCCTCCAATGTTTCCTCGATATCCGGCACCCATCCGTTCTGAAAGGTAACCTGCCCGCCGCCCAGTCCTTCGTTCACCATGCGGTCGACTTCCATGTCGTATTCGTCCCTGCCTTCGTGAATCGAGTCCTCGAGCCCTTTCCCGTCTTCATCGGAAGCCACTTGCGACATCCCCCTTCGGTAATGGAATAAGTCCTTTCCAATATTCCCTGTCGGGTTGTTTTCCATGCGAATGGGCAACTTAAAGCCGTGTTCGAAAAAGTCCGGTTACCGGCTTCCTGAATTCCAATTTCGTCGTCGAACCTCTACAGCAAAGGAGCGTTAGCCATGCATACGGTCTGGAAAGGCGCGATCAGCTTCGGGCTCGTGCACGTCCCCGTCAAAATGTTCACCGCCACAGAGGACAAGGATATCCATCTGCGCATGATTCACAAAGCCTGCGGTACGCCGATCGCCAACGTTCGCACTTGCCCCCACTGCGAGAAGGAGGTCGCCTGGGAAGAGATCGCCCGCGGTTACGAGCAGGAGAAAGGACGGTTCGTGCTGTTCGAGCCGGAGGAACTGGAAGCGATCAAGCCAGACAATACGAAGACGATCCAGATTCTCGACTTCGTCGATCTGACGGAGATCGATCCGCTGTACTACCAGAAGGCGTATTACCTGTCCCCGGATCAAGCCGGATCGGGCGCATACAGCCTGCTGCTGGAAGCGATGCGGCAGTCGGGCAAGATAGGCATCGCCAAAATCGCTATCCGCAGCAAAAGCAGCCTCGCGGCTATAAGGCCCGTCGATAACTGCATCTGCATGGAGACGATGCACTATCCGGACGAGATTCGCCCGCTGCAGCTCGTCCCGAACTTGCCCGAACAAACGAACGTCAACGAGAAAGAACTGACGATGGCCAAGATGCTCATCGAGCAGTTGTCTACCCCGTTCGAGCCCGGGAAATACACCGACGACTACCGCATCGCCCTGCAGGAAGCGATTCAGCGCAAAATTTCCGGCGAAGGCGCGGACATCGTCACCGCTCCGGACGTGGAGAGAACGAACGTTATCGATCTGATGGCCGCGCTTCAAGCCAGTCTGGAAGCCGCCAAGCCGGGAGCCGCCCCGGCAGACTCCGACGATGCCGGAGCCGGAGGAGACCGCGGCAAAGCGAAGCCCCGCGGCACGCGCGGACGCAAGAAAGAAGGGGCGGTGCCTTGACGGTATGAAAGCGTCGAATGCGATCCCGCCGGCCAGGCCGTTCTTCCCGCCTAGGCTTGCTCCCGGACCTTGGCCATGAAGCTGGAGCCGGTCATTCCGTTCGAGCCGATTGCGGTGACGGGCTTGCCGCAAGGGGACGACTGGGTGGCGCAGATCAAATGGGACGGCGTTCGGATGCTCAGCTACTTCGACGGGCGGGAAGCCCGCCTGATCAATCGGCGGCGCAACGACCATACGCCGCAATATCCCGAATTCGCCGATCCCACCGTCTACTGCTCTTCCTCCTCCTTCATTCTCGACGGAGAATTCATCGCCTTCGACAAGGCACGGCCTTCTTTTCAGGAGGTGATGAAACGCGACGGCCTGCGTACGCAATCGGGCATCGCCGCTGCGCTTCCCAGAGTTCCCGTCACTTATATGATTTTCGACGTGCTGTATTCGGGCGGAAAATGGGTCGTGGACCTGCCGCTGGAGCACAGGCAAAGCTTGCTGGAGAAGATCGTCGTGCCGAACGAACGCGTTCAGCTGTGCCGCAACTTTCACGATTCCGCCGGCCTGCTGGAGCTGATGAAAGCCCGCGGGATGGAAGGCGTCGTCTGCAAGAAGCTGGGCGAAGCTTACGGAATCGGCAAGAAGGACGGCCGCTGGCGCAAGCTGAAGCTGACGCGCGATCTGTATGCCGCGGTAGGGGGCGTCACCTACAACGGGCCGACGGTCAACTCGCTGCTGCTCGGCTTGTTCGACGGGACAGAGAAGCTGCGTTATATCGGGTACGCGGGGACCGGGAAGCTCTCGCGGGAAGACTGGAGGGCGCTGACCGAGCGAATTCCTTCGCTGGCCGTGCGGGAGATGCCGTTCGCAAGCCGACCCGACAGGGAGAAAGGCGTCACCTGGGTGCGGCCGCATCTGGTTGCCAAGGTGCAGTTCCTGAACTGGACCCAAGGGGGAACGATGAGACAATCGAGCATTCAGGCGCTGCTGCCTGAGCGTTATTTGGCGGAATGCGTCGTCGGACAGAACGGCGCGGATTAGACGAAGTCCGATTTGTCGGAAAAAGGAGGTCTCTTCGAGCATGCTCAAAACGAAAACGGTCGTGCGGCTGGGAGAACACGAGCTGGCCATCTCCCATCCGGATAAGCCGATCTGGCCGGAAGCCGGCATTACGAAGCTGAAATACGTGCAGCTCTTGGCGGAGCTGGCTCCCTTCCTGCTTCCGTACGCCGAAGGCCGTTATTTGACGACGATCCGCTATCCGGAAGGCATACACGGTGTATCCTTTTACCAGAAAAACTGCCCCGAGCCGATCCCGGAATACGTGCGAACCGCCAAGGACGGCAGCATCAACTATGTCGTGCTGGACTCCGTGAAGACGCTGCTCTGGATGGGAAGCCTGTACAGCCTCGAATTCCACGTCTCCTCCGACGAGATCGACAACCCGCTGCCCAATACGTGGATGCTCGACATCGATCCATCTCTTAGCGTAGAACCCTACCTCATGGAAGCGACGGAGCATGTGCTGCAGGCGCTGGATTCCCTCGGTCTGAGCGCCGTGGCCAAAACGTCGGGAGCGACCGGCGTGCAAATCGTTATGCCGATCGAGCGCGGTCCGGACTTCGACGAGCTGCGCCGCTTCGGCAAATTTCTCTCCGAATATCTCGTCGCGCGCCATCCCCGCCTCTTCACGGTGGAACGGCTGAAGAAGGACCGCGGTCCGCTGATCTATCTCGATTATTTGCAGTATTACGCCGGCAAGACGCTCCCCGCTCCCTACTCCCCCCGCGCGCGTCCCATGGCTACGGTATCGACCCCGCTGACCCGCGACGAGGTTCGCAAGGACGTCAAGCCGACCGACTTCCACCTGCTGAATGTGCCGCAGCGGCTCCGCGAGCGCGGAGATCCGCTTGCCGCGGTGCCCAGACAATCGCTCGGCCCGGTCATCGCCCATCTGCTCGGCAAGAAATAGCTACAGCAGCGGAGACAGGATCCGCGCCATCGCTTCCTTGACTTTCTGGGTACGCGACCGCTTCAGGAACTTCTGCAGATTGATCTCCTCGCTGTCCTGCAAATCCTGCAGAAAATGCCGCTCCACCTCGGCAATGGCAGCCGGATCGAACAGATGCGCATTGATCTCGAAGTTGCTGTAGAAGCTCCGCAGATCCATATTCGCCGAACCGACGACGGCGGCGAAGCGATCTACGACCAGCGTCTTGGCGTGGACGAAACCTTTCTTGTACTGCCACACCCGAACGCCCGAACGCATCATCTCCTCCGCATAGGACAGCGTCGCCAAGTGAACGAGCCACGTATCCGGAACATAGGGAATGATCAGCCGAACGTCCATCCCGCTGACAGCGGCGTCGCGAAGCGCCATCGCCACGCTTGCGCTCGGGATGAAATACGGCGTCGTCATCCAGATGCGCTCCTTGGCGGCGTTCGCCATCGCGAACACCGAATCGTGAATCGCATCCCCTCTCCGGTTCGGTCCCGCCGGCACGATCTGTACCGCCTCCGCCTCGGGAATTCCGTGCTCGGGGAAATACGACGGATCGTCCGACTTCAGGCGCGTCGCGATCTCCCAGTCTTTCAGAAACACCTCCTGCAGCCAATAGACGGAATCTCCCTCCAGCATCAGATGCGTATCCCGCCAATAGCCGAGACGGGGGTGCTTGCCGATGTATTCGTCGCCGAAGTTCAAGCCTCCGATAAAGCCGACTTTGCCGTCCACAACCGTGATTTTCCGATGATTGCGGTAGTTCATTCTCTTCTTGAGGAACGATGGCCGAAGCGGAAAGAAGCAGGCGCATTCCACGCCTCCCTCCCTCAGAATCCGGATATAGGAGTCCTTAAGCTTGATGCTTCCGATGCCGTCGTACAGCAGCTTGACCTGCACGCCCTCGGCCGCCTTGCGGAGCAGCATCTGCTGCAGCTGCCTGCCGACGCCGTCGTCCCGGACGATATAGGACGAAATATGAACGTGCGACTTCGCTTCGCCGATCGCGTGCAGCATCGCAGCGTACGTATCCTTGCCGTTGTTGAACACGGCCGTCCGGTTGCGTCCCGAGACGGGGAGCTCGCCGCGCTTGAGCAGCGTGCGGAACAAGCGAGGCTGTTCCGCGATCCCGGTCGGCGACAGCGCGGCGGGGTCCGTCACCGTCATCGTCATCGCGAGCAGCTTGGCGCGGCGGCGCTGGTCCAGACTGCCCCTGCGGCGGGCCTTACGGCTTCTGCGATACTCCGTCGCCAGAAAGTAGTAGAGAATAAAGCCGACGAACGGGAACAGAAACAGGATGAACAACCAAGCCGTCGCATGGGCCGGCCTCCGAAACTCGAGCAGCAAAATGGTGGCCGCCTGGAAGATAAAGATAAGCAGAAGCAGGCAAAGTCCGAACGCAATCATATCCATCGTACCCTCGCGTCTCTTAATGATTTCCAGGAATGAAAGGAAGCTTTCAAGAATAAATAGCAGTAGTACAGGGAAGAGCCCGACAAATCTCGATTCCGAAAGGAGAGCCGATGGCACACAGACGACGGAAAGCGAAATGGTCGTTCATCCTGATCCGGGACGCCGACTATCGGGTGAAGCAGTTCCGGGTGTCCGGGCGAGCGATTGCCGCGCTCCCCGTAGCCGCCGCGCTGACGGTCGCCGGGGCGTTCGCGGCGCGGGAGCTGGAGGCGCTGCAGCGGATTCACGAGCTTGAAGCGCTGCTCGACGCCGGAGCAGCACGCAGCGGAGCTGCGCTTGCGGCCAAGAACGGAGAAATTCGTTCCCTGAAGCAGGAATTGCTCGAACTGAACGAACACACCGAGCAATTGCAGACGAGGATGAACGAATTGGCGGTCCTGGAAAGCAAGCTCAGGCAATTCATCGGCCAATACGGCGACGGACAGACGATTCCGCAGGGCGGACCCGCTTCCGAAGTAGCGGTATCCTCCTATGCGGTCGCCGCATCCGACAAGGTGTCGGCCGCCGCGGTCGAACTGACGATCGACGACATCGCGGAATTATCGCAGATGCTGGGCGAGCTGGCCGATTCCATGGAAGCCAATCTCCGTAAGGCGGAGCGGCGGCAGGCCGAGCTGGACGCGCTGCCGTCGGCCTGGCCGACCGTCTCCAGACGGCTGACCTCGGGGTTCGGCTACCGAAGCGATCCGTTCACGCGCAAATCCGCTTTCCACGCCGGAGTCGACATTACCGGCGACGTCGGCGATCCGATCTTCGCGGCCGGAGACGGCACGGTCTCGGAGGCCGGGTTCAATCGCACACGTGGTAATTATATCATCATTGCCCATCGGACGGGTTTGGAGTCGCACTACTTGCATTTAAGCAAGATCGGAGTGAAGATCGGCCAGCGGGTAGAGCGGGGCGACCGGATCGGGGAGATGGGCAACAGCGGGCGCAGCACCGGGCCGCATCTGCACTTCCAGATCGTCGCCAGCGAGAAGCCGGTCAACCCGCTCCCCTATTTGCGACAAGTGAAGGAGGACTGAGAGCCATGTTCGGAAGCAAGCGCAGAAACGGTACGACGGATACGTTAATCGGCGCCGGCACAGAGTTTAACGGGCTGATGAAATCCGAAGCGGACGTGAGGATCGAGGGAGCGTACCACGGGGATATCCAGAGCAAGGGTAGCATTGTCGTGGGCAAAGGCGGCGTGGCGCGGTCGAACATCACGGCGCGAGACGTGACCATCGCGGGCAAAGTGTACGGGGACGTACATACGCTCGGCAAGCTGATCATCACCGCTACGGGGCAGCTTCACGGCAATTCCCAAGCCGCCGTTCTGCACGTTCAGGAGGGCGGCATCCTGAACGGCAGCAGCCGGATGGACAGGGGCGACTCGCCCGGGAAAGCCGCTCCGGATCATGAGCAGGCGGGCGCCGCCCTCCACCCCCATCCCGGCGGCGGCATCGCAATTGCCGGCAGCGGCAGCAAAACCAAGCAGGCGGGTTAACCCCGCCTGCTTGGTTGTTTTCATAGGGCAAACATATATTTTACTCCGCCGGCGCTGCCGAGTGTGGAAGCTTGTTCGATTGCTGAATATACTGCATAGAATTCACCCCATTTTGATAGAAGGGAATGATTTCTATGGCAACGGCGGCTCCCATGCCGGTAGACCCGAATATCATTAACGTCAAAAGCTTCGGCGCCAAGGGCAACGGCACCGCGGACGACAGCCAAGCCTTCCTCGACGCGATCTCCGCGGCCGAGAAGCAAGCGAGAAGGAACACGGCCCCTAGCTCGGACAGCAACCGCCTCGGCTCCGTAACGCTCTACATTCCTGCGGGAAGCTACGTCATTCGCAAAGCCGAAGCGCTGATTCGAAGCGGCTATGCCAGCCGGACGGTCGGACTGGTCATTCAGGGCGCAGGCGTAGGCCTTACCCAGATTCTGTACCAGCCCTCTTCTCCGGGCGGATATCTGATGGCCAACAACGATGCTTGGCTGATGGTGACAATCGCCGATATCACCTTCGATTCCAACAATGCGAACAATTCGTTGATGGACTCGTATTCGACCGGCGGCGCGCAGAAATACAACTGGGAACGCTGCAGCTTCACGGGATCGTGGAGGTACTTCCTGAATTTGCGGGGAACGAACAACAACAGCGAGTATTCGTTCTACACCTGCAACTGGGCCGGCTCCTGTAAAAAAATGCTGTACGTTGACGCCAAAGGTTCCGACCAGTTCGTCAACTATAACTTCTTCGCGTGCAACTTCGAAATGGCGGAGGGGGATTTCATTCATCTGGAGAAGGGTGGCAACGTCAACATCTGGGGCGGCAGTTTGATCCACTACGGCAACGGGGGCGTTTTCTTCCGGCTGCTGGGAGACAGTCACTTCTACGGCACGGAGAGGTTCCTCTGCGTAGGAACGCGGATCGAGCATCGCAACGCTAACAGCCAGCTCATCGAATGCACCTGGCCGGGCGGAGCGGTAACGTTCCTTAATGTCGACGCGACCAGTTCCATGCATCTGCGGCCGTACACCGTCCAGAGCGCGCTCTTCAAAAGCTCGAACAACGAGATGCCGAGCATCAAATTCGACAACTGCCGCCTGATCGGCTCCCACACTTACAGCTATCTGGTCAATTCCTGGTCCAAGCGACACAACGTCGTCTACGAGAACTGCACCTTCGAACAGCACGCCGATGTAAAAACTTTCCTTAAAGTCGTCAGCGGAGATAAGACGGCCAATATCGGCGGCGCTCCGGTCGTCCACTTCCGCAACTGCCGAGGCGCCGGGGGAACGAATCCGTCGTGGAACCTCTGGGACTGCGATTACGGCTTCGGGACAGCCGTGCTCGGGCCGACGTCGCGGAAGGTCGTATCGATCAAAAACGCGGACGGCAACCTGCCTTACAATCGTGCGCCCAAAGTCGAATTCACCTTGCCTCCGGGCGCTATCGTCACCGGCATTCGCCTGTATTGGCCCGCCAAAGCCGTCTCTTCGCAGAACAAGGCATGGGCGTTCTCCGTCCGGACGAGCGAACCGACTCCGACCGTTCTGGCCAGAGCTTCCGGGGACAACAAGACGGCTCTGGCGAACGGCTTTAACATCGATACGCCCCTGTTCTTCCCGCTGGATACGGACAACAAGCGGCGTCTGGTGCTCGAAAGCAACGATAAGACCGATCAAGTATCTAACGCCTCGCTATGCTTGATTGAGTATATCGGTTAAAGCTTGCAGCCTCGGCCCGATTGGCCGCGCGTTCCCGGCTCCCGCTCCGGCGCGTAAACAGATAGGCGAACAACAGGAAGCTGGACATGTAAGCGAGAGCGTTCATGAGATCGCCCCGCAGCAGGAAGATCTGATAGGCCGATAGAAACGGTACGACGATCCGATAGACCGACATCGCCGACAAGCGCTTGCTCTCCTCGTATTTGCTCTGCAGACGGCGGGATACGAACCCGTAAGCCGCAAACAACAGAACGACGCCGACAAGCCCGCCGTTGAGATAACCTTCCGCCCATAGCGGACAGGACAGATTCGTATAGAAATACCCGGAAGATTCGCCCAGAAGCTGTCCGGAGCTTAGCGGCTTCGCTTCCCAAAGTGAACGCGGCACCCAGAACAGAAAGGCGCCCAGCAATTGCTTGCCGTAGGTCACTCCGTTCACCTCGACGTAATCGACGGCGTTCAGCATCATCTGAAAAGCGTCGTAGTCGCCTTTTTGCACGAAAATGTCCGAAATTCCAGCCGTCTGAATATCGCCGTCTAAATTGTTGCGGAACAAATCCGTATAGGGAAAAACGACGATGAACAACAACAGATAACCTGCCGTCCATCCGACCCTCCCAACCCTTTTCCATGGGACGAACAGCAAACACAGCGTCAGCAAGACCGACCCGAACCAATAGCGGGCGTTGGAGATCGGATTGGAGACGGTAAGGCAGAGAGCGAGCAGCAGCAGCGTCATCAGCTTCGGAAGAGCTCCATGAAAGACGCGGCGTTTCCATAACGTTAAGCCGACGATCAGGCAGACGAATATCGGAACCTTGATGAGTTGATCGGCGATCAGGCTTTGCGACTTCGTCTCGTAAACGCTCTGTATGGCGTTGCGCGGGAGAAACAAGGAAGTTATGCTGCCGGATTGAACGAGAAGGGCCGCCGAGACCAGGATCGCAATGACAGAGACGACCATGAATTGCCGCGTGCCGCCGGGCTTCAGGAAGTTTGCGGTCAGGCTGCCGGCAGAAGGCTTCGCGGACTTGGACGGCTTGCCGAGCAATGATCCGGCATGATAGGCGAGCAGGCCGGCCAGCGTGATGAACTGAGCCGTAACGAGCGTCCCGTCCTCGTAAACGTCGGGCCACGGGAATCGGCGCGCGGAAAGCTGAACGAGCGGAACGAGTCCGAGAAATACGTAAGCGAACAGCCAGAACGTCATATCCAGAATGCGTTCTTTGTTAGCAGCAACCGGATAGCTCAGCATGGCCGCTGAATAAACAAGAATCGCGATGCTCATGGCGATCGGGGCATCCCACTGCTCCCAGCTCTCCCATGGAAAGAAGAGCAAGGGGAGAAGGAATCCCGAACCGAGAAAAAGAAGCGTCGCGTACATATACCGGATATTCATTTGATTCCCTGTATCCATCTGGCCTTCTCCTTCCGAACCCAATCGAGAGCCGCCCCCGGAAGCGCTCTCTTGACGGCCTTCTTCGCCATGCCGGTCAACGTAACGGGCGGACGGTAACGCCTCCACGCCGTCATATTCAAGTATCGGTAGTATTCGTTGCGATAGGGATGGACGTTGTCGTAGTGCCACGGCTTCGATGCCCCCGTGTAATGAACGACGATCGGCCTTCGCAGCCCGACCTTGCGCTGGTTTGCCGTCAGCATGTTGCTCTGAAGGTTCCACTCCGGAGGCAGCTCCAGCCATTCCCCGTGGAGTACGGCGTTTAATGCGTCCTGGTCGTGGAACAGCAGGCGTTCGCCGTGCATAGCGGCGTAGGCCAGCACCCGATCCGTCAGGCGCTCCTCGCGCCATTTTCTCAGATTGAACAGAAGAACCCCCGCATTGAAGTACGGATGGGACAGCGGGATCGCGAGCTCCTTCTTCCGGCATTGTCCCCCGATATCCTCGATAGCCGCCAAAGCGTAGTCCCGAAGGTCTTCCTGCCAGATCGGAGTCAGATCGCCCAGAACGATGACGTCGCAGTCCAAATAGAGCACTTTGTCGATTGCGTATCGGCGAAGCAGCTCCGGCACGAGAATTTTGTAATACGTTGCCGCGCTTAAGTGGCCGCCCGCCCGGATTCCGTCAAGAAACCGGATGGGCATTCCGACCCAGCGAATACGGACCCGGTGAGCGGATACGGTATCTTCGAGAAGCCTGCGGCTGACCGGCGACAGTCCTCCGTCTATCACGTAGAAGCACGCTCTCGCGGAAGGAGGAAGATGTACCGCGGCGGACACGAGCGCCGCCGCCAGGTGCTGCGCATAGCCTTCGTCAGCGGCGACGGCGATGGAGATCTCATTAGGTAACGCTGCCATTGAAGCCCGCTCCTTTCCTGTACGTTCTGCGAATCGTCCGAACGCCTTTGCCCCAGGCCCGCCGCGCGAACACGCCCAGCGCCAGCCGCTCCCGCTTCGCGTCCAGCAGAGTGGCCTCCCCGGCGAACGACAGCGTATGCAGGCCGTGCGGATAAGGGCCCGAACGGTTCGGGGCCAGACGGCGGACCGGCACTTCGCGGAATTCCGTCGTCGTCAGCCGCTCTATGCGATTGATCCATACGGCCCCGCCGTAAGTGCTCGAGCAATCCTGGGCAGGACGAAACAGCTCTCCGCCGGCGGTGAAAGGCGTCCCTGCCGGTCTGGAGGAGCGTACGTCCATCTTGACCGGATTGGCCGGATGCGGCTTCCATTCGCCTAACAGCTCGGAAGCGTACCAGATATGCAGATGCGAGTGAGGGCCTTCCTCCTGATCCGTGCAGAACAGCCACCATAGGCCGTCGTGACGGAATACGGTCGGATCTACTGCCTGAAAGTCCGGAATCAGAACCTTTTCCTTTTTCCATTCGGCCGGAAACTTCTCGGCCCGGTAAATGGCGGCTTCTCCGGCCTGGTAACTTTCCGGTATGCAGTAGATCTGCCCCTCGGCATGTACGATATAGGGATACGAAAGGTGCACGGGCAGTTCGAGCACCGCTTGCTGCCAGCCGGATTCGGCATCGACGTCCAGTTGGCGATCCAGCTTCAGAAAAGAAATCTTCCCCTTTCGTTCTACATGGTCCCACTCCTCCGCTACGATGCCCAATCCGCCTTCGATCCGCACCGCGAAAGGATCGGCCACGAAGCTGCTCCGTTCGGGCAGCCATTCGACGGCCGGTTCGTCCCGATCGCGCAAGAGCGCGTCGATCGGCCGGCGGATCAGGCCGACGTTCCACTGCTCGACGATGAACCAGGCGGATAATCGGCGCGTAAGCTTGCGGTATCCGAGCAGCACCGCGAGCCTAAGCGCTTGCGGAACGGTCGGCTCGCGGCCGCTGCCTTCGGCTTCCGCCCGGCGTTCCCGCTCCGCGCGGGGAAGCTGTCCCGTAACCAAGATTTCCTTGCAGACGTAAGCCGGCCACGAGCGGCAGAAACGATAAAGCTCGTCCAGCTTTCCCTCGTATGAAGCCCCGCACGAGGACAGATAGCCCTGCTTCAGGACGAGATCCCGTTCGGCCGTCCGGCCGATCCGGACAAGCGACACGCCTCCTGCGGGCTCGTCTCCGAGCAGAAGACGGAAGACGAATTCCTCCGCGCCGTCCGGCGTGCCTCCGTAGCGGAAGCGCCACAGGCCGTAACGGACGAGCCCGGCCAGCTCCCTGTACCGACCCGCGCGGCGCAGATCGACGATCGCATCCGGTTCGAAGGAAGACACCATCTCCGCCAGCTCCCCTTCGCCGCTCCGGTTTGCAACCGGAACCCCGTCCATGTCCGGCAGGGAGCGGACCCGCTTTCCGAACTGCCGCAAGGCGCGCCGGAGCCGCCCGGGAGCGGCTGGCTCCCGAACCTCGATCACGCATACGATGCGCGCATGGGACGAGCCGGCCAGAGCCTGCAGACAACCGATCTCCCCCATACTCCAGGGGGCCGAATCACGCAAAACCGCTATTTTCAACATGACTCCCTTTCGATTCCTTTCGGGAAGGATTGAGGCTGGAACGCAGCGCAAACGCTCTCCTCTTCAGATTGTTCAGTTGCTTGTTTTGCCTCGCGGCTACCTTCAGCCACGTACAGAACGCCAAGTAGGCGCTTTTTCCGTTTTTGCCGCACACGTAGAAGTGATAGTTTTTCCTCACCGAATCGGTCCAATAAAACTTGTGCTCCTGATCGCCTTCCTGGAAGTCGTATTCCGCGATTCCCCGAAGCGCGAAGTGCTCCAGCATTCGGTGGGTCAGGATCATTCCCGTGCCGCTCTTGCCCCCGGGCTTGGAGTTCATCATTTCCCCATAGACTTTATCCCCGAACTTGAAGTCCAAGGAGATCGACTCCGTCTCCCCGTCGATGTCGATGCAAGAGAAGCTGAGCTGCCCGGCCCGCTTCATCCGGTCCAGCAAGCTCTCGAAAAACCGGTTGTATTCCGGATCGTGAAACCTGCTGTCCGCCCATCTCGCTTTATTCCATTCGAGCAGCTTCTCCCAGAGCTCCCGGCTGTAAGGAACGTCGATGCGAACGTCGACCCGGTGTTTTTTGCGAAGTCCACGCTCTCTTCGCTCGATGTTATGCATCTCTCTCTTGTTGCGCTTGATCATGCGCAGCGGCTCGACATACGTCGTCATCGACGCCTCCGCCGTGAAAACCGGGTATCTCGTCTCCAGAACCTGCCTGAGCAGGAACGTTAGCGAATGCTTGGAGCTGAAGTTGGTCAGTTCCGCGAAATCCCAACAGCCGCGGCGTTCGAACAGCGCGTTCGCGACCGGCTGGAGCAGATTTCGGATATGATACTCGCGATGGATCAGAAAATGGTTATACGGGGTCGTTCCATGGTTGATCGGCCTGAGCGACCGCACCTTCAGCAGCCCGACCCTTCTCCGCTCGATGCACAGGGGAGCGATGCAGACGCAGCGTTCTCCGTCGTATACCGCAATGACGAACAGCTCTGGCTCCGGACCGCGCAGCGTGTCCAGACAGGAGAGCGTCCACTCCCAGCCGTCGTGAAGCTCCGGGCATTCCGCCTCCTCGTGCAATTTCCTCCAATCCTCTTCGAGCGGCAGAAGCTCCGCTCGCCGAGTGATAACTTCCGTGCGCATGGCTTGTCCTCCCCTTAGCCGGTAAAGGAATGTTCTTGCTGCGGGACCGGCGCTCTCAGCCCGCTCTTGAATCGTTCGACCTCTGCCGGGCTGCGCAGCACGTAGACGGATTTATTCGCCTCGAAACCGCGAATTTGCTTCATGATTTTAGGCATCGTGGCTGCGGGAAACAGGAACACGAACTTCGCTCCCCGGAGCAGATCCTTGTTCAATTTTTCGGTGACGTAATTGCCGGGCGAGCTTCTTCCGTAATATTTCACCGTTCTTCTGGCGTACCGCCACAGGCAGAGATACCTGGACAGATTCAGGAAAACGATCGTATCCGCTTCCATCAGCCTCGGATCCCCGTCATCGTAATGATGGCCCTCGACGATCCAGCGCTCCCCGGCCACGATTTGCCGGATTAACGCCTGGGCCGCCTCCTTGCTGCGCGGCTTCCCGTCCGGCGTATTGGCAACATGGTCCATGTGGTAGCAGGGAATGCCCAGCAGCCGCCCCATTTCGCCGGCCAACGTCGATTTGCCCGATCCCGGTGATCCGATGATCGATATTCGTTTCATGGCGATCTTCCTCCAACGGCACCGATTTAGACTGCTTCCAACGGTTTCTCTCTTCTTAACAATTGCCGGGAGTAGCCGGCAATTTGGTTTCTGGGTTTGCTCATGAATACGAAAAGCAACAGCGGCAGCAAAAGCAGCAGCGCCCACGGAAACTCCAGCAGCGGAGCGAACATGGCCGGAACGCAGATCAGCGTGTAGAGAAATGATTCCCGGTAATCGACGTTAAGCTCCCCGCTGACGGTGCGGTGAATCGCATAATAAGTCGCGATTGCCGCCACCTCGGCCCAGGCGTAGCCGTGCAGGCCGAAACGCGGTACGAGCAGGAAGGTCAGAAGCGCGAGCACCCCGACGTGCAGCAGGTTAAATCTCGTAACCTCCCAGTTCTTGCCGTACACATAGAGCACGTTCATCTGCAGGTTGAATATGCCGTAGATCATATATTTGAAAGCCAGATAAGGATAAATGACGAGTATCGCGTCCCAGGCGTCGTCGAACAGCAGCGGCACGATCCAATGCGCGAGTGCGGCGAATCCGATCAGAAAAGGCGCGATCGAGAAAATCTGCATCGTCATCGCCTCGTTCAGGGCAAGCTCCATCCGGCGCTTATCCTGCTGAAATTTCGAAAGCACGGAGAAGCTGACGCGCATAATCGTTCCGTTCACCACGCTAAGCGCCTGGATCAGACGCATCGCGATCGAGACGACCGCAACCCCTCCCGGTCCCGCAAAATGGCCGACGATCAAAGGATTGATAAGCGTCCTCAGTCCCCATATCCGCTTGGAGAACGAATTGGCGATCCCGTATTTCAGCATCTCCTTCAGCGGCTTCCACGACCAATAGAGCCTGGGAAAATACTTCGCGTACTTAGTGCCGATCAAGACGGCGGCCGCCCCCTGCACGATGTTCCCTATAACCGGCGACCAGATGCCGAACCCCATAAAGGCCAGCGTCAAGGCGACTCCGTAATAGACGAATTGCGTATGCATTTCGAGAAAAGCGATCTGCTTGTAGTTCAATTCTTTTTCCAGCATCGTTTGGGAAGGGAGCAGCAGGGCTGCGATCGGAAGCGCGATCAGCGTGACCAGAAAAGGCAGCCGGATTTCCGGGCTGCTCAGCCAGCCGCTAAGAAAGAAGGAAAGCCCGATGCCGATCCCGATCGCCGCGATCGAAGCCAGCAAGGAAAAAGTAAACGCGAGATCGTACAGGCTGCGGCCGGTCACTTCTTCCTTCCGGATAATATAATTCGACACGCCCATCAGCGCGATATCCGACATATAGCTGATCACGGTGCTGATCGTTACGTACAACCCGTAATTTTCCGCTCCGATCAGCCTTGTCAGCAGCAGCATGCCGCCGAGCCCGACGCCGAAGCCGATCGCGCTTCGAACGGCCAGGTAGGACGTGCCGCGGACGATATTGCCGCGCAGGCTTGTTTCAGACAATCTAGATCACCGCGCTTCCCAAAGTATAAGACCAGCGATGCACATCTTCCTCCCGCAGGGGACATCCCGTCTGGATCTCGATCAGTTCGGCATCCTCGAAGGCTTTGAAGCTATGCTTCTGCCGAGCCGGAATGCGAATGACGGAGCTTCGTCCGACGACTTGCGGCGCGTCGTCCAGCAGTACCTCACCACTGCCGGAAACGATCGTCCACACCTTCTCGCGCCTGGGCGCGCATTCCGTATCGGTGCGCTTGCCCGTCGCGACCGTCAACCGCTTCGTGATGACCTCGTTGTCTGCGTCGATCCGCTCGTAATCCAGCACCCGGCTCGTGCCCCAATCGTATTCGACGTACATCGGGGATTGGCCGGCATCCAGCACTTCCTTCAGCCTGGGGCTCGCATCCTTGTCCGTGACGAGAATGCCGTCCGGACTGACGGCCACGACGATGTTGGACAAACCGAGCACCGTAACCGGAATATGAATCTCGTTAATGATGTGGGTGTTCCGGCAATCGGGGCTCACTGTGCCTTTGCCGATCTGGGGAACTCCCATCTCCTCGGTCAGCGTATTCCAGGTGCCGAGATCCTTCCAGTAGCCGTTGTAGACCAACATGGCGATATTCCCGCAAGTCTCCGCGACTTCGAAGTCGAAGCTCGTCTTCGGAAGATTGCGATATTGTTGCGCCAGCCTCGCGTACTGAACCGACATCCCCGAGTCGCGGATTCGCTTCAGCATGAATTCCAGCTTGAAGGCAAACACGCCGCAGTTCCATAATGCCTGGCGCTGGGCGATCAGCTGCTCCGCAACGGCTTCCGTCGGCTTCTCGTGGAAGCTCGACACCCGGCCGTAGGCTTGCGAAGCGCCCGGCGCCTCGGGAACGATATAGCCGTATTTCGTGGAAGGATAGGTGGGCGTCACGCCGACCAAGCCCAGATCCGCGGAGGACTGATTCAACATGGTGTCCAATTCCTTCAGCTTCTCAAAGAACAGGTCGTCCACATAAGGGTCCACCGGCAGAACGACGACGGCCTCGTCGGCAGCCGCCCGGCGAACGCTATGAAGATACGCAGCCGCCAGCGCAATCGCCGGATACGTATCCCTGCTCTCCGGTTCGACGAGCAGCGACACCTCATCCCCGAGTTGTCTGCGGATCGTATCCGCCTGCAGCGCGCCCGTCACGATCATGCAATCCCGGGCAAGACCCGCAGCGCTAAGCTGCCTCCAGACCCGCTGCACCATCGATTCCATGTTCCCGTCTGGGCTGCGCAAAATTCTAAGAAATTGTTTGGACCGCGCGGCGTTGGACAAAGGCCACAGCCGTCTTCCCGACCCACCCGAGAGCAGTACGATTTTCAAGCGGATTCATCCCCCTTCATGAAAAATTTCGCGCAAGGCCCTCAGATTGCCCAGACAGCGCTCCCGATAAGTTTTCCGGTAGGAGCGGGCCAAGTTCTTCAGGAGAACGCCCGCGTAGAACACGTACTCTCTTCTATCGAATACGCTGTGCTTTTTATACAGGTAATTGCGGTTGGCGATCTGCATGTAGCCAAACTTCCGGCCGTTGACTCTGGCTTTCGGGCTTTGCAGATGGTAGAAGTACGCTTGATTGCAGCATACTAAGCGCCGGTTCCGGGCCACGCGCTTGGAGAAGTCCCAATCCTCCATCCAGCCATACAAAGCCAGGTTCTCGTCGAAGCGCAGATTGCCGATCGCCTCCGCCCGATAGACCATGTTGCAACCGTACAAATCAGGCACATCTATGAGCTCGTATACCGGATTGCGGGAATTTCTCCGATTTCCGTCGACCAGCGGGAACCCGTTCATGCCGCCGATGCGCTTGGCCTTATCCTGCTGGAACGCATCGACGATCATTCGCAGATAATCCGCTTCGAGCACGACGTCATCGTCGAAAAAGCCGATCAGCTCCGCGGAAGGGAGCCGCGCGCCGAGTCCGATGTTCCGCTGAACCGTAATGCCCTGACGTTCGGTGCGAACGTAGACGACGCGCCAGGGAAGGGAGTCGAGCACGGGCTTCAGACGCGGTTCGTCCGGCGTTTCAGAGCCGTCGACGACGATCAGTTCATCCGGGGGGGACGCTTGAGTCCGCAGCGATTCCAGAAATCGGATCAATTCCTCCACCCTGTCCTTGGTCGCGACGATGACCGAAACTTTCATCCTGAAAACCCCTTTTTTGATTTAGCACCCCGTCCAGAACCCGGCCGTAGCTTGCAATGGAATCTTGCTTTCTCAAACGCTTCTCCAGGTATTCCCTGCCTTGGCCGCCCATTTCGTCCAGCCGGGCGGAAGGGAGCTCGGACATCTCCGCCAGCGTCCGGGCGAAAGCGGAATAATCCCCTGGCTCCACGACGTATCCGCAGCCGCTCTCGGCAACGATTCTCTCGGCCTCGCTGCCGTGCTCCAGAACGCCCAGCACCGGCCTGCCCGCAGCCAGCACGCCGTAAATTTTACTCGGCACGGATACGCCCTTGATTCCACTCTGACTGACGACCAGATGGACGTCGGCCGCGCCGAGCGTGTATTTAAGCGCCGACTTCGGCTGAAAAGGGAGGAACCTCACGTTGTTTAATCCGCGCTCCCTCGCCAGACGCTGCAGTGCCGGCTTCACCGCTCCGTCTCCGATAAAAACGAACAGCAGATCCGTTCGTTCGCGATACGGCTCGACCGCCTTAAGCAAGTTTTCCAAATCGTAATACAGGCCGATATTGCCGGAGTACATCACGACGAATTTCCCGTTCATCCCGTGGGCCTCGCGGAATCGCCGTACCTCGGGATGCTCGCGGGGCAACGGCACGATGTCCTGCTCGTCTGTCCAGTTGGGGATGACCGAATGCTCGGGCATGCGGCGGCCCTTCAGCCGCCGGACGAGTGTATCCCGCATATCCCTGCCGACCAGCACGACATGATCCGCATGCCGGCAGGTCAGATTGTCGATTCTCCGGGCGATGTCGTATATTCGCTTGCTCCGCGCATAACCGATCGCCTCGGCTTGCTCCGGATTGAAGTCCTGGATGTTGTACAGATGGGCGCAGCCCTTGATTCGCTTCCCGATCGAACCGATCAAGCCTCCCAGAATGGGCGGCGTCGAGATCGTAAAGACGAGATCGGTATCCCGTTCTCTCAGCAGCGCGACCAGCGCAAGCGCGAAGTAACCGAAAATATAGCGCAGACGGCTCCACTTGCTTCGTTTGTTCGGCTCCGCCAGCCTGAGCCGCACGATCCGAATCTGCTCCAGCCACTCTTCCTGGAACTGCGGCATGCCGGAGTTCGCCGCATCGCCGGACGCGGCCGCGATAACCGTAATCCGATAATCCCGCTGCAGCTCCCGACACAGCTCCGTCATCAGTTGCCCCGTGGAGGCCACGTCCGGATAAAAATAATTAATGACGAATACGAGCTTCTTCACGCGCTTCCTCCTATCGGACTCGGGCTCGGACCCAGCAGCTCCTCGTACAGCCGAACCGTCTTGTCTACGTAGATCTCCCTCGTGAATTCCGATCGCAACGTCATCTGCGCAAGAGCTCCCATTGCCTTGCAGTCCAATCCGAGCAGCTCGTCCAGCGCTTCCTTCAGCTTGACCGGATCTTCCGGCGGAACGAGAATGCCGTAATCTCCGCGCACCATCTCCGGAACGCCGCCTACGTCGGTCGCTACGACCGGCAGGCCGGCATTCATCGCCTCCAGGATGACGGTCGGGAAAATATCGTAGACGGACGGCAAGGCGAACGCGTCCGCTTCAGCGAGAATCCGGTCGACGTCCCTTCGCAGTCCCAGAAAAAAGACAGTATCGGACAAGCCCAGCGCGGCGGCCCGATTCAGCAGCCGCTCTTTGTACGGGCGATCCTCTTCGAACGCAACGTCGCCTACGATGGCGAACTTGACGTCGCAGCGCTCGTCTCGCAGCAGACGAGCGGCATCGATCAAATATTCGATGCCTTTCATTGGCGCCAGCCTGGCGACAGTCACGACCAATTTCTCTTCGGGAGCGATCCCCAGCGTCTCCCGAATGCGGGCTGGGCTCTCGTCCGCGCCGGCGCTTCCGGGTGGTCTCAGGCGAATTCCGTTGTAGATTTTGCGGATCTTGCCCGATTTACGGCTTCGCCATTCGAACATGGACGCGCTCTTGTCGCACAGGACGATGACCAGGTCGTTGAACAGATGGTTCAGCCAAGCGACGAGCTTGTAGGCAAGCAAAGGCCGGCGCGGCAGCTCGTGCACCGTCTGAACGGTCGGGATACCCATCCATTTCCCCAGTAAATTACCACCCATTAATTCCATCTTATGGGAATGAATGAGCGCAATTTTTTCTTTCTTGACGATCGCCCGCAACGCGCGCATGCTGACGACCAGCCTGGCAAGGTTGACGAAATAGTACGCCCAGCCTCTCGGCTTGCCGAATACCGCTACCGGAGCGAACCTCACTTCGGCTCCGATGCTCCTGTATTTCTCCACGTACGGGCTCGGTCCGGGCAGTACGACGTAAGGACGGAAGCGTGACTTGTCCAGACCGGCGATCAGCTCCAGCAGCACGGTATCCACGCCGCCGACCTGGCTCGCATAGGGTTGAATATATAGGATCGGAATCATGACATCACCTTCGGCCCGTAGTTTTGGCTCTGCTCCAGCATATACCCGAACACTTCCCGATGCCGTTCGGCCATGCGAGCGACGGTGTAGTCTTCGGCTTTCTTCAGGGCCGCCAGACGGAAGCGCTGCCGAAGGCTCTCATCCCGCAGCAGCGTTCGGCAATTGCGCGCGAGGCCGGCCATGTCTCCGACGGCGGTCACGAAGCCGTTCACGCCGTGCTCCACGAGACTGTAAGCGGCTCCTGCTCCGCGGGTCGTCACGATCGGAAGCCCGAAGGCCAGCGCTTCGTTCAATACAAGTCCCCATACGTCGTAGCGGGTGGGCAGGACGAAGACGTCCGCGCTTCGATAGAACGCCGTCAGCGAATCGGCGCCCATAAACTCGAGGAGATGAACGTTCCTCAGCCTCTTGTCGCGAATCATCCGTTCATAGCGTTCCTTGAGCGGTCCGCCCCCGATCAGGACGAGCGAAGTGCCGCCGTTATCGAGCGACCCGTACGCCGCCAACAGTTCCTCGAAGCCTTTGCGTTCGATGAACTGGCCGACGGATAACAGAACGCGCTCCTTCAATCCATGGCTCCGTTTGAACCGCTCCTTCTCTTCGCGGGTGAACGGACGCAACTGTTCTTCTGTAAACGCCGACGACGAGAAGGGATATTCCCAAATCCGGCCGCTCTTCGCCCCGTAATGAAGCAAATACGCCGTTCCGTTCGTTCCCGAAGACAACCAGCCGGCCGCCGACGAAATCAAGCTTCGCTTCAGCCAGCGCTTCAATCGATTCTCGCGGCCGGGGAAGCCGCCGTCCGTATTCAGCAGAAATGGCCGTTTTCTCGCCTTCAGCCAACGAATGACGGCCATCTCCGTCGGAGAGCTGTAGCACCCCAGAACATAGAGGTCGAATGTCGATTGGCGCAGCTCCTTGAGCACCGTCCAGTTGACATGCTTGTCTAGGCCCAGCGTAATACCGGGCAGGAACTTATAGGCGAAGCCGGCCCCGTCCAGCTTGACCTCCCATTGCCGGTTGGCTTCGTTAGAAGCCTCGAACCAGACGGTCAGCTTGCAGCTTCCGGCCAGTTCGTTAAAAAAATCGACCCGGTAAGGAGAAGGGATATTCGTCAAATACAGCACGTTCATCCCGCGCCGCCCCCCGCCCCCGCAATCCGCTTCTTGGATTGCCCGTACAGGTTCAGGTAATCCCTCGTCATTCTCTCCAGCGTCCAGTACGGATACGATTCCTGACGCTGCCGTTCGGGCATGTCGCCGAGCAACTGCTCGATCTGCTCCGCCCACAGCTCGGCATTCCTGTCCAGCACCCGGTTGCGGGAGCTTAGCTCCGACAGCTTGCGATTGGAAGGAATGTCCGAGCAGACGGCGGGAAGCCCGCAGCACATCGCTTCCAGCAGCGCCAGACCGAATGCCTCGACCTCCGACGGGAACAGGAAAATATCCGATGCGCCGAGCAGGTCCGCGACACCTTCCCAGGCGCCCAGCAGCCGGACCTGTTCGGTTAACCCGTACTTCTCCGTCAATCTCCGGACTTCCCCGACGTAATCGAGGTCCTCGAAGTTGCCTGCCAACAGAAGCATGAATTTCCTGCCCCTGCTTCTCAAGCGTTCCGCCACTTCTACCAGGAAATGCTGATTTTTGAGCGGCACCATTCTGCCGACGTGAAGGAGAAGCGCGGCATCGGAAGGACAACCGAGCCGCTCCCGCCATTCCGCTCTCTGTGCGGGCGAAGGCGGCGCATACCGTGTCAGATCGATGCCGTTCTCGATGATCGCGGTTTTGGAGCCCGCTTGCGGATACTTCGTCCGGTACATCTCCGCGACGTGCTGGGCGACACAGACAACCTTCGTCACTCCGAACAAACTCAACCGCTCCAGCATTTTGCTCTTCCAGTCGGGCCAGTCGTCCGTGCCGTTATGCACCGTCGTAATCGTCGTGCTTTTGGGTCCCCAGAGATTGGCGATTCCGGCGTACATGTTCGGTACCGGTCCGTGGGCGTTGACGACGTCGGGCGCGATTTCGACCAAAGCCCGCTTCAGCCGGATCATCGATTGAAGCGTCCCTTCTCCGGGCCGCTTGTTCAGCTCGACGAACCGGATGCCTTGATGCCGCAGCATCTCTGCGAGCTGATCGCGCTTAACCCGGTCCCTCGACTCGTAGATCGCGATCAGCCAGCATTCGATGGACAAACCGCGGAATCGCTCGATCAGGTCGAGGACGATCTTCTCAGCTCCCCCGTACTGCAGGGACGTAATCATAAACGCGATTTTCATAGCGTCGATATCCTCTCGATTGAAGGAATTGAACTCTTTCCAGATCGGCCTCGACCATCATGGCGATCAGGCTCTTGAAGTCCACTTTGGGCCTCCAGCCGAGACCCGCTCTGGCCTTGGCGCAATCTCCCAGCAAAATGTCCACCTCGGCCGGCCGGCAGAGCGACTTGTCCTGCACGACATAATCGCGGTAATCTAGCCCCACGTACGAGAAGGCGATATCCAGCAGCTCTCGCACGGAATGCGTCTCGCCCGTCGCGATCACATAATCTTCCGGCCGGTCCTGCTGCAGCATCAGCCACATCGCTTCCACGTAATCCCCGGCATAGCCCCAGTCTCTCAGCGCGTCCAGGTTCCCCATCTTTAATTCGGATTGCAAGCCGCTGGCGATTCTGGCAACTCCGTCGGTCACTTTGCGGGTGACGAATTCGACTCCGCGGCGCGGCGATTCGTGGTTGAACAGAATGCCCGAGCAAGCGAACATGTCGTAGCTTTCACGGTAGTTCACCGTCATCCAGTGCGCGTACACTTTGGATACGCCGTAGGGACTTCTCGGATAAAAAGGGGTCGTCTCCCGCTGCGGGCACTCGACGACTTTGCCGAACATTTCGCTGCTCGACGCCTGGTAGTAACGGGCTTCCGGTTTCATCAGACGCACCGCTTCGAGTACGTTAGTCGCCCCGAGCGCCGTCAAATCGCTCGTTAGCAGCGGCTGCGGCCATGAGGTGCCGACGTAAGACTGCGCGGCCAAGTTGTACACTTCGTCCGGCTCGGATAGGCGGATTGCCCGGATGAGCGAGCTCAGATCCGTCAGATCCCCGTCGATCAGCTCGACATCGTCCAACAAATGCTCAATGTTGGCTTGGTTGGGCGTGCTCGTTCTTCTCCGGAGCCCGAATACCCGATACCCTTTCTCCAGCAGCAGCTCCGCCAAATAAGATCCGTCCTGACCGGTAATGCCCGTTATCAGCGCTCTCTTCACGATAGCATCCTTCCTTCTTCCGCTCTGACGGCGACATTTTTCAGGAACCACCGATACGTGCTCGCAATGCCGTCCTTCAGCGATATTTTCGCTTGCCATCCCAGTCGTTCCATCTTGGTGCAATCCAGCAGCTTGCGCGGCGTTCCGTCCGGCATGGCCGCGTTGAACCGCAGTTCGCCCGAATAGCCTACCGCCGTTTTCACGAGCTCCGCCAGCTCCCGTATCGTCAAGTCCTGGCCCGTGCCGATGTTGACGATATCTCCTTCTTCATACGATTCCATCAGGTGGACGCAAGCGTCCGCCAAATCGTCCGCATGCAGAAACTCCCGCCTTGGCTGTCCGCTTCCCCACACCTCGACGAACGGGAGCCCGTCCTCCTTGGCTTCGTGCATTTTGCGAATCAGAGCGGGCAATACATGCGAGGATAGCGGATCGAAGTTATCGCGGGGGCCGTATAGATTCGTCGGCATCACCGAGAGAAAAGTCATTCCGAATTGACGGTTGAACGCTTGGCACATTTTGATTCCGGCGATTTTGGCGATCGCATACGGTTCGTTCGTCGGCTCCAATTGTCCCGTCAGCAAATATTCCTCTTTCAGCGGCTGCGGTGCGTGCTTCGGGTAGATGCAGCTGCTTCCGAGAAACAGCAGCTTCTTCACGAGCGTCAAGTAGGCCGCATCGATGACGTTCGTCTGGATGTAGAGATTGTCCCGAATGAATTCCGCTGGCCGGTCGCGATTCGCGACGATTCCGCCGACCTTGGCCGCCGCCAGAAACACGTAATCGAACCGTTGTTGCCGGAAGAAATCCAGTACCGCTTGGCCGTCCCTGAGATCGAGCTGGCTTCGCGTCCGCGTCACGATATGGCGAAAGCCTCTGGCGATCAAATTCCGTTCGATGGCGGAGCCCACAAGGCCCCGATGTCCCGCCACGAATATTTTGGCGTCTCGCTCCATTCCGCGCCCTCCTTAATAAGCGTCTTTACTTCTCAGCATGACGATCACCGTTTTGGCGATCAGCTTCATGTCCAACCAGATCGAACGGCGTTCGATGTAATCGAGATCCATCTTCACCATCTCCGGGAAATGGAGGCGGTTCCTCCCGCTGACCTGCCATAATCCGGTGCATCCCGGTTTGACCTGCAGACGAAGGTGATCGTATCCGCTATACCGCTGTACTTCTTCCGGCAATGGCGGACGCGGCCCCACGAGGCTCATGTCGCCCCGCATGACGTTGAACAGCTGGGGAAGTTCATCCAGACTCGTCTTGCGCAGGAAGCGGCCGAGCTTCGTAATTCGCGGGTCGTCCTTGATCTTGAACATGGCGCCTTCTATTTCGTTCAAATGTCTGATACGGTCCAGTTGCTTGTCCGCATCGCCGACCATCGACCTGAATTTGTAAATCCGAAACGGCTTGCCGTCCTTCCCGAGGCGGGTCTGCACGTACAGCGCCGGACTGGAGGGCTCCTCCAGCTTGACCGCGAGCGCGATTAGCAGCAAGAACGGCGAGAGAAGGGGAAGCGCGGCCGATGTGAAAGCGAGATCGACGATTCGTTTGACGCGGTCGTAAGCGGCTCGATCGGGACCGTTGCGGCTAATCGCATAGGGAGCATAAGGGGCATAGGAGGTGGACGCGATTTCCATATCGGCTTCTTTTGAATTTGGCATGGTCATACCATCCTTGAAGGCCCGTATTAGATTCGATAGGACTGAGCTTCCTGCAGCAGCTTTTCGATTTCTTTCAGAACCGGATACTTCAGTTCTTCGTTTCGTAAGGCGAAATCCAGCGTGGTCAAAATGAAGCCGAGCTTCTCTCCCACATCGTACCGGCGGCCTTCGAAATGGTAGGCATACACTTGATCCAGCTCCGACAGCCGCTGGATGGCGTCGGTCAATTGAATCTCGCCCCCGGTTCCTACGACGTGCTCATCCAGCAGCGCGAAAATGTCCGGGGTCAGAATGTAGCGGCCGAGCACGGCCAGGTTGGAGGCGACCGTTCCTCTCGGCGGCTTCTCAACGATCTCGGACACGAGCGACAACCGGTCCTCGCTTCGCTGCGGGACGACGATGCCGTACCTGTACGTCTCCTCGAACGGCACGGGCTGAACGCCGACGATCGATTTTTGCGTATGCTGGAACTGCTCCGTCATCTGCCGAAGACAAGGCGTGTCCGCTTGAACGATGTCGTCGCCGAGCAGTACCGCGAACGGTTCGTTCCCTATGAACTTGCGGGCACACCAGATTGCGTGTCCCAGCCCGAGAGGCATCCGTTGGCGAATGTAATGAATATCCACGAGATTGGAGGATTTCTGAACCTCCTCCAGAAGCCGCAGCTTGTTTTTCTCGTACAGCGTATGTTCAAGCTCGAAATGGCTGTCAAAATGATCCTCGATGGCGCGCTTGCCCTTGCCTGTAACGATAATGATCTCTTCAATTCCGGATTGCACCGCTTCCTCGACGATGTACTGGATCGTCGGCTTGTCTATGATCGGAAGCATTTCCTTCGGCATCGCCTTGGTCGCCGGCAAAAAGCGCGTGCCCAGACCGGCTGCCGGAATAATCGCCTTCTTCACTTTTCTCCACTTTCTCAACATGAATCCCGCCTTTTCGCATAATAAACGCATAAAAAGATCAAGAGCGGCTTCTTGGTCCGGACCGGGATATCGATCCGGATAACGGGGGAGCCGAACCGCTCGCCTCACAGGTAAAAAGCCGCTCCTGATCCTTCTATATCAAACAATTCAATGGGGCATTCAACCCCGCCTCACGTCAAACCCTCGACGATTCACGTCTAAGGCGGAAAACCGCCCACAGCTTGACCGAGTGCCTGAGAAGATAACGGTTGATCAGGCTTGACCGCCTCGAGCGGGTCGAGGTTCTAATGTCAGATCTGCTGCTTGAAACGTATGGAAAGCGGGTCGCCGGCAAGGCCGGCGGCTTTGGACGATGAACCGGCCGACTTGCCGAGCTCGGACTTCTTGATCTTCGAAATCTCGGCCAGCGTTGGCTTGTCCAGATAATGCCGGACATCCTTCTCGTCCTTGAGCGTATCGTCCATATATTCCTTCAGGAATACGGCGGACACGGACAAGATCAACGACAAGACGAACGCCAGCGCAAGCTTGAACGCTAATCCTAGGGAAACCGGCTCAAGCTCGGAAGGCTGCTTCGACTCGCTCAAGATCGTCACGTTATCCACGTTCATGATCTTCGGGATTTCGTCCCGGAAGACGATGCCGATTTCGTTCGCCAATGTGACTGCCCGGACCGCCGATTCATCCCGATAAGCGACGCTCATCACTTGGGAGTTCGAGGAGGAATGAACTCTCGTGTTGCGGACCAGTTCATCCGCCGTTAGGTTCAGCTCGGGATGCTTGTCCGCCACCTTCTGCATAATGACCGGCGTAGCGATGATCTCTTTGTAAGTGTCTATCATCATAATATTGGAGGTAATCAGATTCGAATCCGGGCGCATCAGGCCGTCGACTTGATTGGTGGTGTTCACGATCAGCTTGATGCTCGCTTCGTAGACCCGACTTGCGTAGAGACGGTCGTAAGCCGCCGTAGCTCCACAGCATAAAAGGACGATTCCGCAAATCAACCACCCTCTTTTCAACAAGATTCTCAAGTAATCTTTCATATCCGGCTCCATAATCAGCCTCCGATCGCCTTTGTGAAACGAAATGTATCATTTCTCTCTTTTAATTTATGCTACATTTTGTATCATGTCAAGCGAATTTTTTAGAGTTCATAGCGGTAGGAATACTTCATTTTCTTTATTCGATTGAGCACGGTGCCGATGACGTTGGATTTCATATATTCCAGTTGGCCGATCGCCTTCTTGGCCATATCCCGCTTGGTCGACCGGCATTGAAGGACGAACAGCACTCCGTCGACCTTCGCTCCGAGCACTTGCGCGTCCGTAACCGCCAGCACTGGCGTCGTGTCCAGAAGGACGAACTCATATTCCTGCTTGAGCTCTTCGAGGACCTCGTCCATGCGCTGCGTGGCCAGCAATTCGGCGGGGTTATGGGGAGGCGTGCCGGAAGGCAGCAGGCTCAAGCCTTCTATGTGGGTATCCTGGATCGTCTGACTTAGCGTGAACTGTCCCTTCAGCAAGTTCGACAGCCCCGTCCGATTCGATTTGTTGAAATAGCAGTGCTGTGACGGTCTGCGCATGTCCGCATCGACAATGACCGTTTTCTTGCCCATCAAAGCGAAGGAGGCGGCCAAATTCACCGCCGTCGTCGATTTGCCGGCCCCCTGTTCGGCGGAAGTGACCAGCAGCGTCCGCAGCGGGCTTTCGATGGATGACCACTGAACGTTCGTCCGCAGCGTCCGATAAGCTTCCGCGTGAACCGAAGCGGGATTATCGACGGTAATGATGGCACGGCGTTTTGTCATTGTTGCGCTGTTCATGACAATCCTCCCTCAAATAAATGATACAAATCGTAACTTTCACATCTTAAAAATACGCTACTATTTGTATCATGTCAACATAAATTTCCTGTTTTTACTCCCCCCTAATCATCCTCCGTCTCTTATCCGAAACGTAAAAGCAAAACCGCCTTCGGTGTCCTCAGGACGGTGAAGGCGGTTTGTCGGAGACGTTTCAGATAAGGATAGCGGATTTTATTCGTTTAAAAAGACGCCTTCCCGCAGCCATGCTCGAAAGAATGCACGGCCGCAAGAAAGCCTGTTCCGGTTTAACGTATCCGGATATTCCACCACTGAACACGGGTTTTTCGCGTAGCTAACTCTTCTCTTTGTAATTCCTCATCCCGAATAAGACGTTCCGCATTCCGCAACCACAGCTCCGGCAGCCGTTCCCCCAGCTCGCCGATCGCCAGATCGTAAGCCGCCCCCAGCCGATTCGGCCGATGTGCAAGATCGTGGGCATCCGATGCCAGCAGATGAACCCAGCCGTTCTTGGCCATTGTCCATGCGGCCTGCTGTACGTCTTTCCCGTAGTGTCCGGTCAGAGACGAAGCCGTGAGCTGAGCGTAGGCCCCTTCCCGCAGCAAGGAATACAGCCTGAACGGTTCGCGCACGAAGGGAAAATGTCGTTCCGGATGCGCTATGACTACCTGCAGCCCTCTGGCCCGGAACGCCGCCAAATCCTCTTTGAAAGAAGCCGGCGTTCTCCGATGGGGGAGCTCCAGCAGCACGTAGCCGGTCGAGCCCAGCGTCTGCAGCCCCTCGACAGCGCGGTGCCACGGAGCGTTGCCTTTCCAATGGAACTCCTGTCCTTCCAGAACGGTAACGGACACCTTCTCCGTCTCGGCCATGCGATTGAATCGCCTGACCATCTCGACGATTTTGTCTGGGGGATTGTCGTATGACGCTCTTCTGTGGTGCGGCGTGGCGATGATCGTGCGAATGCCTTGGGCTGCGGCTTCCCTGGCCATCTCCATGCACGTCTGCCACTCGGCGGGACCATCGTCGCACATCGGCAGCAAATGGCAATGCGTATCGATCAACCTGCTCAACTCCCCGCATTTTAATGAATGATTTCCATCCGCAGAAGCTTCGTATCGCCGCCGGCGAACAGACGTATGCGATTCGCGCCTTCCGTCAGCTCGACGGACCGGATCGTCTCGGCCGCTTGTCCTTGCGTGGCGGGCAGTCGAATCGGCTCGAAGAGCGTCCCGTTCAGACTCCATAAAGCGATTGCGTCCGCTTCGGAGCGGTACGTGAGACGAAGCAAGCGAACGCCTGAAACGGTCGAAGATAAGCTCACCTCGATCGGCTCCTCCTTGTCCCCTATCTCGTATATCTCGGAGGCAGGCGCCCACACAATGCGTTCGATAGAAGCGGGGAGCTTCTCGTCCCCGATCAATTCGAGACGGTGAAACCCCTTCTTCATCTGCACGGCAAACCCCGTTCTCCCGACGGGATCAAGCGGCCCCGTCGCGGGCAAAGAAACTTCGAAGGCGTCGCCGTCTTCCCAGACGGCTTTCGCGGCTCCTCCCGTCAGGCCCGGATTTTTGTAGTACACGGTCACGATGTAGGTGCCGTCCCGCTCGAACCACAATCGGTCGAACGATTGAACCGTTTGCCCATTCGCCTTCTTCACGGCGCCCGTTCTCGCAGGCGCGACCTGAATTCGATCGATGGCCGGAGCCCCGTCGTCCAAAGCGAAAAATTCGATAGAATTGGCTGACTGGTCAAGCGTCACGAACAACTCTTCCACTCCCGGTTTATCCAGTCCTATGCCCGACGGGGGCAGTTCCAGCGTCCTTGCTTTCCCTTGGTTTACGCGCATTCCCAATCGGCTCGGGCGATCGGACACATAGTGCAAGAAGACTCTGTGCATCCCTTTGGCCGCCGCGTCAATTCCGGAGAAGCGCACACCGCCTCCGGACGTCACGATCTTACGGTAGCCCGAGCATCCCGTACAGACCTCCTCGACCGCTTTCCCTAGCCTGACGCTGCTTGCGCTTTCCGCTTCATACGCGTCTCCCCCCTCGCCCTCGAGCTCCAGCGGGCGTTTGGACAGATGAATCGCCACTCCTCCGTTCTCCCGAAGCGGGATTCGCAGCGTTTCCCCTCGAGTAACCGACTGACTGCGCACATCGACCTTCCAATCCTCATCCCCGTCTTGGAAGATCGTGGCGACATATCGCCCCGGCCCCAAAAAAGGCAGTGGAATAACCGCTTCTCTCGCTTCGGTCGAGACGCCTCCCACAAACCAGGTATCTCCTTTTCGGCGAGCCAGCGTCGCGTATTCCCCCGGGTAGCCTTCCACGAATCGCAGCTCGTCCCAGACGGCGGGAACGGCTTTCAGAAAATGTCGCCCGATCCAATGCGCGTAGACGTTCACGTTATCGGCGAAATGCTGAAGATGAGATTCGTACAATACCGATAACGCCAGCTGATTAGCGAACGTCGTCATTCCTTCCGCCTGGGAAAGAGTGACCGGAGTATAATCCATCGGTCCGACCACGTTGCGCGTGAACGGTACGGTCGCCTCGTGGGCTGCCACGTAAGGCTTGCCTTCAATTTGCCATTCCGCCCCTCTCACCGCTTCCCACGTAAGAATATTCGGCCAGGTGCGGTTTTCTCCCGCAGGCTTGGTGCTGCCGTGGAAATCCAGAACCATGCCCAGCTCGAAAGCTTTGCGAGCAATTCGCTCGTAGCTCTTCATCGTCTCGGCGTTATCGTTTTCGAAAAAATCGACCTTCAAGCCCGCAACGCCCCAGCTCTTCCATAAGGGGAGCAGCCGATCCAGCTTGGCCTGCGTGTCCACATCCTTGGAGTGCACCCAGATGATCACGCTCACGTTTTTTCCCGCGGCGTACGGAATCAGCGCTTGAATCTCCCGCTGTTCCCATTTGGAATCGACGGTCACGTATTCCCAGCCCATCCGGGAGGCAAAATCGACGTATCTCATCTGATCCTCAAGCTTCTCGTCGACGTCTTCGGACCAATAAGACCATACCGCCCTCCCCGGCTTGATCCAGGAAATGTCCGCGCCTTGTTTGGGTGGCGGATTCAAGTTGTAGACCAGCCGGGATTCCGTGATCGCACCGAGGCTGCTGCCTACGATCACAGTGCGCCAAGGCGTCCGGAGCGGACCGTAAGTCGCCGCCCGTCCTTGCTGCTCTGCCGGGAAAGCCAGCTTCAACAGACCGTCTGCGTGACCGCTTCCGGTGAGCTGCGAAGCGGGAAAGGCGCCCCCGGAGTTAAACACGCCCGCTTCCGTGATCAGAGCCCAGAAGCGGTGATCTTCCGCCGAGAACAACGCCGGCATCATGTAGATGCCCTCGTCGAATTGTGCTGCCGCAAGCGGCTCGTAGATCGCTTCGTAGTGCGGAACATAATCGGCAAGCCAGCCGATCGCGTCCTCGGGCAAGCGGAACCCGCTCGCTTCGCCAAGCACGGTCTGCCGCGCCTTCCCCGGAAGCAAGTATCGGAAGGCTACTCCGTCATCGTATGCGCGGATTTGCAGTTGCATTTCGGCGTTGTTTTTGGCGAATTTGACCGTCCACTCGTTCGCCCGGACGGAGTACGGTTCCGCTTGATCTCCAGCAGGACGGTACGTCTCCTGAATCCTGCGGCGGCTCTCTCCGGCCAGCTTAAGTCCCGATGCCAAATCGGCCGCCTCCGTCACGAGTCCGAGCGGCGAATCGGTCAGAACGGAAACATCGCCGTACCGGAGGTCGTAAGACCATTTCCCGTCCGCCTGCTCTTCCAGCCTGAAGACGACTTGTCCGTTCGGGGAACGCAACTCGTCGGGGCTGACGGGCTGTTCCTCGAAACGATATACGACAGCGCTCATTAGAGCTATAAGACCGTAGAACAATGGCAGCATATGGCCGACACCTCTTATCGATTCCTTCTTGATACGAATTGTATCATTAATTTTCTCGAATTGGCAACCGTCAGCTTCGCAGCAACAAAAATCCCCCCAAGCCGGGCTTGGGGGGATTGGAAAACGTCTGAAGACACCGCAGCTTTACGCCGCCACGTCACGCTTCTTGAACACCGTCCAGGAGACGGCGTTGAAGAGGACGAAATAAACCGCCAGAATCGCGAGCGAGAAGCCCAGCGTAGTCGGGTGATTCGGAATAGGTCCCGATCCCCCGTCGATGTAATTGGTCAAGTCGAGATGCATGAACAGAACGTACTTCACCCAGCCTTTGTTCGCGAGCGCGAACAAGCCGGTGATGAGATTGCCGGCGAACAGGAAGGAGATCGACAAGCCGATCGCCAGTCCCCCGCTGCGGAAAGCCGAAGACATCGTGAAGCCGAACGTCACGATCATGATGAGCGTAATGAATTGGAACAGGTAGAACCGGATGATATACTCCCAATTGGACAGTCCGGACGTGGACAGAGTCGTATCGCCCAATCCGAAGATCAGCCAGTTGGACAGGAACGTCACGACGAACGCCGCCGCCGTGAAGAACAAGGCGAACAGCAGCGTAGCCAAATATTTGGACAGCAGAATCGTCGATCGGCTCCAAGGGCGGATCAGCAGAAGCTTGATCGTTCCCCACGTAAACTCGCCCGCGACGCTGTCGGCAGCCACCACGACGGCGAATATGGTAATGAGCGAGTAGAGAATGTACGACTCCGTCATCATGATGCTCCAGCCGGAAATGCCGTCTCCCCCGGCCAGATAGATCGCCAAGGACACGAGCGGCGGAAGGAGCAGGATAAAGCCGAACATGATCCACGTGCGGATTCGACGGTAAATTTTCATATTCTCGTTCAGAATCAGGTTGATAAAGTTAGCCAATGGTTTCACTTCCCGTCACTTCGAGGAATTGGTCTTCCAACGACTTCGTCTTCACGCGGATTCCGTAGACGTTGATTCCCGCCTCCACCAATCTGCGATTCACGACCGCGATGCCCTTGCGGTCGGACGACAGCGTCAAGATGCCGCCCTCGATCCGTCCGTCTCCTTGACCTTCCAGAATGCCGAGCGCCGCGTCGGGATGGTCGACGTCGAATTGCACTTCCTCCAGCGCGACATTTTCTCCTTCGGCTGCTTGTCCTCTGATCGAACGAATATCGATGATCTGGCCTTTCTGGAGAATCGCGACCCGGTCGCACATCAGCTCCATCTCGGACAGAAGATGCGAGGAGACGAGCACGGCCGTCCCTTCGTCTTGAGCCAATTTGCGCAAATAGTCCCTCAGCTCGCGAATGCCCGCCGGATCGAGCCCGTTCGTCGGCTCGTCCAATACGAGAAGCTTGGGCCTGTGCATGATCGCCTGTGCGACGCCGAGCCGCTGGCGCATGCCGAGAGAATACTTCTTCACCTTGTCGTGAATGCGTCCTTGAAGCCCTACCAGTTCGATGACCTCTTGAATTCTCTCCTCGGTAACGGAAGGAATCATTCGGGCATAGTGAAGCAAATTCTGATAACCGGTCAAAAACTTGTACATTTCAGGGTTTTCCACGATCGCGCCGACATGGACGATCGCTCGGGGATACTCGGTCTTGATGCTGTGGTCCGCGATGTGAATATCTCCCGCGGTTAATCCCATTAACCCGACGATCATCCGGATCGTCGTCGTTTTGCCCGAACCGTTGGGACCGAGGAAACCGAACACTTCGCCCGGACGAACTTCGAAAGACACTCGGTCGATGATCGTCCGTTTGCCGATGACCTTGGTCACGTTCTGCAGCCGGACGACAGGGGCCTGTGACATGCGCTAACCTCCGACATGGTAAATTTGTTCCAGATTTATTATACCAACATTCCCCATCAAATCCGAAGCTTTAGGTAAATTTAATTCATGTCGCGCTAGGGCGTGTATGCATACTCCGAGGAAAGCAGATGTTGCCGAATTTTCGTTCCATGCAAGGAACTTTTGTGAAGGCGTACCGGGGGTACGTCAAGCAAAAGTGACGCAGCAGGGGAGGTGATAGATGCCCCTGAGCGGGTTTGCATACACGCCCTCGCCCCCGATTAGGCCATTGTTATACCGTACGAGCCATCACCTTGCAATGAATGCAGCAGCCCAGCGGATATTGCGCGCGGTAATAACCGGTACGGAACAACAGGCCGGCTTGCTCCATCGTCTTCAACTGCTCGCATTTCACGCAATAGAATAATACGGCTTGATCTTTCATTTGCAGCCCTCCATCGTCATGATTAGATCGCTTCCAAACACTTCAGCATCTCGGATTGAATTCTTCGGCGTTCCTCCGGCGTGATCGTGTAGTAATAAATCCCGTTCATCATCTTTCCTGTTCCCTGCAAGTACATCGTGTCGACGCTCGCTATCGCGGACCGGTATTTGACGATCAGGTCGACCATCTCTCCGGAAGTGAGATTCGTTCGTACATATTCGGACAAATGCGACAGCAGCTTCGGAAGCTTCGTTACCGTTCCTCCATCGGCTACTCGATCGATCGCGCCGGACAAGATTTGCCTTTGGCGCTGCGTTCTGCCGAAATCTCCCTGGGGATCTTCCTTGCGCATTCGACTGTAGGCCAACGCTTCTTCCCCGCTTAGATGCTGACTGCCTGCCGGAAAAGAATAGCCTTCGTAATCGAAAGCCCGCTCGTTGTTGACGTCGACTCCTCCAAGCGTATCGACGATGCTGATCAGACCTTCCATATTCGTCTTCATATAGAAAGCGATCGGCACTCCGAAAGCTCTCTCCACCGCTTCCACGGACAAAGCCGTGCCGCCGAAGGCGTAGGCGTGGTTGATTTTGTCATACTTGCCCGAGTTCGGCATCAGCACCCTTGTGTCCCTCGGAATCGATAGGGCGACCGCTTTGCCGCTGCGCGGCTGTACGGTAAGCAGAATCATCGTATCGCTTCGGCCCCGGTCCCATGGACGCTCGTCCACCCCTAGCAGCAGCATGGTGAACGGCTCCTTATCCGCCGTTTTCGGATTTCTCAACCGGGCTATGTCCTCTTCGGCGATCTTCACCGGCTCCGAGGAATCGCGGTCCACGACCTTCACCGGAATGACCGGAAGCGCTTCCGGGTTCTCCGTCTCGGACTCTTCTTGCTCTGCCGGGCTTGGCTCGGCGTTCGCCGGACTTTCCGTCTCCTCTTCCGCCTCGAACACCGGATCCACCCACTCGGTGGACGGAAGCGGCTCATACATAGCGCTCATCGTCCTTTGTGCGGATACCCAGACGTATCCGCCGGCCCCGATTCCGATGAGCAATAGAACCGCAACTGCATACAAAACCAACTTAACGATCGTTGCCCGCTTCACCTTCCCGATCCCCTCTCCAGCTCTAAGAAGTCACGTCGAGACGCTTGAACTCCCCGTCGTCCCGGCGGTCGATTACTTTTTTGTACAGCGTATGAATGTGCGGACTGGCGGACAGCATCAACCGAACGTATTCGTCGAACCGATATTGGAAGGCTTGCCGTTCCAATCCCGCCATCTTCCACTGCCCGCCGTAGAAGAACAACCCGTCCTCTTCTCCGCAGTGCAGCAGGACGATTCTCGGTTTCGCGGCATAATGGCCGAGCTGCACTTCGACCATCCATTCCACGTCGTCCCGAACGGGCAGTCTCAGGTTCGTGGCGAAGCTGCAGCCCCCTAACCCGATATCGCGAAGCAATACGCGCTGCGCGCGGCTTCTCAGCTCCCTGTCCCGCACCTGCCACAACGTTAATTCCACATATACGGGCGTTAGCGGCCTGAATCGGATATGCGCGCGTCTATTCACAGCAATCTGTTCGTTCATCGCTTTACCGATCTCCCGATTGATACGAATTGTAACCAAACAATGGCTATACTTTACGATACAATTCGTATCAAGTCAAGGGAAAATTTAATAAAAAACCGCTAGTTTGCTGCATTTATTTGCAATTTGACTTGGTAAATAATAAAATAGAATAGTGCTTAATGCGACATTTTGTCTCATTTGATGCAAATGGACAGGTTCCATATTATGATGAAATCAAAGAACATCCTGGGAGGGATCTGATGAATATTGGCAGTCGTCTCGCCTTTCTAAGAGATCAACGCGGTTTAACTCAAGAAGAACTTGCTGCTTCCCTGGGCATCTCGCGCGCGGCGCTGTCCCACTACGAGAAAAGCCGCAGAGAACCCGATACCGAGACGCTAGGCAAAATCGCGGATCTGTTCCAGGTCTCCATCGACTATCTGGTGGGAAGGACGCCTCACCCCCAGACGACTCTGGATCCCGAGGTACGTCAATTCGCCGACGAGCTTGAACTGTCGGACGAACAGCTGTTGGACCATTTCGCTCTAACGATCGACGGACGCAAGCTGACCGCCGATGAAGCGCGACGCTTCATCGCTTTCGTGCGAGCGGAACGCAATATGAACGGATAATAATATTTAAAATACAAAAAAAACGCCTTCTCCGTCCTATGGACGCCGAAGGCGTTTTTGCTTGGTGCAGCTTCTATGTAGGTAAGTTAGAACTACGACTGGCGATTCGCGGTCACGAATTCTTCCGGCCACTTCTCCTTATGTATGCCCAATTGCTCCAGAATCTTGCGGATGTCAACTTCCAATGGCTGCTTGCTAACGCTTCGTTCCATCGGTAATCCTTTCTCCATCTCCGCTCCCATACCCTCTCTTCGATCCCGGATTGCAAAACTAATCCTAGTATAGGATATAGGACTTGCGGAGGGTGTCGACCAATGTAAGCATTCCTAACTTTTTTAATTAGAGGTTTTGTCGAATAGGGAATTCCGCCCGCGAAAATCGGAATATAGGTCATCGGCGCCACGAAAAAGCCGGCGAGAGCGTGAACGCTCCCGCCGGCGAATGCCGTGCGATGACACTGAAATCAATTAGTTGCCCCCGACGCGGGACAGGTCGCGCATGTTGGCTTCGAAAGCCGCCAGCATCGCCTGCTCTCCACTGAGCCCCTGGGCTTTTACTTTGGCGATCTGTTCCATCATTCGTTTGTAGTCCTTCGGAATAACCTTGACGATCTTGCCGACGAATCCGTCCCAATCTTCGAGCACGCGGCGGCCAAGATCGCTGTTCGTGTATTGAACGTGCTTGGCGATCATCGAACGGACTTCCCCAATCTCGTCCTTGTCCTCGAGATTTTCCAGACTGATCATCTCGAAGTTGCAGCGCTTCGTGAATTCGCCGTCCCAATCGATGACGTAGGCGATGCCGCCGGACATTCCCGCAGCGAAGTTGCGTCCCGTCTTCCCGAGCACGACGACGCGTCCTCCGGTCATATATTCGCAGCCATGATCGCCCACGCCTTCCACGACGACGTTGACGCCGCTGTTGCGCACGGCGAACCGCTCGCCCGCGACTCCGCGAATGTACGCTTCCCCGCTCGTCGCTCCGTAGAACGCGGTATTGCCGATAATAACGTTGTCCTCCGCCTTGAACGCAGCCTTAGAGGACGGATAGATGGCGATTTTCCCGCCGGACAGTCCCTTGCCGACGTAGTCGTTGGAATCTCCCTCAAGCGTCAGCGTCATTCCTTGCGGGATGAACGCCCCGAAGCTCTGACCCGCCGTTCCGACGAAATGGAACTTGATCGTGTCCTCCGGCAATCCGTTCTTCCCGTATCGGCTCGTCACTTCCGATCCGACGATCGTGCCGACGACTCGGTTCGTATTCTTGATCGGGAACGTTCCGGATACCCGCTCTCCGCTCTCGAGCGCCGGCGCAGCGGCGGCCAGGAGCGATTGAAGATCGAGCGATTCTTCCAGCAGATGATTCTGCGCTTTGGCATTGAAGCGGAACGAGCCTTCCGGCAATTCCGGCATGTACAGGAGCGGCGTCAAGTCGATGCCCTGCGTCTTGAAATGCTTGATCGCCAGCTTCGTATCCAGACGGTCGACCCGTCCGACCATCTCTTCGACGGTACGGAAGCCGAGTTCGGCCATAATTTCGCGGAATTCCTGCGCCAGGAACTTCATGAAGTTGACCACGTAATCCGCGTCGCCCATAAACTTCTTGCGCAGCTCCGGATTTTGCGTCGCGACGCCGACCGGGCAAGTGTCGAGCTGACAGACGCGCATCATGACGCAGCCGAGCACGACGAGCGGAGCGGTCGAGAAGCCGTACTCCTCCGCGCCGAGCAGCGCTGCGATCGCGATATCGCGTCCGGTCATCATTTTGCCGTCGGTCTCGACGACGACGCGGTCGCGCAGATTGTTCAGAATCAGCGTCTGATGCGTCTCTGCCAGGCCAAGCTCCCACGGCAGACCCGCATGGCGGATCGATCCGATCGGGGAAGCTCCCGTTCCTCCGTCGTAGCCGGAGACGAGGATAACGTCCGCGCGCCCCTTGGCAACGCCGGCGGCAATCGTGCCCACGCCGACCTCGGAGACGAGCTTCACGTTAATGCGCGCCCGAGGGTTGGCGTTCTTCAGATCGTGGATCAGCTCCGCCAAGTCCTCGATCGAATAGATGTCGTGGTGCGGCGGAGGGGAGATCAGTCCTACGCCGGGAGTCGTGCCCCGAACTTCCGCGACCCAAGGATAGACTTTGCGGCCCATCAATTGTCCGCCTTCGCCCGGCTTGGCTCCTTGCGCCATCTTGATCTGAATCTCTTCCGCGTTGGACAGATAGTAGCTCGTAACGCCGAAGCGTCCTGAGGCGACCTGCTTGATCGCACTGCGGCGGGAATCGCCGTTCGCGTCAGGCACGTAGCGGGCCGGATCTTCGCCGCCCTCCCCGGAATTCGACTTGCCGCCGATCCGGTTCATCGCGATGGCCAGCGCCTCGTGCGCTTCCTTGCTGATCGAACCGAACGACATCGCTCCGGTCTTGAAGCGCTTGAAGATCGACTCGACCGGCTCGACCTCTTCGATCGGCACCGGAGGCTGATCGAAGTTGAATTGCAGCAGCGAACGCAGTGTGCGAACCTGCTCGTACTCGCCCTGAACGAGCGCGGAATATTTTTTGTACGTATCGTAATTGCCCGTACGGGTCGCCATCTGCAGCGTATGGATCGTCTGCGGATTGAACAGATGATCCTCTCCGCCCTTGCGCCACTGGTAATCTCCGCCCGAATCGAGCTCGCGCTCGGCGCCTTCCTGCGTCGAGAACGCGCGGTTGTGCGCAGCCAGCGCTTCCTTCGTAATGACGTCCAGACCGATGCCCTGAATACGGGAAGCCGTGCCGGTGAAGTACTGATCGATCACTTCCGTGTTCAGGCCGACCGCTTCGAAGATTTGCGCTCCGCGGTAGGACTGGATTGTGGAGATGCCCATTTTGGACAACACTTTTACGACGCCCTTGGTCGCCGCTTTAATGAAGTTTTTGACCGCTTTCTCGTGCGAGATATTGCGGATCATGCCTTGGCGGATCAAGTCGTCGAGCGTCTCGAACGCCAGATACGGATTCACCGCGCTGACGCCGTAGCCGACCAACAGCGCAAAGTGATGAACCTCGCGCGGCTCTCCGGACTCGAGCAGAATGCTCACCTTCGTCCGCGTGCCTTGGCGGATCAAGTGGTGGTGCAGCGCCGATATGGCCAGCAACGACGGAATCGGCGCATTATCAGCGTCGACGCCTTTGTCGGACAAAATCAGAATGTTGTGCCCTCTCGAGATGACGCGATCGGCAGCGTCGCACAGCAGCTTAAGCGCGTCGCGCAGTCCCTGTTCGCCGTCCTGCGGCGAGAAGAAGATCGGCAGCGTAATCGACTTGAAGCCTGGACGATGCACATGCCGCAGCTTCGCGAACTCTTCGTTCGAGAGAAACGGCGTATACAGCCGGATATGACGGCAGCTTTCCGGTTCCGGATTAAGCAAGTTGCGCTCAGGGCCTACCGTCGTATAAGTGGAAGTTACGATTTCCTCGCGGATCGCATCGATCGGCGGGTTCGTCACTTGCGCGAACAGCTGCTTGAAGTAGTTGAACAGCCTTTGCGGCTTCTCGGACAGCACGGCCAGCGGGGAGTCGTAGCCCATGGAGGCAAGCGGCTCCACTCCGGTCAGCGCCATCGGCTCCATCACTTTGCGGACGTCCTCGAACGAGTACCCGAACGCCTGCTGGCGCAGCTGAACCGTCTCATGATCCGGCTCGGGCAGTTCGGGCGCTTCCGGCAAATCCTCAAGGTCAACCAAATGGTCGTTCAACCATTCCCGATAAGGATGCTGCGTGACGATCGAACGCTTCACTTCCTCGTCGGAGATGATGCGTCCTTCCTTCGTATCGACCAGCAAAATCCGTCCCGGACGCAGCCGGTCCTTCAGCACGATATCCTCTTGCGGAATCTCGATAACGCCGGCTTCCGAAGCCAGCACCATCAGGTCGTCTTTCGTCACGTAATAACGCGCCGGACGCAAGCCGTTGCGGTCCAGGATGGCCCCGATCTGCACGCCGTCCGTGAAGCCTACGGCTGCAGGTCCGTCCCATGGCTCCATCAAGCAAGCGTGATATTCGTAGAAAGCTCTCTTCTCTTCGTCCATATGCTCGTCGTTCTGCCACGGCTCCGGCACCATCATCATCGCGGCGTGAGCCATCGAGCGTCCGGCCAAGTACATGAATTCGAACGTATTGTCGAACATCGCCGTGTCCGAGCCGTCCGGTGCGATGATCGGCTTGATCTTCTCCAGGTCGTCCCCGAACAGTTCGGTCTGGAACAGCGTCTGCCGCGCATGCATCCAGTTAATGTTGCCGCGCAGCGTGTTGATCTCGCCATTGTGGATCAAATAATTGAACGGATGGGCGCGTTCCCAGCTCGGGAACGTGTTCGTGCTGAAGCGCGAGTGCACGAGCGCCATCGCCGTCTCCAGACGCGGATCGTGCAGTTCCGGATAGAACAGGCCGACCTGCTCCGTCGTAAGCATTCCTTTATATACGATCTTCTTGCTCGAGAAGCTCGGGAAGTAAAACATGTCGGAACCCGGGATGTCCGCATAGCGAATCGCCAGCTCCGCGCGCTTGCGGATGACGTACAGCTTGCGCTCGAACGCCAGATCGTCTGTCAACGCGGCCGAGCGTGCGATGAACGCTTGACGAACGAACGGCTTAACTTTCCTGGAGGATTCGCCGAGCGGTTCGTCGTTCGTAGGCACAGTGCGCCAGCCGATCAACGTCTGGCCTTCCTCTTCCACGATCCTCGCGAAGATTTCCTCGTGATTGCGGCGAACTCCCTCGTCTTCCGGAAGGAACGTCATCGCTACCGCATATTGGCCTTCTTCCGGCAAGGAAAGACCGAGCTTCGCCGTCTCCGCCTTGAAAAATCCGTGCGGGATCTGCAGCAGAATGCCGGCTCCGTCTCCGGTGCTGGGCTCGCTGCCCTGGCCGCCGCGGTGTTCCATATTGAATAGCAGCGTCAGCGCCTGCTCCACGATCTCATGCGACTTCTTGCCTTTGATATGGGCGACAAATCCCATTCCGCATGCGTCCTTCTCGAACTGCGGATCGTACATTCCCTGTTTGACGGGAAGACCTTTACGCATCTCTACCATGTATATCAACCTTTCTGTGGACAGTGTAGGAAAATATGCAAAACGGCTTCAAATCCCGTCCCGTTTCACCTAATATAGGTAAAGGAAGGAGCAGCGGGCGTTAGCGGGGTTTGAAAGTCGTGGGTCGTCTCGGCGGAATTTCGATCGGGCGGCGGCATCGTCATGAATTGATAAATTATTTTACCACCCCCGCGAAACGAATGGCAATTTAATATTTTTATGAAGTCGATAAGCGTTGTTATGCCTTCGGGCAGCTTCGCGGAAGACTCCAAAGGAGGAAAATTCGACCATGTCGCTCTCATTGCGTCGCGCATTCATGATGACGATCTCGGCTGTCGTTCTGCTGACAGCCGCCCTCTCGTCGGCCTCTGCGGCCGCTCCGGCAAACTATCGAATCGTCGTATTGGGCGATTCCGTCAGCGCCGGATACGAACCGATCGAAGAAATCAAAAACGGGACGACGGCGCCCTATGGCTATGCAGATCGCCTGCTCGAGCAGTCCCTGTTCCGGACGAGCTCGGCGCTGACCAACTACGCCATTCTGGGGCTGACGACTCCCGGACTTACGAATCTGCTTCAAGGCGCCGCGGACGGCCAACCGCTTCAGGCGTCCGACCTGCAGGACTTCTCGTCCTTCGACCCCAGAGTCGTCGTCATGGCTGATGGCGTCGCCAAAAGGACGCGGGAGCTGGCGGCCGATCTTGCCCAAGCCGACCTCGTCGTACTGACGATCGGCGGCAACGACTTCAGCTCGCTGATCAAAATGGCGACTGACAGCTCTACCGAGTCTGCACGTCAAATTATACAGGACAGCTTCGAGAATAGAATGAATGATTATACAAAAGATTTGGATAAAATGGCGACTCGCTTGCATAAGCTGGCCCCCAACGCCAAGATCGTCATTGGGGATCAATATTCCCCGCTGTTCAAGAATTACCCGCTCTACGGCTTGCTTCTGGAGAAAGTCCAAACGCTCTCAGAAGCTTTGGACTTATTCGCCGAAACGATGAACGCTCAAGGCATTCCGATTAAGATCGCGCACATTGGAGAAAGGTTTGCCGGCAAGGAAAGCTTATATACGTATTTTAATCAATGGGACAAATGGGACATCCACCCCAAGCAGCCCGGATACGAAGCGATCGCCCAGGCGTTCGCGGACAAGATCTGGACCGACGGCTACCGCAAGCCTGCTCCGAGAGCGGAAGGCGTCGAGCTGTCCGTCGTCATCAACGGCAAGGAGCCGCCGAGCAAGCCCGTCTTGATCAAAGGAACGACTTTCCTCGCGCTCAGGGACGTCTCGAACGCGGTCGGCGCCGACTTGAACTGGAATCAAGCGGCGAAGAGCGCCACCTTCAAGAAGAACGGCAAGGAAGTCGTCGTCACGATCGGCTCGAATACGGTCTACGTCGACGGGGTCGCCCGCCAGATCCCAACGCCGGCCTACTTCGAGCAAGACGGCAAAAACTTCAAGACCTACGTTCCGCTCGCCGTCGTCGGCGACAGCCTGGACTATCAAGTCGTATTCCGAAAATCGATCATGACCGTCTTCATTAATTCCTGATTCTTCAACGTTTAGCATGCCCATCATTCCGAACGTTCGTCACAAAAAAAAGGCTGTCCTATAATTAAACTGAACCGTACGAATGATTATCGATGGATGAATGTAAAAGGCATCTATCTCCTTCCGCTGCTATACGATTCTGAAATGGGAACGGTTAACCCGTTACAAGGTGATTTCAGAACCGTATGAGGCAGGCTCCAGGAGATAGATGCCTTCTTTTTTTCGTCGATAATCTTGTACGCTTCTACTTATGGGACAGCCTTTTCTGTATTCTCACTATTTCACCGTGACGCGAATCGTGACCGTCTTGCCTCCGAAGGCGCCTTTGATCGAGACCGTGCCTTTGCCTTTGACCGTGATCTTGCCGTCCACAACGGTCGCCACGGACGCTTTGGAAGTCGTCCACACCGCCTTCGTCGTTACGTTCTCGGTTTTGCCGTTCTCGTACAACGCGGTAAGCTGTACGCTAAGCTGATTGCCTACTGCAGCCGCTTTGAACGACGTATCCGAAGCGGTCAGCTTCGTCAGCTTGACCGTCACGTCGTAAGGAACTTCCAGCGTTTTGCCCTGTACGTTCGCCGTCAGCTTGCCGCTGCCTTCGGTCAGGCCTTTCACGGATGCGCCCTTGATCGATACATGCTCCGCGTTCGACGCAACCCAGGAAACTCTGGAGCTTACATTCACCTGCTTGCCGCTTTTCGTCGTGCCGACGACTTTGATCGACTTCGACTTGTTCAGCGTGACGCTGACTTTGGCAGGCGTGATCGCGAACGAAGTAAACTCTTCCTCCACCGTCACTTTGACTTTGACCGTTTTGTTCAAATACGTTCCGGTCAGCGTCGCGTTGGCGGCGAGCAGCCCCTTCATCGAAGTCGGCTTGACGAGCAGGTTCGGCGTCGACGACTTCCACGTGATCTTCTCGGCGATCTCTTCGCTCGACACTTCATCGCCGTTCTCGTAGATCAGCCTGACTTTCGGCAGATCGACTTCCTTGCCGATGACGACGCTAATCGTCTCCTGCTCGGCGATCAGCGCCAATATTTTATTGTGCACCGTAACGGTAACCGTCGATTCGATGTATTTTCCTTCGACGCTCTCGATTCTGGCTGTCAGCACGGCCGTGCCCGGACCTTCCGCCTTCCACTTGCCGTCCTCGATCGAGACGACGTCCGTGTTGCTGGAAGTCCATTGCGCCAGCTTGGTGACGTCCTTCGTCTCTTCGGCGACCGTCGTTCCGGTCAGCCCCGGGAGATTGCCGTCGTCTTCGACGTACACGTCCATCTCCGTCTTGTCGGCTTTAACCGATTCGATCGTCGGGAACACCGTCACGGAGACCGACTTGGACAAGCCCAGGTAAGACACGTTGATCGTCGCGGAGCCCGTTCCGTTAGGCTGTACGTATACTTTGCCGTTTTCCTTCCGGATGACCGCAACCGCCTGATCGGTGTCGGAAATCTTCCATTCCACCAGATTCGTGACGTCAACCGGACCATTCTCCAGCTTGCCGCTATTGGCGGCAGCCGTCAGCTCCACTTTCGAGCCAAACAGCGTGACGTAAATCGAATTGTTCGGAGAAATTTTCAGCGCTTCGTACTGCGTCTTCACGATAACCGTTATGGTTCCGGAAGCTCCGTTGTGCTTTGCCGTAATGACGGCCGTGCCTTTGCCGACGGCCTTCAGCTTGCCGTCTTCATCGACCGTGACGACGGCGGCATTGCTGCTCGTCCACGTCGCATCGCTCGTAACCGTCTGCTCCGTTCCGGAGTTCAGCGTCGCTACGGCGACCAGCGATTGCTCGGGTCCGCCGATGTACATCTCAACCGGACCTTGCAGCGTAACTCCCGCTTCGGTCCTGAACTTGATTTCCTTATAAGGAGATTTCACCTTCAGCTCGATCGAGTCCGTCTTGCCCTTGCTCTTGGCCGTAATCTTGACTTCGCCGGCGGAGACGAGCTTGACTTTGCCCTTCTCGACCGTCGCCACGTTGGCGTCGGAAGTCGTCCACTGCGCCGTCGACGTTACGTCTTCGGTCGAGCCGCTGCTCCGGGTACCCGAGACGTTTAATTGAAGCTCCTCGCCGAGCTCGACGTCCTTCTTCTCGGGAGCATCGACTCCATCAAGCTTCAGTCTAAGCTCGTCGAAGTAATGCTCGGCCGTAACGACGAACGTGGCCGTCTTCTCCTTGTATCTGACCGTAACGGTGGCCGAAGAGACTGGGCCTGTTGCGGTTACGACGCCCTTGGACACCTTGACGGACGAGGAGGTAGACGACCAGGTCGCGTCCTCGGTCACGTTCTTCTCCCCGGATATGGACATACTCGCGTACGCGGTCAAGTTAATCGAGTTGTCGTCCACGTAAAGCTGGCCCGGCTCCTGCACGGAAGTGGTGATGTAGACGGAATTAACGACGTCGTCGGCCGCCGCGGCTACGCCGCCGAACGAGCCTCCGACCAGCGCGATCGCAAGAAACATGGCGAGAATACGATTATAAATGACTTTGGGACGTGACGGCATGGTCTGATGTTTCGCTGCTTTGCTCCACATTTTCATTTGTAAACGGATCCTCCATAAGCATCATTCGTTTTGAACACTCTACATCTATAACGGCTTTTCGGACCTGTTCCTGAAGATGGAAACGGAAATTCCCCTCTTTTTTCACGCAAAAAAAGCCGTCTTTAGGCCAATCTGCCTATAAAGACGGCTTGCCGTTTGCTATCTGCCGCAATCTCCGGCCGCTTTACATACCGTAATCCTTGCGCAGAGTGTCCAGGTTGCCCAGGCACCGCTCGGCCCATCTCTTCAGCCGGTCGATCCTCTCCCGCTCGCCGTCGAGCGCCGCCCGCAGCGACTCGCGATAATCCGGAATCGTCCCCGTATAGGGCTTAACGGTCGCCAGAGGCACCCATACCTTCTCCGTGTAGGCCAGCGCCCTGCGTTCGTGGAAGATCGGGGCGTCGGGATCGCAGGAGCTGTGCAGATCGCCCTGGGTCGGGTGCTGCAGCACCGCGAGCGCTTTGACGAGCGCCCTCCGATCATCCCGATCGACGACCTCTCCGATGTAGTCCCCCGTTTTATAGCTGATTTTCACGATTTCATTGCCGGCTTCCGCCTCTTTCATTGTGGCCATCCTCCCATTCGACAAGTTTCTTCTTATTGTACCACTTGTTCCTCGTCCCGCTTCAGCGTAATATGGTAGTAGGAAAAGTGGAGGATTATTGCTGATGCGTAAAAAGAGAGTTCTGCTGCTTTCCGAAGGTTTCGGTACGGGACATACGCAAGCCGCGTATGCGCTTGCCATGGGGCTGCGCCAACTCTCGCCCAAGATTCAGACGAGGGTCATCGAGCTTGGCACTTTTCTCAACCCCGTCATAGGTCCGCTGATCTTGTCCGCCTACCGCAAAACCGTAAGCAAACAGCCTAAGCTAGTCGGGAAAATGTACCGAAGCGGCTATCATAAATCGCTGAACCGGGTCACGCAATTCGCGCTGCACCGTATTTTCTACAATCAAGTATCGGACGTCGTCCGGCAGCTCAAGCCGGATTCCATCGTCTGCACCCATCCGATTCCCAACGCCGTCGTCAGCCGTCTGAAGAGACTGGGGTTGGATGTCCCTTTGTATACGCTGATTACGGACTACGACGCGCACGCGACATGGACGAACCCGGAGGTCAATACCTATCTGGTCAGCACGCCGGCCGTCAGGAACAAGCTGATCGCCCGCGGCGTCCCGGCCAAAGCCATCGAGGTGACCGGCATTCCGGTCCATCCGAACTTCTGGCATCCGCACGACAGAGCCGAGATTTTGTCCCAGTTCCGCTTGCAGGACATGCCCACGGTTCTCATTATGGGCGGCGGATGGGGGCTGCTGTACGGCGAAGAGCTCGTCGAGTACATGGCCAACTACGCCGACCGCATCCAGCTTATTCTATGCATGGGCAATAACGAAAAAGCCCGGGAAAAGCTGCTCTCCGATACCCGATTCCAGCATCCGAACGTGCACGTGCTCGGCTTTACGAAAGAGATCAGCAAGCTGATGGACGTCTCCGACCTGCTCGTGACGAAGCCGGGAGGCATGACCTGCACCGAAGGGATGGCGAAGGGCATTCCGATGCTGTTCTACGAGCCGATTCCCGGACAGGAAGAGGAGAACGCCGAGTATTTCGTCAAGCACGGCTTCGGCGAGCTGATGACGACCAACGAGACGATCGACCGCTGGTTTCGCCTCATTCAGGAGCCGTATGCGGCCGACCAGCACCGCGACGCCTTGCTCGCGCTTCGCAATGCCGAATACAATCCCGCCAAATGTTCGGAGGCCGTCCTCGCGTTAATGAAGTGACGGCATCGGCAACGGTTGCGGAAATAGGGAAAGGCCCGGACTTCCGACAGGAAGCCCGGGCCTTTTCGATATTAGACGGATTGCTCTATTGCGCAGGCGCCGCTTCAGGAAGAACGGTAGTGTCGAATACCTCTCCGGTACTTTCGTCGATCAGATTGAAAATGACTTTAATGTCCGCTTCCTGTACTCCCGAGTACACCTGATACATCAAGCTCTGCATGGCGAGCCCGAAGATAACCAGTCCGTCCACGCTCTCCTCGGACTCGTAAGCGGCCCTGTCGACCGTTATGCTGTATTCCTGGAACGTATTCTCGTCATAGCTCAGATCCCTGATCGAAGTCGAAGCCGCATCTGCGGACTGCACGCCTTCGATGACGGACAGCAGCTCCGAGTGGTATTTTTGCAGCAGCTTGTCCAGATTTTCTTGAGAGATGGTGGCCGTCACGCTGCCGTCGCCATTCTCCGTAATGCCGGTAGCGCCCGCTTCCTTCACTTCCGCGGTCATGCCCTCCACATCCCCGGACTCGTTCAAGGAAGCCGGGAAAACGATGCTCACTTCGCCCGCACCGGCGGCGCCGCTCTCCTCCGCGCTCGGGCTTGCCTCCGCGCTTGGATTCGGTTCCTCGCTCGGGCTAGCGCTTGGGCTTGGGCTTGCTTGCGAGCTGCTGTTCGCCGGACTTGCCGCGTTCTTTTCCTCTTTGTTCCCCGAGCATCCCGCCAGCAGCAGCGCCGCCGTCAGGACCAAAATCGATGCCTTCTTCATTGTTCTCTCTCCCCCTAATCATCAGGCTATCCCCTGAGCGCTTAGGCCCCGGGAATAGTCCTTTCGTCTGAAATTATAGAGGATCGCCGCCCCTTTAAGTAGCGACCATTGTCGCAAATAATGTCATGTGACAAATTGAAATAAACTGGAAAAGGAAGGCCATGTCCGCTATTGAAGCCGACAAAGCCTTCCCTTCCGACACAAGAGGTGCCCGTATTCGTTCCTTACAACGCGCTTCCTCCATAGAGGAACCGATACTCCCAATGCTTGCCGGCAATGCTGTCCGTACGGACGCCGCCCGAATCCTTCGAGTACGTGTGCAGCACCTTGCCGTCGCCGAGATAGATCGCCGCGTGGCTGATCTTGTCGGAGAACGATTTTTTCCCGGAATAGAGAGAAGCGCTCGTTCCCTTGTAGTCCATGAAGAACATCAGATCGCCGCGCTTCAGCTGGCGCCAGTCCGTCGTCACGGAACTTTTGTCCCTCACGTAGTCGCCTTGTCCCCGGGAATCCGCCGGAAGGACGATGCCAAGCGCGTCCTTGAACATCTGGCGAATGAGATCGGAGCAGTCGAACGTGCTCGTGTCGTTCCGGCTGGAGCCGTATTCGTACGGCGTGCCCAGATAGTTCATGCCGGCGGCGATTACGGCTTCGATCTGGCTGCCCGCGCCGTTGGTCGGCGGAGTCGGCTGGGACGGCTGGGAGGGCCCCCCGCCCCCGATCTGCCCTGTCACCCGGATGTATTGGGTATCCGTGCTTACGTAACCGGTCTGGCCTTTCGAATCCTTGACCTCGTACCAATAAGAGTTATATTGTCCCGTCACCGTCACCTGCTCGCCTTTGGACAAATAGCGGATGCGGGAAGCACTCGTCGAAGGGCCGGTGCGGAAGGACACGCTCGCCACGATGCTGGCGTTCGCGCCAACCGTTCCGCCGCCTTCGGACGGCGCCTGAACGGGCTCATTTATTTTCAAATACTTGCTGTCCGTGGATATGTACCCGATCGTGCCGAATACGTCCTGAACCCTATACCATGCGCTGTTGTGCTGGCTTAGGACGACGACTTCCTCGCCTTTGCCGATCATTCGCACCACCGAAGACGAAGTGCTCGGAGCCGTCCGGAAGTTCACCCCGTACTGGATCGTGCCCGTCGTGACCGTTGCCGCGCCCGCCTCGGAATAAGGATAGCTCCCCCATACCATCATCGCCGCCAAGAGACTCATCAACGTTCGCCTAAACTTCATTATGCAGTCCTCCTCTAGATTCGGCGTTAAGGACAAAAAAGCCCTTACTTGCTTCATTATAGAGGTGCGCCCAAAGCCTTCCATCGGCCCATACGCCCAACAAATGGGACCTTCAATGGGCAAGCCGATTCAGACGCGCATGGGACCGAGGACCGCAAAAGCGCTTGCACCGCGGGTCGGCAACCTGATGTTTTTCCCGAACTTACCAATTAATTAGGACCAGGCATAAGAAAAAAAGCCGCTATCAAGCGACTCCCTCGGCAAAAATGTATCTTCAGGAGGAATATAAAGGCATAGATCGATTCGTTAGTCCCAGGAACAATCAGGAAATCATCCCGGTTTCCCCGTCCAATAACCGGGTCAGATCATGCTTTCTTCCGGTTCGACGTGCACGTGCACGTTCAAAATATCGCGCTTGCGCCTTAGCCGCTGCTCCACCGTATCGCTGATCCGATGGCTGTCCACGACCGACAGCGTCGGATCGACCGTCACGATGACGTCGACGAGCACGGTGCTGCCGTGAATGCGGGCGCGGATGTCCTTGATGCCGCGAACGCCTTCGGTCCGTTCGACGACGCCTCGCAGCGTCCTTAGCTGCTTCGCATCGAAACCGTCGGTCAAGTCGTGCGTCGCCGACCAGAAAATTTCCCAAGCCGTCTTCAAGATCAGCAGCGCCACGACGATCGCGGCGGCGGCGTCCAGCCAGACTACCCCGAGCGCCGCTCCGAAGATGCCCGCCGCGGCGCCGACGCTGACAAGGGCGTCGGAGAGATTGTCCTTCGCGGCCGCCATCAGCGCCTGGCTGCGAATGCGTTTGGCCAGCCGGGCGTTATAGCCGTACACCGCCAGCATGGCGGCCGCGGCGGCCAGAGCGATCCAGCCCGCGTTCCAATCCGGCACTTCGAACTGCCCGCGCCACAGCTTGAGAATCGCCGCCTGCCCGACCTGCAGACCGACCGTCGCCATAATGAATGAGGCGATCAGAGCGGCTATCGTCTCCGCTCTTAGATGGCCGTAGGGATGATTCGCGTCCGGAGGTCTTCTGGAGATGCGCAGCCCGATCAATACGGCGACCGAAGCGACGATGTCGGTAACGTTGTTGAACCCGTCCGCGGTCAGCGCCTCGGAATGGAACAGCCATCCCGCCGCCAGCTTCAGGGAAGAGAGTATGAGATACGCCGCTATGCTGACCCAGGCTCCCTTTTCCCCTTTGCGGATATCGCCGTATACGTCCACCTCGCATCCTCCCCTCGCTCATGCCGCTTCAGTCAATCTATTCTACTTTCATCGCAACAGTGTTCCCTTTCGATCCTCGCTTGAAACCTGCCATCGCCCCTTGCTCCGTCTTGCAAAAAAACGCCTGCCGGCTATCCGGCAAGCGTCGCGAGTTATTTTCTGTCTTCTTCCGGAATCAGCTTGGCGCGAAGCTCCTGAACTTCGGGATGCTCCAAGTATTCGTCGAACGTCATCAAACGGTCGATGACGCCGTTCGGCGTAATCTCGATAATCCGGTTGGCGATCGTCTGCATGAACTGGTGGTCATGGGAGGTGAAAATGATCGGGCCGTCAAAGTCGATCAACCCGTTGTTGAGCGCCGTGATGGATTCGAGGTCCAAGTGGTTCGTCGGCTCGTCGAGCAGCAGCACGTTGCCGTTCGTCAGCATCATGCGGGACAGCATGCAGCGAACCTTCTCTCCCCCGGACAGAACGGAAGCCTTCTTAAGCGCCTCGTCCCCGGAGAACAGCATACGGCCCAGGAAGCCGCGGATGAACGATTCGTCCGGGTCCTTCGTGTATTGGCGAAGCCATTCGACGAGGTTCAGCTCCACGCCGTCGAAATACTCCGAGTTCTCCTTCGGAAAATATGCTTTCGTCGCCGTAACGCCCCAAGTCACCGTACCTTCGTCCGGCTCCTTCTCTCCGACGAGAATCTGGAACAGCAGCGTCTTCGCGTGGCCGTAAGGGCCGACGAGGGCGATTTTGTCACCTTTGTTGACGACGATGTTCACGCCGTTAAGCACTTTCTCCCCGTCGACGGTTGCCGAGACGTTCTCGACCGTAACGACCTGCTTGCCGACTTCGCGCTCGGGCTTGAAGTTGATGAACGGATATTTGCGGTTCGACGGACGGATATCGTCCAGGGAAATCTTGTCGAGCAGCTTGCGACGGCTCGTCGCTTGCTTCGCCTTGGACTTGTTCGCCGAGAAGCGTTGAATGAACTCTTGCAGTTCCTTGATCTTGTCTTCCTTCTTCTTGTTCTGATCGCGAACGAGCTTCAGGGCCAATTGGCTGGACTCGTACCAGAAGTCGTAGTTGCCGACGTACATCTGGATTTTGCCGAAGTCGATATCCGCGATGTGCGTACATACCTGGTTCAGGAAGTGACGGTCATGGGATACGACGATAACGGTGCCTTCGTAGCGCGACAGGAACTCTTCCAGCCAGTTGATCGACTCCAGGTCCAAGTGGTTGGTAGGTTCGTCAAGCAGCAGAATGTTCGGGCTTCCGAACAGCGCTTGCGCGAGCAGGACGCGAACTTTCTCGTTGCCGCTCAGCTCCGCCATCTTCTTGTCGTGAAGGTCGGTTGTGATGCCGAGGCCGTTCAGCATGCCGGCCGCTTCGCTCTCGGCTTCCCAGCCGTTCATCTCGGCGAATTCGGCTTCCAGCTCGCCGGCCCTCATGCCGTCCTCGTCGGAGAAGTCCTCCTTCATGTAGATGGCTTCCTTCTCCTTCATCACCTTGTACAGACGCTCGTGTCCCATAATGACCGTCTCCAGCACGTTGAACTCGTCGTACTCGAAATGGTTTTGCTTCAGGACGGCCAAGCGTTCGCCCGGAGTGATGTGGACTTCGCCGGAGGAAGATTCGACTTCACCGGACAGAATTTTCAGGAACGTGGACTTGCCCGCTCCATTCGCGCCGATCAAGCCATAGCAGTTGCCGGGCGTAAATTTGATATTAACGTCTTCGAACAGGGGGCGCTTGCCGAAACGCAGGCTAACGCCGGATACGGTAATCATGAGTCTGATCCATCCTTTTCTTATTATGGGTTTATGCTTTCAAAACGCAGCGTCTCGCCGTGGTGCAGCAGGAGCAGCTTCTCCTCCGGAATGCCCAACTTGGCCCTTCCCGCCTCCAGCCTCTGCAAGGCGTCCTCGGGAGTATCGTCCGACAGCTTGAACGCCCCGTAGTGCATGGGCACGAAATATTTGGCCTTCAGATCCAAGAATGCTTGCAGCGCTTCTTCCGGGCTTACGTGCTGGGACGACATGAACCATTCGGGATCGTAAGCCCCGATCGGAAGCAGGGCGACGTCGATATCGAACCTGCGGCCGATCTCGCTGAACCCGCGGAAATACCCGCTGTCGCCGGCGAAATAGATCGTCGGTCCGTGATCGATCTCGAGCACCCACCCTCCCCAATGGGAAGTATTCATGTCCCACGGATTGCGGCGAGTCCAGTGCTGGGCGGGAACGAACGTGAACTTCACGCCGTGAAAAGACGTATCTTCCCACCAATGCAGCTCCTGCGCTTGCAAAAAACCTTTCAACAGCAGCTTCCTCCGCAAACCGGCGGGCACGATCATTTTCTTCGGCCCTCTCAGCCTTCGAAGCGAAGATACATGGAGGTGATCGTAGTGGGCATGGGAGATCAGCACAACGTCCACGGACGGCATGTCCGACAATTCGATTCCGGGCGGGGACAGCCTCTTCTGGAATGCCATTCTGCGCGCCCACACCGGATCGGTGACGATGTTTAATCCCGACATCTGAATGAGAAAGGTCGAATGGCCGATCCAGGTCACGGACGGCTCGCGACGATTATGCTGTAGAAACCTCAGGTCCGGCTCCACGCCGGGAACGCACTTCTCGTACCCCGTCTTGTCGCGCAGTTTGCGAATCCGATTCTCACGCCAACGGTCGAATTGATCCAGCGATGCTTTGCCAGCACCGACGGAGTCCAAGTTGCCGAAGCGTCTTCTAAGCATGAAATCCCTCCGATGATGTGCTCATGTATACTATAGCAGGAAACTCCGAATTGTACCAAGGTTGCGGCGAAAATGACTTCCTATCCTCGATACCTGCGAAGGCCGCTTGGTCTACATGCCCTTCAACGGACGATCAGTAGCCGTATTCTTCATCTCCGTAGCCCCATGTCCACAGAGGCTTGTCCAGCTGCGATTGAATCTCGGCCAGCTTGAGCAGCGATTCGGCAGCTTCCGCTCTCGTCACGCGTTCCCCGGGCTTGAAGGCTCCGTCTGCCGGCTTCATCAGGCCGAGCTTCATCACGAGCGCTGCCGCTCCTTTATCTTTGATTTGCCCGGCGTCCCGTAAGCGGGTGACTTGCGGATCGCTTTTGAGCGTGCGGGCACGCTTCTCGTATCCTATGATCCTGGTCAACCATACGGCCATCTGCTCGCGGGTCAGCGGATTGTCCGGCTTGAGGGCGATTTTCGGATTGGGGGTTAGCCACCTGCGTTCTACGAAATAAACGATGTCGTCGAAATACGGATGCTTCGTCCCTATGTCCGAGAAGAAAGGCTCCTCTCTTCCGATATACGGAGTACCTTTGAAGGTCATTCCTTTATGCATCATTCTAAGGAATTCTCCTCGCGACAGTTCGGCATCCGGCAGAAGCCGCCCCTTCGAATCTGTGAGCAGCATGCCACGGTCGAACAGCGCTTGAAGAGCCTTCTTCGACGGATGAGATCGGACGTCAGCAGGCAAAGGCCCTCCGACCGTGAAGACCTCGCCCGAGGAGAGCAACCCGACGTTCCCCGACACGGCGTCCACCCTATCAGGAGCGTACAGCTCGTAAAGATTGGCTGGAGCCGCCAAATACAGGAGATCGAGCCGCTTTTGGTCCAAATCGATCACATCATGAGTAAACGGATATCCCTTGTTCGGCAAATAGTAGGGCAGCAGCTTCGTTCTCTGGACGATCCGTTTTTTGGCCTGCTCCGCGTCCAGCGTCGGTTTCAGAGCGTCCAGCGTCTCCACTGCGGGCGATTGCGGAGACGGCATTAATCTTGTCATTTTGCCGTTGCCGTCCAGCGTAATAAATAAAGCCCGTCCGGCCACCGGGACCCCGCGATGAACTCTTCGATACTCCAGCGTCAGCTCTGACGCGGCGGATTCGAACGGCACGGCAAACTTGTATTGCGACAGAAAATCGGGAATATGCTCCGCGAGCCAACGCTCGGCCAGCTTCCGCGCGTCGGCGACTTTGATTATCTGAGGTTCGGAGGATCGTTCGTCGGCATCGCGAATGAAGCGGCGGTAATCCGCGTAGTCCAGCATTTGTCCGGTTCTCGCGTCGACCGTCAACGAATAATATCCACCCTCTCTGTGCCTGGGGTCGATACCTCCCAATTCCCATATTCGTCGTTGGCCGTCATCCGCCTCGTCTTGGACCGACCATTCGGTGTCGCTCGGAAAATTCGCAATCGTCGCCGCTGCCCGCACCGCTTGTTCGAGACTGACGTTGCGGGGAACGAATGAGACGTCCGTCGGGGGGATGTTTTCGTAACGTCGCGCAGCGATATCGGAATAGCCGTATACATCCGACCAGGCGGGAGTCCCGCTCATCGCGTCGATGCTCCAGAGGGTCCGATCCATGACGTAGACGAGCCTCCAGTCCTCGGACCCGTCGTAGTAGCCGGCGGCGGCATCCAGGTACAGAGGCATCATCCGGAAACCGTTCGCCCATATCCGCTTCGCTTCCGCCGCCTGCACGGCGGCCCGCTTGGCGACGGGCTGTCCGGGATCGCCCGTGAACGAGAAAGCTTCGACGTTGCCGGCCATGTCCAGGACGACGGCGAGACTGACGTTAAACGCTTCGTATCCGTTAGCCGTTAAGCCGAAGCGAAAGGAATAACGGGCAGGACCGAATAGAGGATAGACGAAATCGTACATCTCGTCTTGAGAGAACGCGAGCTCTTTCAAGCCGAAATCGCGCACCGAGGGAACGGCTTTACGAACGAAAGCCTCCGCAGCCGCCTTCGCCCGATCTCTCGTGATGCTTGCGGGAAAACCGGAGTTCGGCTCGTTCAACGGATTGCCGAGGAATCGGGTTTCATAGGCGAGCAGATCTCCGGTCGTCGCGTCGATCTCCGCCAACAGAATCGTTCCCTTGTCCAGCATATCCCATGCGGCTTTCCAAGCCGGAATCCTCGGCCGGTAATCCCCCGTTTGCGCGTAGAGCAACCCGATCTCGTCGGGATTTTTGTTGCCGACAGCGGGCAGCGCTCCCTTCGCCAAGCGAATGGCGGCTTCTTCGGAAATAGGGACGGCGGCGGGATCGGGCCGGGCATTCTCGTAATCGATACCCGTCGTCTCTTCGTAACCGGAAGCCGGTAAACCATGCCCGATCTCCGGCCGGGCCAGCAGTATAGCGAATGCGATAAGCAACGCCGTCAACGGACGAGCGTATCGAAGAAAATTCGAAGCGAGGGTCAATTCGTTCTCTCCTTCATCCATCGGAATGGGCAATGTTGGAAAATTCTACGTCAAACGGAAAGATTCCTCTTTATTCGCCGAAGATTGCAGAAGGAACGTCGGTTAGGCAGCGCGCTTCCCTTTCTTGGCATTTTGCCGGCATTTGCGGTATTGTGGAGGTAGGAAAGCGAGGCGAATGACATGAAACTGTTGTCCATCGAGCCGACCCCGAGTCCGAATACGATGAAGCTTAACGTGGATGTTCGGCTCGACCCCGGCGTTCAATTGAACTATAGCAAGGATTCCAAGCCCGTCCCTCCGCCGCTGATCGCCAAACTGCTGGACATTCCCGGTGTGAAAAGCGTGTTCCAGACGGCGGACTTTCTGGCCATCGACCGCAAAGGCGCTAACGCGGACTGGGCGGCGATTCTCGACGGCGTGAAGGCCGCCTTCGGCGTCGCGGCGGAAGGCTCGCTGTCCGGCGCCGCCGATGCGGCCGGTTTCGGCGAAGCTCATGTCCGCGTGCAGATGTACCGCGGCATTCCGATTCAGATCCGCGTGCGCAGCGGCGGCCAGGAATTCCGCGCGGCGATGCCTGAGAGGTTCTCCGCGGCCGTAACGGAAGCCGCCGGCGCGACGATGATCCGCGAGCGGATGCTCGAGGATATGGGCGTGCGTTACGGCGAGCCGCAGGAAGTGCTCGACGAGGTGAGCCGGGAGCTGGACGCGGCATACTCCGACGCGCGGCTGCGCGACTTGATCGAGCAGGCCAAAGCCGCGGGACCGGAAGCGCCGCCGCCGAAGCCGCCCGCTCCGCTTAGCGGCGAAGAGGTGATGAAGGCGCTCGATTCCCAGGATTGGCGCGAGCGTTACGCGGCGCTTGAGCGGTTGAAGCCGGAGCCGGAGGATTTGCCGGTGGTGGCCCGCGCTTTGAAGGACAGCCAGATGTCGGTGCGGCGGCTGGCCGTTGTCTATCTGGGCGATCTGCGTACGCCCGAGTCGTTCCCGCTGCTGTTCGAGGCGCTCAAGGACTCCTCGGGCTCCGTTCGCCGGACTGCGGGAGACACGCTGTCCGACATCGGCGACCCGATCGCGATCGCGCCGATGATCGAAGCGCTGGAGGACTCCAACAAGCTCGTCCGCTGGCGCGCGGCGAGATTCCTGTACGAGGCCGGCGACGAAACGGCGCTCGAAGCGCTGCGCCGGACGACGGGCAGCGAGACGGAATTCGAGGTGCGCCTGCAAGCCGAGATGGCGGTCGCCCGCATCGAGCGCGGCGAAGAAGCCGCCGGCTCCGTCTGGCAGCAGATGACTCGCATGCGGGAGCAGGAGCGCGAGTAAGGCTCGCAATGCGAGGGCAGACAACAAAAGAAGCACGCTGGGCGATGCCGCCTGGCGTGCTTCTTGTTTGCTATTGCTCACTGCCCGTGCCGATAATACCGTCTCGCGTGCTTACTCCTCGCCTCAGCCCCAAGACCGCGTCGATTGTATCGCCTCGCGTACGTATTCCCCCACCTGCCGACCTCAGCTCACCACATTTTCCGGCTCGCCGGCTAAGTACCGCTCGACGTTGCTGGCGACACGGCTCATCAGCGTCGTCCGCGCAGAGAGAGTCGCCCAGCCGATGTGCGGCGTGATCAGACAGTTCGGCGCGCCGACGAGCGGATGATCAGGCTCAGGCGGCTCCTTGGACAGCACGTCCAATCCCGCTCCGGCGATTTGCCCGTTGCGAAGCGCTTCCGCCAAGTCGTCCTCGACGACCAACCCGCCTCTTCCCGTATTAATGAGAAAAGCCGTCTTCTTCATCCGCGCCAGATTCGACTTGTTGATAATACCTTTCGTCGCCTCGGTCAACGGACAGTGCAGGCTGATCACGTCCGCTCTTGCGAACAACTCCTCGATTCCGACTTGCTCCACATCCGCCAGTTCGGGCGGCAGCTCCCGCTTCGTTCGAGATGACGCTACGACTTTCATGCCGAACGCCAGAGCCAGCTTCGCCGCCCGGCGACCGATGTCGCCCAGGCCGACGATCCCCATCGTTCGTCCCTCCAGCTCGACAAGCGGCGTTCTCCAGAAGCTGAAGTCCGGCGAACGGGCCCAATCCCCGTCCCGCACCGCGTCGCTGTGCAAGCCTGCCCGGTGGCAAAGCTCCAGCAGCAGCGCGAACACGAGCTGCGCTACCGATGCCGAACTGTATGCAGGCACGTTCGTCACCGTGACGCCCCGCTCCCGCGCCGCCGCGACGTCTACGTTGTCGTAGCCGGTCGCGATGACGCCGATATATTTCAAATCCGGCAGCCGCTGGATCGTCTCCGCCCTAAGCGGCGTTTTATTCGTCAGCACGATCTGCGCTCCCGCCGCCCTCTCCGCGATCAGATCCGCGGGCGTGCGTTCATACACGACGAGTTCGCCCAGTTCCTCCAGTTCCGTCCAGCTCAAATCCCCCGGATTCAACAAATAGCCGTCCAATACGACGATGCGCAAGCGAAATCCCCCTTTGCCGCCGGTCTGTCCCGAACCGACGATTCGTATGTCTTGCTGCAGTTCCGTTCCTTTATTATAGCGTTTATAGCCGGCAATCCTAAAACATTCCCCTAACACTTTGTAACGAGAACGTAATGTTCCTTTCATGTCCCCTTCATGTTCCCCGGTTAAGATGTATACATGACCCCCCTTTGAAATATAAAACTTGAGGCTAGCGGCCCGTTGCCGCTAGCCTCCTTTTTTTCATCGCTGGCCTTATCAGCCCTTTTCGTTGGCCCTTCTCCAAACCTCATACGCACGAATGACATTCCCGTGGTTAAACGCATCGATGATTTCATTCCTAATCGTCTCATCGAGGTTATCAAAATGATCATTAAAGATATCGTCAATCATACTCGGCTCGCTAAGATCTACTGGAGCATCTTCGCCAAACCTCCAATACAACGACTCCTCTTCTTTATCCTGAATCCCATCTTTCCAATACTGCTGAAGACGGTTAAGTGCTGCTTTATAAACATCATGGTCATTACGCTTGTAATCGATCAGAAGGACTTCTACGATTTGCAACACTTCAACTTCCCGCGCTTCATCGGAGATGATGTAGATAATTCGGATTCCTCTACTTCGAAGCTTCTTCTCTTTTGATCCCGTCAGATCTATACTTCGCTTCTTGCCCAGCTTCTTACCGACTTCGTCTGCTCGCTGTTCCAGCGATTCCAGCGCTTCGTCCACTTCGCCCAGATCTGATTTATCCAGATTCGCATATTCTTCAGCAGCTTTTCTACAAAATTTGACGACAAACCGACGGTTACTCATTATTCCTCGGTTTCAATGCGTCTGACGGAACGCCACTCCGTTAAACTTTCCGGTTCCTTCTTCGCTTCCTCCGCACGATTTTCCAAGACCTCTTCTTCAAGCTGCTGAAGTCTGTTAAACATTTGTTCATAAGCCTCATAACTGATTAGGACCATGTCTACTTCCCCATTGTCAGTAATAAACAAAGGCTTGACTTTAGCAAGGGCCTTTATCTTACTGAAGTGTCGAGAAATCGTAGCCGTATTAACTAACTGGTCACGACTAAAAAGTACCCGTGTTGCAGCAATTTCGCTCATGTCGGTTTCAACTTCTCTACCCAAGATCATTCCCACCTTTACACATCCTCCCTATATATTATGAATCTATAAGCTTATTATTATACATATAATTATACGTATCATTAACAATAATACTATCATACCAGTCATAATTTGTACAAAAGCCCCTCTGGCTTTGTAACGAGAACGTAATGTTTCTTTCATGTCCCCTTCATGTTCCCCGGTTAAGATGTATACATGACCCCCCTTTGAAATATAAAACTTGAGGCTAGCGGCCCGTTGCCGCTAGCCTCCTTTTTTTGCGGTCCAATCCCCGCGCTACTCCTTAATCTGCGCCGACCTCTTTTCCGGGTATGGCAATTCAATCATCAGGCCGAATCCGCCCTCGCGGCGAGTCTCGACGGTCAACCTGCCGCCAAGCTGCCCGACCCGGTCTCTCATCGTCTTCAAGCCGAAGCCCGGAACGACTTGCTCCGCCCCTTTTCCGTCGTTTTCCAGCCGGAACAGCACGGTCTGTCCGATGACGCGCAAGTCGAAACGGAAGCTTGGGCCGTCCCCGTGTTTAATGCCGTTCGTCAAACCTTCCTGCAGGGCATGGTAGATCGTTTTGCGGTGTCCCGGAGGAAGCTCCGGCAACGGACCGATCTCCGCCCGAACCGCAACGCCGGCGTTGCGCTCGGTATCCTCTATCAATTGCTTGAGCAGCGCGCTCAAATCCCCGTACTTGTCCTGCTTGAGCATATGTACGGAGCCTCTGATTTCATTCAGACTGTGCCGGACCAGCTCCTGCGCTTTTTTTAGCCGATTGGCCGCTTCCTGCGCATCCTTGAACATAATCCTTTTGCCCGCTTCGATCTGAATGACCGTCGAAGTGAGCGTATGTCCGACGATGTCGTGAATTTCCTGGGCGATTCGGTTCCTCTCCTCGTACACCGAGGCTTCGGCCAATGCGGCCGACGTTTCCAGCATGGCCCGCTCGAGACTGCGCGTTCGTTCCTCCACCTGATTCTCCAAGCCGCTTCGCAGCTCCCGTATCCCGGCATAAAGCTTGGCGTTGGCGATCGAGATCGCGCACTGCGAAGCCAGCAGTTTGACCAACTCCAGCCGCTGCGGCGTGAATACGTTGGACGACAGCTTGTTTTCCAGATAGAGCAGGCTGATCATTTGGTTTTGATGCCAGATCGGCAGGCACAATACCGATTTGACCCCGTTATCCCGAATATAAGGCGTCCGGGCGAACATGCCTTCGCTGGCCGCGTCGTGAAGAAGAATCGTCTCTCCCGTGCGTACCGCGTATCCGACTACGGGCCCAGGCATCGCGTCGAACTGCTCGGCGGGAATCGAATCGATCGGGACTGGCGCGATCGACAGCTTCTCAAGCGTTCCGTAAGCTTCGACCACCCATCGGCCGTCGTATTCCGAGAGAAGCGCCCCGAATTCGGCTCCCGAATTGTGCAGCAATATTTTCATCAACCTGTCCAGCAGACGATCCATTTCCATTTCTCCCGAAATCGCCTGTATCGACTCCACCACGGACAAATAATCGAGGCGACCGAGGAGCATATCCGGCGCGGGCTTGAGCAAGTCCGCATATTTGCGCTCCATCTGCTCGGCTTTAGCAAGCGCCCCCCACCGCCGATAGGCCTCATACGCTTCCGTCAAATATACCTTGGCCCGATTCTGCTTGCCCAGCCGCAGCATACATTGACCGCAGCATTCGGCGGCGATCGCCAGATCGTGAATATGCCCGTTGCGCCTGGCGGCCTCGATCGACTTCTCGTACAGCTCCTCGGCTTTGCGGCCTCTTCCCTTCGCTCCGGCCATCTCCGCCTCGATCAATAGCAGCTTATGCGCATAGTTAACCGGACAAAGCTTCGCGTGCTTGCGCAGCAAATTTCTGCGTTTGCGTATTTCCGCCCAGCGTTCGCCGCGTTTCCCGGCAGGCAGCGTCCAATAGAGCCGCAGCCAGACGAGCGCTTCGTACAGCGCTCTTACGGTATCCTCGGGTTCGCTCTCGCTTGAGACCAAACCGGTCGCTTGCACCTTCTCCAGAACTTCGTTCGCTTCCTCATACCGTTCGAAGATATACGCGCAAACCACCTTGCAGGTATCCGAAAAGCTCGCCAACGCACCGCCCGAATCGTCGTGAACGGAAGCGGCGAAGTCCTCTTTCTCCACCTCCTCGATCGGATAAGGATCTCCCGGCGCCCGATACCCCGATAGCTTCGTGAGCGTCGCCGCAAGCAAAGTCAACTGCTTCCATAATACGTCCTGACTGTGCCGCCTGAACTCCCCGCCGTGCGCAACCAAACGCTCGTAGATGTCGGAGATCGGGTATCCGAGATGGAAACGGGTTGCACAGTCGATCAGCACGCTCTGATGGCCTTGCCAAACATCTCCCGACTCGAGTCCCGCTCTTCCGGCGGATTCGGAAAAAAGGCTCAGCACTCCGCGATCGTGCTGGCTCCAACTGTCGATACAGAGCTGAAACGCGCTCAACGTCCTTATGCGAAGCAGCGGATGCGGTCCGGCCAGCTCCACGGCCAGCATTCCCCAACGATACGCCTCTCCCATGCGTTGGAAGACGTAATATTGGAAAAGCGCGTATCCGACAAATCCGATGCACGACTCCGGAGCCAGCCCGCGCTCCAGGGTCAGCTCGACCATTGTCAGCGTATAAGCCAGCCAGCCGTTCTTGTCTTTGAGAAATAACGCGCTAGTTCCCGCGTCGAGCGTCTTCATGACGATCCTGCTTGTCTCGTCCGTCATGGGAGGCAGATTGGCGATTGACTTGCCGGTATGCCTGCGCAGCTTTAACGCGACCCGCAGCGTTTGCCTGAGCAGCCGAACGCGGCTGAAGCGAACGGGCATGTCAACGTCCAGAAGCGCCAGCGTCTTCCGGGCCAGCGCGATCACTTCATCCCGGTTATCCGCGCCGATCTCAAGCTGCATCATCAAGTTGAAAACGACGGCTTGATCCTGCTTCGTTCTGGCCTTGCCCAGCAAGTATGCTAATCTCGACCTCGCCTCGTCAAACCGCAAGCCTAGATACTCCAGCTCCGCCAACTCCCGGTGAGCCAGAAACAACGTTTCGTGCTCCTCGTCCCACGGGGCGTTCGCGAGCAGGTCCGTTGCCCTCGCGAAATAGCCAAGCGCGGCCTCGTAGGCCGTGGACCGTTTCGCCTTCGCCCCCGCGAGCATATTCAGCCGCGCGAGCTCCTGCCGCTCCCTCTCGTGCGTGAATTTGGCGGCAGCCCGATTCAGGTGATACGCCGCTTCGAAAACATCGGAATCGTCCGTCTCCTCTTCCAAAGGATTCCATCTTTCCTTGCCGATGAGGTCATGCAGGTCGATTCTGTCTTCTTCCGGTACGCGTTCGTAGGCGGCTTGCTGAATGCGGTCATGCCGAAACCGATAGGCTCCGGCGTGGCGGCCGTCCTCCTGGATCAACCCTTCACGGACGGCGGTTTCGAGCGCTTCGGACAGCCGCTCCTCGTCGAGGCCGACAAGCGGCTTTAAGCGGACCGCTTCGAATGAACTTCCCAGCATCGCGGCCCGGCTCAACATATGCGCCAACGCCTCTGGCATGTGCCTCAGCTTCTCCGACAAGTAGGCCGCCGCATCCTCCGCTATGCCCACTTTGGCTACGGCCTTCTCGTCCCACGTCCATCTTCCGGCGTCTTCGTCGAACGTTACGACCCGCGACTCCAGCAAGTCCTTCAGCAATTGCTTGAGAAAAAGCGGATTGCCGTACGTCTTGCGGTGCAGCAAAGCCGCCAGCTCCCGATTGCGCTCCGGCTCTCCTCGCAGCGCCTCTTGCAGCAGCTTTTCGACTTCGTTTTCAATCAGCGGCGCAAGCCGCAATCGCGTGCAGCCCGTCCCTCTCCCGGAGAGCCGCTCTCTCAGCTGCCGAAGTTTATTGTCCCCATCGGGTTCGTCGTCGCGATAAGCTAGAACGAGAAGCGTCTGCTTCGTGTCCCCGTCTTCCAGAAAATCATAGAGGAAGCTGAGCGACGCTTCGTCCGCTCGGTGCAGATCGTCCAGAAACAAGACAAGAGGCCGGTCTCTCCACGAGAAAACGTGAAAAAACCGCGCCAACGCCTTGTGAAATCGGCGCTTGGCTTCGGCAGGCGGCAGCGCGGGCATTTCCGGTTGCGGACCGATCAGCAATTCCAACCGGGGAACCCGTTCGACGAGCAGTCGCCCCTGGCCTTCGAGCGCATTGAGCATCCTGAGCTTCCACACTTCGATCTCCAGCTTGCTTATCGCCAGCAGCCGATCCGTCAGCGATTCAATTATCTGAATCCAAGCTGCATAAGGAGCCGCTTCGCTCCTAGAGTCGAATCTCCCAGCCGCGATGCCGCCTTCGCCAATATCCGTTTCTCTCAATGTCTCCTCTACGAGAAACGTTTTTCCGACTCCTCCGCCTCCCTGAATCTCCACCGTTTCCACGGCTTCGGCTTTCGCCCGCTCCAACGCCTCTACCAGCAGCCGGCGTTCTTCATGACGGCCGTACAGCGCTCGCGGGAAACGAAACCGCCGGGGAACGTCATGTTCCCCCAGTTCGAAAAGCGGGGCTTCCCCGGTCGATTCGAGCGAGGACAGAAGCTTCTCCAAGTCCAGCTTAAGCCCGTACGCGCTCATGTACCGGGATTCGGGGGATTTCTCCAAACACTTGCCGACGATGCGCGAGAGCGTGTCCGGAATATCCGGATTTTCAAGGCCAAGCGGTCTCGGGACGATTGCGAGGTGGCGATAAAACAGGTCGCGCTCCTCCCCCCGTTCGAAGGGCAGAACACCCGACAACCACTCGTAAAGCGTCACCCCCAGCGCGTAAAAATCAGAGCGGTAATCGGGACGGTTGCCCGTTCGCCCCGTCTGCTCCGGGGACAAGTACGGTTGCAGCGAGCGGGGATACCCGTCGAACTCCGCGAGCGCGTCCCGCTCCGGATCGGTTGTGCTGTTGCGGAGATCGGCGAATCTCGCCTCGCCCGTCTCCGGGTTTACCCAGAGACGCGACGGCGAGACCGCGAGCAAGACGAACTCCTCCCGGTGCAGACGCATCAGGCTGTCCGCCGAGGAGACGGCTACGCGCACGAGATTCGCAAGCGACAACGAACGACCACGCCTGGGGAGATAAGCTTTCATCAGATTGCCGCCCATATCCTTAAAAAGGATAACAGGTCGGTCCTCGGCCTCCGTAAGCTCCAGAACCGCCAATGCTCCTTTTCCGTCCATACTCCGGAACTTCTCGTATTCTTCCCGAACGGTTTCGACCGTCTTCCGGTCGGGATGAGCCGATCGCGTCGTCTTGGCGATGACGCTGAAACTGTTCTCCAAGCTGCGCAGCCGATAAAAGTCGCAGTCCTCCAGGCCGGCAAGCCTTTCCACCGTCGAATATCCTTGCAGCTTAAGCCAGCCTTCGCGCGCTCTGGCATTAGCGATGAGGTCCTCTGTCATGTCGCCCTCCCATCTCTCACACAATCTCGCGTTCACTTCTATAAGCCTTGCGGCTGCATCGCACTACTCGAACGCATCTGCGAACGTCCGAAGCTTCACGACCGCTTGAGCCCGATCGACGACGTCCAATTTGCCGTACAGCGCGCTAACGTAATTTCTAACGGTGCCTTCCGCGATGAACAGAGATTCTGCGATCTCGCGATTGTTCAGTCCCTTCATCAGCAATCTGGCAATCTCTTCTTCCCGTTCCGACAGCTTGAAGGGGAAATCGCCGATTCCTCGCTCCCTGCCTCCCGCCATCCGGCTCATTCGTTCCGCCAGCTTGGCGGCGACGGCGGACGGCAGAACGAACTGCCCTCTGGCCGTGTCGCGAATGGAAGCGATCATCTTGTCGGCATCCATATCTTTAAGCATGTAGCCGCTTGCCCCGTTAGCCATTCCTTCGACGATATAATCCGTCTCGATGAACGTCGTCAAAATCAAAATCCGCGTATTCGGACAATTCGCTTTGATCCTCTTTAAGGCGTCAAGCCCGTTCATAACCGGCATTTGGATATCGAGAAGCACGAGCGTCGGCTGCAAGCTCTCCGCGAGTTCGCACGCCTCCTCTCCGTTTCTTGCCAGTCCCACAACCTCTATATCATTTTCCAAATCCAAAATCAGATGCAATCCTTCCAGCGTCAACATCTGATCGTCGGCGATGACGATGCTGATCTTGGTCATGGCTTTCCCTCCGAGCGGAATTCCGCGCTTCCTTCCTTATATCATCCATCGTACCAGACCGTTCGACAAGATCAAAGAAATAGGAAATGCCGAAAGAAAAAATTAGTATTTTTTGTCGCACTCTCTACTTCGCTTCCATAGTTACATGGTATGATGACATTAGTCACAATTAATGTCAGATAATTAGAGCTTGAGTTTCAAAAAAATCGTACATAAGAGGCAGGGATGAGGTTTGAAAGCGATGGAATCGAAAGCTATGAAATGGATATTGTCTATTACTCTTGTATTGAGTCTAGTGTTGGGGCAATTGCCTGGGGATCCGACCGCCAGCGCGGCCGTGACGAAGAATGTTTATTCGTTTGGAAAAGGAGAATTCGGACGGCTCGGACAAGGGGATTCTGCAAACAGGCTTGCCCCGACAGCGATCTCCGAACTCTCGGGCTTGAATATCACGGCCGTATCCGCAGGTGCGGAGCACACGCTCGTATTGACCGCGGACGGCAACGTCTATTCGTTCGGTAACGGCGCGAGCGGTCAGCTTGGACACGGCAATACGGCGAGCCAAGACGTGCCAACGCTCATCGAATACTTCGAAACTAACAGCATCACCGCGACAGCGGTATCGGCTGGCGGCGAGTATTCACTCGTGCTTTCCGATGATGGAGATGTTTATGCGTTCGGACGCGGCACAGAAGGACAACTCGGACTGGGCGGAAGCACGAGCGTAAGCACTCCGACGAAAATAACGGACACCGCCTTCGATGCGGAGACGATCGTCTCTATATCTGCCGGGGAGCAACATTCCCTTGCTGCGACCGCCGGAGGGGATGTATATTCTTTCGGAAATTCCGGAGCCGGCAGATTAGGGTACGATGCGGGCTCAATTCAAACGACTCCGAGGAAGATCCCCAGCTTCGCAGGCATTCGGTCAATTTCGGCAGGTTTCAATCATTCCCTCGCTGCATCCGTAACAGGAGCCGTCTATTCTTTCGGACACGGAGGATGGTGGCAACTGGGCCATGGTGATAATGGGACTAGATTGTCACCTACCCAAATCGTTAATTTATCCGGAGAAAACATTACCGCCGTTTCGGCTGGACAAGGGTTCAACTTAGTGCTTAACGAGGATGGAGAGGTTTTCTCATTCGGGAACGGAGCAGAGGGATACCTCGGTCATGGCGACTCACCGCCGCAAGAGGCAACGCGACAGACCCCCGAAAAGATACAGGCTCTTGTCGGGAAGACGGTTGTCTCGATTTCAGCTGGTAAGTCGCATTCTATTGTACTTACTGACAATGGAGAGGTCTACGCCTTTGGATATGGGTACTACGGTCAACTGGGCAATGGCGTAAATCACAATAAATTTGCGCCGACGCTAATCCAAAGTACCCTTGTTGGAAAAGCGATAGATGCAGGGTACGATCACACAATCGTCGCCGGAGAAGAAGATGACGGATTCTCTTACTCGGTCTCTGCTTCCGTAGACGAAATCGAATTCTATCACAGGAATGTCGGCTATTCAGCTTTTGACGCTACGACAGTGACGGTAACAAACAATGGAACGGGCCCCCTTACAGGGTTAACCGCTACGCCAAGCTCTGGATTTGAGATTGTTGCCCCTTACGCGGCCGCCACGCTCTCTCCCGGGGCCACTACGACTCTGTATGTTCGACCGGTTGAGGGCCTTGCTCCTGGACTGCATACCGGCACGCTGACGATTTCCGCCGACCGAGGCGTCACCGAAACAATTGACTTAAGCTTCGAAGTAACCGCAACACCCACATTTTCGTTCGAGTTGACTCCACCCGGAGACGTGACGTTCCCGACAAGCGGGCTCGGTTACATCTCGGATCATACGACGGCAGTTCCCAAAAACCTGATTCGAACGGGAACGGGCGATATTCATGTCCAGTCAATCGAATTGCTGGGAGGCAGCGCCAGCGCATTTTATGTCGGAACGCTTCATGCCACTGATCCGACTATTCTGAGCGACAGTGTCATGGCGATCAATTTCCCGGTACGTCAAAAAGAAAACTTGCCGGTCGGCACTTATTCCGACACCGTACGAATTACTACCGACCATGGCAACCTAGAATTCGACCTCTTCTTCGAAGTCCAGGGAGCTCCGGTCATCGGAACTCATCCCGAAGACGCAACGGTATACGCGGGCGAAGATGCGACGTTCTCCGTGTCCGCGACCGGAACGGGCTTGAGCTATCAGTGGCAGGTCGACGATGGCTCGGGCTTCGCGAATATTCCAAGCGGAACGAGCGCAACGCTTACACTCGACGATGTAACCCCGGCTATGAGCGGCAACCAATACCGGGTCGTCGTGAACGGAACGATCGCTCCTCCGGCAACGTCGAACGCCGCGACGCTGCAAGTGCGCCCTGGCGCTCCGACGAACGTCGCAGCGACGGCAGGAGACGGACGGGTACGGCTGACATGGGATCCGGTGCCCGGAGCGACGGGCTACAACGTCTACCGAAGCACGGCCGTCGGGTCGGAGGGCAGTTTGATTGCCTCCGTAACGGGCTCTGAATACGCGTATGATGCTATCGGACTGACGAACGGCACAACGTACTACTTCGTCGTGAAAGCGACGAATGCGGACGGAGAAGGCCGTGCCTCCATTCAGGCAAGCGCGCAGCCGTCCCGATCGGGCGGAGGGTCAAGCGGTTCCTCGTCCTCCTCATCTTCCACCGGCAGCGACAAACCCGATTTGTCTGCCGTCGTATGGGTGAACGGAGTACCACAAAGCATCGGAACCATCGATTCTACTCGCCAAGGCGACCGTACGATTGCGACCGTGCGCATCGACGAAGCGGCGCTTGAAGCCAAGCTCGCGACGGAAGGACGCGGCGCAATCGTGTTGATCTACTCGAACGTCGAAGCCGATTCTTTCGTTGCGGAGCTGAACGGACGCATGCTCGGCATGCTCGCGGAACGGGGGGCGATTCTGGAAATCCGAACGGACAGCGCCACTTACGCGATTCCGGCCGACTTAATCGATTGGAGCGCCATCGCGGGTTCGTTCGAAACCGGAGCATTGCCGGAAAACGTCAAGCTGCTGATCTCCGTATCCAAACCTTCGGCGCAAATGATCAAGCTGGCGGACGATGCGGCGAAAAAGGGGCTTTTCGAAATCGTCGTCCCTGCAATCGAGTTTAACGTAGCCGCTTCGTTCGACGGCAAGACGTACCCGATCGATCGTTTCGCGGATTACGTGGAACGCAGGATCGTCGTTCCGGCAGGCGCAGCGCCTTCCCGGATCGCCACCGGAGTCGTAATCGAACCGGATGGAAGCGTTCGGCACGTACCGACGAAAATCGTCCAAATCGACGGACGGTCCTACGCCTCCGTCTTCAGCTTGACGAACAGCGTGTACGCGCTCGTCGCGAACGAAGTTTCGTTTGCCGACGTCGAGAACCACTGGTCCAAAGATGAGGTCAACGAGATGGGTTCTCGTCTGATCCTGACAGGCACAGACTCCGACACGTTCGTTCCGAACGCCTATGTGACGCGGGAACAGTTCACTTCGCTCATCGCTCGTGCGCTCGGTTTGAAGTCGGACTCTTCCAAGCTGACCGTATTCCGGGACGTCGCCCCGACTAACGTCCACTACGGTGACATTCAAGCGGCAGTCTCCTACGGTTTAGTCTCCGGCTACGAGGGCGGAACGTTCCGTCCCGAAGAGCAGGTTACGCGCGAGCAAATGATGGTTATCGTCGCCAAGGCCATGAAGCTCGTAGGAGCTTCATCCGGCGCTGCAGCGGACAAGGGCCTCGAACGTTTCGAAGACGCAGATCAGGTGTCAGATTTGGCGCGCGAATCGATTGCGGATGTTGTCTCGGCAGGAATCTCGCAAGGCCGTTCCACGACCAAGCTCGCGCCTAAGGGTCTTCTCACGAGAGCCGAAGCAGCCGCCATTATCGATCGATTGCTGCGCAGAGCCAACCGGATCTAATTTTCCAACAAATCTAACTCTAACACTTTGTAACGAGAACGTAATGTTCCTTTCATCTGCCCTTCATATTCGGAGGTTAATATAAACACATGACCCCCCTTTGAAATATAAAACTTGAGGCTAGCGGCCCGTTGCCGCTAGCCTCCTTTTTTTACCCACGCTTGAATTCCGCCAGGGAAGCCGCCGCGGCCCCGCAGCCCCAGTCGAAAATCGTGAATTCCCCGAGTCCGTCGACGGGTGTGCCGTCGTGGTGGTTGAAGTTTTCCATGTGGAATCCGTAGTCCCGTTCGTCGAAATGCGGGTGGACCCGCTCGTAGATCGCTCTCACCCCCGCGTTCTCGGGACAGTACATCATATAGAACGAAGCTCTCAGCGCCCATTCGGCGCGAGCCCGGTAGCTCTCGTTGCCGGTCAGCCGGTAGTAGTCCAAATACGTCAGCGCGAACAGACTCTGCCGCGCATCGTTCCATTCATCGTCGCTGGTCATAACGCCGAAGCCCCCGACCGTCGGCACGGGGAAAAACGGTGCCTGCCAAATTTGCTGGTACAGCGAAGCCTCCGCCAGCGCCTGCTCTCCGAGATCTAGCCATTCGGCGTCCCCGCTTAAGACGTAAGCTTCCTTCATCGCTTCAGCCGTCCAATAGATGCCGAAATTGCACTGATTGTACAAGCCGCTCCGGGCGTCCTTCTCACCGAATTGCTTGCCCTCCCACTGCTTCGAACAGGACCAGTACGTCTCGAAATCTTCCCAGCGCCCCTCCGGCATGATGCTCTCCGCGACGAAGCCGGCCGCGCGAAGGGCGGAGGCGGCGTACCTTTTGTCCGGTCGCAGCCGATTCAGCAATCCGAGCAGCATGACGTGCGCGGAAGTCTCCGGGCTTTCGATCAGAAACGGAGACGTGCCCGTGCCGTCCGCGCGAACCCAGGCGGGAAATCCCCCGTCGTCCCTTTGCAGCTTCAGAAGCCGTTCCGTGTAGCGGATGACGAACGGCAATATCCGTTCGTCCGCGCGAATGTCGCGATACCATTTGAGCAGCCACCAGCACGTCCACGAGGCGTCGAGCAGATGGACGTGCTCCTCGTGTCCGGCGGGGCGGCGCGGCCCCGACATGTACCAACGTCCGGATTCCCAGCGCCCGTCCTCACCAGCCTGATAATAGCCCGGAAACAAACCGTCCGTCTGGGGGGCCGACAGCGCGAAGTTAAGCGCGAGCTCGGCTTTCTCCGTCCAGTCCGCGCGCCCCATCTCCTTGCCTCGAAGCGCGTAGCCGTAGGCCGACCTCAAGCTGCAGAACCAGGCCTGGTTCCACAGGCTCTTCGGCTCACGCCATTCCTCTTCATATCCGAATCCAGGCTTCTGCCGGGCGCAAACGATGAAGACGACGCCTCCGACCTCGGTGCCGTCCGGCATTCGGAACTGCTGCCAGACGACGTCCTTCCACCGGTCCAATGCCCAGCCATAGGCGTAATCCGCATAAGGCTCCAACGAACGCAGCAAGCTCGCATCCGGAAACTCTGCCAAGACGGGGCTGCCTTGCTGAGCTTCCGCACTCTCGGCCTCACCTGTACCTCCCGCACCTACAGGCTCATCTCCGCCCCTCGCGCCCTCCGGTCCGCCAAGCGCCAATCCGCTTTCTGCAGCCACGAGAACCCTCCGGGCGTCATGAGCTCCCAAGTCCTCACGTCCGTCGACCGCAAATCCGCTCACCGCGCCGACGGGCGGGCGAGCCGTATTCGGAGCCGCCGATACCGGCATGTTCCCGCACCCGAACCTCTCCCACAGAAACCGCTCGACCGCGCGCAAGTCCCGCTTCCGCTGCCCGGCCGTTTTCTCCCATTCCGCCAAATAGAACCGGAAGCGAAGGGGCTCGGACCGCTCGACTTCTCTCGGCTTCAGCTCGTGGTAGACATGCCCCGTCTCCTCGTACTCGCACAGCCCGTACGTCAACCGGCGATCCTGTACGGTGTAGTCCATCACGTGCGGCACGTCCCGCCCGCACGCGATCGATGCCAGATCGGGAACAAGCGCCGCCATCGTCCGCTCATCCTCGAACACGATGGCCGGGGAGCGAAACGCATTATCCCCGATTGTCATGCCTTCGAGCGGCGACAAATGCGGCTTCCAGACACACTCCAAGCCGGATTCGTTGACGAGATACACCTGCGCCCCGGAGAACTTCAGCGTCCCATCTCCGCTCGCCGGCGGCAGGACCGTCACCTGTACCGAGGCCGCTCTCCGCCCGATCGAAGCTGCCCCCTCCCCTTTTTCCCAAGCCAGCTCGACTTCGATCTCCGCTCCGCCGGCGTCCGCGGTCCAGAACGCGCCGTTCTCCTCGTACCGCGCGACGCTCGGCGCGATCTCGCGCCATCGTCCGCCCTCGTGCCAGAGAAGCCCGATTTTCTCGCCCAACCCTAACGGCAGCATCGCCTTCACCCTTTCACTCCGGACATCGTAATGCCTTGCACATAATATTTTTGCAGGAACAGGAACACGACCAAGATCGGCACGGAACTGATCGACGTCGCCGCCAAAATTTTGCCCCACGAGATGTTGCGCAGCGACTGGAACGAGGAGATCGCGACCTGGATCACCTGCTTCTTATCTTCATTAATGACGACCAGCGGCCAGAGGAACGAATCCCATTGGTTCAGGAACGTCATGAGTCCCAGCGTAATGAGCGCCGGAACGGCTGTCGGCAGTACAATTTTAGCGAAAATCCGGGTCCACCCGGAGCCGTCGATTCGGGCCGCTTCGAGAATGTCCCGCGGAACGTCCGAGAAAAACTGGATCAGCATGAAGATGCCGAACACCCATACGATCTGAGGCACGATGAGCGCCGAGTACGAATTGATCCAGCCGAAATCGCGCATCAGCAAATATTGCGGAACCATAATGACCTCGTAAGGAATGACGAGAGAAGACAGGAAGATCGTCAGCAACAGTCTCTTGAAGGGAAATCTCAGCTTCGCGAAAGCGAAAGCCGACAGCGCGTTCACGATCAGTCCCAGCGTCGTGACGACGACGGCGACCAGCAGCGTATTCAGCATGTACCGTCCGAACGGCTTGCTCGGGTCCAGGAAAATGTCGCGGTAATTTTGCAGCGTCCATTTGACCGGGAGGAACAGCTCGGGGCTCAGCGTCGCGTATTTGAAAATTTCCTCATGGGTGCGGAAGGAGCTCATGACCATCCAGTAAATCGGGAATACGGAGACGAGCGCGATTGCGGCCATCGCTGTCAGCCTCAGGAAGACGAACGCGGTATTTTTCATACGGGTAACCCTCCTTGCTAATCGAATTGCGGCGTCAATACTCGACGTCCGTGCGGAACAGCCGCAGCTGCACGATGGAGACGATCAGGACGAGAAAGAAGAACAGGAACGCGGCCGCGGCGGCGTAGCCCATATTCATCTGCTTAAACGCCGTCTCGTAGATGAAGTGCACGACCGTGCTCGTCGATCCCGCCGGCCCTCCGCTTGTCGTAATGTAGATCGGGATGAAAATTTTCAGCGCGTCCATCGTCGTGATGATGACGACAAACGCCATCGTTCGCTTGAGAAGCGGCAGCGTAATGAGGAAAAATCTTTGCCAAGCGCCCGCCCCGTCCACATGCGCCGCCTCGTACAGCGACTCGGGGATATTATTCAGTCCCGCCAGGAAAATGACCATGACGAAGCCCATCGCCCGCCAGATGCAGAGCGCGATGATGCCCAGCATCGAGATGTCCGGATTGGACAGGAAGTCGAGCGCCGGCAGACCGATCCCTTTCAGGATGATGTTCAGCATGCCGTAATCCTTGTTGTAGATGAGACGGAACACCGTGGATGCGATCGCGAAGGAGACGACGACGGGCAGAAAATAAACGGTGCGGAAAAAGCCGACTCCCCGAAATTTCTTCTGCACGAGCAGCGCGAGCCCCAGAGAGATCGCCGTCTGCACCGGCAGCACGATTATGGTGAAATAAAACGAATGCCACAGGCTCGCGCCGAACGCTTCGTCCTGCAGCAGCTTGCCGTAATTGGCGAAGCCAGCGAACGAAGCTTGCGCGGAAATCAGGTTAAAGTTCTGGAAGCTGATCAGCAGCGCGCGGAACATCGGATAAAATATGAACACGGCCAGCAGAACGAACGCGGGCGCGATAAAGAGCAGCGCAGCGCAGGATTCCTGCCTGTCGAACGCGGCGTATGCCGACTTTCTCAACTTCGGTCCCTCCTTCATGTTGCGTTTCTTGACCGTTTGACGGAACGGCAAAGGGGAGTAAGGATGTTGGCTACCCTACTCCCCCTGCCGCCTTCATTATAAAATTGGAGTCCTACCGGAGCGCTCCGAGGCACTTTTTTGGCCTCGGCACTCTCGCCGTCGGTCCCACCGGAGCTCCCCGAGGCACTTTTTTGGCCTCGGCACTCTCGCCAACAGCCCCGCCGGAGTGCCCCGAGGCACTTTTTTGGCCTCGACACTCTCGCCATCAGTCCCACCGGAGCGCTCCGAGGCACTTTTTTGGCCTCGGCACTCTCGCCACAGGTTCCGCCGGGACTATTGCTTATGCATCGCCAAGCCGTCCTCGATCTTCTTGACCGCCTTGGCCAGCGCCTCGTCGACGCCTCCATTGCCGAGGCCGACGTCCTCGAACAGCAGGCGGATCGCCTCGCTGATCGCCGGGTAAGCCGGAGTGACCGGGCGCGGATGGCCGTACTTGGACAACTGCTCGGCGTAGATGTTCATCGGATACTCCTTCAGCTCGGCGAACGCGTCGAACGTCGATTGGCGCGCCGGAAGGTTTTTCGTCTCCTGGTACCATACCTTGGCTCCTTCGACTCCCGTCACCCAGTTCACGAACGCCCACGCCTCGTCCGGGTGCTCGGACTTGGATGTGATCGCCATGCCCCAGCTTCCCGTCGTGCCGATCATGCGCTGGTCCTTCCACAGCGGAGCGACGTCGTAGTCCTCGCCCAGTTTGAAGTCCGGGAAGTTCTGCTCCTGATAGGAGAAGGCGAACGGGCCGTCGACGTGAATCGCGACCTTGCCGGTCCAGAACGCGTCCTGCGGCAGCTCCTTCGGCGACACCTTCTCCTCGTTGAACAGCGACTTCCAGAACGTCATCGCTTTCTTCGCCTCGGGAGAATCCAGATAGCCCTTCGACGTCGAACCGTCGGGACTCAGGATTTCCGCTCCAGCCTGCCAGAGGAACGCCATCTCGGAATACGGAGCGCCCTCATGGCCCGCGAAGCCCCAAGGCGTCGGGTTCCAGCCGTAGACGCCCTTCGCCGGGTCGTTCAGCTTGCGGGCGGCGTCCAGCACTTGATCCCACGTCCACGCCTCGTCGACGTTTTTGGAAGGGAGCGCAATGCCCTTCTCCTCGAACATCTTCTTGTTGTAAAACATGACGATCGTGCCTTCGTTGTTCGGCGCCGCGTACATCTTGCCGTCGAAGGTCAGCCCTTCGATGACCGGCTTCAGCAGGTCGTCCTTATCGCCGTCCTTGACGAAATAATCCTCAAGCGGGATAATCGCGCCCGAATTGGCGTAGGAGGCCAGCGTCGGCGCGTCCAGCGCCATAATGTCCGGCGGATTGCCGCCGGCCAGAGCCGTGCGGATCTTCGTCTCGTACTGGTCGTTCGGAATCATCTGAAAATCGATTTTGATGTTCGGATGCGCCTCCTCGAACGAAGCGATCAGCTTGTCGAACGCGGCCGCTTCCGGAGCATAGTCGTGCCGCCAGAACGTGAGCGTGACCGTCTCGCCTTCCGGAGCGTTCGATGCCGCACCCGAACCCGCGGAAGCGCTCGGAGAACCCGAGGAACCCGAATTCGAGGAACAAGCGGCCAGCCCGAATGCCAACATGACAGATAGAAGCAGGAGCGTACTCTTTCTCATTGGACCCTCACCCTTCAGTTAATTGTGCTGCATCTACAGGCTAGCATCCGGCGGGGCGGCGGCGGAATTCGTCCGCTTCGGATGTTCGCGTATAAAATCATCGGTCCGCGGGGGAGGCGATATGCTGGCGGTATTCGTTCGGGCTGACTCCGTAATGCTTCTTGAATACGCTGCTCAAGTAACTCGCGTTGGCGAACCCGACCAGCTCCGCGATGTCGGCCAGACGCATCTGCGGGTCGCCGAGCAGCTCGGCCGCCTTGCCCAGACGCACCTGCGTCACGTAATCGCTGAACGTCGAGCCGGTCGTTTTCTTGAACAGCTCCGACAAATAGGTCGGGTTCAGATGAAACCGGTCGGCCAGCTGCGTCAGGCCGATCTCGTTCATGTACGAGCGATCGATATAGTCGCGAACCGCTTCGACCGCCGACGCGCCGCCTGTCGTTCGCGAAGCTCGAACGCCTTCAATGACCCGCGCGGCGATCCCGTTCAAGTAAGGGATCGCCTCCGAGCCCGAGCCGTGCCGCCAAGCCGCATCCGGCAGCAGCCATTCCTGAGCCTCGGGAATAACGAGACGGTGACGGCGGGCGACCTGGTCTACGAGCAGCACGGCGCGCAGAACGAAGAACGCGACGTCCCGCATCGGACGCCCGCCCGCCGCGATCACCGCCTCGACCGTGCCCGCGAACGCTTCGGAATCGGCGTTGTCCAGCGCCGAGACGAGTTTCTTCTCCGCTTCGGGAAGCCAGTCCCCGGGATCTTCGCGCCCTTCGCCGACAGTGACGATCTGGGAGACGGCTCCGGGGCGGCTTCCGCTCCAGGCCAACAGCGCGGACAGAAACCCTTGGCGCAGCCCGAACGTTCCCCCGAACGGCTCGCCTACCCCAATGACCGCTTCGACTTGCAGGTACCGGTTCACGTTGGCCTGAAGAAGCTTACCCAGCGCCTCCATGCGGCGGTCGGCCTCCTCCTCGTTCGGAGAGGAGACGATGACGTGCATCATCTGTGAGTAGCCGCGATGGCAGAACGCGAACGCCGAATCGGACCAGTCGAACGCCTCCAGCGTCTCCCGGCAGAGCATGCGGAAGGCGAGACGGAACAAGCCGCTTCCTTCGGCCGGCTCCCCAAGCCGCCCCTCCGGCAGACGATACTCCGCGCTGATGATCTGCAGGACGGCTCCATCATGTAACCAGCCGTCCATCGCAAGCCGCTTCGCCTCGTTCTTCAGCGCGGGGACGCGGCTCTCATCATCGTTGCCGATCCACTCCAACAACAGCTGCTCCCGCAGCACCGAGCGGCTCTCCGACAGCGCGAGCCGGGTCGAATTCTCGGAAGCGAGCGCCGCCCGCTCCGACTCCATCTCCTCGCGCAGCTTGCCGAGCAGCGCCGTCAGCTCGCTTCGCACGACGGGCTTGAGCAAATAATCTTTCGCCCCGCACTGAAGCGCCGCCTTAACGAAGTGAAAATCGTCGTACCCCGACAGCACGATCACCTTCGTCCGCGGATAGTTTTCCGCGCACTGCTTCAGCAGCTCCAGACCGCTCATGACCGGCATGCGAATGTCGGTCAGAATCAAGTCGTAACGTTCCGCTTGCAGCAGCGCCAGCGCCTCGCGCCCGTCCTGCGCTTCTCCCGCTACGGCATAACCGAGCCCCGGCCAATCGATCTTCAGCTTCAATCCGGTGCGAATTTCCAGCTCGTCGTCGACCAGCAATACGCGATACATCGTTTATTCCCCCTTAACCGGCAGTCTCAGCACGATCCTCGTCCCCGCGCAGGGCGCGGATTCGATGCTCGCGGAGAAGCCCTCTCCGTAATGCAAATAACATCTCGCCAGCACGTTGCGCAGTCCGATTCGCCTTCCACCCGCGCTCAGTACGTCGGTCATCCGCCCGCGGGCCATCTCCTCGCGCAGCTCCTCGATCAGTTCCTCGGGCATGCCCGTCCCGTTGTCGGACACCTCGATCTCGATCGCGTCCCCGTCTCTTCTCGTCTCGATTTTGACGAAAGCGCCGTTGGGGTTTTCCTGACTGAACTTGATCGCGTTCTCGACGAGCGGCTGCAAAATAAACTTGACGATCGGCGCATTCCCCAGCTCCGGAGAATGCCCGATCTCGACGCGGATGCGTTCTCCGAAGCGCACCTTCATAATCGACACGTAATCCCGGATGTACTGCATCTCGTCCTTCAGCTTCACGACGTCGCTGTCCGCCCGCAAGGAATAGCGCAGCATTTGCCCCAGCCATTCCGTCACGTTGATGACCTCCTCGCTCCGCTTCTGCGCGGACAAGCTGCCGATCGCTTCCAGCGTGTTATAGAGGAAGTGGGGGTTGATCTGCATGAGCAACGCCTTGTACTCCGCGTCCTTGCGCCGCATATCGGCCTGGAACTCCGTCTCGATCAGGAACCTCAGCCGCTGAACCATGTTGCGGAACACCTTCACGACGTAGCCGACCTCGTTGCGCGGAATCGGCATTCGCGCAAGCGCCTCGTCCTCCACCTTGCCGAAGTCGCCCCGTTCCACGAGCCGCATTGAACTCGCCAACCGGGTAAGCGGCCGGGCGATGCCCGACGACAGCCAGAACGCGGCGACGATCGTCAACAGCAGCAGCGCCGCCCCGACAACCAGCATCGTCTGCTGAACCCGCTTCATTTTCTCGAACAGCTCCGACTCCTTGACCTCTCCGACGAGCGCCCAATTGGCGCTTTTGATTTTGCGATACAGCACGAGATGGGATTCCCCGTTCTGCTTGACCGTCAGCTTCCCCCCGGAATGCTTATCCTTGGCGATCGCCGCCATCTCCTGCAGGAAGCCCGACATCCCTTCGTCGATGCGCTGCTCCAGCACCGGTCGCCCGTCCATATCGACGAGGTAGACGCGGCCCGTCTCGCCGAATTTGATTTTGTCCAGAGGCGTCTGGATTTTGGACGTCTCCACGTTCAGCTTAAGCGCCCCGATATTGCGGAACGAGCTGAGCTGCACGAGGTTGTAGAGGAGGCTGTTCATGCTGACCTTCTCCAGATAGTTGGGCTGGTACGGATCGAGATGGGCGGGAACCCAGCGGACGCCGTCCCGTTTGAAGGTCGTATACCAGTCTCCGTCCAGGAAGGACGGATCGTCGTTAAAAGCTTTGTCGCGAATGCCGACGGCCGTTCCGTTCTCGTTAAAAAGAGTAATCGAAGAAATCGAGGAATGGTTCAAAGCGATGGAGGAGAGGAACTTGCGGAGCTCGGCGTCGGCCGTAATCCGCTTCTCCTGAGGGAGGCTCTTGTCGAGCTGGGCGGTAATCCACATCTGCGTCACTTCGTTGCTGAGCACCTGGTTGGCGACGTCCTCGACCTGCGTCGTCAGCGTATTGACGAACGAGGCGTACTGGTCCATCGTCTGGGAGGTCGACTCCTCGATGGACGTGCCGATGACGGTATTGGACACTTGCGTGAAAACGGCGACCATCGTAATGAAAGGAACGAGGAATACGAGGATAAAGGTGGCGGATAAGCGGGTTCTGAGCGAGTAGAACATAGGGCTCCCCTTCCGTATAAAGAAGAACCCCCTCCCGGCGTAGCCCGAAGGGGGCGCTGATGTGCGGCTTGACAGCGCTTGCGGCGCGTTCACTTCCACTTTATCAGCAATAGTCGGAAGAGGGAATGCTTTTTTATCGGGTCGGGACATGCAAAATGTTCGGGTCGAATTCGGGTACGGTTCAGATTCAGATCCGGCTACGCGCCCTTTACCACCGTTCCGTCATGACGATCGGCTCGATCTTGCCGTCTCCGACCTGCATGCGGTCGATGCACAGCATCCGGTTGCCCGGCTCGGGATCGCCGATAAGTCTGCGATGGTACACGATCAGCCATTCGTCGGTGTCCGGCAAGTGCAAGTAGCCGTGATGCCCCGGCCCCTCCGCGAGCGGCTCCTGCCGCTCCAGAATCGTTCCC